>VYLZ01000003.1_pt1 | contig 638183 bp, 554 predicted proteins | sample 5115361 | NCBI WGS metagenome assembly VYLZ01 (sample SAMN12291805, study PRJNA351875) | freshwater metagenome | isolation source: freshwater lake | place: USA: Michigan, Sixteen Lake | collected 2013-08-07 | reverse complement strand
CCGCCACTAGAGTATTACTACCCCCGTTCGACTTGCATGTATTAGGCCTGCCGCTAGCGTTCATCCTGAGCCAGGATCAAACTCTCCATTGTATAAGAGCTTGATGCACTTGAATGCTCGAATGTGTTTACTAAGCTTATAAATTCGGAATTGCCCGAAGATGCTTCGCACTTATATATACTGCTGCATCTGCTTCCTTCACCTCAAAGAACTTCTGTTTCTAAAAACAGTTATTTCGTTACCTTCAGAAGCACCCCTTTAGGGTGTTTCATTTAGGGACTGCAAAGGTACGAGGCTTTTCTTATAAGTCAAGAAGTGCTCTTAAAAAAATATTTACAGCATTTCAATTTGCCCTCTTTGAATAATGGGCAAACGCTCCAAAGCCTGACTTACGGTTTGCCTGCTATCAGGCAGCCAGAACTGAGGAGCTATTGCTACCCATGGCATCAAAACAAAAGCACGGTTAACAATTTCAGGGTGTGGCAGCGATAGCATCTCCAGTTGCAATGTTTGTTGGTGGTAAGCAAGTAGGTCTAGGTCTATAATACGGGCGCCGTATTTCTCTGCGCGAATTCGCCCCATACGTTCTTCTATATTGAGCAGCATTGACATCAGCGAAATAGGCCCTGCCTTACTGTCCTTCCACTCTATTTGTATTACCTGGTTGATAAAATCAGGTTGATCCGTCTTGCCCCAAGGTGGTGTTTTATAGAGCGCAGATGCTTTTACCACTGAAATACCAACATCTTCAAACTGCTTAAGAACAGTGACTATCTGCTCGATGGGCTTACCTAAATTAGATCCTAGCCCAATAAAAATGCCATCATACTGAAAACTGCTCACGAACTTTTCCGCTGAACAGCTTTCCTACTGGCTTCAACAATAGCTGCTGCATTCATCCCGTATTTATCTAGCAGCTGGTCCGGCGTGCCGCTTTCACCAAACTTGTCATCCATACCCACCATTTCCATAGCAGTAGGTAATCTAAGTGCCAATAATTGAGCAACACTATCTCCAAGCCCTCCAGCTTTCTGGTGTTCCTCCGCCGTTACAACGGCATTTGTCTTTCTTGCAGAAGCCAATATTGTGGCGCTATCCAGAGGTTTTATGGTATGCACATTAACAACTTCAGCACTTATTCCAGCTTGTGCCAAGTTTTCCGCTGCAATTAGTGACTGCCAAACCATGTGCCCGCAAGCGAAGATGCTAACGTCACTTCCAACCTGCAAAACCTGTGCCTTCCCGATGGTAAACTCGGGATCAGTTTCGGGTGTAAAGTTGGCCACGGCAGGCCTGCCGAAGCGCAAGTAAACAGGTCCCTGCCAAGCTGCAACTGCAAGTGTAGCCAGGCGTGTTTGGTTATAATCACAGGGAACTACTACCGTCATGCCTGGCAGCATTTTCATCAGGCCAATGTCTTCCATTATCTGATGGGTAGCACCATCCTCCCCCAGCGTAATCCCGGCATGGGAAGCACATATCTTTACATTCTTACCGGAATAGCAGACGGATTGCCTGATTTGGTCAAACACGCGGCCAGTACTAAAGTTCGCAAATGTGCCCGTAAATGGAATTTTACCCCCTATAGTTAGCCCTGCCGCAACGCCTATCATGTTTGCTTCGGCTACGCCACACTGGAAGAAGCGTGAAGGAAAAGCTTTCTGAAATGCATCCATTTTAAGCGAGCCCGTAAGATCAGCGCATAAAGCAACTACTGAGGGATTCGCATGCCCCAATTCCAGTAATCCTGCGCCAAAGCCAGACCTAGTGTCCTTCTTACCGCTATCAGCCCATTTGCGCGTATGTTCCATGGGGCAAAACTATGGAACCCTTAGCAGACTGCAATAACTTTGTGGTTGTATCGGTAAATTACAGCCGATATTAAGCCCTCTACCAGTTGCGCAGAACGGCCCTAAAGTGAGATATTCACACAGCAAAGCAAAAGCCCCATACCCTCTCCCCTCTTACCATCTATTAAGGTGCAAACCTATATGAATGCAACGCTGCTTACCCCTTTAATCAAGGAATACATAAAGGGCTCACAGATTAGCGAGCAGGACCTGATCTTTCTGTTGCAAACTGGACGTGACCTCGAGATGGAAGAAACAGCTGTGCGGTCGCTGGTAAATCTGGAGATTGAAAAACAGAACCCCGGCGATGGCGAACCCGCCGCGCCCTTTTATGCGGTAGTTAAGGCTATGGCTAAAAAGGGACCTTTAGCTGCCACAATTACACCAGACGTAGAAGCATGGCTTATTGAAACTGGAATTACCCTCAATGTTAAAGCAGAAGCTACGCAGGCGCTGGTAAACCTGGCCACAGGCAAAGCAACCATATCTCCGCTACACTGCCTGGGTGATTTGGTTAGAGGCTTGATTCGTAAAGAAGCTTTTAACCCAGCTACCGTTGAGTTTATAAGACAACGGGCAAGTGAGCTGAAATTGTCAGCCCAGTTGGCTGAGGTCATGCAGCGCCTAGAGAGTAGCATTGTATTTCCAGGTTCTGACCAACCTTTGGCGGTTTACGATGCCTTGCATATTTGCGTTATTGAGGGAGGGATTGCAACAGCAACTGATTACTTACAGCAAAAGGCTGCTGAATTACAACTCCCGTTGCCCGTAGTTCTGGCCTTCACAACATTTGTGGCTAACGGGAAAGCTACAACCGTGGAGAACTACGCAAAGGTATGTAGAATATGTATGATGCATAAAGACATACCCTCTTTACTCGGATGGCAGAAAGTACTGGCCGCCCGTGCTGAAAGTCTTAAGCTACCCACTCAAATAGCCAGCAGCGTATTACTTTTAGAGACTGCGATTTATTCAAGTGCTATGCCAGAAGCTGAAGCGATACTCAAAAAACAAATTGCGCAGCAAAAGGACAACGGCGAACTAACTGGGGCTGCTTCAGCTTACTTTACAGCTAAGCTAGCGGAGATAAAGAATACCGATATCCAACCCAAGGCCAAAACTAAAAGTACTGATCTAGAAACCACGCTTCCGCCACATATAGTAGAGGAGACTGTCAAAAAAGCTGATAACAACATCCAGAAGAAAGAATCATCAGACAATAAGGCCCCTACTGCAAAAGAAGTTCGCCCCAATACCGCACCAGAACCGAAATCTGCCTTAATTGGCAAAGCTATGATGGAAGAACTCTATCTATACGATATACCTGACAGCACACCCGTAGTAAAAAAGGCAAAGCTCATCAGCCATGCGGAGGGCCTACACTGGTACCTGCAGCTATCAGCGCCGGCCTCACAGGGAACACAGGGCTTATTTGTTGCAAATGGTCAGGCGCATGACCTGGAGCAGGTAAGCGAGTTGGCTGTTAGTCGCGATGGCGCGCAATTTGCCTACGTTTTGAAGGAAAGTGGCTTGCAACGCGTAAGCCTAAATGGCCGCAAGAGCGATGGACATGATGCGATAGGCGAGCTAACATTCAGCCCAGATGGTCAGTTATTTGCCTATGTGGCTCGTGATGGCAGAGCCTATTCTTTGATAAGCAATGGCGTGCAGGTTAAAACAAGCGCAGGCATACAGCATCTATTGTTTAATCCTGCCACCAATAAACCCGCCTATGCCCTTGTTGAAGACAAGAAATGGCATGTGCTCTACAATGGTGTACTTGACCCCTCGTATGGCTCATTTGGCAATCTTATGTTCAGCCCGGATGGGAGCAAGTTTGTGTACTGGGCACGAAAGGGGGCACAGGCATTTGTGGTATTGAACAGCACACAAGGTCCTCCTTTTGATGGCGTGGGTGACTTTGCCTTTAGCCAGGATAGTAAGCAGTTTGCCTACTTTGTAAACCTGCCTGGTGGAAAGTGCGGCGTATTCAGCAATGGCAAAACAGGCCCTGCATTTGACAGAATTCGCAAAATTCAGTTTAGCCCAGATAATCGTGCGCTTTATTACCTGGCAAATAAGGATGGGCGTGAATACCTGGTGATAAATCACCAAGCCAGTTCCGCGTTCGATGAAGTAGATGGCCTTTGCTTTTCAGCCAATGGGCGCATTCCAGCGTTTATAGTTACACAAGCCAAAGAGAAAATGGTGGTGCGTGAAGGAACGCTTGGCAAAAGCTACAATGAAGTTTCACAGCTTCGTTTCCTGGCAGAAGGCGATGTGGTGCTGTATAAAGCCTACCGCGACAAACAGTGGGTAGTAGTTAATGGCGAAACGGAAGAAGAAGGCTTTACAGACATAGATGATATTGCGATAAGTGCTCACGGTAACCGTTATGCCTATATAGCCAAACAGCGTAGCCAGTGGACAGGCATTGTGCTAGATGGGCAGAGGCGAAAAGAAGCATACAACCCCAAGCATTTGGTGCTCAGTGATACGGGAGAAAAGTACGTTTACATGACTTACAAGAAAGAGGGTTGGACCGCTCATCTAAATGATGGGGTAGTGAATGCCAAACCCTATACTGACTTGCTACAACCCCCACGCTATGATAGCGAAAAACAACTGTTCTACTTCTTAGCGCGGGCGGATAAAAGCTTGGTGGCGGTGTTCATTGGTTGATTTTTACAACCCCTACTTGTTGAAGCCGCAAATCTCCAACAGCGCAAAAAGATTAGGATTGGGAGAACCAAGATATTCTAATACAGGATGTCTTCAAATTAGCTAGGGAGAGGGTATATACGGCAGGCAAAACATGTGGTTGTCCCTACCCATTCATCTCAAATCAGAACAGTTAATAATCTCTGAGAACGGTTTCAGGCAACTGCGCCATGGCGCGTTCAAACTGCTCTTTGTTAGGCGGCTTGCCGTGCCAGTTATAGTCGTCTTCCATAAAATCCACTCCTTTGCCCATAATCGTTTTAAGCAGTAGCATCACGGGCTTACCTTTACCAGTACGGGCCTTAGCAGTGCTTAGTGTTTGAATTACTTTTTCCAAATCGTTTGCTTCTGTGAGCACCTCTACATCCCAACCAAAAGCGCGCCATTTCTCAGCGAGGTCACCTGTATCCATTACATCCTGTGTATTCCCATCAATCTGTTTATGGTTCCAATCTATAGAAGCTATTACGTTGTCTATTTTGTGATGGGTAGCAAACATTGCAGCTTCCCATATCTGCCCTTCGTTGACTTCTCCATCGCCAAGGAGCGTGTAAACAAGCGCGTCATCACCATTAAGCTTTTTAGAAAGCGCCGCGCCCAGCGCCACGCTGAAGCCCTGCCCCAGGCTCCCTGTGGCAATGCGTACGCCAGGCAACCCTTCATGCGTGGTAGGATGGCCCTGCAAGCGACTATCAAGTCTGCGAAAGGTTGCAAGCTCCGCTATCGGGAAGTACCCTACGCGAGACAAGACACTATACAGCACTGGCGAAATATGCCCATTGGACAAAAAAAACAAATCCTCTCCTGCCCCATCCATGGTAAAAGCATCAGTATTGTAGCGCATTTGTTTGCCATATAGTGCTACCATGTATTCAGTGCATCCCAAACTGCCTCCTGGGTGGCCGCTGGCCACGCCAAACACCATACGTAGGATATCGCGCCTTACCTGAGTACATAGAGTCTTCAATTCTGGTAGCGTAGAAGCATGTTGCATAGTGCACAAAATTACATGGAAACCTATAGCTAACTACTTGAATTTAAACTTGGGATGAGCTGTATTCTCACCACTCTTTTTGGCAATTTTACACTTCACACAAAAAAGGTATGCATATAGCTATAGCAGGCAATATTGGGTCTGGTAAAACAACATTGGCAACACTGATTGCCAAGCAGATGGGTTACGAGGTAGAGTATGAGGACCCCACAAATAACCCCTACATTTCTGATTTTTACAATGATATGACCCGCTGGGCTTTTAACCTGCAAATCTATTTTTTGCAAAGCCGAATGCAACAGTCAATGAGTATTCAGCAAAATGGGCGAAATGTAATTCAAGACCGCACGCTGTATGAGGATGCAGAAATATTTGCACCCAACCTGCTGGCCATGGGATTAATGAGCCAACGCGATTATGACACCTACCGTGCGCTGTATGACAGCGTGAAACACTTGGTTCGCCCACCCGATTTAGTCATATATCTTAGGGCAAGCATAAGCACGCTGGTAGATCAGATAGCAAGCAGAGATAGAGAGTATGAAGACAACATACGCATAGACTATCTTAAAAAACTGACAGAACGTTATGAGAGTTGGTTCAGTGAGTACTCACTTGGTAAAAAGCTGGATGTTGTAGTAGATAATCTAAATTTTAGAGACAACCCAGAGGACTTGGGCGTAATACTAAACCGCCTGAATGCAGAACTATTTGGTTTGTTCAAGCAATAAGAATGGCTGATGGCGAAGGCAGCAGGCACACAGGCCCAGTTTGAGGTTCTGCAGAGTAAAATCAAGAAACAGCAATTTGATGCGGTTTATTATCTCTATGGTGAGGAAGAGTACTTTATTGATAAGCTGGCCGAGAACCTGGAACAGGAAGTGCTGGCAGGTAGTGACCCTAGCTTCAATTTAGACACTCTGTATGGGCCAGAAACCAGTTCTGGGCAAATTATAGGATTGGTGCGCAGCTACCCTTTGTTTGCGCCTTACCGCCTGATAGTAGTAAAGGAAGCACAGAAACTGCGTAAAGATGAGCGGGAGAAACTGGGCGACTTCCTAACCAACTATTTGGAGAGGCCCAACCCACAAAGTGTGCTGGTGCTGGTGAATAAAGAAAAAAGCGGGCCTGACAAACGTACCAAGCTTGGAAAAACGCTGGCCAGCAAAGCCTGTTTATTTGAAAGTAAACCACTATATGAGAACCAAGTGCCGAAATGGCTAACAGATTATCTAACAGCACTTGGCTTAAGCATAGAGCCTGCAGCCGTACAAGTGATAGTAGCAAGCCTGGGAACTGATTTAAAATTAATTGAGAATGAGCTATCCAAAGTACGTATTCAACTGGAAAGCACCGGCAATAAGCATATAGACAGATCACAGGTATTTGATCTGATTAACATAGACAAAGAGTTCAATGTATTTGAACTTCTGAATCACATAGGTGAGCAAAATGTACTTTCAGCTCATGTAACTCTGGACTATATGTTGCGGAATGGCAAGGGCAATCACCCAGTTGTTATTCTGGGCCAGCTACTTGGCTACTTTGTCAAACTGGGTATTTGCAAAAGCGAACGCGCAGAGAACGAAAAAGACATAGCCAGCATACTAGGAATTCATGAGTTTATTGCAAAAGGATATGCACTTGCATTGCGAAATTACACCTTAGACGCTATACTCCATAGTGTAGCCGCTCTGGCAAAAGCTGATTTAGCATTGAAAGGAGCCTCAGGCGGCAGAATGGATGATGCCCACAAGCTTAAGATGCTACTGTATGATATCATGCAGCGACCCAACGTCACTGCGGCGTAATTCGCAGTAGGTAACGTGTCTTTACTACTTGCTTTCGCGTTGCCGGATTTAGAAAAAGCGGCGTAAGTTTAGTAACAGGATAATCTTGCAGTTCAAATTTTGTAGCGATGCTGACAGGCGCGGCTTTCAGCGTATCATAACCGGCAGCATCTGTATACAACCAATATGGCTGCTGGTGTGCAAGCGAAACTGCAGACGGTGCATGCAGAAGTAGCGGCACAATTCTACCACTGTAGAAATCCAAGGCATGCCCATGCTCATGCAGTGCATAGAGCGGCTCCTCGAGTTGTCTGCTATTCAAATACAGCTTTGCGGCAGCATTAGAAGACTGGTACTGCAGTAACGACGGATATAAGTGTGTGGCAAGTAGAATATTAACAAGAATCAAGGCCGTAAAGGGTAGCGCCACGAGCCTGTTTACATCACCCTGAACACGATGCATCATGAAGAACATTACAGCTATGAATAACACGGTAACTACCGCCAAAAATCCATATTGTAAAGGGAATGCCCACGCGCATAACACTAGAACCAGCACAACAAGTAGCCAGGCCAAGCCCAAATGCAATCGGGATAAGATGACAAGATATTTTTCCTTCTTTTCATCAAAAAGCGTTTCAAGAAACCTGGCAGCTAGTATGGCTGCAAATGGAAACGTTACATAGATATAATGTGGCAGCTTGTAGCGTGAAAAACTAAGTGCAATGAAAGGAAGTACAAACCCGCCGAGTGAAATCCACTCTGCCCCTCCCCACTCTATTTTTATGATTTTCCTAAATGCCAACCATGCACCCCCGAGTGCCAACAAAGTCCAAGGCAAGAATGCCCATAGGAATGTATGCACGAAGAAGAAAGAAAGCCCCCCGTCATTGTCCCACACGTTCTCGCCTGTCAACCGACCAAAGCTTTGCTTCCAGAAGAAAAAGTATATCCCCTCGGTCCCATATTGCGTGTACAGGCCGTAAAGCATTGGCAACAGCGTGAGTGCCAGAACAGGTAGTCCTATAAACCAAAAAGCGGGACGAGACAGCACTCCCCATTTTTTCTTAAGCACAACGTGAAAGCCAAGTGCCAACCCAGGAGTTACCAAGCCAATGGGCCCCTTGCTCAACATTGCCATTCCAACGAACAAAAACCCAAACACCAGGTAGCTTACTTTGTGTGTCTCAAAGTACTCTGCCAAAAGCCAGGTTCCAACAATTACACAGCTCATGAGTAATGTGTCTGTGCGCACATCGTTCGTCATCAGAAAAAAACTCAGCACGCTACCCAACAGCAAGGCAGCATTGTAAGCAGTACCTTCTTCATAGTACAACCTAGCTAACCGATAGACCGCATACAACGCCAACCAAGCAAACAATAATGAGGGTAGTTTGTATGCAAAGTTATTGAACCCAAACAACTTGAAGCTTGCTGCAGACAGCCAAAACAGTAGTGGTGGTTTATCCAGGTAGGGTTCATGCCGGTTAAAAAGCTGTAGCCAGTTACCTTCCGTAAGCATTTCGCGCGCCATGCTTGCATACTGTGCGGCATCTACCTCCATCACTGGAACCGGTAGTGCTAGAGCACTTACGAGAGCAATCAAGACAAATGGCCAAACTGCCTTAAAACCGCTTTCATCACCCATAATGATAGATATTTTTAGAAGGCTGTCTTCAAATTACTGCTTCTCAAAAACGAGCACCCCAAAGCTTTGGTCGCGTGCAACAAATTCCCGCACCAGTTTAAATTTTTGAGGTTGCTTGGTAAAGTATTCATAGTTCAATGTTTTGGCATTGAGCTGGGGTCGGTAGCTATAATGACTGTCCCACACTACATATCCCCCTTTAGGCAATGCCGATACCGTGCTATCGCTAATGGTCTTGGCCCAGCCCTGCATCTCATGTGCATCCTTGCCCAGGAAGTAATAGAACAAAGTATGTGCGGCCAGTGCAGGCCTTTCCTCAATGCCCTCCGCTTTACCCCACTTCGCAGCTTGTTGAACCGCCTTGTCCTCCTCATTCAATTTAATAGGCCTGAGTGTAAATGGGAGAAAAAATACTGATAAACTTAGGATTGAATAACTCAAGGCTCGAGCCGGGATGGGGAGTAGCAATAAAACACTTATCAGCAATACCAATACAAACGGTACGTAACTACGCTCAGCAGTAAACTTAATCAGGTTGTGCTCGTAAGTGAGAAAAATGGCTGTTGCAAGTGCAAAAGGTATCAAGATATACAATAGTAAGTTTCTCTTATCAAGCTCCGCCACTGACTGTAGCGCAACTGCCCCAAGTGCTGAAACAAGGGGGGCAATTACAATCAAATATCGTAGGTTGCCACCCGTGCTCGGCCCAAGCTTAAAGGTCTGTATATTAAATGCGACATGTGCCAAAAAGTACAGCACCATGGGCGCAACTACAAACCAGTGCATCGACACTTTTCTACGAATCGCGAGAAAGAAATAGCAAAGCAAAAGTGTAGTAGCAATCGCGCCCCATACTGTGAGCGCCATCAAAAAGTAATGTTCCCCACCCTGTCTGGGCCAGGCATCTTTAATTTGCTCCGTAGTACCGGTAAGTGCATGGTATAGGTAGAGTGGGTCACCCGATACAAGCGCGCCCCAAAAGTTATGTATCAATGGCCAGATCAAGAGTAGCAGCCCTCCCTTCCATTCACGCTTCCATATCAGCCATATTAAGTAAATACCCCACACGGGATATAGCTCCTGGCGAACTAGCATCAAGTAACCAAACACCAATGCTGCCCAGCCATACCTGCTGCGCAGGTGCAGCAAAACCGCACCTGCTAAGATGGCAGCCGAAAGAAGCTCGGAGTAGTTCCGAAAGGATAGCATAATCCAGAATGGCTGTAAGGCCAATAGCCCGAAGGCCAACCAACTCATCTGCACCCCAAGCTGGCGGGCTATCAGCGCAGTGAGGTAGCATGTAAAACCAGCTACAGCTGCATTCACAAGCTGAACAGCCACAGGGCCTGCGAGAGAGGGCAGTGCGTACAGAAGCTTAAAGCCGGGCTTAGCCCAATTGGTGAGCACGCTGCCCGGATCGTTCCAAAATCCGCGCATAGAAAGGTAATGTGCGGCTTCATCATGCTGATAGAACCCGTTGCTAGAAAATCCAAACAAAAAGTATAGAATAGCAGCCAGGCCAGCCAAAATCAAGAGGCTTCGGTGCTGCTGCTCAAATGAGGTGATGGGAGTATTCTTGTACTTACTAGTAGGTGAATGCATTATTTTAAGTGTATGCAGATTAAGAAACTAGTTAAAGAAATTCCAGTTGAATCCTATCCAAAGCACACGCTCCATCATAGGATAAAATGGGGTTGTCATATACCCAGGGCCTAACATACCCTCGTTTACGTGCTGCATCTTAATGTAAAACACGGCAAACTTAACATGTGCGGCCGCATAAACATCAAAGCGCGCATAACCTGGCATCCTGTAGTCAAATTGAGGATAGAAGACCTGAGTACTGGGCTCAAAAGTGTGCGGGCTATGCTCGCCAAAGTACCAGCCATCTATACCTAACGTGACAAAGCTTAGCCCCTCACGCAACACACGCTTTTGGAAATATATACTACCCCTGGCATATGCATTGGGCTGATTATTGGTGTAGCGCTTCAGGAGCGTCTCGTTATTGGTTCTACCGCTCTGATAAGTCGCGCTACCCTCCAGGTAAAATCGCCAAAGTCGTATTCTGCCATCCAATGTACCACCAACCCATAACAGGTTGTCCGTTCCGTTGCTTTGCCTGGGTTGGGCAAGGCTATCGTAAAAGATGGGACGCGTGATAAGTGAGTTAAACATCGTAACACCTATATAACTCTGCAAAAAAGGAACTCCATTTTTTGTTTTAGGCCTACCTGAAATTCGAAGGCCAACTTTTAGATGCGTCAGCGTTTCGTTTGTAAGAGAACTATCTCTTCGAAATGTATAGCTGCCCCAGTAGCGGTCCCAGACTGAAGGGTTGCGGTTTTCTGTTGCAAATGAAGCTGTTAACAATAATGGTGCATAGAAAACTGGATTTGTTACAGGCCGCTTTAGCATTGCAGTTTCGCGGGCTGACAGAATGGGGAAAGTATCTGCCAGCGTTTCAAAGCGGCCCGGAAAGCCCCAATTCAATTCACCACTAAGCTTATACTCTGGGCCAAAAAGCGTACTCACCGTAGTTTCACTTTGCCATTTAACATTCAGTATCTGTAGTGAGTCAGCCCATCTAAGCATACCAGTATAGCGCAGCGTGCGTCTGTCTTGTCTAGAGTATGCTTGCAATGTGTCACGGTAATTGGTTTGTTGGTTTTCTATCTCTAGTTGGTTGGTGATCCAAAACTTAGCCAGTCGCTGTTCATAGCGGGCACCACCCGATAGCGTGAAGTTTGTCACATAGTATTCATCTTTCCAGCCACGTAAGGTATCCGGATAAATTCGACCATAAATGCGGTACAAGGGTACACCTACCGTGGGGGTTTGTTTCAACAACGAGTTAGTATCAAGCCTGCTAATCTGATCGCGGTACCGTCTGTAATGATCCAGTAAATTTGTAGTTGCCAAGAGACTGATTCGGGTATTCTGAGCATCTACTAGTTTATAGCTGCTGAAAACATACAAGTGCCGAACCCTTTTCAACAAATCAGCACCTATGCCAGCGACACCCTGAGATGGCGCAGTGGTACCACCTGGAAGTAAAAGATCTGCTTCAAGCTTTTGGTAAAACTCATTAGGTGATAAGCTATATCGCACACCCCCATTCATCTGATCTTGGAGGTTAGCAAAAGCACCGCTCACCAATGCAGTAAATCTGCCTTTACGGCTGTGTATATAGTTAGAAAATGCAATGTTGTAATGGTCAGTATTGAAGCTAAGGTAAGGCCCCTGAGCAGTACGTCTTCGATAATGTACTGACGCATTCCAGTACGGTGTGACATTTTGAGAAATAGTGAAGCGAAAAAGTTCCATTTCCCGCGTACCAAAATCAAACTGTACATTAACCAGTGGAGATTTTGTATCAAGATAAGGTAGCTGTGTAGCAGGATTCCATATATATACTTCTGGCCTGTTTGTCATGGGGTCACGGTATAGGCCATGCTGCAAATAGTAATCATTCAGTCCATACCTAAAACGCTGATAGGGCTTACCTATCTGACCTAAAGTTTGCACATGCCCGTCTAGTGTGTCTATTTCATCTTGCAAAACTGTGGTTCTGGCATCAAGTTTAAATGTATCACCGCTTGCCAGCCCAAGTCTAATACGCTCTGGCGAGAATTGAAGAACCCTTCGGCTCAGCTTCTTCTCGGCTTGAGTCGTGTCTTTGCTCTGCTTGATTCGCGTAAGCTGAGCAGTAAGCCTGTGCGAGCACAGCATCAATAGCAAAAAGGCAATTAAAGCCCTCACGCTTCGCTCTCCGCAATTAAGCGTGTAAAAAGGCGCGTTAACCGAGGCTCTGCCTCAGCCGCTACGGTTAAAATTTCTTCCACTGTAACCGGCTTGAGATTATCAGGGTCTGCTTCATCGGTTACTACAGAGGTGGCGAACACACGCACCCCCATATGAGCTGCAACTATCACTTCAGGTACTGTTGACATTCCCACCACATCAGCCCCGATTAAGCGCAGATAACGGTACTCTGCACGCGTCTCTAGATTTGGGCCCTGCACTGCTGCATACACACCTGCATGGGATATTATGTTCTCTTCGCTAACGATTGCTTTAGCCCTATCAATTAGCCGACGGTTATACGGCTGACTCATATCCGGGAAACGCGGCCCCAGGCTGTCCATGTTGGGTCCTCGAAGTGGGTTCTTAGGCAATAGGTTGATATGGTCCTCTATCACCATAAGTTCACCCTTCTTGATTTTAGGGTTAACGCTACCAGCTGCGTTGCTAAGGAAAAGGGTATTTATACCCAATCTGCGCAAAATGCGTATGGGGTACGTAATCTGGTACATAGTGTACCCTTCATAGTAATGCAACCGGCCCTGCATGGCAACAACTGTATGCGGGCCGATCTTTCCAAAAATTAACTTTCCAAAGTGTGACTCGACAGTACTTACCGGAAAATGCGGAATAAAATTGTAAGGTATCTGTTTTTCTATTTGTATAGACTCAACCAGTGCACCCATGCCAGTTCCCAGCACAATGCCTATGGTGGGCGTAGGGCCAGTATACTGCTTGTTTAGATACTGCAGCGTTTCACTGAACTGCTGCGCTACGTCGGCTTGCATTGTTGTTTATAAGGGTATGCAGAAAACCCTCAAATATCTCTTTACCTTCAATAAATTGCAAACCTACTTCCAAATAATAAAAGGGATATTGTTTGAATAATAGTTGAAAAAGCTTGTCACTCTGCATACGCACATAGTCCTTCTCGGTGGTAATGATTAAAGGACTCTCTACCAGCGATTCAATTTTTGCAAGTTTACGGTAATGATAGGTGATTCTTTTCAGGTCGTCTTCGGTATATCTGCGGTGGTCAGCAAAGCTGTAAGATTGAATGATTTTCACTCCCAGAGAACGCAAAGTCTCAAAAAAAGCTTCGTTGTTGCCAAGCCCTGAAAACACAACACAGTGCCTATTCTTCAGGCTTTCGGGCTTATACTGCTCCCCATCTCGAAATGGTACCAGCCGTAGAGGAGCCAAGGTAGCATAAGCCGATGGAAGGCCAAGCTTACCAAAACGGCGCTGAAAGCTTGGAATATTACTTTTGGGAGTTACTTTGTTTACGACGATGAGTGATGCCCTGAGAAGACTAGAAATAGGTTCTCTCAAAAACCCTGCTGGAAGCAGCGCATCCATCCATGGTGGGCGGTTGGCATCTACCATCACAATGTCTGCCATACGATCTATACGCCTATGCTGAAATGCGTCATCCAGAACGATACAGTCCAGTTTGAAGTTTGCTATCAGTTTATTAGCCCCAATAACCCTATTCTCACAAACTGCTGCTGGCACATCTTGAAGCTTTAAGGCTACCTGTAAGGCTTCATCACCCACTTGTTGGGGGGTACTATCGGGTGTTACCTGCACATAGCCCTTCGTTTTTCGGCCATATCCTCGGCTCAAATAAGCTACACGCAAACCCATGCCACGCAGTTCTCGTAGTAGGTACTCTGTCATTGGCGTTTTCCCAGTACCGCCTACTGATATGTTCCCAATAGCGATTACTGGAATAGTAACCGTTGTTACTCTAAAGATCCCTAAATCGTAGAATCGATTTCTTAAAGCAATAATGCATCCATACACTGCGGCAAATGGAGCAAGCAGGATTCGTCGTAAAATTGTAGGCATTCGGCAACAATAAATGGCTATAACAGCATAAAGCTATTAGCCAAGCCCAAGAAACAAAAATACCGTTTCCGCGACCCAGAAAAACAATGTTATCATTAGACCTATTTATACACTAACACAAAACAGGAATCTTAGGTAGGCTGTAAAACTTATAGGCTGTATAGGTATAATAGCAAAAGTAAAGCCAAAAAAACCAGCGTAACGATTACGTGAAACTAGAAAACAGCACTATTCATGACTGGGTTATTGATTGCATAGACCTTGTGTACCCAAGGCTCTGTGCTGGCTGCGGGTGCACATTGCTTACACGCGAAAGAGAAGTCTGCCTGATTTGTGTGCAAGAGTTGCCCCGTACTGGGTATCAAACCCGACTAAAAAACAACCCAGTTTATGATGCCCTTACTGGGCTGCTACCACTAGCTGGGAGCGCAGCCTGGGTGTATTATGAGCCTGATAGCTTAAGCCAGCGCCTTATACACAGTATGAAATACAAAGATAGGCCCGAGATAGCCACGGCTTTAGGGCGGGTCTGCGTTTCGGAGTTAAGCAACTTCCTATTGCTTCCAGCCAAAACCGTTGTGATTCCTATCCCTTTGCACCCAGAGAAATTAAGAATCAGAGGATACAATCAGGCTGGAATATTTGCCAAAGCCATCGCTAAAGGGCTGAACCTTGCGTGTGATGAGAAGATTTTGCAGCGAATCCGGCACACTGAAAGCCAGACTGGTAAAGACCGACCCGCTAGGCGCACCAATATGCAGAACGCTTTTCAGGTAAATAAACCTTTTAGCTCACCAGTACTGTTAGTGGACGATGTCGCAACTACAGGTGCTACACTGGAGGCTGCAGGGGCAGCACTAGTAAAGGCAGGGGTTACGGATATTTTTGTTTTAACGCTTGCCTGCGTACAGGCTGCCTAATAAGGCCGCTGAACATTTCCAGGCCCAGGAGTTTGGGGGACAATTGGTTTGGTTTTTGACAGTGCCGTGGCAGGTCTCCACTTACATAAAATCCACATTGAGAGAATGCATATAGCGCTGACAGATGCTTTTAACACCACAATATTAAAGCTGCTGGAAAGTACCCCAACTGTAAATACTATTATCAGGTACGCTGCGCTAACCAATAACACTGCAATTAACAAAGCACGTACTTGAAAAGGCACTGGCCTATACACTTGGCCTATGCTGTAACACAATGTCAACATAACCGCATAACAGGCTACATGCGCCAAGCCGCACGCTAGATAACCCATAGTGGGAATGAGAAGCGTGTTTAACACTATCGTTATTACAGCGCCCAAAGCCCCGAAGAAAAGCCCAAATCGCAACTGCCCTGTGATTTTAAACCATGTACTAACCGTGATGTAAGCCCCAAAAAAAACATTAGCTAGCAAGATAAGTGGCACCACGGTTACCCCCTCCCAGAAGTAGGGCTTGAACAAAGGGGCTGGGCTTAGGCCAAACAAGTCAAAGGAAACAATCTCTACAGCAAACAAGCTGATAAGCAGGCTAAAACTAAGGGCAGACAATACAAAGAAATGGAAGATGCGGGCAGTGTTTACTGTGTCGTTTTGTTGCCCTGCCTGCTTGAAAAAATAGGGTTCTGCCGCATACCTAAACGCTTGCGTAGCTAGCCCCATTGCCATAGCTATCTTATAGCTTACATTGTAAATAGCATTCATTTCCATCCCGTTCTTTATTTTGCCACGCCAGAGGCCATTTTCTGGCCATACCCTTGGCAACATAATTTTATCAAGCTGTTCATTGATTTGGCCTAAGACTCCTATTAGCATGATATACACCCCATAGTTAACCAGAAGGCGTATAGTTGCTGCTTCTAGGCGCCATGTTTCAGGCATGTTACCATAGCAAGCCAAAACCAGCTTCACGGCAGATGCAATAAGGTTGGCTATAAAAACCCAATAGATGGGCAACCTAAGTACTGAAACAAAAAGTATGTTCAGTACAAGGGTTACAATTACATTGCTAACGGTAATGCCTGTAAAACGAAGCACCTTTTCTTGCTGGCGCAGCCTGGCCATCGGCAATGCTGCAATGGCATCTAATGCGGTGATGCCAATAAGTAACCCATACAAATACCCCTGACCCTCATACCCCATCCAAATTGCAAGTCTATCCGAATTGATACCCAGGATTACTGATAGCAGAATAGCCAGATACGCAACGGTCAAAAAAGACTGGGCATATGCCTTTGAAGCTGGCAGCTCCTTATCAGCGAAGCGAAAGAAAGTAGTCTCCAGGCCTAAGGTTATCAAAGTAAGAGGGAATATCAGCTGCGCATACAAATCAGAAAAGCTCCCAAATTCGTCCGGGGCAAAATAGCTGGCGTACATGGGCGTTAGGCCCCAGTTTAGCACACGCCCCACAATAGAACTTAAACCATAAATGGCAGTTTGTGACGCCAGTTTACGTATGGCACCCATGGTTATTGTCTGCTTACATTAAACCCACTGTAAGCAAACATATTAGTTAGCCAGATCAGCTGGAATTGTCATCTCACCAGCCAGGTTTTGCTGTAAAGCCTGACACACACTTGCCGGATTGCTATGCATACCCAGCAGGTACATACACTTGGTTATAGAGGCTTCTGTTGTCATGTCGTGGCCACTAACTACGCCCAAATCTTGCAGGCGACGGCTTGTTTCGTAAAGACCTTGCTCAACCATACCTGCCGGGCACTGGCTAACATTTAATACAATTAGCCCCTCTTTAATCCGGCCCTGCAGGAGGCTTATTAACCAGCTAAATTCGGGCAGGTTGCCAGTACCGTAGGTTTCTAAAACAACTGCCCTCAACGCATCAGTACCTAAAATTATACGCACAGTTTCTGCAGTAATCCCTGGAAAGAATTTAAGCAGCCCAACCGAAGCATCTATTTTGCGGTGCACCTTTAGTTGCTTGCCAGGAAGTGTGGGTAGCCAGTTCTGCTTGTAAAACTCTAAGTGAACACCCGCCTCAGCCAGTGCAGGAAAACTTGGTGACTCAAATGCCTTAAATTTCTCGCTACTGAATTTAATAGTTCTATTCCCCCGCAACAGTTTTGAATCAAAACAAATGGCAACTTCAGGCAGCGGCTGGGGGCTATTGATGATAATCTCTAGTGATGTAATCAGGTTTTCTTTGGCATCGCTTCGAACTCTGTCTATCGGAAGCTGCGCACCTGTGAATATGATGGGCTTGGCCAACCCCTCTAGCAGGAAAGAAAGTGCTGAAGCAGTAAATGCCATGGTATCAGTACCGTGTAGTACTACAAAACCATCAAAACGTTCATAATTTTCTCCAACTATGCGGGCAAGCAGTGCCCATATTTCCGGCAGCATATTGCTGCTATCAATGGGCGAGATGAATGTGTAGTACTCCAGGGAGCATGGCATTCGGTCTATTTCCGGCAGAAAAGAGCGAATATGATCAAAGCCTACAGGGTGTAACGAACCCCGATCGGGTCCGCTTACCATACCAATAGTACCCCCGGTATATATAATCAGGATGCGTTTAAATGGCATATCACTTCATTGCCACTAATGTAATGCAAATCAGCTTATTCAATGACCATTTTGCACTGCATGTGCACCAAAACACAGTCCTGACCAGCCTACTCCAATTTGCAACTGATGAACTTCACTCAAATTTGAACCACTTCGGCTTATTAAAGTCACACTTAGCTCTCTTTGGGTCTCATTGATCCTTGGACTTCAGGTTCAAGAATTTGGGAGTACAATTCGGCATAAGATGCAACAGCAAGCTCCATAGAAAAAATGGACTTCGCCTTATCGCGGGTAGTTTCCCCAGCTTTTCTCATCATATCAGGCAAACGAGAAACGGCTTCTTCCAAATCCATGTTACTAAAACCCTGTAAAACTACTCCGCCATCTGTCGCCTCTATGTTCTCAGCCACATCACCAATGCCGTGGTTACAGTAGGTGGGTATGCCCATTGCAAGTAACTCGCCAAGCTTCGTGGGCGATGAGGCTTGTTTGGAAAATGAAGGCCTAATAAAACACAAACTCACGTCAGAGGCAGCCAATAAGTTAGGCAGTTCACTATGTGCTGCATAGCGAATTACAACTTCTTCGCGAGGAATTCTGTACTCATCCGCAATTGAGTATATAGTTTTTGGAGGCTCCGGTGTAAGGAAAAGCAAGACTGAACCCTGATACTTGCTGCGAATTTTCTCATACAATTGCAACATCTCATGCATCATGTACCAGGTTCCTAAAGACCCCACATAGCTCATTACTAAGGCATTTTTCTCAATGCCCAGAACTGCCCTGGCTGCTGCTTTGCTCTGAGGTGTTTGAAGGTAGAATCTCTTGAAATCTACACTGCATGGAATAACAGCAAAAGGCGGCTTTTTCGTTCTCCGCTGGTATGCTGGCCAGCTTTCAATAATATTTTTACCTGCATGTGTAAGTGACACGATTGCATCAGCAGAAGTTAAAAATTCAATTTCCTTTCGCTTAAAAAAGCCATGTATGAATTTGTATAAGGGGTTGTTTAGGTTCCAAATACCGCCTTCCACGCGTTCATCTGCCCAGAAACCCCGCATATCAAATACAAACTTAACCTTGTAACGCTTTTTAAAACGCATTCCTACCAAGGCGCTTAAATAGCTACGGCAGTGCACTACTACAAAATGGTTAGCAAGATGAAGGCGGACTGCTGCCTGCCACATTCGGAAGACATCAATCAATGTGCTAAGCACAGGAGGATGCTTAGTGTACATAAGTGGTACCCACACGATATTGTTTTCAGTGCAGAAAGCCTGAATAGATAGTACATTTTTTGAGTATCTGTCAGGCTTTTCAAAACTCACTAAGGTGAATCTATAACCCAACTGAGATAGCCCAGCAACGTATGGTAGGACCTGCGATTGCCCCAGTGGGTCCGTCATCCCATCATACGACAAGTAAAGAACCGCTTGACTATTTGCTGTGGACTTAAGCACTTACTGCCTGCTTTTGCTGTGCAAAATACCATTCATGCAGGTTCAATAGTGCCCACACCTTTCGAACTGCATTATCGTTCCCAGCATAGAAACTATTTATCACTTGCCGAGCATAGACGGAATCAACAAAATTTGCTTCTCGTATTCTTTCTTCTGCCAGACCCCTTTCTACTAAATGCCTCAGGTCATTTCGTAGCCAAGACCCTAACGGCACAGCAAAGCCCCACTTGGGCCTGTCAAACAATGATTTAGGCAGATAATCATACAACACCTGCTTTAACAAATACTTCATTACGCCACCCTTTACTTTAAGGCGCTGGTCCAGATTCAAAGCGAAGCCTATAATCCTATAATCCAGTAGGGGAACACGTACCTCCAGTCCATACCGCATACTTGCCCTGTCCACCTTTACTAGTAGTTCGTCTGGTAGATAGTACCGCAAATCAAACAATGCCTGTGACTCCATGGAGGTAAGCTTTCTTGCCAATCCTTCTTGATCTTCTTTCAATCCTATATAAGGTACTCTCCCAATTATCGCGGTTAACTCCTCCAGATTAAACTGAGCCTGTTCTTGTGAAAAAATGTGGCTCTTGAGTCGGGTAGCATCTGTGTACAAAAATTTCCCTGCGGCACGTGTCAATCGCTGGTCATTTCTTAATTTTAGAATTGACCCAATAGGCAATCTCAATAGTTTAAGCAATGGATGATTCAACCTGCTGGCCCAAGTATAAGCGCCGTAACCCATGAACAGTTCATCTCCCCCATCTCCGCTTAACGCGACAGTTACATGTGCTCTAGCCAACTTAGAGACCAACATGGTAGGGATTGCGGATGCGTCAGCGTAAGGTTCATCATATACACTTACCAGTTCTGGTATTAGGCCTAGCGCATCTTGTTCTGTTACTTTGAACGGATGATGGTCGGTACCTAATTTTTTAGCTACCGCCTCTGCATATCTACTCTCGTCATACTTATCATGTTCAAAGCCAATCGAAAATGTACTTAAGGGTTTGCCATGAAACTTCTGGGCTACTGCTGTTACCAGGCTGGAATCAACCCCTCCACTCAAAAAAGTTCCAATGGGGACATCGCTAATCAGACGACTGCTTACGGCGGATTCAACAAGTGTTTTGAGAATAGATTTTGCTTCTTGTTCGCTCTTGAGTATGCGGCTCTCAATTTGCTTCTCCGGCGTCCAGTATGGGACAAATGCCAAACTACCCCGTTCTAGCAACCCATAATGTCCTTGAGGCATTTTTCTCACCTCGCTGTAGATGCTAAGCGGTGCAGGTATGTAGCCCAGATAAAGATAGCTATCTACTGCATCAGGATTCACCGTAAGTCCAGGCAATAAAGCAACGAGCCCTTTTAGCTCTGAGGCAAACGCAAACTCACCATTCTTATGATAGTAATAAAAAGGTTTTATGCCCATTCTGTCACGAAACATCCAGAGCACATCCTTATGCTGGTCGTACAAGGCAAGCGCAAAAAACCCATTACACTTGTTTATGAAGCTAGGTCCCCATGCTGCAAAAGCCTCAATAATGACTTCGGTATCTGAATGGGTATGGAAATTTAGGTTAAGCGTTTTTGCAATCTCGCGGTAGTTGAATATCTCACCATTGAACACTGCAACATATCTTCGATCCGCACTATACATAGGCTGATTTGCGGAATCGCTCAAATCCAGAATGCTTAACCTGCGGTGCCCAAGCCCCACGCCAAGTTCTGGTCGGAAGTAAATACCTTGTGCATCTGGCCCACGGTGAGCAAGACAGTTTGTTATCTTCTGCAAATCTCCCTCTCCCCAACGTTGTCGTGGGCTAACAAAACCAGTAATTCCGCACATAAGCGAGCTAGCGCATATAATTGATAGGCGTTACAAAACTAGACAAGAACTGCAATAGTCCTCTAGCTTTTGGATCTAAATAGAAATAGGTATTAACCCCTAACTATTTTCATCGCTTTCAATTTCAGCATGGCTTAGTAGTACACGGTTGGCAATTGCTTTACCTGTGGGTGTTGTTGCAAGCCCACCTAATGCAGTTTCCTTGTATCGGGTTTCCATACTCTGGCCCACTTCGCCCATCACATCTACCACTTCATCTATTGGTACAATACTGCTATCGCCTGCTAAAGCAATCTGCGCGCTAGCATATGCGATAACAGCTCCGCTAGCATTACGCTTAACGCAGGGAACTTCTACAAGGCCTGCTATAGGGTCGCAGATAAGGCCCAACATATTCATGATTGTAATCGCCACTGCATCAAATACCTGGTCATTTGTGCCGTCTAAGCAATATACAATCGTCCCCGCACCCATAGCAGCAGCTGTACCCGTTTCGGCCTGACACCCCCCCACCGCCCCACTTATACCAGCTCGCCGCTCTATGACTAAAGCTATACCTGCTGCCACCAACATACCCTCATAGATTTTAGCATCCTTTAGCTTATGGTTTTCTTGCAGGTGCATGAGAATACCGGGCATAATACCACTTGCTCCCGCTGTAGGTGCCGCTACGATACGCCCCATACAGCTATTCACCTCCTTCGCTGATAGGGTGTAATACAGTAGTTTTTGAAATTCTTCACCCATCACGCTCACTTTGCAATCACGCACCTTTTTAGCACCATTGTTTATCATGCCGCTCAGGGAGGTCATATCTTGGTTCAGGCCTGTCTGTATGGCATCCTTCATTACTGCATAGGCTGTTGCCAATCCTTGCCAAATTTCAGATTCGGTTCGCCCCTTTTGCTCGATCTCATAGTTTAAGACCGGTTTCCAAATTAAATCCGAGTTTGTGGCACAATGGCTTCGCCATTCCTCAAAACTGTCAAATAAGACGGGCTGCATACGCAAGATTAAAAAGTAATGAGCTAACAAACGTAACCCTTAAGCTATAAAAGTAACGCATAAGCAGGCGCTTTAGTCATACACAGTGGTTCTTCTAAAGTCTGCGGAACTGTCTTACTGGTGACACAAACAATTTTTAACTGAAATCTTCCACTAATCCAGCGGTATTTTTGCAATCTAAAATCACCTATCTCCCGTTAATGCGTTAATGACGTAATCCCATACTTAATGTTTACTTCTATGTGCTTGCCCCGTTTCTTTACTCTATTTGTAATTTGCCTAATTCCAGTAACGTTTCTCTCATGCCAGCCCCCCAGTGGTCGGCAAACCCTCAATTCAGAAAAGACCATGCCGCAAAAGCAAACATACCCAATTGTGAAGACAGATGCCGAGTGGCAAAAGCAGCTTACGGCCGAGGAGTATGAGGTAGCACGCAAAAAAGGGACTGAAAGGGCTTTTACTGGCAAGTACTGGAACAACCACGAAAATGGAACCTACCTTTGCGTTTGTTGTGGAAAGGCCTTGTTTGACAGTCAAACCAAATTTGAAAGTGGAACTGGTTGGCCTAGCTTTTACGCCCCACTACAAGAGAAAGACCAAACAAGTTTTGTAGCCAAAGAAACAGACTATAGCTATGGGATGACCCGGGATGAAGTGCACTGTGCAAACTGTGGCGCACATTTAGGCCATGTTTTTGATGATGGCCCCGCCCCAACAGGTTTGCGCTACTGCATTAACTCAGCCTCCCTGAAGTTTGAGCCCAAAAAAATAGCTAGGTAGCTACTCATAGCTTCTGCAATACAGCCGCAAGAAAGGTTAGGCTAACTCCTTTGCTGAGAGGACGGTGCTAATGGAGAGATAACTGCAACATGTAGCTTGCAGTAAGAAGTGTAACCTTGAATCAGTTCTAGGGCACACTTTGGGCAATTGTTGAACTTGAGTTCTCATTGCACCCTGCATGGCAAGAAGACAAAATGCAAGACACCTCCCGTAAGTACAGGAAATGTGAGCGACTACCCGTACAGTCTAGGCTGCACAATTACCTTCACAGAAGCCTACTAATCGACTAAGTCAAGCCCCTCAAACAGCCCAAATCATGCGCTCATGGCCCGTTCTACTTCATGTATCAATTGGGCCTTATCCCAAGGTTTTCGCACAAATCCATGCAGGTTTGCATACTTGCGTGCCCGATCAACTGCTTCATCATCCGCATGACCTGAAAGCATGATAAGCGCAACCTTAGGGTGCTTCTGTGAAACACTTACCAAGAATCCATCTCCCTTTTCAAGCGGCATAAGCCAGTCAGAAATAATAAGGCTAATTGGAAACCCGTCTTTCATCAGCTCATTAATCACCTCCCAGGCCTCTTCACTATTCTCGGCTGTCTCATAAATAAACTTGCCCCCAAAATGGTTTCTCAATTGATTGATTAAACTGTCTAAGACAAGCTTCTCATCATCCACACATAAAATAACCGGTTTTTTATCTTGCATATTCAGCGGGGTGGGCCTTGGACAAGCTATAAGCTATCCCCTTTACACATTCAGCAAAGATCGTACCTGACTTACCAACTCATCTTTATCCCAAGGTTTGCTTAAAAAAGCATCAAGATTGGCATCTCGCTTGGCTCGCTCTACACTTAGAGGGTCTGCCTGACCAGATAGCATAATCATACTGATATCGGGATACTTCTTGCGAACTTCGATCAGGAATTCATCTCCTCGCTGGGTCGGCATAAGCCAATCACAGATTACTAAATGTACCCGCTTGCCAGCCTCATCCAATTCGTCAAATAGCTCCCAGGCTTCCTCTGGGCCCAATACTGCTTCGGTTTGGCAAACATTTCCTAGGGAAGTATGCAATTGTGCCGTAAGGCTGGTTAGCACCACCTTCTCGTCATCTACGCACATGATTACTTTTTTCACGCCATTAAAGATAGCTTACCAATCTGATAGAAACTGCAAATTGCGATTAATACTTCTCAAAAATGACTATAAAATATAACCCATTAGGCGGATTTGCTTCTATTTTCAGCGCAACCGGTACTAAGCATTTTTTTGCTTGCTTTGTAAGTTACCTTAAGTAAGGCCCTCATTATCATAGCAATAGCATGCAGCGGTATTTGGTTGTTGGCCTAGGCAATCCAGGAAGCGAATATGAGTTCACACGACATAATATAGGTTTTGGTATAGTAAATGTCCTAGCAGGTTCGGAAAGGTGGGAGAATGACAAGCTAGGATGGCTGTGTGAGGTTTCCCATCGTGGCCGCAAAGCAACCGTACTGAAACCTACTACCTATATGAACCTAAGTGGGCAGGCTGTGCGCTATCACCTACAAAGGCTGGGCCTTAAGCCCTCTGAGATGATTGTAATAGCGGACGATATAGCACTCGATTTTGGCACATTGCGTTTGAAGCCAAAAGGGAGTGATGGTGGGCACAATGGCTTAAAAAGTATAACTGAGCTTCTGGGTACTGAAGCCTACCCTCGGTTACGTGTAGGTGTGGGGAGTAACTTTGTCAAAGGGCAGCAGGCTGACTACGTACTTTCCGGCTTCTCAAGCACAGAAATGACACACTTAGCACTTCTGAAAGAAGCAGGCGCAGACTGCATAAAGCATTTTATGTTTCACGGCATGGACGCGGCCATGAACCGTTTTAACAGAGATGTATTGGCACCTCCAAAAGATACAAAGCCGCCTAAACCTTCACCTGGCACCAATAATCCACATTCACTTAAGGATTCTTAAGAGAAAAATCTCCTTCCTTGAACAAGACCCATAACCTGCCTAAGATGCGGCACTCTTTTTGGGCAGCAACTCCATGCAATACGTGAAAATACTCTGGGCTGATGATGAGATAGCCCATCTTAAAGCACACATCCTGTTTCTAGAGCAGAAAGGGGCACAGGTTACTGCTGTAACCACGGGCATAGATGCCATAGATGCCATACAGCAAAATGACTATGACATCGTATTTCTAGATGAGCAAATGCCTGGCCTAAGCGGCATAGAAACACTAGAACGCATAAAAACAATTAACCCACAGATTCCTGTGGTCATGATTACCAAAAGTGAAGAAGAGCATTTGATGGAAGATGCCATAGGCAATAAGATATCTGACTACTTGATTAAGCCTGTAAACCCAAACCAAATCCTGCTTTCACTCAAAAAAATACTTGAAGGCAAACAGCTAGTCAGCCAGCGCATAAATCAAGGGTATCAACGGGATTTTAGACAAATAGGTATGGCCTTTTTTGAAGACCAAAGCCCTGCAGAATGGGTTGATACCTACAAAAAGTTAGTGCATTGGGAGCGCGAGCTGCAAGACAGTCAGGATCAAAGCATGCTACCCGTGCTAGAGAGCCAACTGGCAGAAGCCAATGTGAACTTTGGGAAGTTTGTAATGAAGAACTACTTAAAGTGGGTGCAAGGTAAAGGCGAAAACCGCCCCCTGCTAACACCAGACCTCTTGGCAGAGCGGGTTTTCCCATTGCTAAAGCCTGGCAAAGAATCTTTGTTTTTCTTGTTGGTGGACTGCCTGCGTTATGACCAATGGAAAGAAATGGAATCTGTCTTTGCGCAGTACTTTGATATAGAAAGCGAATCGTCGTATTACAGCATTTTACCTACCGCTACGCACTATGCACGAAATGCCATGTTTGCAGGCATGTATCCACTTGAAATTAGCGAACGGTTCTCACGGTATTGGGTAACAGATGAAGAGGAAGGTGGGAAGAACCTGCACGAGGCAGATTTTTTACAAGAACACATTCTGCGTAAGCGGCTGAACATAAAGCACAGCTACACTAAAATTATAACCAATGAAGAGGGCAAGATCTTTGCTGAGAATATCTTAAACTACCTTCACAATGACCTAAACGTAGTAGTGGTAAACTTCATTGACCTTATGACCCATGCCCGTAGTGAAATGAGCTTAATAAAAGAACTTGCGCCTGATGAAGCTGGTTTTAGAAGCCTGGCGCGCAGCTGGATAGAACACAGCACACTACTGGGCGCACTAAAGAAGATAAAGGACAAGAACATACGAATCGTGCTCACCACAGACCATGGCTCAGTACGGGTAAGGCGGCCGCTTAAAATAGTGGGCGACAGGAATACCACTGCCAATCTCCGATACAAGCAGGGACGGAATCTGAATTACGATGAGGACAGTAGGCAGATTTTTACTGTTAGAAAACCAGAAGAAGCCCGCCTACCTAAGAGTAACGTGAGCGGAAGTTATGTGTTTGCAGTAGAGGACTGTTACTTTGTGTATCCTAACAATTACAATCATTATGTAGCCCACTACCGTGATACGTTTCAGCATGGGGGCTTAAGTCTAGAAGAAATGATAGTGCCCATCATCACGATGAAACCCAAGTGATGCATCTATTGCTAACATACCTTTCAGAATAAGCAAGCGAATAGGCTATGCCTTTTGATAGATACTTCACCCATTCACAACTGGATGAGGTTGCATCCAACTTACTGGAGCATTTCCCAGCAGTTAGACTCTGGGCATTTAGTGGCGAACTGGGTACAGGCAAAACCACATTAATAAAATCAATTTGCCTGCGCCTTGGAGCTACTGGCAACATGAGCAGCCCAACCTTTAGCATGATAAGTGAGTATGAAACCAAAGCAGGTGGCAAACTATACCATTTTGATTTTTACCGTATAAAGAATATTGAGGAAGCAATTAGCTTGGGGATTGAAGATTACCTGTTTAGTAACGAGTACTGCTTTATAGAATGGCCAGAGCGCCTAGCTGAGGCATTACCACCCGAAATACTTAGAATCAGGCTTTCTTTCTCTGAGCAGTACGAGCATACACAAGATATGCGCAGGTTAATCATCCAGTAGAACCGAGCATTTTTATCATTTCGCTATCCGGGTATCTTGGAGCACTATCTACTTGCCAGTTTGAACTTTTTTGTTACATTAGCGTAACAATAGAGCCCCCGTTGGCCGTTATGGAAGAATCGCTGCGCTCGGCCCGCGAGCTGATGAAAAAGGGAATTGACCCTGCTCTGCTCACTGCTACCCAAGAAAAACCGCTTAAGCTGAGCAGTACGTCCCAAGTTCTTAGGATAGGGATTCCGCGTGAGTTAACATCTCAAGAAACGCGGGTTCCTTTAACGCCAGGCGCCGTAGGCACCTTAGTTGCTTCGGGCCATCAGGTCATTATAGAGCACAATGCAGGTGTGGCTGCCCAGTTTACTGACAAGGAGTACCATGATAAAGGTGCATTTATAGGGTATAGCGCAGGCGAGGTGTACGCAAAAAGTGACCTCATTGTCAAAATTGCGCCGCTTACCATGCAGGAGGTGGATCATTTACAGCCCAGGCAAACATTGATAAGTGCAGTGCACTTAGGCGCAGTTCGGCCCGACTACCTTAAGGCCCTGGTAGATAAAAGCGTTACGGCTATAGGCTTTGAATTTTTGCAGGGTCCGGATGGGAGTATTCCCATTATGCGGTCTATGAGTGAAATAGCTGGCATTGGTTCTATACATATAGCAAGCGAGTTACTGGCAGGTGAGGGAGGCAAAGGCATGCTGCTGGGCGGCGTTACAGGTGTGCCCCCCGCGGTGGTAACCATAATCGGTGCTGGCACAGTGGGTTTCTATGCCTGCAAAACTGCGCTGGGTATAGGTGCCATGGTCAAGGTAATAGATGAAGAAGTGCACCGGCTGAAAAGGCTTGAAGAGAATCTTGGCGTGAAAGTGTTTACAGCGGTAAGTCAGCCAGATCTTGTAGCCCAAGCCGTCGCTAGTGCTGATGTTGTGATAGGTGCTGCCTACCGCCCTGGCTCGCGCACCCCTATTGTAGTAATTGAAGATATGGTAGCAGGTATGCAGGAGGGCAGTGTGATAGTTGACGTAAGTATAGACCAGGGTGGCTGTATAGAAACTAGCCGCGCAACCAGCCATGAACGCCCCACTTACACACACCATGGTGTTATACACTATTGCGTGCCAAACATTGCCAGCCGCGTTAGCCGAACAGCTAGTGCGGCCATTAGCAATATACTTGGGCCTTTGCTTTTGCGGGTAGGTGAAGCTGGCGGCGTGAAAAACCTGATGGCCATCAACCGTAATTTCAAAAAAGGAATTTATGTGTACCATAAGCATATAACCCAACGTGTGCTTGCACAGCTTTTCAATATGGACTTTATGGACATAGATTTACTATATGCAGCACAGATGTAAGCAGTAAACAATACAGTGGCAATTGAGGTAAAAAATATAACGAAGCGCTTCGGCAATACTTTAGCTGCAAACGACATCAGTTTTTCAGTACCTGTAGGACAGGTGGTTGGGTTTCTGGGGCCTAATGGTGCTGGCAAGACTACTACTCTGCGACTACTCACGGGTTACATCCAGCCTGATAAAGGCAACATTACCTTAAATGGCCAGCCTGTTACGCCGGGTAACATTGAAGCTAGGCGCCAGGTAGGCTATTTGCCTGAAAACAACCCGCTGTATAGTGACTTGTATGTACGAGAATTGTTAGTCTTTCTAGGGGCCACATCGGGTTTATCTGGGCAGTTACTTCGAAACCGCGTGGAAGAAGTTATTGAAATGACGGTACTAGGAGACTATGCCCGAAAACCTATACATGCATTGAGCAAAGGCTATCGGCAACGTGTAGGTCTTGCAGCTGCTTTGCTAAATGATCCACCCATACTTTGTCTGGATGAGCCCACTACAGGCATGGATCCTAACCAGGTAGTGGAAATCAGGACGTTGATACGCAGCCTTGGCACTAGCAAAACTGTGCTTTTCAGCAGTCACATCATGCAGGAAGTAGAGGCCGTTGCCAGCCGCATACTGTTGATACACAGCGGTGCACTAAAACTGGATACAACGCTAGAAAACATTACTGCAGAGGGCAAAACACTTGAACACGCCTTTCACCAGGCTACACAGCTTTAACTTGATTTCTGCTTCTGTACTTTAGCGGCAAGGCGCTTATGCGCATAGTTCCTCCGCCGCTCTTCTTCTTCTGTTACTGGCAAGAACTTCTGCAAATCTGCCTCAAGAAGGTGGGCTATTTTCACCGTCTCGTTCATAAACTCGGAAAATTCCTCAGCCGTAAGTTGCTGTGTAAGCGTAATGTGTGTAAAGAGTATAAATGAATTCTTAATTTCAGGAGCAGAAGCCATCAAATCGCTATCGGCTTTTTCAAACAAGCTTCCATCCATGTAATAGGCCACTAGCCCGTTGTACATGTTTTCAAATGTGTCTATTCCCACCCGTGTCTCACGGCTCAAAGATTCTATAATCTGTTCGGGTGCAAAGTCAGGACTAAATGTCTTAACGTAGAACTTACCCAGCACAAAAGGCCAGTTTTTAGGGTCCTTTCTTGCATGCTCAACTACAAACTGGCGTGCGCGCTCACTTACAATATGAAACTTTGCTGAAAGCGGCACATCCAGCTTAAGTCGCATCTTAATCTGTGTAACCTCTCCCCGCCTCGAGCCCACCAGATTGATGGCTACCCAGCCTTTTTCAATAAACCCAGTAGCATACTCCTGTTTATTAATCTCCTGAAAAAATAGATCATATGGGCGAAGAAACTTTATCAAACGCTTTGTGCCTGTATTCTGCACGTTATTCAGGTAGTAAATCATGAACCCCACCCCAACCAACAGCAGGATTATACCACCCATGGTAAGTAAAAAAGTAGTATTGTCTAAGTTCATAGCAGGGTTTGGCAGAACAGCCGGAAAATCAATTCGTTATGCAAATATGCGCTACAACCCAGGGTTTATCAAGCAAGTGGTGGCCCCAGTTCAAAATAGAACGCATGATGTTTTGAACAGCCTGGGTTAAAAGCTGCACCACAGGCTGGGCATTCATTTTTTTCATGTTTAGTATCTGCGAGATACTGAATTATTGTGAGTTCAAATCCACACTTACCACACAAAATGGCTTTCTCTGCAAACTGGCTAGTCTTCCAGCGCTGAGCAGGGTGGTCAGCCACCTCGGTATGGCAGCTATAACATGGGTAGTAGGTATCACAACAGAGGTATTTTATTGCAACAATGTCTAAAGGGCTATGGTAGTGTGTGCAGCCTGTATAAGCATCCACCTCAATCCCAATAACTCGGGTGCCAGAAACGAATACCACATTCATAGAATATACATGGAGTTAACGAAACCATGCAAAATAGCTGGCAATCAAGCTATAGTGGAGGCTTGATGGGCAAATGAACTAACCAATTTCCTGTAAATTGCGCCAGCTTAAAGCAAAGTTACGGCCTTAACTGAGTTCTAAACAGAGAAGAAAAAATGGAAACCAATTTTGACCTTGTTGTAATCGGTAGTGGCCCTGGCGGCTATGTAGCAGCCATACGTGCCAGCCAGTTGGGCTTAAAAACTGCTGTCGTTGAGCGGGAAGCTTTAGGGGGTATCTGCTTGAACTGGGGTTGTATTCCTACCAAGGCCTTGCTCAAGAGCGCTGAAGTTATGGAGTATCTGCAACATGCTGGCGATTATGGCTTTAAGGTGGGCAGCTACCAGCACGACTTTGAGGCTGTTGTTAAGCGCAGCCGCGGCGTAGCGGAAGGCATGAGCAAGGGCGTGCAGTTCCTCATGAAAAAAAACAAAATAGAGGTGCTGCTTGGTACAGGGAAACTTACACGAGACAAGAAAGTAGAAGTAACGGATGGGCAAGGGCAGAAGAAGAGCTATTCAGCAAAGCACATCATAGTGGCAACTGGCGGCCGAAGCAGGGAACTTCCAGGCATAAGCATTGACGATCAAAAAGTAATCGGATACCGCAAAGCGATGGTGCTACCCCAGCAACCCAAAAAAATGATTGTGATGGGTAGCGGTGCCATTGGTACAGAATTCGCCTATTTCTACAATGCAATGGGTACACAGGTAACGGTAGTAGAGTACCTGGACAATCTGGTGCCTCTGGAGGATGAGGAAGTTAGCAAGGCGCTAAACGCAATATTTAAGAAAAAAGGGATAAGCGTTTTGCTTGGCTCTGAGGTTATACAGGTAGATAAAAGCGGGGCGGGTGTAAAGGTTACTATTCGAGATAACAAGCAGGGGACAACACAAGTGCTGGAAGCAGATTGCTTACTCAGCGCAGTAGGTGTGGTAGCCAATATTGAGGGACTAGGGCTAGAAGAACTGGGTGTGAAAGTGGAGAAGGGCAAAATAGCTACTGATGAATTTTATAGAACAAATGTGCCGAACATTTACGCAATTGGTGACTGCACCCCTGGCCCAGCCCTAGCGCATGTTGCTAGTGCTGAAGGTATAATTTGTGTAGAAAAGATAGCTGGCCACCACCCAGAGGCGCTCAACTACAACAACATACCCAATTGCACATATTGCCAGCCTGAGATAGCCAGTGTAGGGTACACGGAAAAAGCCGCAAAGGAAAAAGGCTATCAGGTCAAGATTGGTAAATTCCCATTTTCAGCCAGCGGGAAAGCCAGTGCGAGCGGAAAGAAAGATGGTTTCGTAAAGTTAATTTTTGATGCTAAATATGGCGAACTCTTAGGTGCCCATATGATAGGAGCCGGCGTTACAGATATGATAGCTGAAATTGTGCTGGCACGAAAGCTGGAGACAACAGGTCATGAAATCATTAAAACTGTACACCCCCACCCTACTATGAGTGAGGCCGTGATGGAGGCCGCCGCCGCTGCTTACGGCGAGGTGATTCATTTGTAATCGAGTCCAATCGATAACAAAGTTTACTTGTTTAAGCTATCAGATTCAAACTGAAGCTGGATTCCTTAAGTTTAGGCGCCAAGCACAACAACTAAGGCTTACATACACGTCGTGAAAGGTTTACCGAATATCCTTGATATGGATATCCAATGCCTGCATCCTTACATAAGTCTCATACACAAACATACCAAGCGACAAGAGCATGCCCAGCAGGCTAAACGTGAATACCAGCATCGCGCCCATCTGCTGCTCTGTATAGATAAGTACAATGCAATGAACACAGAGAAAGAAACTGAAAGCCCCTATGGTTTGAACGTTTCGAAGCAGAACCACTCTTCGTCGCAGGTTCTTTATTTCTTCGCGTGTTTGAGTTGTTGGGTCTTTCCGGTATTCAGAATACCGACTGCGAATGAGCGTAGTAATTACCAAAAAACGATTTGAATAGGCCGTCATAATTAAAGCCAGGGTGGGTAGCAAAAGCCCAGGGGTTGTAACATAAATGGTCATTGCTGGGAAAGACTTAGCGGATTGGCAAAGATAGCAAATGGCTATTGCGTTGAATGGCAAATGGTTTGCTGCAAGACTTAAAGCTTTTCGTGTAGTTTTACATGTTGTATGCAGGTGCACTTCATTTCTATTGGTGGCAGCGTTATGCACAATCTGGCGTTAGCGCTAGCTGCAGAAGGTCACCATATCACGGGGTCTGATGATGCGATACATGACCCTGCCCACAGCCAATTGTTGCAAGCAGGGCTTCTTCCAGATACACTAGGTTGGCACCCAGAAAAACTGCACAAAAACCTGGATGCTGTCATTGTGGGTATGCATGCCCAAAAAGAAAACCCTGAGCTTCAACGTGCGCAGGAATTAGGTCTTAGACTTTATTCCTTCCCTGAATTTGTTTTTGAGCATTCTAGGAACAAACAAAGAATTGTGATAGCAGGTAGCCATGGCAAAACCACCATTACCAGCATGGTAATGCATGTACTGCGTGGGGCTAGCATTGACTTTGATTATCTGGTAGGTGCTCAGGTTCAGGGCTTTGAACGAACTGTACGGCTGAGTAAAAACGCCCCAATGATAATCATAGAGGGCGATGAGTACACGACCTCACCAATAGACCCCCGCCCCAAGTTTCTAGTTTATCAGCCCCACATCGTTGTATTGAGCGGTATAGCCTGGGACCATATCAATGTATTCCCTACAGAGGGAGATTATATTCAGGCTTTCAGAAGCCTTTTGCAAATACTGCCAAAGGCTGGAACAGTAATTTACAATTCAGAAGATGAGCGTGTGAGCGAGCTGGTGTGGAGGCTTACAGATAGCGAATTACACTACCGCATACCCTATGAAACCCCAGCTTACAAAGCACGAGATGGCCGTATTGAGCTAAAGCTGAATGGCTACAAGGGCGAAACCCTAGTTTATGGCCAACACAATATGTCAAACCTGGCAGCTGCGCACTGGGTTTGCAAGCAGTTTGCCTTAGAAACTCCAGAGTTTTTGGAAAAAATAGCCAACTTCAAGGGTGCGGGTTTAAGGTTACAAACCCTGGTAGAAAATGATAAACTGGTGTTGATACGCGACTTTGCCCACGCACCAAGTAAAGTTAAAGCTACTGTAAATGGTGTTGCAGAGTTCTATCGCGATGCGCAGGTTATTGGAGTTCTAGAACTACACACTTTTAGTAGTTTAAACAAGACTTTTCTAGCCCAGTACAGAAATACACTAAAGAAGCTTGACCATAAAATTGTTCTCGTAAGTACGCATACACGGGAACTGAAAAAAATGCCTCAGATAACTGAAGAAGAAATACGACGTGCATTTCACGATAACAGCATTATCTTTGTACAAACACGCACTGAACTGGCAAAAGCAATTCATCAGTCAAAGGCATTTGCCAAATCTGACATGAAAAGTATTGTATTGCTTATGTCTTCAGGTGGACTTGAAGGCCTAGCAGTAACTGAAATCATTTAAACTAGCTTTCCTTTAGAACCCATGGCAGATATGCAACACCTAATCGAGGGATTTGCTAAACAGTTGGAGCAGGGGCGTAGCATAGGCAAGGCTGCCCAGATAGCTGTAAACCATCATGTGTTTGACAACGTATCTGTTATAGGGCTGGGAGGGTCGGCCTTCGGTGCTGAAATCGTGCGCAATTATGCCTTTAACAGCTGCCAAGTACCCATAACCATACACCGTACCTACCAGATTCCTGCTTACACCAATAACAAATCGTTGGTTGTAGCGTCCTCTTATTCTGGCAACACGGAAGAAACAATGGCTGCTGTGGAAGCATGCCATACAAATGGTGCAACGCTGGTTTGTGTAACGAGTGGAGGGGCATTGCGTGAATTTGCTAAGAAGCATGGGCATGCTCTAATCTCGTTGCCAGGGGGCTATCCACCCCGCACTGCGGTAGGCCTAAATGCGCTTCAAGTTTTTTATACGCTGCGTAAATATGGCCTGATACCTGACTTTGAGGCGGATTTAGACGAAGCAATTTCTCTTCTTAAAGCATTTGCAGATCATGCCGAAGCTAGATCACTGGCCGAGAAAATGAAGGACCGTGCGGTGGTGATTTATAGCTCAGATGCGATAGATAGTATAGCGATACGTCTGCGTCAGCAGATTAATGAAAATAGCAAGCAGCTATGCTGGCACCATGTTTTGCCAGAAATGAACCACAATGAACTGGTGGGCTGGGAACATCCCACATTCTTAACCCGCCAGAGCACGGTAGTGTTTCTGCGTAGTAGCTATGAGCATCCACGGGTAGGAATGCGTTTTGACATCAATCGCCAGATTATTGCGAAGCACACCTCTAACATCATTGATGTACATGCCAAAGGCAATGGACTTCTAGCACAGCTTTTATACCTCCTACATTTTAGTGATTGGGTGAGTTTGTATTTGGCACATGCAAATGGTGTAGATCCTACCCCTGTAAAAGTCATTGATTTTCTAAAAGATGAGCTTGCAACCCGAAAGTAGAATAAGTCACACCTATCAGCCTGACCATTGACGCGCAATGTTCGAATCGGTCTAACGCTGCTTGCTGCCATTGTTGTAGCGTATGTAGTAACAGCATGGGCACGTGGAACTGGGCCATGGGTCGGGCAGACAAAAGAATACCACATACAGTTTGGAAACGTTAACGGACTTAAAACATCTGACCCCGTATTGATTCAAGGCCTAGAAGTAGGGCAGGTAGAATCGATTCAGGGCAGAGATACTTTCGTTGATGTTACCATTAAGTTGAACTCAAAAAAAACTATCTATACAGATGCCTGGGCCGAGATACAGGTAAAAGAATTGCTGGGTGGCAAGCAAATCGTACTTGATGCTGGCAAATCTGGAAAACCGATAGAAATGGATATTGCAATTCGGGGTAAGCCTACCTATGATCTCACTACCGCATTGGCCCATTTTGGCCCTCTACTTGAAACACTGGATCAAAAACAACTACAAAGAATTCTTACAAACTTAGATTCCTTGGCTGGCAGGGTAGCTTCGCTGAGCATGCAGGTGCGTCCGTCACAAATCAATCAGGCTGCCTCTGATGTAACACACATTTTTGCTGAAACTAATAAAGCTGTGACAAAACTAAACGCAATGCATACAGTTGAAAAGACAGACTCACTGATAGGTCGCTTACATCTTACGCTTGCAAATGCAGATAGCTCGCTAGGCGTATTTACTCATGTAGCCACACATGCAGATATGCATTTGAACCAGATGAGCAGTAAGCTTTCAGCTACACTACAAGACATGAGAGGGTTGCTGGCCGAGCTAAAAAAAGCGAAAAGTCCTGCTGGCAAAATTCTGTATGATACTTCATTTACCAAGCAAATGAACTACACCCTAGAAAACCTGAATAAGACCCTTGAACTCATTCGTGCAGACCAGCTCCGTGTAGGTGTAAAACTGGGGGGGGGCAAAACCAGAAAACCTTAACTTTACCCAATACTACAGCAAATGACAACTGCAGAAATTCATACAGCATATGGCGTGATGAACGTCAACTTCTACGAAAAGGATGCGCCAAAGACAGTAGCTAATTTTGTAGCTCTGTCTAAAAAGGGCTTCTATGATGGGCTAACGTTTCATCGTGTTATACCTGACTTTGTGGTACAGGGAGGCTGCCCACAAGGTACTGGCCGTGGAGGACCTGGCTATACGATACCCTGTGAACTGGATGGCGAAAACCAATACCATGATACAGGTGTTTTAAGCATGGCGCATGCAGGCCGTAATACGGGTGGTAGTCAGTTCTTTATCGTTTTGAGTCGAGCCGCTACCCAACACTTGGACCGTAACCACACCTGCTTTGGCCGGATAACATCCGGTCTGGAATATTTATCCAAGATTAAGGGTGGAGACAAAATTGAGAAAATTGTAATACACGAGAGCTAATACTGTAGCCATGCCTTCTTTCGATATTGTAAGCAAGATTGACCATCAGTCCTTAGATAATGCGATTAACAATGCGCGGAAAGAAATTCTTAACAGGTATGACTTTCACGGCTCTAAAACTGAAATCGAACTGGATAAGAAAGCACAGATAATACATATCACAACTGAAAACGACCTTCGTATTAAGCATATCATAGACTCCATCATAGGCCGTATGGTCAAGCAGCAGCTAGACCCCGCCTGCTTAGATGCAGGTAAGGAGCACTATGCGAGCGGCCATATGGTGCGAAAGGACATTACAGTTAAAGAAGGTATAGACCGTGATACAGCTAAAAAAATCATCTCACTTATCAAGGATAGTAAACTAAAGGTTCAGGCCAGCATAATGGAGGACCAGGTGCGCGTACAGAGCAAGCAGATAGATGACCTACAAACCGTCATTGCCCTGATGCGTCAGCATAGCACAAATCTGGGACTACCTTTACAATATGTAAACATGAAATCTTAATGTCTGGGGCTTTGCCCCGTCTTATGCCCACTGATGTACTGTTGGCTCTGCCCCCTGAAGTGGCGGCCACCAACGAGCAGATACTACTGGCAGTTGCCAGAGAGCTACGCCTAGCGCCTGACTCCATTGGTCATGTACGTGTACTTAAGAAGTCGCTTGATGCGCGTAGCCGTACCATTGTTTACCATCTGCAGCTATTTGTTTACCTGCAAGGAGAGTTACCTCCCCCCATACTACCCAGCCCTAGCTACCAGAATGTAACTACTGCACCTGAAGTCATCATCGCGGGTAGCGGCCCAGCAGGGTTGTTTGCAGCGCTAAGGCTGATAACCCTAGGCATTAAGCCGATTGTTTTAGAGCGCGGCAAAGATGTACGTGCACGCAGGCGCGATTTGGCCACACTAAACCGAAGCGGTATAGTAAACCCAGACAGCAATTACTGCTTTGGTGAAGGAGGTGCAGGTACATACAGCGACGGAAAACTATATACCCGCGCCACGAAGCGTGGCAATGTGCAGCGCTTGCTTGAGGCATTCGTTTTCCACGGGGCTGATGAGAATATACTATATGAGGCACACCCTCACATTGGCACAAACCGTCTCCCTGGAATTGTGGAGCATATGCGACAGTGCATTACCGACTGGGGTGGAGAGGTTCACTTCGAAACTGCTCTAGATGATTTATCCTTTTCAGGGGGCAAACTTACTTCCATCCGATTACGAGACGGGAGGCTAATTGATGCTAAAGCATTGATACTGGCTACAGGCCACTCTGCCCGTGATATTTTTTTCATGCTAGACAAGCACAAACTGGCAATAGAGGCTAAGCCGTTTGCGCTAGGCGTCCGCATTGAGCATCCGCAAGCGTTGATTGACAGCCTCCAATACCACTGCGAAACGCGTAGCCCCTACCTGCCACCTGCCTCTTACAGCCTGACTACACAGGCAGGAATGGGCAGCCATAAGCGCGGCGTATTCAGTTTCTGTATGTGCCCTGGGGGCATTATTGCGCCCGCGGCCACAGCACCTGGAGAGGTTGTAGTAAATGGCTGGAGCCCTAGCAAGCGGAACAACCCCTATGCAAACTCAGGCATGGTAGTAAGCATCAATGAAGATGACTTTAAAGGCCACATTGCTAAGGGTACTCTTGCAGGGGTAGCTTATCAGGCAGAAATAGAGCAAAGAGCTTTTGAGGCAGGGGGCGGCAATCTTCGTGCGCCTGCTCAGCGTGTAACAGACTTTCTAGCTAGGCAGAACAGCAGCACATTGCCCGGCACCTCTTATGTACCTGGTGTAACAGCAAGCTCGCTGTGGGAAGTATTACCCATACCCGTGGCCGAAGCACTGGCAGAGGGGCTGGTGCAGTTTGGCAAAAAAATGAGCGGCTACCTCACTGATGAAGCTGTATTACTGGCAACTGAAAGCCGCACTTCAAGCCCCGTACGCATTCCGCGCCATGCCGATACGTTAATGCACCCTGAAGTGCAAGGTCTATTTCCGTGTGGTGAGGGTGCTGGCTATGCAGGCGGAATCGTCAGTGCAGCTTTAGATGGCGAGCGATGTGCGGAGGCTGCCGCGCAGTATGTGCTAACTGTATCAAAAGTCATACCCTAACAACAGGTACATGAACCAGTCGTTCACGCATCATACGTTTCGCACCCGGATTGCCCCGCACATCCAAGTATTGCAGGTTCGGCAGTTCATAGCAAAAACTGAAGTCTTCAATGGCATTGTAACTCAGCGTCAGCCGGGTAAGGGGTTCTAACTGATCCACTGCATCAATGACAGTAAGTGCCTGACTTTGGGTAACAGTAAGTTCTTGCAAGCTTGGCAGGATAGGCATGCCGCATAGCCCTTTTATGGTTTTACTTTGAATATGAAGTTTGGTTAGGGTAGCGTGCCTCTCTAGTGGCATTAACTGGCTCCACTTTGATATACTGACAAATAGTGACTCCAACACCTTGAGCTTCTCAAGAGACTCTAGACCTTGAAGTTGTGTTTTACGAAGGTAGAGTATGCGTAGTGCTGGCAACCTAACTATTCCCTCAATCGAGTGCAACGGGTTGTCTGATAGGCTTAACACCTCGACTAATGGCAGATAAGGCAATGTGGCCAGGTCTTGTAGGTTATTGTGGGCAACCAAAAGGGTGTGCAACCCTGTAATGCTGGCCAGCCCATCAATCTTGGTTAGCACATTAAAAGATAAATCGAGAGCCTTAAGCTTGGTCAGAGGGGCTAGCACCATACAATTTTCCAGCCCTAAATGATGTGCAGTTAATTTCTCAAGATGTAAATAGCTAAGCAGACTGCTTAATACTTCATCGTGCGCATCAAGTACGTTTCCATCTAAAACAAGTTCCTTTATGGAATGGCTGCTCATGTGGCACGCAGCCATTGGGCTAGTTGTGCTGCAGCAGCCTTGCGTGCCGGATACCATGCTGCTGCAAGCGAAAGCATCAGAACCGTAACCGTTATGAGAACGGCATCAATGCTTGAAAGCCGCAATGGGAAGCTATCTATCATAAAATGCTCGCCTCCCTTCATCTTAAGTAAACCAAAACTTTGCTGCAGCCATCCGAGTGTTCCACCTAGAATAAGCCCTGCTCCTAGCCCATAGCTGCCCAACAAGACCCCCATCCATATGAATACATGCTGAATCTGAGCTGCTTCCACCCCCAAGGCGCGTAACAGCGCAACTTCCCGCTGTTTATCTATTACTACCATGCTTAACATGCCCACCACCGTGCAGGCAAGTAAGAGCAGCATAAGCACTAACACCAGGTAGCTAACAAACTTTTCATTCTGCAACACCGCAAACAGGCTCGGATGCTGACCCTGCCAGTTCTGCACCTGGTATTTAGAACCCAACGCAAGCTGCAACGCTTGTTGCACTTGCTCATCATTGGCTCCATCGGTCAGTTTAAGTTCATAGGCAGTACATCGATCTTCCACACGAAAAAGCTTCTGTGCAAAGCCATACTCGGCGAGTACCACTTTGTCAGCGTATTCTTTCTGCATTACAAAAACACCGCTGGCAAAAGCAGGGTAGCTCTGAAGCGCATCTGGTGAGGCTTGTAATATACTTGTACCATCTGTTACCGTATAGAGTTGTAACGGCCTTGCATCATCATTCAGGTTCACGGCCAGTGCAGCCGCCACACCTTCCCCCAGCACAAGCCTTGGGTATTCTAGCGTGTCTGTTAAGTTAAACGAGCCATACTGCACCAACTGATGTGCAGCGCTTACTGCACTAAAATCACTGCGGATTCCTTTTACCTGTACAATCGTTTGGTGATCAGCATACGCAAGCACAGCCCGCCCCTCTAGCGTATACGTAAGGGCAGCTACTCCACCAGATGTACGCAAATAAGTTATCAGGCTATCACTTACGGGAAGGTATCTCCCGCTTGCTGCCGTAATACGAATGTCTGCGTCAAACTTTTGATACAGGTCATACACGAGCCCGTGAAAACCATTGAACACCGAAAGCACCAGCCATAGTGATGCTGTTCCCAGCGCAATACCAACTAAGCTTACCCAAGAAAGCACACGAACAGCACCGGGTAAGGCAGAAGAAAACAAAAACCGCCGAGCTACATACAATGAGAAGCTTCTCATATTTGGCAGCTACTCGCTTGGGTTATCGGAGGGGTTACGCTCTGCATCTGCACGGCGAATCTGGTCAAACAATTCATCTATTCGGGCTGCTGCCTGCAAGGTGTCGTCGTACAGAAATTCAAGTGTGGGCATTACCCGTACTTGTTTGCGTATCCGTGTTGCCAGCATTTGCCTGACTTTCACATTCTCTTCTTTTAGAACAGCCAATACGGGTTTGAGCTGTGCCTCTGGCATCACAGTAATATACACACGTATATGCTGCAGGTCTGCAGTGGTATTCACATGGCTTACTGTGATTAGGGTGCCATTCAGCCCGTCTATACCTCGCTGCAAAAGCTGGCTAAGCTCACGCTGCATTTCTCTGGCGAATTTCTTTTGGCGTGTGCTTTCCATATTTAGTTACTGTGTTATAGTTAAGCTGTGCACAATTCTGCCTGCCTTCGGCTACTCCTCTTTATATGCATGTGCGCAGTTTCAATTGCAAAGTTACCTGCTTTCAGCCTAAATCGAACCTTTGGCTATATTAAGTGCAACGCAGCAAGGCCTTAAAATGCGTTAATTTGAGCTGCTTTTCGCCGCGTCCTATACATCCCATTCGTGCGTTTTTATCTCAACATCCTTGCTTATGGCAAGCCTTATCTAAAGTATGTGATATGGGCCATCGTTTGCCTCGGCTTGTACAACGTATTCTCTGCAGCTTCTCTTACGCTCATTATCCCCTTTCTTGAGATACTCTTTAGCGATAAAACCCCAGCCACACCGGCCATAGCTTTTGAGTGGGGCATGGTCGTTAGCAACGTAAGCGTTGCAAAAGATCATGGCTTTTATGCCCTCTACCAAATGATGGAAACCTTGGGCCGTGTTGAAACACTGGCCTATTTCTGTGTTTTCATTGCCATAGCCATCTTTCTAAAAAATCTCTTTCGGTACCTGAGTGCTTACTTGCTCACACCAGTTGAGTTTGGTATTGTTCAGCAGATTCGAGACCGTTTCTTTGACAAACTCACACAGCTGTCGCTACCATATTTTACGCGTAAACGTCGCGGAGAGCTTGTAAACCTCGCCGCTACAGACATGGCCAATGTGCAAGACAGCGTAGTAGGCACCCTACCTTCGCTGGTCTCAGATCCGATTACAATGCTGATTCTGCTTTTTGCAATGCTTGTCATAAGCTGGAAGCTCACATTGTACATGCTCATTGTGCTACCCCTAACTGGCCTTGTCATCAATGGGCTGGCTGGCCCGCTAAAAAGAAAAGTGCTGAAAGGCCAGGAGCTGCTTGACGCACTTTTCGCCGTGATAGATGAATTCATTGGGGGTGTGCGAATAGTAAAGGCCTTTGCTGCAGAAGGCTACGTGCGTGGCAAATACCACGATCTCAACGAACGCTACACTAGGATAACAGTAGGCTTTCGCAGACAAGTAGAGCTGGCCTCCCCCCTTACAGAGGTCATCGCTGTTCTGGTTATCCTAAGTATCATTTTGTATGGTGGTTCTATGATACTCAGCAAACAAGCTGAGCTAAAAGCCTCTGAGTTTCTGGGTTTCATTATTCTTTTTTCTCAGTTCATTACACCTATTAAAACGTTTGCGCAGGCTACATCACGTGTAAGCAAAGCAAGAGTGTCTTACGGGAGAATAGAAGCGCTGCTGAATGAACCCATACTAGAAACCGAAGGGGCGGGTGGCGAGCAGGTTTCTGCTTTTACTGATAAGCTGGAACTACAACATGTGCATTTTGAGTATGAACCTGGCAGGGCTATCATAAAAGACATCTCTCTAACCATACACAAAGGTGAAACTATAGCACTGGTAGGGCCCAGCGGTGGCGGCAAGAGCACGCTGATCGATTTGATATGCAGGTTTTATGATCCCCAGGGAGGGAGTATCCAGTTTGATGGGGCTGACTTGCGCAAAATTGACGGCCCCAGTCTGCGTCGCCTTATGGGGATCGTTACCCAAGAAGGTATACTTTTTAACGATACCATAAAGGGTAACATATCCTACGGCGAAACACGGTATAGTGATGAAGAAATAATGCGCGCGGCTAAGATTGCAAATGCACATGAGTTCATAACAGAATTGAGCAATGGATACAACACCGTAATTGGTGAGCGCGGCCTTACACTCTCGGGTGGTCAGCGGCAGCGCATTTCTATTGCTCGGGCCGTGCTTAAAAACCCACCCATCCTAATACTAGATGAAGCTACATCAGCGCTGGATAGTGAAAGTGAACGCCTGGTGCAGGATGCTTTAGACAAGCTGATGCAGAACCGAACTTGTATTGTGATAGCACACCGGCTAAGCACCGTGTTGCATGCCAACCGTATTGCCGTAATTAAGGAGGGAGAGGTGGTAGAGTATGGCACACACACCGAGTTAGCAGTAAAAAATGGGCTGTATGCCAAACTATATGCCATGCAATTCGCTACTGAAAAATCTGCAAATGAATAGCAATGCATCCTGTTGAAAATCACTTTGATATCATTGTCATTGGTGCGGGTGCAGTTGGCTTAAGCACAGCATACAAGTTAACACAGCAGTGGCCTGCCTTAAAGGTACTGGTGCTTGAAAAAGAGCCTGAACCTGCTATGCACCAAACAGGCCGTAACTCTGGAGTAATACATTCCGGACTTTATTACAAACCTGGGTCTTACCGCGCCCGATTATGCGTAAGTGGTCGTAAAGAATTGGTTCGTTTTGCACAAGCCTACAACGTCAAACATGAAGTGTGTGGCAAAGTAGTTGTAGCTGTAAACGAGGAAGAGCTACCCAGGCTAGACAAGATTCATGCTACAGGCCTGCAAAATGAGCTCGTAGACATAAAAAAAATAGACCGCAAAACGCTCTTGGAATTAGAGCCCGCCTGTGCTGGGATCATGGCCCTGCATGTACCCTACACAGGTATAATAGATTATGTAGGCCTATCTAGAAAACTTGTTGAACTTGTTTTAGAGACAAGCCCTGAAAATAAAGTCAGTTACAACAATGCGGTAAAGTCTATCAGTAGGCAAAACGGAAACTACATCCTTACCACCACACAAAACAGGTTTACTTCAAAGTACCTGATAAGTTGCGGAGGCTTGCATAGCGACAGGTTAGCTAAACTTGAGGGGCTGAAGCCCAAAACCCGCATAGTGGGTTTTCGCGGCGATTACTGGGATCTAACGCCCGAAGCCTGCCGCACGCGTGTGCGTAACCTCATCTACCCTACCCCCAATCCTGCATTCCCGTTTCTTGGGGTTCATTTTACCCGAATGGTTTTAGGGGGCGTTGAGTGTGGCCCTAGTGCCGTGTTTAGCTTCAAGCGTGAAGGATATGGCAAAACTGATTTCAGCCTGACCGATACGGCTGATGCGTTGGGCTTTAGTGGCACATGGCATCTTTTTGCAAAACACTGGCGTTTCGGGCTAGATGAACAAATACGCGCATTTAGCAAACGGGCATTCCTAAAACAGGTGCAGCAGTTGATACCCAGCATGACCCCATCAGATTTAGTGCCTGGCCGCAGCGGCGTGAGAGCCATGGCGTTAAACCCAGATGGTACCATGGCCGATGATTTCATTTTTGAAACAACATCGCACTCTGTGCATGTGTTAAATGCACCCTCCCCAGCGGCTACAGCCTGCCTCGCAATCGGTGGTGAAATATGCAAAATAGCAAAAACACAATTTGGATGGTAGCATGAACCTGAACACGTCTGACCTTGCAAACCTTTACGGTAGCAGCTTGTTTGTAATCCCCAAGCAGGTAGCGCCATTGACTACTCCAAAGCCCACTGATGCTACACCTGAAAGCCACACCCTTTCACTTCCTTTCACAATTAAGTCTGTAGTTGGCGCAAGCCTGGCTATCGTACTGTCTGAGACAGAAGTTGGAGATGCAGCGCTTAACTCTTTACTGTTAAATATCTTGCAGGCCATAGGCAAAGCAAGAGAAGAAGTAACCGAGGTAGTAATACACAATGCTATTACAGAAAAGCAACTAAGCGAGTTGAGTGCCCATCACATATTGATTTTTGGTGAAAACACCATTCCACTTCCATCAAACCCTTTCAAACTTTCTTCCGGCAGCACTGTCTTTATAGTTCCTACTCTAAAGCAGATGCATACTGACATAGGCCAAAAACGTATTGGATGGGAAACCATCAAACAGTTTAAAGACAAGTTGTGAGAGCTGAGATCCTGTTTGGTACGTTTAATCCGGGTAAGTTGCAAGAAGTGCGTGCCCTGATTTCTAATGCTTTCCTGCTCAGGCACTGTGGTGAATTTAAAGAGCTTGGCGAAGCCCAAGAAACGGGCAGCACTTTGGCTGAAAACGCACTTATTAAAGCACGCACCTACCACAATGCCACCGGTTTGCCCTGCTTTGCCGACGACACCGGCCTGGAAGTAGATGCCCTAAGTGGCGCGCCTGGTGTGAACACTGCCTTCTACGCCGGCCCAAAAAAGGACGCCAGTGCTAACATGGAAAAGCTATTGCTAGACTTGAGTAAACATACTAGTAGGGCCGCTCAGTTTAGAACCGTGATAGCTTTTGTTGCAGCTCCAGCAATAGAATTGTTGTTTGAAGGCACCCTATATGGCACCATCGCTACTACACCACGAGGCACCCAGGGCTTTGGTTTCGACCCAGTATTTGAAGTGCCTGCACTAGGCATGACACTTGCAGAGCTCTCGCTTGAACAAAAAAATGCTTATTCGCATCGAGCCAGGGCGCTTCAGAAGCTCAGCGAATACCTCACAAGCGTATATTAGGGCTTCAACCTAATTACACCAAATTTTGGGGCACAATAGTCAATTCATGAATTACTATTTAGTGGGCATAACAGGCGGCAGTGGGGCTGGTAAAACTTTCTTACTTGGCAAGCTAATTGAAGCCTTCAGCAAAGACGAGCTTACCCTCATTTCTCAGGACAATTATTACTACGACCTCAAAGACCAGCCGCGGGACGGGGATGGGCAAACCAACTTTGACCACCCTGCAAGTATGGATTTGCAGCTCTTTTATGAGCACCTATCTTCTCTGGTTGCAGGAAACGAAGTATCTGTACGGGAGTACACCTTTAACAACCCCGATGCCGTCAAGCGGTTGGTAACCTATAAACCTGCCCCCATCATACTTGTAGAAGGGCTTTTTGTAATGCACCATCCTGACATTCGCAACCTAATGCGTCTCAAGGTTTTTGTGGATGCCGATGAACATATCAAGCTCTCACGCAGGCTGATTCGCGATCTGCGCGAACGAGGCTACACAGTAGAAGAAACGCTGGGCGTGTATGTGCAGCAGGTAGTGCCCATGTTTAAGCAGTATGTGGAGCCCCACAAATCCAATTGCGATATCATTTTAGCTAACAACGAATCTATGAATGTGGGCGCCGATGTACTGGTGAATCATCTAAAGCAGGTTTTGACACATATACGCGCCACCCACCCTTCCGCTAAAGTGCCCGTTTAGTTTTCGTAGATACCATTATCTACTCTATGCCCTTAAAGAAACGATTCCAGCGCAGCCCGCCTTCAAAAGATAGAAGCACAAACATAGGTTTACCTACAATATGATTTTCAGGTATAAAACCCCAGAATCTGCTGTCCAATGAATTGTATCGGTTATCGCCCATGCCGATATAGTAGTCCATTTCAAATGTATAAGTAGTAGCCGGCTTACCATCTACAAGGATCTCCTTTCCTCTTCTCTCAATTTTGTGGTGTTCATAGCCTTCTATTGGCCTTCTATAAACACTTAGCATTGCTGAATCCAACGGTATTGTTAGTCCGCGTTTAGGTACAACCAAAGGACCAAAATTATCTCTATTCCAACGGAACCCGTAATTATTGGGGTAGATATCAAACATACCCACTCCTTTAGCGTCTATTTTTCGTGATACTTCCTTTACGTTGTCAAACTTTCTTACTTCGTCAGCCACCTCGTCTGTCATACTCATTACATAGTGCTGGTTTCCCATGCGAAAGTAGTTTGCATTTTCATGCCCCTCTGGCCTAAATCCTAATTTCTCAAGAGAACGTTTGTAATTAAAGTCTTCTCCGTTAGTTAGCACATCATAGTTAAACTGTGCCTCTGGAGGATTGATAGCAAGTGTTCCGTTGATGTACACGCGTTGGCTGTCTATCCTTATTGTATCACCCGGTAGCGCAATACACCGCTTTATATAATTTTCCTTCATGCTAGGTATCCGGTGCGTTGGGCTACCTGGGGGTATTGGCGCCACATCGTCAGCCGGGTAGTTAAACACAATGGGGTCATTGCGCTTAATCTCCGTCAGGCCTGGGATGCGGTAGTAGGGCAGCTCTACCCCATCAACATACGAGCGCACATTTGTACCTGGGATGCGGTTATGGATAAAAGGAATACTGAGTGGTGCCATTGGCATGCGAATCCCATAGTGAAACTTGCTCACAAACAGAAAGTCCCCTACCATGAGCGAACGCTCCATGGAACTGGTAGGAATCACATATGCCTCAAAAATAAATGTACGGATGATGATAGCTGCAATGCCTGCAAACACCAGCGCATCAAGCCATTCACGCCATACACTTTTAGGTTTTACAGGTTCTTTAGGGGTTGTGGTCGTTTTTTTCCCGAACCATCTACTTAAAAAATTGGCCATAAAAGCCCTGCTTGCTTGAAAAGTAAGAGTCAAAATTGACCGCAAATGTACGTGAATGTTGCGTTGCTAGCCCCGTAGACTACGCGCAGATTTGGCTAATCTTCAGTAATAATCTCATCTTCTAGGTCATCATCCAGGGCTAGCGGGTCTATCGCATTCATCTCCACTTCATTCAGAATATCTTCCTCCAATATTGCTTCCAGCTCTTTGTCCATTTCACTTTCTATCATATCTCCACTTCGCATCGCCTGGCTTTCCATCTGGTTCAGCAGTTCATCGTCTTCATCACTTCCCAGTTCGTCTGCATCTAGGTTAAAAGGATTGTCTTTAAGGCTGGCCCCAGCATCTCTGGCACCACGCCGCTCACCCTTAGCTAGCTTGCCTCCTCGCCGAATCAGCAAAGGGTCCACCTGGCAGCAGGCATCCAGCAAGCCTGGAGAAAAGGCAGGGCTATCATCCGCATCGTAGCCGGCATCATTCAAAATTGCAACCAATGAAGCATAGCTTATACGTGTGGAGTCATAATCCACAATTGCACTGCTCTGGGCAGTATCTATTTTAACGTGCCCCACTCCTTCCAGCCGTGTAAGCAGTGTATCCAGCCGCACGGGAGGGCAGCGCTCACAAATGCCACCAATGGTAACACTGGTCGTCTTGTTTACCGCTGGCCCCCCTGTGCAGCCAGAATTCAGCAATACCAGCAGCAGCAGGCCAATGAAAAGTAAAAACCGCATTCAGTAGGCAGCTAAATAGGAAAGAGAGCTTGTTTTACAATATGGCAAAATACTGAAAGCTCAGCTTGCATCATGCGATTTGCTTTCTAAATCGGTTGCCAAACGCTAATGTGTAACAAAAAGCGTATAGCGCAAGCGCTGGCCCGTCTGGCGATTCGTGACCCACAGGTAATACAGCCCTGCAGAATAATCACTTACGCGTAAAGTATGGCTGCCTGCAGGTAAGGATGTTGCCATAACAACCTGGCCAGCAGCGTTCACCAGTGCTACATCTGCTTGGTCAGTAAGCTTTTTCAGGCCCAGGTTTAGTGTAACCTGCTGCCCCGCGCTCGGGTTAGGGTATGCAAAAACACCAAACGGCAAATCCACGAGTCTGCCGGATGCATCCAGGTAAAAGGTGGTATCGCCCTCTGCGCATCGGTTGCCTGGCAGCATGCCTCTGCGGCAAAAACTACGTGCAAAAACTGCACGATAGGTAGTGCCATGCAGCAGACTATCCGCTTTCATAAACTGCAAGGCAGCATCTCTAAGCGTCATGTTAGCTGCATTAAAGTAAAGCTCCTGAAATTGCGCCCTGTCAGTTTCGGTTTTACCTACTATGTCCCAGGCTTCCATAAGCGCACTGCACCACACAGAACCTAGCAGGTAAAAATTTGAGCCTGCCTGGCCCTGTGCTGCAGGGTAGGTAATTGTTGTATTTGCAGGGCGGCCCGGCCAGAATTCATTGTTCCCATCCCAACTAAAAACACGGCCTGAACCATAACTGCTAATGACCTTGCTGTAAGACGCAGCTATATAGTCTCCTATGCCTTCGTCCAGCCCCCTACGCTCAAAGCCGCTGTTAGAGTTAGAGGCCATCCAGGACAAGAAATGGCCATACTCATGCACTATCACGTCTGCGTCTTGTGCATCATTTACGCCCCCAACACCCAAAGCGATAAAGGGTGGGGTTGAAGGCAAAAAATAAGAATTGTCTGCCAGGTCGCCTTGGCTATCCATAGTCAAAGGTTGAGCTTGGCTTAGGTTTGTAAAGCCCAGGGCGCGCACATAGCGCTGCATGCTATCCGCATGGTAGTAAGTCATGCAGTCATCAAAGCCAGACTGCGATCGGGTAAAGAAGAAGTCCCCATTTGCTGTAGTAGCAATCGCAGTATTCGGTGCTTCCACATCTTCCACACGTATGTATGGGCCCCTCAAGCGAAATCGCGCATCTGCATCCGTATAGGCAATGTCTTTGAGCAACACCTGCTGTCGTTGTGCATTTAGCTGGCTATTATCCGCATTGGCATTGTCACAATAAGGGCATGCATATGGTACCTGTGCAGTGGTAAGCGGGTCTGGCAGGTACACATAACCCCGCCCAGTAGTACATACCTCTGCAGGTAGTATGGTGGCCATTTGTTTATCATGTGCGCTGCGTTTTCCGCTATGATACATCGCCAAATCGTTACGCTTTAGCTCCTGGTCAGCCTCAGCATCGTGCACGACCTCATACGCTTTGCCATAGCTTTCTCTGGTTTGCACAACAAATCGAAAACAGAGTTTGATGTTCCCATTCGCCACAAGCCATACTGGCTCAGCTTCCGTAACGCGTGTAAAACTGGCCAGCAATCTTTGCCGCACGCTTTCCATATCTACTGCAAGCACCGGCAGCGCTACTGGCGAAAACACTTTGAGATGGGTTAGCAGGTTTAACAGTTTACCCTCATGTGTCAGGTTCGCCTGCACCACGCCTTCATACACCGCAATACCCAGATAGACTTGCTGGAAACGGTAGTGCTGTGTGAGTTGACTAGCGTTGGTGTACTTAAGCTGAAGCACACTATTTGTTTGCCTGAGTTCAGACAGAGAGTCTTGGAGTATGCCCACAAGCGCTGCTCCTGGGTTTGCAATAGCCGCCAACGACAATTCCCTGTAGGTATGTTGCACCGGAGCTGCCTGCGGCAATTGTGCAGCAAATGCTGGCTCAGCTACCCGCTTCTGCGAAAGCAGCCCAAACGGAAGGCACACTGCCACCAATCCTATAAAACCTATTTTATGCATCCAGAAAGCATGCTTTTAGAAGGTATAATACTGTAACGCGAATCGCGCAAGCGGGTTTAACATGGCATAAAACTAGCCTTTTCATGTGGTTTTAACGAACTTTGTAGTTGGGCTTTGCGCTGCAAATACCAGCCTCTCGAAACCCAGCGTTTACCTGAATTGTGAAAACCAAGATACGGCCCAGTAGCAGCAATACTGGTATTAACATAATCACCCTGGGGTGTAGTAAAAATCTGGTAGATAGTGAGAACCTACTCACACAGCTACATGGCAACCACCTAAGCGCGACACATGAGGCCAAGGGCAATGCAAGTACCATAGTGGTAAATACCTGTGGCTTCATAGACCGCGCCAAGCAGGAAAGCATAGACACCATTCTGCAATACGCGGAAGCCAAGCGCAAAGGCAAAATTGAGAAGCTATACGTAATGGGCTGCCTCAGTGAGCGCTACCGTGATGACATGCTGCTGGAGCTTCCAGAGGTAGATGGCATATTTGGCACACAGGAGCTGCCCGCCATTCTTGCCAGCCTAGGCGCTGATTACAAGAAAGAGCTAATCGGGGAGCGCCAAACCACAACCGATAGCCACTACGCTTACCTAAAAATCAGTGAAGGTTGTAACCGGCCTTGCGGCTTCTGTGCCATCCCCCTTATGCGTGGCGAACACCGCTCGCGCAGCATTAAAGAGCTGGTGAAGGAAGCTGAGTTTCTAGTGCGCAAAGGTGTAAAAGAGATTATGCTCATTGCGCAGGAGCTTACCTTTTACGGAATAGACCTGTATGGGAAACGAAAATTGGATGATTTGCTTAGGGCATTGGCCGGTGTAGCGGGGCTACACTGGCTTAGGCTACACTATGCCTACCCTGCTGGCTTCCCCACAGAAATTCTTCCAGTGATAAACGAGCATACCAACATATGCAAGTACCTGGATCTGCCCTTGCAGCATGCCTCAGACCCTGTGCTCAAACGCATGCGGCGTGGCATCACGCAGAAAAAAACCATAGATCTCATTCAACTCATTCGTGATGAAGTGCCAGGCATTGCCCTGCGCACTACCATGCTTGTAGGCTACCCGGGAGAAACAGAGGACGACTTTGAAGAACTCATGCAGTTTGTAGAAGCTCAGCAGTTCAACAGGCTTGGTGTTTTTGCTTACAGCCACGAAGAAGGCACCCATGCTTACGGCTATCAGGACGATGTGCCTGCCGAAATCAAACAGCAACGGGTAGAAGAACTCATGGCACTTCAGCAAGACATTAGCCTCAACCTAAACAAAGCCATGGTAGGCCGCACCTTACCCGTTCTTATTGACCGCAAGGAGGGGGCATACTACATAGGCCGTACAGAATACGATAGTCCCGAAGTGGATAACGAAGTGCTGGTAACAGGTAAAGCGCTAAAAATAGGCGAGTTCTACCCTATTCATATTACGGATGTCACCGAGTTCGACTTGTTCGGCACTACAGCATAACATTTTAATCTGGACTCTTTTCGCCCAAGCGTGGTCTCACATCGGCAAGATGCTGTGTTGCTGGCAGCCAAGTTCAGGCGCTACCTTATAACTTGCCCAGCTATTAAGCCTTGACACGCAACACCAATGGCGAAAGCAAGCCGCAACACTTCATCTCCTAAACGCAGCATAGCCGCAGACTACCTCTCAGGCGATGACAAGCTCAGACCTTTCTATCATTATAGCGCCCAGAACATTGACTGGCAGCAGATACTAGAAGCACGAACGGCTGTTACCACGGATAGGGCTACACTCACTTCAGCACTTCACAAACAATATGCTTCCCTGCCAGCAACAGAAGCGGTACATGCCAACCTAAGGCTGCTGGAGAAACCCAACACTTTTACCATCACCACAGGTCAGCAGCCAGGCCTCTTTGGCGGGCCGCTGTATGTATGGTACAAAACACTAAGTGTAATCCTTCTATGCCAGGATTTAAGCTCAAAATTTCCGCAGTATAATTTTGTGCCCGTTTTCTGGGTAGCTGGTGAAGACCATGATTTTGCAGAAGTAAACCACACATATCTTTCATTTGAAGACAAGCGGGTTTACACAGGCATGTTTAAAGGTGCGGTAGGCAGGCACGTTATAACCCAGCCCATACAGCCCGCTGGTGCAGGTATGCCAGACTGGCTCACCCAGTTTTATGGAATTGGCGAATGCTGGGGCACAGCATTTGTTCAGCTATTGCACCATGTGTTTGGGCATCAAGGCCTGGTAGTCCTGAATGCTGACAAGCCCGAGCTAAAGCTACTGTTTGCCCCCATCATGGTGCATGAGCTTACTGGGAGCACCAGCCATACACACATTACTGCACAAGCCGAAAAACTGGCGGCATCAGGCTACCCAGTTCAGCTTACACCACGAGAAATAAATCTGTTTTACCTGACAGATGAAGCCCGGCTACGCATAGAGCGCCGCGATGCTGACACCTGGGGCCTAGCGTATGGCGACCGCCGCTGGAACCGCAACCAGCTATTGCAAGAGCTAAGCGAACACCCCGAACGGTTTAGCCCCAATGCAGCCCTCAGGCCGCTGTACCAGGAAACCATTCTACCTAACCTCTGCTATGTGGGTGGATGGGGTGAAATCGCCTACTGGCTTGAACTGCTACCTGTTTTCAACCAGCACCAAACACCCTACCCCCTTCTTTTACCACGCATATCGCGCCTGCTAGTGTCCTCTGAAGACTGGCAGATATGGCAGCAACATGGGCTCACACATGCCGACTTCTCCAAGCGTGAAACAGAACTGGTAGCTAGTGTAACTGCTCGGCACTGGCAACATGATTTCAACAACGACTTCATTGATCAGGCGGGCCAAACGCTACATAAAGCGTTTGAAACACTTGCACTCGAAGCCGAGAAACTGGACAGCGGTCAGGCCCGCAATGTGCGCGGGCAGCTTGTGCGTACGCGCCGTTTCCTTAACAATCTCACCCACAAACTAGGTACCCGCTTAGCCAGGAAGCACCCTCAGTGGAGCCAACCTATTCGTAGCATTAAGAACAAAACACAGCCTGACGGCACCGTGCAGGAACGAGCACTAAATGTTGCTGCATTTGCGCACAATAGTCCTGAAAATTTGCTTCAGGCATTGCTTTTAGATGCAGACCCCTATAGTTCAAAAACAGAAATAGGCTTGCTGTGAACACTTACACAGTAAGGCAATCCTCAATAACTGCAACATTTTCTTGATGTTGCTACTCTATTCATCACAGAATCATTTCTAAACTGCCGATTCAGGTAGCTATATTTACAGAATACTATGCAGCCCCAATATCCCGGTAGCCGCGCCCAAGACCTCCTAAATTTTTTCCGTATTGCCCCACAGCAAACGGAAGACGAAACCCGTATGCAGGAGATAAACGACCTGCTGGCTTACAATACAGAACTGGAAGAGAGAGAGAAGAAAAATGCGCCTGGTACCAGCATTACGTTTATTGGCTTGGGCGCTGGGCTGGCTGCAATTGGCACCATGCTGGTGGCGCGTGTCTTCCCTGGCGTAAACCTGGAAAGCCTGGCAATACCTGGCTATTTTCTTTTGGCGGCGGCTATCATATTCTCATTAAGCAAACTACAAAACGAGCCCCTGAGCAAGTTGCGCGAAAAAATGGAGCAGCTTCATGCACGTTTGGTTAAGCCCCTACCCCGCCAGCAGCCCAAAGGCATCTTCAAAAGCCGCAAAGATAAAATCATTGCTGGCGTTGCTGCAGGACTTGCGCGCCGCTTTGGTGTGCAGCCAGGTTTAATTCGCCTGCTTTTTCTCGCCCTTATTCCGCTTACAGGCGGCTCCGCCATTATGATGTACCTCATCCTGGCGCTGGGCATGCGCTTCCTGCCCGACGAGCCCGATGCATAATCACTCGTGCTTTAACGTATATGCTAAAAATGCCCCAGTAGGGGCATTTTGCTTCTAACCTTTATTTGCAACTAACTACCTAGCGCCTCGCGCACACGATGTGCAGCTTCGCGTAGTTCTATTGCGCCTACTACTTTCAGTCCGCTTTCATCTATAATTTTGGCTGCGATGTCAGCATTGGTGCCTTGCAGCCGCACGATGATGGGTATGCTAATGTTACCGATGTTCTTGTAGGCTTCTACCACCCCATTGGCTACACGGTCGCACTGCACGATTCCGCCAAAAATGTTGATTAGAATGGCTTTCACGTTTGGATCTTTCAGAATGATACGAAAAGCAGCCTCTACAGTTTTGGCATTTGCACCGCCGCCTACATCCAGAAAGTTTGCTGGGAACCCGCCACTCAGCTTGATGATGTCCATGGTAGCCATTGCTAGCCCAGCTCCATTCACCATACAGCCCACATTGCCGTCAAGTTTAATGTAATTCAGGTTGGCTTCGCGTGCCTCGGTCTCTAGGGGTGCTTCTTCGGTCAGGTCGCGCAGATTCAGGTACTGCGGGTGGCGGTACATGGCGTTGTCATCCAGGTCCAGCTTGGTATCAGCTGCAATGATTTTGTCATCGGCTGCCTTGAATAGGGGGTTGATCTCCAGCAATGCTGCATCCGTCTGCTGGTAGGCGTTGTACAGTTTCAGGATGAAATCCACGCAGTTCTTGTGTGCTTTCCCGCTCAAGCCCAGCTTAAAGGCGATGCGCCGCGCCTGAAAAGGCTGTAGGCCTATCGTGGGGTTGACCCATTCTTTAATGATTTTCTCAGGGTGGTTAGCTGCCACTTCTTCTATGTCCATGCCGCCTTCCGCGCTGGCCATAATCACATCCTGGCTGGTTTGCCTGTCCAGCGTTATGCTCAAGTAAAACTCCTGCGGCTTGCTCTCACCTGCATAATATATGTTCTCCTCTACCAGCACCTTGTTCACCAGTTTGCCCTCGGGGCCCGTCTGCGGGGTAACCAAGTTCATACCAATGATCGCAGCGGCGTACTTTTCTACATCTGCCAGGCTCTTGGCTATTTTCACACCGCCGCCTTTACCGCGACCGCCGGCATGAATCTGGGCTTTTACTGCCATCACTTCGCTGCCGCTGTCCGCAGCTAGCTGTTTGCCGTGGGCTATGGCTTCGGCTACGGTGTTCGCTACGAAGCCGCGCGGGGTAGGTATGCCATAGGCGCGTAAGATTTCTTTGCCTTGGTATTCGTGTAGTTTCATGCGTGATAGAATGCAGGGTTACAGTTGCAATATGCGCCATTTTATGGTAACCAGCTAGCCTAAAAAATGGGCTTTACATTCGCTTTATTCTACTCATCCTCTCCTGTAATCTCCACCAGCGCTTCCTTAAGCTCGCGCAATGCATTGCGGTCGCGTGCGGTGCTTGCCACATCTATGCCCTCACGGTATACGTCTACCGCCTCTTCCCGCTGCCCCAGCTTCTCAAGTAGCTTGCCCAGGTGGTAGTAGGTGCCTAAATAGCTCGGAAACTGCTTGTGTACAGTCCGGTAATACTGCAAGGCCTGTTCCGTATCATCTCTGCGCACATACTCTGTGGCAATGGCGTAATACAGGAAAGGATCATTGGGGTCCTCTTGTACAAATTTTAAGAGTTCCGCTAGTCGGTCTGTCTGCATGCGTCAACCAAATTACATCATTTTAGAAACAATATTCCCTTAGGTTTCATACCCTACGGTAAACCATTTGGGCCCCTGCTTTGTACTATATTTGCCTGCCATTCAAAATAGAAAACACGCCAATTTCACATATACACCATGAACATCCTGGTTTGCATCAGCCACGTACCCGATACCACCAGTAAAATTCAGTTCAATGCCGAAGCAACAGGCCTGAATAAAGCCGGCATTTCCTCATTTGTCATCGGCCCCTTTGATGAATACGCGCTGAGCCGTGCGCTGGAGTTCAAAGAAAAAACAGGGCAGGGCAAGATTATTGCGCTCTGTGTGGGCGAAAAAGAAGTGGAGCCCACCCTACGCAAAGCACTTGCCGTAGGGGCTGACGAGGCCGTTCGGATAGATGCCGCCAGCCGCGATAGCTTTTTCATTGCCAAGCAGATTGCTGAGTATGCCAAAGACAAAGGCTTTGACCTGATTATGACGGGCAAAGAAAGCATAGAAACCAATGAAAGTGCCGTAGGCGGCATGGTTGCCGAACTGATGGGAATGCCCTTTGTGTCTTTCTGTGCCCAGATAGATGTTACGAATGGCGTTGCTACCGTACTACGCGAGATAGACGGCGGCGAGGAAGTTTTAGAAGGGCAACTACCTATGGTAATCAGCGCCCAGAAAGGCATAGCTGAATGGCGGATACCCAATATGCGCGGCATTATGTCAGCCAAAACCAAACCCCTTGCCACTGTGCCAGCCGTTGCTGCGGAAACGTATACGAAGGCCGTAAAATATGAAACCCCGCTGGGCCGCCAAGCCGTGCAGATGCTGCCAGCAGATGACGTGAGTAAGCTGGTGCAGGTGCTAGCTGACAAAGGCGTTATCTAGTTTTTGCGTTTACTCCATTCATAGACCCATTTACATAAAATACAAACTTATATGGCAGTTCTGGTATACACTGAAAACCATGGCGGCAAGTTTAAAAAAGCCGCTCTCGAAGCCGTAACCTATGCCACAGACTTGGCCCAGAGTTTAGGCTTGCCCTGCATTGCAGTAAGCGTTGGCCCTGTAGAAGACGCTGAGCTTAAACTGCTGGGCAAGTACGGCGCCAGTAAAGTGCAGCATATACAGCATGATAAACTTGCCACTTTCAATGAAGCCGTATATGCAAGTACTATAGCATCGGTAGCTACCCAGCTAAATGCCACCGCTGTTGTTATAGCACAAACCTACAATGGCCGCAGTGTAGGTCCGCGCTTGGCTGTTAAGCTGGGTGCCGCTTATTTTAGTGGCGTAACGGGTATGGTGCAAAAGGTTGGCAGTGGCTATAGCGTAAAGCGGATGGCCTACACCAGCAAAGCCATAGAGGAGCTGGCCACAACCCATCCCAAATTTGTGGTTAGCGTAAAAAGCAACGCTTACAAAGTGAGCGAGTCTCCGGTAGATGCAGCGATAGAAGCAACTTCTTATTCCCCCAACGACTTTGACTTTGCGCTAGTAAGCAAGGAAATCAAGAAGGCCTCTGATAAAATACCACTTACCGAGGCTGACATCGTGGTTTCTGCAGGCCGCGGTTTGGGCAATGAGCAAACTTTCGCTAAAAACTGGGAAGAGATAGGCCAGCTGGCAGATCAGCTGGGTGCTGCTACTGCCTGTAGCAAACCCATTGGGGACCTGCACTGGCGGCCACACCATGAGCACGTGGGCCAAACCGGCGTGCAGATTAGCCCTAACGTATACATTGCAGTGGGCATTTCAGGGGCTATTCAGCACCTTGCGGGTGTAAGCAGCAGCAAGACGATTATTGTTATCAATAAAGACCCCGAAGCTCCCTTCTTCAAAGCTGCGGACTATGGCATAGTAGCAGATGCAATGGACGTGCTGCCCAAGCTGAACGATGCCATCCAGGCCTACAAAGCAAAGCACTAATCACAGCAAAGTGCAGGTTAGTTTTTGCTATCTTGCCAGCCAATTTTTGGCTGTAGTGCGTGGATAAAATACGGCTCGATATATTAGGGCTTTCTTCAAGTCAGTCCCAGGTGGGTTCCTTCGCGCTGGTACTGGGCGAGCGGGATGGCAATCGCCGTTTACCCATCATCATTGGCGGTTTCGAGGCGCAGGCCATTGCGCTTGAAATAGAGAACATCAAACCCAACCGCCCTATGACGCATGACCTCATACTAACCATTGCACAGACGTTTGATGTTGGCCTGAAAGAGGTTGTTATTTCAGACCTGAAAGAAGGCGTTTTCTACAGCAAGCTGGTAATGCACATGGGCGATGATGTGCAGGAGATTGACGCGCGCCCCTCAGATGCCATCGCCATTGCCGTGCGGTACAAGGCTCCCATTTACACACACGAGCATATTTTGGCGGAGGCAGCCATCGTGATTAAAGATACAGAAGGCAGTGGGCGCAGTGAGGAAGCCGAAGAAGTTGAAGAAGAAGAGGTAAGCAGAAAAGAGGAAACTGCTGTGCAGAAGTCGCCAGGCGAGATGACCAATATGGCCCGTGCGCAAATCATTAAGAAGCTAACGCAGCAAATAGAAGATGCAATCGCACGTGAAGACTATGAGAAGGCTGCCCGCCTACGCGATGAGATAAACAAGCTGGACAAGTAGCATTACTCCAGTTCTTCTTCTATTTCAAGTTCTTCTGTAAGTTGGCTTAGCCCAACCGTATCCTGCATTGTTATTAAGCCAGGCGGGCAGCTACCGCAGCCTAGATTTTTAGGAGTGCCGCGGGGTGGTGTAAACCTGCCCCGTTCTAGTTTAAGTTGCTTATCCTGATAGGCTTTTTTTAGGTAGCGCCCGCCCAGCGGCAATGCTGTAACTGAGGCCCTACCGTAGTCCATTCTAGGGAAGCGCATGCTGGGGTCATCACAGCCAACCCAAACGCCTGTAGTAAGCTCCGGGGTAACGCTCATAAACCAGCCGTCGCTATGGCCCTGGGTGGTTCCAGTCTTACCGGCTATGTCTATGCCATACAGCCCATACTCCTGTTTTAGGGTCCCCGCAGTGCCATAGGTGGTTACGTCGCGCATCATGTCCAGCAGGGTGTAGGTCTGTATTGAATCCAACTCGGGTAGAGGTTGTTGCTTGTGCACATAGAGCACCCTTCCCTTTGCATCTTCTATCCGGCTCACCACATGCATGGGTTGCCGGGTTCCCAGGTTTGCCAGGGTTCTAAAGGCTTCTGTCATCTCGTATAGGCTCAGTTCTGTGGTGCCCAGGCCCAGGCTGGGTACCGCCCGGAGTGGGGTGGTTATACCTGCTTTGTGCGCATAGGCTGCTATTGCTTCGGCGCCCACGCTGTCTATCACCCGTGCGGTAACTATGTTCACTGAAAATGCCAATGCGCAACGCAGGCTCACCATCTGACCTACCTGGCCTTCGGCATTGCGTGGCTTCCAGTCTCCTTCTAGAGTTTTGATTGCAATTGTCCTATTGGGCAGTGAATCGCATACCCGCATGCCCTTTTGCAGCGCTGCTCCATATACAAACGGCTTAAATGCTGAGCCTACCTGTCGGCGGGTTTGCGCAACGTGGTCTAGCGGTGCGGGGGTGGCTGCCAGCCCGCCTACCCATGCGCGTACAGCACCGGTACGCGTATCAGCGCTGATAAGTGCTGGCTGCATCAAATGCAGATAGTGCTTGAGCGAGTCTACCGTTGAAAGCACCGTGTCTTGCCATACCGGCTGAAAACGCCAGCCCGAAAGGCTTATGTTAAGCCCAGCCCGCAGTACCCGCATACGTTTGGGCCTAGCGAATAGTGTAAAAATTTCATCTTCGGTCTTGCCAGCACTTTTCAGTGTTTGGTACGCGGGTGTAGCCCGAAGTCTACGCGGTAGGTATGCAGTGTCTTTGCGCCACGGCTCATTCCCTTTCTGTTGTTTGCTAAATATTGGTTGCAGCAAATATAGATGTTCATGTGCTGCAGCCTGTGCGTGTGCCTGTAGGCGGCTATCTAGCGTTGTATAAATGCGCAATCCGTCTCGCCGAAAGTCAAGATTCTTACCTGTACTATCCGCGTATGAGGCAGCCCAGCTTTCTACCCACCTGGAAACATGGCGTGTGAAGTAAGCCACCCCGTCATTCTCTTCAGGGGCTGTTTGCTTTGGCCTAAGTCCCAGTTGTGCAGCTTGTTGCTTGTTCGCTACTCCTTGTGGAATAGTGCCTAGGTCAGCCATACGTTGAATCACCTCATTGCGGCGAGCCCGCGCAGCCTCTGGGTATTTCAATGGGTGGTATTGCGTGGGGGCCTTCATCATACCCACAATGAGCGCTATTTCATGTACGTTCAGTGCTGCTACAGGTTTACCAAACATGGCATGGCCAGCCGCTGCCATGCCTCGCTGCCCCGCCCATATGCGCTGCTCATTCATGTACAAAGTCTCCAATGAATCACGCTGTATTCGATACACAAGCCCTGCCGCAGAAATCCATTCCTTGGCCTTACGATACAGTGTTCTCTGCTCACTCCTTTCGTCATATTGTTGCCGCATTAGGCGTACGGCAAACAGTAGGTTGGCCTGAAGGGTATCTGTTACATTTATAGGCACTTCTGCTGCGTACAATGCTGCAAAGACCAACGGGGGTATTTTAGCGCTTGCCAATGCGAGATGATAGTCAGGCGGTTGCAGTTCAGCTAAACGTATTCCATCAGCACTAAACACCTGTGCAGGCAGCTCAGGCCGAAGCGCAGCCACCGGAGCCTCCCAAACCACATAGGCAGAAAAAAGAGCTACAAGCCCAATGGGCCAGGCTACAAGCGGCCACCAGCGCCGAGAAGAAAAGTAGTTATGAGTTGAACGCAAACCTGCGTGAATTTATCAAATGTGAAGCCATCTCCAGCTATGCATCACGTAGCACCCCACTATCTTGCAGCATGCAAACCCAAACAAATCAACGTATCTGGTTTCGTGAATACCAGCTGCACGAAATTCAACAGCAACCCGACGCAAACAATGTGGGCAGTTTGCTGGGGATTGAATTCATTGAGATTGGGCCCGACTACCTAGTGGGCAAAATGCCAGTTGACGACAGGCACCGCCAACCTGCTGGCCTGCTACATGGTGGCGTAAGTGTAGTACTGGCAGAAACGCTGGGCAGCATAGCCAGCTACCTCTGCATAGATACCAGTCAGTACACCTGCGTAGGGCTTGAAGTAAATGCCAATCATTTAGCTCCAGTAAAAGGGGGGCATGTACGCGCTGTGTGCAGCCCCATTCGTGTAGGCCGTACCACACACGTGTGGGATATTCGTATCAGCAATGACGCAGGAAAGCTTTCTTGTGTAAGCAGGCTAACCGTTTCCATAATACCGCTTAGCAGTATGCTGCCTAAGTAGATTCAGACGCACTTACTTGTTCCGCCTGGTAAACACTACTTTACCCGGCATTCCCTTAACTACTGAAAAATCGGGCACATCTGTTGAAATCACAGCGCCTGCTGAAAGAATGCACCAGGCACCCACATGCACTCCTTTTTCTATGATAACCCCAGGACCTATCAGTGTGCCCTCGCCTATTCCGATAGCGCCCATCAACACCACGCCTGGGCCAATGTGGGCATAGTCGTCTATTTTGCAGTGGTGCTCTATGATTGCTCCGGTATTTATCACAACATGGCGTCCTATATTCACTCCAGTTCCTATCACGCTGCGCGACAGCACCACGCTACCCTCCATTACCCGCGCACTCGGAGATCTGACATAGGCAGGGTGAAACACGCGCCCAAAGTTGTGCTGCACTTTGTTTGCCAGTTTTTTGCGAAGCTCATTGTCTCCTATCGCAACAATTAACTCCACTTCAGGGAGTTGTGCCGGGTTGTATTTGCCCAGCACGGGTACTTTGCCCAACATACCGCCCACCTTTCCGTCGTCAAACACGCCCTTGGCATGTTTCCCCTTCGCCTCTAGGGCTTCCAGGACTACCGCGCTATGCGCACCAGCACCGTAAATCAACATAGCCGAACAGCTTACACTTGAAATAATTGTCTTACAAACGTAATGGCTGTTACATCAAAATCCTAGCCAGAATGCACACAGGCTTTGCACCACCCCACTCGTTTTGAAACTACATGAAGGTGAATAGCCAATTGCTTAGCCGTCAGCACCAATAAATCGGGGCATAGTATCATGCCCTGCTGCATGCACGCCTTTACCTGATATCACTAGGGCTATCGTTTGCAGTAGTATCTTTAGGTCTAGCCTAAAGCTCGCATTATCAGCATACCAGGCATCATGTTCCAGCCGTGCTTGCCAGTCTATTGCATTGCGGCCCTGTATTTGCGCCCATCCTGCAAGGCCAGGCTTCACGGTATGGCGCTGCCGCTGGCGCTCGTTGTATAGAGGCAGGTATTCAGGCAGCAGCGGGCGGGGGCCCACCCAGCTCATCTTGCCTGTAACTATATGCCACACCTCCGGCATTTCGTCCAGACTCCAGCGGCGGAGCAAACGCCCGGTAGGTGTAATCCGGACAGCATCATCTAGCAATACCCCACTTGCGCCAAATACCTCGCGCATGGTTTTAAGCTTGATAAGCCAAAACTTACGTTCGCTCAATCCTACACGCTGCTGAATAAAAAAAGGGTTGCCGCGCCAATACACAGCTAAAGCTGGCACGAGTAATGCTAACAAAAACAAAACTGGTGGCAGGGCCACCAGTAATAAAACAAAGTCAAGAATCCGCTTGCCAAACCGGCTATAGAATGAAGCCGCATGGATAGACATATTACTCTACTGATTTAGAAAAGCCAGTACGCTATCTGTAACATGCTTGAGTTGGTCAGCCTCCAGTTCAGTGTGCATGGGCAGCGATATCACCGTTCTGCACAGTTGTTCACTTACCGGGAAGGCGCCCCTAGGATACCTGTCACTGCGGTAAGCTTTCTGCTCATGTAAGGGCACAGGGTAATATATCATGCTCGGCACACCCTGGGTGTTCAGGTATTCTTTCATCTTATCCCTGTCTTTGCCCACTAGCTGTAGGGTGTACTGGTGAAACACATGGCTGCTGTAACTGGCGCGTTTAGGCGTAATCACATGAGGGTTACCAGCCAGTGCTTTATCGTAAAAGTCTGCCGCTTCACGGCGCAAAGCATTGTAGTTATCTAGGTGCGGTAGCTTGGCGCGTAAGATTGCCGCCTGCATGCTATCGAGACGGCTATTTACACCTATGTAGTCAAAGTAATACAGCTTGCTCTGGCCATGGTTTGCCACCATGCGAATTCGCTCTGCCAGCTTGTCGTCATTGGTAAAAATAGCGCCGCCGTCACCATAGCAGCCCAGGTTCTTACTGGGGTAGAAACTGGTACAGCCTATATGGCCTATCGTACCGCCCTTCTGCTTTTTGCCATTGCTGAATGTATAGTCAGCACCTATCGCTTGCGCATTGTCTTCTATCACGTATAGGTTGTGCTTCTTTGCCAACTCCATAATCGGCTCCATGTTTGCACACTGCCCAAACAGGTGTACAGGTACTATAGCTTTCGTCTTGGGCGTAATCAGTGCCTCTATGCGCTTGGGGTCTATGTTGAAAGTATCTGGCTCTACGTCCACCAGCACTGGGGTCAGGCGCAAAAGCCCGATAACCTCTGCACTCGCTACGTAAGTAAAAGTAGGAACGATTACCTCATCGCCAGGATTAAAATCCAATGCCATCATGGCTATCTGCAACGCATCCGTCCCGTTGGCACAGGGGATGCAATGCTTTATGCCCAGATATTGTTCCAGTTCGGCCTGCAGGCTTTTCACATCAGGGCCATTGATAAATGCTGCAGAGCGTATTACGTTCATCACGCCGCTGTCTACCTGCTCCTGTATCTTCTGATACTGGGTCACAACGTCAACCATTTGTATTTTTTTCATATTGGTGGTTTGCTTGGGGTGCTAAGAGATTAATCGTACCAATTACCTTCCTTATAAACTCCAATAGTGAAGTTTATGAATTTGGTTCCTGTATAAACCCTTTAAATCTATCAAAAAGGCTTCTTCGTTTGTCAGCTTCCTAAAGTCATCTTCCTTCAGGTTTCGGTAATCATCGTGTGCTACTGCCACAACGATTCCGTCATAGTCTGTTCTGGGCATCTTTACAAGACTAAACCCATATTCATGATGCAACTCGTCACTATCCGCATGAGGATCCACCACGTCCACGTTCACACTATAGGCCTTTAACTCGCGGATAAGATCGGCTACTTTGCTGTTACGTATGTCCTGCACGTTTTCTTTAAATGTGGCACCCATTACCAGTACCCGCGTTTCCTGTATCTTTTTATCGGCGGCTATCATACGCTTCACAAGGTTTTCTGCTATGTAAAACCCCATGCCATCGTTAATCTCTCTACCTGCTAGAATCACTTTTGCATTGTGCCCTAGCGTTTGGGCTTTGAATGTCAGGTAGTAAGGATCTACACCGATACAGTGCCCGCCCACAAGCCCTGGCATATACCGGTGAAAGTTCCACTTGGTAGCAGCGGCATCTATCACATCATATGTATTGATGCCCATTTTGGCAAAGATGATAGAGAGTTCATTCATCAATGCAATGTTCAGATCACGCTGTGTATTCTCTATGATCTTCGCTGCCTCTGCCACTTTAATGCTGGTGGCCTGGTGCAACTCTGCCTGAATGGCAAGCTGATAGGTTTTTGTGATTTCGCTAAGGCTTTCCGCATCACAGCCTGAAACAATTTTACGGGTATGCTCCAGCTTGTTGTGCGGGTCGCCGGGGTTAATACGCTCGGGTGAATAGCCCACTTTAAATTCAGTGCCCATTTTCAGGCCGCTTTCTTCCAGCAGTGGAACGCAGTCCTCCTCTGTGCAGCCTGGGTACACCGTGCTTTCATACACTACATAGTCACCTTTTTTCAGGTTTCGGGCTATGGCACGGCTGGCCGAGAGCACCGGCGTCAGGTCAGGCTTGTTGTGCGCGTCTATCGGGGTAGGCACCGTTACCAGAAAAAAATTCGCTTGTTTCAGGTCGGCTTCATTTGCTGTAAACTTGATATCGCACCCCTCAAACGCTTCGGCTCCAAGCTCTCCGCTGGGGTCCTTGCGTTCATGCATCATTGCTATGCGACGCTCATTAATGTCATATCCAATTACTTTAAGCTTCCGGGCAAACAAGAGTGCAATAGGCAACCCTACATACCCCAGGCCAATCACTGCCAAAGTTTTTTGCTTTGACAGTAGTTCATTATACATATAGTAGGCGATTAAAAATAGGGCGAAGCCCCTAGAAAAAGAGGCACAAAATTACATGCCCGTATTAACAATTCCAATGCCACTCTCTGCACGCCAGCAAAGCTTCGTTAGCTTTTCATTGCTTGAATAAGCAACTGTCATCCTACCTAGGAAATACCGCTCCAGTATGCTAAATTTGCACCCTCTTTTTCCTAAAAAGGTGGAATGGCCGAGTGGCTAGGCACGGGTCTGCAAAACCCTTTACGGCGGTTCGACTCCGCCTTCCACCTCACCCCATATGCCGCTTACCCTCTAAGCGGCTTTTTTTATTCAATATCCATACTCGTTTGCCCACTGTCTGCGTAGCATATCAATTATCTCCTTTTCTCGCCCCACGGGTTTGGGTTCATAAAAACGGGTACCCTTTATCTTTTCAGGCAGGTAATTCTGGTTCCCGGCTTCAGCCTGCCCCCCAGTATCTGAAATAAAATCGTGGCTATACTTATAGCCACTGCCATAACCCATATTCTTCATCAGCTTTGTTGGGGCATTGCGTATATGCATTGGGATGGGTAGGTCAGGTTGTGCACGCACAGCAGCCATAGCGGCATTTATGCCTGCATAGGCCGCATTGCTTTTTGCGCTGGTAGCAAGGTAGGTCACGCACTGTGCCAGCACTATCCGCCCTTCCGGCAGGCCTATCCGCTCACATGCCTCAAAAGTGGCCACAGCTAGTAGCAGCGCGTTGGGGTTCGCATTGCCTATATCTTCACTTGCTGATATCACCAGCCTGCGTGCGATAAACAAAATATCTTCACCTGCATCCAGCATACGGGCCAGGTAATACAGCCCTGCGTTGGGGTCTCCGCCCCGTATGCTTTTGATGAATGCTGATATCGTATCATAGTGCATTTCGCCAGCCTTATCATACAGCGCTACACGCTGTTGTGCCATAGCCTGCACCGTTTCATCCGATAGGGTAACGCTACCGTCAGCCGCGCGCCCATGCATCAGCAGCAGCTCCAATAGGTTCAGCGCTTTGCGGCCGTCGCCAGCACTCAAGCGGTATAAGGCTTCTGTCTCCTGCAGCGCTATTTGCAGACCATCTTCCCGCTTCAGTATGCCTATGGCACGCCGCAACAGCTGCTCCATCTCGGCTTCATCCAGCGGTTTCAACACATATGTCTGGCACCGGCTCATCAGCGCAGATATCACCTCAAAAGAGGGGTTCTCAGTGGTAGCCCCTATCAGCGTAATCAGACCCTGCTCTACGGCACCCAGCAGGCTGTCTTGTTGGCTTTTGCTAAACCGATGTATCTCATCAATAAACAAAATCGTGCCCGGCGTGCTGCGTGCGTACTCCAGTACTGCACGCACTTCTTTCACGCCACTATCTATTGCACTCAGCTTCTGAAAAGGGCGGTGCAGTTCCTCCGCTATCAGATTTGCCAGTGTGGTCTTGCCCACCCCAGGTGGCCCCCAGAAAATGAGCGAAGGCACATTGCCTTCCGCCAGCAAGCGCCTCAATGGCGCGCCCTCCCCTACCAGATGCGATTGGCCTATATAGTCAGCCAGTTTGCGGGGGCGTACGCGCTCAGCAAGGGGTATGTTTGATTTCACGGCCACTGTTCAGCCAGGTAGAGTTGAAGGCACGGGGCAAGTTACACCACCGCTGCTTTACGCCTTACGGTGCACCAGTGTTGCGCTGGCTTGTGCACGAGGCATAGCCACTACATCGGCAAGGTTCACGTTTTCAGGCGCAGTGGCCATGTAGTAAATCACAGCACCCACGTCTTTCCCACTCAGCGGTTTAAACCCCGCATACACTTTTTTGGCCCTGGCTTTGTCGCCGTGAAAGCGCACCTCGCTAAACTCTGTTTCCACAAAACCTGGGTGTATGCAGCCCACTTTCACCCCATGGTGTATCAGGTCCATGCGCATGGCTTTGGTTAGTGCGTCTACGGCATGCTTGGTAGCCACATATACGTTGCCGTTGGGGTAGGCTTCTTTGCCAGCCGTGCTGCCCACATTGATGATGTGCCCCCTGTTCCTTTGTTTCATCCACCCACTTATCACACGAGATACATACAGTAACCCCTTTAGGTTTGTATCTATCATGTCTTCCCAGTCGCTCAGCAGCCCTTCGTCTATGCTGCCCAGCCCGCGAGCCAGCCCGGCGTTATTCACCAGTAGGTCTATGCGCTGCCAAGCTGCGGGTAGCTCATTCAGCGCGTTGGTTACTGCAGCCGCATCGCGCACATCCAGTGGTAACACACGCACCGTTGCAGCATGCTTCTCTTCTAACTCCCGCTTTAGTTTTTCCAGCCGCGGCATGCGCCTGCCTGTCAGTATCAGCCGCCAGCCCCCTTGCGCAAATAGGCGTGCGGTTTCCAGCCCTATTCCAGAGGTAGCACCCGTAATCAGGGCTAGCTTACCTGTTTTCTTGTCCCCTTGCTGGCGGGTTACATTTTGCTTCTTCACTGCTATTCGATAATAAAATTAATAGCCAAACTAGAAGTGTATATGCTTTGTATCGCATTGGGTATCTCCTGAAACTCTGATCCCGCGTACACATTTCGCAACCCAAAAGAATACACTATCTCAGGGGAGAAGACTGACTTGTCTCCATAGAAAGTGAACCCTGCGCCCAGACTCCAAGACAGATCTGATGTGGACGCCTTCAGTATGCTAAACTCAGTTTGTGCGCGGTCTTGCGGGCTCCAGTTGTAGCTGAACTTGGGGCCAGTGATTAGGTACACGCGCCGGTTATAGTACACCTGGCTCTTGTAACGCAGGTATAGCGGTATCTCTATGTTTGTACTTTCTATCCGCCTGGTTTGCGTACCGCTATCAAAGTAAAACTTGAAATTCCGCTGTTGCAGGCTAAGGATTAAAAACGTGCGCAGATCAAAGTACCTATGAAGTTTAAGGTTTACCCCTATCCCTCCCTGCACACCCAGCCCGCCACTGCTTTCCACATGGTTGAGTGTAACACCCGGGAAGGCCGGGTTGGTTAGTGGGAAATTGGCAGGCGTAGAAATGCGCGCACTGGGGTAGCTGGGCCCTACTACAAAAATCAAATGCCAAAGCTTGTCGTCATAGTACTGGCTCCAGTCTTGCGCAAGCAGTCTGCCACTTGCTAGCAAACCGCACACACCCATTAAACAGGTCAGGCTTATTTTTCTAAAAGGTATAACGAACAAATGCCAAAGGTTAAGGAGTGCCAGGTAGTGCGACGAAAACCTACGCGCTGGCAAATATTCACAAAATCCGCGCCATTCGGAAAAGCCTGCACGGACTGGGGGAGATAGGTGTATGCTGCGGGGTCCTTGCTTACCAGCCGGCCGATGAGGGGCAGTATCCCTAAAAAATAGAACTGAAATAGCTGCTTAAGCGGGAAGCGTGTGGGTACCGCAGGTTCCAGTATCACCACCGCTTTGCCAGGCTTAAGCACCCGCAATATCTCAGCCAGGCCCTGCTCCAGGTGCTCAAAGTTCCGCACACCAAAGCCTACCGTAATGGCATCGGCGTAGTTGTCATCAAAGAATAGTTTCTCACTGTCTCCGCTTCTCATTTCTATCAGCGCGCTCAGCCCTTTACGTGCCATCTTTTCGCGCCCCACACCTAGCATGTTCTCAGATATATCTACCCCGATTATTTTCTGAGGTTTCAGTTGCTTCGCAGCCTCTATGGCAAAATCACCCGTTCCTGTGGCTATATCTATCACCAATTCTGGCTTATACGCTGCGAGCATACGTACTGCACGGCGGCGCCAGAGTATATCTATGCCCAGGCTCAGTGCATGATTCAGAAAATCATACTTCGGCGCAATGGCATCAAACATGGTGGCAACCTGAAGCTTCTTGCTGCCAGCAGCAGCGCCATAGGGCATGGGTGTTTGCGCGGTCTCCATCAGGCTATGGTAAGGGCAGGTACGTGGACTTGGGTGGCCTGGGCATAAAGTTTTAGATACAGTGCAAGGGCATCGCGTTTGGGCCCGTCAAATTCGTAGTCTATGCTCTTACGCAGGTAAACTTCAGCTTCTGGTACTGTCATACCAAACTCCTGTGCATAGGCTGCTGCCACTTGGGGTATATGCGCCATGCCATACCGGAAGGCGCGCGTTATGCGATGCAGCATTTCCTGTGGCACCGCATGCGTACGATATGCCCATACTGCAAAAGCGAAAGGCAGCCCAGTAAAGTCTTTCCATGCCCGCGCCAGGTCATAAACATATCTGAATTCTGCTTTAGCTGCTATGGCCCTGTCGCCTATCACCACACCCCCAATCGGGCCTTCTATTCGGTTTAGATACGTATCGGTCGGCACATTATTAACAGTGAGGTAGCTTACACTTCTATGCCAATGCTGTTGCATTAAAATCTGCACCAGCCCGTTGCTGGTACGCGAGTGGCTGTCCAGATATAAGGCCTCCAGGGTTTCTACGGGCTGGTTAGCAAACAGAAACACAGAATCCACAAAGCCATCAGCGCCAATGCAATATTGATCTAGCAGCGTTATCTCCTTAAAATCCAGGAGCGCACCCACAGGCAGCAGCCCTACATCACAGCTACCCGTCAGAAAAGCATCAGCACAGCCACTAGGTACTAGCCGCTCTATCTGCAGTTCCCGCAGGCTAAATTCCTGCTCGAGCCCATAAATAAACGGGCGTGTATTCAGGTACGATACTGCGCACAACCTTATGGGGCTTTCTATGTTCAGTATAGGCTCAGGCATTCCGTTGGCTCATTTCAGATGGCTAAGGTCGTTCATTTTTTCTACATACATGCTTCTGCCTGTACGCACCAACAGGTTAAGGGCAGTATTGCTGTGGCGGAACCACTGCATGTGGCGCATATCATATCCCAGCAGATAGCACAAAATGATGCGCAAGGTTCGGCCATGCGTGCAGATGAGCAGGTTGCCCTCTGGGTGTGCTGTAATGATCTCTACCAATGCACGGCTGGCGCGGCTAAGCACTGCAAGCGGCGTTTCCCCGCCTTCCACTGCATGGTTAAAATCGCCCTCAGCCCACCGATTCAATGTTGCACGAAATAGTCGCTCTATCTCCCCATTGTGTTCTATGCCTTCCATCACCCCCCACCCCATTTCGTTTAGCCCTGCATGCGCCGTAACTGCATTGCCGCTTGCCTCAAAAGGCGCCAAAGTCTGCCGCGTTCTTTTCAGGCCAGAGCTATACACAGCCGCAAAGGGCACTTTGTGATATCGTTTATAAAACTGCGCGGCTTGTTCATGCCCCACTGCATTCAAGTCAGAATCTATTCCACCCCCCTGCACCACATTGCGCGCATTGTAGTCTGTTTCGCCATGACGCATCAGGTAGATGCGCTGGGTGCTTTCATCCAGCCAGTTCGGTAAAAGCTTGTACAGTCGGGGCAGGCTCTCGCTCTTTTGCAGGGTATGTAGCGGCGTTTGCAAGTATTTTCAATTAAGCAGCTACTGCATCATGCTCAGGCACATAATCCTGGTGCGTATAGTCGCGTATCGCGTTGTACACTGAGTCACGCTCTATCGGCTCAAAGCCCGCGCTGCGCACCATCTCTATCAGCTCCTGTGTGCTCATTGCGGGGGTTTGCTCCTCACTACCCGCCATGCTGTATATTCGGGTGCTGTCGTCTATGGTACCATCCACATCATCCACCCCGAATGAGAGGCTTATCTGGGCGGTGGTCTTGCCTATCATGGGCCAGTAAGCCTTTAGGTGTGCTATGTTATCCAGGAACACACGGGCCACGGCATAGTTCTTCAGGTCTTCTATCACAGTGCTTTCCTGTATATGCGCCAGGTCATTGTTCTCATGCCGAAACTTGAGCGGGATAAATGTGTTAAAGCTTCCCGTACGGTCTTGCAGGTCACGCAGCTGCCGCATGTGGTGCACGCGGTGACTGTAGTTTTCTACATGGCCGTATAGCATGGTGCAGTTGCTGGGTATGCCCAGCTTGTGGGCAGTTTCATGTATGTTCAGCCAGTTGTCCGTACTCGCTTTGGTGTCGCATATCTGTTGGCGTACTTCTTCATGAAAAATTTCAGCTCCGCCACCCGGTATGCTATCTAGCCCATAGCCGCGCAGCGCCAGCAGCCCCTCTTCTACCGTCATTTTACTGCGGGCAAACATAACCTTCAGCTCTACTGCCGTAAAGCCCTTTACATGAATTTCAGGGCGTATGGCTTTGATGCGCCGTATCATTTCACCATAATACTCTACGCCGCGCTTGGGGTGCACACCACCCACAATATGCACTTCAGTTACATGCTTGCCATCATATCGGTGCACCAGTTGTTCTATTTCTTCCAGGCTGTATTCCCAGCCTCCTTCTTCGCCTGGCCTGCGCGCAAAGGCGCAGAACGAACAGGTATAGATGCAGATGTTAGTCGGCTCTATGTGGAAGTTCCGGTTAAAGAATGCCTTGCTGCCATGTTTGCGTTGCCGCACGGTATGTGCCAGGTGGCCCAGAAACGGCAGGTTATTGCTGGTATATAGCTCAAGCGCTTCGGCATCACTTATGCGCTCGTCTGAATAAACCTTTGCTTGTATCGCCTGCTCGGCGGCGCTCAGCTTGCCCAGAGATAGTGGCCGCTCTATTCGCGTTTCAACAGTGGGGCTTATCGCCATAGTTGTATTAAAAATCAATTCTGCAAAGATAACGATTGCTTTCAAAATAAATTGAAAGCCGATTGCCACTTTTTTCTATGCATGCAGCTAACCACTATATTTGTGCAGATGGGTGTCAGGCTGTGTCACTGTTGTTAACCCGTCGCCAGCAGCCTAATGTTGTGCAACTTCCTTTTAATCAATAAATTACGACTTGCATCAGCTTGCGCATTTTTGGTGCTAGCAGCGCTTAATTGCACCGCACAAACCGACCTGCAGAAGCGCATCCAGGAACTGGCCAAAGTAGAGCCCGACTATGCCCTGACCAAAGGAGTGTTCGGTAATCTTTTTAGTGGCTTTACCTACGGGTTCTATAACACCCTACAGAAAGACTTACAGGGTGAGAACTTACTGGGAGGCGATGATGTGGTTTTTAGCCCGAGTGGCCAGGGCACTGTGCTGGGCGGCCAGCTGGGTGGCATCGTGGGTGGTAAAGTAATAGTTACCCTGAATGCTGCCCGCCAGAGTTTTAATGAGCAAACCTCAGTACGCGGCAGTGCCCGCCTCAGCAATGTGGGCTTTGGCTTTTCCGTAGGCTATGCCGTGTACAATAAAAACCAGGTACTTATCTACCCCTACTTGGGTTACCACTTTGGCCAGGCCACACTTAGCATAAGCAACTACCATACCGATACCGTCTTTTATGGCTCTGCCCCCATATTACGTGGCCAGCGGGGCGACTATAAAGCCAACTCGGGCTATATCGAGATCGGGGCTGGGGCACGCTACCTCATGTCGCGCCACGGTGGCCTGATGATAGGGGCAGATGCTGGCATCTACCTGACTGCGGGCGGCGGTGCCTGGCAGCCCATTGGCCCCCGTGAAACGCCGACTGGCGTAAGTGCCTCAGCTTTTCAGGGGGTCTATGCACGCATCACGATTGGTGGGGGCTTGTTCTATGCCGCCGAATACATAAAGCGGCGCAAGCGCGGCAGCTTTGACGAACCTACCGAAGGAGGCCTCATTCAAGGCATTGAAGAAGGCAAACAAGAACTGCCGCCGGAGAAGCCCAAACTTCGGGCAGGCCAGAGCGAAGAAGAGGTAGATTCTGTAGTTACAAAAAGTGGCCGCAAGAAACCAGCCAAGGTCACCAAAGAAGAGGCAATACGTGGTGCAGAAACATCCCCATTTGCACCGGCAAAGAAAGGCTACAAAGCGCCCAAACCCGTAAAGCCTCAGCGTGCCAAACCCACCCCCAAGAAGAAGACAGACTACGACGAGAGTGAGTTTGAAAAAAATTAAGCTTTGATTAAACGATACAATTGTTTATCTTTGGATATGAAAAAAAATCTTACGATATTTCTCTTTCTGCTTTCAGCTTCGGTATTCACAAAAGCCAGTGCACAGACACCTAATCAAAATACATGGACTTTTACCTATCTAAAAGCAATCAAAGGTCAGAAAGATAAACTAAAAAAATACTTAAAAACTAACTGGTTTGCGATGGATAGTATTGCAGTCAGGCAAGGCCTAATTAATGATTATGAGCTGATAGATAACACAAATAATAGTGATAGCTCGGAATGGGATTTTATTGTTGCTGTAGAATATTTCACTGAGAAAACATACCAGGACATCGCCGAAAAGTTTGAAATCATTAGAAAAAACCATCAAATAGTAACTGTTAATGGCTTAGGTTTAAACGTCTTGGGGAGAATAGTTAAATCAGAAACTGTACAAAAAAGATCTGATATAAAATTTGAAAATGTATGTGCTGGAAAGCAGTTTGAAATCTTAGCACCATTTCTAGGTTTATGGGATGAGTATATAGTCGAAAAGGATGGTAGTAAACTTCTTTTTGGCAGACTCACAATTTCACTCAATTCAGAGGGCTGCAGCTTGGCAAAAAGATTTCTATTGTACAACAAAAAATCTACCTACCTAACTTCGGGGTATTTCGATGTCAACGAAAACGCGTGGATAGAAACATTCACATTTCGTAATGGAGACTATGCCAAGTATAAATGGGTTGAAGATGGCAAAGACGTAGTAATGGAAAGAATTGCCGGTTCAGTAAAATCTGATTACCTAAACAGAAATCGTTGGACAAATATCACATATAGTTATTTCGATATTCTAGAGGAACGTTCTTATGATTCAGGGAAAACCTGGGCAGTTTACAGTACTACCAGGCTTGTAAGAAAGTAATCAAAACGTTTAACGCATGTTACTTTAAATAGGTACAAAGGAGCTTTTTATTTAGAGAACGCAGCGGATATCCGTGTAGCAGTATATTGCTTTTTAATTCGGTACTTCATTTTTTACAAGCTCACACTACACCCGCTATCAGTAGCAGCGCGAATATCGACAGCGCGATAGCAACGAATCGTTGCAAATAGGTCACGGTAACTTTCTGCACCAGCCTGCTGGCCACATAAGATCCTATGAAGGCTGCACCAATCGTAACCCCCAGCAGCAGTGTGCCTGTGCCCTGCCACAGCGCAGGCATGAGTGGTGCGTAGCCAACCATACGCGCAAGGTCAACCAGTATTGCGATAGCCACACCCGTAGCGATGTACGCCGCAGGTGACAGGCCAGCATGCACCAAAAAAGCGCTGCGCAGTGCCCCCTGGTGCCCGCTAAACCCGCCCAGCAGCCCGCTCAGTACGCCACCCAATGGCAGCATGTGTGCATCGGTATAGCGTTTCAGTGTACCTGTGTTTAGCTCAGCCCAGGTGATACACAGCATCAGCAGGCCTACGCTCAGGTTGAGCCAGGTTATGCTGCATGCCCTGCCTCCTAACGTGTACGCATATAGCGGTGCACCTGTTGTCAGCAACTGCATAAGCTGTGTGCCTACAAAGGCCGCCACCAGTGCTGGCAACCCAAAGTACAGCACCACCTGCCACCGAATGGCCCTTCCCAGCAGCACAATCCTAAACAGGTTGTTCAAAAGGTGCACCACAGCCACTAGCAGAATGGCTTCCTGCAATGGGAAGAAAATAGCAACTACTGGCGTGAGCACCGTAGCCAGCCCAAAGCCTGTGAAGAGCGTTAGACCTGCACCTAGCAATGCAGCCAGCGGCACCCATACATACTCCATTCCGCTAAAGTAATAGCCTACTCCACCCAGTCAGCGATGAACACATTCGTATCGCGCGTGTTGCCATTGCCGCGGTTGCTGCTGAAGGCTATCTTCTTACCATCGGGGCTAAACATCGGGAAGGCATCAAAGACGCGGTCATACGTAATGCGCTCCAGACCTGTACCATCTACATTGACCATCCACAGGTTAAACTGCGGGCGGCCTGGGCGGCCTACGCTGTGGTGGTTGCTGCTGAAAATAATTTTTTTATTGCCGGGGTGAAAGAAGGGTGCCCAGCTCGCGCCCTTTAGGTTTGTAAGCTGGCGCTGTTCTGTGCCGTCCGCCTTCATAATGAATAGACTCATGTCACTGGGTTCTACTGCATCCTGCTTCAGCAGGGCCTGGTAAGCCGCAGCTTCTGTACTACCTACCACATAGCGGCTGGCCCGCCATACAATGTGCTTGCCATCGTTGCTAAAGAATGCACCGCCGTCATACCCCAGCGTGTTTGTGAGTTGCTTTAGGGCTTTCGTTTTAAACTCGTAGCGCCACAGCTCCAGGTCTCCACTGCGTGTGCTTGTAAACACCATGTACTTGCCATCGGGGCTCACGGTAGCCTCAGCATCATAACCTTCACCCGTTATTAGGGGTTCAGTTTTTTGGGTCTTGGGGTCATACACATAGATATCAAAACTGCTAAACACCCCCCATACATATTTGCCGCTCATGCGCATGTCCATCTTGGGGCAAGCATCGCTGCTTGCGTGCGTACTCGCAAAAAGAATTTTCCCATCGGGCAGAAAGTATGAGCAGGTGGTGCGCCCCTTATCCGTAGAGATGCGGGTGTAGCCCTTTTCGTTTGGGTTTGTGCTTACTGTAAATATCTGGTCGCAGCCCTGGTGGGTAAGCGCCGCCCAATCGCTCTGAAAGGTAAGCTGCTTTCCATCGTAGCTGAAGTAGGCTTCGGCATTGTTGCCGCCGTACGTCAAGGGGCGTATGTTCTTCAGGTGCTTTTCATCTGCATAGCGCAGGCTGTCCGGGTTTTCTATTGGGTATTTGCCGGTCGCCTGAATTTTCTGCGCATACAGATTACAGGATGCGAGCAAAAGGAATAGTGAACACACACATGCTTGTTTCATGCCCCAAAAATGAATAAAAAGTATGAAGGATTTATGAAGCCGGTTCCGCTACCCCAACAGGTGCAGTAGTATGCTGGTTGAATGCCGCATACAGTGCATCGGGCACCGCGCTCTTTACTTCAGATGCCAGCGGCCGCGGCCGCACCCAGTCTATGTCTCCTTTGGCCCATACATATACAAGCCCCAGCGCCAGAATGCCCACAAACACCAGCGCCTCAGCCAGCGCAAACCAGCCCCAACTGGGCGCTGCCGCTATAAGGCTTTTGTCAGCGAACACCGTTGCCCAGGGGAAGAGCAGCAGGATCTCTACATCAAATACCAGAAACACCAGCCCCATCACATAGAAGCGCATGTTGAACTGTACCCAGCTGGTGCCAATAGGGTCCTCCCCACACTCATAACTGGCCAGCTTTTCAGCACTGGGCCGGTTCGGTGCCAGCAGCCAGCTTGTGACCAGCCCACCGCATACAAATACCGCACTGCCTACAATAAACAGCAGCGCATTGCCAAATTCCTGCAGTTGGTTTTGTTCCACGCCCAAATATAAACCAACTACTCCACTACCCCATCTTTTTCATCCAAAGAAAATATCTCGTGCACGCTCACCTTAAAAAAATGTGCCAGCTTCAATGCAAGAACCGCACTTGGCACATACTCCCCGCCCTCTATAGCGTTAATGGTTTGGCGGCTTACACCTATAGCTTTCGCAAGTTTATCCTGGGTAATGTCTTGCTCCGCCCGCCATACCCGTAGCCTATTCTTCATTTTTTATGAACAATTCAATTACCAGTATTTCGATACGTAGCTATGCCTGGATAGATTTCTTTTCCTTTGCTTTAATCCGATGCCAACTGTACAAATAAGAACACAACTGGATAAACACATAATGTTCAAAAAGCTGGGTAAAAAAATAACTGGGTTTGATGATATCCAATACTGAGAACCACAGTGCTATTAAAACTGCTGCAATCCCAGCCTGGAACCATGCCTCTTGCCTAAGCTGACTATAGCGCTCGTCCTCATCAGGCTCTTTCGAAATCGCCGCTAACAGCAAAAAACCATCAATTACCACCCACATCGATCGGTAAGCGCTGTTATGGTTTTTAGAAAAATGTCCGCCCGTGGTTACTTGTGCTGCAAAAAGCAGGATAATCATACCAACGCCAAGTATGAGGCTCGGTTTGCGGCACCAGGCCGGAAAAAGCTTAAAACGTTTCATACCGTATATTTCGTGAGTATTACCCCTTATCAATCGCCATAAAGGTATATTTTAATATACAAAATGTAAAGTGTAATTTACTTTTTGACAATTATTATTGCTCTTCCCGTTTAGATAAAGCCCCATAATACTGTCGCCCCACCATGCCTATAGAACTTACCCCAGACGAAACCCATAAAATAGCACAGCTGCGCGAGAAATACGCCCACACGGGCCAAGACATGGCCAGCTACCTGGAAGGCCTGCTGCACAGCCGCTACCTCACGTACTGGGACTACCTGCACATCGACACACTGCTCAGCCTGCAAACCCCGCGCACCGAATATCCTGACGAGCTTATCTTCATCTGCTACCACCAGATTACGGAGCTTTACTTCAAGCTCATGCTCACTGAGCTCGACCAGCTATGCAGGCCCACACTGCCAGCGCGTGCCGAGGTGCTGATGCGCCTGACGCGGATAAACAGTTACGTCAAGCACCTCGTATCCAGTTTCGACATCATGGTGCAGGGCATGGACCCGCGCCAATTCCTGGAATTTCGCATGGCGCTGCTGCCGGCCAGCGGCTTTCAGAGTGCGCAGTTCCGGCAGATAGAACTGCGCCTCACCACGCCAGAGCACCTGGTGCACCCGGATGCACGTGCTGGCCTTACGGGACTTATTGGCGATGCCAAACTGCTGTACGCTCTGCAGCACCTCTACTGGAAGTTTGGCAACCTGGAGCTGCAAACGGGTCAGAAGACTCTCACCCTGCGCATGTTTGAAGAAAAATACGACGCACACTTTCAGACCCTGGCCGCACAAGCCGATACCGCCAGCCTGGCCGCCTGCTTGCAGCGTAGCCCCGCCCTATGGGCAGATGCCGAAGTGCGCGATGCCTTACGCCAGCTAGACGCAGGCCTGAATGTGGCCTGGAAGCTAAGCCACTACAAAAGCGCCGTACGCTACCTGCACAAAGACCCCGAAGACATCCGTGCCACCGGCGGCACCAACTGGCAGCAGTACCTACCGCCCCGCTTTCAGCGTATCAGCTTCTTCCCTGCCCTCTGGACGGAACAGGAACTTGCCGAATGGGGCAAAGGCTGGGTGCTGGAGATGGTGAACAAATTTTGATGAAAAGGGATCATAATTATCAATACAGTTTAACCCATGGACAGGCAAAGTCAAATAATACATGACATTAAGAATTCAGCAGAAGAAGCCCTTATTGCCTTAAAGAATACAGACAAACTAACTGTTAATACCAAGGCAACAACTATAAAGTTTTTACTTGGGAAGTTAGAGGCAAATATTGATAAGAATTTCAAAACCGAATTTTTTACTAATGCTTATAGAAGAATTCACTGGAAAGAAGAAAATGATTTTAAACTGTTAATTGAAAATGATATACCCGATTTACAAATTCAGCTAACCGTAGATGCTAAATACAAAGAGGAAGTTGTAAGTAATAATAGTATTGATAGCCTTCTTCATGTAAAAATAAGAGAACTATATGGGCGTTATTATCGACAAAATTTATTTCGAGATTGCGTTCTTGCCTCCATAACATTGCTATTTGATGAAATTAGATTAAAAACAGGGCTTATAGATGATGGTGCAGATCTCCTAAATAGAGTGTTTTCATCAAGTCGCCCCCTTCTTGATATTAGCAATTTTGATAATAATTCAAAGAATTGGGAAAATGAACAGATTGGCTATAAGTTAATGGTTGAGGGGCTTTACAAAGGTGTCAGAAACCCCAAAGCACATACACGTGAAGGTGATTTCAATGAAGTAAATACTACTCAATATCTAGTTTTTATTAGCCTATTATTTAGGCGACTGGATGAGGCCAAAATAGTTGAACCTCGCTAGCCTCCACAACCCCCTCGCCATTCACCTCGCCTAGCTGCACCGCCACTACTTCATTCACCAGCAGGGGGTCGTAGGGTGCGCTTACGCGTATGTAGTTATCCGTAAGGCCTTCCATTTTCGGCACATCGGTGCCATCGGTACGTGGTGCTTCTTCCCACAGCACGCTGCGAGTGGTGCCCGCATGTGCATCATAAAAATAGCGGCGCTTTTTGGCGCCAAGCTGGCGTAGCTGCTCACTGCGCTTCTCACGCACAGCTGTGGTCACGCGGCCAGGCAGTTCGGCAGCCAGGGTATTTGCCCGCTCGCTATAGGGGAACACATGCAGGTAGCTCACGTCCAGTTCATTCAAGAACTGGTACGTTTCCAAAAAGTCAGCCTCCGTCTCACCCGGAAAGCCCACGATCACATCCGCCCCTATCGCAGCATGCGGCATAGCGGCTTTGATGGCGGCCACGCGGCTGGCATACAGCTCACGCGGGTAGCGCCTGCGCATGGCTGCTAATATTTTATTGCTACCACTTTGCAAGGGCACATGGAAGTGCGGCTGAAAGCGCCTGCCACCCGCCACAAACTGTATGATATCATCGCTCAGCAGGTTGGGCTCTATGCTGCTCACGCGCAGGCGGGGCGCTATGTCCTCGGCCGCATCCAGCGCCTGGAGCAGGTCAATGAGTTTGGGGCTGGCATCCCAGTCCATGTTCGCGCCATAGTCGCCCAGGTTGATGCCACTCAGCACAATCTCCTGCATACCCTGTGCCGTCAGGTCTTGCGCAATTCTTACTACATCCTGAATCGTATTGCTGCGGCTGGCCCCGCGTGCCAGCGGTATGGTGCAGAAGCTGCACTTGTAGTCGCAGCCATCTTGCACTTTTAAGAAAGCCCGCGTGCGCTCCTCGTAGCTCCAGGTCGGCACAAAAGTATTGGCTTCAGCTACCGGGCTGTGGTGCACGGCAGCCGTAGCCACACCCCGCGGCAGTGCGGCAAAGTCCTGTATGTATTCAAACAACCTAAATTTCTCTGCCGCCCCCAGCACGGCAGATACACCGGGTATCTCGGCTATCTCCTGGGGCTTGAGTTGCGCATAGCATCCTACTACCAGCACTGCTGCTTCGGGGTTGCGCTTCAGGGCCTGCTGCACCACCTTGCGGCATTTCTTGTCCGCATTGTCCGTTACGCTGCACGTGTTGATTACATATACATCAGCTGGCTCGTAAAACTCACGGCGCGAAAAACCATGCGCGTCAAACTGCCGCGCCAGCGTGCTGGTTTCGCTGAAATTCAGCTTGCAACCCAGGGTATAGAAGCTGACGGTGCGCATGGATAAGGCCTGAAAAAGGAGGCTGTAAAGTTACGAAGCTTAACCGAACTGGCCGTTTTGATGATTTCTTGTAGGTAGCCCTGCGCAGAATAGGATTTTATTTACCCGCTCGCGCTATAAAGTGTTAAATAAGCACGCTGGTGTTTTAACTTGAAGGCATAAAGTAAAACCCTACACCAACACATACCTGTATGCTCTTTCTCGTCGCTGGCCACAACAACAATGACCCCGGCAATGTATCGCGCGGCACCAAAGAAGCCGACCTGACCCAAGAAATACGGGATCTGGTAGCAAAAGAAATGAAAGCCCTGGGCTTAAAGTTCAAAATAGACGATGACGAACTGAGTTTGGGCGAAACCTTTCGCTGGATTAAGCAGCACAGCAAACCCAAAGATGTCGTGGTAGACCTGCACTTCAATAGCGGCCTGCCCACCCTGAGCGGTTGCGAGAGCATCGTGCCCCTAAACTCATCTGCCATCGAGCAAGAGGTGGGCAAAACCCTGAGCAACATAACCGCCACTGAGCTCGGCATACCCGACCGCGGCTGCAAAGATGAGAAACACACCCCCCCAGGCCATGCCATGATGTCATTGGAGTGTGAGAGCGTCTTGCTGGAGGTATGCTTTATGACCAACCCCACCGAAATACAGAACTACCAGAGCAAGAAGGCCAGCCTGGCCAAAGCCCTTGCCAAAGCCCTGGGCACCTGGACGAAGTAGGCCGAAAAGAAAAAGCCCTCAATATGAGGGCTTAAATGGCAGCGGGAGAGGGATTCGAACCCCCGGTACGCTCATCACGTACTACTGTTTTCAAGACAGTCGCAATCGACCACTCTGCCATCCCGCTGGGTCGTTCCGAAAACTGAGGTGCAAAGATAAGGAAGATGGGGATTTTGCGCAACTAGCTTTTAGGTATTACGCTCACCTTCACTTGCCCGCCAGCTTGCCTGTTTCATCTGCTCAGCGCTCATTGTGTCTATGCTCGCATTCAGCTCAAAGCCCAGCAGCAGCACAATGCTGGTCCAGTAAAACCAAACCAGCAGTACCATCACTGCCGTAAGGCTACCGTACACCTTGTTGTAGTTAGCAAAGTTTACAAAGTACCAGCGCAGGGCCAGCTCTGCCAGCAAAAACAGCACCGAGCTTACCACCGACCCAGGAGAGAAAAACCGCCACTTGCGATGCCGGCTCGGCGAGAGCCAGTACAGCAGCGCCATAAACCCGAACAGCAGCCCCGTATGTACTACCCAGTTCAGGCTGTTGAACAAATAATATTCATAATCCTTCAGTATGCCAAATGTGTCCGTAACACGGCTGAGCCACACCTCCATAAAGATGAGTATCGTTACAATGGTAACAATGATAAGCGCCAAACCAAAAAACAGCCCGATGCTCAGCGCATTCTGCTCCCAGAAGTTGCGGCGCCTGAAATTTTCATAGTCCGATTTTGAAAAGGCGGACAGCATCGTGCTGATGCCGCGCGAGGCAGAAAAGACAAGCAGTATAAACGCGAGCGACATTACCCCCAGCCCCCGCTTCTCAAATGTATTCTTCATGGTGGGCAGCAGCAGTTCGTATGCCTGGTACGGTAGCGCTTCCGCCATCAGGTCATCCACGGCCTGCTTCAGGTGCTCCACAGGGAAATAGGGCAGCAGCGTAAACAGGAAAATAACTGTAGGGAAGATGCTAAAGAAAAAGCTGTACGCCATCGCGGCGGCTTTGAGCGTAAACACGCTATCGGTGATGTCGTTATAAAATGTGCGTATTACAAAATACAGCGGCACTTTTCGAAAGCCGGGCAGGCTCACTTCCTTGCTCAGCTTGAGCAGGTAGCGCCCCACGCGCATGTAGTTGTCCCGGATGCTCAGCCGCATAGTTACTTACCCCAGTGCTGTTCTACAGCTTGTATAAAATGTTGTGGCGGGCGCGTGGGTTTCATGGTGCTCTTCTTGATAAACACCAGCTGCACGCGGCCCTTGACTACCAGGTTGCCGGCAGGCCCATGCACCTCATGCACAAACGTAACCCGCAGGCTTGGCTTTTCTACCAGACGAGTAGTAATGGTAATCAGTTCATCATACCGTGCAGGTGTATTGTACTGCACGTGCAGGTCTAGCACCGGCATCATCACGTCATGCTGTTCTTCCATTTCATGATAGGGCACACCCAGGCTGCGCACCAGTTCCGCACGACCCACCTCAAAAAAGGCTGCATAGTTACCATAATACACGTAGCCCATCTGGTCTGTTTCAGAGTAGCGTACGCGCAGTTGTGTGGTGCGTTCAATCATACAGTTTGTTTCTATTTCCCTGCAGCTTTTGCTGCAGCACGTTGTGCAGCGATGCGCTGCTGGCGGCTAAGCTCTATGCGGTACTGGTTTGCGTTCTGTTCGTGTTGGGCCAGCGTTTGTGCAAAGGTGTGGTAACCGCTAAAGTCAGCCTTTGCCACAAAGTAAATGTACGCATGCTGCTCCGCATTCAGCACCGCCTCCAGCGATGCCCGAGAAGGGCAGTTGATTGGTCCTGGCGGAAGGCCAGTGTATTTGTACGTATTATACGGGGAATCTATCTGCAGGTGCCGGTTTAGCACGCGTCGGATGGTAAAGTCACGGTTTGCAAATATCACGGTGGGGTCCGCCTGTAGGTGCATCCCGCGCTTGAGTCGGTTTACATACACACCTGCTACACGCGCACGCTCCTCATCTCTATAGGTTTCTGCTTCTACAATGCTTGCCAGTATGCTCACCTGCATGGGTGTAAGGTTCAGCTCTTTTGCCTTGGCCTTCCGGCTGTCGTTCCAGTAGTTCAGGTATTCCTGCCGCATGCGTTTCATTAGCGTGCGGGGCTTGACGTTCCAGTACACTTCATAACTATTAGGCAAGAACATCGCCATCACGGTTTCAGGCGTAAAGCCCATACCCAGCACATAGGCTTCATCATCCAGCACAGCTTGAAAAGAATCCGCAGGCAATTCTAGCTGCTTGCTGATATGCTTGCACAGGTCTTGTGTAGTACGGGTAGCTGCAATCGTGAGCTGCAATGGTGACTGCAAGCCGCGCCGAAGTCTGCTAAGCAGATCGTAGTTACTCAGCCCGCTTGCGGGTATTGCATAGCGGCCTGGCTTCACCTGGTTGGCATAACCCACCCATCCCGCCATCATTCTGAACGTCTCTAGGTCGCGCACCATACCGCTGCGCTGCAGGTTTACTTCTACATCAGCATAGCTGCTGCCTGTGGGGATATAGAAAAAATAGTTTGCCTTCTGCGGTACGATGTTCGTTCGCCACAAAATAAAATATGCTCCGCTTAGCGTGGCTAGCAGCGCAGCACCCATGATGAGCCCACCCCAAAATAGTCGCGGTGAATTCGTTTTGCTTTTCTTCTTGGTTCTGGTTTTCGCCATCTAACTAGGTTGATCGGTACGTATGGCTTCAGCACAAAAATAGGAAATGCAGCGGTGGCGTGGCCTGACTTAGGCTTACTCTGCAGCCACTGGCAATACATGGTTGGCTTTCATCCAAGCTGCGCGGTGCATTATCCAACTTCCCTTAGCACGTAAAAACAAATTCGGTTGTGCAGGGTTCCAGCGGCGGGGGCTGGGCAGTGCAGCAGCAATGAGCGCCGCCTGGTAGGGCGTAAGCTTGCTGGCAGTGTTGCCAAAGTAAGCCTTGGCAGCTGCTTCAGCACCGAAGATGCCATCGCCCGTTTCTATCACATTCAGGTACACTTCCAGTATGCGTTCTTTGCTCCACACTACCTCAATGAGTAGCGTAAAGTAAGCCTCCAGCCCCTTGCGCAGCCAGGTGCGTGAGGGCCACAGAAACACATTTTTTGCTACCTGCTGGCTGATGGTGCTCGCGCCTATCTTCTGCTTGCTCAGCTTATTGTAGTCAGCCGCTTTGCCAATGGCCTCAAAGTCGAAACCAAAATGCTCAAAAAATCGCTGGTCTTCTGATGCTATCACTGCCAGCTGCAGGTTTGGCGAAATATCACCCAGCGACACCCACTCCTTCTTTAGTTTAATAGGCCTATTCTTGGCATGCATCTCACTTGCCCGTATGCCCATGAGTGGTGTGAAAGGCACGGGCACAAAGCGGAATATGAGCACCAGAATGATGCTCAGCGCAAGCGCCGTACTCAATGTCCACAAAACAGCGCGGCCTAACCACAGTAGCATGTGCGTATCGGTTTGCTATAAAACTACAACTGCAACCCACGAGGGTTGCAGTCGTCTAAATATACGAATTCGTTTAGTGTGCTGCACCAGTAGTAGGGGTGCCTGGGGCTGCTTCTATCTCGGCATTGATGGTCAGGTACAGCGTTTGCTGCTTGGGGTCGTTTGTAATCACGGTAACCGTTTTCATGTCTTTGCCACTCTTGCCCGTGGTGTCAAAGGTTACCTTAATGTTACTCTTCTCACCCGGCTTTAGTATTTTCTTCTCGGGTGCAGTAACCGTGCAGCCGCAGCTTGCTTGTGTTTTACGTATGATTAAATCACTCTTTCCTGTATTGCTGAATGCGAAATCATACACCAGTTTGTCGCCCGCTTTCACTTTGCCAAAGTCATGCTGGATGCCATTGTCAAATTTCACGCCTGCTGCATTTGATTTCTGTTCAGGAGTAAACTCCTCCTCAAGGTTCGCACTTACAAACAGCGTTTTGTTGGGCTCTTGCACATCATCCGTTTCCACAATCACATTGTAATACACAAAGCCCCATTCGTTATTCAACTTAGCGCTGTCAAAGGTGAAACTCACACCGATGCTATCTTTGGGATTCAGCGTTTTGGGGGCAAAGTCTGTGGTGATGTGTGCCCCAGGCATTTTGGCACTTTTCAGTGCAATGGGTGCCGTGCCGTCGTTGTAAAACTTCAGCACCATGCTTTTGCTTTTTCCTTGAAATAGCTGGTTCATGCCAGCATGGTTGCTGCTCATGCGTATGTTGCCTATTTTCTGGGGGTAGAAGTCAGCGATGGTTTTAGGCCGGGCCGTCACATTGCCCTTGATGGTAATCACCGTAACGCGCTCATCTTTTTCATCATCAAACTTCGCCTTCACAGTAACGAACTTCTCAAATACACCTGGGCGACTCGCAGGGTTATAGCTGGCAATCACAAAACCCTGTGCGCCAGGCATTACCTTTTCCTTTACCCAGTTCGGGGTGGTGCAGCCGCAGCTTGCCTTCACATCGGTAAGCAGAACAGCAGCTTTGCCTTTGTTGGTGAATTTGAACACATGCTGGGTTTCACCATTCTCTTCTTTAATGGTGCCAAAATCGTGCGACAGTGTTTCAAACTGTAGCAGCTCTGCAGCAGAGGCAGGCGCAGCGATGGCAGGAGCTGCTGGTGCAGGAGTTTGTACCTGTGCGCTGGTGCTAAAACCTAAAACTACCAGCAATAAAGCGGTGCTTAGTGTCTTCATTACAGATTTCATACGGCCTATTATCAAACGGGATTAGGATACAAAGATAACGCCCGAACAAGAACAAAAACTATGCCCATATCTGGGTTCAGGCAAGGATTTTATTTACAGGGGGCATTGCCTGTAAGGCCCTGTATCCTGTTCACTGCCAGGCTGATATCTTCGCCCTTGCGTGGGTACATACGCTCAGTCTGCTTTTGCGCCTGCTGGTAATTTCTGTAGGCTTTACAATATTCCTTACTGAAAAAGTAAGTGTCGGCGAGTTCTTCATAGGCATCGGCCTGCTCCGGGTCAGCTTGTATGGCAGCGGTCAGGTCGGCGATGGCTTTGTCCAGTTCCCCCAGTGTGCGGTGGCATAGCCCCCGCTGAAAGTGGGCCGTCCACAGTTCGCGCTCATCCAGGCTGGGCATGGCCAGCGCTTTGTCAAACCATGCCGTGGCTGTCTTGCAGTCTGCTATGCGAACATGGTACTCACCCAGGCTAATGTAGCTCATGGGCACGCCGGGGTCAGCCCGTATTGCCGCCTCAAAGTCTGCCTTCGCTTTCTCCAGTTCCCCCTTATCCAGGAAAGAAGATCCGCGGTTGTTATACAGCAGACCCATGCCATCTACTTTCGGTATGCGCAGCGCACGGTTGTACACCTCTATCGCTGCATCATCATTTTTTTGCTGCGCATAGCAGAAACCCAAGTTCACCCAGCCATAGGGGTGCATAGGGTTCAGCAAGAAACATTTCTCAAATGCATTTACCGCCTCGTGGTAATTCTTGGCGTAGGTGTGCAGGTAGCCCAGTTCGCGGTAAGCCATAAAGCTATCGGGCAGCAGCTCAGTGGCCAGGGTGTAGTCGTTTAACGCAAGGTTATTGGTTTGCTGCAGGTTGCCGGTATGTGTGGGGTTAGGGTCCACATTGCTGCGGTGGGCATTGCCGCGGTTTATGTATGCTGAATACAAATCCTTAATGTGTTTTCGGCGGTAGGCGATGTCTTTCAGCATCCTTGCCCGGAACCCATCTATGGCGTCAGTGTAATACTTGATCGCAATGGCATATTCTTGCTGGTTATGAAATGTAGCCCCTAGATAGTTATACCCCATAGGGTCGTCACCACTAAAGGCAGTCACGCGGGGTGCTAGCGCCAGCACTTCATCATGACTGCCCATCTTTTCCAGTATCACCAGTTTACGCTGTAAGTAGTAGGCATCACTCGGATAGCTTTTTAAGCCAGTGTCTATATCTGCCAGCGCACCCGCCAGATTTTGCTTTTCTATGCGTATGCCCGCCCGCACATAATAACCAAACCCATCACTAGGCTGTTGCGCTATCGCTGTGTTCACATCATTTTCAGCCTGTAATAGTTGTCCAAGCTTCTGGTAAGCCAATGCGCGGTAGCGGTACGCAAAAGGGTAATTGGCCGCCAGTTTGATGGCCTGTGTGGCATAGTCAACCGCAGCATCATACTGCCCCTGCTGGTAGTGCACATAGCTCATACCGGCATACATGCTGGCCGTATTTATAGTGCCGCGGCTGGCAGCGCCCAGTTTAAAATCTTGCAGCGCAAGCGTATAGTTACCTGCATCACAATACGCCCAGCCGCGGTAATAATAGGCCTGGCTGCTGGGCTGCGCCTGAATAATCGCCGTCAGTTTCTCTACACGTGCGAGCGGCTGCTTCTCTGACCGCGCTTGCTCCACAGGGTCTGCGGCCTGCTGGGCTACACCTTGCAGCGAAACTAACATCAGCCACACTGCACAAGTGGTACGAAACCACATACATTGATGTGCACTGCCTTGCACCTGCTTACCTTTGTCTTCAGTCATATCAATATGTTTCAGGCCGAACCTATACCCGCAGCCCTATCTTTTCCCAAAGATAAGATTCGCATCCTACTTGTCGAAAACATTCATCCCGCAGCTATCACTGAGTTTGAGCGGGCAGGCTATACGAATGTAGAAAACATCACCACCGCCCTACCCCAGGCCGATTTGATACAGAAAATAAGCGATGCACACATTGTCGGCATCCGCAGCAAAACGCAGCTTACTACCGAGGTGTTGGCTGCCGCCCGACGCCTGCTGGGCATTGGCGCCTTCTGCATAGGTACCGACCAGATAGACCTGGCCACCGCTACCCAGCAGGGCATCGTCGCATTCAACTCCCCCTTTAGCAGCACCCGCAGCGTGGCCGAGCTCGTCATTGGTGCGGCCATCATGCTCAGTAGGGCTGTCCCCGACAAAAGCACAGCTGCCCACCGCGGTCAGTGGCTCAAGAGCGCTACTGGTGCGCGTGAGGTGCGCGGCAAAACACTCGGCATCATCGGCTATGGGCGCATCGGTTCGCAGGTGGGAATTCTGGCCGAAGCCCTGAACATGCAGGTGCAGTACATTGACGTCATCCCAAAACTACAGCTCGGCGGCGCGCAGCCTGCCCCTACTCTACAGCACCTGCTGCAAACGTCAGACATTGTCACGCTGCACGTGCCCGATGACGAAACCACCCTCCACCTCATAGGCCCAGCTGAATTGGAGCTGATGAAACCCGGCGCCCTGCTCATCAACTATGCCCGGGGCCGCGTGATAGATGCTGAAGCGGTAGCCGCAGCCCTGCGCAGCCGCCGCCTGGGTGGTGCCGCCGTAGATGTGTTTGCCCATGAGCCCCGCGGCGATGGCGAACCCTTCACGAATCCTTTACAAAATTTACCAAATGTATTGCTTACGCCCCATATCGGCGGCAGTACCGAAGAAGCCCAGCACAGCATCGGCGCTGACGTGGCCCAGAAACTGATACACTACCTAGACCGCGGCGTAACCCAAGGCAGCGTAACCCTGCCCGAACTCAACCTACCCCCCCAGGCCGGTGCCCACCGCCTGCTGCACATCCACCATAACACGCCCGGCGTTCTCTCTGAAATCAACACCCGCCTCGCCGCCCTTGGCATCAACATCGCCGCCCAATATTTAAAGACAAACGAGACCATTGGCTACGTGGTGCTGGACGTAGAAAAAGGCCAAACCGAGCTTGCACTGGAAGCGCTGAAGCTGGTAAAGCAGACGATACGTGCCAGGAGCTTGTATTGAAGCTTGGCACCTAATGCTCACCTATCTCTGGTAACGTTTCAGTTGTAAACCCTATCGACATTATCCCTTGCAATGAAAACTGGCTTAATTCCTACACCTAGCACATAAATCAAACGGGAAGCATTCTGCCATAAAGTTCCTCCGTACATATTCTAACTACCTAGATATCAACTCAATACATTGTAAAAAATCTTCTATTTCTTTGTGCCATCAAAGAACGCTATACCAGTGTTTAATAGGCCCTATAACCATCCTATTGCCTTGACTTGTATATTTAGAAAAAAATAAAAAAATCAGTTTGTGACATTGCAGTTCATTCTATTCTTATGAAGGCTGAAAAAGTTGTTTGTGGCCGTTGTGGCGCCCATAGCCATTCACCTTTTAATGTATGTCAGGCTGCGGAACTCTCCAAACTTGATTCCAGCAAGGTAAGTAACCGTTACAAACGTGGCCAGGTGATATTCTTTGAGGGCAACAACCCGATGGGGTTATTTTGCGTTAGCCAGGGTACGATTAAAGTGTATAAAACCAGCGCCGATGGAAAAGAACAAATTCTGCGCTTTGCAGGCCCTGGAGACTTTTTAGGGTACAGAGCCCTTGTGGCCGAAGAGCCCTACAGTGCATCTGCCGAAACACTAGAAGATGCCATGATTTGCTACATACCTAAAGAGGCATTTTTAAAAACAATGGCCGCTGAGCCAGAGCTTAGCAAGCAGATGCTGAAGACCCTTTGCCATGAACTGGGTGTCGCGAACGAGCGCATACTTCACATGGCACAGAAAAATGTACGTGAGCGGCTTGCTGAAACGCTGCTGCTACTTCAGGAAACCTATATAAAAACCAAAAGGGTACATACCCTTTCAGAAGCTGAGGTGCCTTTAGATTTATGCCTGCAACTGCCGCGAGAGGATATAGCTAACCTTACCGGAAGTAGTACGGAAACGGTTATCCGCTTGCTAAGCGAGTTTAAGGACGAAGGCCTGATAGCCCTTAAGGGCAAAGAGATCCGTATTCTGAACCAGGCCAAACTGGAACGAACGGCGCGTATATAAGTCCAAATTGAGATTTTTCATGGGAAAACTGATTTAAATCAGTTTTTGTGGTTAGCTGCATCATAGCTGTGGCGCACTAAGCAGTCTAGTTTTGGCTGTTCCTACCCAAATAGGTTCAGGTAGGGTAACTGTATATAACGTGTTGGTTCGAAATAAACCTAAAGGCTTGCTACAAATGCATTCTACGGGTATAAAGGTTATAGCTTTTGCAGCTATAGGTAGTGAAACGTTATCCTTCTTGGAAGGAGTACAGGCCTGGCTTGAGCAGCATCATATTTATGCTGACGGCGTATTGATAGATATGCGTTCATCTGAGCCAACTGTTGTCAAGGGGCAAAAGGGAAAATCAACAGAACAGGCAACTGAAGAAGGCTGGATCAAAGCAGTGCATCAAAGCGCACAAACAACATCCGTCCTAAAAGGTTTTTCAGCCTCATCCATTCGTTCTTTAACAACAATCCCGTTAGAAGCTTTTCCCACTGCCCTTTACCAATACAGCACGCATGCTGATTTGATATTGATTAGCATGGAAATGTTTGGGACTGAAGTTTTCAAAAAGTTCATCGCTGACAATGCGTGTGCCCCTGCTTATGTGATGGCACGCAACCCCATTACGCCTGCATACGCGATTTTACCAGCAGACATGAAGGTGCTTAAAAAGGTGCTACCCCTCAAAAAATATTTGATTAATGACACTGAGCTTGTGATACTCTCATTTAATCAACGTAGAGAAGAAGAAAAAATGTTGATGAGCTATGTGCAGCGGCACTGCCAGCAGCCGGGCTACATGTATCTAGAGAAGGTATCTGAAGCACAGCTACTTAACCTATTGCGCCAATCAACATTGGTTGGCATCAGTCAAACATGTCAAAACCCCATTATGAAGAAGCTAAGTGAACTCGCCACACAGAAAGCACAGGAGCTAGGCTTATCCTTTCTGCTTGTATAGTCAGTGCAAGTTATTTCCTAAATTGTTGCATCTTTATTTATGCTGTATGTAACTACAAAGCCTGCGGCAAAATCAGCAGCAACACTTTGTTACCATTGTGGAGACCCTGCTGGGGATAACCCTGTCTCAAAAGCAGACAAGGCGTTTTGCTGTTCAGGGTGCCTTACTGTGTATGAAATACTGGCTGAGAATAACCTGTGCAGGTATTACGAGCTTGAAAATCACCCGGGTAGAAAACTGCCAAGGGATAAACAGGTTAAAGTTAATTTTAATTTCTTGGACGACGAGGAACAGGCACGTAGAGTAGTTCAATTCACAGATGGAAAGGTTGGGGTAGCTCGGTTCACTGTACCAGCCATTCACTGCAGTAGCTGCATTTGGTTATTGGAAAACTTGCACAAACTCTGCGGAGGTATTCAGCAGGTAGAAGTAAATTTTCCACGCCGTGAAGTAACCATCCGCTTCGACTGGAAACAGCTTGGCTTGAAGGGTGTGGTCGAGGCCCTCCATAAAATTGGGTACCCTCCATTGCTGCAATGGGATGCAGTGAATCGTGGCATAGATGCAGACGCTGCAGCCCGGAAAAGGCTGCTGGGTCAGCTGGGCGTTGCAGGGTTTTGCCTGGGGAATATCATGCTATTGAGTTTTCCTGAATACTTACAGCCTGGCGGTGTGGCGCTGGCGTTTAGGCAGCTTTTTGCATACACAAGTCTGCTTTTGTCATTTCCGCTACTCTTCTTTGCTGCATATGATTACCTGCTTGGTGCCTGGAATGGCATCAAGGGTAGGTTTTTCACAATCGACCAACCCTTGGCGTTGGGCATGCTTACCATGTTTTTTCGTAGCTGCTATGAAATACTAAGCGGTGAGGGAGCGGGTTACCTCGACAGCCTCAGTGGTTTGATATTTTTTCTATTGGTCGGGAAATTTTTACAACAACTCACATTTAGGCACTTAGTCTTTGATAGAGATTATAGGGCCTACTTCCCGATGGCCGTAACGATCTTGTCAAATGAGCCGAGTGGCAATCAAATAGAAAAGAATGTGCCTATAAACCAGGTCAAAGTTGGAAGTAAACTTATAGTGAAACAGGGTGAAGTAGTGCCTACAGATAGCATCCTTCATTCAGTAAATGCAGCCATTGACTACAGCTTCATCACAGGTGAGTCAAAACCCGTAACAGTGATACGGGGAGAATTGGTGTACGCAGGCGGGCGGCAGCTAGGCGGGCGGGCTGAGTACATTGCCCAGAAGGCCGCCACGCATAGCACGCTTACACAGCTATGGAACCACCCCGCCTTCAAGAAGAAGGAAGCAGCCTATACACAGCTTGTAAATCAGCTAAGTAAATATTTTACGGCTTTTGCCATTGCCATTGCTGTGGGCAGCTTTGTGTACTGGCAAGCGACTGATGTGGCCCGTGCTTGGCATGCTTTTACAGCCGTACTTATAATAGCTTGCCCTTGTGCATTGGCCTTTGCTGCTCCTTTTGCCTACGGCCACATCACGCGCGTACTGGGCAGGCATAGTTTCTTTCTGAAAAATGCGCTTGTTGTAGAAAAGCTAGCGGCGCTGGATACGCTGGTGTTTGACAAAACCGGAACCCTGACAGGAACAGGGAACCGTGCACTTGACTTGGGCATTAGCCTAAACTTTGCCAGGCCGCTTACTGCAACAGAACTAGCCAAAGTAAGCACACTGGCTGCACAAAGTGCACATCCTATAAGCAGAACACTAGCAAATGCACTGCCAGGAAGCCACTTAAACGTGTTGCATTTTCAAGAAGAACTTGGGCGCGGGGTAAGCGCTACAATTGAAGGGCAGACAATACGGTTGGGTTCGGCAGCATATTGTGAGGCCAGCGCTCCGGATGCTATTGTCCCAAGCGGGCAGTCATTAACCGTGCACCTGAACATAGACGGTGCATATCGCGGATGCTTTAAACTACCCCAAATATATCGTGAAGGCATGGCAGAAATGCTACAAAAATTGCGGCTTATGGGCTACAAACTGAGTTTGCTATCTGGCGATAAGAACCATCACGGAAGTGAGCTGACTGGCTGCTTTGCATCTGCTGAAATGCATTATGAACACTCCCCGGCAAGTAAACTGACTTTTATGGAAAGCATGCAGCATCAGGGCTACACTGCTGCAATGGTAGGCGATGGGCTAAATGATGCAGGGGCCCTCCAGGCTGCCCATGTGGGCATAGCAGTAAACAATGAAGCTGGGCTCTTCACACCCGCCTCAGATGCAATCATTGGTGCAGATTCCCTGAACAGGCTGCCTAAATTTTTGCGTCTTGCGCGGCTGGGAAAGGCTGTAGTTTGGGTGTGCTTCGCGGTGTCTCTTATCTACAATGTAACAGGTGTTTGGTTTGCAGTACAGGGGCTGCTTTCACCTGTAATAGCGGCCATTTTGATGCCGTTCAGCTCTATTGGCACAATAGCCCTTGCCAGTGGCATGGCTTATATTGCAGCGTGGGCAGCAGGCTTAACACTAGACCCCGAAAAAGATGATTTAAATCAGTTTTTAGCATGAGCAATATCTAACTAACTGCTGATAGGGCTCATTACTGAACTGCAATACTGAAACGAACTTGGACTCGAATTAAGAATATCATTTACGCTAAATGGAAGCTCTATACCTACTTATCGGCTGCAGCCTGCCAGTTGCACTTGGCTTCCTCTTGGCATTCTTATGGGCAGTAAGAAACGGACAGTATGATGATACCGTAACACCTGCCATCCGTATGTTGTTTGACGATCCTAGCACATCTCAAAATCCACCCACAATTCATCCGCCCAGCACGAAACCCCCAATTGATTTACTATGAGTAACGAAACCACATCGGCTGAACAGTTTGCCTACGACAATAGGATTGTTCGAGATTTCATAATTGCATGTGTAGTGTTCGGTGTAGTGGGCATGCTGGTAGGGCTGCTTATTGCTATGCAGCTTTACATACCTGCCTTAAATTTTAATTTGCCTTATACCACATTTGGCAGGGTGCGCCCGTTGCATACCAATGCTGTGATTTTCGCGTTTGTGGGCAATGCCATTTTTGCCGGCGTTTACTACAGTCTACAAAGGCTACTCAAAGCCCGAATGTTTTCTGACCTACTGAGCCGCATACATTTCTGGGGCTGGCAGCTCATAATTTTAGCAGCCGCTGTTTCACTTCCACTTGGTATAACTACCAGTAAGGAGTATGCTGAGCTGGAATGGCCTATAGATATCGCCATTGCACTGGTATGGGTAGTCTTTGGTGTAAACATGATAGGCACTATAATGAAGCGGCGTGTATCTCACATGTATGTAGCCATCTGGTTTTACATTGCCACTTTTGTTACGGTGGCAGTACTCCATATCGTAAACAGCTTTGAGCTACCGATTGGCTTTCTTAAGAGTTACTCCCTTTATGCAGGCGTGCAGGACGCATTGGTTCAGTGGTGGTACGGGCACAATGCCGTAGCCTTTTTTCTTACAACCCCATACCTTGGCATGATGTACTACTTTGTGCCGAAAGCAGTGAATAGGCCTGTTTATTCTTATAGGCTTTCCATCATTCACTTTTGGGCACTCATTTTTATTTACATCTGGGCGGGCCCACACCACTTATTATATAGCAGCCTACCTGACTGGGCGCAGAGCCTTGGCGTAGTGTTTAGTATTATGCTGATAGCACCCAGCTGGGGAGGTATGCTAAATGGCCTGCTTACATTACGCGGTGCCTGGGACCGCGTGCGTGACAATGTCGATCTTAAGTTTTTTGTGGTCGCACTTACCGCCTACGGCATGGCTACGTTTGAAGGCCCCATGCTCAGTCTAAAAAATGTAAATGCAATCGCTCACTTTACTGACTGGATCCCTGCTCACGTACACATCGGTGCGCTGGGCTGGAATGGGATGTTCACATTCGGTATGCTGTATTTCTTAATACCCCGAATGTACAACACCCCGCTGTTTAGCAAGGGGCTAGCAAATTTCCATTTTTGGATAAGTACGCTTGGGATAATCCTGTATGCTGTACCCATGTACTTCTCTGGGGTAACACAGGCCCTCATGCTGAAAGAGTTTACAACAGATGGCTTCTTAAAGTACCCTAACTTTTTGGAGACGCTACTCAGCATATTGCCCATGCACATCATACGTAGCATAGGCGGGCTCTTATATTTTGTTGGGGTTTTAGTAATGGTATATAACCTCATTAAAACAGCCAATGCAGGTAAGTTAATTGCCAATGAAGCCGATGCCTACCCTGCAAGACCTGCACAGCCCCACGATGGCAAATACGCCTGGCACCGCATCTGGGAACGCAGGCCCATTGGGTTTGCAATTATCGCGCTCGTCATGGTATTAATAGGCGGGCTTGTAGAGCTGGTGCCAACCTTTCTGATTAAAGAAAACGTGCCTACCATTAGCAGCGTTAAACCCTACACACCATTGGAGCTGGAAGGCCGAGATTTGTACATACGTGAAGGCTGCGTGTCTTGCCATACGCAATGGGTAAGACCATTCAGAAGTGAGGTAGATCGTTATGGAGACTTTAGTAAGAGTGGTGAATATGTGTACGATCACCCATTTCTGTGGGGTAGCAAGCGCACCGGGCCAGACTTAATGCGCCAGGGAGGCAAGTACAGCCATGCCTGGCACTACAATCACATGTATGCTCCAGAAACCATGAGCCCGGGTAGCGTAATGCCGGCTTACCCATGGTTGCATGAGAACGTATTGAACATTGATGCGACCAGCAGCAAAATAAGGGCCATGCGCACACTGGGCGTGCCTTACCCTGCAGGTTATGAGAATCAAGCCGTAGATGACTTGCAACAGCAGGCCAAGCAGATTGCAGCTGGCTTAAAACAGGAAGGAATAGAGGTACCAGCTGACCGTGAGATTATAAGCTTGATTGCTTATCTACAACGCCTGGGCACGGATACTAAAGCTAAAACACTCGTTGAAAAACAATAAATACTTGAGCCGCCAATAAAGCAAAAATCATGAGACAGTTCCTAGAAAACCAGACAGGTCTTAGCATTTACCCCATGCTTTCGCTGGTAATATTCCTGATCTTTTTTACAGGTGTTTTGATGTGGGCGCTCTTGGTTGATAAGCGCTACCTAGATGCTATGGGCCAAATGCCCCTAGATACAAGTGATACTACTGAGGCGATTGATATGCAGCATTCATCAATAATTTCTAAAGCCAATAAGATCTAACTCCTATGTACGCACTACCCAACATAAAAAAACTATGCAAGATTCTGCTAACAATGCTGTTCGTGGTTGCGGGCGTTGCAAATTCTGCGATTGCACAACAAGCGACGCCACCAAACCCGGAAATGAGCTCAAACGGACTCATCATGCAGCTACTCATCACGCTGGCCTTATTGTCGGTGTTGCTGATCATGCTACTAGCCGCGTTGATGATGTTGCTTTCATTTCACCTAAAAACGCAATTCGGGTTTAGTTTCAACCTTATACCCAAAATCAATATGGCTGCGCTTTGGAAGGCCCGCCCAGCCCATAAAGGGGCTGTCGTGGATAGCCCTCTGGACCATAACTATGATGGCATCATTGAACTAGACAACGCCGCACCACCGCTGTTCAATTACATTTTATATGGCACGATTGTTTTTGCTGTGATTTATTTATTGAACTATCACGTATTTCAGGCAGCACCCTTGCAGAACGATGAGTTCAATCAGGAAATGCAAGTTGCCGCAGAGCAGAAAGCTGCAGCTGCTAAGCTTGTTGCGAACAACGTGGATGAAAACACAGTGACTCAGCTTATAGCAGGCGCTGAACTGGCGGCGGGTAAATCAATATACATGGCAAACTGCGTTGCTTGCCATGGCGCTTTGGGTGAGGGGGGCGTAGGCCCCAACATGACAGATGAATATTGGATACATGGAGGGGGCATCAAAGATATTTTCCGCACCATCAAAGTGGGTGTGCCAACCAAAGGTATGGTGCCATGGGAAAGCCAGCTGTCTCCAATAAAGATGCAGCAAGTAGCCAGCTATATTTTATCGCTTAAAGGCACAAATCCACCCAAGGCCAAAGCCCCACAAGGAACACTATATACCCCACCTGCGCCAAAGGCAGATTCAACGGTAACCAAAGCGTTACCCGCACCTAATAAGGAGAAAGCAAAGGCATCATAAAGTGTTTAAGACTTTTATTTCATCAGTAAGCCTTACTATATGCCTGGTAAGCAAAAGCCAGTATGAGTAAAGCTGAAAAGAAAAACGTAGCATCTGTGATGAGCCTCTACACAGAAGAGGAGGCTTTTCGCGACTCGATAGGTACAGTACAGGCGGATGGAAAACGCAAATGGATTTATGCCAAAAAACCTGCCGGCTACTATACAAATCTGAGGCAGGTGCTCGCATGGTTTTTGTTGGGGTTGCTGTTCACAATTCCTTTTATCAGGGTCGGAGGTCAGCCCTTTCTGTTGTTCAATATATTAGATCGACACTTTGTGATTTTTGGACAGCCCTTTTGGCCTCAAGACTTTTACATAGTGGCATTGCTCTTTATAGCGGCGCTTATTTTTGTAATTGTATTCACTATTCTTTTCGGGCGTTTGTTTTGCGGCTGGGTTTGCCCGCAAACCATTTTTATGGAGTTTGTCTTTCGCAAAATCGAATATTGGCTTGAAGGTGATTTTGCCAAACAAAGAACAAGAGATGCAGGCCCCTTGAATTTTGACAAGGCTTGGAGAAAGTCAGTTAAGCACATTGTATTCTTCGCAATAGCATGGCTAATAGGCAACACCTTCCTTGCCTATATCATTGGTACGGATAGATTATTTGAAATAGTTTCGAGCCCGCCAGCTAAAAACCTTTCTGGGTTTATTGCCATGTTCGGTTTTAGTACGGCTTTTTATTTTGTTTTTGCCTTTTTTCGTGAGCAAGCCTGTATCGTTGCCTGCCCGTATGGTAGATTGCAGGGCGTGTTACTGGGTCCCAAAAGCATAGTTGTAGCGTATGACAAAACACGGGGAGAGCCCAGAGAGGTATTGCGGAAAGATGAAACCAGCCGCACCGCAGGAGACTGTATCGCTTGTAACCAATGTGTGTACGTATGCCCCACAGGTATCGACATTCGTAATGGCACTCAGCTGGAGTGCGTTAACTGTACGGCGTGTATAGATGCTTGTGATAACATTATGGATAGGGTGGGTTTTAAGCGCGGCCTAATTAGGTACACCAGTAGCTACTCACTCACTACTGGAAAGCCATTCAGTTTTAGCCCGCGTGCTTTAGGCTATCTGGCTGTTCTGTTTATCCTCTTAACTACTTCTGGTTTTCTTATCTTCAACCGTTCTGAAGTGAATGTTACGCTGTTACGGTTACCGGGCACGCTGTATCAGACAGAGCAGGATGGAGGGGTTTCAAATATATACCAGTTCAAAATTCTAAATAAAACACTGGATAGTTGCTCCGTTAGATTTACTGTAGAAGGCGTCCCCCTAGAGATAAGTATAAGTGGACCCACACAACACGACGGTCAGGTATCAGTACCAGCAAATGGCTTGGTTCAAGGTCTGCTCATTTTAAAAATAAAACGCGAAAGTATTCATAGCATGAATACCCCGTTAAGCGCAAAAGTATGGCTAAAACATAGCCATGCGGATAATGAGAAAATGATCAAGGAAATTAAAACAAACTTTTTAGGGCCTGTGGCTAAATAAATCTCAACCGCATGAAGTTTAATTGGGCAACGGGCATAACCATTAGTTTAGTTGCATTTGCACTTATGATTTTCTATTTGGTATTCAAAATCATGAATAGCAACGAAAAGCTAGTGACAGATAGGCCTTATGAAGATGGGCTTGCCTATAACCAGATAATGGATAGACAACAGCGCAGCCTCGCGTGGCAGCATAAGTTCAAGGCTGAGCTGACATCTGATGGTATCTGCATACGCATGCAGGATCACAAAAACGTTTCCCCGCTTACAGGCAAACTGACCCTATACCGCCCGCAGGGCGATAAACCAGACATGCGTGTGAATCTGGAACTGGATAGCATGGGCAGGCAATGTGTAAGCAAGTTGGCGGTAGGAAAAGGAAGATGGAAAGTTGTGATAAACTGGAGTTACAAGGATAAACCCTTTTTATGGCAGCAGGAAGTATACATCCCTTAGCGTGAAAAAGCCAGTATGATATTTTTCTCAGCCTTCTTTTTGGGCCTTATGGGTTCGCTGCACTGTTTAGGTATGTGCGGGCCCCTCGCGCTGGCGTTGCCATTTAGCCCGGATGGCAGTGGGCAGGCTAAGGGTGGTAGGTACTGGCTAGGCCATACTATATACAATAGCGGGCGCATCGCCACATACAGCATGCTAGGTGCGGGTCTAGGTGGTGCAGGCTGGCTCATCATTCTTTCTGGTTGGCAGCAGCAGATATCCATAGTTGCAGGTATGTGTATTTTGTTAATACTGATCATGCAGAGTAGGTCCACACTTCCATTTGCAGGCGTCAGTAGGCTGAATAGTTTTGTTCAGAAGGCTTTTGGCAACCTGATAAGTAGTAAGCCAGGCCCCATCACATATTTTGGCTTTGGGCTGGCCAATGGCTTACTGCCTTGTGGTTTGGTCTATGTCGCATTTGCAGGCAGCGCATGGGCGGGCAGTGTGCTGGGCGGCGCAATGTTTATGGCATTGTTTGGCCTTGGCACGCTTCCCATGATGATGTTCGCGGGTAGCATTTCGCATTTTATCAGACCCTTGTTTTACAGGCAGGCACTTCGTGTTATAAGTTTCATAGTAGCAGGCTTACTCATTGTGCGCGGATTAGGTCTTGACATCCCCTACCTCAGCCCCAAGCGTGTTGTACCCGCCACACAGGCCTCCATTTCGGTCTGCCATTAGGCCACCTCCCTTTCCTGGATAGAGATCATTTTTGGAATACAAACCCGTTTTCTACCGAGCCTGCTATTTTCTGTTTGTAGCGTGCTGATAGTCTTTACCCAAACGCTGTATCAATTTTTCCTTCAGCGTACTGCAAGGCAACAGATAAAGGTAGGTATAGAGGGTTTGGGCAGACACGTGGAATGCTGGTGCTTGTGTGTTCTTTAACAAGCTACACACACCTCTGATACAGGGGCTAAGGCAAAGCCTATTTACACAATACCAAGTTTCATAACCATGCACAACTTTCCCCCCGGTTGGGGCGCCGATGCTAGTACTGCTTTTCCCCGTCCGTAAAATGCTGTACCCTATACACAATGAAAAGGTGCATTTGCTGAGTTACCTATTTTTTAATCGCACATCTGGTAGATTTTGATTCCCTCTTTCATGGGATATTCTTACCTAACACAGTAAGGTTACTGGCTAGTACATTAACTAAAACATTCTTCTACTTCTCAAGGCAGCCTCCAGCAAAATCAGGTAGTCGGCTTGTGGGATTTCGATTGCGCCCATGCGGCCCAGGTGTGGGGTGTAGAACTGGCAGTCCCAGAGTGTGAAGCCTTGCTGAGAAAGGCGCTGGTGCGTGGCAAGCAGGGCAAGCTTGTCGGCCTCAGGCACGCTGCGGAACATACTCTCGCCAAAGAAGGCACTACCAAGGGCCACGCCATACTGCCCACCTACGAGCGTACTACCCTGCCACACCTCCGTGCTATGCGCATAGCCCAGCGCATGCAACAAGCTGTAACTGCGCAGGATGATGGGGGATATCCACGTACTGTCTCGCTCGGCGCAGCCATGCATCACGGCTTCAAAAGCTGTATTGAAGCGTATTTCAAATTTCCCGCTACGTAATAGCGCATGGACATTTTTAGATACATGAAATTTGTCGAGCGGGATGATGCCCCGCTCACGCGGCTCATACCAGTCCACGGTTTCGCTCTGCCTGTCTTCGCTCATAGGGAAGAGGCCCTGGCCGTAGGCGTGCAGCAATAATTCTGGTGCGATGAGGTTACGGGGTGGCACGATGACAGCGATTGGGGTGTAGTTTATGCCAGCAGATTATTATTCACAATGCGCCGGCTATCTGCCCACAGGCGGGGCAAAACTAAGCCACACCTGGGTTAACAGCTACACCTGCGAAGGCGTATTTTTGTGTTATAACTAAAAAGATATTCATCCGCTCACACCCTTTTGAGATAGATTCCCACTTTCGCTGGAATGACGAGATTACATTTTTACAGACGCGCCACTATTACTATTTATGGCAAAGAACCCTTCTGCGTATACCGAAGACAGCATCAAAAGCCTGGACTGGCGCGAGCACATTCGCCTACGGCCAGGGATGTACATTGGCAAACTGGGCGATGGCACCGCGGCGGATGACGGCATTTATGTGCTGCTGAAAGAAACGCTGGACAACTGTGTGGATGAATTTCAAATGGGTGCAGGCAAGACGATTGACATCCGTATAACCGACCGAACGGTACAGGTGCGCGACTATGGCCGCGGCATCCCGTTAGGCAAGCTTACCGAAGTGGTGAGCAAAATCAATACTGGAGCCAAGTATGACAGTGAGGCTTTTCAAAAAAGTGTGGGGCTAAACGGCGTGGGCACCAAGGCCGTGAACGCACTAAGCAGCAGTTTTTATGTGCAGGCCTACCGCGAGGGCAAAACGCGCTATGCTGAATTCAACACTGGCCTGCTACAAAGTGAAAGCAAAGAAGAAAAAAGCAGCGAGCGGAACGGAACCCTGGTGGTGTTTACGCCCGATGCCGAGATGTTCAGGAACTATCACTTTGCCGCTGAGCATGTAGAGAACATGCTATGGAACTATGTGTTTCTGAACCGTGGGCTGACCATAAGCCTGAATGGGCAGAAGTTTCACAGTACAGGCGGCCTGAAAGACCTGCTTGACCGTAAGACAGACGATAGCATCCTCTACCCCATCGTACACCTGGAGGCGGACGACATAGAACTGGCGATTACACACGGCCCGCAGTATGGCGAAGAATATTACAGCTTTGTAAACGGGCAGCATACCACACAGGGCGGCACGCACCAGGCTGCACTGCGTGAAGCACTGGTGAAAACCCTGCGTGAGTTTTACAAGAAAGACTACGACCCTACCGACATACGGCAAGGCGTAATAGCTGCAATCAGCATACGCATCATGGAGCCAGTGTTTGAGAGCCAGACCAAGACCAAGCTGGGCAGCAATGTAACGGCACCCAACGGGCCGCAGTTACGCACCTGGATAAACGACTTTGTGAAAACGGCGCTGGACAACTACCTGCACAAACACAAAGACGTAGCCGAAATACTGGAAAAAAAGATACAACAGAGCGAGCATGAGCGCAAAGAGCTGGCGGGCATCAAGAAGCTGGCCAATGAACGCGCCAAAAAAGCAAACCTGCACAACCGCAAGCTGAGAGACTGCAAGGTGCACTTTGGTGATAAGCATGACCGCCGACAGGACAGCACGCTCTTTATTACCGAAGGCGACAGCGCCAGCGGGAGCCTTACCACAGCACGCGACCCCGAGACACAGGGGGTATTCAGCCTGAAAGGCAAGCCGCTAAACGTACACGGCCTGACCAAGAAGATTGTGTATGAGAATGAAGAATTTAACCTGCTGCAACATGCGCTGAACATAGAAGAAGGTATAGAGGGCCTGCGCTACAACAACATCATCGTAGCGACGGATGCTGACGTGGATGGGATGCACATACGCCTGCTGCTACTCACTTTCTTTCTACAGTTTTTCCCAGAAATCATTAAGAACGGACATGTGTATATTTTGCAAACGCCACTTTTCAGGGTGCGCAACAAACAGGAAACGATATACTGCTACGACGAAAGCGAGAAACAAGCTGCTGTAGTCAAGCTGGGCAGCAAGCCGGAGATCACCCGCTTCAAAGGGCTGGGTGAAATAAGCCCGGATGAGTTTGCACAGTTCATCGGCAAAGACATACGGCTGGAGCCGGTAGTAGTAAGCCCCCACCACAACATTGGCCAACTATTAGGCTACTACATGGGCAAGAACACACCCGACAGGCAGGAGATGATTATCCATAACCTGCGGGTAGAGAAGGATGTAGTGGCGGAGCTGGTATAGCGTGTGCTAGTGGTCTTTAGTTTCACCCGCTACCAGCTCGCTGGCTTTGATAGTGTATGTGAACAAAGGCTTCCCTTTATTGTCATAGTTCGTCAATATCATCTTACGGTCCGCAGTGGTGCCCGTGAGCTGCAAGATGCCATAGTTGTGCACACCTACAAAGCTGCCCGGGTGGCGATTCGCATTTTTCTCTTCTATACCGCGTGGGTTGCTGCCAGCAGTGAGCGATGACACTGTCCAATCGTGCAGGGGGTAGCTGCCTTCGCGCTTGAGGATGGACAGCTCGGAGAAGTGGCGGTCTCCACTTAAAAACACCACGCCACTAATCTTTTCCTTCGTAATGAGTTCTATCAGGCGTGCCCGCTCTTCTGCAAACTTGGCATAGTTTTCTTTGGTTTCTACGCTATTGAGCACCTGACCACCTACGCAGATGACTTTGAAAGTAGCAACGCTGCTTTTCAGGGCGTTGATGAGCCAGTCAAGCTGCTCATCACCCAAGTAACTGATTTTGCCAGTGGCACGGTCGTTGGCGCTGCGGTGCCATCGGTTGTCCATCAAAAAGAATAGTGCATCTCCCCACTCAAACACGCCGGTGATGCCGGGCAGGCCTGCGGCTCCCACCACATTGTTTGCCCAGAAAAGTTCAAAGGCTTCACGGGTAACTTGCTTTCCGGCAAAGCTGGCATCGAGGTCGTTGGGGCCATAGTCGTGGTCATCCCAGGTAGCATAGTGGTTACAGGCTGCCAGCAGCGGCTGTAGCTGTGGCAGGCTGCGTGCCTGGGTGTAGCGGTAGTGTATGCCGGTGCGCGTCCAGTCTCCTTCGCGGGTATACACATTGTCACCGAGCCAGAGCATGAAGTCGGGCTTGGCATTAGCAAGGGTTTCAAAGATTTCAAATTCGCTGCCATAGGGTGTGCCGGCTCTGTCCACCGGAGGGTCATTCACATAGGCGCAGCTCCCCACCGCTATGCGCAGTTCGGGCGGGGTGTGGGGGTCAGCACCTGTTCTGCGGTAGCGCCATAGCGGTTGTGTTTTAAAGGTAAGGGGATAGGGGCGCTTTACTTCTTTATTATTTATTAGCACCCGGTATTCATAGCTCTTGCCGGGCAGCACTTGGTCTGCCAGCAGGTGGGAGGTATAGGCTTTGTCTTTTGTGGTGCGCACAGCATCCGTGCGGAACTTGCTTTGAGGTGCACTGGGTTCCCAGTATTCTATTTGCACATCAGCACTCTGGCGGGTTTGCAGCCAGAGCATTACCTCGCGCATGTCAGCATACCCCAACATGGGGCCTGCGCTTAGGGGAGTGTCTGTGGCGGGCTGTGCATATGCAACTGAAAATAAAACAAACAGAATGGCTGTAAGCCACAGGCGAGAACAACTATATCTCATGTAGTATAAAATAGGTAAGAGCTGCAAAATACATAGCCGCACCCACATCGGCGCGTTTCAGCAACACATCTGGTGTTAAGCCTACGTTAAACTGATTGTCTAACCGCCCAGTGTCTTTTTCACTACAGCGTCTCCTGTTATCGCCTCCCCTACCATTGCGGCACGCACAGCATCGTTCATCACGCGCTCAGCAAGCGGTTTGCTATAAGTGTCCAGCGCATCTATTGCAGCGTGTATGGGTTGTTTATCGCCAGCATCTATTGCGGCTTCAAGCGTCTGGGTAAGTTTTCGTAATTGAGCTATTTCCGCTGCACTAAAATAGTGTGCGTACTTCTGCGTAAAGCGCATGCTCTGGTAGGCAAGTTGGCGGCCTTCCTGGGCAGCTTCTAGATGCATGCGCGTCTCCACATCTGCCTGGGCGTGGGTCATGCTGTCTAGCAGCATATTCTCCATCTGTTCATCCGTAAGTCCATATTGCGGTTTTACATTTATCTGTTGGCTCACGCCGCTGCGTAGTTCTGTAGCGCTCACGCGCAATATGCCATCGGCATCTATCATAAAGCCTACCTCAACTTTGGGAAGGCCCGAAGGCATGGCGGGTATGCCGCGTAGGTCAAACTCAGCCAGTTTTCGGTTGTGCATCACCTGCTCACGTTCACCCTGAAAGATGCTGATACGTATGCTGGTCTGCCCGTCAATCTGGGTAGTGTATTGGCGCTTCACGGTTGTAGGTATTTTGCTATTGCGCGGGATGAGCACATCCATCAGGCCACCGCCTGTTTCCAGGCCCAGGCTGAGCGGGGTTACGTCCAGTAGTAACAAATCTTTACGATTGCCAGCCAAGATGTCGGCCTGCAGGGCCGCGCCAAGGGCCACGGCTTGGTCAGGGTCCACGCTGCCATCGGGCACTTGGCCGAACAGCTTCTCCAGCTCTTGGCGCACCAGCGGCACACGCGTGCTGCCGCCTACCAGTATTACACGTTGAATCTCAGTCGGTTTTAGGTTTGCATCGGCCAGGGCGGCATTACAGCATGCTAGCGTGCGCTGCACCAGTGGGGCTATCAGCGCCTCAAACTGAGCACGAGTCAGGGCCAGCTCAATTTTAGTATTGAACAGGCTCAGCTCTGTTTCAAAAGTATCGGCGGTAGAGAGCTGTATTTTGGCAGCTTCAGCGGCCAGTCGCAACTGCTGCCCTGCCTGCTTGTCCTGCTGCATAGCTGCTGCATTGATTCCATGCGATGCCACCCAGTGTTCCGCTACCAGCCGGTCGAAATCGTCTCCTCCCAGATACGTATCGCCGTTGGTACTCAATACCTCAAAGATGCCGCCAGCCAGGTGAAGCACCGTGATGTCAAAGGTGCCGCCGCCTAGGTCGTACACTGCTATGGTTTTCTCTTCTTCACGGCTAAGCCCCAGGCCGTAAGCCAGCGCCGCTGCCGTGGGCTCGTTCACGATCCGCAACACATCCAGCCCCGCAAGCTTGCCCGCATCGCGTGTTGCCTGGCGCTGCGTATCGTTAAAGTAAGCAGGTACAGTTATCACTGCCTGAGTAATCTCCTCTTTCAGTTTGTGCTCAGCACGTGCCTTGAGTTCTTTTAGGATGAGCGCAGAGAGTTCTATAGGTGTGTAGAATTTGCTGCCCACCACTACTTTTACGAGGCTATCAGTGCCATCATTTTGTATGCTGTAGCTAAAGTGGCCACGTGCCGCGCTTACGTCAGCATAGCTTTTGCCCATCAGGCGCTTTATGCTGTACAGCGTATTTTCTGGGTCTGTCAGCAAGTACCCTTTTGCATCCTCGCCTACGGTAAGCGTACCGCCAGGGCCGAAGTGAATCACGGATGGCACTATCACGCCACGCCCTACATCAGCTATGGCTTCGGGCTTGCCCGCTACTACCTGGGCAATCAAGCTGTTGGTAGTGCCCAGGTCAATGCCTACTATCCTGTTGTGTTCTTTGAGTTTGCCTGTGCTCAGGTTAATAGATATACGTGCCATACATGCGCTTTGCGACAGTTATCAGTTGTCTTAAAAACAACATCCCGACCCTTTTTATTTCAAAGGGCCGGGATGTAATGTGAGAATCTATACTCTGTAGTTCTGTTTACTTGGCAATGGCAGCCTTGAATTCAGCACTGCTGAAATACTGCTTAAACTCCAAGTCCTTTGCTGCCTTGTCACTCAGCTCGCTCTTCTTCTGAACAGCGCTCTTCAGGTTCATCAGCATCAGGTTGGTGTCTCCAGCACGTGCACCTACGATTCCCAGGCCGTAAAAGGCATTGGCATTGTTGGGGTCTTCCTTGGTAGCGGCATCCAGGTCGCTCTTGGCACCCGCCAGGTCGTTCATCAGCAGCTTGGCTATACCTGCATTGTACTTGGCACCGGGTTCGCCACTGGCTTTCTCAAAATACTGGGCAGCCTGGCTGTACTTGCCAGTCTTGGCAGCATTTACGCCGTTTACATAGTTCGCCAGCGGGCTGGGGGTGATGTTGTTTGCTGCATTGCTGTAAGTAGCAGCGTCGGCCATATTGCCACGCATCATCTGCACGCGCGCTAGGTTATTCAGGATAACGGGATCATTGGGCTTCTTCTCGTTTGCCTTCATGAAAGCATCTGCTGCTTTGTCTTTGTCTTCCGTCATCATGTAGTACACACCTAGGTTGTTGTAGCCACGGGCATCGTTGGGGTATGCCTTGGTGTATTCGTTCATCAGCTTCTGCTTAGCGGCTGGGTCTGTGGTGATGGATACCGTGTAAAGGAATTCTTCCTGTGTTAGTGTACGGGCCAGTTCGTCTCCACTCAGGCTGCCAGCCACGTAGCGGCTCACCATGTCGTTCAGTGCAGCATCATTGCGGACTACGCTGGCGGCTTCCATCAGTATGGTAGCGCGGCGGAGCGGGGCAAGGATGTTTTCTACACGGTTAGCACCGCCAACCAAGCCCATGATTTTGCGCTCTTTCTCGTCTTCGTCAAGCCCTGCTGAAACGATTTCAATAATCTGACGCTTGATGTCTTCGCTGTATTTGGTCTGATCCAGGTTTGCCTTAAAGCCTTCCCAGTCTTCGCTGGTGGTAGTTATGCGGAAATAGCTGCTGTCAAGGTAGTTGGTGTACCCGTCTTTTTTCAGTTGCTCAGCCAGCCACTTCTGCACTTCGCGTGAGCGGTTGATAGAAAGGAACTGGTTGCGCGCATAACGGCCTTCGGGTGATGCAAAACCCTGAATATTTACAGCGCTTTGCTCCAGCTTCTTTTTCAGAAACTCGCCAATGGCAACAATGTCAGTTTTTTTGTATTGAGTTGCCTGGATCTTGAATACATCTTTGGGGAACTGGAACTTGGCCTCCTGCGTAACGGTGGTCTTCTGCTGGTAGCTGTAGGGCATCAGCTTAAAACTGGTACCACGCTCGCGGGCGCTACCGGCACCGGCGGCATTGGCAGCCACTACGCTGGGATCTAGCAGGCGGCTGGTTGTAATACAGCAAGATGCCAGGTTCGGCATTTCTACCAAACCCTTTACGGCTAGTACCTTGCCGTTCTTACTCACACTGGGTTTACCCACCATGGTGCTGCCATTCATGGCGTCCTGGTAGGGCCGTGAGAAAGAGAAGGAACGCGAAGCACCATTCACGTCAATGTTAGGTACATCAGCATAGTTTATTCTTACTTTGCCAGCTTCGTATTTGCCAGCGGCATCACTTCCGCCACGTAGTTCTAGGCTTGCGTCAAAGGTCATGCCTTTGGCGAAACCACTTTGGGCTTTGGGTGGCAGGCTAGCCTTAACGGTATATTTGATGCTGTCACCATGAACCTCAAGCGGGTTGGGGTTCACGTTTACCTGATGGCCGCCTTTGTAGCTGCCACACCCGGCAAGGCCAATGGCCAGCGCGGCGAGTGTTAATACATATAACGAACGTTTCATACGAAGTAGAATATACAGGGTAAATATCGGGGATTAAGAAAGGGCTATGTCGCTAACTAAGAATGTAAAGCGGGGCAAAAATACTAGCTTTCGCGTACGACTTTACACAAACCGCGCACAAAGCTAAAAACTTTGGCTTAAGGCCAACTCTGAATAGCTATTTTTGTGGCAGCCATAGGGTTAGCTATTCTTTTTCGTTGTTTTTTATGATACACCGAAGCTAACACAAAAGGGTTAGAAAAAAGTTACAAAAAACCCATTACATGCCAAATCGTACCTATTATGTACTCAAAGTAAAGGGCAAGGCCAAGATACCTGACTATATACAGGTGCGCGACGATACGTATACGCTGGTGGGATACTTCAGACCAGGCCGCGCCCAGAAGCACAGCCCGCGCAAAACAGCCGAAGGCAGCGTGAGTAGGGAAGATGTGTTCAATGAAAAAATAGAAGCCGCCTGCCTAGATATACCCTTTGGCGTAATCACCCCCATACTTTTGGATGCCTAGCACCCCCATGCAAACTGCTACCCCCCCCACCCCGTCTGACAACCTCACTGCCCTGCCTGCCCTGGACCCGCTGGTAGAAGCCAAAGACCTGACCGTGCAGTATGCCAAACGCACCGTGCTGGAAGGCGTGAGTTTCAGCCTTGCCAAAGGCGAGCTGGCGTATGTAATCGGGCGAACGGGCGCTGGCAAAAGCACCCTGTTTCGCACCTTGTATGCAGACATAAAACCCACACAAGGGACTTTGCGGGTGGAGCGCTATGCCCTAAATACAATTAAGGAAAACGAAATCCCATTTCTACGCCGCAAACTGGGCATTGTGTTTCAAGACTTCCAACTACTGCCTGACCGCAACGTGAGCGACAACATCCTCTTTGCCATGCACGCTACCGGCTGGAAAGACAAGGTGAAGATGAACCAGCGCCTAACAGACGTTATGATGTTGGTAGGGCTTACAAGCCGCGCAAACAGTCTGCCGCACCAGCTTAGTGGTGGCGAGCAGCAGCGCACTGCCGTGGCCCGTGCGCTGGTTAATAATCCCGTCCTGCTCATTGCGGATGAGCCCACAGGCAACCTGGACCCAGAGGTTACCGAGCACATCATGGAAATACTGTTGCGTATTAACCGACAGGGCACTGCCGTGCTTATGGCCACCCATAATTACGCGCTGATAGAGCGTATGCCTGGCCGCGTACTGGAAATCAAAGAAAGCAAACTGACCGACCGCCCACGGGTATAGTATACGCATAGTAGAGAAACGCCATTCTACATCACACCGATCTGTTCGGGTGTATGAGCAGGGTATGTTTCCTTGCTGCCCAGTGGCAGCGTAACAGTAAACACCGTACACCCGGGTCGGCTTTCTGCATACAAAGTGCCGCCATGTTTTTCTACTATCTGGCGTGAAAGGTGCAGCCCCAAGCCTGTGCCCTGCCCGTGCTCGCGTGTAGTGAAAAAGGGATCAAATATTTTATCAATGATTTCGGCAGCTATGCCCGGGCCGTTATCGGTAAAGCAAACCCGCACTACCTGCAGCCCTGCGGGTTTGCTTACTTCTATTTCTATTGTTCCCTCCCCCTGTAGGGCGAGCAATGCATTGTGCACAAGGTTACTCCATACCTGGTCCATGGCATCGGCCCACACGGGCACAGAACCTGTGTAGTTGTAGCGGCACACCACACTCACTTTGTGTCGGAACTGGTTTTCATAGAGTGCCAGTACGCCATCTATCGATCCGGTAATGTACGTAGGCATTTTTTCCCCGCTAAGCTCGCGGTGTGAGAACCCCTTTAGCGTGGCTACGATTCTGTCCGTTTTGTCGGCCGCGCGCAGCATGCCCTGGTTGTTCAGCAGCACCCGCACCAGCATGCCCACCTGTGCCAGCAGCTCGGCCGCCATCGGGTGCCGCAGCAGGGACACGTAGGGTGTGGGGTCTTCTAAGAAGTTCATTTTAACAAGCAGCGCAGCTTTTTCTTCCGGATTTTGAACCGCCAGCAGGGTTAAGCGATCTTCCTGTTCATACTTCATCTGCCGCTCATCGCGGGTAGTGAGCGGGGGCTTGCCCGTCATCCCACGTTGTATCATGCGCAGCAGCAGTTCCATCTCGGCATCTGTTATACTACGCAACAGTTCTGGCAGCTTGCGTATCATCTGGGGTAGTTCCTGCAATACCTGGCTGGCAGTGGCCTTGATGGCGCTGATGGGGGTATTGATTTCGTGTGCAATACCCGCTATAAGCTGCCCAAGCGCTGCCATTTTTTCTTGCTGAATCAGCTTGTCTTGTGTAATACGCAGTTGTTGTAGCAGTGCCTGTAGTTCGCGGTTTGCCGCGGCGGTCTCCTCCTCTTTCTGGGCCAGTTGTTGGTTTACCTGCTCTTTCTGCCGATAGGCACGGTATTGAAAAAATGCGGCTACCAGCAGTAGCACAAGGCCCGCCATCAGCCCCCAGAGCTGCAGTTGCTTACGCTCGGTCTCCTTTTCGAGCATTTCTACAGCAGATTTCTTTTTCTGTATTTCATTGGCCCAGCGCAGGTTTACCAGTCGTTGGCGGGTTTCGTCGGCACGCATCGAATCAGCGTAGGCCAAGGCCCGAAGCTGATATCGGTACACCTGCGCATAGTTACCCAAGGTTGCATAGCACCGGGCAAGCATTTCATTGGCCCACTTGGCCTGCACTTTGTCCTCCACGGCCAATGCAAGTTGCTCTGCACGGCTTGCGTAGCGGATAGCTTTAAGGTAGTCGGCCTGTTTTTCGCTCACTGTAGCAAACTGCAGGTAGCAGAAGGCTACCGTGTTACTATCGCCTACCCTCCTGGCAACATCCAATGCTTTGCCAATGTAAACAAGGCCCTGTGCAAACTGGCCACTGGCTATATAAGCCCGCCCCAGGCTTTCCATTGTGTTGCGGCTGCCCGGGTGTAGCGAATCGGCGATTTCCAATTGGCGCACTGCACGCTGGGCCTGGTTCATCAGCAGAAACACCAGCGCCTGGTTGTTCATGGTACCCGCCTCAAATACTTTATTCTGGGGGTTGTGTAAGCGGGTGTGCGCCAAGGCGCGGTCGAAATACCGAACTGACTCCACATAGTCTCCAAGCCCTTTGTATACATCACCATAGCGGCGCAGCGCAAAGGCAATTCCCGCTTCGTCTTTCAGCTTGCGGTAGTACAACTCAGCCTGTTGGGTAAACTCATAGGCCAGCGCAAAATTGGACTGGCAGTAAAAAAGCCAAGCTAAGCGTATGCTTACGCTTGCCTGCCGCGGCAGGTCTTCCAGTTTGTCAGCAAGCGTGAGCGCCTGCAAGGCATATTCTGAGGCTTTGTCGTAGTTCAGGTCTGTCCAGTACGTGGATATTTCCATCAGCACATCTATGCGGGTGCTATCATGCGCGGCTGTTGCCAGCGCGGTATGCAGGCTGTCCAGTTTGCGGTTTTCGGGAGCAGCACTGGCAGTTGGGCCCGCCAGGCTGAAGGCAAGCAGCAACAAAACCATGCGGACTATCCACATACAATACATGCCATCAAAACTACGGGTTAGCTATCAAATAGAACATGCAAATGGGACATGGTTGAATAGGATTCACAAAAAAGCAGGGATGTCCCCCCAAACTAGCATTACCCCTAGATACCTGAAAAGTACTGGCAAGCTAGGTGGTGCACCGCGATACCTGCAGCGACTGCAACATTCAGGCTATGTTTGGTACCATACTGGGGTATTTCAAAGGCCAGGTCGCAAAGGGCCAGAACGGCATCGTCCACGCCGCGTATTTCGTTGCCCAGCACCAGCACGGTAGGCTTGCCTTGGTACACAAACGACTGTAGAGCTACCCCCCCCTGCACCTGCTCCAGCGCCACTATCATGTATCCCTCAGCTTTCAGTTGCTGCACACAGGCTGCGGAATCTGTAGCATAAGCCCAGGCCACGCTCTCAGTACTTCCCAGCGCAGTTTTCTCTATCTCACGGTGCGGAGGCGTGCCGGTGAGGCCAGTGAGCCATATTTTCTCTACGCGGAACGCGTCGGCCGTACGGAATATGCTGCCCACATTCAAGAGGCTACGCACATTGTCCAGCACCAGCACCAGGGGCAGCTTGGCCGTCTGCTGAAACGCATCTGCTGTAAGCCGGTTCAGCTCCTGCATGCTGTATTTGCGCAAAGCCATAAAGGGGTTCAAAAATAGTTTGGGTGCAAACATGCACATTCCTACTGCCTGGGCAGTGTGGATTACCCGCAAGAAATCCCCATTTGTGGCTTGAGGGGTTTTGCGGTATGCGGCAGTGGTAAGTTGCCTTTCAAATCTGGCGATATTTGGGGTTGCACAGTTTATGCAAACAGGCAAACCCCGAACTCCTACCGCAGCCACCAGCCAGGCTACGCTCCTGCCTGACCTGGCCGCTGTTACTGTGCCGCCTGCTGAAACGCCGCTGATGAAACAGTATGGCACGTTCAAGCAGCAATACCCAGGCACTCTGCTACTTTTTAGGGTGGGAGATTTTTACGAAACCTTCAGCGAGGATGCCATCACGGCCAGCCGGATTTTAAACATCACCCTTACACGACGGTCCAACGGCTCAGCCAGCGAGGTAGAGCTGGCGGGCTTCCCGCACCATGCATTAGATGCCTACCTACCTCGGCTGGTACGGGCAGGTCAGCGGGTAGCCATTTGCGACCAGCTCGAAGACCCAAAACTGGCCAAAGGCTTGGTAAAGCGCGGCGTAACGGAAATCGTCTCGCCGGGTACGGCAGTGAGCGAGAGCCTGCTAGATCGGCGGCGGAACAACTACCTGGCCGCCGTGCACTATAGCAGTCAGGATGCTAGCCGGCAGGTGGGTATGGCCTTTGCCGACGTTTCTACCGGTGAGTTTTTTTGTGTGAGTGGTAACGAAGACCGGCTGGAGAAGTTGCTTTATGCGCTCAGGCCCAGTGAGGTAGTAGTACCGCGGCGCGACCTGCGCCTTTTTCGTGCGCGCTTTGCCGAAGATTTTTATGTGTTTCGCCAGGAAGACTGGGTGTTTGAGTCTGACTTTGCCCGCAGCGAGTTACTGCGCCATTTCCGCACCCTTAGCCTAAAAGGCTACGGGCTAGACGATGACCCACTTGGCGCTACCAGCGCGGGTGTGCTGCTGTATTACCTGAAGCAAAACGAGCAAAACAACCTGGCGCACTTTACGTGCATTTACGCCCTGCCTGATGAAACGTATGTAGCGCTGGACAAAACCACTGTGCGCAACCTGGAACTCTTTCAGAGCCAGCATGCAGATGGTAAGGCATTCATAGAAGCGATAGACCAAACGCTTACACCCATGGGCGCACGCATGCTGCGCAGGTGGGTAAGCTTCCCACTGCGCGATGTGCGCCAACTGCGGCAGCGGCAGAACTGTGTAACAGCGCTAGTGCAAGACAGCGTGGTGGCAGCGGCCCTAGCTGAGCCCTTGAAACGCGTGGCAGACGTAGAGCGGCTCACCGCACGGCTGGCGCTGGGCAAGCTGAACCCTCGGGAGTGCAACACGCTCGGCCAGACACTGGCTCTAGTGCCCCCGCTAGCCGAACTGCTGGGCCAGCATGCACCCGATGCCTTTGGCGCACTGCTGAAAAAATTACCCGATGCTGCCCCGGCGCTCATGCTCATTCACAGTCAGCTCATGCCCGACACCCCGCCGAATTTGGGTGCTGGTGGTGTAATAGGGAGCGGGGTGAGCGCAGAACTGGACAAACTACGCGCGCTAAAAACCGATGCGGCCGCCTTTCTGGAAAACCTGCGCCGCACAGAAGCCCAGCATACCGGCATCCCCTCGCTTAAGGTGAGCTACAACCGCGTATTCGGCTACTACATAGAAATTACGCATGCCCACCGAGACCGCGTACCCGCTAACTACATCCGGAAACAAACCCTGACAGGTGCCGAGCGCTACATTACGCCCGAGCTCAAAGCCTTTGAAGAAGACCTGCTTCAAGTAGAAGAAAAATTGCTGCGGCTGGAAACTGAGCTGTATGCCGTGCTGCTGGAAAAGTTACAAGTGTTCATACCCATACTTCAGGGCGTAGCGGCTTTTCTGGCTGAGGTAGATGTGTATTACAGCTTTGCGGCCCAAACACGCCGCTGGCAGTATGTACTGCCCCAACTAAGCGAAGAGCCGGGCATCGAGATAGAAGAAGGGCGGCACCCGGTGATTGAAACCTTGCTGCCACGCGAGGCTCCCTACATTCCCAGCAGCGTAACACTCAGCCCCACTGACCATCAGATTCTGCTCATCACTGGTCCAAACATGGCAGGTAAGAGTGCGCTACTGCGGCAGACGGCGCTGATCACACTGCTGGCGCACATGGGCAGCTATGTGCCTGCCGGTGCTGCCCACATCGGGTTGGTAGATAAAATCTTTACCCGGGTAGGCGCCAGCGACAACCTCAGCGCAGGTGAGAGCACTTTCATGGTAGAGATGAATGAAGCCGCACGTATTTTAAATACCTGCACACCGCGTAGCCTGGTGCTGCTAGACGAAGTGGGCCGCGGTACGGCTACCTACGATGGCGTGTCCATTGCCTGGGCGCTGGTAGAATACCTGCACAACGAACTGCACGCCACAGCGCTCACGCTCTTTGCCACGCACTACCACGAGCTGGCTGCCCTGGCCGAGACCTGCCCGCGTGTGCGTAACTACCACGTGGCCGTACAGGAAGTGCAGGGCAAGGTTATATTTCTACGCAAGCTGGTATCAGGCAGCAGCGAGCATAGTTTCGGCATCCAAGTAGCTGAGATGGCAGGCATGCCTGCTACACTCGTGCTGCGTGCACGTACGATCCTGGCTGAGCTGGAAGCACGCAATCAGCGGCCGGGCACGCCAATAGCTGGTGATGCAACGGTGCTCTTGCCCCGCCCTCAGCTTGATTTGTTTCCAGTGTCAGACGAAACCGTGGCATCGCTCAAAAAGCTGCTAAGCGATGTGGATGTAAATCACATCACACCCATAGAGGCGCTGTTAAAACTTCAGGAGATAAAAAGGCTTCTGCCGTAAGGTTGCGTAAGTAGTGCTTATTTTACAGTAGTGAGAACCAACTTAAGTTTTTCTACGCGGTCAAATTCGAGCGGCTCACTGGCGCTGTTGGCATCCTGAAGTGCCTTTAGGTTTAAATTCTTAACGCCGATGCGCTCTTCCTTCAGGTCATCTTCATCTATAACAATGAGTGTGACTTTATCTTTATCCGTCAGGCTCAGGGTAGCCCCTGCATTGGGCCACTGGGCGGTGTAGCTGTTTTTCACTTCTGGCGAGGTATACACTTCGTCACTGATAGCACCCTCCAATAGTAGTTTATACTTCAAATCGGGCATGAACTTATTGGGCTCATTGATGCCCAGCTTGTCATCCCAGGTCTTGCCATTCAGGTTGGTTTCAGCCACTTTCACATCCGGCAGTGAAATCTGCAGGCGTGTTACCGCAGGCATTTCAATGGACTGCATGGCTTCTCCGTTTACAAATTCAACTGCCACTTCTTCAGCAGTACCGCTAAATGAGCGCTTCAGGCGGGGGCGTAACAGCAGGGTTTGCTTTCCAGCGGGCAGGTTAATGGCATAGTATGGCAGGAAGAGTGTTACAGGCGTAGTACTCACCACATCTTTTTTGTTGGGCTGCAGCGCAAACTGCACCTTAAACTGGCCCTTGGTGTCGCGGTATTCCTCGTTGCTGCTGCGTGCCCCTACAATATTGCCATTGCCCCCCATAAGATAGAGCACCAGGTTGTCATTTCGTACTGCGCTAAGGCCGGCTGATTTGGCCTTGAGCACCACATTGCATTTAATTTCAATACCCGAAATGTTTTTGCTCATGGCACCAGGAGTAACCTGCAGATCCCGAACAAAGAGCGTGTCTTGTGCATGTAGGCATGCACAAAGGGTTGCTATCAAAACTGACAATACAATCAAGCGGAGCGATTTCATAATACGGGTTGGGAAAACAGGTAATGGGCTGAAATCAAATTTGGCAGAATCAACCATGTAAAAGCAATGATGTAAAAGTATACAAAAATGGGCTTCCCAAATCTGCAAAAAACCACCTAAATCATACCCCTATTGGGGTAAATTCAGGTTCACTACAACCTAGTCTGGCGAGCCTGAGAACACCTTGTTTTGCTTTGCGCGCTGCCGCTCGCGTATATTCTTTACCAGCTTGCCCACAGCGATGGGGTCAAACAGGGGCATTGTCTGCATAGTATTCTGCTGCTTGTAAAAATAAACATAGCGCTGCTGGTTTGCCGCCAGCCGTTCCTGCTCATCTATCGGCAGGTTATTCACAAAATAGTTCATTGTTTGCGGATTCACATTGCCACGTGCAATTGCACTGGGGTCGTTGGTGAGCAGGGGCATATTGAGCATGGCCATGCGCAGCTCTTCGGGCGTATTGTAGGGCAAGATCTTAACGCCCGGTAGTATTACGGCAGCTTCGTTCATGTATTGCAAAGCATACAAATATGAGATGGTCTGGTCTCCACCATAACTTGCCAGAAAGGCATCCACTACAAGGGCGGACTCCGTGTAGCCGATGCTGTTAAAATACAGGGTATCTCCCCGCACTACCGGAATGCTGAAAAAGCCTTCTTCGTTGCAGGTGGTACGGCGGCGGCTGCTATTGATGCGTAAACGTGCAAACGGCACAGGCTCGTTGCTGGTTTTGTTCAATACAAGGCCCGAAAGCTGATACACATAAGGCTGAGGGGTGGCTGCACCCTGCTGCTGGGCATGCATCTGCACTGGCATGCCCAGCATGCCAATTGCGAAACACAACCCTGTGGCGAAAAACGAAAGGGATAACCTGCTTGTTTGCTTCATACACCGAATGCTACAAATCTACAGGCTTTTCCATTCCTCCCGAATCACAATCTGTGTCTTACAGCCTATAGAAAACGTAACATCCCCTTTTATTTCTTAAAAAAGCCTATTTTAGGCATCTGTTTCGTAACCGCTTTACGTTAGCTTAATCATCAGCTCAATTATTATGGTATCTGGCACGCCGTTTAAGAGGTCACAGCAGCACCTGTTTACTGCAATTCTGTTCACACAGTTTTTGTTTTCTACTTTCTGCAATGCCCAGACATCTGCGGCTATCACCAAAGGAGGAACTACCAAGAGCACGGTCCAGTTTTACAGTGGAAACTGGGCAGCCTTACTGACAGAAGCCCAAAAAACAGGCAAGCCTTTTTTTGTTGACTTTTATACGGATTGGTGTGGCCCTTGTAAACTTATGACCAGAAATACGTTTGGCAATGCACAGGTAGGCGGCTATGCTAACCAACACTTTATTGCATATAAGCTCAACGCTGAGCAGGGCGAGGGCGAGAGCCTTGCCGCACGCTACCGTATAGAGGGGTATCCTACAGTGGTATTTTATGGATCTAACGGATTGGAGCTGGGGCGATGGGTGGGCTATGCCGATGCTGAGGAATTTCTACGGGTGCTTACCAAATACCAGGCCATGAGCCTGAATACCAAGCAGCGCGGCGATGCAGGTCCCAAAAGCATGAAGCGAATCTCACCAGAGTCCCGCAGTAGCCTTCGTGCTTTATTTGAATAGCCGAGGTGCACCCAGCCCACGATTCGGGCGTTCGCGCTGAAACCGCCTTTTCCGATACTCGTTTTCGCCGCTGGCAAAACATTGTTTTTTTCATTGGCCTGCTCCTAGTGGCTATCGGGCTACCGCTAAGCCGCACTGCCCTTTCCATCGGGTTAGCGGGTGTGCTGGCCTGTGGCGTACTACACACGCGCTGGCGCAGCCAGTTACAAATAGTCACTCAAAGCCCACTGTTATGGGCACCCCTGCTGTGGATTGCAGCGCTACTTGCCAGCTATGTTTATTCAGAAAATGTGCAGGAGTGGTATTTCCTGGTGCGCATATCTTTACCCTATCTGTTTTTTCCGCTGGGTATAGCATTGGCCTTTGGTACATTGTCGGATGCAAACAAACACTGGCTCTATGCTGCCTTTAGCGCAGGGTTAGCTCTCATCTGCCTTTTCACACTGTATCAATACCTACAAAACCCTGCTTACTACCATTTACGCCTGCTACAAAGTAAAGAAATCCCCATTGCCAATGGCATCAACCATTTGTCGTTCGGCCTGATGCATGCCTGGGCAGTGCACCTGTGCTATACTTTATGGGTAGTGTGGAAACGCGAACGAAAGTTAACACTGGCTTGGGGGGCGGTGGCCACGGGTGTCTTTCTGGTACTCTGCCTGCACGTGTTCGCTTCGCGCACCGGGCTGGTAGCATGTTATGCAGCTGCGCTGCTACGCTTGGGGGCCTATGCCTGGCAGCACCCTGCTGCACGGCTACGCATGGTGGCTACAGCCTCTATTGCGCTCTTCTTAATATGCTGTGTAAGCATAACAATACCCACACTGCGAAACAAAATACAGAATTCAATAACAGACCTTGACTACTATGCAGCCGGTGCACGGCTTGACGACTGGAGCCTGGGCCGCCGCCTGGCTGCCTGGCAAACGGCCTGGCATGTGGGCCAGCAAAACCCGATACTGGGTGTGGCCCCAGCGGATGTGAGCGCCGCTATGCAGTCAAAATACGAACAGGAGCCATTTCGGTTTGATGACAAAGCGCTCAGAGCCGGCTCACACAACCAGTTTTTGGAGTCGTTTGCCGGGATGGGCCTTGTGGGGCTGGGCCTGCTTCTACTATTGCTGTTCAGCCCACTATGGATAGCCAGCGTACGTAAGCAGGGGCTGGCGTGGGCATTCTATGGCATACTGGTTACTGGCTGCATGACAGATACCATGCTTCAGGCCCAGATAGGCCCTAACTTTCATCTGTTGTTTGCTTACCTCGTGCTATACCAGATTCCAGCCACTCCCTCTACCCTAGGCAAGTAAAGCAGTAGTTTTGCCAGCATGCAGCTTCCACCAGCCCCCACGCTCGTCATTAGCCGCACAGATAACCTAGGGGATGTCATACTCACCCTGCCCCTGGCAGGCATCATTAAAGGTAAGGTACCCGATGCAAGGATAGTTTTTCTGGGCAAACGCTATACCGAGCCTATACTGCGGGCCAGCGAACATATAGATGTATTTCTGGATATAGATGAAGTGCTCAGAAACCCTTCGCAGTTATCAGAACTAAACCCGCATGCCATGCTGCATGTGTTCCCGAACAGGCACCTGGCCAGGCTCGCAAAGCAGCTAGATATCCCGCTACGTATTGGCACCAGTCACCGCATGTTCCACTGGCTTACGTGCAACCGGCTGCTGCACTTTGGCCGTAAAAACTCAGCACTGCATGAAGCACAGCTCAACTGCAAGCTGCTGGCACCGCTGGGATTACCCACTGCATATACCCTTAACGAATTGGGCAGCCTGTATGGCCTTACGCGCACGGAACCGCTCGCACCTGAAATCGGTTCGCTACTGTCGCAAGAGAAGATCAACTTAATCCTACACCCCAAAAGCAAAGGCAGCGCTCGCGACTGGCCGTTGGCGAACTATCTGCAACTGCTTGATTTGCTGTCCACAGATAGATACAAAGTATTTGTAACAGGTACCGAAGCCGAGGGGCAAATCATGCAGCAGCAATGCCCCGAACTTCTTGCTGCACCGCAGGTTTCTGACCTTACCGGTAAACTCAGCCTTGCGCAGCTACTGTCATTTATCCAAGCCGTTGACGGGCTGGTGGCGTGTAGCACCGGGCCGCTGCACATGGCAGCCGCACTGGGCAAACATGCTTTGGGCTTGTATCCTCCCATCCGGCCCATGCACCCAGGGCGATGGGCGCCCTTGGGGCAGAAAGCAGAAGTAATGGTGTTAGTCAAAACCTGTAGTGACTGCAGAAAGAGCGGCGGCTGCACGTGCATTGCGGCGCTGGCGCCGTATGAAGTTGCGCACCGCATTGCACGTTGGCACAAATGAATACTGTAAGCAGCGACATCACTCAATTCCTGTTCAAAACCGCGCGCCTGTATGTTCGCCGCTTTGTTGCCGAAGATGCTGATGATTTCTTTCTATTCAACAGCCACCCAAATGTGATGCGCTACATACGCGCGGTAAAAACACGTGAAGAAAGCGACGTTTTCCTGGCAGAAAACATTGAGCTGTATACCCCTGCCGCGCCCCTGGGCCGCTACTATGTAGCTGATGCTGTCACACATGGGTTCATCGGCACATTCTCACTGCTGCAGCTCAAAGATGGATCTGGCGTACACATAGGTTATGCACTATTGCCATCCCACTGGGGCAAAGGCTATGCACTGGAACTGGTGCAGGCAGGCACCCTCTATTTCTTTAACCATACACTGGATAACAATCTTTTTGCCATCACGGAACCTGAAAACAAAGCATCAGAGCGGGTGCTATACAAAGCGGGCTATAGCCTGCAGGGTGTTGACACGAGCGAAGAGAACCCTTTGAACGTGTTCTGCAAAAGCCGCTAGCTAACTGAATTGTGAGTTACTTAAGCCATACTGCCAGCCCGAGTGTAAATTCCAGGCGGTTGTTCGCAAAACTCCCATCAGCCCGCTCAAAAAACCCTGGGGCGAAATCCCAGAATGTAAGGTAGCGTCCCTCAGCGCGTAAAAATACATTCACAAAAGGTTTGTATTCTACACAAGCCGTGGCACCACTACTCCATACCCCAGGAGTTAGTATCTGCACACGATCATCATAATATTCGCCTCGCAAGGCAAGGTTCCAGTGGTTACTCATTTTGAACAACACACTTGCTTGTCCTCCTTTCATCACTTGTGCGGGCCCGGTGCCCTGCACATCGGTGGCTTGCACAGCCATATCGCCCTGCAACTTTACAGACAACCACTTAACTGGTGAGAAAAGCCCAACCAGATTGTGGTAATGGCGAAACGCAGCAGGCGTGTTACGCGGCCGCTCATTCCCTGCAATACCACTATAGAAAAGATTAAAGTAAGTATTGGGCTGCCAAGTAAGCAGCCAGCCAATGGACTTGTCGTTGTTGTTGTCTTCAAAAACATTGTATCCATTAAGCAAATGAAGTTGAACCTGAAGTTTCGGGCTAACATCATAGCTCAGACGAACGCCACCTTGTATAAACGGCTCATAGAAAGTGACCAATGCGAGTGAACTCATCCAGTTGTCGCGCGGCAAAATAGCTTCACCCCCGATGTGCGTCATGAAAAACCCTCCGTCTAGCCAGAGCCCTTTACCAATACGCACTCCCACATAAGCTTGTTGCAGCAATGCGCTGCGTGTGGTGCTGTCCCACCCTTGTGCACGTACGCCACCCAAATGCAGCGTAACGAGATTTCTAAAGCGATCGCTGGTAATGCGTGCCGTAATTTGGGCAGTATTGATCGCAAGCTGATTGCGCTCGTAGCCAGTAGTTGCAATGGGCCGCTTTGCGGTTTCATTGCTGGTATTGTCCTAGGCATAGTAAGTATCTAAATAAGCATCGATAGATAGGGTTGTTTTACTTTTCAATGAATCCAATACAGCAAGCACAAGCCCTTCTCGGTCTGGGTCTGCAAGTGAAATGAATCCTGGTCTAAGTTTCGGAAGCTGGATTTTGGACTTTTGTACATAAACCGTATCCTGATTGTTGATTTTAGCTTTCGTTTGAATCAGTGCCGCCAATTTTTCCGGCAGTAAAACCGAGTCGCGTTGCACTAACACAATTGTATCGTGCTTGCTTACCTGGGGCTTTGTAAAATAGTCTATTGCCGGCAGGGGTATAAGCCACAAGTCGTTTCTACCCAATGCAGCCTTAAGCTGTGCCAAGCCTACACGCGCAATCTCTCTATCTACGTAAACACCCACAACTACACGATGAAAATTGTTTCCCCCATATGAGAAAACATACACCTTGGCTACAATGCCTTGACTGCCCAGCTTTGCTGCCTCGGCAAGCGCTTTGCCCCGAACGGAATACGATGCTACCACCACACCCCAGGTGGTATCAAGGGTTGAGCCTTGATTCTTCAGAACCTGTGCTTGCGCAGAGCTTGGTTTTGTAGTGTATATAACGAACGCATGAAAGAAGAGAAAGAGAATTCTAAAAAATTGAATACGGGCCATTAAAAATTGAAAGTCTTACTTTTGGTTCGCGATAGCATTGCCGAAGCACATTATAGCGATTCGTGCTACAAAATACGTATTCATACTATATACCTTAAAAGCAACTTACTCATTGTAATCATCTACATTTGTAGCGTTGTTTTACCTTACGGTTGGCTGTATGAAAAATTATATATACATCGTTAGCCTATGCTGCACGCTAGCATTACCCAATGTGCTTCGTGGACAAGAGAGAATTGAGGTTGCACGCAATACTACTGTGGCTGCCCCGGTTGATACGAGCGAAAAAGTACCCTTTGCATTTGCAGATTTCACCTGGATGAACGGGCAGAGCCGCCAGCGTGAATTCCCCCTCACCTACAAGTTTATCACGGCTAGCATAAACATAGACGCTTACTATAACTACAACTTTGCAAACCCGGTTGACAATACCCAGACCATCTCCGCTACCGTGGGCCGTCACAATGAAGTTACTTTAAACATGGCTTCAATTGGGTTAGAGGCATACTACAAAGGCGCTATAGCCCGCGTACTATTCCAAACAGGCGCCATGGCAAATATTATTCAAGACTTAGATGGAACTGTAGGCCGTGGCGCGAACCTCTCCGTTCAAAACCAGCGGCTCGTACGCGAAGCTACCGCAGGTTACCACTGGAACAAATGGCATGGCATCAACTTTGAAATGGGCATTTTCATGTCTTACATCGGCTTGGAAAGCTACATGACCTATGAAAACTGGAACTACAACCGCTCACTGGTATGCGACTTTACACCGTTCTATTTTTCTGGCGTACGCCTGCAAATGTTTCCAGCTAAAAACTTAAAGATAGAACCCTGGATTATCAATGGTTTTCAAACCTATGGCAAATTCAATAGCGCCCCTGCAGCAGGGCTCTCTATCTATTACCGGCCCAGTGAACCCTATGCGTTTGTAGCAAACTTTTACTACGGCTCAGATTATTATACAGGGCCTGCTACTACCTATGGCACACAAGACGGCGTAAAGCGCTTTCACCACGACCATAGCATACTTATACGGTATGTAAACAAGCCTGATGCAAAAGGCATATCTCGCATGGCTTTTAGCATAAACAACCACTATGGCTTTCAGAGTGGTAACATAAATCAGGTAACTGCGCCAGATGGTACCGTGCTTACCCCTGCGGGTACTGTAGATGCAGCCACAAATTACATGGCAGGCACATCGCTAGTAAACCGCACCTGGTTCTACAAAAACCAGATTGCATTCACTTTGCGCGGTGAATACGTAACCAACCCAGGGCGTCACATTGCCCTATACCCCATTCCTGGAAGCGGGTTTCCATCAGGCCAGACCATTGCAGGCTACACCGTAACGCCGCCTGCTGAGTATGATATGAACTACAGTGGGCTTAAAGCTTGGGGCTTTACCGCAGGGCTGGATGTAATGCCCGTAGATTTCGTCACCTTTCGGCTTGAGTATGTACACAGAGGCGCTGACATACCCTGGTTTACAGGCCGCAATGGCAGCACGCCTACCTACCTGAACAGCAGCCCAATCAATGGCACCTACACGCCTGATTTACAGAAAACTGAAAATCGGATTACGTTTGCTGTGAATGCACGTATCTAGGGTATTAACTTTTCATTAGCATTGCAGCACCCGCCTTGATTACGTCCACCACATTGGGATCCAGCAGGGTGCTGGTGTCGCCCAGGTTGCTAGTGTCGCCTTCAGCTATTTTGCGCAAGATGCGCCGCATGATTTTTCCACTGCGCGTTTTAGGCAGCCCTGGTACAATTTGTATCACCTCAGGCCTGGCAAAAGCGCCGATCTTTTCTGCTACAAGGGCTTTCGCTTCTTTTATTAAATCGGCCTCGCTGGCCACGGGCTTGTCGCAGATTACATATGCGAAGATCCCCTGCCCTTTTATCTCATGCGGATAGGCCACAACAGCACTTTCCGCAATGGCAGGGTGCTCGTTCAGCGCATTCTCTACTTCTGCAGTGCCGATGCGGTGGCCTGATACATTCATCACATCATCCACGCGGCCTGTGATGCGGTAGTTTCCGTTCTTATCGCGGCGGGCGCCATCGCCCGTAAAATAATAACCCGGATAGGCTGAGAAATACGTGCTCTTAAATCGTGCATCATCGCCCCATGTGGTGCGGGCTATGCTAGGCCAGGGGTATTTGATACACAGGTTGCCTTCGCTATGCTCAGCATTGCTAGGGTCGTAGTGCACTTCGTTGCCTTTGTCATCCAGTAAGATGGGTTGGACGCCCGGCATAGGCAGGGTTGCAAAACTGGGCACCATTTTGGTGATGCCAGCTACTGGGCTAATTAGAACGCCACCGGTCTCGGTCTGCCACCAAGTATCTACGATGGGGCACCGTTCCTGACCAATGTTTTCATAGTACCACTGCCAGGCTTCTTCATTGATAGGCTCGCCCACAGAACCCAGCACACGCAGTGATGAAAAATCTTTTCCCTCCAACCAACTGGTGCCCTCAGCCAGTAGTGAGCGTATGGCAGTTGGTGCGGTGTATAAAACATTCACGCGGTGCTTTTGCACCACTTCCCAGAAGCGGCCCCAGTCGGGGTAGTTGGGCACACCTTCGAACATAACAGTTGTGGTACCATTCAGCAGCGGCCCATACACCAGATAGGAGTGGCCCGTAATCCAGCCCACATCTGCCGTACACCAGAATACATCATCAGGCCGTATCTGAAACACATTGCGAAACGTATAGCCCACATACACCATGTAGCCACCGTTGGTATGCACCACTCCTTTGGGTTTACCCGTACTGCCGCTGGTATAGAGTATGAACAGGGGGTCTTCACTCTCCATGCTTACAGGCTCATGCTCGGGGCTGGCACCAGCCATCAGTTCGTGCCACCACAGGTCACGGCCCGCCCTCATCTGTACGGCATTTCCACTGCGCCGAAATACTACCACTTTTTCAATACTAGGCGTTTCAGCCAGCGCTTCATCAGCAATATCTTTTAGTCGCACTTCCTTAACACCGCGGTAGTGGCTGTCCGCGGTGATGAGTAGCCTGCATCCGCTATCGTTAATACGGCTACTTAGCGCTGACGCCGAGAAGCCTCCAAATACAATGGAATGAATTGCCCCGATACGCGTGCAGGCCAGCATAGCAATGGCCGCCTCGGGCACCATAGGCATGTAAAGTGCCACACGGTCCCCTTTCTGTATGCCCAAGCCAGTAAGTACATTGCTGAACTTGCACACCTCGGCATGCAGCTCACCAAAGCTTAATTTACGCACCGCCTCTTTAGGGTTGTTCGGCTCCATAATCAGGGCCGTTTTGTCAGCAAGCGCAGGCAGGTGCCTGTCCAGGCAGTTCTCGCTCAGATTAAGATGTCCCCCCTCAAACCATTTGAAATTTATATGGTGGAAATCACCGCTAAGCACACGCTTAAACTGGCTACGCCATTTGTAAGTATGTGCTACCTCGCTCCAAAAGGCTTCGGGTTGCTCTATGCTGCGGGCGTAAGCCTGGTAATAGTCGGCAAGTGAATTGATTTCAGGTTTCATCGGGCTTGAAATAAACTTCGAACCTGTAAGTTAATGGATGGTTAAAAAAAGCAAACACTTACTAATCAGTAACTTAATTACCTGCAGTGCATTCCGCATCGAGCAAAGGGCATGCTGTGCCCGGACGTCTCTTTCGCTCTAAACGGCTGCTTGCAGCTTGGGCAGAAATGACGAACTTTACCTTTCTTTTCCGAACTGCCACCGTAGTTCAATGGATAGAATAGGAGTTTCCGGAACTCTAGATGTAGGTTCGATTCCTACCGGTGGTACTTAATAGGTTTCACACCGCTTCAAACCCCTTCAGTTCTATTGCTGAAGGGGTTTTCCTTTTTGGAACCTGCTAGATTTACCCGAAATACTTCACTTAAAAGGGCAAAATGTTTCAGTAAATCGGCAATGCTTCAGTTACGGTAATCCAGGCAGTTTCCATATCTTTCTATGTAACCCCACTTAGAGCGCCTCGTGTAGGTCAGTTTAGGGTCTATTGTCGCATTGTCACCAATAGAAAGAAGCCTGAGTTCTTAACAGGATTACATGGAGTCAGGTGTTTAAAAAGTACAGTGAAGAATTAAAACAATAGATTTCCTTTCTTTCGTTACGCAACTGGCAAAAAATGACTTGTGCAGATTTGTCAGCTGTACCGCAAGTTTAGAGATGAGTTTCTGTTTTTCCGGACTTGTTCTGATATAGTAGTAGCGTAACTTGCGCACGCATGTTAGGTATTCTCTATCCTGGAAACCTATGGGTTTGGCTGCTGGCCTTCCCGGTTATATATGCACTATGGATGGTGGCACAGCGCACACGCACAGTGTTGCCACAGTTTATACCAAAAATCGCGGGGCACCGGCCACTGCTCCGGTTTGGGCTGCGGGTAGCGGCTTTCGGCTTGCTCCTGCTGGCGCTAATGGGGCTCTACGTGGGCAGTCGGCCGGCAGACCAGGCAGTGCTGGGCCGCCAGATTTACTTTGTAGTGGATGTATCAGCCAGCATGAATGTGCGCGATGTAAAACCCAGCCGCCTAGGGCTGGTGAAGCGGGCGCTCGCTGAAGTGGCCGACAGCATGCGCGGCGAACAGATGGGCCTCATCGTATTCACGAATTATGCCTATACCGCCTGCCCGCTGACTACTGACCATACCGTGGTGAAGACGTTTATAGACCTGATGCAGAGCGGCCAGTTTGCCAATACAGGCACCGACTTTCGCAGCGCGCTGGGGCAGGCAGCACTCGCGCTGGAAAATGCCAAAGGCCACGCGGGGGTGGACCAGGAAGCCGACCGGCACATTGCACGCGCAGTCGTTCTCGTAACCGATGGTGAAGACTATGGGAATAAGTTCAGCAGTGTATTGGGCCGCCTGCAAACGCATGGCGTTTCTGTATATCCTGTAGCGGTGGGTACGCTACGCGGGGGTGCTGTGCCTGCGCTCAATGCCGATGGCGAACCTGAAGCAAGTGGCTTTAAGACCGATAAGAACGGTAACATCGTAAATGCGGGCCTGCGCACCCAGCAGCTTAAAGGGATTGCAGATGATTTTAACACACCGCTCTACACCCTGAATGACAAAAACCCAAGCCTAAAACCGCTGGTGAATGACCTGCTGAATATGCCTGCCAGCCGCCTGGCTACACGCGAAGACAAGCAGGCGCATGACCGATATTGTATATTGGTACTCATGGCCCTGGGCTGCCTGGCTGCCAGCATGCTGCTGTTACCCTATTCACCTAAAAAAGCAAACTAGCAAGATGCATCTGCTATTGGCCCTCTTAGTTTGGGTACCCTTGATGTTGGCTGATGGCGGCTACCTGGAGCTTGCGGAGCAGCTCTACAAGAAAGGGGACTACCGGCGGGCACTACAGGCATACCAGCGTGCACTGAATGAGGAATCGCCGAATGCTGACCTGATTCGTTTTAATATAGCCCAGTGCTGGATGGCGCTGGATACTACAGTAAAATCGGAAGAGATATACCGAGAGGTAGTGGGCCGGCTGCCAGACGCACAGCGCAGCATAGCACTCAGCAACCTGGCCATCATAGAAACCCGCCGCGGCAGACCTGACCGTGCGCTAGAGATGTTCCGCCAGGCGCTCATAGCCGATGACCGAAACGACAATGCACGGTTTAATTATGAATTGTTAAAGAAGCGAAAACTGAACGAACCGCCACCCCCGCCTCCTCCTCCGCCACCCCCTAGCCAAACGCCGCCACCGCCGCGTAAACCACAAGAAAATGTGGGGGGATCTAGGCGCATAGAAATGACGGCTGAAGAAGCGGAACAAACGCTACAAAAGCTGCGCACACAAGAAAAGCAATACTTACAGGAGCAGCGCAAACGCGCTAAAGTACGTACACGCTACAGTGATGGTCCCGACTGGTAGCATTGGTTAGTCCCACGGATGCCGATTGAAAATAAGGTAGCCAATATGAATCATTAACTTTAGCGGGGGCAGTGAGTCATCGTCGTAGTAGTTTACGAAAGCGCCAATAGGCCCGATAATGGTACGGTAATAAATACCGCCACCCAGTGCAAAGGTTCGGTTGTTAAGGTCCAGCACAAAGGGCTGGCCGCGGGCTGGGGCAAAAGGAGCTCTGGGAAACCGCTGCATCCAGTAGCCTTCTGAGCGAATGCCCCAGTTGCGGCTTAGCTTTACAATGACCTGCAAGCCAGGTGACACAAAGAAGCGACTATAGAACCGAGGCTGGAATAGAATAGGCGAGTCTTGTAGGGGCAGAAATCGGGGGGATGTTAATAAAGTTTCACGGTCATCCAGTGATGGGCCCAGGCTGCTATACGCTGCATCTACTGACAGGCCCAGCCGTACAAACCTAAATGTGCGGAAAATGTTCTGGTAGTGAAAGCGCATCTGTGTCCAGAAGTGTACTTGTGTCTGGGTTAAGTCTACCCTGGAAAAGGGAGTATGGTCTTCAAATGCACGGGGTACGCGTGCACTGAAATAGACATGCTGGCCACGCTCGGCATACATTTTTTGCTCCAATGTGTTGTTCTCTATCTGCAAGAATAACTGGTTGCCTATGTAAGATGTAAAGCTCTGTATACTATCACCGGCCTGTGGTGCTAGCCCTAACCTGTAATAGTCGTCACGTGTTCGGAAAACACCGAATCCTACTGCAAGCCTACCGGTGCCCTTAAACTTTATGCCAACACTGAACAAAGCCTCTGCATTGTTGTGGTAAATGCTGGCCGTTTTCTGGCTGGGAAGAAAGCTGAGTATACCGCGCTGCAGCTCCCATTGGGTGGCGCGTGCTTCGGCTTCCAGGTAGCCGTTTAGCGAGCCAAACAGGTCAAGCCTACCGCTTAGACCGATTGCATTTTGAAAAGAGCCGCGCACCAGGTTTATGGCGGCATTGTAGCCTACCAGATAGGTGCCGGAGTACTGCGCGCCGAGCTGCAGTGTGTGGTCAGAAGGTGTGAAAAAAGCCCCGCCAAACCTAAAGGCAAAACGCGCAGCAGGCTTTAGGTTTAGCGTGAGCTGAAAACTTTCCTGCCCGGGCTTGTAAATCAGCTCCGGTATGGTGCTCAGGTAGTTGCCATTGGTGCGTAGGCGGGCATAGGCTTTTTGTAGATCCAGCAGGCTATGGGCACCCTCTTTCAGCCGCAATACTTTACGCACATATTTTCGCTCACCAGGCTTAATGCCGTGAATGTCTATTGAAGAAATTACAAGCGGAGGAAAACCCTGCCGGAATTGTGCCCGCCTGGCCTTTAACGAATCCGAGTTCTGGGTTACCTTGATGTTTGCCTGTATGTCTTCTATGCACGCTTTGGCGGCTTTGTATCCCTGCTCTATCGCCCACAGTGCTTTGTCTGGGCTGAAGTCAATCACGCTCATGTCTCCCAGGTCAGGCTGTATAAACATGCCGCTTGGCGGCAACTTCTGGTAGGTGGGCTGGGTAGAGGCTGGTGAAAAAACCCGAGATAGGTAGCCTGCCGTGCTCAGGTATTCTGAACGGGGTATTTGTGCATCGTTAACAAATACCCCGATGATGTAGTCTGGCTTAAACTCTTCCTGCATCACATCTGCAGGAAAATTGTTCACAACACCGCCATCATAAAGCTCCGGATATTGCTGGTTATGGGCGGGTAAAAACAGCAGCGGCACAGCCATGCTGGCCCGTACGGCAAAACTGAGCGAGCCGCTTTTCTGCACAATGAGTTTGCGGTCGTACACATCCGTGGCCATTGCACGGAAGGGCACAAACAGGCTGTCAAAATTATTGTTCGCACGGCCACTGGCACCATACAGGTACTCGGTAAGGCCTATATTGATTTCATAGTCAGAGAAGAGGTATTCAGGCAGAAAGCGCTGGTTGTGGCGCATGGCTATGGGCACATTGATAAAGGTGCCGTCTGCCCGGTTTTTATTGAAATAGTATTCTTCGGTAAGCACGGTGCCGGGCTGCAGCCACCGGCTAGCCACACGCCAGGCCACATATTCCAGCTCACTGGGTGAGTAGCCCGCTGCATAAAAAGCACCCACCATAGCGCCCATTGAGGTGCCGGCCACATAATGTATGGGTATGTTGTGTTCTTCCAGCGCTTGCAACACGCCTATATGCGCCAGCCCACGTGCACCGCCCCCACTCAATACAAGCCCAATTTTTTGCGCCAGCACGTGCGGGGAGTTCAGGCAAGCCAGTGCAACGCAGACCCCTAATATCTTGATTCGTATTGCGCTAGCCTTTGATACCATCTCAGCCACAAAATTAGAACGCTTTCGTTACCACATGCTGTTGTTTTTATACGCTGGTACCCTATCTTGGTGTTATATATCCATAACCGCCAACGTCACCTTAGCATTCCTGCTACATGCGCACAAAAAACCTTACCGCTTCACTCCTTTTCTGCACCGTTACCTTAGTGGCTAGCCTGCTGCCAGGCTTGCGCGCATATGCACAAAGCGCAGTTCAAGCAGCCGCTCTGCCCAGCCCGGCAGACTACATTAGCAAAGCAGAACAGGCCGTAGTGGCAGAACTTAGCCTGGCCCGCACTAATCCTGTGGCGTATGCCAAATTCCTGGAGGCCACGTTGCCTTATTACCAGGACAAGTACTTTAGGGAGCCCAACCAGATTACCATCGTTACAGAAGAGGGCAAAAAGGCGGTTTTAGAAGCCATCGCATTTCTGAAAAAGCAGGCGCCCGTAGGTGCACTTACAGCAAGCAAAGGGCTTAGCCTGGCAGCACGAGACCATGTGAAAGACACCGGCCCTTCAGGCATAATCGGGCACACGGGTAAAGATGGCAGCACCTTGGTGCAGCGCATAAACCGCTATGGCAAGTGGCAGGGTAGCTGCGCTGAGAACATTGACTATGGGAACGATGACGCGCGCAAGATCGTGATCTCACTTATTGTGGACGATGGCGTGAGCAGCAGAGGGCACCGTACGAATATATTTGCACCCACCTCTACCCGTGTGGGTGTGGCCATTGGCCCGCACAAGGTGTATCGCAATATGTGCGTAATGGATTTTGCTGGCGGCTATATTGACAAATAGTTTATAATAATCAGCTACCCAGCTTTCTGGCTTTTTGCCTGCGTTTCAACTCTTTTTCTATCAGCGCCAGTTCGCGGCTAGTTTGCCCAGCAATACTGGTGTTTTCTTGCGCCCGCCGGAAGAGGTAAGGCAGCACGGCATGCAGCGGGCCATAGGGCAAATATTTGCTGGCGTTAAAGCCTGAACGTGCGAGGTTAAATGTAATGTTGTCTGACATGCCATACAGCTGCCCGCACCACACATGCGGGTGGGTATGGGATATGCCGAGCCTTTCCATTTCCTCGCTCAGCAGCAAGCTGCTCTGTTCGTTATGTGTGCCTGCATACACGGCAACATGCGCCAGGTTTTCTAGGCACAGCTTAATCGCAGTATCGTAGTCTTTATCCGTGGCGGCTTTGGTGGGCTGCATGGGCGTGGGATAGGCCAGTTCTTCCGAACGATCATTTTCCTTTTCCAGGTAAGCACCGCGTACCAGCTTTACAGCCGCAATCGCCTTTTTTGATTTTGCGGTCTCTATGAGCTGCTTTAGATAAGCAAGCCTGTCGTGCCGGTACATCTGCACGGTGGTATAGACGATAGGGCGTGCACGGTTATGTTCCCACATCTGTGCCTCTGCCTTTACATCTATATAGTCCTGTATCCAGCTTTCTTCAGCATCTATCAATACCGGCACGCCTAGGTGGGCTGCTGTGCTGCAGACTTCAGCCAGGCGGGTCTCTAGTTTGTCGGCCTGCATCAGCTCAGCCCCTATCAGGCTTGACTTGGCTTGTAGCTTTGTCATGAGATCAATGCTGCCTATGCCAGTCATTTTCATGGCCACAAATGCAGCGGCGGGGTTCTCTGCAGCAAACTGCAGTACGCGGGTAAGCTCCGCCGCAGCCTGCGCGAAGCCCTGCTCGGTTTTAAGACCCTCCACGGCATAGTCCAGCGTGCTGCGCACACCATAACGCTGCAGTTGGTTCATCTTGCGTGCCGTCTCGGGCAGCGTAGTGCCGCCACAAAACTGATCGAACAGATAAGATTTTAGCAGCCCTTCTACGGGCATGTGCCACCGCAGCGCCCAGTTTACCAAATGTGGGCCTATGCGCACCAAAAAGTTGGACTGGAGTTGCTTAAACAGAAAATGAGCTTTCCGCAACTCATTATCTGATTTATAAGCGAATGCTACTTCTGTATCCTGAAAGCCTGTGAGAGGGATATACGATGTTACCGCTGGCTGCGGGCCAGATTTCGGGGGTTGTACTTCAGCTTGCATACAGAAAAAAAGGGTGTCGCTCTCAGCGAGACATGGGCGCAAAAATACACAAAAGCTGTCCTTTAAAGGGACTCTGCCGGAATGATATCCCCTATACGCTGGCCGCACCTCAAAAGTTTCGCAACTTGAAATGCTTTTGCAAAGCACCTACTCCCGCGCTTCACCTGCCAGTCTTATCCCTCACTCCCGTGCACCCGCTACACCTGCATACGGCCTTTACACCTGAGGTGATGGCCCCGCTCACGGCCCAACCGATTTCAAAGTATGTTGTAGTGATAGATGCCCGTGTACACAGCCTGCACTACACCCGCATACAGGGAGCACTGCCTCCTCACACCCTGCACCTGGTGGCCCCTGGAGAGCAGCACAAAACCCTGGCGACTTGCGAGCGCATCTGGCAGTTTTTTTATGACGTAGGCCTGGACCGTAAGGGCTGTGTGATAGCGATAGGTGGCGGGGCAACCACAGACATGGTGGGCTTTGCTGCAGCTACTTGGAAACGGGGTGTTGCGTTTGCACTGGTGCCGACCACACTGCTGGCTATGGTAGATGCAACGATAGGTGGCAAGCTAGGGGTTGATTTTGGGCAAGGCAAGAACCTTGTGGGGGTATTCGCAGAACCTGTGGGTACTTTCATTAGTAGCGATTTCTTAGTAACCCTCCCTGAGCGTGAACTACGGGCAGGGTATGCCGAGGTGCTTAAGCATGGCCTGGTAGCAGATGCAGCCTACTGGCAACAGTGCAGCAGCGGCCTGCCTGCGGGCGCGGGTGTATTGGAAACCATACAAAGATCTATCGCTATCAAAAGTGAGATTGTGGAAAAAGACCCAGCAGAGCAGGGCATTCGTAAAGTCTTAAACTTTGGCCACACGCTGGGGCATGCCTATGAAAGCGCGCTACTGGGCACGCCAAATGAACTGCTACATGGCGAGGCAGTAGGCCTGGGCATGGCACTGGAAGCGCAACTTTCCGTGCAGCATGCCGGCTTGGCCCAGCACCAGGCGGATGAAGTTGTAAATACTTTAAGAAAACTTGACTATATTACTCAACCCGTTTCTACTCCCTGGGCCACTTTGGCAGGGTTTCTGATGCAGGACAAAAAAAATGTAGGCGACAAACTGAACTTTACGCTGCTCCAAACCATTGGGCATGCAGGGTATGACCTTCAGGTTCCGCTTGCTGACGTTCAGAAATTATTAGCACCGCATTTACTTTGAGCGACCTCCACAACCCAGGCATTGTAACCATAACCCGGCCCATGAGTAGCCGGATAGAAGGGCATGTTCGGCTTCCTGGCAGCAAAAGCTTGACCAACCGTGCACTGATGCTTGCTGCGCAGCACAGGGGGCACACAAAGCTTACCAATGCTTCCGACTCTACCGACAGCGAGGTCGTACTTGATTTTTTACTTGCTGCCGGATATACTGCGCAACAAACTGCAGACCTGTGGCAGATAGAACCCCCGACGCATGCACCCACAGATGCCGTAGCTATACAACTGCAAGATGCCGGTACTGCTTTGCGCTTTCTCACTGCCCTGTGCTGCACCCTGCCAGGCACTTATATTTTAGAGGGCAGTACACGCCTGGCACAGCGGCCGCTGAAACCGCAGGTAGATGCACTACGAGCCGCAGGGGCCGCAATAGCCTATGTAAACGCTGATGACAAACTGCCCATCCGCATTCAGGGCAACCCTGCCTGGAAGCCTACAAGCTTCACCATAGAGGCTAACCAGAGCAGCCAGTTCCTAAGTGCACTATTGCTCCTGGGCCCCAGCTTGCCAGTGGGCTGCCAGATCCAGCTAAAAGGGCCCCTTACTTCGGAGCCTTATGCACGTATGACATTGGGCATGCTGCGTGCAGTGGGCATACACTGGCAGGAGCAGCAGGGCAGCTATAGGCTGATACAAAATGAGTTGAAGCAAAGTGAATTCACCATTGAAAGCGATTGGTCAGCGGCCAGTTACCTGCTGGCACTGGCAAGTAGCCTACCCGCTGAACTACAACTTACACATCTTAATGAAACCTCACTACAGGGAGACAGCGCCCAGCTGGAACTGTTTAGAAACTGGGGCTTGCAGTGCACCTGGAAAGCCAAATGCAGCCTGCATGTACTGAACCGTGGCAATGTGCACCCGCAACCCGTTGCCGCAAACTTTGCACCGATGCCAGACCTGGCGCAGACGTTTGCCGTGCTCGCTGCAATCGCACCTGGCGCTTCTACGCTCTCAGGCCTGCACACGCTGCCACTGAAAGAAACAGATAGGCTTGCGGCCCTGGTTACGGAACTGGAGCGGGTTGGGGTGCTGGCCTTTGCCAGCCCTGGCAAACTGGTAGTGCACGGCGGAGCACTACACGCCCCGCCATCCGCTATTCAAACCTACAACGACCACCGCATGGCCATGAGTTTTGCGGTACTGGCCAATTCCCTGGGAAGCATCCGGATAGAAAATCCGGGCGTGGTGCGTAAGTCCTACCCTGGCTTCTGGGAGGTGATGCAACAGTTAGGCTATGAAGTGGTGTTTTCTTAATTTGACATTGTATTCTTCTGGATAGGTATGGCGGTTATCTCAACAAATCTTGTACAGGGTGTATTGCGCGCTTCCGTAGCACTTATGCTTACAATCCTCGGCTGTGGCAGCAATTCGGGCAACGAAGCGGGTGCTCCAGCACCTCCTTCAGTGCCCGGCTCGCTGGGCCGTGTGGGCAATACCGCAGATGCTACTGCAGCCACCCAGAGTGGTATGGTGCTCATGGGGGGCAGCACGGATGTGGATGCCGCCATACAATGGATGATTCAGCGCGCCAGCGGGGGTGACTGCGTGGTGCTGCGTGCCAGTGGCGGCACGGGCTACAACAGCTACATCCTGGGCCTGGGAAACCTGAACTCCGTAGAGACTTTCCTTATCAATACAAGGGCACTCGCTAACGACCCCCAGGTAATAGACCGTGTAAACAAAGCAGAGATGGTATTCATTGCTGGTGGCGACCAGTCAGATTATGTGAATTTCTGGAAAGATACCGCATTGGAAACTGCACTCAACGCCCTTATACAGACCAAACAGATCCCGATAGGGGGAACGAGTGCTGGCTGCGCCATCTTGGGGCGTGTTTATTTCGATGCTACTACACTGGGTACTACCAGCCTGGTAAGTGCAGAAGCCTTAGCGAATCCTTACCTTTCTAAAATCACGCTACAGCGAGACAATTTTCTGGCCGCGCCGTATCTGCAAGATGTAATTACGGACACCCATTTTGCGCAGCGTACACGTGAGGGCAGGCTGCTGGTTTTTCTGGCACGAATGCGTACCGACTGGGGCATCCTGCCCAGGGGCATCGGGGTGGACGAACGGACTGCGGTATGTATAGACGCTGTAGGCAAAGCTGCCGTGCTGGGCACGGGCATGGCTTACTTTATGCGAGCTGCAAGCTTGGCAAATGCACCCGAAGTATGCACAACTGGCCAACCCCTCACCTGGAACCACAGCGGCAGTGCGGTGCAGGTATTGGAGTACACCGCGACAGCATCACCCACCCTGGGTTTCGACATGACCACATGGCAGACCCTGGGATCACCTGCTCCTGGGGTTTGGAAGAACTATTCTGTCACGGCAGGCGTGGTAAGTGTGAATTAAAACTACCCCCAAACAAATGGTGAGCACGCCGGACTACAAAGCTGCTTAAGATGAGGAGCCTGCTGCACGTATTGCACGCTTTAAGCACTGTAGCAAATACTTCATTTGAGTTGCCTACACTGCAAGAACACGCCCAAACAAGGGCACTTGAGAAAAGCAGGATTAATAACCTTGTTCGAACTACAACCGCTGCAGCACCGTGCGAAACGCATGGTACCTACCACCAAACTTTTTCTCCGCTGCGGCCCGTAGTGCGTGGGCATGCTGCTTGATGTACACGTCATACGCGCTGGGGCTGGCGCAGTCATATAGCACATTGTATGTAGCCATGCCGGCATCGGTTGCTGGCTCTATCACGCGGTGAAACTGGTATCCCGTAAAGCACCCCGTAGCCACTACTGCCGGTATGTGCTCCTGCACCATCCAGGTAGCCCATTCCAGGGCGCTGTCCTTTTCTATTGTAGTAGTTACAGAGTAAATCAAATCCATGCAGGGTGCCTGATAGTAGTAAGTACAATACACATAAAAACGGGCAGCCCTGCTGCCCGTTAGTTCCACTATTGATTCTTAGGGGCTGGCGGGTTAGTGCCGCCCTTTTCTTTTTCCGCCTTCAGGTCGGCCTGCTCCATCTGCTTAAAGAACTGCGCCTTCTGGTCAGGGGGTAGCTTGTCTATATCGTTCAGGTAGCTTTTCAGCTTTGTGCCTTCCTCATAGGTGGGGTCTATTTGCAACACTTTTTCTATGTATTCAAAGCTGCGTTTGATATCCTTCTCTACCGTGAAGTAATAGCCCGATAGGTAGTGGTTCGCATCCACCAGTTCCTTCTTGTATTTCACTGCATCACCACCTGAGAGTTCTATCACTTTGTCGTACATAGGCTTGGCCAGCCCTTTCTTCTGTGCGGGGTCCAGCTTGTTATTCACCCGGGCCAGCTCTACCCAGCCCACCATAAAATTGGGGCGCGTTTTTACACATTCCCGATAGGCCGTATCTGCCTGGGTAAACATCTTGTTTACCTGATAAATCTTGGCCAGCTGGTACCAGTTCTGCGTGCTAGCATCGAATGCCACCAGCTTTTTCTGATACTTAATAGCCTGCTCTACTTGGAAGGCAGCGTTGTAACCTTTTACAATTTCCGTTATCAAATCTGTACGCGCCTTATCCATCTCAAATGCCTTCATCAAATCCGCAGCACCTGCATCCAGTTGCCCTTCTTTAATCGCAATCTTACCACGGTATTCATAGTCTTTCGCGATAATATTAACTGGCTTGATAGCTGAAAAATATTTTATACTGGCGTCTTTAGCTTCCGCATAGGCCACCTTGGCTCCGGGTTCATCTTTCTTGCTCTCTAATGAGGCCCCCAGCTCGTAGCTGCTGTAGGCCAGCAGGCGGTACATCAAGTTTGTTGTGGTATCTTTCAGTACCGTCTTGATTTCGGTCACTGCTGCGGGGTAATCTTTGGTCAGGTATAGAAATTGGCAGTAGCGGTAGCGTGCGCTCAGGTCGTTATTGCGTAGCTGCACGTACTTGCGGTAGCTCTCGCGTGCTTCCGTGTAGCGCTTCACTTTGGGGTGGCCATACACTTCGCCCAGTTCCATGTAGGCCGGCGCAAAGTTGGCGTCCAGTTCGATGGCCTTCTTCAATTGGTCAAACCCTTCTTGCAACTCAACTGTGTTGATTTTGCTGGCTGATAAACTGTTCTCCACCTTAGCCTTACCTAGCCGGTAGCGGCCATATACGTTGCCCGCTTCCAGCCCTATAGCATTCTGGTAATTGCTGATGGCAGACTCAAGCGTTTCCTGCTGGTACCAGGCATCACCCAACGCAATGAAAATGGTCGGCTTTTTATCATTCAGTGCTTTGGCGCGGGTAAGCAGTTCTATGGCTTTGTTCTCCCCTTCTTTGGTACGTAGCATCAGGTTTGCACGTGCCAGTTCTGCCAGCAGGTCCACATTGTCATTGTCCAGTGTCAGGGCGCGGTCCATATCGGTTTTCGCTTGGGCAGCATTCCCAGTCAGTGCGTTGTATTGGGCCAGGCCAGTAATGTTAAATACACTCTTCCTGGATTTTTCCACGCCAGCATTAAATGCAGCCTTGGCTTGTTCCAGTTCGCTACTCCGCACGGTAGCATCTTCCTGCTGGAGCGCACTTTCGAGGTACGAGCGGCCCAGCTCATACTGCAGATCGGCCAGGTTTTTGGGGCCTGTAGCAATCAGATCCGTAAGCATTTTACGGGCTTTGCGGTAGTCCTGGTTATTGATGAGGCGGCGGGCATCGTCAATGTTCTGCGCCAGCACAGGCTGCGCAGCAGCCAGGAATAGTAAACACAGGCACACTTGCATCCAGCTAATTGAACTCCGGGTTACGGGGTTGCCGCTAGCAGTAAACAGTTTACCAGCCGGTATGTTGCCAGCTAAACTTTTCATTGGCGTAAAGAAACTTGGAAAGTTAGATTAACTACAGGTTAGCAAATTTACAAAAAATCTACGGGTCGAAAGACTTTTTGGGCTCTATCAGCCGGATTACGGCATAAGCTGGTCGCAGGTCAGACTTTAGCAAAATGCGCTGGCCTATCTCGCCTGCGACAAAAGACGTAAAGCCAGACCCCAAGCCCATGCGTGCCTCGCGGCTTATGATGTACACTTTACGTGTAAGGGGGTAGTTGCCATATAGGTTAGTGAGGATGGGCCGGTAGTAGGTATTGCCGTCGTCGCGGTTGGTTACCCGTGCCACCTGCACCTGTTTCAGGAACACGCTGGTGGTGCTGTCGTCGCCATCGGATAGCCAGGCCAGGCCCACCAGCCCAATGGCGCTTTTGTGTGTGCTCACGTAATCTATCACGGCCTGGTTGCCGCGCGCGCTGTAGTAGTTGGCTGGCAATTTTTTGATATGCAGGATGCTGTCTTGCAGGTATTTTACCGTGCTACTTCCGGGGTGGTCCACTACGATGCGTATGCTGTCTTGCAGATGTTGCTTACCCGTAGGGATGTCTTTCCATCGGTTCACATTGCCTTTGAGTATTTCAATAAGTGTACTGTAGAGAAACAGTGAGTCGGAATTGGCGCGGTGTATCACTACCGCCACGGCATCGTACGCGATGGGTGTTGTGCGCGGCTCCATCTGCTGGTCGCGCAGGGCTTTGTCCTCTTCCGGGCTTAGTGTGCGGGGCAGCACCACCAGGCGGGCGCTGTCCGCTATCAGATCTGCCACAGCCTCTGCTTCATCTGTATATTTAGGCAGTATGGTAGCATTGGGATAGTGCTTCATAAAGGTGAATACCTCGCTGTGCAGTGCGGGCTTGAACGAGGCATCTACTGCGATGCGAATCTTACCTGCGTTATAGGTGTCGAGCGATTCTTCTCCCTCACTTTGCTTACCCCCACCACAGCTATACAAGGTAAATGCCACAGCCGCCAGGGCGAGCAGCCACATATAGGTGTAAGGCGGATGCCATGTAAGCCGGGTAAATATGCGTTTCATAAACAGGGGTAGCACCAAGGGGTAAGGGGAAGAAAAGGTAAGGGTGTGATCGTTAAGTCTTGTGATACAGTAACGCAAATGTAACGCCGCACGTGGAAAGGTTAACGCATTTTAACACGCCCATACCCCCACAGGGGTACGGCTAAAAACTTTCTGGCAGGTGCGCGTTAGGGTTCCAATAGTGGCGGTCGTAGTCCTGCACCTGGTCTTTCACCACTTCTATGCCTTCAGCCCGCAACAACTGCTCCATCACATCGCTGCCAAAATGCACTTTGCCTGTTAGCAGGCCCTTGCTGTTCACCACGCGGTGTGCGGGCACACTGCTGCGCTTGCGGGGGCTGTAGGGCAGGCCACCCAGTGCGTTCAGGGCATAGCCTACTGTGCGTGCACCCCCCCGCATACCCAGGTATTGGGCTATGGCCCCATAGCTGGTTACCCGCCCGCGGGGTATGAGCCGGACAATCGCATACACACGTTCGTAAAAGTCAGATGCCATACGTTACTTCGCAGGCAAATTACAAAGACTGCACTTAACGCCTGACCCCTTATGCAACCTGCACCCGAACACATCCGCCTGACCCAATACAGCAAAGGGGCAGGCTGCGGCTGCAAGCTGGCACCAGGGGTGCTGGGCGAGATACTGAAAACGCTGCCCTACACACCCCAACCGCCCGCATTGCTGGTAGGCAATGAAACGCAAGACGATGCCGCCGTGTATGACCTGGGCGATACCATGGGTGGTGGCATGGCGCTAGTGAGCACCGTAGATTTTTTCAGCCCCATCGTGGACGATGCTTTTGACTATGGCGCAATTGCTGCGGCCAATGCGCTTAGCGATGTATATGCCATGGGCGGGCGGCCCGTGCTGGCGCTGGCTGTGCTGGGCTGGCCGATCGAGAAACTGCCCGCCAGGCTTGCAGGCACCGTGATGACGGGCGCCAGCGAAACCTGCATCCGTGCAGGCGTGCCGCTTGCCGGTGGCCACAGCATAGAGAGCCCTGAGCCTTTCTTTGGCCTGGTGGTGACTGGGCTAGTACCTACCGCACACATGAAGCGCAACCGTGGCGCCCAGCCCGGCGATGTGCTTCTGCTTACCAAGCCGCTGGGCACGGGGCTCGTTACCACTGCGCTGAAGCGCGGCTTTGCAGATGCCGCACATGTGGAGGCGGCAGTAGCCAGCATGCAGCAGCTCAATGCTGTAGGCACACAGCTGGGCAGCCTGCCTGCTGTGCATGCCATGACGGATGTAACCGGCTTTGGCCTGGCGGGCCACCTTACTGAGATGCTTGCTGACACACTGGATGCCGAAATACATTTCAGCGCGCTGCCCCTGCTTCCCGGCGTGCCCGACTACCTGGCACGCGACGCCTACAGCGATGGCACCATGCGCAACTTCAAAGCCTATGCCGAGAAACTGACGATTCATACCAAAGAGCACCTGTACCTGCTCTGCGACCCGCAGACCAACGGTGGCCTGCTCATCGCCTGTGCCCCCACAGCGGTGCCTGCTCTTACTCTAAACAATGCCGTAGCATTTTCACAGATAGGTACGGTGAAAGCGGGTACAGGCAAAGTGGTGGTAACATAGCGGCTCTACTAGTAATCAGGCGTAAATACCACTATAGGCCGCCCCTTGTGGGAGCGACCTGCTAGCAGCCAAGTGTTTTGTACTCATCACCCCTATGCACACCTCTCCCACCGTCAATCCTCGCCAATCGACTTGCCACGCAAGTGTACCGGTTGCCTGTTCAACTTCAGGGCCTTAACTAGCCTGCGTGCTGGGGTACTATGTATGTCTGGGTTCTGTTTACCTAACCTGAGAAAAGAAAAAATACGCCCGGGCGATTGGGTCAAATGATACAAAGAATGAAACTGCTGGCCAGCGTGTTTCGGGAAGCGAGTGTGGTAGCTGGGGCTACGGCCTGCTTCCTACTACAATATTAAGATGGACTTTGTGGCTGTGGACAGTTATGCACCGTGCATAACTTGTTGAAGCGTAGGTTGGCCGGTTTATATGCTGGGGGTTGCATAACCCTACCCTTCTCCTGATAGTCAAAGGAATGCGTCGCTGGGCCGCGACCTCACCCTAGCCCTCTCCTACTAGTAAGAGAGTGAATGCACCACCCCGGCAAAAAAACGACCTGCTGGTGTTTCTTAGCCTCCCCTCCTAAAAACAGGAGGGGAGTTTGCGCCGCTGTGCGGCAGAATGCGGCTGGAGCCGCGATGAAGCTGTGCACTCGACTGGAGCCGTGCGAGAGCGGGGGTTGTGGGGCGTGGCGTCATCCTGAGGCCGTCTGGCCGAAGGATCTTGGCTATCCACGTACAGCGAGATCCTTCGCTACGCTCAGGATGACAAACGCGGGAATACCCTCGCGTGAACGGGATAAACGCCGCTACGCCGCGTGATGCGGCTGGAGCCGCGATGCAACTACCCACGCGGCAATAGACGCGCGTGAGCGGGGCCTTTCTATCTTCGACAGTTACACGGCACCAATTATTTTACAGTTTTAGATTTTCTTTGGTTTTAACTATCCATTCATCCATTATAGATTTAACAAATGGATGCCCCTTTTTAGCATTATCTAAAAGCAGTTTTGTGTTAGCATAAATTTCATTTAACCAATCGGTATATCTCTTAGCCGGGTCATTCAATTCATTAATGATTACTTCTAATTCAGTTTCATAATCAGGCAAGCCTGCATAAGCTGCTGAATAAGCCCTTGCCTCTGTCTGGCGAATAGATGCAGGATTTGCTTTCAAATATGTATAAACACTTGCCGGGCTAATAAATGCTTCTAATTTCGGCTTAGCCTCAGCTAGCATAGCTTCAAGAATTTCTGCTGAAGCATTATTCAAATAATCCGTTTTTATATGCCAATAAGAATTATGGTTCCCTCCAACAACTCGCGCTCCAATTATATATGTAATACAATCAGATGGCACATATAAAGGTTGTACAAACCAGTTTATATATATTAAATCTTTTCCGTAATCAGATGATTCGAAACTAAAGCCTCTAATGAAGGAACTATATGGATGTTTTAACCACAAGGTTTTATGGAATTCATAATCTCCAAAATCAGAGCTCATATTGTTAGAAAAGAACCGCTGAATTGTTTTTGTTTTCATCTTTCTGGTCTTATCAGTTTTACTGGAAGGGTACCATATGGCAAATGCTTATCTAGCAGAGTATGTCTTGCTTTAGATACATCAGCCTTCCCGGTTTTGAAATCATAAACCGCCATTGGGTTTAGATCATCACCCTCAACAGAATCTACTCCCCCAGTATTCTACATGTTCCGAATGGAATTTCGAACACAAGATAAACAGGATTTGTATACTCACTCTTAGTGCATGAGCGTGGGTTAATTTGTTGAGGGAGATTCCCGCTTTCGCGGGAATGACGCAGTGAGTTTATGAAATGCTCACAAATAAAAAGCCGCTTTTCTGTAGCAGAAAAGCGGCTGTAGCGCACCCGTAGGGATTCGAACCCCAAACCTCCTGATCCGTAGTCAGGTGCTCTATCCAGTTGAGCTACGGGTGCTTTTTATGGGGATGCAAATATACGAATATTTGAAAAATGGGAACAAGCAAATTGCTACTTGTAATTTATTCTCTTTCAGGTAGTTGACGGGGAGATTCCCGCGTTCGCCGGAATGACGTGCACCTGACTGAGAGATTCCGGTCGTAGTCTAGCCCGCAGGGCGGGGCCGGAATGGCGGCACAGTACTTCAAGTATTTGGCTAGATGGGGATGCCCTGCAGGAGTTGTTCTACGCACTGTGCGGGGGTCACCTCTTCGGCCTCTGCCTCATAGCTCAAGATGATGCGGTGGTTCAGCACATCGGGCGCGATGGCTTTTACGTCGTCAGGTAGCGTATAGGCACGGCCCTGCATGAGGGCGTGGGTGCGTGCGGCGAGGTTTAGCGCAATGGTAGCGCGCGGGCTGGCACCATACTCAATGAAGTTTGCCAGCCACGCCAGGCCAAACTTGGCGGGGTCACGTGTAGCCATCACCAAATCCACGATGTAATTTTCCAGTCGGTCGTTCAGCTCAATCTGGTCTATCAGCTTGCGTATCGCAAAGATCTCTTCTTTGTTCAGTACGGGCTTTACTTCTTCCAGCGGTGTGGTGTGGGCCATGCGCCGCATGATTTCTTTCTCTTCCTCACGCGTGGGGTAGCTTACAAACACGCGCACCATGAAGCGGTCCACTTGTGCTTCGGGTAGCGGGTAGGTGCCCTCTTGCTCTACGGGGTTCTGTGTCGCAAGTACCAGAAAGGGTTTGTCTAGCGGGAAGGTGGTATCGCCGATGGTAACCTGGCGCTCGGCCATGGCTTCCAGCAGCGCGCTCTGCACCTTGGCGGGAGAGCGGTTGATTTCATCTGCGAGGATGATATTTGCAAAGATGGGGCCCTTCTTGATTTCAAACTTACCCGAGCCCTGGTTGTAGATCATGGTGCCTACCAGGTCAGCTGGTAGCAGGTCTGGCGTGAACTGAATGCGCTGAAATTTGAGGTTCAGCACACGCGCCAGCGTGCTGATGGTAAGGGTCTTGGCCAGTCCGGGTACCCCTTCCAGCAGCACGTGCCCGTTTGTAAAGAGGCCGATGAGCAGGCGGCTTATCATGCGGTGCTGGCCGACCACTACTTTGTGTATCTCGGTCTGTGCCTGGTCAATGATTGCTTTTTTAGCGGCAATCTCTTTTTCCAGCTCTGCGGTATTTACTTCTGCCATAGGCTACTCGTATGTTAACGGGGGTTAGGCTCAAAAATACGGGAATTATTGGGGCTGCTGTTTTTGTTTTACGAACTAGCTATGGCGCTACCTGTAGATGAAAAAGTGCTAAACGCGCGCATGCTGACTGCGGAAGCTGCACATGCTGCACACCCAGCCGCTGATAGCCTGCGCCAGCTTTGCAGACTATATTTCATGGGCGGCAAGCTAGGCGAAAGCTACCTGGAGAAGGGCATGGCACATGCTACAGCAGGCGTGGCAACCTACCCCAACCAAGCTCTGTTTAAAGTGTATCAGGCAGCCTATGCGTTAAGCGAAGCACACTACCTAGCTACACCGCTGGCACAATACAGCCGTGCAAGTGCGGCTTTGTACAAGCTGGATGTGCTACATGCGCGCTACCACAAAGTACTGGAAGTGCGCTATGTGCATACGGCGGCCACGTACAATCTGCCTGCCATCATGGGCCGAACGGGTGCTGCGCAGACAGCAGTACTCACACTACTACGGGAAGCTGTAAAAGGATTCGACGAACCCGATACCTCACTGGTAGCTGATGTGCTGGATTTCTTACTACTTACTGGAATGGCAGTGCGCAGCCAGCAGCTCGCACTCCAGGCGCAGCGTGCAGCACTTACGCCGTAGCCTTGGTGGTTTCGAGTTTTAATTTTTTCTGCTTTACCACTTCGCTTATAAAAGCTACAAACAGTGGATGCGGGCGCTCCACTGTGCTGCTGTATTCTGGGTGAAACTGCGCCCCTAAGAAAAAGGGGTGATTCTTCAATTCGATAATTTCGACCAAATCCTGATCCGGGTTAACCCCGCTCAACACCATACCTGCCTGCTCAAATGCTTCGCGGTATTTGTTGTTGAACTCATAGCGGTGGCGGTGGCGCTCGTTCACGCGTGTTGCTTTATAAGCTGCAGCGGTAAGGGTGTCCGGCTTTATCACGCAGGGGTAGGTGCCCAGGCGCATGGTACCGCCCATCTGCGTAACGCTATTTTGGCTTTCCATAAGGCTGATTACGGGGTTCGCGGTCTGCGGGTTAAATTCCGTACTGTTACAGTCCGCATAGCCCAACACGTTGCGGCCAAACTCAATACAGGCCATCTGCATGCCCAGGCAGATGCCCAGAAACGGGATGCCGCTCTCGCGCACATAGCGCACGGCGGTAATCTTTCCTTCTATGCCGCGGCTGCCAAAGCCGGGTGCTACCAGCACGCCGTCCACATTTTTCAGCATGCGCGTAACGTTCTCCTCGCTCACGTCTTCGCTGTGCACCATCTCTACATTTACCTTCACTTCATTTGCAGCACCGGCATGTATCAGGCTTTCCAGAATGCTTTTATACGCATCGGGCAATTCTACATACTTGCCTACCAGTGCAATGCGCACTTCGCCAGTTGGATTTTTTAGGCGATGTAGAAATTCATTCCAGGCTTTCAGTTCAGGCGCCGGGCCCAGGGGCATGTTGAGTTTTTCCAGCACTACCCTATCCAGCTCTTCACGCTTGAGCAGCAGGGGCACTTCATATATGGTATCGGCATCGGCTGACTCTACCACGGCGTTGGGCTGCAGGTTGCAGAAGAGGCCAATCTTATTCTTTATGTCAGCATCCATGCGACGCTCGGTGCGGCACACCAGTATGTCGGGCTGCACGCCACTTTCCAGCAGCATTTTTACGCTGTGCTGTGTGGGTTTGGTTTTGTGCTCGCCTGCTGCAGCCAGAAAGGGAACCAGCGTAAGGTGTATCACCAGGCTGCGGCTGCCCAGCTCGTAGCGCAATTGACGCACGGCTTCTATGTAGGGCAAGCTCTCAATGTCGCCTACGGTACCGCCTATTTCTGTGATTACGATATGATACTGGCCCGTACTGCCCAGCAGCAGCATGCGGCGCTTGATCTCATCGGTGATGTGGGGTATCACCTGCACCGTACGCCCGCCATATTCACCCATGCGCTCACGCTTGATAACGTGCTCATAGATGCGGCCCGTGGTTACGTTGTTGGCCTGGCTGGTGGGGGTATTGAGGAAGCGCTCATAGTGGCCCAGGTCAAGGTCGGTTTCTGCGCCGTCATTGGTCACGTACACCTCCCCATGCTCGTAGGGGTTTAAGGTGCCCGGGTCTACGTTGATGTAGGGGTCAAACTTCTGAATGGTTACGCTGTAGCCGCGGCCCTGGAGCAGCTTGGCCAGTGAGGCAGACACAATACCTTTTCCCAGTGACGATACCACGCCGCCCGTTACAAAGATGAAGCGGCAGCTTTTGGCTGCTTCTGCGGCCTCGCGGTTTGAAGTGTTGGAGGAGTTGGCGCCGTGCGCTCCGTTTGAGGAATAGGAATTCACGGGCTTAAATTTCGCACTTTTTCGGGCGGGGTGGGCAGCCCTACGCATGAAAAAGCCCCGCACAGGGCAGGGCTTTTTCCAACATCCTACAAACCACTACTTTAACTTGAAGTCAACAGGTAACGTTACCCACACTTTTACCGCATGCGTGCCCTGCATACCCGGGCTAAAGCGCAGCAGGGGCAGGTATCGTGCTACCTCTTGGGTAAATGCCGGATGCGGGCTGCGAAGCACTACATGGCGCAGGTAGGTGCCATCGGTATTGACCAGTACGCGCACCACCAGTTTGCCCTCGATACCCGCTTCTTTGGGTATCATGGGGTAGCCTACCCTGCGTTTGAATTCTTTCATGTTCAGCGCAGCGGGTTCTGCGGTAAGGTCAACGAATTCCGTAAGGTCTGGCTCGGCTGCTACGGTGCCAGTGCCTGAAGTACCGCCCTTCCTTTCTGTGCCAGTGTCGCTACCGTCTGGGCTGCCCTGCACAGTGCCGGGGCCAGTGCCGTCAGGGGCAGTGTAAGGTGGCGTCTCGGGTTGCGTTTCTATTTTGGGTTGCTCACGCGGTGCTTCTGCATCGGGGACTATCGTTGTAGGCACTACAATCTGCTGCTGCGGTGGCGGTGTTGGCTGCAAAGGGGCAGGTTCAGCACGTGCAATGCGTGTGGCTTCCAGAATCTTCTGTAGCTCATCCTGGGTCACGGTACTGGTAAGGGGTGTAAGGGTGATGCCTATTTTGTCTTTCTGCTTTAATGGATTTATCAGCAGGGCACACATCAGTAGCGTTACCAGCCCCGTAGCGTAGGCAAAAGCGCGCAATGTAGTTGCGGTGTGCTGTGTTCGTAACACATACGCGCCATAGGCACGGTTGCGGTTGCGAAACAGGATCTCGTCCAGGCTGGCAGTAGGTGTGGTACTGCGCGGGTTAACAACAGGATGTAAGCTCATAACAGTAAAGCGTTTTAGTGCTTACTGCCAATGTCGCACCGCGATAGGCCACCGCGCTAGTACTTTAACTTATGTTTGGTTTAATTTGGTTAACGCCAGCAGTGAGGCTGGGTCTACAGGCTACGGGTAACCTTGTATAGCTTAAACTGATTGTTCACCAGCAGGTGGTAATACAGCGTTTTACCATCAAAGCTAAGCGAGGGTGCTTCGGCAAACCCTGTAATCGCTTGCAGCCGCTCTGGTGTGCCGAACGGAGCACTGGTATTTTCGCGCGTGCTTACCATACTAATGGTTTGCAAGGTGGTAAGGTTCAGTCGGGTGAAGTACAATTCGAGCCCGTTGGCAGAAACACATGGCGCGTATTCCAGGTCGCCAGGAGTATTTATTGCCTGTAGCAGCTCAGCACTGTTGCTAAGTTTATTCATGCCGTTCGGCTGCCGCGCTGCCACTCCAATGTCACAGGTTGCAGGCACGGGCCCGCCATTAAAAAAAGCATCAGAAAAATAAACGGTGGTTCCATCCGCGCTTACCTCTACATCCATCACGAGCCAACCGGGTTGATATCGGCAATAGCTACCCTGAACTGGCAGCACATTCGTGAGTTGGCCGTTGCTAAAACTTCCTGAGAAAATACTGATATATGTGCTACTGTAATCGCGAATGGTGGTAAAGTAAAGTACCCCGCCGGTAGTCATGCTGGCTACTGCATCGAGTATGCCGTTTTGGTTCGCCCCCACTACTTCACCCTGAAATGTAAAGCTGCCATCCGGCTGGCGCTGCGCGTAAAACAAATCGGTCTGATCTGCGGGGTCGTTGCGGTTGTTGAAGAAAAGATATTGCCCGTCTTTGCTAATAAAGGGCTCCATCACCTCACCCGTGTAGCCGGAGATGTTTACGGGTGTAGGGTTCTGGAAAGCTACGGCTGGCGAAAGAGGCTGCGAATCTGTACTGCTAGGCTTACATCCTAGCAGTGCGCTGATAGCTAGCAAAATTGCAAATGGAACCAGGGCTTTCATCCAGTGCAGGCGTTCTATTGCCTACCCAAAATTAAGGTATTCCGTCTTGGTCTGAATCGTAGCATCCAGCGCCTGCATCAGTGTAAACAGGCCCAGGAATGTACGGTTGATGAATAGAAAGTCCCGTGCACCCCGTACCTCGCGGCGTTTGGTTATCTCCATTCCAATATCTGCGGCTTCCTTAAAATAGGTTGCATCGCCGAAGTAAAACGTACCCTGGTGCAGCGGGCGTGTGAGCAGGCCTATCAGCCGTACAAAGACATCTTTGAAAAAAACAACCTGCTCATCGGTATCTGTGGGTCGCAAAATCTGAAGTTTATTCAGGGCTGTCATCAGCGCTGCCTCATCGGTGTATATCCCCGGGTTGGCCAGCGCGAAATAATCTTCATACAGTTCCTGGGTAAGTTGTTTGGTGCAGCCAAAGTCCAGAACGCCCACGCTGCCATCGGGCATGAACAGGAAGTTGCCCGGGTGCGGGTCAGCATTCACCCGCTTCAGCGCATGCACCTGATATTCATATAAATTCCAGATGATCTGGGCGGCCTGATTTTTCTGCTCCTGCGTAGGGTTTGTGGCCAGCCAGTCTTTTAGGTGCTTGCCGCCACTGAGCCAGCTCATCACCAGCACGCGGTCTCCGCTCAGCTCGGGGTAATACTCAGGGAACACAACACCTTGTATGTGCTTACAGGCGTCACGAAACTCGATTGAGTTCTTCAGCTCTAACGTATAGTCAGCTTCTTCCAGTAGCTTGCTCTGCACTTCCTGAAAGTATGGCTCTATCTCTTCTGCAGATGCATTGATGAAGTTGGGTGCGAAAGTTTTTACGATTTTCAGATCGCTCACGATTGCATCTGCCACACCCGGGTATTGAATCTTTACGGCTAGCTTCTGGCCATTGCGAGAAGCCTCATGCACCTGCCCCATGCTGGCTGCACGTGCGGCGTTAGGGTTGAAACTGTCAAAAACGGCATCGGGCATTTTGCCTGTACTTTTTTTGAATGTACTTACCGCCAGCGGAGCACTCATGGGGGGCACGCTATACTGGGCCTTGGCCATGATGGCAGTGAAGCCCTGGCTTAGGTTTACGGTATCCATGCTCAGCATCTGTGCTACTTTCAGCGCTGAGCCGCGAAGCTCCGTAAACCCCTGGTAAATGTCAGTGGCATTTGCACGGTCCAAGTCTTCTTTATCCGGCTTCTGAAACAGCGCCTTCTTGGTGTAGTGCGCCATGTAGTTGCCGCCCACCTTAAGTCCTGTTTGTAGAAATTTACCTGCGCGCTCTATTTTACCGGTGGGTATTGCCTTCTGCTCTTTGGGTTCTGACATGTTGAATAGGGATGACACTAAAACGGCTAGAGCCTGAAGAAACGTTCCGGCTTAAAACTTTCAAAACTAAACTTGAGTGCATCCAGCATGCTATCCAGAATGTTATGCCCCATCAGCTCCAGCGGCACCTTGCTATATACTTCTATGGCGCGTTCAGTAGCTGTAAACTGTTCACTGGTATCTGCAAGCCAGAAGTGCATCAGCCGCTGGTGCAGCACCCATAGTAAATCGGGGTAGCGGCTACTTAGGCTCAGCCGCTCTTTCACTTCATCACTGGCAACACCATCGGCCACTACTTCAGCCGCGTACATCTTAAAAGCGTCTCGGTAAGATTCAAACAAGCTTTCGTGGCTTAGTAAGCCTGCAATGCCTGACTCAGGCCAGGTTTTGGCAATAAAGCTACGCTCAGCCACAGCTTGTTCATAAAACGTATAGAAGTAAGCCAGCAGCTTCTCTCGCGCGCCGTACTGTGCATACGTCTGGCTACTGGCGAGTGTAGCTGTTACGGCTTCAGCCAGTTTTCGCCATATCTTCTTTCCAACGTCGGCGGCGGTAGCAAAGTGTTTGTGAAAGTCAGCTTCAGTGACTTCTGCCTTCTGGCAGATGCTATGCACCGTAGGCTCAGTGTCTGTGCCGAGCAAGAGTTCCTTGTAGGCTTGTACGATTTTATCTTCCATAACAGTAGAATGGGGTTGGTATGGGTTTGTTTCGCTTGGTAAATCAGCTTGCTGCTTGCGGGTGGTGGGCCTAGGTTTAGGCACTACGGCTTTCGCCGCTGGTTTTTTTGCTGTTGCTTTGCTTGGCGCAGCAACCTTGGATTTGGCAGGGCCAGCCTTTGCGGCAGTCGTAGTCTTACTTTTGGGTTGCTTTGCCATTCTTTTCTGGGTGCCATTGGCTATTTCAGCCGTATGCATAACGCACTAGAGGCGTAAAAGCTTCATTGGGTTGCAAATAAACTTTAGGGCATCTCTAAAAAATCCGTTATCCCTAACCTGGTTAAGGATCTGCCCAACAAAAATACCCGCCGTAGGCGAGATTTTGGCCCAAAGCCGGAATGACGAAACGAGTTTGTAGAGATACCCTGTAATAAAAAAGGGGCCATCGGCCCCTTGTCACTTCTTTTAATTTCCGTTTAGTACTTGCCGCGCAGTTTCAGGCCTTTGGCCACGCGCTCTACGCTTACCAGGTAAGCAGCAGTACGCATGGGCACTTTGTGCACGGTGTGCGCATGGAAAGTCTCTTCAAATGCGGCGCTTATTATCTGGTCTACACGCTCATTCACTTCGTTCTCGGTGTAGTAGTGGCCGCGGCGGTTCTGCACCCACTCAAAGTAGGAACAGGTAACACCGCCTGCATTCGCTACGATGTCAGGCACTACCATAATGCCTTTGCTATCAATGATGGGGTCAGCGGCGGCATCTACGGGGCCGTTGGCACCTTCTACTATCAGTTTGGCTTTAATGTTGGCAGCGTTCTTCTCCGTAATCACATTTTCCAGCGCGCAGGGGGCCAGCACATCTACCTGTAGTTCCAGCAGTTCACTGTTCGTAATCTTGTCGCCGCCTGTAAACCCTTCCAGCGTACCGTTGTTCTTGTCTTTATACTGCAATGCATTGCCAATATGGAAGCCGTTCTTGTTGTAAAAAGCACCCGTATGGTCGCTAATCGCTAGCACTTTAATGCCTTGCTGGCTCAGCAATTTGGCACCTATTCCGCCCACATTGCCAAAGCCTTGTACGGCTGCAGTGCACTGGGTGGGGTCTATGTTCATTTTCTTTAGGGCTGCCAGGCAGGTGGTCATCACGCTGCGGCCTGTAGCTTCTACGCGGCCTTTGCTACCGCCCAGTTCCAGGGGTTTGCCCGTTACTACTGCCGGAATATATCTACCACTCATCAGGCGGCTAAACTCACTCACAATCCAGGCCATTTCCTGGGGGCCCGTGCCCATGTCAGGTGCGGGTATGTCCAGATCTGGGCCAAACACCTCTATCATCGAAGCCGTATAAATTCGGGTCAGGCGCTCTTTCTCGCCCATGCTCATTTTGCGGGGGTCGCACTTAATGCCTCCCTTGCCGCCGCCATAGGGTATGTTCACAGCTGCACACTTCCAGGTCATCCAGGCGGCTAGTGCTTTTACTTCATCCAGGTTCACCTCCATTGCGTAGCGTATGCCGCCCTTGCTGGGTCCGAGCACCGTGCTATGAATTACACGATAGCCCTCAAACACCTGCGTGCTGCCATCATCCATCGCTACGGGCAGGCTCACCATAACCACTTTCTCCGGGTGGCTAAGGATGTCGCGCTCGCGCTGACCCACGTTTAGAATGTCGGCGGCCTTATTAAAGCGCGCCAGCATAGATTCAAACGGGTTCAGCTCGGGGTGGGCGTGTGCTGTGGCATTGCCATTGGTGGGGGTGCTGGTTGCGGTTTCAGGTTTTTTGGTACTCATAATATGCAAGTACTATTTGGTTTGCCTTAATAAGAATTCAATGAAAAAATGGGTTTTTACCCCTTGAATGCCCCATCCGGCGTAGAATGGAGAGGCCACAAATGTAGCAAGTTTTACACGCTGGCGGCGCTACAGGCCGTAGTACACGTATAAAAAGATAATCGGCATGGCCAGCAGGAAGGAGTCAAAACGATCTAACACCCCTCCATGGCCTGGGAATATGCCGCCCGAATCTTTCAGGCCCAGGTTGCGCTTAAGCATGCTCTCTACCAAGTCTCCATAGCTGCCTATGGTTACAACGATGAGCCCCACCACGGGCCAGTACAGGGTAGTAGTAAGGGCATAGTTGAGCAGCAGCCCAAACCCGATAGAAAAAACAAAGGCCCCCGCAAAACCTTCCCAGGTCTTCCCTGGGCTGATGCGTGGAAACAGCTTGTGGCGACCAAAGAACTTACCCGCAAAGTAGGCCGCAACATCACAACCCCAAATTGTAAAAAGCACCCCAAAAGGGATCTGCCAGTTATACGCATGCGTAACACCAGGCTTTGGGTTATGGCCCAGCACATACAGCAGGATGTAGGGCAGCATCACATAGGTCCACCCAAGCATCAAGTAGCCCATGGTAGCAAAAGAGGATTCCAGCTCAGGCCGATACAGCATCACTATAAGTATCACAGGTAACGCCAAAAGCACCAGGGGGTAGTAGCCGCCTGTGTGCATGCCAAACTCATACTCCAGCAGGATGAGCACCCACACAAGCCCTGCCACTATCAGGCTCGTCACCGTGTAGGGCGCGCGGCGCTTAACGCCCACCAGCTTAAAGAACTCGAGCAGCCCCGCTGTGGTAAGCAGCACACAGATAAAGGCAAGCCCCCAAGAATCCCATACGATCATTACCACCACAAAGGCAGCAGAAATGAGCGCTGTAAAAAAGCGCTGCGTCAGGTTCCGCTTGTCAAACTTGGCCTTGGCCTGGGTTTCAGTAGCTGGGTTTGTATCGATGGTCAAAATGGTTCAGGTTGTATCTGCCTTGTGTGGGCCGTGGACTAAAGCTGTGTAGAAGCAGGCGCTGCGGCGATGCCTGCAGACCCCTTTCGTCTAACATATAACAAAACAAATAAAAATCCAGCTACCACTACCGCAGGTAAGCCTATCCATAGGGGTACCCGGTAGGCGGGGTCGGTCACTTCTGCGGGCAGCATACCTTGCGTGGCCAGATATAGCACTACTACAGTAGTAGCATTGTGTGCAAAATGGCCCGCAATGCAGGGCAGCAGGCTGCCACTCCACAGGCGCAGGTGGCCGAATACCACACCCAGCAACCACCGTGCAAAGAAGCCAAACGCCTGAAAGTGTATCAAGCTGAATACAAATGCCGTCAACCCTATCGCTACTTGTGGCCGCACCACGCGCTGCAACTGGCTCTGCAGAAAACCTCGAAAAAAAAGCTCCTCGCATATAGCGGGTACAAGGGCAATAACAACCAGATTCACCAATACGCTACCGCCCGCGATGGCAGTGATAATTTTTTCAGCAGATCGCTCACTTTCTATTGCCCACTGTTCAAAGCCTTTCAGCACTTCAGGCAGTATAAAGGTTTTCTCATCAAATGTCACATACTGCCAGGCTGGAGTAGCAATGGCGAGTTCCAAAAGTGCCAGTGCAGCGTAAGCCAGAGGCCAGGGCCTGGCGATTGCGAGTTCATTCCGTAGTTTACCTGCACCGCTACTTAGCAGTACTGCGGCCAGGCCAAAGCCCCCTACCTGTGATGCTGCCAGTGAAAGCAAAACCACTTCAGGATGTGCGGCAAGTACTTCTTCACCCATCGCGGCCACTTTGCTAATGTCGAGATGATTGGCAGCAGCCCAAATGGCAACCACCAATAGTTGTGCGGCACCTACCAATAACAATGCAATAAAAGCTGCAAAAATGATAACCGCCCATGGGCTATACCGCATGCGGCCATACAGCGTGCCGCTTTCATAAAACTGTCTCACTGCTGCAAAACAAGCAAATCAATCTCAATGAATGCAGCACTAGCCTACAAAACCGTTATTTTTGCGGTTGAAATGGCAGTACGCATCGGCAACATAGACCTGGGCGACTTCCCGCTGCTACTCGCACCGATGGAGGACGTGAGCGATCCGCCCTTTCGCTTGGTGTGTAAGGAGCTGGGCGCTGACATGCTCTACACCGAGTTCGTAAGCAGCGAAGGGCTCATTCGCGATGCCGCCAAGAGCCGGCAGAAGCTGGACATATTCCCAAGTGAGCGGCCCGTGGGCATACAGCTTTTTGGTGGCGACACCGAAGTGATGGTAGAAGCCGCACGCATCACGGAGCAGGCCGGGCCTGACCTCATCGACATCAACTACGGCTGCCCCGTAAAAAAAGTAGTGTGCAAAGGTGCCGGAGCCGCCATACTCCGTGATGTACCCAAGATGGTACAGATGACCCGCGAAGTGGTGAATGCCGTAAGCGTACCCGTAACGGTAAAAACCCGTCTGGGCTGGGACATCGACAGCATCAATATAGTGGAAGTAGCCCTGCGCCTGCAAGATGCCGGCATCAAGGCCCTCACCATACACGCGCGCACACGCGCGCAGCTCTACAAAGGCGAGGCCAACTGGGACTACATCACACAAGTGAAGCAGCACCCTGACATTGAGATTCCCATCTTTGGCAATGGCGATGTAGACAGCCCCATCAAGGCCCACCGCTACCGCGTAAACTACGCGCCCGATGGTATCATGATAGGCCGCGGCGCCATAGGTTACCCCTGGATTTTTAACGAAATCAAACACTACTTCGCCACGGGGACCCTGCTACCCCCGCCGGGTGTGGCCGAGCGGGTGCGCGTGTGCCTGCAGCACCTGATGCACGGCGTAACGTGGAAAGGTGAAAAACTGGGCATCTATGAGATGCGCCGCCACTATGCCAACTATTTTAGGGGTATCCCCAACTTTAAACAGACGCGCATGGCGCTGGTCAATGCCGAAACCCTTACGGAAATCGCCGACCTGCTCGCCACAGTGGAAGCCAATTTTGCCAACTTCGATTTCACAGCGGCAGTTGTTGAGAAAACCGCAACACCAGTGTACGCTGAGTACGCGGATGGGTAGCTCGCACATCTTGCGCGTCATTCCCGCGTAAGCGGGAATCTATATCAAAAACATACGCTACACGCTAACTTTAAGTGATAGGCTTCATGCTACATTTGTATTCCGATTAAGGTAATATCTAAAAGGATTCTGTGAAAACTCTATTTGAGTTTTTATGTACTTAAAAATATTTTCCTTAACTATAAAGAACAAATAAACCATCAAATTTTTCTGTGGGGCATAACATAGAACATTCAAACCCATTTGAGCAATTAGAGATTCCAAAGAATGACTTTAATCTCAGTCAGGAATTCTTGAACAAGTATGCTATTCCTTACTATCGACATATTCCACTCATAGAACAGGATAAGTCCAATATTGAAATTTTTAAAAAAAATAAACTTGAATTTGCACCGATCATATTAAGCAATTTACTTGGTGATAGCAATTGGCGAACTCAACAAACTGGAGCCTATTTCGTTGCAATTAACAACTTCAATCAGTTTGAAGAAATTATCGGAAAGCTTCTTCTAAAAAGTGAACTATATTTTGCTGGGCGGATTTTTGCTTTGACACTAGGCCACTTTAATACAATCACTGGTTTACAGTATTTACTAAATTATCTAGACTATTATTTAACAACAATTAATTTGTACTATGACCAACGCGAAGTTCTTGACACTGTAAAGTATTTAGATGAGGTAAATAAAACGCGCAACTTCGACAAATACGAAGAGTTATGGGAAAAGTTCATTTATAACAAGCCTTTTTGGATTGCAGATGTTAAGACTGAAGATGTTAGAAGAAAGATCAATGCGATTAAAGAGGTTCAAAAACATCAATAAAAACTTTGCTTCTGTAGATGGTGTTTAAGATGAAATATTTATCTAAGCTTGTATATCCCGCTCACCCTCGCGACTATTGCCACGTGCGCTAGCTACCTGCGGCACCAGTCGCACCCGCAGTAAGGCCGCCTGCCCTCCCGTGAATGGGAGTTTATCGCTGTTATACGTTTCCCCCGCTCACGCGCGACTGCGACACGCGTGTAGTTTATTCGCTGGTCGGTTACCCTCACACACCCCCAGTAGCGCCAGCCGCAGCGAGCCGAGAGCCGCAACCCGCAGCCCGAACCTAAGCAGTGGTCGGTGCAGCCAGTTCTGGCACATACTGTGGTAACATCGTGAGGGTGCCAGGGCTACCCCCATAACGTATATACTGCTGGGAAAGCCAGCAGCCAGACCCATAAATTTGCAGGATATAGAAGGCTAAAAACCAAACACCCGGGTAACTTACCCAGGTGTTTTGAAACGAGCCCATTGCGGGATAGCAAATAATTGCTATCAAGTTTACTACTGTGAAACGATGTTAACATTCAGTATAAAGTCCTCATATATAAACCAGTCCTTCTGCGATCCTTTCTTTCCTTTCCCCCCATATTCAATACCAAACAGAGTTCTGTTTACAACAATCTTAGCAGAAGCTTTTTTAAGCCCATTCTCTTCCTTAAGCGTAGCCACAAACTGAATTGGCTTCGTCACATTCTTAATTTTCAAATCGCCCACTACTTCATAGCTGGCATTTGCAATTGGTTTAACACTTGTAATTTTAAACGTTGCTATCGGGTAAGTGTTTGTTTCAAAAAAATCGCCTGTTGCAATATGCTTAATGAAATCATTTCGATGTTCTTCATCAGTAATGTCTTCTACCGTTATACTCTTCATATCTACTTCAAAATCACCCCCAACAAGGGCTTCATTTTGAAATTGAAGCGACGCTTTGGTCAACTGTATTTTACCATAATGGGTATCAGATACACTTTTGGCAGACCACCCGATTTCACTTTTAGAAGTATCAACCGGCGGAACTACAACACGGTACCTGTTGTACAAAAACCAAGTTGCCAGTACGCCTATCGCCAAACCAGCGACAAAGAAAATCACCCTTCTGTTCATGTGTTTGTTAGTAATAGTGTGAAAGAAAAATTATTCAAGTGTCTGTTTAAACTCCTCGTTCATAGAACATGAACTCCTTTGGGGTTCGCAAAAGTCAACTTTCAAATTTGAAAGATCTCCTGTTAGCTGCCAAGCCTGCATTGTTTTCCAATGGTGTTAATAGCTGCCCTAGTATGATAGTATACTCTATAAAAACATTATCTCAACTAAAGGCTCCTATCTACACCACAGAGGAAACAGCGGTAAGTAAGAGCAATTTCAATTAAATTTCAAATAGCTGTTAAACAAGACCAGCACTTTAGATTGTTGAATATCCTTTAAACACTATCGTTAACAATCTATCGATTGAAGTTTTAGCGTTCTTTTTTACCCATTTATCTAGCAAATATAGAATCTCGTAGAAGAATCTAACCCTATGCCAGTTTTCGGCAAAACATTCAATACAGAAATAATTTACATGAAATAAATTCATTCTACTTTGTTCACTCCACCACTACACACTGCAGTGCACTCTCACCCCGTGCAGCCTCATGCTCCACCCACACCAGCAGCGGGCGCGTGCCCAGCCGCACCAGCAGCGGCGCGGATTGGGCGGCGGCAGTTTGGGGTAGATACTGTTTGCTAACACGTTCACCAGTTTCGCTGCGCAAGGCAGCATAGGCAGCGCGTTTCTGTGTGCCGCGCTCTTCAGCCCAGCTCACAAAGGTAAGCGGCCCCAGCGGCAGTACATCGGGCGGCGCATGTTCGGGCAGCCAGCCGCCCAGCACCATGCCGCCATTCGCCCAGCGCTGGCGGCCATCGGGTGTAATCTTTTGCGCTACTGCTTGCACACCCTGCGTACCTGCGGCGCGCTCATCCAGCCATGCAACGATTGGCTCACCGCCCTGGCTCTCGGGCGCGGGCAGGGTTTGGTTGCCGGGCGTACCACTCAGTAATGCAGGTGCAGCATCCAGCACCGCAACACCACTGGGCAGAAACGCTTTATATTTTAACACCGAAGCCTCAGCACCCCGCGCCCGCTCTTCTGCCCACAGCACAAACCAGGTTCCGTTCTGCCCCAGCACCAGGCGCGGTGCACGCTGGTTTAGCGGTGAGTATTGCACCAGCAGCCCCTCATCAGGGTAGCGGTAGTAGCCCGATGCATCCAGTGCCTGCACGCGTATGCCATACACGCCACCTTCCTCATGCATCCACGCGATATACGCGCCGCGCTTATCGCCTTTACGCCCATCACCTATCACGCTGGGGCTGGTCTGGTAGCCTGCCTGTGCGGCAAGTAGTTTGCCGTCAGCCACCCAGGCAGTGCGGCCCAGCGTATCCATACGCTGAATGTAGATGTCGAATCCGCGTTCGTAAAATGCGCGTGCGTCCGTCCATACTGCCAGCACCTCACGCACACTACCTGTGCTCACAAGCTTGAGGCTGCTCTGTGTGCGGGGTGCGGCACAGAGCGGCAGCCCGTCAGCCTGCCACCGCACGTTGCCCGCCATATCCACGAATTGTATATATAAATCATCATCCGCATTGCGCCGGTCCACCCATGCCACATATACCCCACCCGGCACCGCCAGCAGCACAGGCAGGCCCTGCTGCTTCTCTGCCGTGCATACGGGTATGCCGCCATAGCGCCACACAGGCGCGCCGCTCGTATCCAGCCGCTGCAGGTAGATATCAGGATTTTTCTGCCCATTGCGGTAATCTTCCCACGCGATGTACGCGTCATTGTTGTATCCAGGTGCTACGGCTGGCTGGTCTACAAAAGGGCGATCAGTTTTGCCCGTCTGCGTGCTGTTCTGCTGAAGTAGCCAGCGCCCGTCGCGTGAATGTGGCGCACCATTCCCTAGCAAGTGCTGGTAGCGGGGTAGCGCGCTTGCCAGACCTGTGTTCATAAGCGGCTGTATCCATGCCAGCCAGGCACCGCCGCGTTCATCGCCAAGCAGCGTGTATTCATTTTGTGTGTTAAGTGCTGCACTGGCCGCCATACCATTGTTCACCCATTGGGTGCGGCCTTCTTGGGTTAGCTTCTGTGCATACAGCACAGGGCCACCCTGTAGCGGGCCATCCGTCTGCGGGCGCAGGTCTTCCCACGCAATTACGATCTCACCCCCTAGCGCCGCCACAGCCAGGCGCGGGTTTCTCTGCTCGCCTGCTGCATTACACACGGTAAATCCGTCCGATGCATACGCCAGTTTCCCGCTAAAAAAATCCACACGTTGCAGTACGATGTCACTCCCCGCAGCATCACGCTGGTCTTCCCACACAATCCACGCATCCGGACCATTCTTAACTACGCGCGGCCGCGTTTGGTCGCCATAGCGGGCACATACGGGCTGCTGATACACCACCTTACCGTAGCTGTTCAGCCGTACAATGTAAATGTCTTTGTCAATGTTCAGCCCCCCCAGCGCTTCGTACACACACACCAGCCCACCAAAGCCATCACCAAACAGTGTGGGGTACCGTTGCGTGACCTCACGCTCCGGCGCTAGTGAAAGCCCGCCCGCATCCCATATTGCCCCGCCCTCAATATTAAACTGCTGCACATACAGCTTCCAGCTTTTACCATTCCTAAAGTCTTCCCACAGCACTAGCACGCCCTGGTTTGCAGTGCTGGCCAGTTGTATGTTGTGCTGCATACCCAATTGGCGGCATACGGGTGTGGCCGCTTCGCCCCACACACGCTGCCCTTCGGCATTCAGCCGCTGGCCCACAATGTCGTGCTCACCTTGCGTGGGGTCTTCTTCTTCACAGAACACATATATGCCCCCCTGGTGGTCTATCGCCAGGCGTGGGCCTGTCTGTGGCAGCTTGCCTGCACTTAGCGCTACGCCATTCAGTCCCCATTGCAGTTTACCCTCGGCATTTATGTGCTGAGCATAGATGCGCGGCCGCCCCTCACGCCCATCCTCCCAAACCACGAATACCCCGCCCTTTCCATCGGCCGCCACTTGGTGCGCCGTTTGGCTGCTGCCGTAATGGCATAACGGTATGCCTTCGGTGGGCCACTCCAGCGAGCCATCTACACGCACACGCTGCAAATACAGCATCGCTTGCGTAACGCCGCCGCGCACACTTTTGAATACCACAAAAGCCCCCGCCTGGTTATCACTCACCATCTGCGGCTCGCTATTCTGGCTCTGGACCGCACTAAAAGTGCGTGCCAGTGTAAGGGGCTGCCGCTGCAGGTAGGGCTGCGCATGCACCGTAACAACCGAAACACAAAAAACAAGAACCCAAAACTGGCGGCGTAGAATCATGCGCCGCGAAAATAGGCTTTTTGCTACAGCCTGCCGAAACCAGTAGTTTTACAACCCAACTCACTCAGCCAAACCCATGACGCGTAGAATTCTGGAATGCGTGCCCAACTTTAGCGACGGCCGTAACCCCGCCGTATACAACGCCATAGCCGATGCCGCCCGGAGCATAGACCAGGTCAAGGTGCTCGATGTTGACCCCGGCGCCAGTACAAACCGCACCGTAATAACCATCGCTGGTGAACCCGAGGCTGTGATAGAAGCCGCATATGCAATGATAGCCAAAGCCGCCGAGCTCATTGATATGCGCCGCCACACCGGCGAGCACCCCCGCATGGGCGCCACCGATGTGTGCCCTCTTATACCCATCGAAGGCATCACCCAAGCAGAAGCCGTGACCCTGGCAAACAAACTCGCAAAGCGCGTTGGTGAAACATTGAATATTCCTGTATATCTGTATGAGTATGCCGCCAGCGTCCCCCACCGTAAAAGCCTGGCGGAAATACGTGCCGGTGAATATGAAGGGTTCTTTGAGAAGATAAAACAACCCCAGTGGCAGCCAGACTATGGCACTGCCACTTTCAATGCCCAGAGCGGCGGCACCGTAATCGGCGTACGCGAAATGCTCGTTGCCTACAACATAAACCTGAACACTCAGAGCGTACGCCGTGCAAACAGCGTGGCCTTTGATGTGCGTGAAGCTGGCCGTGTGCAAACCGATGCACAAGGCAAAACCCTAAAAAATGCAAACGGCGAACCGATGCGCACGCCAGGCAAACTGAAACACCTGCGCGCCATTGGCTGGTATATAGAAGAGTTTGGCCTGGCGCAAGTGAGCATGAATCTCACCAACCTAAAAGAAACGCCCCTGCATGTCGTGTTTGATGAAGTGGAGAAAAGCGCCACCGCCCGCGGACTGCGCGTAACGGGCAGCGAGTTGGTAGGCCTCATCCCCAAAAGCTGCCTGGTAGATGCCGGCAAATTCTTTCTGCACAAGCAGCACCGCACCACAGGCCTTCCCGAAAATGAACTGATACGCATAGCCATACACAGCCTGGGTCTGAACGAACTCAAACCCTTTGACCCAGAAAAGAAAATCATTGAGAACCTGCTCGATGCTGGCGCACCCACACTCATGGCGCAGAGCGTGCGCAGCTTTACTGATGCCGTGAGCAGCGAGAGCCCCGCACCAGGCGGCGGCACCGTGGCGGCAGTATGCGGCGCGCTGGGCGCAGCACTCGGTGCGATGGTGGCAAATCTGAGCGGCAACAAAAAAGGATATGAAGAAAAGCTAACTACTTTCTCGAAGATAGGTGAGGCACTACAAAGCCTTCAAGCCAGTCTGCTCACCCTGGCCGATGCCGACACCGTTGCGTTCAATGCCGTAATGGCTGCCTACGCCCTGCCCAAAGCTACCCCCGAACAAACTGCCGCACGCACCAGCGCCATTGCAGCAGCCAACCTCGGCGCTGCACGTGTGCCGCTACAGGTGATTCAAACCGCCAGTGCAGCCTACCCACATTTGCTTACCCTCATCGAGCAGGGCAACCCCAACAGCCTGAGCGATGCAGGCGTGGGCGCACTCTGTGTACACGCCTGCATCACCGGCGCTGGCATGAACGTAAAAATCAACCTGCAAGGCATACAAGACACCACCGCAAAACAATCCCTAAAACAAGATGCCGACGCCTTGCTCGCCGAAAGTCAGCGCCAGGTAGACCTGCTCAGTCAAAAGGTATGGACCAAGCTAGAAAGCATATAGTAACCTGGAACGCCATTCGCGTCCCGAGGTTCGGGGTGCGAATGACACGTATGAGGGTTTGAAAACTGCCTATAAAGTCTACACATGCTTCTTGGCTAGCAGGCTGAGTTCACCCTCCGGCGCGGGCACCTGCACGATGGTGTTTTGAAGTACACCGAGGCGGTCTATGGTGAGTTCTACGAAGTCCCCAGCTTGTAGCCACCAGGGCTGGTATGCGGAGTCCAGCCGTTTGCCGGTGCCGTTTAGCTCGAGCAGGCAGCCGGTGCCAACGGTGCCGCTGCCGATGAGGTCCGTGGGGAACACATCGGCGCCATACGCGCAGCGCTCGATGATTTCGGCAAAGGTCCAGTCCATGTCTCCCAGATTGCCGCGGCTTACTTCTTTGCCATTTACGCGGCAGGTCATGGTGAGCGCATGGCGTGATCCGGTGTGACCTGCGCGTGGGGCGGTGATTACATCGGCGAGTTCATCGGGCGTAACCAGTAGCGGGCCGATGGAATTGGCAAAGTCTTTGCCCTTGGCCGGACCCAGGCTGAGCAGCATTTCTTCCATCTGCAAAGTGCGCGCGCTCCAGTCGTTGAGTATGGTGTAGCCAAAGATGTACGCATCGGCATCGCGGGCCTGGATGTTACGGCCGCGGCGGCCCAGCACCACGGCAGCTTCTAGCTCAAAGTCCAACTTGTCAAAATGGTCTTTCATGCAGGGCACAGGCCCCGGCCCAATGATGCTGTGGTGGTTTGTGAAGTAAAAAATGGGGAACTGGTCGAATTCAGGTATCATGGGCACGCCGCGGTTCTGGCGGGCGGAGGCCACGTGCTGGCGGAAGGCGTAGGCATCGCGTGCGCTAGCTGGCCGTGCAATGGGCGGGTCGATGTGGAGGCTAGCGTAGGGCAGCAGCAGGTCCTGGTAGTCGCCGTTTTTTAGGGCGCGGTCGGTAGCTTCTATGGCATGGCGTAAGTCGTGATAGTTTCTGATTATCTCTTCAAGGGTAGCAGGCAGCGAATTTTTCTCGCGCGCGAAGAAATCGGTGAGGCTTAGTACACGGGCGGCTCCACCAGCTTCGTGGTATAAGCCTACATGGTGGCGGCCGTGATGGGTAAAGGAGAGGAACTTCATGAATCGTATATATTTGGCTAGCCCGTGCGAACATTAATTAAAATTTATAGGATGGATTCCCGCTTTCTCAGGAATGACAGACAAGGTTTAACATCATGATTTTGCAATGGGCTGTGTGAGCAGTTGCTCCACCACTTTGGGAACGCCAGTGCTGGCGGGTTCACCAATCATTGTAATAGTATGGCCACTTACCGGCGGCAGGTTGGGGTCTATAAGGTATTTAGGGATGCCGTGATGGGTTTCATCTATGAGGCCTGCGGCTGGGTAGACTGCCAGCGAGGTGCCTACGATTAGAAAAACATCAGCGAGTGCTGCAATACGTGCGGCCGCGCTATACATGGGCACATCCTCACCAAACCAGACGATGTGCGGCCGTAGCTGCCCACCCTCTGGGCAGAGCTCACCCATCGCGATTTCCTTGTCGGCTACATCTATGATGTAGTCGGGGTTTGTCCAACTGCGCACTTTGCTGAGTTCGCCGTGGAGGTGCAGCACACGGGTGCTGCCTGCTTTCTCATGCAGGCCGTCTACGTTTTGGGTTACGATAACTACGTCGTACGCTTCTTCCAGTTTTTTTAGCGCGTAGTGTCCAGGGTTGGGTTGGGCGGTAACGGCCTGTTTGCGCCGCTGGTTGTAAAACATCTGCACCAGGGCGGGGTTCTGGTACCAGCCCTCAATGCTGGCCACCTGCATCACATCGTAATTTTCCCAGAGGCCGCCACTGTCGCGAAAGGTTTTGAGGCCGCTCTCGGCGCTGATGCCTGCACCCGTAAGCACAACCACTAACGGGCGTTTTCCTTTCTGAAAAGAGAAAAATGCTTTTTCTGCTTCTGTCATCTGGGTTGAATTAGACGCAATATAACTGTGGCGAAATAGCGCCGTTAGGCCTTAGAAAATTTAATCTCTAAACACGGCCTCAAACACGGCCAACGACTGGGGCGGAATGAAGTGTTCCATGTGGTAGCTGTAGTAACGCACCAACGCCTGCAGTAGGGGCTTGCGCTGGGGAGCAGGGATGTGCAGGCTTTGTATATCAGCGGTAGCGCAGGCTGCTAGAGCGTAGATGGAAGCGCCCAGGGGGTCAGCGGTGTGGGGCAGCCGCTCTATACGGCCCTGCTCCAGGGCGAAGTACCAATTGCCACTGCCAGCATCTTCTACCATGGGATAGAAGCCGAGGTAGCGCGTAAGGTGCAACATGAAATGCGCACACTGCTCGAAAAGGTGGTCGGTTTGTGCTTCCAGCCGCAGCAGGTGTTCTTCAACAAACGCAAACAGTTCTGGGTTGGCCTCCTGCTCGCGCACGGCGCGGTGCAGCACCTCGGCCAGCAGCATGGCATAGACCATCTTAACCGGGTGTGTGTGCAGTGTGGAAAGGGGCTCCGCGCAGCTGTATTCGGTTAGGGGCTGCAGGTCGCGCGTGGCACGCTCGTAGTACACGATGTCTAAATACGCCAGTGCCTGAAAAAAACCTTGTTTGCTACGGCCGCGGGTGCTGCGTGCGCCTTTCACGATGAAATCTTTCATGCCTGCGGCGGCAGTGTAGAGGCTTACTATCAGGCTGGTATCCTGAAAAGGCATGCGCCGAACCACGAAGCCGCGGGTGTGAACTATCACGCTGCAGGATTAAGCAATCTATCCATCAATTGTAACGAAGCTGCGGGCGCTGGCCATGTAGGCTCCAGGCAGTGTTTGTGCCAGCTGCAGTATGTCGGCTTCCTCGCTATAGGCTTGAAGTAGCTTTTCGTAGGCTCCTTCCGTGTATAAGGCCATGGGAATTTGGCCTAGCGGCGACAGGGGATTGGCGGGAAAGAGGACAGGCGTTGCAGGCAGCGCTTGTGTAAGCTTTAGTAATATAGTGTGTATATCTGCCAGTATGTATCCGCCCTGCTCATCTTTCACGACACCATTTAACACTATACTGCGCAACGTTTTAAACAGGCTATGTATCTGTGTCGCATTTACGCCCACCTCAGTTTGGTAGAGATTTCGCTGGTATGCAGACAGGGCGGCGCTAGGCACCATCTCCTCACTTAGGTAAGCACTGATGCGCTTGGTGGTCATCTCCACGCGGCGCACGTCATCGGAAATATGGTCGTGCAGGACGATGGCGGGGTGTTTCAGATTTTTGAACTGGGCAAAGTAGTCGCGCAAGAAGCGGCTGTCGTCGAGCAGCGCTTTTTGTAGAAAGTGAAGGTGGATAATCATAGTAACAAAAGCTGGTGCAAAGCTAGCATAAGGGTAGCCTCTATAAATTACCGCTGTATAAAAGCGACCTTAGCACTACCTGCCTGGGTACCGTCTCTATTTGCGGCCAGCACCAGGTAAACGCCTGAGGCAAGCCTACGTCCGGCTGCATCCTTACCATCCCAGCTTGCCTGACCACCTTCGGCTTGCAGCGTTCGCAAGAGATGGCCCGTAAGTGTAGTGATGCGCACGGTGGCATTGGCCGGCACATCGCGAATGCCAATGCTGCCGCTAAAATCGCTGTACACGGGGTTGGGATATATAAATATTTCCTTACCACTGCCGCCCTCAGTAGGCGTGGCGCGGTAGCTGCATAGGCCTGCATCGGTGCTGATGTACACCTCACCCGTGCTGGCATCTATGGCTAAATGCTGCACATTGTCGCTGAGCAAGGGGCTGTTCAGTGTAGTGAACTGAAACACCAGCCTAGTGCCATCCGCGCTGAGGCAATACAGGCCCGTGCTGGTGCCTATCCATTTGCGGTTTGCGGCATCAACTGCCAGCGCCTGTATGCGTTCAGTTTGCAGCAAGCATCGCCCCTCTAGCCGTGGGCATTCGCCATTTACATTAGCACTGAAAACATTATCGGGGTTGAAAAAAACGGCGATACCCGCGGCCGTACCCACCCAGATGGCACCATCATTGTCTTCGGCCAGGCTGAGCACTTCTGGGCTGGGGAGTGCACCATTGCTTGTAGCTGTGGTAAGGATCCGTGAACGATGGCTGGCCTGTGCTTCAGGGCGGCCACGGTCGTCGTACACGAGCAGGTTTTGATCAGCGAGCTGCACCCACTTGTAATTGTTACGGGCAGCCAGAATGTGAAGCGGGCGGCTGATGCCCAGCGGCGCATAGCTAAACCACTGACCCTCGGGCGTGCGTACCGCCAGCGGCGATGCGGCCTCAAAACTGCTGCACCACAGGTTTCCATTTATATCCAGCGCCAACCCGCCAATGTAAATATGCTGCGGGCGACCCTGTGCATCAGGTAACTGGCCCGGCAAGCCGGGAGTGTAGCGGTTATACTCTTTCACACGGGTATAGCTGCCATCCTCCTGGGGTGCCAGCACCACAATGCCCTGACCCCAGGCACCATAGTAAACGCGGCCCGTGGCGAGGTCGTAGCACACGGTGCCCAGGTCTTGCCATACGGTGTCGCTCAGCCCACCGTTGAAAAGGTTGAGTGCCTGCGCACGGGACACAGGCTTGTTCAGCACCAGCGCGCCTTTGTTTGTAAAGTTTGGTACAAAGCGGCCTACGTACCCATTTGGGCCAATGAAAAGCCTGCCATCAGCAGCGGCAAGGCCGGAAACATCGCTGGTAGGGAATGTGTTGTTGCGCGCAAATAGTTGCGATGCACTGCCCTGCCCCACATTTTCAACTACTAAGAAACCCTCATTGTCGTCTGACACCAGCACACGGCGGCTACCGGGTAGCACGGCAGCCTGCGTGGGATTACTGGTGGTGAACCAGGTGGTGGCACCATCCGCATAGAACTGAATTAGATTGGTGTCGCGCACTGTGCTTACGGCATTCCCACTTGCAGACAGATGCCTGAGCGCACCCGTAACGGGAGCTGTACGGTTGTAGGGCGACCAGATACCAGTGCCCACACTGGTAAAAATAGCTTCACCGCTGGCGATTAATATGCCTTGGTCATTTGCACATAAAAACTTAAGGTCGGTTGTGGGCAGCCCCCCTACTCCACTTTCTATACGCCAAGCGGCAGGGTCGGCTATGTTGGGCGCATTTAACGGCGCAGAATACAGGCCTGTACTGAGCAAAGCAAACAGCCTCCCTCCATACACAGCCAGGCCTGTGACCGTGATCTGTGCAGGCGCAGTGCCTACCTGGCTCAACGAGAAGCGTGTTTCACGGCGGGCGTAATCATAACCCACAATCCCGAAATCCGTTCCGGCCACTACGAGCCCCGGAGCAGCAGCCAGCGCACGCACGCCCCTGGCAGGGAACTGTGTAGCACGGGTAATATCGGCTATCACCTGAAGCTGGTCGGTACTGCGGAAGCGGTTTATTCTTCCACTTGCGTAGCCTATAAATATTTCATCTGCATCTGGGTGGTACACGATGCTCGTGGGCCGTGCATTGGCCAGGCCCTCTACACGTGTTAACGCTTTGTATGTATTTGCATCTGCATCCCAGCTCACCAAACCTACATCAGAAAGTTTGTAATACACGTTTCCCCGCACCGCAAAGCCAAGGCCGTTCACATGGCTCTGGTAACTGCGCCACTGGCCCAGGCCTGCTGTCTCCTGCGCAAGCAACACCTGCGTGAACAATGCCCAAGACACTACTACCCTAGCCAAGCGCTTCATGCTGCGTCTCGCCTACCTTCTATTTTTCGATTGGGCGTTTTGAGTTGGCGTATGGCCTGCTCCAGCCCCTTGAGTGTAAGCGGGAACATGCGGCCGCCCAGTTCCTTGTAAATGACCTGGGTGGTATAGGTCATCTCCCAGTACTTTTCATGCTCGGGGTTTAGCCAGGCTACTGCGGGGTAATACTTGAAAAATCTACGCAGCCAAGTGAGGCCTGTTTCAGCATTGCCATACTCGCTGCTACCCCCTGCCATGTTCAGTTCATAGGGCGCCATGGCGGCATCGCTCACAAAAATCACCTTGTAGTCTTTGTTAAACTTGTGCAGCACGTCCAGCGTAGGGATGCGCTCGCTCCAGCGGCGGTGGTTGTCGCGCCACACATGGTCATACACACAGTTGTGAAAGTAGTAGAACTCAAGGTGCTTGAACTCATGCTTGGCCGCGGTGAAAAGCTCGCTGCACAGCGTGCTGTAAGGTGTCATGCTGCCGCCCACATCCAGCATGAGCAACACCTTGACGCGGTTCTGCTTGCTGGCCATCATTTCTACATTTAAGATGCCGGCATCGCGGCAGGTATGGTCAATGGTAGCGTCAATGTCCAGCTCGGTGGGTATGCCCTCGCGGGTGAGTAGCCGCAGGCGGCGCAGGGCCATTTTAAGGGTGCGTGTGTTCAGTTCCAGGTCGTCGCGCAGGTTCTGGTAGTTGCGCTGTTGCCATGGCTTTACCGAGCGCCTGCCACCACTTTCACCCTCGCCTTTCTCGCCTACGCGTATGCCTTCTGCGTTTCTGCCATTGTTGCCAAATGGGCTCGTGCCTGCCGTGCCTATCCATCGGTTGCCACCCTCGTGCCGTTCATTTTGCTGGCGAAGTAGTTCTTCAAAGCGCTGCATGAGCGCATCAAGGCCGCCTGCTTTTTCCAGCTCGGCTTTCTCTTCGTCAGTCAAGTCCAGTAGCAGGTTTGCCTGTACCCATTCTGCCGGGATTTCTTTGAACACTTCATCAGGTATGATCTCAATGCCGCGAAAGTAGGCAGCAAACAGCACATCGAATCTGTCAAGAAACTTTTCATGCTTTATTAACGCCGTACGGGCAAGTGCGTAGAAGTTATCTACGTTAAAACCCACCAGGCCCTGCTGCACACCTTCAAGCAGGGTAAGGTACTCGCGAAACGAAACGGGGATGCCGTTACGCTTGAGCAGGAGGAAGAAGTTTAGGAACATAGATTATTTAGCTCGCCCAGCGTGCGTGTGTCCAGAACAAACGGATCGCGATATGTGCCTCCAAACCATCCCATATACAAATATAACGCTGACTGGGTAATAGATAGTTATACGGTTAGCGGCCAAAGTTGGGCCCCCGGAGTACGCCGGCTTCAAAGAGCTGCAAGTCCTGCTCATTCTTGATGAGCGCGCCAATATAGGCGGGTAGGTCACGGTTCAGGTCCATCTCCGCAAGCTCACTAGCGGGTATTTTATCTACAATGAGCAGCTTCATCCAGTCAATGAGTTCGCTGGTACTAGGCCGTTTTTTCAGGCCGCGCACCTCGCGTATACCGTAGAACACTTTGAGTGCGCCATCCAGCATATCGCGTGTAATGGTAGGGTAATGCACCCGTACGATCTGCTGCATGGTCTCAGCATTCGGGAAGCTGATGTAGTGAAAAAAACACCGGCGAAGGAAGGCGTCGGGCAGTTCTTTTTCATTGTTCGAAGTGATCAGAATTACAGGCCTGTGCCGCGCCTTTACAGTAAGCTGCAGCTCGTAGCAATAGAACTCCATCTTGTCCAGCTCCAGCAGCAGGTCGTTCGGAAATTCAATATCGGCCTTGTCTATTTCGTCAATGAGCAGCACCACGGGCTTGTCGCTATCGAATGCCTGCCAGAGTTTGCCGCGCTTGATGTAGTGGGCTACGTCATTCACGCGGGCATCGCCCAGTTGGCTGTCGCGCAGGCGCGCTACTGCATCGTATTCATACAGCCCTTGCTGGGCCTGCGTGGTACTCTTGATGTGCCAGGTAATGAGCTGCAAACCCAGTGCGCCTGCCACCTCATGGGCCAGTTGGGTTTTGCCTGTGCCGGGCTCACCTTTCACCAGCAGGGGGCGCTGCAAGGTTACGGCGGCGTTTACTGCGATGCTGAGCTCACGTATGGCGATGTAGTTCTCGGTTCCGTTAAATATCATGCGGCTATAACGATGTACTTTATGCGTAGTGCAAACCTGCGTACAAAATAGTAAGCGTTATGCACATGTGTGGCAGAAAGCCTGCATTTACCCACAGAATGCAACAGAGGTTACTTTTACAGCATTGAATTTTTGAGTAAACTGCATTCTTCGTAAAAGCACAATAGTATTCACCAACTGCCATTCCGGTTTTGACAAGCGAGTTTACGCCACATAGTAGCGCCAGTGAGGAGCCAGACTTTGATTTCTATCCGCTGCTGTACACCCAAACACATAAAAGTTCCACCCGTTTGTACTATGAAGTGCTGGGGCAAGCAGAACCTGACCGGCCTCCGGTATTGATGTTGCACGGGTTTGCCGTAAGGGGCGATATGTTCAACCCTATCTTGCGGTATTACCTCAACGATCACCAGGTAATTCTGCCAGACCTGCGGGGTTTTGCACGCAGCGCCCACGTGCCAGGGCCCATGAGCATGCGCCACCATGCGCAAGACATGCTGCGGCTAATGGACGAACTGGATATAGAGAAGGTAAACGTGCTAGGCTACAGCATGGGCGGTCTGGTAGCGCAGCAGCTGGCGATAGACTACCCAGACCGCGTGCAAAGCCTGGTGCTGGGCTGCACTTGGGCTTACAAAAGCCAGACACCTGGCGAAATGATGCTGGAAGTGCTGACACCAATGCTGTTTCGCGGGTTGGGCGGGCGGCGCGCGTTGGACTTTTTTTACAATGGTGTGGTGAATAGCATGGGAATAGGGCGCGACGAAAAGCTGGCGACCTGGTACCGTGATGTCATGCTGAGCACGCCGGACCATAAACTGGAAGAAGGCGCACGTGAGCTGTACTGGTATGACAGCCGCGCCAAGCTTCGGCATATACAGGCTCCCACGCTGGTGCTTGCAGGAGAGGCAGACAGCATAGTGCCCTACTACCACCAGCAGGCGCTGGCACGCATGATAAGCGGCGCAGAGTTGATGTCATTCGAAAATACTGGCCATGGGCTCATCTTCAGTCACCCAGAAGCACTGGCAATTGCAAGTCGAGATTTTTTTGACCATACGCTTTATTTGCAGCCCTAACTAGGCTTTTTTGGGTACATGAAATTCGCTGCGTAGTTTTGCTAGCAGATGAGCAAAGCCCCCGCACCGCCTACCCCACCTGAAGCTGCGCGCGTTGCTGAATTGCGTACCGGCAGCAAGGCAGCCTTTGCACAGCTCTATGATGACTATGCCCCTGCGCTGTTCGGCGTGCTAAAGAAAATGGTTCGAGAGGAAGCCATGGCTGAAGACCTGCTGCAGGACGCTTTTGTGAAAATTTGGCGCAACATTCATACGTACGATGCCAGCAAGGGGCGGCTCTTTACCTGGCTGCTGAACATCTGCCGGAACCTGGCCATAGACCAGCTACGCAGCGCGGCGCAGCAGCGCAGCAATGTAACCGGCGACCTTGCCAATGCCCGCAACATCGGCCAAAGCGACAACCAGCCCCTGGCCCTGCCCGACCTGGCCATCGTGCGCGACAGAATAAATAAAATGCGGCCCGAACAACGAGCACTGCTGGAACTGATTTACTTTCAGGGCTATACACATATAGAAGCTGCTGAAACACTTGAAATACCCCTGGGTACTGCCAAGACGCGCATCCGCAGTGCCCTCACGGAACTAAGAACCCTGCTAGGCACAAACCAACCTTAAACGATTTACGTATATCTTGAATTAACAACGAAGTGGACGTAGCAGCTTACATAGCCAGTGGCATTCTAGAAGCCTATGCACTAGAAGCCTTAAGCCCCCAGGAGCGGGCCGAGGTGGCACGCGCACTGGCACGCTACCCGGCGCTGCGCGCAGAACTGGCCGCGATAGAAGCTGCGCTAGAAGCTACTGCAAGGGCAGAGGCTGTGATGCCAAGGAAGGATTTACGAGACAAGGTTCTAAATCAAATTGAAGAAGACGTTTTCCTTACCAAGGAAAGTAACATTCCAGGCTTGACTAAAAAACGTAAACAAGTAAGGTATGTAGCAATAGCTGTATTTATTTCTTTATGGCTAATGAGTGTTTATGGCTTTGTCAAAACTCAAAAACTAGAAAGCGAACTAAGGGCTATTGCTTATGAAAAGACACAGCTTGCCGAAAACTACCAGCAGGTATGCACCCAGGCCGAGCACGACAAGAAAATGCGTGAGCGCATGCTCAAGGAAATTGAACTGGTAAGCAACCAGGGCTATACACGTATAGAGCTTCTCCGTGCAGCCAACAGCCCCGCTGGAGACAGCTCCGGTTCCGCACTGGTGTACTGGAGCAAAAAAGACAAACAGACATATTTCATCTGCAGCCTGAACAGCCCCCCACCCGGCAGGCAGTATCAGCTATGGGCCATCAGCAAAGGGCAGCCTGTAAATGCTGGTATGATAGCGAAAGATGGCGGCAAGCTGAAGCTGCAAAACATGCAGAAAATTCAGGCAGCCGAAGCTTTTGCTGTAACACTAGAACCTGATGGTGGCAGCCCGAAACCAACGCTCAGCGCGATGTACATCATGGGCACTGTTAGCGCGGGCGATGTAATGTAACGCGGCTTACGTTACGACATGCTTTCATTGTACTGCGCCGCTTTCTTTCGATAGTTCAGCAGTTCATCCAGTTGGATGTCGTTGTACAGAAAGTCTATAGGGTCTATCGGTTTGTTGTCCTTGTCTATCTGGTAGTACAGGTGCGGCCCTTTGGTAAGGCCCGTGTTGCCGCTAAGCGCAATGGCATCGCCCCGTTTTACGCGTTGACCGGTATAGGTAGTAGCGCGAGAGAGATGCGCATAGCGGGTGATGTAGCCATTGTGGTGGTTTACAATAACTGTGAGCCCCATACCACCGCCCAGTGTGCCTACATACTGTACGGTGCCGTCGGCCGTGGCTACCACTTTGGTGCCCACATCCGCCTTAAAGTCAATGCCATTATGCTGTATATCCCGCTTCATGATGGGGTGCCTCCGCTTGCCAAAGCCACTGATAATCTCAGTGGATACCGGCCGGATGCTGGGTATGTAGGAGAGCTCTTTCTTTTTCTCGCGCGCCAGCTGCACCATCACCTGGTGGCGTTCTTGCTCTTCTTTTAGTTTGTTGCTCAGCTTATCTACCTTCTCTTGTAGCTGCGTCAGGTCTCGTGACTCGTAGGTTTTGTCGGTCGGTTCGGTTTGAGCTTCGCGCTCTTCTATGGGCAGGGGGTCAGCATTGTTAATGCTGCGGTACAGCGAGGTGTCGCGCAGTTGCAGATAGGTGAGGGTGTTGCGCAGGCTGTCAATGCTTTTTGAAAATGCCTCATTATTCTCTGTCAGCTGCAGGCCCTGTAGTTTTAGCGCGCGCGTGGCGGGGCTATCGTAAAAAACATAGAACAGGTAAACAAATAGGGCAGTACTACCCAACGCGATAGCTAAAAAGGGGAAATACCGGCTCAGGTAAAACCGGATTCCGCGGGGGATGCGTTCAAAATTGACCTTGTCAGGGTCATAGCGGTAAATATCGCGCATGGGGCCGGGTATAGCTTTTGGCTTTGCAAAGATAGAATTTTAAGCCCAGTGCAGGCGGGCCTCCCCATTACACCCACCAAACGGCTAACTTTGCAGCTCTTTTTTTGCGCAACCGCAGCATGGAATCCACCCGTATACGTCAACAGTTTCTCGACTTCTTTTTTGAAAAGCAGCACCAGATCGTGCCCTCGGCACCGGTAGTCAATAAAGATGACCCTACCCTGCTGTTTGCTAACAGCGGGATGAATCAATTTAAAGACATATTCACAGGCAATAAACCTGCTTTTGCACCCCGAGTTGCAGATACCCAGAAATGCCTGCGCGTAAGCGGCAAACACAATGACCTGGAGGACGTAGGCTTTGATACCTACCACCATACTTTTTTTGAGATGCTGGGCAACTGGAGCTTTGGAGACTACTTCAAAAAAGAAGCCATCGCCTGGAGCTGGGAGCTGCTCACGGAAGTATTTAAGATTCCTAAAGACCGGCTGTACGTGACGGTTTTTGAAGGGAGCCCCACCGAGAACCTCCCCTACGACAAAGAAGCGTATGACTACTGGAAACAGTGGATAGCCGAGGACCGCATCATTGCCGGTAACAAAAAAGACAACTTCTGGGAAATGGGCGATACGGGACCCTGCGGCCCATGCAGTGAGATACATGTGGATACCCGAAGCGATGCCGAGCGTAAGCAGGTTGACGGCAAAGCGCTGGTAAATGCTGACCACCCCCAGGTGATAGAAATCTGGAACAATGTATTCATGCAGTTTACCCGCAAAGCCGATGGCAGCCTAGAACCGCTGCGCATGCAGAGTGTGGATACCGGCATGGGCTTTGAGCGCCTGTGCATGGTGCTGCAGGGCAAGCGCAGCACCTATGACACCGATGTGTTCACGCCGCTCATCAGCTGGCTGGAGCGCAAGAGTGGTATAGCTTACAAAGGCACGCTGGAGGGCATGACCGATGTGGCCATACGCGTTATAGCAGACCACATACGCGCAGTGAGTTTTGCCATTGCAGATGGGCAACTACCCGGCAACACCGGCGCGGGCTATGTGATACGCCGCATTCTGCGGCGAGCCAGCCGCTTTGGCTTTCAATACCTGGGGCTGCACGAACCCTTCCTGCACCACCTGGTGCATGTGCTGGTGGGCTATTTTCAGGGTGTATTTCCAGAACTTACAAACCAGGAAGCCTTCGTTACACGGGTGATATTAGAGGAAGAAAAAAGCTTTATTCAAAAGCTGGAGCGCGGCACGCAGCTATTTGAAGAATGGCAAAACAAGAACAAATCGCTCAAGCAAGTGCCCGGCGACCTGGCCTTCGAGCTCTTTGATACTTATGGATTCCCGCTTGACCTGACCGAACTGATAGCACGCGAGAAAAAGTTAGCAGTGGATACCGCAGGCTTTGCCCAGCGCATGACCGAGCAACGTGAGCGCAGCAAAGCAGCCGGCAAGGTGCAGACTGGAGACTGGATAGAACTGCAAGGGGGCTTTGCCAGCACCCACTTCGTAGGCTACGACCTGCTGCAGTGCGACACGGAAATCGTAAAGTTCCGCACCGTAAAAACTGCAAAAGGCGAGCAGCACCACCTGGTGCTGACGCGCACCCCCTTCTATGCAGAGAGTGGCGGCCAGGTAGGCGATACCGGCTCACTTAGCAATGGTAAGGAAGTATTGGAAGTGGTGGACACCCAGAAAGAGAATGACCTCATTGTGCACCTGGTGAAAAAGCTGCCCACGTCACCCGAAGGGGAATGGAAGGCAGAAGTGAAAGCCTCGCGCCGCCACACCATCATGGCAAACCACAGCGCCACACACCTGCTGCACGCAGCCCTGCGCAGCGTACTGGGCAAGCACGTAGAACAGCGTGGCAGCCTGGTTAGCGAGGAAGTGTTACGGTTCGATTTTAGCCATTTTCAAAAAATGACTGATGAAGAACTGGCCAAGGTGGAAGCAATAGTAAATGAAAAAATAGCTGCAGGCATAGCTAAAACTGAACTCCGCGATGTGCCCATAGCCCAGGCTAAACAACTAGGGGCCATGGCGCTGTTTGGCGAGAAGTACGGCGAACAGGTGCGTGTGATCCAGTTTGATCCGCAGTTCAGCACCGAGCTGTGTGGCGGCACCCACGTAGCCAACACCTTAGCGATTCGTTACTTTAAAATACTCAGCGAGAGTAGCATATCTGCGGGCATCCGGCGCATAGAGGCAGTAAGCGAGGGCGGCGCGCTGGCGTATCTGGAAACACAAAACGACACCGTTTCGCGCCTGAAAGCCCTGCTTAAGCATCCTCAAAACCTTGAGAAAACAATAACAGATCTGGCCGAGCAGAACCGCCAGCTTACACAGCGGCTGGAAAAAGCGCGTGGCGAGCAGCTTGCCGTGTTGCGCCAGCAGCTTGCCTCAAAAACCAAAGCCGTAAATGGCGTGCAGCTACTGGCAGAGCAAGTGCAGGTAGAAACAGCAGACGAGCTGAAGCAGCTTAGCTACGAGCTGCGCAAAACGCTGCAAAACGCTGCAATCGTGCTGGGCGCGGTGGTGAATGACAAGCCCCTGATTAGCGTGATGCTGACCGAAGACCTCGTAGCTACTGGCAAATGGGACGCTACCAAACTGATACGCGAACTGGCAGCCGAGATTCAGGGCGGCGGGGGCGGCCAGCCTTTTTACGCCACAGCAGGTGGTAAAAATGCAGCGGGGTTAAGCAAGGCCCTAGCCAAAGCCGAAGGGCTTTTTCTCAACTAGGCCATTTGCAACTGGAGCAGCCTGTGTTGCAGCAGTGCGCGCTCAGGCCCGTTTACTGTGCACGCCAATGCACGCTTTAGTGCGTCCTGGCTTGCTGCCAGCTCACCCATCTGCCGACTCAGCTCTGCAGCTACGGCATGGTATAGGTAGTAGGAATCCAGCACGGGGGCCAGCGCTCGTAACAACGCAAACGCCTCAGGTGTATGCCCAGCACGTGATATCGCCACAGCGCGGTTTAGCTGCACAATGGGTGAGTAATAGTGCGCCTCCAGGCCTTCATAAAGTTTTACAATCTTCTCCCAGTCTGTGGCATCATGGTTTACGGCCGTGCTGTGCATGCGTGCAATGGCAGCCTCAAAGTGATACCGGCTTGAGGTGCCGTCTGGTGTGGCATTGTCCAGATACAGTACGCCTTGCTGAATAAGCGGCTGGTGCCACCGGCCCCTGTCCTGCTCTTCCAGCGTAAGCAGCCTGCCATCTTCGGTAACGCGCGCCTCAAAGCGGCTGGCCTGAAAGCACATCAGTGCTACCAGCGCCAATGCATCGGCATGTCGTAGCGCAGCATGGTGTGCGATGAGCAGCGCAAGCCGAAGCGCTTCCAGACAAATGTCTTTGTTTATGCCGTCGGTGGCGCGGGTAGTAGCATAGCCTTCATTAAACAATAAGTACAGGCTGGCCAGCACAGCCTGCAGGCGCGGATGCAACGCAGGGCCCTGTGGCACTTCAAAAGGCAGCTCGCCTTCACGAAACTTTTGCTTGGCGCGTACCAATCTTTTCTTAACAGTTTCTACTGGCTCTACAAATGCACGTGCTACTTCATCAGGCCCAAACCCCCCCACCAGATTAAGAACAAGCGCCATTTGCACCTCGGGTGCCAATGCGGGGTGGCAGCAGGCAAATACCATGCGCAACTGGCTATCTGTTATCTCATCTTCTAAAAAAGTTTCCTGCTTCTCGTTTGAACTTAGCCTCGTCAGCTTTTCATCTGAGACGGTACGCCTTATGCGCTGCTGCCGCTGCCAGTCGATGGCTTTGTTACGTGCCACGGTGTGCAGCCATGCTGCTGGGTTGGGCGGCTTGCCCCGCACTGGCCACAGGCGCATGGCATCTACCATGGTTTCTTGCACCAGGTCTTCTGCAAGTTCCAGGTGTTGCGGCCCCAGCCGCTTCACCAAAACAGAAACCATCTTCCCCGCCTCGTGTCGGAAAAGATGGTCTAGGGCTTGTGTTACAGTAAAATCTTCCAGCATTTGGGCCGGTAAATATACATACCCAGCATCCCAGCAACGTACATTACATTTTCATGATGGGGCGCACCTCTACGCTGCCGTTCTCTTCATAGATAGGGCAGCCTTTAGCAAGCTGCGTGGCCTGGGCCAGGTCAGTGGCCTGCACCACAGAGAAGCCACCGATTACTTCTTTGCTCTCAGTATAGGGGCCATCGGTTACAACCTTGCCCGTGCCTTTTACTACGCTGCCCTGCCCATGCAGTTGGTTGCCGATGTTTACCAAGTGCCCGCCTTTACCCAGGCTGTCAAACCAGCCCATCCATTTTTGCATGCTGGCCTGCATGGCTTCGGGTGAAGGCAGGCTGCTAGGGGGTACATTGCGAAAGAGAAACATGAATTCGTTCATACAATTAAGGAGTTAAGTGAAACAAGTTTACAGCATATCGAACAAGCAGGCGACATGAGGACAACCGAATCAGAAGATTTCACACAATACTTATAACAGATTGCAAGTCAGCTATTTAGAAATAAAAGCTGTGGCACCTATCCGCGAAACACACATAAGCTGGTGCACGTTTCATGCACCACCACATGGCTCAATTGCGGAATAAGCGACTTGATTTGCGCGTAAAACCAGCGGGCCAGGTTTTCGCTGCTGGGGTTGCGCAGAAGGGGGTCATTGCGCAGCTCCCCCACTTCATTCAGGCAGTAGTGATCCAGCACGTCCACCAGTGGGTCTACCTTTTTTTTGATGTCGCCAAAATCCATTACAATACCCGTATGCGCATCCACAGGCCCTGCCACATACACTTCCAGCTCAAAGCTGTGCCCGTGCAGGCGGCGGCACTTGTGCCCGTCAGGGAAGCCGGGCAGCCAGTGCGCTGCCTCAAACCTGAATTTTTTGCAAATCTCTACTGTAGCTGAAGCCATTTCAACATAAAGGTACCATGGGCCACGTTCATTTTGAGCGATTTAGGCCCTTAAAGTACCTTTTATGTGGTTTGGCAAATAAAATTTTACCCGGAGTACGAGAAATGGATTCTGTAACTAAATTTGTTACTATAAGTACTCATGCTTCATTTAGCCATCTTTCTATACCTGCTGGTTGCACCCATGCAAAAGCAAATTTCTGCTGATGGCTCGGCATATACGCATATTGTTTCGGCTAAGGTTGCTACCGAGGGTAATGAACCCGTCAAAAAAAATCCGGTAGAGGAACATTCTGAAACTGAGAAGTTGGAAAAGGAAGTAGAGGAAAACGAAGCCAACTTGCCCGTTTTTCTTTCTGCAATGCACCATTTGCATTACCAGGCTCCCCCTAGGCAAATGTATGCCTTAAGCGTACTGGAGGGGTGGAGAGCTAGCCTGTATAGGCCACCAGCAGTTTAGCAGCTGGCACTGAGCGCCAAACGGCAACAATCCCAAGTACAATTTGAGGTATCAGTAAAACTGAATCCTCAATGCGTCAAGTCGTCCTCAGCTCAGTGTTCTAGCTATAGATAGTATGTATATACTATTCATGAGGGTATGGGGGAAATCTATTTACCACCTCTTAAACGCTAACTTTATGACTGGCTCCCTCACAGATAATTCTTCTTTGTGTATGCCATTTGCAGAACAGCAAAAGCTACTGCATGAAGAAATGTTGCCCCACATGCCGGTATTATACCGGTATGCGATGAAGCTTACATTGGACAAAGATGCGGCGGGCGATCTGGTACAGGAAACTTACCTGAAAGCATGTCGCTACCTGGAACACTTCAGGCATGGAAGCAATGCCAAAGCCTGGCTGTATCGCATCTTAAAGAATACATTTATTAATGACTACCGAAGGGCAAAAAGAGCCCCTACACAAAATGGTCTTGAGGACCTTCTTGTGAAAGGAAAGATTCCGGTTTCCAGCCTAACCACCTCAGTAACGCCTACACGCTGGAGCGACCGCTCACTAAGCGATGAAGTAAGCCTGGCCATGCGTGCCCTACCCGCCGACTACAGGGCGGTAGTAGTATTGTGCGACATAGAAGGCTTTAGCTACGACGAGATTGCTGAAATAACCGCTGTTCCGGTAGGCACAGTGCGTAGCCGCCTGCACCGGGGCAGAAACATCCTGCGCAAGCGACTGTTAAAGTACGCAGCAGCAAATGGTTATGTAGCAACCGAGCCAGAACTTGCGACAAGCCTGGCAGCTTAGCATCTAAACAGTCAGAAGGTTTAAGCCCGCAGATTGCGGGCTTATGTTTTTATAACATGCTAAGAGATGAGGATTCATCTATCTTTCACAGTATAGGTGGAACCAATTCACAACTTCACCTGTATATAAACCTGACATTTCAATCAGATTTTTAAGTGCCCCTATATTGCTTAAATGCACACGCAAAGTTTGTATTGCTGCTGTGCCTTTTTGCTGCCTGTTTTTTCATAAGAACAAATGCGCAATAGAATCTATTCAATATTCCTTCTGGCGTTATCACGCCCAAGAAGGAGTTCTTCTTCCAGCAACAGATCAATGCGTACGACCTAAACCTATGGGCGGCTAAAAGCCATTTTGTGTTTGGCTTGGGCAAGGAATGGGAAGTGGGCTTCAACATAACGGATGTAAACATCGACTTTAGGCGCGAAGGTGCGCGCAGAGAAACGCTTGTCATCAATTCAGATTCCAGGGCAGTGCCATTCAAGCCCAATTTTCTTTTCACCGCGCAGAAAAGCGTGCAGCTGCACAAGGACTGGCGCGTGAACATCGGCACACAATTGGGCTTTAACACAGCGGCCCCAATTCAGCAAACCTATCTTAACTACTACACCTATGGCCTACTCAAGTGGGCTCCCAAACATCATACAACGCTAATTGCCGGGCCATACATCGCCAATTCGAACATAGTAGGTCATTATGCAAACCTTGGCAGTGCACAATACATAGGTTACTTATTTGGTTTCGAGTATCCGCTAAGTCATTCGCTGCTGCTAATGGGTGATTATGTAAGTGGTGTGAACAGTCAGAGCACAGCCGCATTGGGTGTAAACTGGTATGCAACGAAAAGGCTACAGTTCTGCCTGGGAGCGCTTCTGCCAAGCCCGGGCAGCACCAACAAGTATGGCGTTGTGTTCGAGATCAACGTACTTACATACGATGATATTTAGGGTGTAATGGGCTATCTTGCCTGCTGCAAAAAAAAATGCAATGGCAGGCCCCTACCGCATACACCTCTCTATACCGCACGTTACAGGCGATGAACATGCTGTGCTTGAAAATGTGTGGCAGAATGGTTTCATCACCACCGCAGGGCCTGAGCTGTCAGCGTTTGAGGCTGAACTGGCAGCTTACATAAGTCCACCAACACCCCATTTTGTACTTGCGGTAAACAGTGGCACTGCTGCGCTACACTTGGCGCTCTTACTGCTAGGTGTAGGCCCGGGTGATGAAGTAGCATGTGCCAGCCTCACCTTCGTGGGTGGGGCGAATCCCATTCGTTACCTGGGCGCCACACCTGTGTTTGTAGATAGTGAGCCGCTAACCCTGAACATGGATCCGTACTGGCTGCGGATATGCCTCACTGACAGGCAGGCCAAAGGCAAGCAAGTAAAAGCTGTTATCGTTACACATCTCTTCGGGCGCTGTGCTGCACTACCTGAAATCGTAAAGATCTGTCAGGAGTTTGAGGTGCCACTGATAGAAGATGCCGCTGAAGCCATGGGTGCTACCTGCCAGCAGCGCATGGCGGGCACTTGGGGCGATTACGGTTTCTATTCATTCAATGGAAACAAAGTGATGACGACAGGTGGTGGCGGTGCACTGGTGCTGAAAACCCCCGCACACTATGAGAGAGCACTCTACTACGCCACGCAGGCACGAGACAGTGTAATCCCATATCAGCATAGCCAGCTAGGGTACAATTACCGACTCAGCAATGTGCTGGCTGGGGTGGGGCTGGCACAACTCAAACACCTACCTGCCTTTATACAACGTCGAAGAGCGATAGCAACGTTCTATCAAGAACGGTTAAGTAGCATACCAGACATTCACTTTCTACCTGAAACACCTGGTACCTTTACTACCCACTGGTTGAGCCTGATGCAATATTCACCGCCACAGGCTGATACATCCAGTGGATTTACCACGCAAAAATTACAAGCTGATTTACAGGCCCTGGGCATAGAAACCCGCCCCGTATGGACGCCCTTGCATACTACCCAACTCTACCAAAGCTATCCCTTTTACGGTAGCGGGGTTTGTACGGATATCTTTAGGCAATGCCTGTGCCTGCCTAGCAGCAGCCACCTGGCCGATGAACAACTGGATGACGTGTGCCGTGCAATTCAAAAATCGCTGGCTCCCTAACATAAGCTACTGGCGGGTGGGCTATAGTTACTTCAGCACAAACTGCCGTTCACTGGTTTGCGTGCGCTCCACCCACACGTTCTCATTGATCATCGCTATCTGCGTGCCATGCCCAGTAAGGCACTGAAACTTCACAATCTTCCCCGCTACTACTTTCAGGTTCAGCCACACGCGCCAGTTAACCGTAACGTTCCGGGCACTGTTCACAAAGTCCATTTGCTCAGTAGTATTCACATATTCGGCCACACGGCTGGTGCGGTATAGTCCGCGCTTGGGGTCTATGCGTTTTTTTTCGTTTACTCTTATTTTATCACGCACTGTAAGTTTAATACGCGAGCGGCTTCCATCCGGGCTGGCTTTAACCCGGAGAGCATAAATCTCAGGTTTAATAAATTCCTTTATTATGCTGTCGGCCAGTGTGAGCGCCCGCTGTGTAGCCCATTCACGGCTTAACACCGTATAGGTAGGGGCCGCCACAGTCTGCCCCTGGGCGCGTACAAAACTTGTTGAAAAACTGAGCAGCGATAGCGCCAAAACAAATCTATACATATGTAAGCAAATTAACATTTTTTTGCGCCTACTTAGGCGCGACGCGAATGAGGAGTACCACGATGCCTGCATAGATCACATTGGGTAGCCACACCGCCACCCAGGCAGGCAGGTAATCTCCTATAGCTACCTTGGCCACGTTGATGAGTAGCACAAACCCGAAGGTAAGCACCAGCCCAAACCCGATTTGAAGCGCAATCCCCCCCCTGCGCTTCTGGGTGCTCAGTGCATAGCCCATAAGGGTTAAGATCACTGCTGCCACTGGGTAGGCGTAACGCTCAGCCCGCTCCAGGTTAAGCTGATGCAGAAAGTCTGACCCCCGCTCGCGCTCCAGTTGTATATAGGCATACAGTTCATCCAGTGCCATGCTTTGCGCTTGGTTTTCACGAATAAAGATATCGTTGGGTGCGATGCGCAATGTGGTATCAAACTGGCTTCGGTTACGCAGCACTTCTCGGTCACCGAATATCATCCGCTCGCGCACTTGAGACAGGCGCCACTTCCGGCTGCTATCCACCCATTGCAGGGTCTGCGCATCCACCTTGCGCTTCAGTCGGTTTGTGCTGTCACGTTCTTCCAGTGTAAAGAGATAGCCCTGCTTCTCGGCTTGGTTGTAAGAATACAGGTAGATAAAGCTGGTCTGGTCTACCTTTTTATGTATGTTTTTATTGTTGTACGCCTGATTGTTCTTAAAGTATAGGTGGTCAAACTGAAGTTCCTTCTCATACGCATGAGGCACGATGAAGGCATTCAGGTAAAATGAGAGGTAGCTGATCCATACCGCTGTAACAATATAAGGAACCATAAGGCGGTAAAAGCTTACACCGCTGCTCAGTATGGCTACTATTTCAGTGTCTTGTGCAAGGCGAGATGTAAAGAAAATGACCGCCAGGAATACGCAAATAGGGCTCAGCTTGTTGGCCAGCCAGGGCACAAAGTTTGCGTAGTGCATCCATACGATTTCATCAAAGGAAATTTTCTTGTCTATATATGCATCTATTTTCTCCGCCACATCTATCACCACAATGATAAGCATGATGATAAGCACCATAAAAAAGAAGGTGCCTATAAACTTGCGAATGATGTAGCGGTCGAACTTTTTAAGATCGAGCTCCTTTAGGTTAATCCGCTTGAAATTATACACGGTAGCCAGTGGGTATGCGCTGCGGCTGCGTGAAGTTACAACTTAGCGCTGAGCCTGGGCACCATTTCATCTTTCCAGGCTTTAAAAGTGCCCGCCAGTATATGGGCACGTGCCTGCCGCACCAGCCATAAAAAGAAATGCAGGTTATGAATTGTAGCAATTTCATAAGCCAGGTATTCTTCCGCTATAAACAGGTGCCGCAAGTAAGCCTTGGTGTAGTATTGGTCCATGGGGCATTCGCTGGCAGGGTCTATCGGGCTAAAGTCATCTTTGTAGCGGGCATTTTTAATGTTACGTATGCCGTCAGCGTAAAAGAGCAAGCCGTGTCGCGCATTGCGGCTGGGTAGCACGCAGTCCATCATGTCCACGCCACGGGCTATACATTCCAGTATGTTTGCGGGCGTGCCCACACCCATCAGGTAGCGTGGCTTGTGGGGGGGTAGCAGGCCGCAGCACAGTTCGGTCAGGTCATACATCTGCTCGGCGGGCTCGCCCACTGCCAAGCCCCCGATAGCGTTGCCGTCAAAGTCCATCCCTGCGATTACCTCCACGCTTTCCTTGCGCAGGTCTTCATACACACTGCCCTGAACAATACCGAATAGACACTGTGCGTGCCCATATAACGGTGCTTCTTCTTTTGCCAGTGCTACTTTGGCGCGGTGCGCCCAGTCGTGTGTAAGGTGCAGGCTCTGCGCCGCATAGCCATACTCGCAGGGGTAAGGCGTGCATTCATCCAGTACCATGCGTATATCGGAGCCCAATACGCGCTGCATGTGCAGCACATTCTCCGGTGTAAATAAATGCTTACTACCGTCAATGTGTGAGCGAAACACCACACCCTCGGGGCTCAGCTTTCGGTTGTGGCTCAGGCTGTACACTTGGTAGCCACCACTATCGGTAAGCATAGGCCCATCCCAACTCATAAATTTGTGTAATCCCCCGGCAGCATGCATTACCTCACTGCCTGGGCGTAGGTAGAGGTGGTAGTTGTTGCCCAGAATGATGTCAGGGTTTACATACTGGCGCAATGCCTGCTGCGATACTGCCTTAACGGTGGCCTGTGTGCCTACAGGCATAAACATGGGGGTGTGCACCACACCATGCCCGGTAAAAAGTTTGCCAGCGCGGGCCGCACTGGCAACATCAGATTTTTCAAGCTCAAAAAAGTCAGTACGCACGTGTGGTGCCGTCAGCGCACAAAGCCGCCAAGCTTAGCCCAGATGTCAACGCGGCTTTCGTTGTGGTTGCGTATGCGGCGTATGTTCTCGCGGTGGGTATAAATAACAAGCACCGTAAGGCTGATGGCTATACTGAATGTGATGCTATCAGGCCAGCGTTCGTGCAGCCCCTCAAAAATGAGCAGGTAAAGCGGCAGCGTAGCTACTGCCAGCATACTGCTCAAAGACACATACTGAGAGATCGTTAATACACACAGAAACACGACTACCGCACTCAGTGTAGCCCAAGGGCTGATGATGAGCATCATGCCAAGAATAGTATTCATGCCCTTGCCGCCGCGAAAGTCAGCGAAAATGGGATAGATGTGCCCCATCACGGCAGCCATGCCACACATGTAGTTGTAAAGCTTTAGGCGCTCATAGGTGCCTAGCGTTTGCCACCCCAGCAGAATGTCTGGCAAGAGAGCCGCTAAAATGCCTTTTGCCAAATCAATCAGCTGAACGGAGAGGCCAGGGTAAAATCCCAATACGCGGTAGGTGTTGGTGCTTCCTGCATTGCCACTGCCGTAGTCGCGAATGTCTTTGCCGTATTTCCACTTGCTAATCCATACAGCACTCGGTATGGAACCCAACAGGTAGGCCAGGCCTGCCAGTGGAATTATGAAAGGGGTGATTCCTGGTTGCATTAATGGCGTGTAAGATGCAAAGCCAAAGTTACGTGAATGTTATCAAAAATACCAGCGCCTTAATTCGCAGGTAACACTGTAAGCTGTAGAAACGAAGGCTTCTGCGGCGTATGGTACACACGAATAGTAGCCTTGCGGTAGTCGTTCGGGCTACAGGTGTAGGGGTCAATGAAGCGCTGTGGGTTGCGGTCTACCAGCGGGAACCAAGTACTCTGCACCTGCACCATTAGCCTATGCCCTTTCTTAAACGTATGGCACACATCCGGTAGTGTGTATTGCACGGGTGTGGGCTCATCTGGCAGAAAGGGTTCTGGCTTTTCAAAGCTATTGCGGTAGCGGCCACGCAAGATCTCGGCGCGTACCAACTGCTGGTAGCCGCCCAACCAGATAAGTCTCTCCTCCAAATCTTTAGGTGTGGGTGTGTTATCAGGATATACATCAACCACCTTCACCACAAAATCAGCATCCGTACCGCTGGTGCTAGCCACAAATTTTACCTGGATGGGGCCTGTAAGGGTAATGTCTTCTGTGAGCACTTCGGTTTCAAAGGTGAGCACATCGGGCCGCTGGCTGGCAAAGCGCTGGTCGTGTATCATGTAGGCTGTGCCCCGCGCCCACTGCTTGCGGCCAATGTACGGCACGGGCTTCTCTGGGTCAGACACATACTCACTGAACCCAGGCGCATCGGCTACATCTTCAGCTACAGGTGGGCGCCAGCCAAGCTTGCCATTGGGGTGTAAAAACAAGGCACGGTTCTGCACACCCTGCGGTGGCCAGGTGCTGAACTTGCGCCAGCGGTTAGCACCTGTTTCAAACACGGTTGCTTCTGCCAGACTGGGTGCCGCCCCTTTGGCTTTCAAATGGAAGTTCATGAAGGGCAGAAAGAGGCTGTCTATATAATAGTCACCCGTGCGCTGGCCAAAGCTGATGTCGCCGAGCGCCTCGCCCGGCCCCCACCAGCAGCCATGGCACCAGGGGCCCATCACCAGTTTGTTTTCCAGCCCAGGGTTTTGATTCTCTAGGCCTTCATACGTTTTTAGCGCGCCGTATAAATCCTCTGCATCAAACCAGCCGCCTACGGTAAGCATGGCAGGTTTAAGCTGCTTGGCATGGGGCACTGGGTTGCGGGCTTTCCAGAAGGCGTCCAGATTGGGGTGCGCCTGCACATCGTTCCAGAACTTGATACTGTCTTTAAAGAATTTATCGTCGGCAGCCTGGGCATTGGGTACGTGCTTCAAAAAGAACTTGTAGTTGTCCATCATCTTCAGCGGGTTCGGCGGGTACTCAGGATGCGCATCCATCGGCTTGCGGTCTTGCTGAAAATAAAGCATGAACTCAAACCAGTCCATGAGGAAGAAAGCGCCGCCGTGGTGCACATCATCGCCAATGAACCAATCCGTTACAGGTGCCTGTGGCGATACGGCCTTGAGTGCGGGGTGGTTGCTCAGCGCTGCGGTGGTGCTGTAAAAGCCAGGATACGATACACCGAACACACCCACCTTGCCATTGTTCCCTTCTGTGTTTTTTACCAGCCACTCAATGGTATCGTAGCTGTCCGTGCTTTCGTCTACGGCTTTCTGCTTTTTCTTGTCGGCTTCATTCACCTGCGGGCGCACGTGCTCATAGGCGCCCTCGCTCTTCCAGCGGCCACGCACGTCTTGATTTACGATGATGTAACCTTCACGCACCAGCTTATGGTAGCTGCCCTCCATCAGATCTGAAGTGTACTTGTCTGGCCCGTAAGGCTGGCTGCTATAGGGCGTCCGTGTCATCAAGAAAGGATAGGTCTTTTCTTTGCCTGCATCCTTCGGCACATACAGCGCGGTGTAGAGTTTCACGCCATCGCGCATGGGTATCATCACTTCGCGCTTGGCATAGTGGGTAAGCAGGTAGGTACTGTCTGCCTGTAGCGTGCTGGGCTGGGTATAGCTGGTGAGGCATATTGCCATTAATAAAAGAAAACAAAGTATTATGCGCATAGGCTTGGCAATTGGTTGCTGCACAAAGTAGTGAATAAAAACATCCGCTGGTGCTTTGTGCAAACACCACTATAGGCCGCCCCCCACTGATGTTTCAGCGCGGGGCAGCCTGGTAGCAGCCAAGTGTTTTGAAAACGCCACCCGAAGGCACACTTCTCCCACCGTCAATCCTCGCCAATTGACTTACCACACAAGTGTACCGGTTGCCTGTTCAACATCAGGGCCTTAACTAGCCTGTATGCTGGGATACTATGTGCTTGGGGTTCTGTTTACGTTACCTGAGAAAGAAAAAATACGCCCGGGCGATTTAGAAAGCTTAAGAGAAAGAAACTGTCGGCCGACTTGGTTTCGGGAAGCGGGGCTGTAGCTGGGGCTACTGCCTGCTTCTTACTACAATAATAAGATGGACTTTGTGGCTGTGGACAGTTATGCACGGTGCATAACTTGTTGAAGCGTAGGTTGGCCGGTGTATATGTGTCGCCGATTTAACCGTGAATCATAAAAATTTAAGGCCTGCGCGGCTTCGCGGCGAGCGCTCCAAGGCCGCGGGGCCATCGCCCGAGCTGCTCGACAAAACAAACTCGGGCCGAGGCGGCCCTCAAACAGCGCTGGCCCGAATATCGGGACGCTGCTTCGGGTTGGGACATACTGCAGGGAGGTGAGGTGCTGATGATTTGTGAATCAAACCTCTCCGGCGCTAGCTCTGCTGCGCGGAGTGATGCGGCTGGAGCCGCGACTGCTGGCACACGCGGCACAGCCGCGCGTGAGCGTGGGAATTACGCCCATAAGAATAACGTATAGTAGAGGTGGTATTGCTTTATTTATAAATCCCCGATATCATATACATCCCTACTCAAATCATGAAACTCATCACACGCACAAATCATAGAAACTGCAACCTGGTAATTCTCTCTACTTAATTTTTTATCTAAAGTGGCCAACAAATATTTTCGCAAATCAGAAAGAGATTTGAAATAAAAGCTTGCGTATTCATCAGGTAAGGCAGGGTTTGCACCCAGTACTCGTTGTTGCTCAATTACAGCACACAAACCAATTAATTTCCAATTAGAATAATTTTTTCTAAGTGCGAAATCAACTAAGTATGGTAATGCCATATAAGATGCGATTCCAACGTCTCCCTGGTGGTGCAGCTCATTCCAAAATTCATTAACAATTTCCTCAGTTACTTTAGGGTCATCAGTTTGTACTAATTTCTTAAGCAGGATTGAGGCATCATAAATAACACGATACCCCCCCTCGAAGGTTTTCCAAATCTCATCTTCTAATTCAATCATTCTAAAAATTTATTACTCACCAAAACGGTAGCAGATGCCGATGAAGATTGGTAGCAGTTGCCAGCCTACGTTGCTGCCGGTGGTGGGGTCTAGGGCCGCGGTGCTTGTGTTTGCGTTGGTGACGAGGGTGTAGCGCAGGCTGGCCTCTACGTCAAGTCGCTGTGCTACCTCATAGCGTGCACCGATGAAGGGCGAGAATGCGAAGCTGGTGCTGCGGCCCTTAAATGCGCCCTGGTTCAGGTTCGCAAAGTGCAGGCCCATTTCGAGGCCGCCGAAGAGTCGGAACTGACCCACCGGGTAGATATATTCGCCGGTGAGCATGAAGGGCAGGGCATCTACTGAGCCCTGGTTGTCGGCCTTGCTGCCGAGGGTGTAGAAGCCCGTGTTGAAGCCTACGGCAACATCATTCCTAATTTTGTAACGAAAGCTGAGCAATGCACCAATACCCGTTTTGTAGGCGTTGCCAAAACTGCCGGAAGCGATGACAGGGCCCGGGGCGATGCCTATCCACATTTTTTCATCCTGGGCATGGAGGGAAGCCGTGTAGCAAAGAAATGCTACTATGCATGCTGCAATGCTATGGCTCACGCGGCGGTAGCTGTATATGGGAGGGATGGAGAGATGCTTCTTCATATTGTTATTCCCACAGAAGTGGGAATCCTTATCCGGTTTATGCATAGATTCCCGCTTTCGCGGGAATGACGAAACACTGAGAGATGCAGACCTACGTCGGCATGACGATTCTTTTATTTTATTCATTTTACTCAAATTTTATTAGTACTTCATTGATTTGATGTTGGAGGGCAGGGGTGGCATCGGCCAAGGGCAGGCGTACGTGTGGTGTGCAGAGGCCCATAGCTGCGCAAGCGGCTTTTACGCCGGCGGGGTTGCCTTCCTTAAAAAGCAGTTCAATGAGTGGCAGTAGTTTATAGTGTAGGACCGCGGCTTGGGTAAAGCTGCCCTGCATTGCAAGCCGTACCAGTTCGCTGGTTTCGCGGGGGCGGGCATTGGCTGCAACACTGATGAGACCCGTGTTACCTATAGCGATGCCTGGCAACGCAAGTACATCATCACCCGAGAGTACCTGGAAGTGCGCGGGCTTGTTAGCAATGATTTTCATGCCTTGCTCCAGGCTGCCGCTGGCTTCTTTTACCGCAACGATATTGGGGCAGGCGTGGGCTATGCGCAACACGGTTTCGGGCAGTACATTGCTACCCGTGCGCGGTGGCACATTGTATAGCACGATGGGCAACGGGCTGGCCTCGCTCAGGGCGCGGTAGTGCAGAAATATTCCGTCCTGTTGGGGCCGGTTATAGTAGGGGCTTACACTGAGGAAACCCTGCACAGCAAAGCGTTTAGCATAGGCCTGCATTTTAGCGGCAACGGCGGCGGTGTTGTTACCTCCGCAGCCCATGAGCACTGGCAGTCGGCCATTGTTGGTTTCAAGGATGGTATCTGTACAGGCGTATAGTTCATCATCCGTAAGGGTTGCGCCTTCGGCGGTGGTGCCCATGGGCACGAGGTAATCTACCCCACCCTGCACCACGTGCTGCACTAGCCTTTTAAGTGCGGAAACGTCAACCGCGCCTTCAGGCGTAAAGGGTGTGATGAGGGCTACGCCAGTGCCCTGCCAGGTGGGTGTTGTCATGTCTATTGCAAAATCCTAGTGCGTGTTGTTAAAAACTTACTTTAAAGGCAGCAAATGCTTCTGGTGAGATTCCGGCCTTCGCCGGAATGACGCTCCACATACCTGCAAGTTTACGAAGCACGCTGTGTGTAGCAACACACAGTGCGGATGCTTTTCCTATTTTGCCAGTGCAATGGCATAAGCGTAGTGAATAAAAGTTAACTCGATTTGCCCGCTCCCGCTTAACTGCCCCAAACTAACCGTGGACCTGACCGATGGCATCTGCAAAAAAACAAACCTCCTTTGACCCCAGTGATGTAGGGGTATTCAACGGAAACCTATTTGGGCTGCCCTTTGGTACGGACGAAAGCCAAGTGGTGATTTTGCCCGTGCCCTGGGAGGCCACCACCAGTTACCGCGATGGCACTGCACAGGCACCTGAGCGCATACTGGATGCAAGCGTGCAGGTGGACCTCTACGAACCCGATGTGCCGCATGCCTGGCATGAGGGCATTGCGCTGCTGCCGGTATCAGAGCAATGGAAGAAACGGAACAAAGCCGTGCGTAAACAGGCTAAACAACACATAGACAATCTGGCGCATGGCGAAACCGAACTGAGCAGCAACCTGGTGGCACAGGTAAATAAAGCAAGCGAAGAACTGAATACCTGGGTAAAAGAGCAAACGCTAAAACTACTCAAAGCAGGCAAGTGGGTGGGGCTGCTGGGCGGCGACCACAGCACGCCGCTGGGCTATATGCAGGCTGCGGGGCAGTTTTACGGCAGCTATGGCATACTGCAGATAGACGCACACTGCGACCTGCGCGAGGCGTATGAAGACTTTACCTACAGCCATGCCAGCATAATGTACAACGCCCTTAAAATAAAACAGGTGCAGCGGCTGGTGCAGGTGGGCATACGCGACTACAGCCAGGGCGAGGCTGCGCTGATACACCAAGACAGCAAGCGAATCAAACTACACGACATGCGCACCTTGCGCCGCGCGCAGTTTGCAGGTACTACCTGGAAAGCACAGGTGGATGACATCATCAAGCAACTACCGCCGCAGGTGTACATCAGTTTTGACATAGATGGACTGGATGCCAGCCTGTGCCCGAGTACCGGCACACCTGTACCCGACGGGCTTGGCTTTGAGGAAGCATTGTATCTGTTAGACCGTGTTGCGCGCAGCCGCACCATCATTGGGTTTGATCTGAATGAAGTAGGCGTGCAGGGTGATGTCAGCGAATGGGATGCGATAGTGGGTGTGCGGGTGCTGTACCGCCTGGCCTGCCTGATGAGCCTTTCGCGCAAGTTAGCGGCTAAAAAGAAGCTCGATAAATAATGCAGCTACCGCCCTATCTACAACCCGGCGATACGGTAGCCATAGCTGCAACTGCGCGCAGTTTGACGCTGGAGCAACTCACGCCGTGCATCAGCCTGCTGGAAGAAGCAGGTTACCACGTGCGGCTGGCCGATGCGCTGTTTGACAGACACCATCGGTTTGCGGGGACCACTGAACGGCGAGCAGCTTCTTTCAATCAGTTGTTAGCTGATAGACATGTGAAGGGCATATTCTGTGCGCGTGGCGGCTATGGCACCACACCCATGCTGGATGCAGTGCATCTGAAACAGCTGAAGCAAACACCCAAATGGATAGTAGGCTTTAGCGACTGCACGGGGCTTCTGGCTGCAGCAGCGCATCACCATGTAGCCAGCCTGCATGCGCCCGTAGCCAAACAAATGGGTGCGGCCAGCACAAACCCTGGTGTGCAGCAAACACTTGCCCTGCTGGCAGGTGAACCGCAAGACGCCCTGGCTTTCAAAACTGAAATTGCGCATAACAAAAAGGGCACGACTGAAGGCATTTTACTGGGCGGCAACCTGAGCCTGCTGTGCCACCTGATTGATACGCCGTATGAGTATGAATATGACGGCGCGTTACTTTTCATAGAAGAAACGGGCGAGTATGCCTATCATATTCATCGCATGCTGGTGCAGCTGCGGCGCAGCGGACGGCTGGCAGATTTGGCGGGGTTGCTGGTGGGGCAGGTGGACAATAAACCCGAACCTGATGATGAGCCTTTTGGGATGAGCATAGCTGATATGGTGCAGGAAGCAACAGCGGGCTACAGCTACCCTGTATGCTACGGGCTGCCCGTCGGGCATGGCGAGGTAAACCTGCCGCTAGTCGTTGGGACGCGTGCCACGCTGAGTGTGACGGCGAAAGAAGCATCGCTGCGGTATGCGGGTGGCCAAACCTAATGGCTACAGCTTTTGCTTTATCTTTGAACGCTATATTTTTCTTCAAAGCATTTAGAATGGAATTTTTAAAGAACTCTGCTGTCCGCACAGTTTCGCTATGCATCGGGCTATTGTTCCTGGTGAGCCTGGTTTACTTTAGCCCGCTGCTGCGAGGCAAAGTTCTACCGCAAACGGACGTGCTGAAAGCCCGTGGCATGCAGAAAAATATAGAAGACTACCGTGCACAGTACGGCGAAGAAGCGTACTGGAGCACGAGCATGTTTAGTGGCATGCCAGCCCAGACCATTGGCATACGCTACAAAGGCAACATCATGGATGGTGTGCGGCATGTGTTTACGCTGGGGCTACCCTACCCCATTGGGTATTTCTTTCTAGGTATGGCGCTTTTCTTTGGGCTGCTGTATGCCAGCGGCATCAACCCGTGGCTGAGCGTGGCGGGCGGGCTGGGCTATGGCTTCTTTACCTATACCAGCATGATAGTGGAAGCTGGGCACGTAAACAAATTTTTTGCGCTCATGGTGGCGCCGGGCGTGCTCATGGCAATCGTACTGGCCTTCAACAAGCGGCCCTGGATGGGGGCGGCGCTATATGCACTATGGATGGGGTTGGAGATATACTTTAACCACATACAGATGACATATTATATGCTGTTTGTAGGCGTAGCGTATGTGGTGTACAAATTGGTGGCAGCAATACGTGAAAAGAAGATAGCTGGTTTCGCTAAAGCGACGGGGTTACTGGCGGCGGGTTCTCTCATAGCGATACTGATGAATGCTGTGCCGCTGTACCCGCTTTACACTTACACGCAGTACACCATACGCGGGCCTACAGAGCTGGACACACAAAAAGAAAATGAGAAGACCGGTGGGCTAGACCGCGACTATGCCTATGGCTGGAGTTACGGGCGCGATGAAATGCTGACGCTGCTGGTGCCAAACGCTATGGGGGGCGCCAGTACAGGTGAGATGGAAAAGAATTCCGAATTTTATAAAGAACTCAGAAAAGATGAACGCCTGTTTGATGCTTACACACAACAAATAGGCAACCGCGTTAACTACTACTGGGGAACGCAACCCTTTACGGGCGGGCCTATATATGTGGGCGCAGTATTGATTTTTCTAGCAGTAGCGGGCGTAATGCTGGCGGAGAGTGGGCTGGCGTATGCGCTGCTGTATGCCACACTACTCTCCCTTTTGCTATCGCTGGGCAAGTTTAGTTATGGCATACCCGCAGCAATTCTCATACTTGTGTTGCCTGCCATCTATGCATTTTCACATCGTTACTTGAAGGGAATACCCAAGCATGCCTATGGGCTTGCCTTGGGTGTGATAGGCTTTATCGTAGCTACTGTGATAGATGGCGATCCGGAAACTCAATATCGGTTTGCCGATTTTTTTATGGAGTACCTGCCCCTGTACAACAAGTTCAGGGTGCCGAGCAGCATGCTGGTAATCGCAGCTATCACCGTGCCGTGGCTGGCTATGCTGGGCGCACAGGCGCTACTGGATGAAACGAAAGAGACAAAAGAAAGGCAGCTCGCCCTGTATTTTGCTGCAGGAATAGCTGGTGGCGTGTGCCTGCTGCTGGCAGTGGGCGGTGGTAGTTTTTTTAGCTTTAGCGTGGCTACAGACAAACAAATCGGCCTGCCCCAAAATCTGGTAGATGCGATGGTAGAAGATCGGCGAGCCATGCTACAGGCAGATGCATGGCGCAGCTTGGGCTTCATACTGGTAGCTGGTGCAGCATTTGTGTTGTATCTGCGTAAGACTATAACCAGCGCTTTACCCGTGATTGCAGCCGTGGTGTTGCTTACCGGCGCTGATTTATGGCTGGTAAACCGACGGGTACTAAATGATGACAGCTATGTGCGGAAAACGCAAAGTGAGGATGTATTCACATTGCGCGAAGCGGATCAGCTCATCAAACAAGATACGGGTTACTTCAGGGTGTACCCCATCAGCCGAAACCCATTTAATGATGGCTTTACGCCTTATCACTTTAACAGTATAGGCGGGTACAATGCCGCCAAGCTGCGCCGCTACCAGCAGCTTCGCGAACGGCACTTAAGCCCCGAAGACGGCAAGGTGAGCCCGAATGTGATAAGCATGCTAAACACACGCTACATTGTGACAAACCAGTCACTGAACCTGCCCATTTTTGAAACCCTACATAAAACACGTGATGGTGAGTATCTGATGCTGAACAAAGCCAACTACGGCCCTGCATGGATTGTGCAGCGTGTGCTAACCGTACCCACAGCAACACAGGCACTGGACACACTGGGAGGGCTCCTTAGTTATGAAACGGCGGTGATTGAAGAACGGCAGAAAACAATGCTAGGTAGTTACAGCGCAGATGCAGTGGATACCAAAACAGAAAGCATTATGCTGACCAAACATACCAACCGTGAGATGGTGTATAGCTACAGCAGCCCTAAGGCACGCTTCGTAACGTTTAGCGAAGTGTATTATGCCGATGGCTGGACGGCAACCATAGATGATAAAGAAGCCCCTATACTACAAACCAATTTTGTGTTACGCGGGCTTGCTATACCTGAGGGCAAACATACTGTGAGGTTTTATTACGACCCACCCAGCATACATACTGCGCAAACGGCAGCCTGGGCAGGTAGCATTGCCCTGGTGTTATTCATGGGGCTGGCTGTCTTTATGGAATGGCGCAGCGGCAGGCGAGCTGCTTGATCCTGACATGGGTAATGGTTGAAACGCGCATATGCAGGTATGAATCCGGCCCATGCATTAGAGGCCTCCGTATTGCCCCACACCCTCTATGCGGGCACTGGTAGAAAACCCCACCCACCTGATTTCGGTATGCATATTTAGGTTGTGGCGCTGGTAGTAGCCATTTTCATTAAAGAACACTTCCGTGTCAATACGCGTTATGTAGAGCCAGCTGTTGCGCACGATGCTACACGACACATAACGCAACACTTTGCCAATGCGCACAAACTTCTGTGCATGCAGATTTGTTTTCCCTTCACAGTCCGGTTTGATTATACCTGTAAGCGTATCGCCCTTTACTTGCAGCGTGAAGTATTCTTTTAGTGCTGCATCTTCCACGGCATACTCTACTGCATAGCTTACTTCAGGAGAAAATTCCTTTGGCTGCTCGGCCTCACCTTTGTTCAAGCGCATCACTGATTTGCCTGCTATTTTACTTACTCCATATTTCTTGGTGAGCTGGTTGCCGCCCCCTTCGTCAGCATTCGCGGAAAGTATCGCTTTGGTGTATGAGAAGCCAGCCGCTGCGCTGGCATCCACCTGTGCCTGAAAGGTTTTCTGCAAATCAAAGGCCTGTGCATAGCTGCGGCTTATACCCGCAATGCCGAATAGCAACCCGATAATGATTCTCACGCTGCTTTCGTAAACAATTAAGAGAGTACTGGCAACAATACAGTAAAGGATGTACCCTTACTCACCTCGCTGGTCACGGTGACTCTTCCATCATGCAAAGAGACTACTTCTTTAACCAAACTAAGGCCCAGGCCCGTACCGCGCTCTCCTGCTGTACCGATGCGCTGCTTGGCACCAAACTTTTCAAACACCCGCGGCAACTGGTCTGCCGGGATGCCCAACCCTGTATCCGTTACTTGAATGCTTCCCCAGTTCCTGCCATCTTCTACCACTTTCGTTACAGTAACTGTGACTGACCCGCCCTTGGGGGTAAACTTAATTGCGTTGTTAATCAGGTTGCTAATGGCCATACTTAGTTTGGCAGCATCTGCTTCTATCTCCACGGGTTCGGCAGCATTGAGCGTAAGCGTAATGCCCTTCGTCATTGTTTGTGGCTGGAATACCGGAACGAGTGAAGTGATGAACTGGGTAATGTCGAGTGGAGTTTTCTTTATGCTGTCAGTCCCCGTCTCTAATCTTGCAAGTTCAAGTATGTCGTTCGCCAGCTTAACTACACGCGAAGTATTGGTTTGTATAAGCTCGCTATAGCGAATCACTTCGCTGGGGTTCCGTGCAAACTCAGGATCTTTTAACAGTCCCGCCAGCTCTGCAATGCCGCCTAGGGGGCCACGTATTTCGTGCGAAACGATATTCAGAATTTTGTCTTTGTGTGAATTGGCAGACATCAATTCTTTGGTGCGCTTGTACACTTCAGCTTCTAGGTGCTCATTAAGAAACCCATTGTCCAGCGCGATAGATGCCTGTGCACCCAGAATGTTTATTACCTCTACGCGGTCTTGTGAGAAAGTTTGTGCCTGTGCGCGGTTTTCCAGGTAGCCCACGCCCATCAGTTTGCCCTGGTTTACCAGCGGGAAAGCATAAAAAGAACGCACCTGGAATTTGGAAACATATACATCACTATTCCATGGCTCCTCAAAACAGGCATTGCCCTGCACTACTGGTGTTAGCGTAGCTCCGATTTTTTCAAGTATTGCGGCAGGATAGTCAGAGCTGTTAGATTCTAGCGGTTCACCGTCTAATACTTGTGCGGGCAGGTTTGCCAGCGCAAGCGCATGTATGCGCAGGCCGTCATCTGTATTCAGTGCCACCACACCCTTTTCTGCACCACTAAAGCGCAGCATCAGCCTCAGCATTTCGGTATACACATCCTGCAGGTCGCGCTGCCGCGCAATGACCTGGCTGGCATCGTGCAGTGTGCGTAACACACGGTTTTGCTCTTCTATAGTAGCCCGCTGCATGTAGCTTTTTGCCGCTTCCTCTATGGTGAGCTGCATGTCCTTCATGTCCCAGGGCTTGTTAATAAAGCGGTACAGCTTCGCTTTATTGATGGCATTGGTTACATGGTTTACAGTACCTGCCTCACCTGTAAGCATGATGTTCAGTGTGCGAGGTGAGAGGTTGTGTGCTCGAATCAACAACTCATCCCCCTTCATGCCTGGCATGATTACGTCTGCTATGAGTACGGCTATTTCTTTGCCTTTTCGCAGGCTGTCCTCCATTACCTCCAGCGCTTCCTCCCCGCTCAGACAACACTCTATGGTAAACTGTTTGCCCAGGTGTGCATTCAGTTGCTCATCCAGGGTATCTAAAACCTCCTTAACATCATCTACACACAGGATAATCGGCTTCCCTTTGCGCGTAACAGCCTTGTCGGCATCCACCAGTGGTTGCATGCCCGAAGGTACGGAAAAAACAGCGTTCATATAGTGGGTATAGAGGTGTGGGCAGAAAGGTCAGGGTGGGTTGTGGATTTGTCTTGTGAAGCGAGCGAAGGTGCGGGCAATATGGGCAAACGAGCAATGAATTCTGTCTCACCCGCCCTGCTATTTACCAGTAGTACTCCACTGTGCTTTTCAATGATTCGCTTACTGATAAAAAGGCCCAAGCCGGTGCCCTCACCACGGCCCTTGGTTGTAAAAAATTGATCGAATATCTTATCAACTACCTCTTGGGGTATGCCTGGGCCATTGTCCTTAAAGTTTACCGTCACCCAGCCGGGTTCAGGCTGTGCTACCCGTATGGTTATCTTCCCTTTGTTCTGCATAGCATGCACCGCATTGCTAATTAGGTTGTTCCACACCTGGCCCAGCTCATGTGGATAGCCCCAGAGTATGGGCACCTGCTGGTATTGCTTATCCAGCTCTATACCCTGCTTCACGTTGTAGTTGTACAGGGTAAGGATGCGGTCTATGGTTTCAGGCAAGTCGTATTCCTGCATTTCGTCTGAGGTTTCATGGTAAGCTGTGAGCTTCAGGTTTACCACAATGCGCTGGGTGCTTTCTACCGCGTCACGAATTTTGCGTGCGCTGCGCCCTATTTTCACTATGCTAATGGCGGACTCAATGAGTTGCAAGGCATTGGGGGCACGTAGTAGTGGAAGGTATTGTTGCACATCCCCCAGCGAACCCAGCTTTACGAGTGCGTCGGCATACTCTGTAGCGTTGGGTTCAAGGTCCGTTGCGGCAAGTGCTTCTTCATACTCGCCACGCAGCTTTCTTTCTTCACGCGTACTGTAATTGTCTTCATGGTTTAGTGCAGTACTAACAAGCTGAATGAAGCAGTCGCTCACGGCATCTGGTTGGGTGCGTAGCAACCTAGGCACCTGCTGAATGGTTTGTGGCAGCGATGTAAGCAGCCCCTGGGCAGTTCCTTTGATTGCGCCAATGGGGCTATTGATTTCATGGGCTACCTGCGCCACCAGTCTACCTATCGCAGCATCACGCTCCTGCTTCACAAGCTGCTCCTGGCTTTCCTGTATAGCGTGGTTTGCCTGTTCCAATTGCTCCTTTTGAACTAGGAGCGTACGGTTTTTTTCTTCTATTTCTTCAGTGGTTTGCACCAGGCGCTGGTTGTAGGCTTCCAGCGCTTTATCGCGCTCGTTGATTATCTGCAAGCGCTCCTGCAACTGCTCTGCATTTTGGGTCAGCTGTTCGTTTTTTACTTCCAGGTCGCCTTTAGCCAGCTGAAGCTCCTGTGTTTTAGACTTCACCTCGTCTGCCAGTAAGCGCTTTTGCCTTTCCAGTGTCCAGGAACGGTAACGCACCGCGCCAATGAACAAACCTATACCCCCCAAGACATAGAGTGCATACGCCCAGTAGGTAGCATACCAGGGTACGGGTATGCTAAAGGACCATGCAGAAATAGGACTAGCCCCGTAGTAGCAATATGCACGTGCAAGCAGCGTATAGCTGCCCGGGTACAGGGTTTCGATTGCAATACTTCTTTCGTGTTTCAGGGCGCTCCAGTTTTGCTGCAAGCCTTCTAGCTTGTGTTGATACAGTAAATTTTGCGGATGGGTGTATAGCGGCACCTGCATACGCACCTGCACCTCTCCCTTATTGGCTGGAACCTCGGGAATTCCTTTCATGCGCATGGGCACATCTTGAATGGTAGCTGACAACCTAGGTGCTAACGGTACCTGCTTGGAGGGGCTAACTCGCCAAGGGAACTGGTACAGGTTTACCTTTCCCCCCACGCGTGCCACTGCCCCTACATGCCGCGCATCTGGCTGAATGATCCAATTCTCAGTCTCTGGCAGCACCAATGCCGTGAAGCAGGTATCTACTTTCATTTGCCCCGCAACGCTGGAAAACCTAAAAACCCACCTGTTGCTTTTTACCCAGGCTTCTTTACCCCTATTAATAACCTGAATCGGTGAAATGCTCAGGTAGGGCTTTAGCGCGGGTGCAGGTAGCCAATTCCCGTTTGCAAACACATACGCACTGCTGGCGGTTACCGCATACACGCTATCTGCCAGTGTGAGAAACTGCGTGCCCGCACCCTTGCCTCTGGCAGGCAATACTGCCTGGGCAATTCCCGGGCTGCCCGTTAGTTCAGCATTCTTCCACTGTAAGCGGAATACACCTTTACTACTGGCCACAAATGCCACATTGGGCAGGCCAGGCTGCAGCACACCCTGCATCAAATTTGCTCCTTTCGATACTTCCACCCTGCTGCGCTCTACCCATTTCTTATTGACCTGCTGCAACACTACTACATCAGACCCTGCCAATGCAATGAGCCTATCGGGCTGTGAAGCGGGTAACAATTGCTGTACGGCGTACTTGTCAAGTGCAACTAGAATAGCTGTAGTTCCTGCAATCTCGAACACACCCCGTAGCGTGGGTACCAGCAAACTCCCATTGTAATGAATGAATTTTAGTACAGGAACGCCCTCTAAACCCTGCACTTTGCTCAGGCCTGCTTCAGCCTGTAGCCCTGCCCCTTTTGCACCTTTCTGTCTTTCTAAGCGGTCAACAATTTCACTCTCCACCTCTCCTGCAAAGGCCCCACCCGCCTGCTCATTGGTGACACCTGCACCCAGTGCTAACTTGTTATTGGGTAAGGCATATACACCTGACTGGGTAGCAATGTATTGGTGCGTACCGGATTCTGTAATTGCAAAGGGTTGTGCGGTAATGCGAAGCGGTAAGGATAGGATAGGAAGTGCTGTTGCAACATGACAAGGGCCATCATCACTGCTGAGCCAGAGGCCCCCGTCAGCTGCTGCGGTCATGGCGTGTATATTTTCATTTGGCAGCCCGGTGGTGCTGTCCAGTGCTGCCAAGGTGCGGCCCGAGGCAGCATCCAGAATGATTATGCCTCGGTTCTTTGTGGCTACGGCAACCCTGCCATTGGGCAGCAGCACCCCCTCAACCATGCCCCGCGCTTCCCAGAGGGGTTTTACTGCAGAAGCAAACTGGCGAACTTCCTTCTGTGCCACGTCGTAGCGAAACAGTTGAGGTGTGCCTGTTAGTTTATCCTCACATCCCAGCAGCATTCCCTTACCTCCTGGCAACTCATTAGCAAAACGAATACGCAAACTGCTAAACCTTTGCGCATTTGCCGCGGGTATAAACTGGCCCGTCTGTATCTCATGCAGCCCCTGGCCTGCAAGGTTCACATATACCTTGCTTTTGTGCCCAACAAATCCCGCAAAGAGCTGCTTGCCAGCGGTTAGTACAAATAGCAGCTTGTGCGTCTTGGCGTCAAAAGCAAACACATGCTGCGCACAGTAAGCATACACCCGACCTGCATGCAGCAATAATTTTTCTATGGTGGCAAAGTTTTTTTGTTTGGCTTCCAGCGTAGCTGTGAGGTCAGTGTATGTATAGCCTGTTTCAGCGGGTTTCAGCACTGCCAGCTTGCCGCGACCGCCCAGAAAAAGGCTGCCCGATTCAGTAACTGCGAGTGCGGTCACATTGTAATCATCGCGCTGCCACAGGGGGCTATACTGTGCACCATCAAACTGCCACACACCATCTTCAGTGCCTAACGCAAGGGTACCACCGGGTAGCGTCGCCATTGCCAATATCTTACGGGCATCGAGTCCGGCATCTGCCACGGCATACTGCGTAACAAGTGGGTGCAAGCCCTGTGCATGTAAAGCACTTCCCGCTACTGCTAAAAAGGAAGCAACGCCTACACATGCACAAACGCACAGCCTGTGAAAAAGCCGCCGAACCCTGCGCGTGCAGCATTGGGCTACTTTTACAGATGCCAATAGTGCGGGGGGGCAAACATTAAGATACACAGATAGCCAAATTTACTGGCAAATTCTTGCCCCTCACAGGCCTGCCCTTTCTTTATGCCCACAAAAGCAAGCAGGGCGTAAACACCCTAGAAAAGCCCGTAGAAAAAATGGCTAACTATTTTATTGTGCAGACACATCCTGATGGCCAGGCTTAGCAGGCTTGTGCTACTCCACTTTGGGGCCGCCATTCAGTATATCATGGCCCATTTTATCTTTCTTGGTGCGCAGGTACTGCTCGTTGTAGGGGTTTGCGGGTACTTCTATAGGCATGGTGCCTACAATCTCCAACCCGTAGCTGGCTATACCCACACGCTTCTGAGGGTTGTTGGTTATGAGTCGCATTTTGCTCACGCCCAGGTCGCGCAGTATCTGGGCACCTATGCCATAGTCGCGCTGGTCTGGCCTGAAGCCCAGTTCCACATTGGCCTCCACGGTATCTCTGCCCTGCTCTTGCAGCTTGTAGGCATGTAGTTTATTTATAAGGCCAATGCCCCTGCCTTCCTGGTTCATGTAGAGCACTACGCCTTTCCCCGCTTGCTCTACCATGCCCATGGCTGCGGCCAGTTGGTCGCCACAGTCGCAGCGCAAGCTGCCTAGAATATCACCTGTAAAGCAAGAGGAGTGTACGCGTACCAGTATGGGTTCATCCGGTAGCCAGTTGCCTTTAACCAATGCGAGGTGTTCCTGGCCCGAGTGTATATGTTTATATGCTATCAACTTAAACTGACCGTACTTGGTAGGCATTTGTACCTCCACCTCCCGCGTTACAAGTTTTTCGTGCTGAATGCGGTACTGAATCAAGTCAGCAATCGAAACCAGCTTCATACCAAACTTATCTGCCATCTGGCGCAACTGGGGCAGACGGGCCATGGTGCCATCTTCATTCATGATCTCAATGATGACACCTGCTGGCTGAAAACCAGCAAGCCGTGCAAAGTCTATTGCGGCCTCAGTATGGCCTGCACGCCGCAATACGCCATCTTCCTTCGCGATGAGTGGGAAGATGTGCCCAGGCCGTGCCAGGTCGTTTGGGTTTGTGGCAGGGTCAACCAGCGCCTTAATTGTACGGTAGCGGTCGTAACTGCTAATGCCAGTAGTGGTGCCGTCCAGTGTGTAGTCAACACTCACGGTAAACGCCGTTTGATGCGGGGCATTGTTGCGCTGCACCATGGGCTCCAGGTTTAGCTCTGATGCCCGCTGCTGTGTGATGGGTGCGCATATCAGGCCACGCCCTTCTTTACTCATAAAGTTGATAATGTCTGCCGTTACACTTTCTGCAGCGATGAGGAAGTCGCCTTCATTCTCGCGGTCAGCATCGTCAACTACAATAATCATCTTGCCTGCGCGTATGTCGTCAATGGCATCGGCAATGCTATCAAGCAGTATGGTTTGGCTCTCTACCTGCGTTTGCATGACCTGTGTTTGTAGGAAAAGAAAATACGTCTGGCAATACAACAAAAAAACGGGCGAATGCATTCATTAATTAAATAAGTAAGTACGGCACTTATCCTATGGTAAGGGGCTACTGTGAGATGGGCTTACGGGCGGTGGGCTCCCAGAAAGGCTTCACATTGCCCGTGACGTACTGTAAGAACCCTGCGGCCATGGCCACATGCATAGCGTAAAAGTGCCCGATGCGGTTTAAGGGGCCCATGTACCGGAAGCCCCGCCTCTCTAGTAGCAAGCCTCCAGCCAGCAGCAAGCAGCCCAGCTGGAATGGCCACAGGTAGCCTAGTGGCTGCTCATACATCGCCGCCAGCAAACTAGTTACCAAAATGCCAAGCAGCCACACCGGGCCCAGCCAACGCACGGCCTTGTGCACTAGAAATGCGATGCCTGCGGCAAAGGGTAACTGGAACAAACGTGGGAACCAGTAGCCCAGGTTCTGGTAGCACCCTGCAGCAATGCGCGCTTTGCGTTTGAATTCAGTTTGTGCATCGCTGGCCACAGCCAGCCTACAGGTGGCACCCTGCACCAGTAAGCTACGGTAGCCTTTGTGCAAGGCCGCGAGTGTTACAAACAAATCATCTCCCACAAACCCGCTAGGTATCTGGCCATAAGCACGCTTACGTATCGCATAACAGGGGCCGTATACCCCCATGCATACCCCCCACCCTGCGCTTTCTATTTGCTTTGTCATTCGCTCCAGGCTGGCATACTGGCTCTCGGCAACAGCTACTGCGCTGGCGTTTGGCTTTACCGCAATCAAATCGCTACTGGCAATACCCACCCTAACGTCAGCCAGTGCTGCCACAAGCAGCTCAAACGTGCCAGGCTCAAGCTGTGCATCTACATCCGTTATCACGAGTACGTCTGTATCCGCAGCTTCTACCATTTGGTTCAGGAGTGCAGCTTTGCCTATGCGTGTTTCGCTTTCCACAATTCTCAGTTGGTTGCTCTGCGCAGCAAACTGCCTAACTGCATCAGCGGTACCATCCGTGCAGCCATCCAAGCCTACCTCAATATGTAGTTTATGAATTGGGTAACTTGTTTGTAAAGTATTGATAAGCTTTTGGATGATGCGCGCGGCAGCATTGTGCACCGGTATGAGTACAGTAAGGTGCGGGAGGGCATTGTTTGACACCTGCGCGGGCTGCCCCGGCCGCAATACGACAGACACAAGGGCCAGCATGCCTGGATACAGCACGTAAGTGAGCAAGAGTGCCCCCAGGCAGATTAACAGAATGATCTCGACTACTATCATATTCTTGCCATACCTATCTACCACTGGTGCCGATGTTTAGCTCGTCGTAGAAACTGTGCAGCGCTGCCATAGCATCGGCTTGATTGTGCACCGCCTTCACATAGGCTCGAGCGTGGGCGGCCATTGCCAGCCTGCGTGTTGGGTTCTGCAGCAGCTCTACTATACAGGCAGCAAAGGTTTCAGGCGCATCGGCTATAAACACCTCACGCCCACTCTGCACGCCAGCCCCTTGTGCGCCCTCGGTAGTGGTGACCACAGCTTTGCCCAGCGCCATGGCTTCCAGCAGCTTCAAGCGAATGCCACTACCTGCCTGTACTGGTATTATCACAACCGCAAATTTTGCCAGGAATGCATGTGCATCGTCTACCTCACCCTGTATGGTTATGCGCTTACCCGCCCACTTAAACACTTGGGGCAAAGGGGCTTTTCCCGCTATGTCCAACTTGGCCTCCGGCATACGCTCCAGCACATTAGGCCATACATCGCGAATAAACCACTGCAATCCCTGCAGGTTTGGCAGCCAATTTAGTGCCCCAAGGTAAGCCACCTCACACCCTTCAGTTACCTGAGGTGCATGTTCAGGTACACATACCCAGGGGTGTATAGTAGCCTGCTTCCCTGTGTACCCTAGCTTGCGAAAGGCATCCGCATCCGTATGCGTAAGGGTAAGCAGACCATCTATACCTTTCACCACTTCTGCTTCATACTTTTTCATTGCCACTGCCAGGTACTGATAATAAAATTTTCGGAGCAGCTGCCTTTCATGGTGGGCCATGCGCTGCCAGATCTCATGCTCGGCATTGTGTGCGCGCAGCACTATTGGCGCACGGCTATACCGTCGGATAACATCTATGTAAGGTGTCATAAAAACTGTTTCCAGTTGTATGACATCAAACGTCTCGTTTGTCAATAGCCTGGAAAGCTGCTCAGCAAAGCCTGCATGCAGGTAGCGCAACACAGGGTATGGTGTGCGCTGAAACAGCGCCGAGGTCAAAGCACTCCAATAACCTGGCGTCGTATCTACTTCTGTAGCAATTATGCGCAATTCTGGAGGCCACTTCTCATGGGCCAGGTGGTGCTTATTCGGGTTTAGCGAAGTAAGCGTTACAGCATGCCCTGCCTCGTCCAACCCCAGCAACAGTTGCCACATGGCTTGCGCCCCGCCATCGTTCGGCGGGTAAGGGATACGTGGAGTTAGGCATAATATCTTCACAGTTTAACACTACCTGCGGCGACGCTTGATTCGTTTATCCAGCCTACTGGTGCCACTCCCGCTCTCACCTATCATTACATGCAGGTCAAAGTATAGGCTGCGCAGGTTGCCCCCGTCCCACCCCGGGCGGCCATCGGGGTTGCGCACAAAGTTAGTGATGGCAATGTTGTACAACAGGCTAAAACCTGTAGTGCCAAAGTTTGTAGGCAGTTCTATAGAAAACCCCAGCGGGATGGTTGCATAGAGGCGGTTCACCTGATAGTCCAACACTGGTAAGGTTTTCTGCACAATTAAATCCTGTGCACGCATACGGTAGCCAGCACGTATGCCCAGCTTGGGGTAAAACACACCGAAGCGTGGGCCCACACGCAGGTCGAATTCAACTGCTCCCAGTGCAGTGCTCTGTTCATTGCCTTGGTCCATCATGGCGCCAGGCAGGTAAAGCGTACTGCCCTGTTTCTCTTTCCACAAAAAATTCAGGCCTACCTCAGCCCCCCCCCGTTTGTTAAAGCTTTTGTAGGAAGCGCCCAGCACCAAATTTCCAAAGGTGCCACTCACTACGGGGTAGCGGTCTGCGTTGGCTATGCTGTTAAAATCTGCGCCCAATCTGAAAGCAAAACCGCGCTGCGCCTGTAGCGCAACAGGCAATAAAGCCATACAAAACCAGACAAGGTACTTCATCTGTTTTTATCAATATGTACTTCCACTTTTGGGGGTTCTAGCAGTTCGGGCATCGGTGGCACATTCATAAATTCTGACATTCGCAATAGGAGTTTGCGCATATCATCTGGCAGGGGGCTGGTAAGGTAGATGCGCCTGTCCAGCGTGGGGTGATGAAAGCCCAATGTTTTGGCATGCAGCGCCTGGCGTGATAAAAGGTCAAAGCACTCCTGCATGAAACGTTGAAACGCTTTACTGGGTTTGCCACGTAGCAGCCGATTTCCGCCATAAAATTTATCGCTAAACAGTGTGTGCCCGATGTGCTTAAAGTGTACACGAATCTGATGCGTGCGGCCTGTTTCCAGTTTGCACTCTACAAGCGTGCATACCCCAAAGCGCTGCAAAACGCGGTAGTGCGTCACGGCGTGCTTGCCTTGTTTAGGGTCGTCGCTTACCACAAAGCGCTTGCGGTCGCTGGGGCTGCGCATGATGTTGCCTGTAATGGTGCCACGGTCATCGGCCAGGTTGCCCCATACTATTGCGTAATACACCCGGTCAGTAGTGTGGTCAAAAAATTGCTTGGCCAGAAAAGCATAAGCCAGTTCATTTTTGGCCACGACCAGCAGGCCGCTGGTGTCTTTGTCTATGCGATGCACCAATCCTGGGCGCATCTCGTCTCCCCCTGGCAAGCCCTTAGCAGCGATTTTTTCTTTCAGTGTTTGAAAGTGTTGCAGCAGGCCGTTTACCAGCGTACCGTTATAGTTGCCTACGCCTGGGTGCACCACCAAGCCAGCCTGTTTATTCACCACCAAGAGGTCATCGTCTTCATACGCTATTTCAATGGGCACTGGCTCAGGTTTCAAGTCAGGGCTCTGTGGGTAGGGCATGGCAATGCTCACCACGTCGCCCGGCTTTACTTTGTAGCTTACTTTGGCGGGCTGATCGTTGACCCGGATGAAGCCTGCCATGGCAGCATTTTTAATGCGCGAACGCGAGATGGTGCGTATGCGATTCGCCAGAAAAAGGTCCACCCGCATCATTTCCTGTTTAGGATCTACACGTATACGGTGGTGCTCGTAAATCTGAATCTCGTCTGACTCGCCAAACTCCTCCGTATCCAGCGCATCTTCCGGCCCAGTGTTCTCTACACTCACCACTTCTACTTCGTCCACTCGCTGGGTATGCCGCATTTCTTTATCCGATGTGTTTCAGTATTGCTTGCTTGTATGCACAAGTTATTCAAGCAGCAAAGTTACAGATTTAGGGGGCGCTGCCCCACGGTTGCCTGGGTTGGCATGCTAACCGCAATAGCGGCCAACATTACAGGAAGACAGGGCAATATGAGCCGGTACTCGCTGTGGTGATACACCCCGCATACGACAACAAGGTAAAGCAGTATAAAAATGGCACAAACTGCAACCCACACACGGGCCGCGTGCGGGCGTAGCCATACCCAGATGCAGGTTGTAGCGAAACCAAATAGAAGCGAAGCATAAAGCGCTGCACCCATCAGCTTAAACAGCTTTCCAGTAAAGCCTTCCATCATCCAGCTTCGGCTAGAAAGGTAATACGTGCCTGTCTGAAACAGCAGCCGATACATGCTGCGCAAGGGTGCGAGCAGATATACTTCGTGAGGCTTCTCTGCTTGGTAAGCATCAGCATAACGGTTCAGCTTTTCAGCAATGGCAAGCGATAAACTTTCCTGCCCTGGTTTTAGCAAGTCCGTTTGTGAAAGCTTCAGGCATAAGCCGCGTACCAGTTGCAATGAGTCGGCAGTGTAGGCAGAGCAGTAAGCATAAGCTGGAATCTCCACAGTGCTTGAGTCACCCAGGTTCACACCCATTGAGTCAAAATACCGAATGGCGGCATTGGGGTACCAGCGGGTATTGTCGCCGCCCCAGTTCTGCACAAACCGAAAAATTGCTGCGGTGTGGGGTGGCGGCACTTCACCACCCCAACTGGTACTAGTAAGCGGGATGAACTGTTGGAGCACAATGTAATTTCTGAATACCCAGGCACCCAATGTTAGGCAAAGGGGCAATGCTACGGCAGCAATCGTTGCTATACGTTTGCGAATCGCGGCTCGAGACAAGAAGGAGAGCGCCGCTAGAAAAACCACAACGGCAATGAGCATAACTGGCCGCAGAAAAACGGACCAAGCCAGAAAAACACCCCCAGCAATCAACAGCATGTTATGACGGAAACCCTTCTCATTCCCCGCCTTAACTGAAAGGGCCACACCCAGTATCAGGCTAGATAGGGTAAGGCTCTCGGCAAGATGTGTGACATCAAACACCGCTACATAGGCAAGCACTGCATAAACTAGAAGTACTGTACAGAATACAAGCTGCCTACGGCTGGGTAGCCAGCACAGCCACGCCAGTGCATAAATAGACAATACCGAGAGCGCCATCTGCATTGCTTGCATTGCATTCAGTGCTGCCGCAGGGCTTAAGAAAGCACGGAACGCCAGATATGGTGCAGCCCAGCCCGGCATGCGGCCCGCATAGCTGATGGGTTTTTCCAGGTATAGCGCATACCGATTATGTGTAATTAGGTTCTCAGCAAATTTCTGATAATCGGCACTGTCTCCGGAATCGTAAAAGATGCCCCATACACCATCCGTACGCTGTACTACCGGCAAGTTATAGTAGAGTGTTAGCCATACTATGCTTCTCAAAAACGCTGCAACAATGAGCCAATACCCCCAACGGTTTGGGTGTATGTTAAAGCAATGCTTCAGGTATGAGGGAATCATGAGGGCTTTCGCTGTGTAAAGATGCGTAACATAGGAGCAAGCACGGCATGCGTGCCCATCAGCTGTACTTCTACAAACGGCTTGTGTCTCACCAGCTTGTCAATCAATACCCGGATAGGGCCCACGGCTTCCGTGCCCAACGAAAGCTCACAGTCTACTAATACTGAAATTTTACCATTTGCTTCTACGACTTCCTGCATTGCTGCTTCAGCAGCAGTGAATAGCATAGGGTGGCAGGCAGCATCAAGTTCCACAACCCTGGCCTCAGGATGCATGCTATGAAAAGCCTGCACCTGTGGCTTGCTAAAAGGCTGCTTATGCACTGGCCCCACGTACAGATATAGCAAAAGGTGCATGCTACCTTGCGATTACAACTTTCACGGTGGCATCGCCTTCAGGCGCCTTAAAGCGAAACAGATACATACCGGCGGGCCAGTCAGCTACTGTAAGTATAAGTGGGCCTTCTATCGCTGGAAGCTGTAGCTGCGCGTAAAGCTGGCCTGTGGCAGTATATGCCGTAACCCTGGCACCCGCAGGTCCTACCAGCGTGAGTGTGCCAATCGCTGGGTTAGGGTAGGCACGTGCCTTTAGCGCACCACCGGAAAACTCGCCAACTTGATCAAAGAGGCGGCCGGGTAGTTTAAGCAGATTTACACCACCCCGCTGCGTACCTATAATAAAGTACAAATTGGTGTTGCTTGTATCCAGCCTAGCAGCTGCAGGTGCACTTGTCCGGCCAAAGTCGTTGTTCCGCCAGCTACCCAGTTGCGTAAAACTGGAAACCGCTTCGGCATTGATATCGGTGTATACTCTAATAAACCCACCCGTGCTACCTACCAGTAACTCAGGCCTGCCGTCGCGGTTTAGGTCAACTATAAATGGGCGCGCATTGCCTGCCAGGTTCTGTGCGTCACTTACATTTATGCCGCCCCAGTTCCGACTCGTGATCTGATAGAGGGGGCTGCTCAGGGTGCCAATGTTTCTATAAAATAAAATTTTGCCCGATGAGGCGCCAACGGCAAGGTCCAGGTCTCCATCACGGTCTACGTCTGCAAATGTTGGTGCTGTGCGAAACACATTTTCTGTTTGCATGTTTAACCAGTTTGCATCGCGCAGCACAAACTGCGGCGCGGCGCCTGCGGGTGCTTCGTTGCGAAAAAGAAGCAATCCATTGGGCCCCGTGTTTCTAAAGTAGCCTAGCACAAGGTCCACATCCCCATCGGCATCTACATCAGCAAAAGCGGGTGATAAACTGCGAGCACCTTGTAGTGCCTGCTGTGCAGTTAAACTTAACCAGTCATTCGTTACCCATATAAATGCAGGCTGCTCACTTGTGCCTATGTTCCGGTATAAGGTAAGGCTAGACTGAAATATGCCTGCAACGTATCTCTGCCCTGCACCTATAACCAAATCCAGCAGCCCGTCAGCATCCACATCTGCAAATGCAGGAGTGGCGCTGGTGCCCACGTCTATCATGTCGCGCTGCAAGAAATCAGTTTCCGTTCTTGAGAACACAGGCGCATTTGCAGTACCCGTATTGGCGTAGCGCCATATACCTGCGGCATCTTCTCCGGCCATCTCTTCATGCGGCGCTACCAACAAATCTGGCGCAGCATCGCCTGTGGCTTCCACATAAAATGCTGCAGGTGAGGGCATGATAGCTACAGGGGAAGTTGCAGGAAAATTCGTTACTACACTTGCCATCTGCGCAAGTGCGGGGGTGCCATTGTTTGTGAGTGCCACAATGCCGGAGTTGCCTGCGTCCGTCACCAGCAAATCCATTAGCGCATCTCCATTTAGGTTTAGTGGCGTAAGTGTACCGCCTTCATGGTTATTTTTTCCGGTCTTGCTGTTGGGCAGACCACAGTTCGTAAAGTTTAGTTCATAGCTAGCTTGCCCTGTAGTGGGGTTAAACGTTTCACGAAAAGCGCCCCAGCACGCCGATGCAGTAAGCAGTATGAATGTATCACGGCGGCCCAGTTGCTCCATTGCCTGATTGCGGTATAGCGTAACCTGTGCGCCGCTCAGGTTCCAGGCCAAGATATCCAAGTCGCCATCGCCATCCACATCTATAATGCCCGGTAGATCCGTTCGGGTTACCTGCACAGGGTTTAGTGTGCCACCCGGCCCAGGTAGTAGGGATTGTAAGCCTATGTAAGTTTGTGTGAAAAGGATATCAGTGCCCGATCCCCTAAATACCTGAACGCCACTTAGGGTGTCGGCAAATAGGTCCATGCGCCCATCGCCATCATAGTCGCGTAGCAGCACCCAGCCGCCCTCAGCCCGTTTAGGTAACCGTGAAATGTGCGACGGTGCAAAACGGTAGCCAGTTCCAGTTCGTACCAATGGCACATACTGCCCATCCAGTTTGTCATGCACCAGCAGGTCTAGCATGCCGTCATTGTTCCAGTCTATGTTTGAGAACTGTGGGTTGTTAAGCCCTCCAGCCCAGGGCAGCGTAAGGGTGTCATTTACGGCCCGAAGTACGGGCACATCCGTTCTATACTGCGCCCCAGGCTGTGCGGAAGCGAAGCCTGGCAATAGCAAGAGCCAAAACAAAGCCTGAAATCTATTTCTCATCTCTCCTCAAAACAACGCATTACAAGCCAAATGCATCATTGTATGTGCAGATGAACATAAATTTTACTGTTACCCTACTACAAAAGAGGCAAAATGTTACCTTTGCATCCCATTCTCTAGGGGGTAGCCTTTAGAGAATGTTTACTGTTGCGACAGGCAATGCTACCTTATACGGAGAGGTGGCTGAGTGGTCGAAAGCACCTCCTTGCTAAGGAGGCGTACGGGTCAAACTGTACCGGGGGTTCGAATCCCTTCCTCTCCGCAAGTAGCCTGTCGCAATTGTTTTGCGTGGCTGGTTGTCACATTGGAACTCGAGGCGTAGCGCAGTCCGGTTAGCGTACCTGCTTTGGGAGCAGGGGGCCGCAGGTTCGAATCCTGCCGCCTCGACATAAAAAGGGTCATCTGTTATACAGGTGGCCCTTTTTTCTTTTCCGGCGCTTCGTTAAAAAAAGCTAGTAATCGGTTTCTACTGCCGGTAGAAAACTACACCCCCATGCCTTTTCAAAATATTTCATCTTAAAATTGTAACAATCCGCCTCAAAAGTTTACCTATAGCCTATACCTAACCCAATCCCTCTGCATGGAACTGGTAATTGAAAACCTAAGCAAAACTTACCCCAACGGTACCCACGCCCTAAAAGGCATTAACCTGCGTGTACCGCGTGGCATGTTTGGCCTGCTGGGGCCCAATGGTGCTGGCAAGAGCACCCTGATGCGCACAATAGCCACGCTACAGCAAGCGGATAGCGGCAGCATCAACTTTAATGGAATTGATGTGCGCAGCCAGCCGCAACTACTTAAGCAGCAATTGGGCTACCTACCACAAGATTTTGGCCTGTATCCACGCATAGATGCTGAGACCCTACTAGACCACTTCGCCACACTGAAGGGCATTCACAACTCAAAAGAGCGTAAAGAAACTGTGGATTACCTGCTACAGAAAACCAACCTCTATGAAGTGCGCAAGAAAAACCTGGGCACCTACAGTGGCGGTATGCGCCAGCGTTTTGGTATAGCGCAGGCATTGGTAGGCAACCCTAAGCTCATCATTGTAGATGAGCCCACGGCAGGGCTAGACCCCGCCGAGCGTACCCGTTTTCACAACCTGCTGAGCGAGATAGGTGAGAACACCGTGGTGATACTTAGCACCCATATTGTAGAAGACGTGCTGAACCTATGCCAAGATATGGCTATCATTTGTCTGGGCGAGGTGCTGGTAAAGGGCACGCCGCAAGACGCAGTGGACAAAGTGCAGGGGCGCATCTGGCGCAAGAGCATACAGAAGGCAGACCTAAAACAATACCAGGATGCCGGGCTGCACCTGGTAGCCACCCGCCTACTGGGCGGCAAGCTGAATATCTACGTGTATCATGAAAGCAACCCGGATTCTGGCTTTAGCCCCGTGGATGCTACGCTGGAGGAAGTGTATTTCTACCAGATCAGCACCAAGATGAATATCAACACCCTTTAAGCCTAAACGAGAATACAACTATGTGGAAAGACATTTTCGTTTTTGAGCTGAAGTACCGCCTAAGGCGGCCCGCTACCTACATCTACTTTGGGGTATTTTTTTTGCTGGGGCTCATCATTTTTCTTACTGATGTCGTACGTGTGAGTGGCGCTTTTGGCAAGGTAAATAGCAATGCGCCTTTTATCATATTCGCCTTCATTGAGCAGTTGGGTGCCGTACTTGGCATATTCATTTTCATGGCAATCATGAGTGTGCCCATCTACCGAGATGTGGAGCACAATAGTGATACTTTCCTGTACGCCTATCCCATTAAAAAATCAGGATATCTGCTGGGGCGCTTCTTTGGCTCCTTGCTCATCGCCTATCTGGTAGTAGCTGGCCTTCCTTTGGGTATGATGATGGGCGAGGGCATTAAAAAGCTTACTGCAGATGCAACCGTGCTAGAGCATTGGGGTTCCTTCAATGCCTGGGCATATCTAAACCCACTACTGGTAAGCGTATTCCCAAATCTCTTGTTTCTGGGTGCTATCTACTTTGCACTACCTGCGCTTACACGCAAAGTTTTTATTGCCTATGTGGTAGCCATCAGCCTGCTGGTGCTTTACGCCATTACGGGTAACCTGCTTGCTGACCTAGACAACAAAACCATTGCAGGCTTGCTGGACCCCTTCGGTTTCCGTGCAAGTGGCGAGGTTACGAACTACTGGAGTATAAACGAGAAGAATACGCTTACTGTACCTATAGAAGGTGTGTACCTATGGAACCGCCTACTGTGGGCTGGCATCGGCTTGGGCATATTTGTGTTTTGTTACTTTCGGTTTCAGTTCCAGGTAAGTGGAACAGGGGGTGGCGGCAAAAAGCTGATGGATAAACTGAAACAAACATTTGCCTTACCTACTACTGACCCTCAGGTAAATAAGCGCTTCACTGCCCAAACGGCGTGGCAGCAGTTCCGGTCACTTTTCCGGCTGGAGTTCAGCGCAACTGTTCGCAATCCATTTTTCCTGGCTATAACTTTTGCTATAGGCCTATACCTGATCATGGATGCATGGTATGCTGACAGCACCTATGGCACTGGTATTTACCCAACCACAGGTGTTATTTTAGAAGCTAAGAATGGCCTCTTTAGTGCGCTTTGCCTGGCACTCCTCATATTCATGGCGGGCGAGGTAGTATGGCGTGAACGGCAGCTCAACCTGAACCAGGTGTACGATGCACTACCCATGCCGCGTACGGTGCCTTTCTTTGCTAAGCTGGTTTCCATACTTGCCATCCCTACCCTGCTCATGTTCGTGGTCATGTTTGTGTGCATGCTGGTGCAAACTTTCAAGGGCTACTTCCGATATGAAATCGGCCTATACCTTACCGACCTGTTTGTATTCACACTGCCAGGTTTTCTCATTATAGCTATCCTGACTTTTGTGGTGCAGGTAGTAGCAAACAACAAATACCTGGGGCACTTCTTGGTGGTGCTGCATTACCTGAGCCTTATAGCCATGAACCGTTTAGGGTTGGAGCACCCGTTATGGCGCTTTGGTAGTGGCAGTGACTACACGTATAGCGACATGAATGGTTTCGGGGATTTTGTTCGGCCTTTTGGTTGGTACACGCTGCACTGGCTGTTGGTATGTGGCGTGCTCTTGTCAATTGCTTATCTGGTTTATGTTGATGGCACCGAGAGCGGCCTGCGTAGCCGCCTGCAAGAAATGGCGCGCCGCTGGAAGTTTGGTGCGGGCATACGGCTTGCAGCTATTGCTAGTATTGTAGCCTGCCTAACAACTGGTGGTTACATTTATTACAATACTGTAACGCTAGATAAGTTTACGGGCGAGAAGGCCACACAAAAACAACAGGTGGCCTATGAGAAAACGTACAAGCGGCTGGAGCGTACGTCGCAACCCAAGATTACAGACGTGTATGCCGAGGTGGACATGTACCCCAAGACCGGTGACCTGAAAATACGGGGCAAGTACATGCTACAAAACAAAACCCGAGACATAATTGACACCTTGTACCTCACCTCTCCACGATTCAGCAACCTTAAAACACCCGAGTTTAGCCGACCTGCTGCACTTGTAAAAAAGGACAGCACGTATAACATCTGGTTTTACCATCTGCCTGGAGGCTTAAAACCTGGCGAAACCCTTAGTGTAAAATTTGACATGGGTTATGCCTATACCGGCTTTAACAACGAGAGCGATGTAATTGCTAATGGAACTTTTATAAACAATGACAAGCTGCCCGACATTGGTTATAACCGTGGGCTGGAACTGCGAGATGAAGACAAGCGAAAAGAATTCGGCCTACCCGAAACCCCGCCACTGCCCAAGCAGACCGACAGCCTAGCAAGTCAGTTTGGTTTCATTAGCCAGAACTCAGACGATATAACGTTTGAAGTTGTGATGAGCACAGATGATGACCAGATAGCCATAGCACCAGGATACCTGAAAAAAGAGTGGAAGCAAGATGGCAGGGCTTACTACTACTACAAAATGGATCAGCCTATAGTGAACTTCTATTCGCTTCAAAGCGCACGATATTCGGTTACCAAGGACAAGTGGAACGATGTTGATATTGCGATATACCACCACCCCTGGCACACATTCAACGTAGACAAAATGATAGGTAGCGTGAAGCGCTCACTTGCTTACTACACGCAGAATTTCGGCCCGTACCAACACAAGCAGGTGCGCATTCTGGAGTTTCCACGCTACCAGAGCTTTGCACAGAGTTTTGACAATACCATTCCCTACAGCGAGGGCATCGGGTTTATTGCCAAAGTGCAGGACAAAGAAAAGGACGTGGACTATGTGTATTATGTAACGGCGCATGAGATGGCCCACCAGTGGTGGGGCCATCAAGTGTATCCAAGTGTCGCACGTGGCTTCCAGTTCTTGAGCGAAACCATGAGTCAGTATTCAGCACTGATGGTAATGCAGCAAGAGTATGGTATGGGCCCTATGCGAAAATTCTTACAGTACGAGCTGGACCGTTACCTGCGTGGCCGAAGTGGCGAGAGCAGAAAAGAGAACAGCCTGATGGATGTAGAACTGCAGAGCTATGTGTACTACCGCAAGGGCAGTGTAGTAATGTATTCGCTGCAAGACTACATGGGCGAGCAACCGTTTAACAAAGCAGTGGGCAAATACCTGAACATGGTAAAGTTTAGTGGCCCCCCCTTTACAAATACAAACGTTTGGCACGATGTGGTACACCTCAGTGTGCCAGATAGCCTTAAGCCCTATATGGCAGACCAGCTAGAGCGCATTACGTTTTACGACAACCGCTTGCTGGAAGCCAAGGGCAAAAAGCTGGCAGACAGCACCTGGCAAGTTTCACTGAAAGTAAAAACGGGAAAGTTCTATGCTGACAGCCTGGGCAAAGAAATCAGCGCACCGATGAGTGAACGTGTAGATATTGGCATTCTGCTGCGCAAAACACCACAGAAAATGCAAGACGTGCTGCTGCTTGAAAAACGCAATCTAAAAGACGGCGAGCAAACGATTGTGCTGCAGGTTATCAGCAAGAAGCGGCCTGGCTATGCAGGCATAGACCCCATCAACAAACTGGTGGACAAAGTGAGTGACGACAACATCAAAGCGATAGATTGGGAGTAACGATCATAGCCACTAAAAATAAAAGCGGCCCTCTGGGCCACTTTTATTTTATTTACACTTCATCAATGATGTGCAAGCCCACATAGCTTCTCTATTTCTGCATAGTCGGGCAGGTCGTCCAGCTCGCGCACTTTGCGCCAGTCTTCGCAGGCTTCATTGAGTTTGCCTTGTGCGCGGCGCGCGTGGCCGCGGTGATAGTTGTACAGATCTTCAGTAGGCTTTAAGGCAAGCGCGGCGGTTAGGTCAGCTTCTGCGCGCTTGAATTTCCGGCGGGCATGCAGCGCCCGCCCACGCAAGTAGTACGCTTCGTGCTGCTGCGCATTCAGGCGCAGGCTGCGGCTAAAGTACTTTATGGCAGGCTTATATTTACGCAGCGCATGGGCTACCCGCCCGGCATGCAGAATCACTTCAGCGTTTTGTGGAGCCGCCCGTAGAGCTACGCGTATGCTGCTGTCCGCTTTTGCATATCTGTTCTGCTGGTATTGCGTGAGCGATAGCTGGAAATTAGCCTGTGCTTGTTTGGGTTCTGCGGCCATCACCCCGCGATACACAGCCTCAGCCTCAGCATACCGCCCCTGCTGGTGCAGCAGCATCCCCCGCGCCAGTGGGTCGTTTGCACCATCATCCTGCCCCAAAAGCAATAGCGGCGCCAATGCGCCGCTACATGCCAATACAACCTTACTAACAATATGCATCCTATTATGCTTTTACCAGTCGCAAGGTAAAGGTGCCGTTTTTGCCTGACACTTTCACCAGGTACACACCCGCCTGTGCAGTTACTACAGCCTTGCGGGCACAATTGCCCAGTTCTGTCAATGGCGCACTGCCTTGTGCCAACACCTCGCCCTGCTGGGTAATGATGCTGTAGCTAAACACATCGGTCAGCTTCACATTGGGGTCAATCGATACCAGTTGCAAGTCTGAGCTGCCGGTGTACGGGTTCGGATACAGCTGCCAGGGGGCCGGTACTGCATCCTTGTCGCCTGTAAAGTTTACCTCTACGGTTGGGCTGTATTCAAACTCCCCGTTGTAGTCCACCTGCTTAAGCCTGTAATACAGCTTGGGGGCTACAGGCAGGCTGCCATCAAAGTAGCTATACTGCGATACGTTATTCGTGGTGCCGTTGCCTATCTGGGCACCTATCTTGGTAAAAGTCACACGATCAGTGCTGCGTTCTATTTCAAATCGGTCATTGTTGATTTCGCTCGCCGTGCTCCAGCGTAGCATCACACCGTTGTTTTCGGGCACGCCATTAAATGCAATGAAGCGCACAGGCAGCGGAGACTGTGAGTCGTCACGGGTAAACCAAATGGGTGCTGTCCATATTTTATTACCATCAGCTTGTGTAATCAAGGCATAATAGAAGCGGGTTTGATTATTAGGAATACTAGCATCACTGTAAGTAACCACTGTGTTATTAGGTGTACTTGTTGTAAAGGTCTGAATTGCGCTTGGTGTACCGCCGCCAGGCGTTCCAGATATTATGGCGATACTGCTGCTTGCTTCAACATCCCCATCGTCAATCTTGATTGAAAGGTTAGGTGCACCAGCAGCCGTAATCCTGGAGCCCATTACGCTACCGTTGATCTGATAATCCACATTTGCATTCCAGTCCTCAGATGCGTAAAATCTCCGAGCTTTAAATGCGTCCATCATACTTGTAGCGCTAAGAGAGGTTGCGAGTACAAATGTTCGACCTTGGGTAGCGCGACCAAATGTTGTGTTGTGACTATCAAAGTCAATATTAGGGGCAAGGTGATACCCTTTGCCCAGCATGGTGTTAAAATAATTGCTGTAGTCAGAGCCGGGTGGGTCTGTATAGTTTGTTGTCGTGCTAAAAGCTGGTCCGCTACGAACCGCACACCCTACCAATATCTCATCAAAGCCAGAATTAAAAGCCGTTCCTGCTAGGTTGCCATAATCAGTGCTGTTTGGGTGGCACATGAAACCATACATTCTGTCGCTAAGTGTAGGTGCTGTACTCGCTAGTGTACGCATGGTATTAAGCAATCCACTGGCACCTGTATAGTCGCCCTTATTCACTAGCACATCATAATTTCCAGCTTCCCATCCTACCAGCTGGTCCGCACCACCACCGTAAATGGTAAAGTGACCGCCACTGCTAATTGTACCCCACTCCATACCATACAAAGCCGTGAAAGAATTCGTAGTAACTGGGCTACCTCCATTGTATGTATTGGCTTGGTTCCAACCCAAACTATAGTTGGGCTTACTCATACCGGCAGCACTGTGGTTGTGCTCGGCTATGCCCATAAACTCCATATTGGTAGAAACATCAGCATACGCATAAGCTTGCGCAGGGGTACTCACGCCACTTGTGCTTGCATCTTTAGTGCCATCACTATAGCTGGTATGGGTATGCAATGAACCTCTGTAGTAATTATATGCGGTTGCTGCACCTGCGTAATAACCAAACAATGGATACAACAGCTGTGTAGCACCCACAGTACTTCCCGCAGAAATATTTATTATACCATCCTTGCTACCGACAGCCCCTGTTGGATTAAACCTAACATAAACCGTGCGGGGCAATTGACCGGAGGTGAGTGTATAGGTCTGAACCCAGCTAGACCCATCGTCAGAGATTTGCCACTGCACGTTGAGAGGGGCTGTAAGAGTAATATTGGTATTGATGTTGCCCACGTTTGTTGTACTCAGCGTAAAAGTGAGCGCAGATGAAGGTACCGCAGAAGCGGCCAGCGAACCAAAATTAAATTGAGCGGGGTTGCCACTTAGTATAGGCAAACCAGCCAGTGTCGCTGTGCCACTCAGTGTAACTTGCTGACTACCACTATATCCTGCACCGCTATAGGTGAGGGTGCCTGTAAGCACGCCTGTTGTTCCTGGGCTAAAGCGCACATAAACTGTACTACTGCCTATGTTTCCGCCTGCATCAGAAGTGTACGTTGTAGTAGCACCCCAAGCTATGTTGTCGTTTGACACCTCATAGTTTGCGCTGGCCGATACGGTAAGTATTGCACTGGCCGTCAAGCAACCCCCTGATATCTGATAACTCTGTGATGCGGATTGCGTTGACTCCTCAGTAGTAGGGAAGCTGAGCGTATTCACAGTTTGCACTATTGTGGGGGCCGTGCAACCTGTTATGATGTGCGTCTTCGTAGGGTCAAGCGGGAACAATGCGTCAAACTTATACGGGAATATTTGGTAACCCCCCGTACACTTATTTGTGGTTGTACTATTGAACTGCCCACCTAAACCTATTACGGTTATATCTGAAGTTTTAAAGGGCGTACCAAACACTTGGGCAGCGGTAAACAATTTAACATCACCCGTTATACGCAGCACAACTGGTACGCCATTAGCAGTTCCGTTTATGTTAAAACCAGTACCACCACCTGTGTAAGGGTTTCCACCTTTCCATGCTGTACTTAAGTTATCCGTAATGGTTACACCTGTTATTTGTAAAAAGTCACTTTCTGTAGCTTCGCTCAGGGCCGTAACTGCAGTTGGGGTTTTGGCTGCAAGTGTATTTCCCGTTGTGCGAATTGCAGAAGGGGTTATCTGCATCAATCCATTAAACTGGCTAATGGTACCTGTAACTATAACCTCATCGCCATCATTTAGGCTGGTAATGGTAGCGGAGGTGCGCTGATCAACGAGCGCCGTCCCCCCACCATAAAACAGCCCGATACCCCCAGTATTGTCAATTATGGTATACTGTAATCTAGGGCTTGTAAGTTGAATATTAACCCCGTACACCCTGCCTTTAATGTTAACGCTCCCCGTTGTGGTAGGTAGGCAGTTTGCATCTACAGCACTCTTTAAATGCGAAATCGGCGTAATCACAATGTTGCCCGTCTCCGTTCCGCTTAGGCTGATTGCACGATCACTTACCGATGCTGTTGTGCTGCTATGCACTATGTCACCGCCAATAAGGCCGTTAGTCCCGCTTAGTGGCTTAAACACTACATACACATTTTGCGGGGTAGGGTTGGTGCCGTTATGTAACTCAGCAGGCGTAAAAGTTACTTCATCAGTATAGGGCCCGCCGTTTACTTTTGATACCTGGTAATAGTCGGGTGCCTTTACCACTACATCATTCGTAAATTGATAATTGGTAGCCAAGTTGTAGTTGGCTTGTGCTGAGGTTGCGCCGTATGCCACATTACCAAAGTCTGGAAGACTGAACAAAGATGTAATGATGGGTGATAGCACAGGAACAGACTGCCCTGTTACTGCCACATTTTGCGTAGGCGCTGTACCGCCATTGTCCACATTCGTAATGTTTCCTGCATACACGTTGGTAGCCGTGCTGGCGCCCGGCGCAAACCATACGTAAATGGGTGTAGCTGCTACCGTACCACTAGTGATAGTCAGCGAGACCGTACTGCTACCCGGAGGCGTATTTGTGGTAGAAATGCCATATTGCACAGGCGCTGTAATCAGCAGATCTGTACCTGTTAAGTTGGCACCACTTACAGTATACTGTTGGGTTTGGGTTGTGGTTGGTATTATACCCTCTTCCCAGTCGCCAAAATTAAAAGAGGGTGTTGTGGGGCTTAGCGTTATCGTAGGCCCAACACCAGTGCCTGTTAGCGAAACGTTTTTGGTTGTTGCACCCGTGCTTGCATTCGTTAACGTTCCGTTGAGCGTGCCCGTTGTAGTGGGGCTAAAACGCACGTAAATGGTGGTAAGCGCTACAACACCACCCCCGTCTTTTGTAAGTGTGAGTGTCGAGCCATAGGGCCCGCCTACAGCAGTGGCTACTTCATAGTGGGTAGGTGCAGTTACACTGATATCAGCGGTCAGATTGGCCCCACTCACCTGATACGTTTGGGCACTACTGCTGGTGCTCTGTGCCTGGCTGCCAAATGCAAGGGCAGGGCTGGTGGGGGTTAAGGTAATAGAAGGCGTGCCAGAATTACCAGTAACCTCTACGTATGATATTGCAAAACTAGGTCGTGAGCCTGCTCCTGAATTCTGCTTACTTACCAGCCTTAACCTAACATTTGCTTGATTTTCACAAGCGACAGGCAATGTTGCCGAAATGTTTTGAAGGTTTTGTAATGACGTTACTGCTCCAGTTTGTGTGGCAGTATTATTGGTGTATTGGGTAACACCTGGCACTTCAGTCCAGGATGAAGAAGTGCCTACAATAAAGTATTGTAGAGTTACTGCATTTATTCTTGTATTTGACGTACCATTATAAGGATTTCTCAAGGTACCAATAGAATATGCAACTTGAACATTAGTGTTACCAGTTGTATTGACCGCAAAACAAATTGAACCATCAACACTCGTACCATTATTCAAGAATCCTATTTTGTTCGCATAATTATAAATACCACCGGTTGTATTTGAGGCATCGCCTGATAGCAATTCTAAATCCGCAGTTGGATTGCTTGTTCTAAAGGAGGCGCTCCCCCCAGCTCCAAGGTTGTGCCCTCTAAATGCATCACTTAAATTTGCATTCCAACTACCTGCCGTCCATATAGTGCCAGCACCTAAACTCGTAAACTCTTGAGTGAAAGGTAATGCTTGTGCAGACGGGTAAGTCTGCGCCCACGCCCCACCTGCACTCAGCATTAGCACAGCCAGTAGCAGCCATCCATGTATCCTTTTGCGTAAAAATTTGCTCATAGGTTGTGTACCAGGGTTGGTGTATAGGGTATGTAGGTATAGCGTATGCGTAAAATGACACCTCAAGTATCTCACTCTTACATTACGTGTGCGTTAACGCACATTAAAGTGCTGCGCCTTTCTGCCCCACCTGCCATCCTTTTTTTGTGCAGCGTGCCTTGCTTACGGCACCCACCCGCGCAACCCACATCTGCCTATAACCGTAACATTGATTACAGTACGCCAGCCCATTTCTAGCCCTAAAACCCTATCTTTGCACCCGTTTTTGGTAAAGCACATTCTCCACACCCTATCTGCCCTATGGCCTCGTAGCTCAACTGGATAGAGCAACAGATTTCTAATCTGTCGGTTGCGGGTTCGAGTCTCGCCGAGGTCACACCATTGATTTTCAAGCATTTGCATTTTTCGTGCTGCTAAAATTGCGTATGACACGTTGTGGATTAAATTGGTTTTACCGTACGTGTATTCTCTTATTATATTTGCGTTAAGTAAAGTTAACCTACAGGCCAAAGCCTACCTATACCCCCTGCCCTGCCATGGCAATGAGAATCTTACGCCACAACGAAAACAACTACGAAGATGCTGCCCGCGCCCTAGCCCAGGATGGCTTGGTGGGGTTTGATGTGTTCCCCTCGCGCGCACACGAGGCAATGGAAGCCACACTCATGCTGTATGCAGATATGGGCCATGCTACTGAGCCCGTAGCCAAAGACTTCACCCTGACCGACGACGGCTACATCTATATACTGCGCAACCAGGACCTCGTAGATGGCAACACCTGCGCCCTGCTCACGCAGATAGAGTACGCGCGAATGTTCGCCAACTAAACTAAATCACGTCATGCTGAGCTTGTTTCAGCATCTGTCCGCTTTGTCATGCTGCGTGCAGCAGAGCATCTATCTTACTTCTCGTCATGCTGAACTTGGTTCAACATCTCCATCCGCCTAGGCTACATTTTTTTGCCGACTAGCTTTTTAGCTACCGCCCTAGCTGCCAGCAGCTTAATTCACACAGGCCTTTTACTCAGCTTCTTTTGCGGGGAAAACTATAGCATCACAACACTGCTTGGGGTGTGTGCACATCGCGTAAAATAGTGTGGTTTTATTCTACCCCACTTCTGCTTATGAGCGCGCTTGCAGTACCTGAAGATATCGTTTCTATGATGCGTGACTATCCTGCTGCCCGCGGGACACGCGCTGCCTTTCGGGGCGTAATAGAAAGTGTGGAAGGCGCATTCGCCATCGTACACGTGCGCCGCAAAATCATGGCAGACCAAACCCTACACTACATGTTGCGTGCCCACCTGGGCGAATCGCTTGACCTGCACGAAGGTGATAAAATCTGGCTACAGGGTGACATTTTTGGCGAACTGGAAGTACACAACGACCCCGGCGGCCTGCGCTACCTGCTTGGCATCAACAATGTCGAAGTAAAAGTGCTGGAAGCCAGCGCCCTGCGCAATGGCCGGGCCACCAGCCGCTACCACCAGCAGCAGGGCTCCTAAGAGGTAGCCCAATTCCTATTTAGTAAGACATATATTGTAGATACTGGCGTGTGCCGTCTGGGCTGACGCCATCTATCACTACCCTGCCCTTTTGCTGCTCCAGCAGCTTTGCCAGTTCTTTAGGGTTTTCAGGCACGTAGTTGTTCACGCTTAGTATCACAAAGCCTTCGGGCAGGCCCAGTTGCGCTACACGTCCGCGTTTTATCTTGGTTAACCTAAACCCCTGCTGCACACCATATTTGCTGCGCTCTACTTTGCTCAGCGGGGCAATGTCAGCGCCTAGGCTTTCGCTGGTAAAAGTTTCGCGTTTCACGGCAGCCAGCGCACCATCGCTATTGGTTAGGGTAAGTATAACATCAAGCGTTTGTTTGCCTCGCCGCACTTTCAGCTTCACTTTGTCTGCGGGGCGGTACAGTGCCAGATGTTCCAGAAATTCAGCCTTACTGTTTACCACCACATCCTGCACCTGCAGCACTACATCACCCATTTTCAAACCTGCCTTTTGTGCAGCACCTTCATCTTCTACTACAGTTACGTACACACCGCTGTAGTCGCCCCCTACTTTTTCTGGTCCAACCTTTTCAGCCAGCCGTGCATCAATGTCTTCCACCTCAGCCCCGCCAAAGGCGCGCTGTACCTCGCCAAATTCAACCAAGTCTTTATACACCTTACGAACAATGTTGCTGGGAATGGCAAAGCCGTAGCCGTTATACGCGCCCGTGCGGCTGGCTATGGCGGTGTTGATGCCTACCAGCTGCCCCTGAACATTCAGAAGCGCACCACCACTATTGCCCGGGTTAATGGCCGCATCCGTTTGAATAAAACTCTCAATTGGGAACTGGCTGTTCACAATGTTAATATTCCGACCCTTGGCGCTTACGATGCCTGCAGTAACCGTGTAGGTTAGGTTAAACGGATTGCCTACTGCCAGCACCCAGTCTCCTATGCGCACACCCTCGCTATTTGCCAGTTGCACCGGCTTCAGGCTGCTGGCTTCTATCTTTAACAGGGCAAGATCCGTGTTGGGGTCAGTACCTATTACCTTGGCAGCGTAGCTGTGTTTGTCTTTAAGTATCACTTCTATTTTATCTGCTTTGTCCACTACGTGGTGGTTGGTCATTACATACCCTTCAGCTGAAACGATCACCCCAGAGCCGGCACTGCTAATCGGGCCTCTGTTCCCAAAAAAATCCCAGATGTTCCAGAAATCATCGGTGCGTTGTTCAGCATTGCTCAGTGTCTTTATGAACACCACGCTCTCAGTACCCACCTGTGCTGCATACGCAAAGTCCAGCGTACCCTCAGCGGGCGGGGCTGCTGGAGCTAGGCGAGAGCCGCCCAAGGGTAGGGTGCTTTCAGCATAATTGGCTTCGCGCATAAGTTTATCTGCACGGTGGCTATACCAGGCGCTACCCAGCCACCCGCCCACCACCCCGGCCCCAACAGCAATGCCTATTGTTATGAGAAGTGTAGTCCGAGATATCATATTCATTTGGTTCATACCATTTATTTGCTTCATGTCAGGGATACTGAATAGAACTGCAAATTTAGAACAAGCGTTGCTTTACCCCACACTTTCCCTGCATCTGCTTATACCAGGGCCATCGTCAAACCCATTACCTATCTTGCACACTACTCCAGCATATTATTGATGGCCCGCCCCCGTCTCGACTCCGCGCACTACGTTCAGGGCACATTAGCTAAGGATCTTGCCGTGCTTAGCAAGGCCATCACTTTGGTGGAAAGCAACCTGCCTGAAGATCAGCCCCTTGCTACTGAAATTGTGGAAGCATGCCTGCCCCACAGCGGCCATAGCCTGCGTGTGGGCATTACAGGCAGCCCGGGTGTGGGCAAAAGTACCTTCATAGAGGCCTTTGGCCTGTATTTATGCGATGTACTCGAACTGAGAGTAGCTGTGCTGGCCATCGACCCCAGCAGTGCCCGAAGCCAGGGAAGCATTCTGGGAGATAAAACCCGTATGGAGCAGCTTAGCCGCCACCCGAACGCCTACATCCGCCCCTCACCCAGCGGCGGCACGTTGGGGGGTGTGCACCGCGCCACACGCGAAACCATCATTCTGGTAGAGGCAGCAGGGTATGACGTGGTACTAATAGAAACCGTAGGGGTGGGCCAAAGTGAAACTGCCGTGCGCAGTATGGTAGATTTTTTTCTGTTGCTCATTCAGGCAGGCGCCGGAGATGAATTGCAGGGCATCAAACGCGGCATTGTGGAAATGGCTGACACCCTGCTGGTTACCAAAGCCGACGGCCCCCTTTTGCATGCTGCAGAACTTGCCCGCGCCCAATATGCACAGGCCCTACACTACTTTCCGGCAAACGATTCTGACATGCATCCCCAAACGCTTACCTGCTCAGCCCTAGAGGGCAAAGGCCTGGCCGAGGTGTGGCAGCTATTGCAACATTTTCGGGAAACTACCCAAGCCAGCGGCTACTGGGCCCGTAACCGGCAGCAACAGCAGCAGCAATGGCTGCTTGCAGCACTGGAGCAGGCCGTACTTGCCCAGTTTTTCGCACGCCCCGGCTTAAACCAGGCGCTGCAGCTTAGCCTGGCTCAGGTGGCTGCTGGTAAGCTCACCCCTACACGCGCAGTTAACGCACTTCTAGAAGCAGCTGGCTCAAAAAGTTTTTAATCATTTTTGCAAGACTTAACCTTTAAGACATACAAATGGATGTTGTTAGTGAGCTAGTAAAGCAGGTGCTACCGGCACTGCTATGCATTGTTACCGCAGTTCTTGTGTTTTACGCTACCGCATTCAGCATTGAGCGACGCCAGCGCAGCCTTGAAAAACAAGAGATGCGTTTGCGTGCCTTCAGCACCGTTATGCCGCTTCGCATTTCGGCCTATGAGCGAGCGGTTCTCTTTCTTAGCCGCATACAGCTGGAAGCCCTTATGCTGCGCACTGAGACGCAGAGCAAAACCGCACGTGCACTAAAAGAACAACTGCTGGAAGAAATACGCGCAGAGTACGAGCACAATGCTGTGCAGCAACTTTACATCAGTGATGCCGGCTGGAGCAGGCTGATTTTTGCACGAGACCAGATGGCGGAAGCCATTCGTACAGAAACGGATGCTGTGTATGAAACCCTGGGCGAACGCGCCTCAGCCTTAGACCTGGCACGCCAACTGGTGGCAGCTTTCAGTGAGCGCACCGACAAGCCAGTAGAAGAAGCAATTTCCTTGTTAAAAAAAGAACTTAACCGACTCAGTGTTTCTTAATCTTCACTTCCTCTTTTCATGTACCTAGCTTGTATACGGTTCAACATCCTGCTGCTTATCGTCTTGGTAGGCCTTTCTGTGGCTTGCAGTTCCTCTTATCAGATACAGGAACGCAAGGCTACACAGACAACACTGGACAAAAGCCTTACAGACAACGCCGCTGTTACCGCAACAATAGCCCCGTATAAACTCAAGCTGGAAGCCCAGATGAAAGATACCATTGGCTTTGCCGCACGCGACATAGAGAAGGGCGGCAACATGGCCCCCATCGGCTATTTTACCTCTGACCTATTGCTGGCAGCCGGCCGCCGCAACCTGGACAGCACCCTGCAGCTAGCCCTTATCAACCAAGGCGGTCTGCGTGTAATGCTACCTAAGGGTTACATCACAGTAGGGAAGATTTATGAGGTTATGCCTTTTGATAACATGGTGGCTACCTGCACCATCACCGGTGCGCAATTGGATAGCGTGGCGGCGTCCATCGCAGGAGGGAAAGATATTGTCATGACCGGTGTCACGATTAAGGGAGTAGGTGGCAAGCTCACTTCACTTGCTGTGAACGGCAAGCCTGTTCAGCCTGATGCCGTTTACAAACTTGTTACCATAGACTACCTGATGGATGGAGGCAGCAATATGCGAATTCTGAAAAAAGCAGAGAACCGGAAAAATACTGGCATCTTTTTGCGGGACTTCATGATAGAACACATCCGCCATGTTACCAAAGCTGGCAAGCAACTGGATGTCACCGTAGATAAACGCATAGAGCTGCAATAATTAACTAAAGCTAAACTGAACTCACTAAAAAGCAAAAACATACCCGCATGAAACGCCGAGAGTTTTTAAGTGCTGCTGCAAAAACGGCAGCGCTGCTACCTGCTTCCACACTAGGCGCAAACTTCCTGTTGAATGAAGCTTTGGCCCGTAGCGCCACAACCCAGGTTACATTGCTGCATACGAACGATGTGCACTCACGTATAGAGCCCTTTCCATCTGACGCTGGCAAGCTGGCCGGCCAGGGTGGCTTTGCTCGGCGGCTGGCGTTGGTAGAAAATTTCCGCTCCCAACATGAGAACGTGCTACTGCTGGATGCTGGAGATTATTTTCAGGGCACACCTTACTTTAATCTTTACAAAGGCAAGCTGGAGATAGAGCTGATGAGCAAACTGAAGTACGATGCTGTATGTATAGGAAATCATGACTTTGATGCTGGCATGGATGTGCTGGCTACGCGGATGGGAGAAGCCAGCTTCCCTTTCGTGAATGCCAATTATGACTTCAAAGGCACGACACTGGATGCTGTGCGCCGCCAGGGGAAGCTTACCGATTACATCATTCTGAAAAAGGGCGGTGTGAAAATAGGAATCTATGGTGTAGGCATCAAGCTTGATGGCCTGGCACCCAGTGCCATCTCCTCTCAAATAGGTTTCAAAAACCCGATTGAAGAAGCACGCAGGGTAGAAAAAGAGCTGAAAGACAAAGGCTGCTCACTGATCGTCTGCCTCTCACACCTGGGTGCCTTTACCAGCAAGCCTGGTGAGTTTGCCGACCCTGACCTGGCACAAAAAACACTGTACACTGATGTCATAATCGGAGCGCATACCCACACCTTTTTTGAAAAACCCAACGAGTACAAAAACGAAAACGGCCGTGTGGCCTGGGTAAACCAGGTAGGCTGGGGAGGCGTGAAACTAGGGCAGCTAGATTTTACCCTACAGCCCAGTAAGACACAAATGAAAGGCAACACAGTAGCCGTGTAGCAGCCTGTGGGGGTGCGCGACAAAGAGGAATAATATTCGTTAGAACGCATATGTTCTAACACTGAAAAAAAGCGGGGTTCGCACGGATGCAAAAAACCACGTGGCATATTCGCCAAGGTCATTTTTAGCACCAAAACCCCGTCAGCGCTCGCTCTGAAAAAGCGTGCATGGCAAATCCATTTTTAAGGTGCTGAAAATGAAGCATTAGGTGAAAATCCCCTTATTGTATGATAACTAAAAATTCTGAAAAATCAAGTTTTTTGTTTGGCACTGTTTCCACAACTTTACATCCCTTTCGCTTTTATCAACACCCCTAGTTCCGTTGCCATCCGTGGATTTGAAAACTATGACGACAGAGCAGGCGCATACCGAAGTTTGGGTGAAATGCTTGCAGGTCATTAGAGATAACATAAACATTCAGAGTTATCGCACTTGGTTCGAACCCATTAGGCCCATTCGCCTTGAAAGCAACATCTTAACCATTCAGGTTCCTAGCCAGTTCTTTTACGAATGGATAGAGGAGCACTATGTAGGGCTCTTGCGCCGCACCATACGCCACTTCATGGGGCCTGAGGCCAAGCTAGAGTATTCCATCGTAATGGAAAATGCCCCCAGTGGCGGCACCAACGGCAATGGTAACGGCAATGTGAATGGCGACGATGGTAAGATTACCGTGCAGATGCCTACCCTGAACAGTGACTACCGCAGCAGCAATCCCCCTGTGAACCTGCCGCTGAACACCACAAAGTCTATCCCAAATCCATTTGTGATTCCGGGGTTAAAAAAGGTAAGCATCAACCCTCAGCTAAACCCGTATTACACTTTTGAGTCGTTTATAGAAGGTGAGTGCAACCGCCTGGCGCGCACAGCCGGCATCGCTGTAAGCACCCAGCCTGGCAAAACCGCCTTTAATCCGCTACTCATCTATGGCGGCGTGGGCCTAGGCAAAACCCACCTGGCGCAAGCCATTGGCAATGAAGTAAAACGCAACCACCCCAATAAAGTAGTTCTATACGTATCGAGCGAAAAGTTTACCAACCAGTTTGTTGACAGCATCAAGAACAACAGCGTATCTGATTTTATCAGTTTCTACCAGTTGATTGATGTACTCATCGTGGACGACATACAGTTCTTTGCCGGCAAGGAACGTACACAGGATATTTTCTTCCATGTGTTCAACCACCTGCACCAGAGCGACAGGCAGATAGTGCTTACGGCAGACACCCCCCCTAATGACCTGAAGGGCATGGAAGAGCGGCTGCTCAGCCGCTTCAAGTGGGGGCTGAGTGCAGACTTGCAGATACCGGACCTGGAAACGCGCATCGCCATCTTGAAAAACAAGATGTACCTGGAGGGCATTGAGATACCTGACGACGTGGTGGAATACATCGCGCACAACATTACCAGCAATGTGCGCGAGCTGGAAGGGGCCATGATAAGCATACTAGCTCAAAGCTCATTCAACAAGAAAGAGATAGACCTGGATCTGGCCCAGACCATCGTCAAGAACTTTGTCAAGAATGCAAACCGCGAACTGAGCATAGACAGCATTCAAAAGATAGTAGCTGACTATTTCCGGCTGCCACTGGAAAAGCTAAAGGAAAAAACCCGCAAACGCGAGATAGTGCAAGCACGCCAGATAAGCATGTTCTTTGCGAAACATTATACCAAGAGCTCACTCAAAACCATCGGGCTACACTTTGGCGGGCGCGATCATAGCACCGTAATACATGCCTTACATACTGTGGATGACCTGATGACCACAGACAAAGAATTTCGCAAGTATGTAGATGACATCAAGAAGCGTATACAGATGAACAATGTCTAGTGCACCGCCCTACACTCACTCCATTATAGGTTGGCTATAGGCTAGCCGTGCATGATTAGGGGGTAACAGCGCATTAAAAAGGCGGGCAGATGCCCGCCTTTTTAACTACCCATGGAGCGGTACACTTTACACTGCATATAACCCCTGTCCAGCAACTATTTACTGCAGTTCGAACTTTTGAATGCTTGATTAGAAGACAAAAACAGTAGTTTGTGGCTGCAATGATTGAGTATATCATTAAGCTACTGCTGATAGGCTTTCTTGTGATTGCCTGCAGCAAATCTTATTCCACGGTTACCCCAGTTTGGCGACCGATTACAGAAGCTGTGTATGCCAGCGGCACAATTCGTCCTAAAGGTGAGTATAAGGTTTTTGCGCTAACTGAAGGGTATTTGTCAGCCAAAAAAGTAGAGGTCAATGACAGTGTAATAGTTGGGCAACCCTTGTTTACACTTGAAAGTACCGAGCAAACAGCTCGCGCAAAAGCCACAGAGCAGGTATACCGTATTGCCAAACAAAATTACAATGACAACTCTCCAGTGCTTTCAGAATTGCGTGCTGTGCTCAGTACTGCACTTGCAAAGCGTTACAATGACAGCCTTAATTTGGCTCGTGATAAACGTTTAATAGATAAGCAAGCTTTAACCCAAGTTGAATATGAACGTGCACAGCTTGTATATAAAACTTCAAATAACGAGTACATTGCTGCTCGAGAACGCTACCTGAAAGCAAAAGATCAACTAAAAATTGATTTAGAAAACGCTGAGAGTGCCTACCGCGTAAATCAGAGTCAGGAAGGGTATTTTGTTGTGCGAAGCGCTACTGCCGGATTGCTATATGAGATATACCGTGAAGTAGGCGAGGTGGTACGTAGGAATGAGCCTTTGGCGCTTATTGGTAATGGCAAAAACCTGTACTTGCAACTTGCTATTGACGAGTTAGACATTGGGCGCATTCGGTTAGGTCAAACTGTACTCGTTACAGCAGACAGCTATAATGGACAAATTTTCAAAGCACGTGTACAAAAAATATACCCTCTACTAAGCAAGCAAGAGCAAACATTTAGAATTGATGCTGAATTTGATAAGCAACCCCCAGCATCCTTTGCAGGCCTCAACGTGGAAGCTAATATTGTGGTACACGACAAAGAAAAGGCAATGCTTGTGCCACGCACAGCCATGGCTGCACCTGATAGTGTATGGGTTTTACATGATGGCAAACCTGTTGCAACGCATGTTCTTATAGGCGCCCAGAATGATGAAGTGGTAGAAATATTAAGGGGTATTGATTCTACTACAATGGTTGTAATCAAATAGCCATTTAATAGTATAGGCATGAAGATAAATCTGCGGACAGTATTCTTAATAGCTGGCACTCAGATGCTTAACCGCAAGCGGCAAACAATTATTTCAACGCTTGGGGTTACTTTTGGTCTATCTATGTTCATTCTCATGATATCTTTCATGACCGGTGTAAACGATACTCTTGAAGACCTTGCGCTATCAAACTCTCCCCACATACATATTTTCAATGAGTTGAAAAGTACGGAGCATAGCATTGTAGAGCGAGCACAGCCTGAAAAAAACCGTCTTATCATTCTACATCACCAAAGGCCTAAAAAAGATAAGCAGAATCTACGAAATGGCCTTCAGATTGTCTCTACGATCCTTACTGACCCCAAGGTATTAGGAGCAACCCCAAATGTGAATACGCAGGTTTTCTTCAACTATGGTTCATTAAACGTAACAGGGACAATTCGAGGTGTAGATATTTTTCAAGAAGACAAGCTCTTCAATCTGAGCAAAAAGATAAAACAAGGCAGACTGGAAGATTTGGCTGTAACACAAAATGGGATACTGATTGGTGTAGGGCTTGCACGTAAACTATCGCTCAAAAAAGGAGATAAAATATATGTAACTACCCCACAAGGGGTACAGCTTCTGATGAAAGTAGTTGGTCTATTTCAATATGGTATTGGGGCAGTAGATGATGCTACAAGCTACGCCACACTAGGAACAGTGCAGAAAATATTAGGAAAAGACAAGGCCTATATAACTGATATTAGCATCAAGCTCAAAGATTCCAGGTTAGCCGCATCCATGGCCGAAACTATGCGTCATAAATACAGCTATAAAGTGGAAGATTTTGAAACTGCTAACGCTACAATCCTAGTTGGCAATGTAATTCGGAATACTTTAACTTTTGTGGTAAGCTTTACACTACTCGTGGTTGCAGGTTTTGGCATATACAATATCATGAATATGACGATTTATGAGAAGATTAAAGATATAGCTATTCTAAAAGCTATGGGCTTTAGTGGGCAAGATGTTACTACTATATTCTTAAGTCAGGCGTTGTTCATTGGAGTAATGGGCGGCATCTCGGGTACATTAATTGGTTTTCTTTTAAGCATTAGCCTGTCCTACGTACCTTTTCCTGCCGGCTCAATCATTGCAATTGATTACTTCCCCGTAAACTTTAATGCTCTACATTATGGTATGGGTTTACTATTTGGTATAGTAACAACCGCTCTAGCTGGTTTTTTCCCAAGTCGTAAAGCCTCACGTGTGGATCCAGTTGCAATAATCCGAGGGTAATGTTATGCAGCCGAGGGCAACACCGAATATGCCAAAAGACTCAAATGCTCTAAATGTATTAGAGGCACGACATCTAACAAAATACTTCTATGAGCCAGATAAGTTTAAAGTTCTAGATGATGTGAGTTTTACAGTAGGAAAAGGAGAATTCTTAAGTATCGTAGGAAAAAGCGGTTGTGGGAAGAGCACGCTACTCTACTTGCTGAGCACAATGGATACTGACCATGAAGGCGAACTAATCATCAATGGCCAACGTGTAACTGGTCAAGATCAGAACACGCTAGCTGCAGTACGTAATGAACACATTGGGTTTGTATTCCAGTTTCATTACCTGTTGCCAGAGTTCACATGCCTACTTAATGTAATGCTGCCCGCGCTTAAGCTAGGTCGTTTTAGCAAAGAAGAAATAGAGCACCGCGCAATTGAAAAGTTACGTCTATTGGGCATGAGCGATCATGCGCATAAACTAAGCAGTAAGCTATCAGGCGGGCAGCAACAACGTGTTGCTGTAGCAAGAGCTCTAATCAATGACCCAACTATTATCATGGGTGACGAGCCCACAGGAAACCTTGATAGTGTGAATACAAGAAATGTATTTGATATATTCCGCCGGCTAACCCATGAAATGGGTCAAACAATTATCACTGTTACGCATGATCAAGAGTTTGCCAGAAACAGTGATAGGATAGTTACCATGGGCGATGGTCGCATTCTACATACCTAATCCACGGACTCCCCAAAAGTATTAGCTGAGTATTTTTATCACTATAAGTTACCGCAGATCATTTACTGACACGCCGGGATGATCTGTCTTCTGAAAAACAAAATCAGAATCCTTAAGGTTATTATTTACCTTTATTTCAGATAGTTCATAGGTAACAGTACTACCGTTCTTGTTCCATACTTTCATCTTTAGCGGCACACTCTGTAGGTCGTCCACCCACATTTCTATTTTAAAGTAATCCGTTTTACCTTTTACCGGAAATAACGAAACCTTACTGATGCTGGCTGTGCCTAGTTTCTGCTGCTCATCAAAGCGTGCCTTCATCCCGTCGTCGTACACCCTAAGTATTTTATCCAGATTAAATCCTTCGGTCGGGTCGTACTCTGAAACATTTACTTCATTTTCTTTCTTTAGGTAGTTCCAAACTGTTTTACCATCGCAAATCAAGCTTTGGTCAGTGAACTCTATGTTAAACTTGTTGTTCTTTTTTACGCGCAGGTTACCCACCTTACTCATAGGCTGAGCGTTTTTCGTGGCGCGATTCTCTAACACATATTTGAACTTGGCCCTGAAGTCAGCCACATTGTTCATCTTCAGCTTTACAGTTTTGAGTACCTTCTCAGCTTTGGGGTCAGTGTCCTGCTGGCCACCTTGCGAGGTTGCTTTAACAGGTTTTTGATTTTGCGCGTAGACTTGCCAGCTGGTTATTAAACAGGCAGCAAACACCAAAAAGGCAAAACGATAAATAAGTATCATTGTATAAGTAACGAACGAAATGTAATGGGGCATATAAACCTAGGCAATGTTGGCCTTAAACCCGCCTAAATACCTAAAAAGGCTTATTCAGGCTTACGCAAAGTTACCAAAATCCTGTCCAGCTCAGCCTCATCGCGCACCAAAACATCACGGGGTTTGCTACCGCTGGCAGCGCCAACAATGCCTGTACGCTCCAATTGGTCCATAATGCGCCCTGCACGATTATAGCCTATACTCATTTTGCGTTGAATTAAAGATGTACTGCCGCTCTGCGTGCGTACCACTAGTCGCGCCGCTTCATCATAGAGGCTATCTATTTCGCCGTTATCCAGTTCCCCATCATCGTCATCATCTGCATTCTCGTCCAGCACTTCAGGCAGAAAGTAAGGTAGCGGAGGCCCAGTCTGGTTGTTTATAAACTGCACCAAGCTCTCTATCTCGTTTGTATCAATAAATGCATTTTGAATACGTAGCAGGTCGGTACCCTGGCTTAGCAGCAGGTCGCCGCGGCCTATCAATTGATCAGCTCCGTTCGTATCCAGTATGGTGCGGCTGTCCACTTTGCTCGTTACGCGGTAGCTCATTCGCGCAGGGAAGTTCGCCTTGATAATGCCGGTTATCACGTTCACACTTGGCCGCTGCGTAGCTATCACCAGGTGTATGCCCGTGGCACGGGCCAGTTGCGCCAGGCGGCATATGGGTGTTTCCACTTCTTTGCCGGCTGTCATCATCAGGTCAGCCAACTCATCTATAATGAGTACAATATAGGGCAGGTAGCGGTGTCCCTTGTGTGGGTTCAGCTTACGTGAGACGAACTTCGCGTTGTACTCCGCTACATTGCGTACACGTGCGGTCTTAAGCAGCTGGTAGCGGTTGTCCATCTCCATACACAGGCTGGTGAGCACATGTATCACCTGCTTGTTGTCCGTAATCACGGAGTCTTCATAGTTCGGCAGCTTGGCCAAGTAGTGCTTTTCTATCAGGTGAAACAGTGTCAGTTCGACCTTCTTAGGGTCTATCAACACGAACTTAAGCTGCGAGGGATGCTTCTTGTAAAGCAAACTGGCAATGATACAGTTTAGCCCTACGCTCTTACCCTGCTGGGTAGCCCCTGCCACCAGCAGGTGCGGCATCTTGGTTAGGTCGGCTACAAATACTTCGTTACTAATTGTTTTACCTATTGCCAAGGGCAGCTCAGCTTTGGTGTCTCTAAATTTTTCAGTAGCCACCAGGCTACGGAAGGATACTATCTCCGGTCTGCTATTTGGTATTTCTATGCCTATGGTGCCTTTTCCCGGCATAGGCGCAATGATGCGTATGCCAAGGGCTGCCAGGCTCAGGGCAATGTCATCCTCTAGCCCCTTTATCTTGCTGATGCGCACGCCTGCGGCAGGCACAATCTCATACAGGGTAATGGTAGGCCCTACGGTAGCTTTAATGCTGGTAATCTCTATGTTGTAATTGCGCAGCGTGGTTACGATTCTGTTTTTGTTCTCTTCCAGCTCTGCACGGCTTACCTCAGCCCCGCCGGGTGTTTCATGCTGCCGCAGCAGTTCCAACGTCGGGAATTTATAATGCGCTAGCTCGCGCATAGGGTCGTAGGCTTCCCAGTCTGCCACTACTTCTTCATCGTCTAGCGTTTCTTGGTCTTCACTGGCAGTAGCTTTCAGGTGCACATCGCCGGCCAGCGGCACCAAGTTGTCAGTGCTTTCGGGTTCTATTGCGGTTTGCGTCTCGGCAATCTCAAAGCTCACCTCACCATCCCCTACTACACCCTTCTTGTGGCTTGCTTTTCCAGCTGTATCTGGCAATACAAGCGTTAGGAGCTCACCCTCCATTGCTGGATTGGCCCCCTCAGTTTCTGGCGCCACCCCCTTCACCTTACGCACGTTTACAATGAAGTTACCTTCCAATACATCCTCGTCATCTTCCATTGCATCAACGATAGGCTGGATTTGATCCGCCTGCATTCCGCTTTCATCTACCTCAGGAATGTTTGTTTGAGGTCCGCCACTGTGCGCATTATGCACACTGCCAAACGAAGGAATAAAACTCAGAAAATCAGTGCGTGTATTGAACCGTACCACCACAAAGCCCACTAGCAATAGCAGCACCGCAAGCCCAGTTCCTGGAAGGCCAATAAATCTAGCGGTCCAGTCGGTAAGGCTTAGCCCCACACCACCCGCCCAATCCAGGCTATGAAGACCAAACAGGTGGGTAATAAATCCGAAACAAAACGCTACCCAGTGTGTAGCCAGAAATGTATATACAGTAAGGCTACGCAGCAGTGGCCACTGGGTATCCTCCAGTATAGCATAGCCCAGCATAAAAAAATAGGGGGGTAGCAACAGTGCCACAAAGCCGTAGCCCTGTGTTACAAAAAGATTTGCCAGCCAGGCTCCCAAGGTACCGTTAGTGTTCTGTGGCTTCTCTGGCAGCGGCCCTGTAGGAAACGCACCAAACTCTACCACGCTTTGGTCTTCGCGCCCCGCAAAAAAATGTGATACAATTGCTACTAGCAGAAAAATGCTAAACATAATTACGGCAAGCCCTAACAGCTTGCGTATCGCTACACGGCGTGTCTCGCCCATCCCACTAAACGGATTGCTAATGCGCAAACTTTGCTTGGGGGCTTCTGCTTCAGCCTGTGGCTCAGAGTCCTTTTTCCCATTGGCTCTCCCTGTTCGGGGCTGTGCAGGCAGCATTGCCTCATCATCTGGTAGGGTTACCTTGGGCCTATTTGCCCGGGGCTTAGCTTTTTCAGCCGGCGTATCCTTTTCTACAGGAGTTGTTTTTACAAGCATGGCGGCAAGTGGATGCAGTTGATCAAGCTGGTAGTAACAGTGTAGAACTGGCCCAAGCAATTGCAATGGCAAGTTACAGCCAACGCTACGCCTAAGCCCTGCTAAAGCGCTGCATAGTATCCACCCGCTTATTTGTTTGGGTTCAGTAGAAGTGTTGAAAAAGCCCGCATCAGGTCATCTTATCGGTTGGTCGCGTCTGGGGTTTGCCTTGTTCCTAGGTGACAAATGGCTTTCCGCTTTACCGAACCAAGTACTGCGTTAACCAGCCCATTCTTACAGTTCGTCTGAAAGGTTTCGATTTACAATTGCTTTACACGCTGATGTGCAACCTTCCCGCATTCTTTTTGCTCTATACAGCGTATCCAGTATCCATACCCTGCATCCTACTGCGCCCAACCCTTTTCAAACAACAAACACCCCTGTATGGACATTATCAAGCTTACGAACGTAAACAAGAGCTACGTGATGGGCAAGAGCAGCCTGCACGTACTAAAGGACTTGAACCTTACCATCACTGAGGGCGAGTTGGTTTCCATTATGGGTAGCTCAGGTAGCGGTAAGAGTACATTGCTGAACATCTTAGGCATTTTAGATGCCTATGACAGCGGTGAGTACCACTTGGCCGGTAACCTCGTGAAGCACCTGGGTGCCAGCCAGGCAGCGAACTACAGAAACCGCTTTATCGGTTTTGTGTTCCAGCAATTCAACCTACTCTCCTTTAAAAACGCAATGGAGAATGTGGCCCTCCCTCTGTATTACCAGGGTGTGAGCCGCAACAAACGAAACAAGATTGCGCTGGAATACTTGGATAAAGTAGGGCTGAGAGACTGGGCAAACCACCTGCCAAGTGAAATGAGCGGCGGCCAGAAGCAACGGGTAGCCATAGCCCGTGCCATGATAGCCCGCCCCAAAGTGATACTGGCCGATGAACCCACAGGTGCGCTGGATAGCGTAACCTCACAAGACGTGATGAACCTCTTCAAAGACCTGCACCGCCAGGGCAACACCATTATCATTGTAACACACGAAAATGATGTAGCAGAGCAAACCGAACGCATTGTGCGACTCAAAGACGGTGTCATTCAAACCGATGAGCGGCCTACCCGCCACGCCCACGCTACTGTAGCCACCTAACTCACTTTCTACTTCTCTCCTCCCATTTCTCTCCATGCGCATTAGCATTTTTGATATAGACCGCTGGCAGGAAATTCTTCAGAGCATAAGCCGCCATAAGCTGCGCACTGCGCTTACAGGGTTCGGTGTGTTTTGGGGTATTTTAATGCTGGTGCTACTGCTGGGCATGGGTAAAGGGCTTGAGAATGGCATACACAATCAGTTTGATGGTGAAGCCACAAACAGTGTTTGGATATGGGCAGACAATACCACCAAGCCTTACAAAGGCTCTAACCCCGGCCGACGCTGGAACATGGAAGAAGGCGACGTTAGGCTGGTTACTGAAAACGTAGATAAAATAGACCTCATCGCCCCTAGAAACTTTATTCAGGGTGAGTTTACCGTACGCAGAAACCAAAAGTACTCTGCCTTTGAGGTGCTGAGCACCACACCCGGCTATCGCAAAGTGAAGACCAGCATCATCACAGCAGGTCGCTTTATAAATCAAGCGGATATTGAGGAAAAGCGAAAGGTGGCCTACATCGGCATTGAAGTGTATAAGGCGCTCTTTGATAGTAGTTCCGTACAGGCCGACATTGAAAAAGCCATTGGCCAGAACATCAACATCAAAGGCACTGAGTTTACGGTAATCGGCATTTTTGAGAACCGTGCCGGAGACCGCGAAACGCGTCGTATCTACATTCCTTTTAGCACTGCTCGCAATGTGATGCGTGCAGGCACCAACGTAGACCTGATAGTGCTGAACAGCAACGCCACTGAGATCAAAGATTTTAAAGAGCAAGAAACTCAGATTCGGCAAACCCTGGCCCGCATACATGGCTTTGACCCCAACGATAAAGATGCCTTACGCATTAACTCTCCCATAGAAATTTTGCAAAACATCATTGGCCTATTCATTGGCATCAAATGGTTCGTGTGGATCGTGGGCATCGCTACACTTATGGCGGGTGTAGTGGGTGTCAGCAATGTAATGATGATCGTAGTAAAAGAGCGCACCAAAGAAATCGGCATCCGCAAAGCCATGGGTGCCACGCCCGCTGACATCATTGGTATGGTGTTGCAAGAGTCTATCATGATAACTGGATTCTGTGGCTACCTAGGCCTGGTGGTAGGTGTCGCCATTTTAGAGGCAGTACGTCAAGCATTGGGTAGCGGAGATGGTCGCAGTTTCTTCTTAAATCCTGAAATCGATTTAATCATTGCCGTCTCAGCCACGCTTATCCTGGTATTCGTAGGGGCGCTTGCGGGCTTCTTTCCGGCTTACCATGCTGCCAAAGTACAACCTGTAGAGGCGCTCAGCGCCGAACTTAACTAGCCCGCTATCCTTTCCTCCATCTTAATACAATACTCCTATGTTCGACCTTGACAAATGGCAGGAAATATGGACCACCATGTCGCGGCATAAATTGCGTACCGCCCTTACGGCCTTCGGTGTGTTCTGGGGTATTTTCATGCTGGTAGTATTAGTAGGCAGTGGTAACGGCCTGCGCAATGGGGTTATGGAAGGCTTTCAGGGCATTGCTACCAATAGCTTCTTTATGTGGGGGCAGAAGACCACCAAGCCTTATGCAGGTATGCAGCCGGGGCGTTTCGTAAAGCTTACCAATGATGATAGCGATGCCATACGCCGTGAAATAGAGGAAGTAGAATATCTGGCCCCCCGTGTGCGCGTAGATGGCAACTTCAAAGTATCGCGCGGCATCAAAAATGGCGCATTCAGTGTATTTGGTGATTTCCCGGATGTAAACAAGATTGAACCCAAGCCCATGCGCTCGGGTCGATTTATTAATGATACCGACATAAATGAATACCGCAAAGTTGCCGTCATTGGCGAGCGCGTACGTGATGTACTTTTCGGCAATGGTACTGATGCTATAGGCGAATACATCGAGGTAAAGGGGGTATTCTTTCAGGTAGTGGGCGTATTTGGCACCCGTGCCCGTGGTGAAAATGCAAATGAGCAACTCAATACAATTTACCTTCCATTCACCACTTGTCAGCGCGTGTTTAACATCCCGAACCGAGTGTACTGGTATAGCATAACGGCAAAAACCGGAGTGCCCGCCTCTGTAGTGGAAGAAAAAGTGAAAGCCCTGCTAAAAGTGCGCCACCATATTGCCCCTGATGACCGCACCGCCATTGGTTCCTTTAACCTGGAAAATGAATTTGGTCGCATACAAGGGCTCTTCACCGGTATCAATATCTTCATGTGGATTGTGGGCATGGGCACCCTCATCGCAGGGGTCGTGGGCGTGAGTAATATTATGCTCATTGTAGTGCAGGAACGCACGAAAGAAATCGGTGTGCGCAAAGCGCTGGGTGCTACACCCTGGAGTGTCATTAGCCTGATTCTGCAGGAGTCCGTTACGCTAACCACAGTATCTGGCTACACAGGCCTAGTATGTGGGGTTATAATCACTGAGCTTATCAATTTCGCCATGGAGTCGTCAGGCGGTGAAGGTGGCTTTCTGAAGAATCCAACCATAGACTTTCAGATGGCTGTAGCAGCTACCACTGTTCTCATTTTCAGTGGTGCTTTAGCCGCAGTAATTCCTGCCACCCGTGCTGCCAGCATTCAGCCCATTGAAGCGCTGCGTGCGGATTAAAATAATTTTTCATTGATGCAACCTTTGCCCCACCTCACCCTCTATACAGTTATACGTTGTGAAAATTTCCACCCTCATGAAAAAGCTTCTTTATGCATTTATTGGTCTGGCAGTCTTGGTCGTTTTTGCCGGAACCGGTTGGTTCTTGTACGATAAGAGTCAGAAAGACCCTATTGTGTACAAAACAGAAACTCCGTTTGAAACGGATATCGTGAAGAAAACCGTAGCCACGGGTAGCATCAAGCCACGGGTAGAGATAAACATCAAGCCCCAGGTTACTGGCATTATTGAGAAACTCTTTGTGGAAGGCGGCCAGCCTATTACGTATGGCCAGTCCATCGCTCGAATTCGCATAGTGCCCAACGTGGTGTCACTTAACAATGCCGAAGGGCAACTGAAGCGGGCCCAAATCAACTTGGAGAACAACAAACGTGAATACGAACGCAATGAGCCGCTCTACAAAAACAAGGTAATCCCAGAGGTAGATTTTCAGCGCTTCAAGTTAAATTATGACCTTGCAAAACAGGAAGTAGAAGCTGCAGATGCTAACCTGCAACTGGTGAAAGAGGGCTTTAGCAAAGTAACAGGCACCGAAAGCAACATGGTGTACAGCACCTCAAATGGACTCATCCTGGATGTACCCATCAAAGAAGGTGGTAGCGTAATAGAGCGGAACAACTTTAATGAGGGTACTACATTGGCTACCATTGCTGACATGCGCAGCATGATATTCATCGGCGAAGTTGACGAAAGCGAAGTTGGTAAACTGAGGGAAGGGCAGTTGCTCAAGCTAACTGTAGGTGCAATCGAGGGCACTACCTTTGACGCACGGCTAGAGTTTATCTCGCCCAAAGGCAACCTAAAAGACGGTGCCATCAAGTTTGAAATTCGTGCTGCTGTGATACTTCGCCCAGACAACTTCATTCGTGCTGGTTACAGTGCAAATGCTGACCTGGTGGTGGGCTCACGCACCAAGGTGCTTGCCCTTAAAGAAAAACTGGTAGAATATAAAAGCGACTCTGCCTTCGTAGAAGTTGAAACTACAACTCCTCAGAAGTTTGAAAAGCGGTATGTAAAACTCGGCCTATCTGACGGGGTGAATGTTGAGGTGCTGCAAGGCGTGAAAAAAGAAGACAAGATCAAAGCGGGTGTGCTGGAAAAGAAGAAAGAAGAAAAGAAGAAAGAAGACTAGGTTTACTACAGGGTGATTTTGAGGCAAGGGGCCGCATATGCGGCCCCTTTTTTATACTACCCGCCACAGAAGAAGCCCGGAAGCCCAGAGCCTTGCCTCCAATCCTGCCAGCTTAAATACGCTGCTGGCGCTGGCTTTTTGGCTACTTTTGCAGTCCCGTTTAGGGACCGAAATAGACCTACATGCAGCACATTCGTAATTTTTGCATCATTGCCCATATAGACCATGGCAAAAGCACGCTGGCAGACAGGCTGCTAGAAACCACTGCCACCATCAGCAAGCGGGAAATGATGGCCCAGGTGCTGGACGACATGGACCTGGAGCGCGAGAAAGGCATTACCATAAAAAGCCACGCCATTCAGATGGGCTATGTGCAAGACGGTACGCCCTACACCCTTAATCTGATAGACACACCCGGCCACGTTGACTTTAGCTATGAAGTGAGCCGTGCGATTGCCGCCTGTGAAGGCGCGCTTCTGGTGGTAGATGCAGCACAGGGCATACAGGCTCAAACCATAGCAAATCTATACCTGGCTATTGAGAATAACTTAACAATTATTCCGGTACTGAACAAGATAGACCTGCCGGGTGCGATGGTGGAAGAAGTGCGCGATGAAGTAGTACAGCTAATAGGCTGTGACCCTGACTCTGTAATACTGGCCAGTGCCAAAGAAGGCATTGGCATAGCGGACATATTGAGGGCTGTGGTAGCGCGCATACCCGCCCCTACTGGCGACCCTGCCGCCCCACTCAAAGCACTCATATTTGATTCCGTATTCAACTCTTTTCGCGGCACAATAACTTACTTCCGCGTGTTTGAGGGCGAGATGACCAAAGGCCAGGCACTTAAGTTTATGGCTAGCGGTACAGACTATCACGCCGATGAAATTGGCATCCTGAAAATGAAAGGCGAGCCGCGCGAACGTGTGGGCTGCGGCGATGTGGGCTATCTGATTACGGGTATCAAAGAGGCAAAGGACGTGAAAGTGGGTGATACGATCACCAGCAAAGAGAATCCTGCATCTACACAGATAGAGGGGTTCAGAGAGGTGAAGCCCATGGTGTTTGCAGGGCTGTATCCTGTAGATACAGATGAATTTGAAGAGCTAAGGGTTTCACTAGAAAAGCTGAAGCTTAACGACGCCTCACTGGTGTTTGAACCAGAGAGTTCAGCGGCACTTGGGTTTGGCTTTCGCGTGGGCTTCTTGGGCATGCTGCACATGGAGATAGTGCAGGAGCGGCTGGAGCGTGAGTTTGACATGACGGTAATTACCACGGTGCCGAATGTGCAGTTCGTAGCACACCTGAGCAATGGCGAAGACCTTACTGTGAGCAACCCAAGTGACTACCCGGACCCCAGCCGCATAGATACGGTAGAGGAGCCCTTTATCAAAGCACAAATAATTACCAAAGCTGAGTTCATTGGTGCCATCATGACGCTGTGTATTGAGAAGCGCGGCATCTTTAAAAATCAACATCACCTTACCACCGACCGTGTGGAGCTAAGCTTTGAGCTGCCGCTGAGCGAAGTGGTTTTTGATTTTTACGACAGGCTCAAAAGCATCAGTAAGGGCTATGCTTCACTAGACTATGAGTTGATTGGCTTTCGTGAAAGCCACCTCGTGAAGATGGACGTACTTTTAAATGGCGAGCCAGTAGATGCATTAAGCGCCATCATTCAACGTGACAAAGCCTATAGCTGGGGACGCAAGCTGTGTGAAAAACTGAAGGAGCTGATACCCAAGCAGCAGTTCATGATAGCCATACAGGCCAGCATCGGCACCAAAGTAATTGCACGTGAAACGATAAGTGCCATGCGAAAAGACGTAACCGCCAAGTGCTACGGCGGCGACATCAGCCGCAAGCGCAAGCTGCTTGAAAAACAGAAAAAAGGCAAGAAACGTATGCGCCAAGTAGGCAATGTAGAAGTGCCACAGAGCGCATTTATGGCTGTATTAAAGCTAGATTAGCACATGGCAAAGAAAGTAGTATTGGCAGCCGGCACTGGTTATCTGGGTAATGTGCTAGCTAAGTATTTCATTCGCAAAGGATGGCAAGTTGTTATCCTAACCCGAACGGTGCGGCCAAACACCGATACTACTGAATATGTAGCTTGGGATTCTGCTACAGTTGGTGCTTGGCAGCAAGCGCTTGAAGGGAGTGAGATTGTAATCAATCTTACAGGCAAGAGCGTAAACTGCCGCTATAACGAAACAAACAAAAAAGAAATCATTCGAAGCCGTGTAGAGAGTACACATGCAATTGGTGAAGCCATACGTCAATGCAAGTCACCACCAAAACTTTGGATGAATGCAGGTTCAGCAGCAATTTATGGTGACACCGGCAATAACGAAGCAGATGATAACTACCCGCCGTCTACTGGTTTTTCACCTGAAGTATGCAAACTATGGGAGGCTGCATTTTTCGGGGCTGAAACACCCCACACCCGAAAAGTAATGCTTCGCATTGGAATTGTTCTGGGTAAAGAGGCCGACGTTTTAAAGCCTTTCTTATCACTTGTCAGGTTCGGGTTGGGCGGCACCATAGGCAGTGGCAAGCAGGGCTGGACCTGGATACATGAAGACGACTTTTGCGATATCCTGTATTATATATATGAGAATGTTGCTATAAGCGGCACGATTAATATCTGTAGCCCAAACCCAGTTTCAAATGCGCTTTGGATGAAAACACTTAGAAAGGTGTGGGGTACCCCAATTGGCCTTCCCGCACCTGGATTTATGGTTCGGGTGGGCACTGCACTACTTGGCACAGAACCTGGGCTTGTTCTGGGTGGGCGGTATGTAGTGCCCAGTAGATTAATTGCCGAAGGTTATCAATGGAAGTACCCAGAATTGAAACAGGCTTTACTCGCGATTCACTTGCAATAAAAAGGGCTGCCATGCAGCCCTTTTTATTGTGTAGTATCAACAACTATACGTGCTGAATGAGGTATAGCACAAGTAGTGTAACCAGACCCACAGCGCCAATCACCCAGAAGAAAGCGCCAGCACCACCTACTATAAGTAAGCCCAAGAGCAATAAGCCTAAGCTAACTGCACCGAAGATGAGGTATTGGCGGTTCGTGATGTTAATGCCACTACCACCAGCGTCTGAGCCTACTACAGCAGGTGCTGCTGTAGCGACGCCTGTGACAGAACTGCGCTTTTGTTCCTTTTTGTAGGCCTTTACTTCACGCAGTAAGCTTTTCAGTGCCTTCCATTTCGCAAAGAAACCCAGCTTTTTGGTTGCGGTTGCTTCAGTTTTTGAAGCTTCTGCACCTGCGGGCGTAGTGGCAATCAGAACTGTAGCGGTAGTGATGCTAGGCTCTATAACGGCTTCTGGCAGCAATGCATCAGCAGCAGATGCGGATGGGTTTAGAAGGCGCGCAGTGCGAACTGCGACTGGTGTAGAACGTGTACCTGCATCTGTGGCAGATACTACTGTAGCAAACACTGCAAAGCAGCATGAGAAAAGGATAAATTTCATAACCGTATAGATTAATATTCTATGTACAATTTTACGGATAATTCGAATATGAGAAGAATTGGTTTGTTACATGAAAATAGGGAATAATCATAAATTGTAAACACAATAGTGAGAAGTATGTAATACACTACTATAGCTAGAACGCACTACAGTAATATGATGTTATGAGACGCTAAGCGTGTTGCAGCACCACAGGATGTGCAGCCAGCCAGCGCTCAGCATCTAATGCCGCAGCGCATCCGCTACCGGCAGCAGTTACCGCCTGGCGGTAGATGTGGTCTTGCACATCTCCTGCAGCAAAAACACCCTGCACATTCGTGTAGGTACTCTTGCCTTGCGTAATGAGGTACCCGTTTTCATCCATTTCTAGGTGGCCTTTGAAGATATCAGTATTGGGCTGATGGCCAATAGCGACAAAGAACCCAGAGATGGGAATTATGCGGTCTTCCTTACGCACTTTGTCATGTACGCGCACCCCCTCTACGAAATCCTTGCCTATGATCTCTTCTGTCGTGGTATTCCAGTGCACCTCAATGTTTGGGGTGTTAAGCACGCGCTGCTGCATGATCTGGCTTGCGCGCATCTTATCGCTTCGAATGAGCATGTGCACTTTGCTGCACAGCTTGGCCAGGTAGGTGGCCTCCTCGGCAGCAGTATCTCCAGCGCCGATAATGGCTACTTCCTTGCCGCGGTAAAAGAACCCGTCGCATACGGCACAAGCACTTACGCCAGCACCATAAAGCCGCTTCTCACTCTCCAGGCCCAGCCACTTTGCGCTGGCACCAGTGCTGATGACTACGGTATGTGCCTGCACTTCCTTTCCGTCGTCATCCCACATCTTTTTAATGGAACCGCTAAAATCTACTTTAGCAATGTTGCTATAATGAATTACTGTACCAAAGCGCTCCGCCTGTTTGCGAAAATCTTCCATCATGGCCGGGCCCATGATGCCATTGGGGTAGCCCGGATAGTTTTCTACATCACTGGTGAGTGTGAGCTGGCCGCCAGGCTGTATGCCTGCATAGAGCACAGGTTTTAGGTTTGCGCGTGCGGCATAAATGGCGGCGGTATAGCCTGCAGGGCCACTGCCAACAATGACAACTTGATGAATATCGTTCATGATGTTATAACGTATAGTAACAAAACTAAGTGCCTACGCTGTTCTTTCTTTGGCTTATCTAGAATATGAACCTAGACTTTTGTGCCCTCCGCCATACGTGCAGCCGCCTCCTCTACCCGCAGCGCTTCAATGAACTCCTCAATGTCACCATTCAGCACAGCGGGCAGGTTGTACACCGTTAGGCCGATGCGGTGATCTGTCACCCTGCTCTGCGGGAAGTTATACGTACGAATTTTGGCACTCCGGTCTCCGCTGCTCACCATGGTCTTGCGCAGGTTGCCTACTTCTGCCATACGCTTCTGCATTTCCATGTCGTAGATACGGGCCTTGAGTATCTTAAGTGCGAGGTCGTAGTTCTTAATCTGTGAGCGCTCGTTCTGCATACTCACTACGATACCTGTAGGCAAGTGCGTAAGGCGCACGGCGCTATAGGTGGTATTCACACTCTGCCCGCCATTGCCACTGCTCATGAAAGTGTCTTTACGAATGTCACTATCCTTAAGCTGTACTTCGTAATCTTCCACTTCTGGTAGCACTGCCACCGTTGCAGCGCTGGTATGTATGCGGCCCTGGGTTTCTGTGTCAGGCACACGCTGCACGCGGTGAACACCACTCTCAAATTTGAGCGAGCCGTAACAGTCTTCGCCAATTACACTAATTGTAATATCCCTAAAACCGCCAGCAGTGCCTTCATGAAACTCGGTAACTTCAAATTTCCAACGTTTGTTTTCGCAATAGCGTTGGTACATTTTGAGTAAGTCTCCAGCAAAGAGTGCTGCCTCATCTCCGCCCGTGCCAGATCTGATTTCAAGAATAACGTTCTTGCTGTCATTGGGGTCTTTGGGGATGAGCAACGCCTTAAGTTTGTCCTCCGCAGCCTGTAGTTTAGGTTCCAGTGCTATCAGCTCTTCTTTGGCCATTTCACGCAGCTCTTCATCGCTTTCATTCTGCAAAATGTCACGAGCACCCTCTATGTTCCCTTCTACCAGACGATAATCCTGTCCGGCAGCTACAATCATTCCCAAGTCTTTATACTCTTTGCTTAGCGCCTTGTACCTATCCATATCTGCCATTGCATCTGGTTCAGCCAGCAGATTGCTCACCTCATGGTAGCGGCGTTCTATTTCTACTACTTTGTCTATCATAACGTACATGGCCTAAGGGCCACCCTGATCTTTGCTAAGGGCGTAGAGCTCGCATAGCCACTCTACCCTTGTTTAAAAAGAATACAAAAATACGCCATTTTTCCGCAGGATGTAAACGCCTTCAGGGCGTGGTTCTACATCTACTATCCCCCCTACGATGTTTGCTTCATTTACGGGTGTGAAGACTACCTGCTTGCCCGTTTTTAGTTCATACAAAGCCACCTGCATATCGTTAAACAAAAGCACCTGGCCCGTACGTGGGCGCACCTGCTGCCAGGTAAACGCTAAGGTTGGGCTTAGCCGGTACTGGTATGTGCCGAAATTGTCGAATACCTGAATGTGCTGGCTGGCGGGTTCGGGCACAAACACAACATTGTCTCCGCTCACACGGACATCAGTTGGGCGAAACAGGCTGCCAGAACCATACCCCGCCCCACCAAATGCCCGCTCCAAGCGGCCATAGGCATCAAATTTATAAATGCTATTATCGTCAGTATTCAGGATGAAAAGTTCTCCAGTAGGCGCCAAATCAAAACTGGCAGGAAAAAGATATTGTTGTGAGTTGTTGGTGCTGGTTTGCACAGCTATATCATCGTAGCTGTGCTCGCGTATTACACGCAGGTTGGTATTCAGCACTACCAGGCGGCGGTTGCCATAGTCCAGCACCATAATCTTCTGGCGGTTTGGCACACGCATCTGCGTAGGCTGGATAAAACCCTCGCCGCTGGTACCTGCTCCGCCTACCACCATCATGCTATCGTAGTTAAACCCTTTGAGGTACTTATACAGCTTGTTGCCCACAGCATCCAGCAGTATCAGGTTCTGCTCTTCATCCACAGCCAACTCTGAGGCATTGTGTGCAAGGGGGCGGTACCAGGCTGGGCGTAATGTAACCTGCTGGGCAGTAAGGCGAACGGCCAGCAGCAAAATGTAAAAAATGAGATAGCTACTCTTCATACTGATGCAGGTGTACACCTGCTTCATCTATTGCTGCATAGCTGTATAACGAGAACCACTCGCCCAGGTATATCATCTCGGCAGTTTGTCCGATGGGTACTCTTTTTAGCATGTGCCGGTGCCCAAAGATGTAGTAGCTGATTTCAGGATGCTGCGCAGCATGGGCACAGGCAAACTGGTAGAGCATTTCCTTATCGCCATAATCTACGGCATCATGCCTGCGAGATTTACTAGCGCTGCGGCGTGAAAAGAAATGTGCCAACCCTATACCGATGTTCGGGTGGAAAAACTGGAAGAGCCATTTAAAGAACGGATTTACAAAAACAGACTTGGTAAACTTGTAAGTGCGGTCGCCTGGGCCCAAACCGTCACCATGAGCTAGGTAGTAATTGCGGCCAAACCATTGCCGGATTTCAAAGTTGTGAATCACGCGCACACCCAGCTCATTAGGCAGGTAGTCGCGATACCATAGGTCGTGGTTGCCTGCAAATACTGTTATCGGGATACCTGCATCTGTCAGCTCGGCCAGCTTGCCTTGTATGCGTGCAAAGCCTTTCGGTATTGCAGTTTTATATTCAAACCAAAAATCAAATACATCGCCGAGTATGTAGATTTCAGCTGCATCGTGCCGAATGCTTTCCAGCCAGCGCACAAACTTAAGCTCGCGGCTGCGGCTGGTGGCAGCATCAGGCACCCCCAGGTGTAGGTCTGATGCGAGGTATATTTTTTTACCTGCGGGGATGGTGGTGGCTGAAGTCACGGCAGCTAAAATAGGAAAAGCTGCATGGCCTTTGTACACTTTGCTTCTAACAGCCACAAGCAACTACAACTGTCACCCTTCGGCAAACCAAGGGTAGCAGTTGCGATTCAGGGGTATTTATGCAGCACCTTCGGGGCTAACTTCTGCAGGGGCTTCGTTAGGTGTATGTGAAGCACCGTTGCCATTTGTGCTGGGAGTAGGCTCTGGCGTAGTACCATTCATAAACTCTGCATATGCTGTCTGTGAGGCAAAAGGGCGCTTACCCAGCAGTTTCTCCAAATCGTCTTGGAAGATAACCTCACGTTGGAGCAGCACCTGTGCAATGTTCTCCAGGTAATCACGGTGTTTGTTCAGCAGGCCCTTGGTGCGTTCATAGGCTTCATTAATGAGCTTGCGCACTTCTTCGTCAATGGCCAGTGCGGTTGCATCGCTGTAAGGCTTGTTAAAGGTGAATTCTTCGCGGCTATCATTAAACGAAACCTGACCAATACGGGCATTCATACCATAAATGCCTACCATGGCATAGGCCATGCGTGTGATACGCTCCAGATCATTTTGCGCGCCGGTACTCACTTTACCAAACACAATCTCCTCAGCGGCGCGGCCGCCAAGGGCCATGCAGATGGTATCAATGAGTTGGTCATAGGTGTATAGATACTGCTCTTTGGGCAGGTACTGCGCGTAGCCTAAGGCAGCTACTCCGCGGGGCACAATGCTGACCTTAACCAACGGGTCAGCGTGCTCCAGAAACCAGCCAGCAATGGCGTGCCCAGCCTCGTGGTAAGCCACAATCTTTTTTTCTTCTGGGCTTATGATTTTATTCTTCTTTTCCAGGCCCCCAATCACACGGTCAATGGCATCCTGAAAATCCTGCATATCCACAGCATTTTTGTCGCCACGTGCGCCAATGAGCGCCGCTTCATTGCAAACATTCATGATATCAGCACCTACAAAGCCTGGCGTCTGCGCAGCCAGTTTCTTCAGGTCAAGCTCAGGGCTCTTTGTAATCTTCTCCAAATGCACTCTAAATATAGCCTCACGCTCTTTCAGGTCGGGGCGGTCAACAGCTATCTGCCGGTCGAAACGGCCTGGCCGCATGAGCGCACTATCCAGTACATCAGGCCGGTTCGTGGCCGCCATCATGATAACGCCACTATCGGTATTGAAGCCGTCCATCTCTACAAGAAGCTGGTTCAGCGTATTTTCGCGTTCGTCATTTCCACCCGTAAAGCTGTTACGCCCACGGCTACGGCCTATTGCATCTATCTCATCAATGAAAATGATACAGGGGGCTTTTTCTTTGGCTTGCTTAAAAAGGTCGCGTACACGTGCTGCGCCTACGCCCACAAACATCTCAACAAAGTCTGACCCACTTAGGCTAAAGAAAGGCACCTGCGCCTCACCTGCTACTGCTTTAGCCAGTAGGGTTTTGCCAGTGCCAGGAGGGCCTACTAGCAATACGCCCTTGGGGATGTGCCCACCCAGTCGGGTAAATTTGGCAGGGCTTTTTAAGAAATCTACAACTTCTACCACTTCCTGCTTGGCCTCTTCCAGGCCGGCTACGTCGTTAAACGTTACACGTACGCGGTTCTCTTTATCAAAAAGGCTAGCGCGGCTCTTCCCAATATTGAAAATCTGAGAACCACCTACCCCACCTCCTAGCCGCCGAACAAGGAAAACCCAGATAAGCGCAAGTACAATTATGGGTATTACGATTTGCAGGATAGGGCCAAAGTAACTCTCGCGTTTCTCTGCGCTGTAATCAATGCTCTTACCATCCAGGTAGCGCACCAGTTCATCCTTGCTGGCCATGCGCAGCGTAAAGGCAGGCGCGACACTGTTGCTGAAAATGCCAGGCTTGCTGCGTTTGGCAAACTCATCCATTTTACGGGCCTCAGCGGTGAGGTATATTTCAGCAAACTCATCGTTTACGATGATTACCTTCTCAACAAGCTTACGTGCTACCAGTTCGTCTTTGAATTTCTTCATCGAGATCTCGTCTTCGCGGTTACCCGAACTAGGCATTAACACCAACGAGAAAAGGATGAATAACAGAATGACTCCGTATATCCAATACAGATTATTAGAACCCCCGTTGTTGCGGTCCTTTTTACCGGACGAATTGCCCTCAGCCATGTGGTAGCGTTTTGTGCTTAAATGTATAGCTTCTGAACAGAAGCGTTAAAAACTAGAATAACGTATCCTCATTGCAAAGGGTACGCCACGCCAAGTTAACTGACAAAATTACCTAAAAATTCAGCCAAACCACGTAAAAACGAAAAGTCCAAGGTCTGAGCCGTGGCAATGGCGGCCTGAAGCGGCTGGCTACAATCGCTTTATATGGCACAGATTCTCCTAGAAAACATTCTGTGACATATAAGAACGCTTGAGCAAAGGGCATACTGTGTATTGGTCGCTACCCAGATCAGCCTGTAGGGCCATAAGCACATCATACACATGCCGTAGGCCGATGCGCTCAGCCCATTCGAAGGGCCCATAAGGGTAGTTCACACCCAGTTTCATGGCCATCTCAATGTCACAGCGATTTGCCGACCCCTCCTGCAACATATAGTAAGCCTCATTAACAATGCGGCATACCACGCGCGCCGTTACCATACCCACTTGGTCAGCAACTGGCAGACATGAAAAGGGCAGAAAAGCGAGTGCTGATAGCATCTCGTCTTGCTTTGTTTCAAGCAAACTGCTTACCTCCCATGTATGGCGTTGCAAAAAGCCTGGTAGCAAGTTTGCCCCATAGAGCTTGCAATACAGTGGTAGTGCTGCCGCATGCGTCATGGTTGCCAGCGTCTGCTTTACCGCGCAGCCTACTACTATTACGCCTTTCAGCATGGCGTACTGCTTTAGGCGTTGTGGCACTTCATCTAGATTTAGGTCTATAATATGCGTATAGCCATCCAAGGGCGGTAGCGCATCAGCCCCATCGGTGCGGTACCAAACAGGATTCAGGGTTTCTACCGGATGGCCCTGTAAGGCAGCTAGCCGTTCCTCCGGGCCTAAAGCCAGAACTTTCATGCCGCAAAGGTAGCGGCTGGCACCATAACAAGTGTGCTAGTTTACCAGCTCTGCCAGCGTGCTGAGCAGCACTGCATGGTCAAAGGGCTTAGTTATGTATCGTTTGGCTCCTAGGCGCAGGGCATGGTCGCGCAGGCTATCACCGTGCATCGCTGTCAAAAAAACGAATGGAATTTTGCTGAGTTTGGCATCATCCTGCACTACATCCAGTACATCCACCCCGTCAGCACCTGGCATGCTCATGTCGCAGAGTATCAAATCGGGCTCCAAGTTGCGGGCAGTTTTAAGCCCTTCATTGGCGTTGTCAGCAGTTAGCACCTCATAGCCGGCTTTAGTAAGTAAATTCTTAAGTACTATAAGGTACTCTTCCTGGTCGTCTATTACCAATATGCGTTTGGCCATATGTGTTGATTAAAGGGTGTGCTGCGAATTTAGGTAGTAGGCTGTAGCCCCATGTTATGTTTCTGCTACGCTTTGGTTGTCAGTTACACCATGGGTGTGTCTGGACAAAAAATACAGCATGAACAACGCCAGCAGGAAAAAAGGCAAAGTGGCTACACGGTAGCGGATTAGTGACCCAAAAAAAGTAGTGGAGATGCCCAGAAAGTAGGCATAGGGCAGCGTGTAACACAGCAAAAATACGGGCATGGCTATCGCCTTGCCCGGCAGCGCTAGCAGTGCCCGCCACCGCGTACGTAAGACCAGATAGATAACAACGCCAAGAAATAGCACATTGAAAACGCTTACAGCTATAGCAAAGGCGCTATGCGCCTCCTGTGGTAGTGGGCGGAAGAATGTGGCAAAGATGGCATGCGGGATTTTGCCAAGCGCCCAGCCCACGGTGGGTTCATAATCGGCAAAAGCAAAGTAGCTGCTGGCCTTAAGTGCTTCAGGGCTAAGGTATTCGCCTGCACGCCCGCGCAAGTAGAATATCTCTGCAAAAACGACCTCCAGCCGGAACGCAGAAAAAAACATCAAATACACCCCCACACTTACCAAAGCTAGAAAAGCTAGCCTTGCAGGCCAGCGTTGCACAAGTTGCCAACCCTGCACGCAGACTACCCACACTGGGGCACAGATACAAAATGCAAGAATGGGGAACGGCTTGACACTATAACCCACCCAACCTGCAGCAAGCAATGCTAAAACAGTCTGCCAACGAAAACGTGAATTTTGAGAAACATCCTGCATTCCCCACAACAACAGACCCAGACATGCCATCATAACGGGCTCCTTAGAAAGTCCGCTTGTAAAGAATACCGTGAGTGGCTCCACCATGAAAATCAAAAACGCAACGGGCGATATGGCAGGGAGAACCGAACGTGCAGTAGCGTAGCATAGCCAGGCCCCCCAGAAACCCACTGCGCTTAGTATTACATTCAGCGTATAGTAGCCTCCCCCTGTGAGGGGTACGAGCAGCGCAAGTGCCCGCACCAGATTGTAAGGTCGTGGATCATCAGAAAATGGGACGCAGGGCAGCCAGGTAGTCATGATACCAAAGTCATAGGGCATGGTCAGTAGTTGCAGGCCCTCACCGGGTTTGGCCAGTACATAGTCCCACAGCCCGTGCGCTCCTCTGTAATACGCTACAGCATCTGATAAATAACCCGTTTGATGCAATTGGTAGTAGCCGTAAGCGCAGCCCGCAAGCAGCTTTATTGCCAATGCTGCTAGCAGCAAGTTCCGCTCCAGCGGCAACGCATTTCTTTTGCGCAAACCCAGCGCTACAAGCCCCAGCAAGGCCAGTGCAAAGAGTGCCGCTGTGGTATAATCGGTGGTAGCGCTAGGCATATGGCAATGACATGCAAACTAAGTAACATTTATGCGAAAGCGGTTTTGGGGGGTTGCTTGGCATATTAATGCTATCTATAGTTGCTGCGGCTGGGGTTTACTTTTACAGTAATTTAGCAACGGCTTATGTAAGCCGGACCTACACTACCTACCCGGCCCCGTTATCTGTTAATGCAAACGCAACCGGCACCCACCCTACCCCACCTCAGAGCCCCCGCGAAAATTCGTTTGGAACTGGACGCGCTGCTGAATGCATACCGATATATGTGCTACGCCAGTGAGATGGCGATTGTTTACGATGAAAATAGGGATGTGTGCAAATACGTGCATAGCACCAGCCGCGGCCACGAAGCCATACAGCTTGCTATTGGCATGTTGCTGGGGCCGCAGGATTATGTGTTTCCCTACTACCGCGATGAGAGCATCCTGCTGGGCATGGGCCTGAAGCCCTATGACCTCATGCTCCAGCTTCTTGCCAAACGCGATGACCCTTTCAGCGGAGGGCGCACTTACTATGCACACCCCAGCCTGCGCCGTGACGATATGCCTAAAATACCGCACCAGAGCAGCGCCACAGGCATGCAGGCCATACCCGCTACGGGTACGGCACAGGGCCTGAAGTACAGGGAAAAAATAAACATCAAACAAATTGATGCGCTGCCTGCGCCTGTAGTGGTGTGCTCACTGGGCGATGGTTCCGTTACTGAAGGCGAGGTAAGTGAGGCCCTGCAAATGGCTGTGTTGCATGAACTGCCTATATTATATGTAGTGCAAGACAACGACTGGGGTATCAGCGCTACTGGTAAAGAGATGCGGGCCATGAATGCATTGGAGTTTGCGGCAGGGTTTAAGGGCCTGCAAACGATGCGAGTAGATGGAAGCGACTTTCTGGGCTGTTATGATGTGGTATATCGCCTGCTGGAAACGATTCGTAATGAACGGCGGCCTTACCTGCTGCATGCGCCTGTGCCGCTGCTGGGCCACCACACCAGCGGCGTGCGCCGCGAATGGTACCGCGAAGCAGATGAACTCGCCACTGCAACCAACAAAGACCCCTACCCAATCCTAAAGAGTGAATTGTTGAAATTAGGGCTGAATGAAGCCATGTTGGGCGAACTGGAAAGCGAAGCAAGGCAAACCGTACGCGCTGATTTTGAGCGGGCTAAGGCTGCCGAAGAACCTACAGTGGCTGACCTGAAGACGCATATTTTTGCTCCAACACCCATAACGGAAGAAGTAGGCGAGCGTGTGCCTGCTGAAGGGAAAGAAGTAGTGATGGTAGATGCCGCCCTGCACGCGCTGGATGAAATCATGGCCAAACATCCCGAAAGCTTGCTATATGGACAGGATGTTGGGGCGAGGCTAGGCGGTGTGTTTCGGGAAGCAGCTACGCTAGCAAAAAAATATGGTGACGCGCGCGTATTCAATACCCCCATACAAGAAGCCTACATCGTTGGCAGCACAGTGGGGATGAGTGCTGTTGGGCTTAAGCCGTTTGTTGAAGTTCAGTTTGCTGATTACATCTGGCCCGGGCTGAACCAACTCTTTACTGAAGTGAGCCGCTCCTGCTATTTAACCAATGGCAAGTGGCCAGTAAGCATGGTGCTGCGCGTGCCCATTGGTGCGTATGGCGGCGGCGGGCCCTACCATAGCAGCAGCGTAGAAAGCGTACTCTGTAACATACGGGGCATCAAAGTGTGCTACCCCAGCAATGCGGCAGATCTTAAGGGATTATTAAAAGCAGCTTACTACGACCCCAACCCCGTGGTAATGCTGGAACACAAAGGCTTATACTGGAGCAAGGTGCCCGGCACCAAAGAGGCCCGCACCATAGAGCCGGATGCTGACTACATACTGCCACTTGGCAAAGCCCGCATTGCACTGGCGGCCAGCGAAAAGGAGATAAACAATGGCAATAGCTGCGTAGTAATAACCTTCGGCATGGGTGTGCACTGGGCGCGTAATGCCGCCGCAGAACTGCCAGGCCAGGTAGAAGTGCTTGATCTGCGCACCCTGGAACCGTTAGATTGGGAGATGGTGAATGCACGAGTACTCGCGCACGGCAAAGCGATGGTACTCACAGAAGAGCCCATAACGAACAGCTATGCAGAAGCGCTGGCCGGGCGTATAGCCCAGGCTTGCTTTACCCGGCTTGATGCACCTGTAGCCACATTGGGTAGTGAGGTAATACCTGCGATACCCATGAATATGGCACTAGAGCAGGCTGCCCTTCCGAACAGTGATAAAGTATTACAGGCACTACAGGGACTATTAAACTATTAATAAATAATGACAGTATCTATTATTACTGTAGTATACAATGCTGCCGAATCGCTAAAGAAAACCGTAAAAAGTATACAAAGTCAAACCCACCAAGATATTGAATACATTGTTGTTGATGGAAAATCAACGGATGGTACGCTGCAAGTCATCGAACAGCATGCGGCTACCATTACAAAATTCATAAGTGAGAAGGACCAGGGCATTTACGATGCCATGAACAAAGGCCTGGCACTTGCAACAGGCGAGCTTGTACTCTTTATGAATGCGGGTGATCTATTCTATAACAGTACAACTCTGGCTGACTCGCTTCAAGGCTACATAGATGAAGATGTGCTGTATGGCGATGCCGCCATCATGAACACCTCCGGCCTAGCTTACAAACTCCGCGACCACAAGTGCCCACCTCGGCAGCTTACCTGGCGCAGCCTGCAGCGCGGCATGGTTGTATGCCACCAGTCACTGCTCGTACGCCGCAGTATCGCTCCATTTTATGAATTGCGCTACAAAATCGCTGCTGACATTGACTGGACGATTCGCCTACTCAAACAGAGTACGCGAGTCAAAAACACACATCTCGTTGTATGCAAATTTTTGGAGGGGGGCACAAGCAGCCAGCGGCGAAACCGCTCGTGGCTAGAGCGCTGGAAAATATTACAACAGCACTACGGAATAGTGCTCACCAGCATTAACCATCTTGGGTTTTTACTGGAAGCTCTACTCATCAAGCCGTTTCGCAAACCCGTGGCTCCCCCACCCAATGGTAGGATGCCAAGTGATAAGATGTAAATGTTTTGAGATAACTTGCACCACAAGAAATGGGGTTACTAGATCAGAAATTCGACAACAGCAATGTGGTGCTTACACGGGTGGAAGACCTGCTGAACTGGGCGCGGCTAAGCAGCCTATGGCCGCTGGGCTTTGGCCTGGCTTGCTGCGCCATAGAAATGATGGCTACAAACGTAAGCCACTACGACCTGGACCGCATGGGCGTTTTCCCCCGCGGTAGCCCCCGACAGGCCGACCTCATGATAGTAGCTGGAACCGTAACCTTCAAAATGGCCGACCGCATTCGCCGACTCTACGAGCAAATGGCAGAACCCCGCTACGTGCTGAGCATGGGCAGTTGCAGCAACTGTGGCGGCCCCTACTGGCAGCACGGCTACCATGTGGTAAAGGGTGTAGATAGAATTATCCCTGTTGATGTGTACGTACCCGGCTGCCCGCCCCGCCCCGAAGCGCTCATTGGCGGTATACTTAAGCTTCAGGAAAAAATACGAAAAGAAACACTGACAGTTAGACCGCTGTAAAAGGTACTGCAGCTATTGTCTTAAGAATGCCTTCATAATTTTCGCCGTAGTATCGGGAACTTCTTCCATGGGTACATGCCCTATTCCAGGCAGTACAACCAATGAATCGTTTGATAAATCCCGATGAAACTTATACGCGTTATGAAACGGTATCAGCCTATCCATCTCGCCCCACACAATAAGTACTGGCATCTTTAGTTTACCTAACAGAAGGGTGTCACCTACCTGCTGCTGCGTCAGCCTGTCGATTAATGCCTGCCGATTGCCCGTCCGGCAGGCCAGGTCATGGTACTGCTGCACCAATGCATCCGTTACTTTCGCTGGGTCTCCATAAACATCCAGTAAGCTTTTCTTTACAATGCTCTTGGGTGTTACTACCGTAAGCAGATTGCTTAGCACGGGTATGCGTGCTAAGCGAAATGCTAGCGAACCTTTTGCTCCCTCTATGGGGTATCCAGCAGCATCCAGTAAAACAATTTTGCGCACTTGTTCTGAGTATTTGGCAGCATATGCCCAAACGATATGACCACCAAGTGAGTTTCCAGCCAGGTAGCACTGCTTAACTTTTAGCTGTGTAAGGAAGTGATGCAGAAACGAGACGTAGTAATCTATGCTATAGTCACGCCTAGTATTAGGCCCTGTCAAGCCAAAGGCAGGCATATCAAGGCGGATAATACGGTGAGACGCTACTAGCTTGCCTACACAGCCTTGCCATGTATGTAGTGAGGCTGAAGTGCCATGTATCAAAACAAGTGGAACTGTATCGGTAGCACTACCCTCATCACGGTAATGCACCTTCAAACTGTCGATATCAATAAACTTTGAGGGGGCTGCGGCATAAACTGGCTTGAGGGTTTCTATTGAAATGTCAGGCTGGTATGCTATTGCAAATAGTACCCCAAGTATCAATACCACGGCCATTAGTATGCTCCCTGCAATTCGCAATATTCTCTTCATACTTTGAATGAGATTATGTCATACACATTTCAGAATAGCGTGGGCCGCCACGGTATAAAATACCGCAAGCTGCCAAACACGCTCACACTGTTTGTCGCCCCCTCACGGCGGACAATCCCTTCCAAATCAAAGTACAAGCTCTGCCAACCCAACTGGTAGGTCACCCGGGTATTCAGGCTTTGAAGCGTAACTTTTTCGCCTTGTAAGAGTTTGTTACCAAACTGATTGGCAGGCGGAGCTGGATTAAATACGTTTCCGCCAGTATTGATTTCTCCCGTAGGGCCAGTTGCATTTCGCCCCTGCTGTACATAGGCATAGCGAAGGTACAAATACAGACGAGGGATGGGCTGGTATTGCAGCGTGCCGTTTACATCCAACAGGTTGGTGCCTAGGGCGTGGCCCAGGTACTGGCCGTAGTGGCTATAATTACTGCCATTGTTAAAGTGTGTATAAGTAAAGGGCGTGATAGCATTTGCTTCTGCCTGCAAGTCCAGGGTTTCAATGCCTGCAACGTCTATCCACTTAAAGCCAAGCTGCCCACCCAGTTTGTTGCCCCACCAGCCTGAGGTGCGCTGGCTTATGCTCAGGTCATCTATCAACAATTGTCCATACAGCTGAACTGCCTTACGGATGTTCGCCTTAAACATAAGCCCTAGGTTGGTATTGTCGGGGCTGCCATTCCAGGCCTCAATGGCGCGGTAAAAGAGAATCGGATTCAGGTACTGGATGTTGAATCCGCGGGTACCGTTGGCCTGCACGGGTGCAAAAATGGTACTCTCAAATATGCCGATCGAAAATTTACTACTCGGCCGGTATGCCAGGTAATGAAAAGCACCATACTTAGCCGGGTAACTGCCGAGCACGTCTGGCTTGTAGGGAATGAAATCAGCGAACTGGCTAAACTGGGTCGTGTATTCTATCTTCCAAATCTTGAGTGATAAGTTCAGCAGTGTATAATCTGTAGAAAAATCAGACAGCACCAGGCTCTGGCTACCATTCCCCCAGAATGCTCTATCACGTCCAAACTTGATTCGCAGTTGCTTAACGGGGCTGTAGGTAAGGTAGCCGCGAATGGCAGGGAAGTCATAGCCAGTGGTTCTGAAAAGTTTGTACCAGCCCTCGCCAGGTATCGTGCCCGTTTGTGCGATAATACTATTGAAGAATTGTGGGAACCGCTGCTGCTGCTCCAGCAGCTCACCATAGTAGCCAACCTTGCCAAAAAGTGCACCCCGTACAGAAATGCCACGCGTATTGCGCCAGATTGCGCTGGTCAGGGTATTACCCGTTGCTTCTGCATACCTATCCGTACCATAGGAGAGATATAGAATTGGATTGAGGAAGAGTGTAAAGTCAGGCTGCTGCACACCCACTAAATCGCGCCGGTTGGTGTATAGTTTTTTGAGAAAGGTCTTCTTTATCCAACCCGATTCCTGGTTGGGGGCATAGCTGTCATCCGCAAGAAAACGTGTTCGGCGTAGCCAGTCCACCTCGCGGCGCCGAAGCCTAGAAGTGTCTACGCTTTGAAGCCATTCCGCTACTGCTTCGCGCCCATAGGGTTTAAGGTCAGTGGGCAGGTGGCGGCCTGTGAGCCCTTTTATGTCAATCCTATCCAGGAAGTGATAGGTTTCGTCGTTCAGCAGCAGGTCGGCCTGCTGGGCGTGTACCGTAGCCATGCAGCACACCAGTAAGAAGGCAAAACCAAATAAGCGAATCATTCAGGTAGGCGCAGTTCAACTTCAGGCGCACAAATTACACAAAGGAGCGGGACGGGAGCTAAAACACAAGCGGCACCCCTAGGGGTGCCGCTTGTAAGAGATATCAAACTATGAACTTCGATTACTCACCAAAAATGTAACGAAGACCTAGCTGCATTTGCCATGCACTGGTAGTACTCAAATCATTGCGGAAAGTTGTATTCAAAGGTGTTCCAGTATTCTTAACCCCCTGATCACCTGCAGTTACAGGCAAGGATGTAAAAACAGGGTTAACAAGTAATGGAAATGTAAATTGTGGAGTGCGGCCAGCTGTAAAACTATCGAAGTTCAACAAGGCAGAACGGTTTAGGAATTGCTCTACACCCCAAGCAGAATTAATTAGGTTACCCACGTTTAAGATGTCAAGTGAAACCTGAAATGTGTGTCGCTTACCCGAAAATTCCATGTAGAAATCCTGCTTGATGCTGAAGTCAAACCTGTGTAGCCAAGGCCTTAGGCCTGCATTACGCTCAGCATAAGCACCTCTATGCTGACTCAAATATGGGTCTTGACTAATGTATGCATCTAAAGCAGCCCACTGCTGAGCAGCAAAAATTGTTACGTTAGGATCTACACCAGGAATGCCATTAACTGTCTGAGTTGGCCATGGTGTACCTGTGCGGCTTTGACCCGTTGCAGCATTGTAGTGCAAGTCACGTAAAACGATGTCGCTCTGACTGGCAGGAATGTATATCAAATCATTTGCATTTTGACCATCACCATTCATGTCGCCAGAGTAGTTATAAGTATAAGTACCTGCAGGGCTACCTACGTAAACCAAACCAATGGTTGTAGCAAAGTATTTAGCATACTCAAAGCGATACGTAGCCTGTGCCACAATACGGTGAGGTTGCCAGAATGCCGAGGGGGTAGCTATTGCAGCATTAGGATCAAAAGAAACAGAGCGATCACGCCACTGTGATTGAGCAATAGAACCACCATCATTAACTGTTCTACTCTCAGAGTAAGTGTACGCGATAGAGCTATTCAGGTTCTTCCACTGGTGCCTTAACTGAAATGTAGCGTTAAACGCATGTCCATTGTTAGTGTTGCGCAGTTTAATCGCATCAGAAATACGGAGATTATCTGTATTAGCTGGGAGCGTTACACCATTTACAACATTAATTCTAGGTGTGGTAGCTAACGTAACAGGGTTACGGAAGATATCACGGTTATCAGCGCCAACAGCAGTGAAGCCTGCATTGGGCAGATTCACATTCTCCAGGTAAACTGCATTAAGTGTCTTACTGTAAATCACATCTACGCTAGCGGTAAGGCCATAGGGCAATTTATAGTCTGCACCAATGTTCGTACGCCAATCTTGGGGGTACTTGAAGTTAGGGTCCGTGTAAGCAACATTATAGCCTGTTGGAACTCCGCCTAATGGGCCAGTAAAAGCTGTGTTGTTACGAATGGTAGCTGCATTGGGCACAAAACCAGGCACCGAAGTAACGCCACCTGACCCTACAATTTGATTAACTGAACCAAACAACATCCCCGTATTGCTGATCTGGTTAGAAACCCACACAAAAGGTACACGGCCCGTAAACACACCTGTACCGCCTCGAACCTGAAGCTCTTTGTTGCTAAACACATCCCAGTTGAAACCAATACGCGGAGACCACAAGAATGCCGTATTAGGCAGCTTGGTAACATCAATTTTCTCTGAGTAAGTAGTACCTACATCCTGCGAATTTCTAAACGCAAGGCCGGAACCGTAGTTGATGCCGGAAGTAGCATTGGTTCCACCAGCTAACTGCTCGTTTTGAATGATATTACTGGTAAGGCCTGCAACATCTAAACGAACACCGGCTGAAATATTCAGATTCTTCTTAACATTCCAAACATCTTGTAGGTAAAACCCAAGTTGATAAGCACTCAGGTTAGCGAATGGGAAGGCCTCACCTGGCACGTTGCTCCAGCCTAACTGAAATTGAGTACCAGTATTCGTAAGTCGATTTCCAACAGCAGTAGGATCAGCTGTTGGATTAGCTAAATATGCATTAGCCGCACTAAAAAAATCAGTAGTACTATTAAACACATACTGTCCTTGATATTGAGGTCTAAATCCGTTGCTAAACTGATAGAACTCATTGTAAGTACCAAGCGTAATGGTGTGGTCGCCAAAATAGGCAGTGAAGTTATCTGATAGTTGAGCTACGTTAGTGAAGAGAATGTTGTTAGCACTAAAAGGTTCAAAACCAAATGCTGTTAAGAATGGTGCATTTGCATTCCCGTTCCTGATATCAACGAGTGGGAAAATGGGAATTTCTCCACCTAGCACACTGTTTCTGAAATCACGGAATGCCGTGTACCCAGCTTGAAACTGGTTGGTAAATTTAGCCCCGAACGTACTGTTCAATTCTAATACGAACTGATTCAAGTTATTGTTTATACGGTACCACGAGTTAAAAAAAGGTAAGCCCGCAGCACTAGGGTTACGACCTTGGGGTGGCGCACCGCTTGTGCTAGGGGGTATATCAGCATAAGAGCGCAAGAAGTTGTACTTGAAACTCAATTTGTGATTCTCATTGATGTTATAGTCAAAACGTGCCGTGAACTTGTCGCTCACAGTAGTACGGCTATAGCCTTCGTAAGGCCCTGGGTTGTAGTTGAAATTGGTGTTTAGGAAAGAGCTTAGGCCATCTAGAGTGGCTGCGTCTGCCGCACTAGTATTGCTACCTGCACCTGGTGCGGGCAAACCAGGACGGTTGGCTACGAAAGTAGTTGCTGGGAAGCTTCGGCGCTCCTGCTCATACACTACAAAAAAGAACAACTTATCTTTAATGATCGGGCCACCAACACGGAAACCTGCGATTGTATTAGTTAACGGCTGACGATCCAGGGTTAAATCAGCTACTTTATTACCCGTAAAATTCTGGTTACGGGTATAGAAGAATACAGAACCGTTAAAGTCGTTGGTACCGCTACGGGTAACTGCATTTATACCTGCACCGGTAAAGCTACCTTGACGCACGTCAAAAGGAGCTATGTTAACAGATACTTGCTCGATAGCATCTAGACTGATAGGCTCAGAGCCGGTTTGTCCGCCCACTCTGTCGCTAAGGCCAAATGCATTGTTAAATACAGCACCGTCAACTGTAAAGTTGTTGAATGAACCACTTCTACCACCAAAGCTCTGGCCATTCGCTTGTGGTGTAAGGCGGGTGTAGTCACTCAAACTACGGCTTACAGTAGGTAGCGTACGCAATTGTACACTAGATATGTTCGTTGAAGCACCTGTTCTGCTGCCATTGATTATTGGATCTACGGCACCATCTATTACAACATCACTTAGTTGTGAAGAGGCTTCACTTACCTTTACATCTATTACAGAGGTTTCACCCAGAACCAGGAAAATGTTACTTTGTTTAGATTCCTTGTAACCTTCAGATGATACCGTAATTTCATATGGACCACCTACACGGAGACCAGGTAACGCATAACGACCTTTATCGTTAGTGATAGCACCATACACGGAACCTGATGGCGTGTGTACAGCCTTAACGGTAGCGCCAATTAAGGGCTGACCTTTGTCGTCATTCACAACGCCTGATATAGTTGAACTCGATACACCTTGGGCTTTGACACCCACGGTTATCGCCAACAGCAGCATTGCTAAATATAGGGAACGTAAAAGCTTCATTCGCATAGACCTGAGTTTTTAGACCTGTTTTGTGTCTGATTTTGGCGCGAATATGTGGCTTTACACGGGGGCGTGGTAACTTTTTTTAACGATTTAATGAAAGGGTTACCCACCCAGCCGTATTTAACAAAGGCAATAAGACGGAGTAACATTTAGTTAACATGACAACAAATTAACTGCGCTTATGCCCAGCCAGCATTTGCCACCCCATTTGGCACTGTTGGCAAGCCCTTGCCTGGCAAACATATCAACCTGCTATACCACTACATTCACAATCTTGCCCGGCACCACGATTACCTTCTTAATCGGCAACCCATTCACATACTTGGCAAGCTCAGGCTGAGCGCGCACCTGTGCCTCCACTTCAGCAGCAGGCATATCGGCAGGCAGGGTCACCTTGAAGCGCACCTTGCCATTGATGCTTACGGGGTACTCAACAGCGCTCTCCACCAGGTACTTTGCATCCCACGCCGGGAAGCTGGCCGCAAATACGCTCGGTGAATTGCCCAGCGCAACCCAGAGTTCCTCGGCCAGGTGCGGGGCGTAGGGTGCAAGCGCCACCACCAGCGGCTGAAGCACGGCCCGCTTACAGCACTTTAGGCGCGTAAGCTCATTGCAGCAGATCATAAACTGCGGCACAGTAGTATTAAAACTTAGGTTCTCGCAGTCTTCCTCCACCTTCTTCAGCGTCTGGTGCAGCAATTTGAGTTCTTCGGGCGTTGGCGCTTCGTCTGTCACAAGCAGTTTACCGGACTCATCGTAAAACAGCTTCCACCATTTTTTAACAAAGCCCGAGACCCCCGTAATGCCATTGGTATTCCACGGCTTGCTGAGCTCCAGCGGCCCCAGAAACATCTCATACATGCGGAAGGTATCCGCTCCATATTTGGCACACAGGTCATCAGGGTTCACCACATTGTACTTGCTCTTCGACATTTTTTCTATTTCCCACCCGCAGAGATATTTTTCTTCATTATTTAGAACCGTCTTGACTATGTTCAAATTATTGTTTTTGTCTAGAAATGCCTGAACATCCAGATAATCATTCTCAACCAGCCCAACATCAACATGATTGGGTACTATGGTCGGAAATGGCCGACGCAGCTCATTAACTGCAGAAACGCCAATATTTATTAGCATGTTTCTCACTGCCTGTTTATCTGGCCTTAAAGCCTTATCTTCTTCATCACCGAACCAAGCTTCGCCTTTAAACGGCGAGACCTTATCTGCAATCTCTTTACTTACTAAATACAATTCATCACTAAAAGGATTCTCCTTTAAGAAATACACAAAATTACTCCGCCCCTGTATCATCCCCTGGTTCACCAGCTTCTTAAATGGCTCGTCCACGGGGCACTCACTTAAATCATACAATATTTTCGTCCAGAAGCGGCTGTACAGCAGGTGCCCCACGGCATGCTCACTTCCACCTACATATAAATCTACCGGCAGCCAGTAGCGCAGCTTTTCCATTTCGGCCAGGGCGTGTGTGTTGGCTATATCCGTATACCGCATAAAGTACCAGCTGCTACCCGCCCAGCCGGGCATAGTATTGGTTTCGCGCGTACCTGCGGGCGTGTGCACCCAGTCTTGCAGCGCGGCCAGCGGGCTTTCGCCTGTACCTGCCGGTTTGTAGCTGGGCACGTCGGGCAGCGTAAGCGGCAGTTCGCTTTCAGGCAGTGCGTAAGGCATGCCGTCCCTATATATTATAGGTATGGGCTCGCCCCAGTAGCGTTGCCGCGCAAAGATGGCATCACGCAGACGGTACGTCGTCTTGCCTTTTCCCATACCCTTCTTTTCCACTTCAGTTATTGCGCGGGCTATAGCTTCCGTAGCACTTAACCCATTAAGAAAGTCGCTATTGATGGCCGTACCCGTTTTGTCTTCTATCGCGCCCTCATTTATATCGCCATCATACACCTTCACGATTTCTAAATTAAAATGGCGGGCAAAGCTCCAGTCGCGCTGGTCGTGTGCCGGCACCGCCATGATGGCGCCCGTGCCATAGCCCGCCAGCACATACTCCGCTGTGTATATGGGCAGCCGCTTACCTGTAAAGGGGTGCTTCGCAAAGCTGCCACTAAAGGCCCCGCTCACGGTTTTCACATCCATCTGCCGCTCGCGCTCACTGCGGTTGGCCGCGCGCTGCCGGTACTCTTCATACCCAGCCTTGTGCGTACCCTGCCCCAGCCGTTCCGCCAGGGGGTGCTCGGGCGCTATCACCATAAACGTGCAGCCGTAAATGGTGTCGGGCCGCGTGGTAAATACTTTCAGTGCCTGTCCAGCAAAGCCTGCATCATCTATCGCAAAATCTATCTCAGCCCCCACGCTCTTGCCTATCCAGTTGCGCTGCTGCTCTTGAATGCTATCGGGCCACTGCAGGTCATCCAGCCCACGCAGCAGCCGCTCGGCATACGCCGTAATGCGCATGCTCCACTGCCGCATTTCGCGCCGCTCTACGGGGTAGCCGCCCCGTTCACTCAGTCCGTCTTTCACTTCGTCATTGCTTAGCACGGTCCCCAGCGCCTCGCACCAGTTCACATACTCAAGGCTGTTGTAAGCCAGCCTAAAATCCAATGACCTGCGGTGTCTTTCGGTTTCACCCATCGCCGCCCACTGCGCCGCAGTAAACGGCTCGGCATGGTCATAGCCCCGCAACTGTTTGTTAAATCCCTCCTTTTTTACAATGGCATAGAGCGTTTCTATCGGTTCCGCCTTTTCTGTGCGTGGGTTATACCAACTATTAAAAATGTGTAAGAATATCTGTTGCGTCCATGTGTAATAGTGCGGGTCGCTCGTCTCGGGCCACTGGTCAGGGCTGTGGCTGTAGGCCATGCCCAGTCTGCCCAGTTGTTGCTTATATGTATTGATATTGGCACGGGTAGTAAGTGCAGGGTGTGTGCCTGTTTGTATGGCGTACTGCTCTGCCGGCAGCCCAAAGGCATCAAAGCCCATCGGGTGCAGCACATTGTAGCCCTTCAGCCGCTTGTAGCGCGCCAGTATATCGGTAGCAATGTAGCCTAGGGGGTGCCCCACATGCAGGCCCGCCCCGCTGGGGTAAGGGAACATGTCCAGCACATAATACTTGGGCTTGTCAGTAGCCGCCGGGTCAGCCGCCGCGAAAGTACCCTGCTGCTGCCAGTAGGCCTGCCATTTTCGCTCTATCGCCTGGGGGTCGTAGCTTTTAATTTCCGTGGGGTGCGACATGAATGGGCCAGAAGGTGTTATGAAAATTGCGCCGCAAAGTTATCGTTTTTTAATCCTGCGTTTTTGATACCAGAACTCCGCTAACTTGACCCTATATACACCTTACGGCAATACCCTATGGCAACCTCAGCTAAATCAAAACCCGCTACCCCCAAAGCAGCCGCCAAACCTGCCGCTGCAAAAGCAACCGCCGCTTTGCCCACTGCCCTGCTGCCAGAACTGCTGTCCAAAATGCAAGCAGGCGTAATCGTATTGGAGCTTTCACAAACGGCAAGCAAAAAGACGCTCAACGTAGCCTATGCCAATGCCATGGCCCTGAAAAAAACTGGCCTCAAAGACAGCTTTGAGCCAGGTGTAGGGCTAAGCAAGCTATTCCCCAACTTTGAGAAGCGCGGCATTACTGATCTGCTCCTCGATGCACTCGAAAACGGCAAGTCGGTCTCGTTTGAAGACATCGCCTACAAACCCAAGGTGCTCCAAATCGAGTCTGCAATCACCTACCGTGCTACACCCCTTGCAAAGCAGTATTTGATTCTAGTAGTAGAGAACATGACCGAGCTCAAGATGATAGAGGAAGAGCTCATGATTACTGCTGCCGACCTGGAAACTGCACGCTTGGAGGCCGAGCGCCAGGCCGCTATTGTACGAAACATGCACGTAGGCTGCTTTGTGCTAAAGCTGGAAAGCGGCAACAACAAAAAAGAAGGCGGCCTCTTCTTTGACTACGCCAACCCTGCCGTAGGCACAATGCTTGACCTATCCCTCAACTCCATTATCGGCAAGCGCTTCGCAGACATCCTGCCCGACCTGGCCGACAAAAGCATGGACCTGCTGGTAGCTGTGCTTAAAAAAGGCAGGACCAGCAATTTTGAAGACATTACCTACCGAAAAGACAAACTGGAGATAGCACAAGCCGTAAATTACCGCGCTTTTAAACTGGGGGCAGACCGCGTGGGCGTGCTGTGCGAAGACATCACTCGTGCACGCAAAATGCAGGAACTGATGGAGAAACAGCACGACTAACCTGCTACCGCCATGCGAAGCACACACTAAGCTGAGCATCACATACGCATGGCACTCATTGCATCCATCTCCGGCATCCGCGGCACCTTGGGCGGCGAGCCCGGCCAGAACCTCACGCCGCTTGACGTAGTCAAGTTCACCGCCGCTTACGGCACCTGGCTCAAGCAGCACAGCAACGCACGCACCGTAGCCATCGGGCGCGATGCCCGCACCAGCGGCCCCATGGTGAGAGACATCGTATGTGGCACACTCCGCGGCCTGGGCCTGGATGTCGTGGACCTCGGCCTAAGTACTACCCCCACCGTAGAGATGGCCGTGCCTGCGTTAGGTGCAGCAGGTGGAATCATCCTCACCGCCAGCCACAACCCCGCCGAGTGGAACGCCCTCAAGCTGCTCAACGCCAAGGGTGAATTCATCAGTGGTGCAGACGGTGAAGCCATACTCACGCTCTACACATCCGAGCAGTTCAGCTTTGTACCTGTGCACGAGCTGGGCGCCTACCGCGCCGACGATACCTGGCTGCGAAAACACATCGACGCCATCCTCGCCCTGCCGCTGGTAGATGCCGCCGCCATCGCCGCACGCAACTTCAGCATAGTAGTAGATGGCGTAAACAGCAGCGGCGGTTTTGCGGTGCCCATGTTGCTGGAGCACCTCGGTGTGCGCGTCATCCACAAGCTGCACTGCGAGCCTACTGGCCACTTCGCGCACAACCCCGAACCCCTGGCCGAGCACCTCACCGATATACTGGGCTTTATAAAAACCACACCTGCCGACGTAGGCATCGTGGTGGACCCTGACGTTGACCGGCTCGCCTTCATCACCGAGCAGGGCGATATGTTTGGCGAAGAATACACACTGGTGCTAGTAGCTGATTACATTTTGCAGCACACCCCGGGCGCTACCGTGAGCAACCTGAGCAGCAGCCGCGCCCTGCGCGACCTTGCCGCACGCTACGGCCAGCCTTACACCGCCGCAGCGGTGGGTGAAGTAAACGTAGTCGCTGAAATGAAACGCACTAGCGCCGTGCTGGGTGGCGAGGGCAATGGCGGCATCATTTACCCGCCGCTGCACTACGGCCGCGATGCGCTCGTAGGCATCGCACTCGCACTCACCCACCTGGCCAAATCTGGCAAGAAACTTAGCGCGCTCCGCGCCAGCTACCCCCAGTACAACATGGCCAAAACCAAAGTAGAACTCTCGCCCACCCTCGACGTAAATGCAGCCCTGGCCCGCGCAGAAGCGCACTTCAGCTCAGGCACGATAGACAAACGCGATGGCGTAAAAATAGACCTCCCCGACGGCTGGCTGCACTTGCGCCGTAGCAACACCGAACCGATAGTAAGAATCTATACCGAAGCCGCTACCCCCGCACGTGCGCAGGAGCTGGCTGCGGAGGCTAAACGCGTGATGGTGGGGTAATGAAAAGGGGAAAACTGTGTTTAAGATTTGAATAAGTATGAAATCTATTTTAGAAGACTGCTATACGCTATTTCTTGAAAAGTTAGTTTATGATGGAAAACTACAAATACTTGTATGCGCTGGCATAGTAGCAGACAAAATAGAAACTATGATGATAGGCGACGTGGAGATGGAAGGTTGTAGAAGAATTTTAAAAGCAGATCAGTTCTATTTAATTGAGTTTCCATCCGTCATATTTTGGCAACTTATCGATGAGTCGTACTCTAGTTTTGATAGTGGAGAAAAGCGCGATGACAATGGAAAGTTTATAAATACTATTTCATCTTCGAAGTATCAAGATTATCTTAACGAGACTCATGGTTGGTATAAATATTCTTTTGCTGAAACTAAAATGTATAGAATATGGACAGAAGATGATGTGGTAGAAGTAGTATCTTCTGAACCACCTATTGTATCTAAGATTTGTAAAAATAGTACTAATAATGCCCTTACTCCTTCTCGACTATAGGTGCGTTGGTAATCTAGCCGAAGCTCCAGCCGCATCCCGCACGGGCGAAAGCACCCCGCCTTAGATAAGGCGGGGTGGCAACGAAACGTTAAGAACGTTTCGTTGACGGGGCGGTCTGATTCCCCCCGGCAGCCGCGAGCGTCCTCGCTCCGCACGCATCCCTGCTCCCGCGATCTCCATAACAAAGTCAGGTGCCTCACCAACCAGCAGTAACTCCCATCCCGAAGCAGTGCAGGCGTCGTGAGAACCCCTCAGCGTACCCGAAACTCCCAGTCCGGCAGCGCAGGCTGGGCGCTGTCTGAGCCGCGTTTCGCGGCGAGTTCGGCCAGCCGAGCAGCCGGACGAGGCCCCCGCGGCCCTGAGCGGGGGTGCGCTTCGCACCGCCAGCGCAAGCTGGGAGAGACTTAATACCAGGTAACAATCAAATGATAGCGCAGACCCCCAGCAGCCTCAGAGCGTCCTCGCTCCGCACGCTTCACTGCTCCCGCGCATGGCTATAACCGCATCCTGACGGGCAGCCGCAAGCCCCCTGGCACGTGGCATGCACGGTAGTTCGCTACTCCTTCCCCCGCACAAACTGATAGATGTTCCGCCGGAAAAAGTCACCGCCCTTGTCATACTTCACTTGTTTCTCCATTGTCAGGGTGTTGGCCTTCAGCACCCACACATGCCGAAAGGTAGCAGGTAGGTTGTTGTCTTTGCCTTTTTCTTCTGTTACAAACTCTAGCTTACCCTCTGATTCCGGCATCCCGCCTGAGGTCCTGGTTTTCTCTATCACCCGCGCCCCATCCCAGCTAGTTCCGTCTTTCGCCAGTCTTACTTTTTCAGTCTGGTTGGCATGCGGCTCTTTTGTATAAAAAAACTGCATCTGCCAGTTGCGTTTGTCGGTGCTGGTAGGGTTCGCCACAATGCGCACAGGTATTGTCGTCTGCTTGTCGGTGCTGTAGTCTCGGTAGGTTAGGGTGCCTGTCCACTGCCCCTCCAGCGGGGCCAGCTCTCCAGGGGTAAGGTCTGGCGCTTGGGGCGTGGGGGGTGTGGGTTGAGCATGCAGGTAACTGATGCTGGCAAGCAGCAAAAGCGTAAATGCCATCCGTAGGGTATGGGTGTTGAGCATATTGTTTTTTGGAAAGAGATAGAAACTGTAAAAGGGTTGCACCGCCGTTTCAGTTCCCACCACTCCCTCGCCCCGAACTATCGGGGTGCCGCGCGGGCAATCTAGGCGCGGCTCCAGCCGCATCTCGTCCGGTAGGGCGAAAGCTCCCCGCCTTATCTAAGGCGGGGTGGCAACGAAACGTTTACAACGTTTCGTTGACGGGGCGGTCTGATTCCCCCCGGCAGCCGCGAGCGTCCTCGCTCCACACGCTTCCCTGCTCCCGCGATCTCCATAACAAAGTCAGGTGCCTTACCAACCAGCAGTAACTCCCATCCCGAAGCAGTGCAGGCGTTGCGAGAACCCCTCAGCGTACCCGAAACGCCCAGTCCGCCAGCGCAGACTGGGAGAGAATTGATTCCAGGTAACAATCAATTGATAGTGCAGACCCCACACAACACTTGGCAACCAGTGACTGCCGCCCGCCCCACAACCCCCAGCATATACACCGGCCAACCTTCCCTTCAACAAGTTATGCACCGTGCATAACTGCCCACCGCTACAGGGGCCACCTTATTATTGGTGTAAGAAGCAGGCCGTAGCCCCAGCTACTGCACCGCTCCCGAAACCCAGCCGGCCGGCAGTTTCTTTCTCTTAAGCTTTCTAAATCGCCCGGGCGTATTTTTTATTCTTCAGGTTATGTAAACAAAACCCCAAACACAGAGTAACCCAGCACGCAGGCTAGTTAAGGCTCCGATGTTGAACGGACAACCGGTACACTTGCGTGGCAAGTCAATTGGCGAGGATTGACCATGGGAGAAGTGTGTACAAGGGTAGCGTGTATAGCACTTGGCCACTTTCAGGCTGCCCTCACAAGGGGCGGCCTATCGTGGCGTGTAGAAAGGCTCCACCTGAAACACATCACCTTCGTACCTTTACTACCCATGCGCATTGACATCCTCACCTGCCTGCCCGAACTGGTGCGCGGCCCGCTGCAGCACAGCATCCTGCACCGTGCGCAAACCAAAGGCCTGGTAGAAATCCTGGTGCACGACCTGCGCGACTATACCGAGAACAAGCACCGCAAAACCGACGATGCCGCCTATGGTGGCCGTGCGGGCATGGTGATGACGGTGCAGCCCATCGCCACCTGCATACGCAAGCTACAGGCCGAACGCAGCTATGACCACCTGATTTACCTCACCCCAGACGGCGAACCCCTGCGGCAGCCCCGCGCAAACCAGCTCAGCCTGGCTGGCAACATGCTCCTGCTCTGCGGCCACTACAAAGGCATTGACCAGCGCATACGTGACCTGTTCATCACACTCGAAATCAGCATCGGCGACTACGTGCTGAGTGGTGGTGAGCTGGCCGCACTGGTACTCACCGATGCCATTGTGCGCCTGGTACCGGGGGTACTTTCTGACGAAACCAGCGCCCTGAGCGACTCCTTCCAAGATGGCCTGCTGGACGCCCCCGTCTATACCCGCCCCGCAGACTGGGAGGGCCACCGCGTGCCAGAAGTGCTCTTAAATGGCAATTTCAAGGAAATCAACGCCTGGCAAGATGCCCAGGCCATGGAAAAAACCCGTTTACGGCGCCCGGATCTCTTAAAAAATGAGGCGGAATCTGCTGTTTGATATCAGTAAAACGCCTATTTTTGCAGTCCCATTTCAGAAAAACAGGGTACTTGTTTACAGGTGCCGCAACCCATACGGATATGAACGATTTAGTAAAGCTGCTCCACGCTGAATTTCAGCGTACTGACCTGCCAGTCTTCAAAGCTGGCGATACTGTGAATGTGCACGTAAAAATCCGTGAGGGTAACAAAGAACGCGTGCAGCAATACCAAGGCGTGGTAATACAGCGCCGCGGCAGTGGTGCTACCGAAACCATGACCGTGCGCAAAATCTCTAACGGCGTTGGCGTTGAGCGCGTATTCCCGATTCACAGCCCCACACTGGACAAAATAGAAGTTACCAAGCAGGGCCGTGTACGCCGTGCGCGCATCTACTACCTGCGTGGCCTAAGTGGCAAAGCAGCCCGCATCAGCGAGCGCAAAGCCGCGCTGGTTCCTGTAGAAAATACAGACACCACAAAGTAAGCGTACGCACACTTTATACACCGGGCACAAGTATTTTACTTGTGCCTTTTTTGTTTTGTATTGCAGGTAGATGAGCACACTGCCTGCCCCAGCCATAACGGGCACCCCTACCCCAGCCAAACAAGACATCCGTTATCTGCTGGCCCTGTTAGCCATAGAGGGCATTGGCACCATAACGGCCAAGCAACTGGTGGCGTATGCAGGCAGTGCAGAAGCTGTGTTTGGGCTGAGCGAAGGGCGCATGCTGAAAATACCAGGCATCGGCGAGAAAACAGCAACCACCCTGCGTGAAGCAGCAAAACGCATATCCCCGCTGCTGGATAGTGCCGACCGCGAGCTGGCCTGGTGCCACAAGCAGGGCGTGCAAGTAACCGCTTTCTGGCAGGCGGGCTTCCCAGACCTGCTGAAAACCGAACTTACGCTGCCCGTTATTCTATTCCAGAAAGGTGCGCTGGACCTGAACGCCCAGCAGGCCGTAGCCATCGTAGGTACGCGCAAAGCCACTGACTATGGCCGGCGGCAGGCCGCGCACTTTGCGCAGGTGCTGGCTGCCGCCGGGCTGAATGTAGTAAGCGGCCTTGCCTATGGCATAGACGCCGAGGCCCACCGCGCCACACTCGCTGCACACGGCAAAACCACTGCCGTGCTGGGCCACGGGTTAGACCGCATCTACCCGCCGCAGCATGTGGCGCTGGCGAAGAAAATTCTGGATCATGGTGGCGCGCTGCTGAGCGAGTACCGCACGGGTGTGCCGCCCGATGCGGTGAACTTCCCTGAGCGCAACCGCATCATTGCGGGGCTGAGCCGTGCGGTGCTGGTGATGGAAGCCGGCGAGAAAGGCGGCGCGCTGATTACGGGGCGGCTGGCCTTTGAGATGAACCGCGAAGTATATGCCCTGCCCGGCAGCGTGGAGAGCAAGAGCAGCATCGGCTGCCACATGCTAATCCAGCGGAACATAGCCAAACTGGTAACCACGCCCGAAGAAGTGCTGCAGGAACTGGCCCTGCAAAACGCAGATATGAAAGCGGGCAAACAGGGCAGCCTGCTAGCCCAGACGCCCGACCTGCACGGCCCCGATGCCACGGTGTATAATGCGCTGAACACCGGCGGACGCACGCTGGACGAACTGGCGCTGGCCACCGCCCTACCCGTAGCCCAACTGGTAAGCCTGCTGCTAGACCTGGAGTTTAAGGGGCTGGTGCGGCAACTGCCTGGGCGAAAATTTGTGCGGGTATGATAATGTGCTAACCGTACATTACTTATTTTGTAGTGCTCAATCGCAACAACTTGTGCAGCTACAGCCGCTGTAACACACCCCGCTCGGCAATAGCCGCGTGGGAACAGGAAAAGAAAAAATAATTTGTAAATGAATTTAAAAGAATTAAACCCAAGAAAGGCACTAAACAAGGCCTCTTTAAAAGTAAAACCGAACAGGGCTGAAATTGAATGTTTCAAGACACATCTCATTACTTTACTCGACAGGACAAATGACACTGAAAGTGAAGAGTTTCGTAAAAACCTTGTCATTGACTTTTTAAAGAAAACCTACTACGATCCAAACCATTTCATAAATACCAAAGGTCGAAACGACCTTGTTATTCATAACGGACTTAATGCAAGCTCAACAGTTGGCGTAATCATTGAAGCGAAAAAGCCAACCAACAAAGCTGAAATGCTTACTACCAAAAAACTGAATTCAAAAGCATTTCAGGAATTGGTCTTGTATTACTTACGAGAGAGAATTACTCACAAAAACCTTGAAGTAAAACATTTGGTGGCGACCAACATCAACGAATGGTTCATCTTTGACGCTACCCTATTCGACAGACTTTTTGCTCAAAACAGTACTCTTGTAAAGCAATTCACCGACTTTGAAGAAGGACGTTTGGCAGACACCAAAACCGATTTTTTCTACAAACAAATTGCCGAGCCTTTTATTTCCAAAATAACCGCAGAAGTTGAATTTACCTACTTCAACATTAAGGACTTTCTAAAGCCGTTACGTAATGCCGAAAAAGCAGACGATAATTCGCTGATTGCCTTATTCAAACTGTTGTCGCCAGAGCATCTATTAAAACTTCCATTCATTAACGACAGCAACAGCCTTGACAAACGCTTCTACAGCGAGTTGCTGCATATTATCGGACTGACCGAAACAAAAGAAGGAAGCAAAAAACTGATTGAACGAAACAAAGCGGATGAACGCCACACAGGAACAATCCTTGAAGATGCCATTATTCAGCTCGACAGCTTGGATAAAATTAGCCGACTTGAAAAACCAAACCAATTCGGAAACAAACAAGAAGAAATACTTTTCAATGTTGCTCTTGAACTTTCACTCACTTGGATAAACCGCATTTTGTTCTTGAAGTTGCTGGAAGCCCAACTCATCAAGTATCACAAAAGCGACAAATCATATTCGTTTCTCAATCTTGAAAAAGTCAAGAATTATGATGACCTGAATAGTTTATTTTTTCAGGTGTTGGCACGTAAGTATGATGAACGAAATGAAGATGTAAAAATGTTTTTGAAAAAGTTCCTTATCTAAATTCTTCGCTTTCCGAGCCGACAGATATTGAGCAGGTTACTTTGTTTATCAGCAACCTTAAATGCGATAAAACCATTCCGATTTTTTCGTTAACCGTGCTGAAAGACCAGCAAGGCAAAAAACGGACAGGCAGTATTACCACGCTTCAATACTTATTTGAGTTGTTAGATGCTTACGACTTCGGAGCAGAAGGCGCAGAAGAGATTCAGGAAGATAACAAAACACTCATCAATGCTTCTGTACTTGGCTTAATATTCGAAAAAATAAACGGTTATAAAGACGGTTCGTTTTTTACTCCAGGTTTCATTACCATGTATATGTGCCGTGAAACCATTCGTAAAGCCGTTGTACAGAAATTCAACGAAACTAAAAAATGGAACTGCACAAGCATTGAAGAAATTTACAACAAAATTGAAGACCGAAAAGAAGCCAACAAAATTGTAAACAACATCAAAATTTGCGACCCTGCCGTTGGCTCAGGGCACTTTTTAGTTTCTGCACTCAATGAAATGATTGCGGTTAAAAACGACTTGAAAATTCTGCTAGACCGTGACGGAAAACGCCTGAAAGAATATCAGGTGGAGGTGGTAAGTGATGAACTGATTGTAACAGACGAAGAAGGAGAGCTTTTTGAATACAACCCAAGCAACATAGAAAGTCAAAGAATACAGGAAACGCTTTTCCATGAAAAGAAAACCATTATTGAAAAATGCCTTTTTGGTGTGGACATCAATTCAAACTCAGTAAAAATTTGCCGTTTGCGTTTGTGGATTGAGCTATTGAAAAACGCCTACTACAAGAATGCCAGGGAACTTGAAACACTCCCCAATATTGATATCAATATCAAGTGCGGAAACTCATTGGTAAGCCGTTTTGCCATTGACGCCGACCTGAAACAAGCTTTGAATAAAAGTAAGTGGACAATTGACAGCTATCGAATAGCCGTTGATACTTACCGCAACGCTGAAAACAAGGAACAGAAAAGAGAAATGGAACGCCTGATTGCACAAATTAAATCGGATTTTAAAGTCGAGATTGATACATCATTTAAGAAAAAGATTAGTACAGCAAGAGGTAAAGCTGAAAATCTAGCCACTAAGATTTCTAACCTTAAAACATTTGGAGAGAAGCTTGACATAAAATTAATTGATGACCATAAAAAAGCTGTTCAGAAACTCAAAAAAATAGAGGAACAACGAGATGACATTAAATCGAATAAAATTTTTGAAAATGCTTTTGAATGGCGTTTTGAATTTCCCGAAGTGCTCAATAATGATGGCGAATTTGTGGGCTTTGATGTGGTCATTGCTAATCCACCCTACGGTGTTAAATTTTTAGAAAATGATAAACTATATCTTAAAAATAATTAACCTATATCAAGTGAAGGTAAAATTGATTCATTTAAGTTATTCTATGAGATGTCATTTAGAATTTTAAGTAAAGAGTATTACCAAGCCTTCATTGCACCAAATACTTTTTTATACAACGTTCAATCAAAAAAACTAAGAACATTTTTACTTCAAAACACAATTATTCAAGATGCTGTTGAATTGAGAAAAAATATATTTGAAGATGCTCCTGATGTAGTCACAGCAATACTTGTATTGAAATATTCTAATAATATAAATTACAATTTTCCTGTTAAAGTGGCTTTACCAGATTATAAGTACACGAATATTAGAGACTCGCAATGGTTAATAAATCAAGTAGTACCGATCAAAACATATTTAGTAGATGATGAAAGAAAAATAAATCTAAGGCGAGATTTTAAATTAGATACGATAATCAATAAAATAAACACTTTGCCAAAACTCTGTGAATCATTTAACATGAAACAGGGAACAAAGCCTTATGGGGATAAGAAGAAAAAAGGTGCTGAAGTTTTGTCAAAGAACAAAATAGATTCTTCTTGGGAGCCTGCAATAAATGGGAGGAATATCAGTCAATATCATATTGATTTTGACAATGACTATGTAAAACGTAGTGATGAGTTACATTCTTGTTTAGATAAAAATATTATAGATAATCCAAAAATATATTTTCAACGAATGAGGAAAATATCATTATTCCCTCGAATAGTAGCTGCTTACGATGATTCAGCAATACACGGATTATATACTTGTTCTGTAATTTTTCCAAAGGAAAGTGCAAAAACTCCTCTAAAGTATTTATTGGCTATTGTCAATTCGCATTTAGTTAACATTTGGTATAAGAATTATGATACTGACATTGAGATCAAACTTGCCTCAGTCAAAAATATTCCAATTCCAACAGCAACATCAAAACAGAAAAATGAATTAATAGATTTGGTGGAAAAAATTATAGAAATAAAAAAATTAAACTCTACAAAAGACATAGAATATTTAGTAAAACAGATTGACAATCTTGTATACCGACTTTACGATTTGACGGAAGATGAAATAAAAATAATTGAGAGTAATTAACCTACAGACATGCCAACGCTTCACAGCAATACCCTGTTTGGGTACGGGCATTTCCAAGTGCTAAACATTGCAGCGGTTTTGCCGCATACTTTCTGTTGCCCGAACATTACTTACTTTTTGGTGCGCACCTGCAACAATGTGTTCGGCTGAAGCTGCTGTGATACAGCCCACCCCAATAGTCGGGGCTTGAAAGGATCTCACACTTATATTGCATAAAATCTAACCCATGACCCCAAACGAACAATTCAGCCTTACAGGCAAAGTAGCCCTCATCACCGGTGCCAGCAAAGGCATCGGCGAAGCCATGGCGCAGCTCTATGCAGCAGCAGGTGCCCGCGTAGTGGTGAGCAGCCGCAAGCAGGATGCCGTGGATGCAGTAGCCGCTACCATCAAACAGGAAGGCGGTGAGGCCATCGGGGTAGCCGCCCACGCCGGCAAGCCCGACGAGATGAAAGCCCTGCTGGAGAAAACCGTAGCGCACTATGGCGGCATTGACATCGTCGTAAACAATGCTGCTGCCAACCCCGTGTTCGGGCCAATAGCGCAGGCGGATGTGAGCGCCTTTGACAAGATCATGGACGTAAACGTAAAAGGGCCGCTCGTGCTGGCGCAGGCCGCCTACCCGCACCTGGTAAAGCGTGGGGGCGGCAGCATCATCAACATCAGCAGCGTGGAGGGCCTCACGCCCGAGCGCTTCATGGGTATGTATAGCGTGAGCAAAGCTGCGCTGATTATGCTAACCAAAACGCTCGCCAAAGAATGGGGCGTTGACAACATACGCGTTAACGCCATCTGCCCGGGCCTGGTGCAGACCAAGTTCAGCGAGGCCCTCTGGAAAAACGACGACATATTGAAACACACCATGACCAAAGTGCCGCTGGGCCGCATGGCGCAGCCTGAAGAAATGGCCGGGCTTGCGCTCTTTCTGGCCAGTGCGGCGGGCAGCTACTGCACCGGCGGGGTATATACCGCCGATGGGGGCTATACGATTTAATATAGGGCAGCTTTTGAAGTGCAGTAGGCATTTGATTTGTTAATCTTTACTGAATAACGCATGATTGATTTGGCAATAGATAGTGCAACCGCAGTACGCAAGGGCGAGGAACTGGACATTGCCCAACTGGAAGCCTATCTGCTGCAGAACCTGCCGGGTGCCAAAGGCCAGCTGGTAGTGGAGCAATTTCCCAGTGGCTACTCAAACCTCACGTATCTGTTACGGCTGGGCCAGCAGGAGCTGGTGCTGCGCCGCCCGCCCTTTGCGGCACAAGCCAAAGGCGGGCATGACATGGCGCGCGAGTACCGCGTACTTACCACGCTAAAGCCCATCTACCCGCTGGTGCCCCAGCCGCTGCTCTACTGTGATAATGTGAGTGTGATAGGCGCCCCATTTTACATCATGCAAAGAGTGCAGGGGGTTATCATTCGGGGTGGCGGCAAACCAATGGACATTGCACCGGATACCTACAGAAAGCTGAGCAACGCTTTTGTGCAGGCACTGGCGGATATGCATGCATTGGATGTAGAAGCCACGGGTTTGTTACAGCTAGGCAAACCCGAAGGCTACGTGCAGCGGCAGGTGACGGGCTGGACGGAGCGCTACCGCAAAGCACAAACGGATGAACAAACCCATTTGGAACAACTCATACCTTGGCTTGCACAGAACATACCCGCCGAAGCTGGCGTAAGCCTGATACACAACGACTTTAAGTATGACAACCTGGTGCTGAACCCAGCAGACCTGAGCCAGATCATTGCCGTGCTAGACTGGGAGATGTGCACCGTAGGCGACCCACTGCTAGACCTGGGCACCAGCCTGGGCTACTGGATGGAAGCCACCGACCCTGAGGCCCTGCGCATCTTTGGCCCCACCACACAGGCGGGGAATTATACACGCCAGCAGGTGCTGGATGCTTACCAGCAGATAAGTGGCCGCGTTGTTACCAATCCGGTATTCTACTATGTGTTTGGCTTATTTAAGATTTGCGTCATCTGCCAGCAGATTTACTACCGCTACAAGCAGGGGCATACCCAAGACAAACGTTTTGCGATGCTGAATATCGTGGTGGCAATGCTTGCGCAGAATGGTTTAACGGCGCTGGAAAAGCAGCGCGTAAGCTGGGGGTGAGTTTTTTTATGGAACTTTAGGATTCTGTTACACTCTAGATGTGGTATAAAATCGTGCGCGTAAAGCGGGTAGCATGGGTGCTCACGCTAGCCCTCGGGCTGGCAGCCTGCAAGGGTGTGCAGAAGCCGCCCGCAGATCTGGCAGAAAAACGACGGACGGAGTCGGTTAGCGAAACCTATGGCATAACCTATGTATATAGTGACTCGGGGCGCATCACCGCTCGCTTGATGGCCAGGCACGACGTAGAGCGGCATGATGGCGGCAAAAACGAGACCTATCACCATTTGGATAAAGGATTCATCCTGCTATCGTACGGGCCTGATGGCACACTGGAAAGCACGATTCGCGCCCAGGAAGGTCGCCTTTTTCAGAAAACTGGCTATGCCGAAGCCATAGGCAAAGTGGTGCTACGCAGCAGCAAAGGCGACAGCATGGAAACCGAAAGGCTGCACTGGTACCGCACCCAGAACAAAATAGAAACTGGTGAACCCGTAAAAATCACTACCGCTGAAGAGATAATTTTTGGCGAGGGCTTTGAAAGCAATACCAACTTTACCCGGTATAAGATATTCAAAATACGGGGTACGCTTCAGGTAAAAGAGTAAGCGTAGCCCTAAACAGGCACCCCTACAGCTATAGGGGTGTTTCAATGGTCTTTTTTGTGCGTATCTTTGTAAGACGTATTCGTATCTACTAAAAGTAAAACCCATGAAGGCAGCAAATTTTGCCCTGCTATATGGCCAAAAGGCTGAAACCTCTTGAGCAGGCCTGAAGGGTGTTACCAATTGTTTTCTTAGTCTTTTACCGTTTTATCTTTCCACCGTCAAACCCATTACTGACGTATGGCTGATGTCATGTACTTTACCCGCGAAGGGTACGATAAGCTAGTAGCTGAACTGCACGAGGCGAAAACCAAAGGCAGGGGTGAGGCCTCACGCGCCATAGCCGAGGCGCGCGAAAAAGGCGACCTGAGTGAAAATGCAGAATATGATGCTGCAAAAGAAGCACAGGGCCTGCTTGAGCTTAGAATCAATAAGTTGGAAGCCACAGTAGCTAATGCACGTGTGCTGGATGACAATAACCTGGACCCCACGAAAGTTCTAATCTTAAGTACTGTAAAGCTGAAGAATACCAAGAGCAACCAGCTAGCCACCTACACGCTGGTAACTGCCAAAGAGGCTGACCTGAAAGCAGGCCGCATTTCAGTTGATTCCCCTATAGGCAAGGGCCTGCTGGGAAAAGGCAAGGGCGATACTGTAACGATTCAGGCACCTGCGGGTTCTTTACAATTTCAGATTTTGGAGATAAGCCGTTAATTGCACTAAAACACGCTTTTCACAATTTTATCTGCCCATGGCCAGCATTTTTAGCAAGATTGTATCCGGCGAAGTACCCAGCTACAAAGTAGCTGAGACAAAAGACTACCTGGCGTTTCTTGATGTGAACCCCGTTTCAGAGGGGCATACGCTGTGCATACCCAAAAAGGAAACAGATTACATTTTTGATTTGGACGATGAGACGTTTGCAGGCCTGATGCTATTCAGCAAACATGTGGCGGGGGCCCTAAAGAAGAGTGTTTCCTGCAACCGGATAGGTGTTGCAGTAGTTGGGCTTGAAGTTGCGCATGCGCATGTGCACCTGTTGCCCATCAATAGCCTGGCGGATATGGACTTTAGCAAGCCCCGCCCGTCTTTCACCCCTGAAGCACTGGCGCAACTGGCTCAGAAGGTACATTCAAATATATAAACCGCTAATTATCAACATTTTAAGTTTAAACAATTCTAGACTGAAACAAACTTCATCATTTACAAGAAATTCAGTCAGAGAATAGGCTTAGGCAAAATGCCTTGTTGTAACTTTACGCGACTTCTAGATAAAGTAGCTGGTCAACTTACTGATTTATAGCTGGTTTGATTGGCAGATAAAAGCCATTTAACAAATAAAGTATGATGCGATTTTGGCGCGAAGCCGTTATGGGCCTGCTTGTTATAGGCTTAGCCACCTTAGGCTACTTATACTATAGCAGCCAACAACAAGCCAAACAAGTGCGCAGCAGCCAGGAAAGCGCAATTACTGACTTGCGCAAACAGGCCGATGCGCTTAACATTGAAAAGAGCACAACCGAAGACCTGGCCCGCTACATAGACAACTCAAACAAAGTGATAGATGGCCTGAAGGGAGATTTATCACGCATGACGCAGCTCTTTAACGATAAAAAGAAGGAGCACGATGAACTGACCAAGGTGCATGGCAAACTTAGCAATGACCACAAAGTGCTGGAGGGCAAGTATGCTGCTATAGATAGCAGCTTCCAAGATCTTCGAATTGCTACGAACAAGACTGTGACCCAATACAATGACCTGAGCGGGCGTTATAACAAACTGGCAGATGACAACCATACTACCGCCCAGAAGTACAACCAGCTTCAGGACAAAAACAACGAAATGAGCACCAAGCTGAATGAATTGGCTAGCAAAAGTAGTGAGTTGGCTAAAAATGCAAATGATGCAATAGCCCGTAGCAATGAGCTAACCAAAACCAATGCTGATTTACGTGCACAGGTAGCTACCCAAAAAGAACAGATAAACAGTCTAAATGAAAAGCTCAAGGCTGCACAGACACCTGCAAAACCATAAGAAAAACATAACACCGAATTCAACCCAGATAAATCACTTTTTTCGACATTCCACCCAAATTTTATCCTTAACACATTGGTATGAAACTGTTCCGTATTCGTTCGCTGCTAGTAGCACTGGCTGTATCGCTGGTAGCTGTAAGCTGTAAAGACAAAGCCGCAGAGGCTATGAAGCAAGTAGAGCAACTGCAAAGTGAGATCAAGCAGATAGACTCTACCAAAATTCAGCTTGAGACGCGTATGGACTCGCTGAGCAAAGACAAAGAAAACCTGGTAGCTGAACTTACCAAGAGCAAGGCAAGCGGCGCTGAAATAGCCAAGCGCCTGGCAGCAAGCAATGCAGCCCTCTTTACGGTAAAAAAGCAGAATGCTGAGTTGCTGAAGCAACTTGACTTCTGGAAAAACCGTGCTGACAGCCTAGCTAAAGCGAATGAAGCCCTGAAAGCCCAGGTTGCTGAACTTACCCAGCGTGTAAATGATGCCGAAACTCGTGTAGCCGCTGCTGAAAACCGTGCCGTAGAAGCTGACCGCAAATACCAAGAACTGCTCGCTACGATGGGTAAGACTTACTTTGTGAGCAAACTCGATGTTGTAGGCGTACGCAGTGGTGCAGAAGACAAAAAAGAGCGCATCATGACCAATGCTCAGCAGTTAAAATTTAGCATTGTAATAGGTCGCCCTGCTGGCCAGGCCGCTGCTGCTGAAACGCAAGTAAAACTTAAGGTAAACTACCCTGGTGGAAGCGTTTTCTTTGAAGAAGCTATCACGGTGAAAAATGACAATGCAACATTTGAGCTAGATGTGAAGGGTCGTAAAATGGACCTAAAGAAGGGCCGCTACGATGTGGAATTATACGATGCAAATGACAATAGCAAGAAGTATAATGGCTTCTTCATTGTTAGCTAACTACTTATTTCAATTTTCAACAACCTAACTTTCTTAATACACCCTTATGAAAACCCTTCGTAATCTTTCGCTGGTGTGGGCCCTTATGGCCGCATTGGTAGTAGTAAGCTGCGGCCCCAGCAAAGAGGAGCTGCAGAAAAAACAGATAGATGAGCTCACATCTGAGATTCAGAATCTGGACAAGATGAATGCATCGCTGGAAACCCGCATGGATTCTGTAGTAAAAGAAAAGCAGGTGCTGGCAGACCAGATTGCAAAAGATAAAAACAATCCTGAACTGAAGAACCGGCTGGCTGCTGCCAACCAGGCGATTGCCGCCATCAAGGCTGAAAATGCTACGTTACGTAAGCAGGTAGAAGCCTGGCAGACAAAAGCTGACACGCTGGCTAAGAAAAACGAAGCCCTCCAGGCTAAAGTTACTGAGCTGGGCAAAAAGCTGGAAGAAGCAGAAGTTAAGTTTATGGCCTCAGAGCAGAAAGCTGCTGACCTGGACAACCAGTTGCGTACCATTACCGAAACCAATGCCAAGACTTTCTTTGTAAGCAAGTTTGACATTACAGGTGTGCGTAAAGGCGAGGAAGACAAGAAAGAGAAGATTCGTACCAATGCAGAAGAGCTGCATTTCAGGATTAACCTTTCAAGGCCAAAGGGTGCTCCTGTAGCATCAAAAACAACTGTACGCATGTTGATTAACTACCCTGATGGTTCTTTGTTCTTTGACGAGGGGATTGTTGTAAAAAATGATGCTGAACATTTCATTCTACCTGTAAAGGAGAAGAAGATGGACCTGCGCAAAGGCAAGTACACCGTGAAATTATTTGACGGAGAAAACCAGGTGTATGATTCCTTCTTTTTAATAGTAGGCGTGCTTGGCTGATAGCACCTTACGCTGTACCCATAAAAAACCCCGAACCAGTTGGTTCGGGGTTTTTTGTTGATGCTTATTTCACTTATCAGAAACACCACCCGCCTTTGTCCAGCATCTTGGCCGCGATACGGCGCTTAGCTGCTACTGTATTGTAAGGCTCGCTCTTTGTAAAGCGCTTAAGGCCCATGAGCATCATGCGCAGCATGTCGCCCTCAGCCATGGCATTGATAGCACGTTTGCCATAGCTCTCCACTCTATCCTGTGCTTCTACGATAAGCGTTCGCATTATATCTATCTGCTCTTGCACAGCAGCTTCACCCTGCATAGACACGAGTTTCTCTACCCGCAGCAAGGTGCTTTCGCTTACATACACATCCATGAGCATGTCAGCGAGGCTCATTAGTATTTCCTGCTCGTCTTGCAGTTTCTGCATATACTTTTGCGCTGCAGCACCAGCCACCATCAGTACTGCCTTCTTCAGGTTCTTTACATACGCCCGCTCAGCTGCAAAGGGTTTGCCGTCATCGCTACCGCCAAACTCAGGCACGCTGGTGAGTTCCTTCTGCACGGCCATGGCCGCACTGAAGAGGTCCAGCTCACCCTTCATGGTTTTGCCAAGCAGGTAGCTCACGCTCAGCATGCGATTGATTTCGTTCGTGCCCTCATAAATGCGGTTGATGCGGCTATCGCGGTAGGCGCGGTCCATGGGGTATTCAGCACTAAAGCCATATCCGCCATAAATCTGCACGCCTTCATCCACGCAGAAATCCAGACACTCACTACCGTGTACCTTCATGATGCTACACTCCGCGGCAAACTCTTGCGCGGCGGTAAGCAGGGCTACCTCAAAGCTCTTGCCCTGCGCCAGCAGGTCCATCTCCATGTTGTTCACGTCGTTGGTGGCGCGGTAGGTAGCACTCTCACTGCTAAAGGCATAAATGGCCATGTCGGCCAGCTTGGTTTGTATGGCACCAAAGCTGGCGATGGCTTTGCCAAACTGGTGGCGCTCCATCGCATATTTGACTGACTGGGTTATTACCAGCTTGCTGCTGCCAAGCGTGGCCGCGCCCAGCTTGAGGCGGCCGATGTTCAGAATGTTAAATGCGATGCGGTGCCCTTTGCCAACTTCACCCAGCAGGTTATTTGCAGGAACCTTTACATCAGTAAAGAAAATCTGGCGGGTACTACTGCCTTTAATGCCCATCTTCTTCTCTTCCTCATTCATCGTGATACCAGGGTAGCCTTTTTCTACGATGAAGCCTGTAAACTGTTCGCCATCAATCTTAGCGAACACAGTGAGAATGTCTGCGAAGCCTCCATTGGTAATCCACATTTTCTGGCCATTCAGCAGGTACTCTTTACCGTCTTTGCTCAGCACTGCTTTGCTCTTGGCACCGAGGGCATCGCTACCGCTGCCGGGCTCCGTAAGGCAGTAGCAGGCTAGCCACTCGCCACTGGCAAGTTTGGGCAGGTACTTTGCTTTTTGTTCTTCTGTACCAAAGTAGAGGATTGGCAGAGTGCCGATGCCAGTATGCGCCAGCAGCGCAACACTAAAAGAATGCGCAGAGCCCAAAATTTCAGTTGCGCGCATGGCAGTGTTGGTATCAAGCCCAAAGCCTCCATACTGCTGAGGTATGCTCACACCCAGCAGTCCTTGCTCGCCAGCTTTCTTGAGCAAATTGGGCATTAGCGTAGGATCTTTCATGTCGTCCAGTGCTGGCACATTGGGCATCACCTCATGGTCCACAAAATCACGGCACATCTGTGCTATGGCATTCTGCTCTTCATTAAACTCCTCAGGAATAAAGATGTCGCTGCCTGCATATTCTTGTAAAAGAAACTGACCCCCTTTAGTAGAGGTGCCTATCTTGGTGTGGTTTGCTACGGCTTCCATGTGTATGTAGTTGTAGAGTTTTAATAAAAAATTAATTCATCATTTGAAATACGCCAGCGATGCCCTGGCCGCCACCTACGCAAGCGCTCACCATGCCGTACTTGGCTTTGCGGCGTTTGAGCTCGCTCAGTAGTTGCACCGTTAACTTGGCACCTGTACAGCCCAGGGGGTGGCCCAGTGCAATTGCGCCTCCGTTTACGTTTACCTTCTCAGGGTCCAGACCCAGGGTGCGTACGATAGCCAAGCTCTGTGTGGCGAAAGCTTCGTTCAGTTCTACTGCCGCGATGTCTTCCTGTTTCACACCAGCATTCTTTAGCGCTGCGGGTATGGCTTCAATTGGCCCTACACCCATGATGCGTGGCTCTAGCCCACTCAGGCCATAGCCAATAAGCTGAGCTATCGGTTTGAGGTTGTATTCTTTTAAGAATTTCTCACTAACGACAAGCGTAAACGCGGCACCATCTGAGGTTTGTGACGAGTTGCCTGCAGTGACAACCCCTTTGGTTGTAAAGGCTGGCTTTAGCTTACCCAGCCGCTCTACGGTGGTGTCAGGCCGGGGGCCCTCATCAGTATCTACGGTGTATTTGCGGTTCTTCTTTTTCTGCGTGGAAGCATCAAAGTACACCTCTTCAACTTCAAAAGGCACAATTTCTTCTTTGAATTTGCCCTCCTGTATTGCCTTCATCGCGCGCTGGTGGCTGGTGTAAGCAAACTGGTCGCAGTCTTCGCGTGTAATTTTATACTCGGTTGCCACGGCTTCCGCAGTATAGCCCATGCCCCAGTAGTAATCGGGGTGGTCTTTGGCTACTTCGTAATTGGGTACCACTTTGTAACCTGCCATATTGGGTATTACACTCATACTTTCAGCGCCGCCCGCAACGATAGCATCGGCAAAACCAGCGTGAATTTTAGCACTGGCCATGGCAATGGCTTCCAGGCCGCTGGCGCAATAGCGGTTAATGGTAACGGCTGGAACTTTTACGCCCAAACTCTCCAGTGCGATATAGCGTGCAAAGTTCAGGCCCTGCTCGGCTTCTGGCATTGCATTGCCAACGATGAGGTCATTAACACGGCCCCAATCAAAGCCTGGCACCTGCGTTTTGAGGTGGTTGATGACGCGTGCGCCAAGGTCGTCGGGCCGAACGAAGCGAAACACGCCCCTACCCGACTTGCCCACTGCTGTGCGGTAACCCGCTACGATGTATGCATTCATGGTGAGTATATTTTTTAAGTACGTTGATTAAAGTAGATGCTTGGTTTAGTTGCGCAAAGGTTTACCCGTTTGCAGCATGTGCTGTATACGCTCTTGGGTTTTCTTTGTTGCGGCAAGCTGCAAGAAAGCCTCACGCTCCAAGTCTAGCAGATATTGCTCGCTCACCAGCGAGGGCTGGCTCAGGTCGCCGCCGCACATTACGTAGGCTATTTTCTCCGCTATCAGTTTGTCATGGTCGGATGCAAAGCCGCCAAAATTCATCTGGCTCACACCCACGTATACCATACCCAATGCCTGCCTGCCCAGTACGCGTATATCCGTACGCATGGTGGGTGTTACATAGCCTGCCTCGGCCATTTCTAGCGCTGCGCGTTTGGCATCGCCAATCAGGCGGTCTTTGTTAATTGAGATGCGGTCTTTCTTTTTGGTGAGCAGGCCCAAACCGAATGCTTCGTGGGCACTTGTAGCTACTTTAGCTTGTGCTGCGTTTAAGAAGTAGTTCTGAAACACGTTGCTGGCTACGTCGCCATCCGTGTAGCTATCCGCCACACGCACTGCAAGCTCCTTGGTGCCCGCACCGCCGGGAAGTATGCCCACGCCTACTTCAACCAAGCCAATATAGGTTTCGGCTGCAGCCTGGCAGCGGTCAGCGTGCATGCTCATTTCGCAGCCGCCGCCCAGTGTCATGCCATGTGCCGCTACTACTGTAGGTATGCTGCTATAGCGAAGTCGCATTACCGTATTCTGGAACATGCGCACGGCCATTTCCAGTTCGTCCCAGTCCTGCTGGGTGGCCATCATGAACATCATCATGAGGTTAGCACCTACGCTGAAGTTCTCGCCCTGGTTGCCGATCACAAGCCCGCTGTATTTGCTTTCGGCCATGTCAATGGCTTTGTTGATTCCCTCAAGCACTTCACCACCCAGTGTGTTCATCTTGGTGTTGAACTCCAGGTTCAGGATGCCATCGCCCAGATCAAACAGCGTAGTGCCCACGTTCTTCCATATCACCTGGTTCTCGCGAATGTTATTCAGGATGATAAACTCTTTGGGCATGGGTATGGCCTTATAGCCTTTGCTGGCTGCATCATAATACAGCTTGCTGCCCATTTCCAGTTTGTAGAACTTGGTGTGGCCGGCGGCAACCATCTCTATAACCCAAGGTGCTACCTTGAAGCCCGCCTTCTGCATGGCCTCGGCTACTTCTTTCACGCCGAGCACGTCCCAGATTTCAAATGGGCCCAGGTCTTTGCCAAAACCTGCGCATAGTGCCTGGTCTAGCCGGAACAGCTCATTCGCAATCTCGGGTATGCGATGGCTCACATAACTAAACAGCCCATGAAAGTGGTCGCGAATGAAGGCGCCATATTTGTCATCCGCAGCATAGAGAATTTGCAGGCGTTTCTCTAGGCTGTCTTCATTTTTGGTTTTGTCTAGCGCAGGACTCTTTACTTTTATCTGGCTTTTGTATTGAAAGCTCTTCAGGTCCAAGCTGAGTATCTCAGTACTGCCTTCGGCGTTCTTGGTTTTTTTGAAAAAGCCTTGCTGGGTTTTATCGCCAAACCATTTGTTCTCTACCATTTTCTGCACAAAAGCGGGCAGCTTGAAGATGTCGCGCCGCTCGTCATTGGGGCAATTGTCATAAATCACGCCCGCCACCTTCACGCTGGTATCCAGCCCTACAATGTCTGAGGTGCGGAAGGTGGCACTTTTTGCACCGCCGGTAACTGGCCCTGTAAGTCGATCTACTTCTTCTAATGTAAGCCCATGTTTCTCTACGTTGTAAAAGAGGTCCATAAAGGCATACATGCCCACACGGTTTGCAATGAAGGCGGGCGTGTCTTTACACAGTACGGTAGTTTTGCCCAGAAAGAGGTCGCCATAGTGCATCAGGAAATCAACAACCGCTGGGTCTGTGCTGGGTGTAGGAATAATCTCCAGCAGCTTTAGGTAGCGTGGGGGATTAAAAAAGTGTGTGCCGCAGAAGTGTCGTTTGAACTCATCACTGCGGCCTTCGCTGATTTGCGATATGGGTATGCTACTCGTGTTGCTGGTGATGAGGGCACCGGGTTTACGTACTTTTTCTACTTCGGTGAGCAGGCTTTGTTTGATGGCCAGGTTTTCTACCACCACTTCCATGATCCAGTCGCAGTCTGCAAGCTTGCCCAGGTCATCGGTGAAGTTGCCAAGCTGTACTTTAGCTGCTACGCTTTTTTCGTACACGGGGCTGGGGCTGGCTTTTAGCGCCGCATCATAGAGGCTGCTCACAATGCGGTTGCGCACCTGCTTGCTCTCCAGCGTGAGGCCGGCTTTCTTTTCGTCTTCGGTCAGTTCCTTGGGTGCAATGTCCAGTAGCAGGGCTTGCACGCCTATGTTAGCGAAGTGTAGGGCGATGCGCGAGCCCATGATTCCCGCGCCCAGCACGGCTACTTTCTTGATGTTTCGATGGGTTTTGGCTTGTCCGTTGGCTGCAGCGGCGGGCACGGGTTGAGCGGTTGTAGTGGATGTCATATTTGCATTCGGTGTAAGGTGGGTATCTGAATAAGCGCGTTTGGTTTCTCTACACTTACTCCTTTAGTTTAGGATGCTAAGTGTGTTACGTGAGTAAATATACACCGCGCCCTTACAGATAGTGCCATGCAGCCTACACACCAAGAGATTTTACCGTATGGTAACATGAAACCCGCTGATACACACGGTGTAGCGTGCCGCCAGTTCGCAACTTTCTCACCCAAACTACACTTCCAGGTCTGCATAGCTTGTGTGCCAGCCGACCTCTACTTGGCGTACGCTGGGGGTTTGTATGGCAAGCGTAAAAGTGTGATATTTGCAGCCCATAAAGAAATGGGGGATTAGCTCAGCTGGCTAGAGCGCTTGCATGGCATGCAAGAGGTCATCGGTTCGACTCCGTTATCCTCCACATCAAATACCCGATAATGTCGGGTATTTTTTTCCTGCCTAACACGGCGCTTCATAAGTTAATAGGAAGCAGCAGACACTGTGTGGTAGACGAACTTAGCAGCTGGTAGTAGGTGCTTATCAGGTGTTGGTTTCACCAGTCGAGAGTATCAGCAAGCATGCTGTTTCCATTAATCAACTACCAACAACGGTAGCGGTTTTACTTAGCTGGCTTATTCTTTACAGGAAAAGGGAGTATGATTTTCTGCAAGCCATCCTTCATGGTCGTAATCAGGAATCGAAAAAAACCATCGTCTCGCTGGCGCATGTAGGTTATGCTTGCTTTCTTAACGTTTCGCTTGGTACCCTCCTCGTTATTATTCCGAATTATAAGATTAGCAAGGCCTGTTCCCAGTTTGCTCGTACGGGTTCCATCTTTACTGGCCACACTTACCTTAAGATTTTGGTAAGAAGCATCCATTTTGCCCGTAGCATAACTGTTGTTCACATTCACGGCAAACGAGACATTATTCACTTGCCCCTCAACTATAGAAATACGTTGATGCGGGTGCAGCATTTTATTGAAGCTCTGGGCCTGCATACTGCCCAACCCACCCTGGTACGCGCACTGGAAGCTGGGTGCTAGTAGTGGATATTGCATGATCAAGGTTAGCATGGCTTCGTTCAGAAACCTGGCTGATGCATGCACAAGCATGGGGTGCTGATATGTCATACGCATGGGGTCGTTGGTCACATTTAGCAAAGTAGCCTGCACATTGTCAAAAGTGACCCGTAGGGTATGGTCTTCGTCAGCAAGACGCTCATTGTAAGCAATCTGGCCCGAAAGTACCGTTAGGGTGTCTATGCCAAACACAATAGGTGCAGCACGTGCAGCCTCATGCGGCATGAAGGGCTTGAAATCATCGGCACGGGGTCTACGTTTGTCATCCAGCACATCTATTGATATTCCAGCTAACGTAAGATGCCCCATGTGCAGTTCCTGATAGCGAAGCAGTCTGTGCATATCTATGACTTGTGCCTTCAGGCGATTGGCATAAAAGCGTAATCTGTCCTTCCGTGTAGCGTGCGTTGCGCTGAACTGCAGATCGGAAATCGAGGGTGCAATACGTATGCTGTCAGCAACCAGTGTAAACCCTCGGGTGGTGGTAGCAAGGGCATGCACAGTAATGCGGTAGAGTGAGTCTGGCGGTGTGTAAGCAAACTCACGCATGGAGATAGTCAGGTTATCTGAGAATAAAAACCGATTACGCTGCACTGCACTAGCGGTATCGTCAGGAAAAATTTTAAACCCATACGATGCAAGATTTACCTGTGACGCCTGCACAGCTGCTTTACCCATGCGCGCGTCTTCCATGGCAATGGTGCCCTCACGTATCAAAATGCTGTCAACCTGCACACCTCTCCCCAGCCGCAGAATCAATTTGGGCAGGTCTGCCTCCAGATTAAAGGGTCGTTTCAGGCTGTCTGCAATTTTCTGCGCTTCTGGTGTGATAAAGTTTCTGCGCATTTGCACATCAGGTTGGATGAGTAAAATGCGCCTAAGTAATAGCTTTTTATTGAAACCGAGCGCCCACCAGTTTATGCCATTAATATCCAGGTTTTTTAGGGTAAGCGCGGCCTGCAGGGGTGGGCCTTTGGGGAAGTAAGCAACTGGAAACCGTTTTGCCACATGCGCCGAATCCATGTGCAATGAAACCGCCTCCAGCCGGATGCTACCCGTGAGGGGTGTGACATGGACCGCCTTCAGGTTTAGCACGTACAGGCTGTCTGTGGCGCGGGGCACTGCCGCTATGAGTGCAGTGCGGATAAGAGGCTCCAGGTAAAATGTTGCAAAGACCCAAACCGCTATACTTATAACAGCAAAAATACCCGACAAGGCCGCTATAATTTTAGCCCAGCTACGTCGGTACCACGGGGTAGGGTTAAGCTCGGCTTTGTTGGTTTCTTGCATAGGACGTATGCGCAACGGTTGCGTACTACACTCTAGTTACACAAACTAACTGGGCATTACACCATCAAACGTACCATTGCAATCCAATAACGAATGAAATGAATACAAGTATGTAACTAAGTGAGAAAGAAGAGCCTGATGATTACATCAGCTCTCGCTAAGTTTCAGCCAGCGAAGCGTTTTTGCATCCAGCTCGTTTTGGAGCGACTGGTATGCAGCTGCAGCGGTAGTCACGGTTGTATGGTCGGAGCTCTGCATCTGGGCAGTAAGTTCAGTTTGCCTAGCTTCCATTAAAGCAATTTCCTGCTCCAATTGATTAAGCTCCTTTTGCTCTTTGAATGTAAGTTTCCGTGCGGGTGCACTACCCGTTGCATTGCTTACAGATTGTGAGGAAGTATTATCTTTTGACTTACTGGGAATCCCTGCAGGCGTTTTTCCCTCCAGCACTCTTTCATCACGCCAGGTGCAGTAGTCAGTATAGTTTCCATTCCAGTCGCGCAGCACGCCATCACCCTCAAAGATGAACATGTGCTCCACAAGCCTGTCAAGAAAGTAGCGGTCGTGGGTTACCACCACCAGGCAACCCTGGTAGCCTTGCAGGAAATCTTCCAGCGCCTGTAGGGTGGGTATATCCAGGTCGTTGGTTGGCTCATCTAAAATCAAGAAATTGGGTTGTGACACCAGCACCGTGAGCAGGTGCAGCCGCCGACGTTCCCCACCCGATAGCAACTCTACAGGTGTGTACTGGCGGGCGGGCTCAAACTGAAAGCGGCGCAGAAACTGTTCAGCCGTGAGTTCTTCATCCTTGCCTATCGGTATCACTTCCGCTATCGCTTTCACCACATCTATTACACGCTGGCCTGGCAGGAACGTAAGCCCTGTTTGTTTGTAGTATCCAAACTTGATGGTTTCGCCCACTACCACGCTGCCACTATCAGGCTGCTGCCTGCCTGTGAGCAAATCGAGTAATGTGGTTTTGCCCGTACCATTCGGGCCTACCAGCCCCACGCGCTCACCACGCCGAAACACATAGCTCCAGTCCTTCAGCACCAATTTTTCACCGTGGCGCTTGGTCAGGTTGCGGGCTTCCAGCACCTGGCTGCCCATGCGCGCCATGTTCAGTTCCAGTGCGAGCTTGGGGCCCTCTACGGGTGCCTGTGCACGTGCCTGCAGGTCGTAAAAAGAATCAATCCGGGCCTGGCTTTTGGTGCCGCGGGCTTTAGGTTGGCGGCGCATCCATTCAGCCTCTTTGCGCAGCAGGTTCTTGGCTTTGTCTACGCTGGCGGCCGCAGAAGTTTCGCGCGCAGCTTTGGCCTCTACAAAATCAGCATAACTGCCTTTGTAGTGGTATAGAGTGCCATCGGCAAGCTCATAAATTTCGCTGCACAGGGCATCTAGAAAATATCGGTCGTGCGTAACCAGCAGCAGCGTAGCCTGGCGTGAAATAAGGAAGCCTTCCAGCCAGGCCACCATGTCCAAGTCCAGGTGGTTCGTAGGCTCATCCAGCAGAAAAATATCAGGCCGTTGCAGCAACACCCTAGCCAGTGCAACCCTGCGCTGCTGCCCGCCGGATAGCTGCCCATAAGGCTGATGCAGATTTACGATTTGCAACCGTTCCAGCACTGCCTTTACCTCAGCTTCGTAGTCCCATGCGTTCAGCCTCTCCAGTTCAGCCAAGGCTGCCTGTAATGCCCGCTGAGCGGATGCATCCTCCGGATTTTTTTCAGCGAGTGGCATAGCAATTTCATATGCGGCCACAGCCTTTTGGGCTTCAGTTTCAGCCTGCAATACTACTTGCAATACAGTAAGGTTCGCATCCAGTTTGGGTTGTTGGGGTAGGTAGCCCACACGTACATCTCGGCGGAGAGAGACTTCGCCAGCATCAGGTTTGTCAATACCGGCAAGTATGTTCATCAACGAAGTTTTGCCTGCGCCATTCCGTGCAATAAGGCCCACCCGCTGCCCCTGCTGAAGCCCAAACCGTATGTCTTTGAACAATACCCGCTCGCCTAGTTGCCGCGTTAGCCCCGACACCGAAATATCTACCATGAAACTATTTTAACCCTGTGTAATGTGCCACAAAGATACGCCAGATACCTTGCTTGATTTGGGTAAGTTTTCATGTGCGCCCAACCCTGCGTAGCAGCTATATACAATAGCCAAAAAAAATACTGCAAAACACACACTACCACTTAGCATACAAGCGCGCATCTTAGTAGGTTCGTACTCGCAATATGGGTACTGTTTTTGAGAATTTATTTGTGGGCGGGTACCTACTTTTCAGCATTCCGATGACGTTTGCAGTGCTGGTGTGGCTGCTTACCAGCGTCAGTACAATAGGCTTTTCAGCGTTGGATGGCATACTTCACCTGCATGCCGAAGTACCCGGGCATGATGGCGGCGCACACCTGGAAAAGGGCGGTGTGCATCAAGCTACGGAAAGCCACGGCACAGCACCCGATGTAGCCACGCTTGGCGACTGGCTGGGCGTGGGCAAAATCCCATTCACCCTGTTCATCACCCTACTGTTGTTTCTATATGGATGGACAGGCATTTTTGTTAAACTATTGATACCTGGAGTAGTGGGTACGTTTGCTGGCATTGCAGCAGGCATGTTCGGTGGGTTGTTATGTACACGCGGGCTTGCTGGGCTGCTACAGCCTTTGTTTAAAGATTACGGCAAGCCCGAGAGCGCGCACGCTTTTCAGGGCCGTATTGCCACGCTTACTTCCACTACCCTCTCGCAAGATTTTGGAACGGCACTGCTCAAACTTCAAGACGGAACACTTGTTAACCTTTCTGTGCGTGCCACTGAGGGCGCAAGCCCCAGCACACTACCCAAGACCGGCGACAGCATCCTTTTGTTGGAATACCTACCTGAGCAAAATCTTTACATCGCTGAACGGTTTGATGCTGAGGAAGATGCAGATCACCAGGCCGGTCATCAGCACAATGGTAACCGGAATATGTAACTTGTCAATCCCATATTAGCACACCCTACTACTGCCAAATCCTCTATTCTATGATAGCCCTGATTACTCCACTTTCTTTTATTCTGCTGCAAGATGTGCAAAGTGAAATGAGCCCCATGAGTTGGGTGCTAATCCTGCTGGTGAGCGGCCTACTACTGGCCGTATTCATCGTGAGCCTTTTTATGCGCTGGCTGGTAAAGTCTATGTCTGGCCAGGCCATCGTTAAAACTGGTTTCGGTTTACGTAAGCCTTCCATTTCCATGGGGTCCTCTTTTATTGTGCCCCTGTTTCATAAGTATGATCTGATAGACCTTACCGTAAAAACGGTTCGTATAGAACGGCGTGCGCACGACAGCTTGAGCTGTGCAGATGGTATACGCGCAGAAGTAGAAGTGGATTTTTATATTCAGATAAACCCGGTAGAAGAAGACATCCGGCGCGTTGCCATGAGCATAGGCCCCAAACGGGCCAGCAGCGCCCAGAGCCTGCGCGAGGTGTTCGAAGCCAAGTTTGCTGATGCACTAAAAACTGCCGGATCAAAACTAACATTTGACCAGCTCTACCAAAACCGGGCACTGTTTCGTGAAGAGATACTCATGGCGCTAGGCCAGGCCAAAAATAGCGACCTGGTGCTGAATGGATTTAAACTGGACGACGTAGCGATACAGTACCTGGAACAGCTTCCCCTGGAAAAACACAACCCCGACAACGTGCTGGATGCCAAAGGTCGCAAAGTGATAGCCGAGCGCACCTCGCGCGAAGCGGAAGAAGCCAACAAACGCTTGCGCCAGAAAGAAATAACCATACAGGAGCAGAACCAGCAGGCCCGCATACGCGATCTGCAGATTAAGCAGGACATATCAGAAAAAGAAGCAACACAGGCACGTGAGGTTCGCGAGATACAGTCGCGCCAACAAACCTTGACCGAGCAGACCATGGCTGAACAAGAGCGGCTGTCAGCTCAGGCATTGATTGCAAAGGAAATGTCATTAAAAGTGGCGGAAGAGAACAAGCAACGTGAGATTATGCAGGCACAGATAGACCGCGAGAAATCGATACAGGTGTCAGAGCAGGACAAGCAAAAGAGTATAGAGATAGCGAAAATACAGCGCGAGGTAGCTCAAACACAGGCCCAAAAAGAGAAGATAAAGCAACTGGAAGAAATGGCGCACCAAGAAGGTGCACGCCTCAAGGCCGAAGAGCAGGCACAAACACTAAAGTCATTGGAGATAGCCAACCGCCAGAAGCAGATAGAGGTGATACAGGCCGAAAAAGCTGCCGCAGTTGAAACGCAGATGCGCCGTGTAGAGAGTGATGTAAAAGCCTATGAGCTGATTACGGTAGCTAAAGCCAAACTGGATGCCGCTGAGATAGACGCACAGAGTGCTGAAAAGCAGGCCAAAGCAATCATAGAAGTGGGCCGCGCGGAAGCCGAAACCCGCAAGCTGCGCCTGGATGCTGAGAACAACATGAACCAGCGCGTGTTGCTCGCGCAGAGCCTAAACCAACTGATACCCATGCTGCCGCAACTGATAGAAAAAATGATGCTGCCCGCTGAAAAAATAGAGAGCATCAAGGTGCTGCATGTAACGGGTATGGAACACATGGCGGGTAGTAGCGTAGCGGCTGACAGCAGCGGCCAACTGCTACAGGCTGGGGGCGGCAATGCTACAGGTAGCATCATCAACACGATGATGAATGTGAGCATGCTGATGCCTGTGATGCGTGAAATGAGCAAACTGATGCAGGGCAATGACGAACTGCAAAGCACACTGAAAGAACTACCTGGTGGCGAGGCCCTAGTACAATACCTGCAGGCCCAGGCAAAAGACAAAAAACAACTGTAAAGACGCATCTCCATTGTAAGTGGGGAGTGATGTGGGGAGGAAGGGCGCGCTTGCTAAAAAGCACGTAGCAACTTACCCTTTGGTAATTTTCCCATTACTTGTTCATGTATGCCACTGAATTGGTTTTACTAAGCAAGGGTTTTACTAAGAAAGTGATGTTGTAAAATACCTACTAGTAAAAAAATCAGGCAGTGCTGTTAAGTACAGATTTGCTCAATACACTTTGCATGAACTGTTGAGAACTAGGCCTTTAGCGCTTATTGTTAGGTTCTGCAATCTTTTGGTACTGATTTTGAAGTTATTTTTGTAGCCTATATAATGCCTATCTTATGAATACAACTGTACGCACTTCAAATCGTAGCTCAGCACTACTTGTGCTAGTAACGACTGTCGTTCTGTTTCTAGCCTCGGTACCTGTACCGCAGCTCTTTGCACAAACCAACTTCTATACCTACCAGAGCGGAGACTGGGGGAGTGCTACAACTTGGACCACAGATGCCTCAGGCATCACCAGTGTAGGTGCGGCCATACCTGCTGCCATAGACAACATAACCATACTAAACGGCTACACCGTTACCACTGGTGGCGCCAACCGCACCTGCGCCAGCCTTACCATCGCCAGTGGCGGCTTCTTGTCTATAGACAATGCCGCTTTCGCAGCGCACAACTTTGGCACCGTTAGCGGCCAGGGCACCATTCGCACTGTAACAGGTACCATTGGCGGCACAGCCAACTACACCGCCTTTCTGGGCACCAGCGGCGGTACCTTTCAGTTTGAAGCCACTGCTGATTTTACGCTGCCCGGCGGCGCTGGCAATACCACCATTGGCAGCACTGCGGTAACGGCATACCGCAACCTAACGCTTAACCTGGATGTATCCACCCGTGTTGCTACTATAGCCCAGAATACACTCAACATCACAGGCAACCTAACCCTAACCCGAGGCACGCTCCAGTTTAACGATGCCACCGACCGCCGCGTAATCGTGGATGTAGATGGCAACATAAACGTAGCCGCCAGCGGCCGCATACGCGTAGGCCTTGGTAACCCCCTAAATGTAACTGTAGGTACCAATGCGGCTCCTTATAGCATGATAGATGATGCAGCCTTTAATCACCCTGCAATAGGCCAGTATCACTACGTGAACCACCAGCTCTTTGTAGGGGGGGACTTTACCAATGCGGGCGATGTGCGCTTTCATAACCAAACCGTGCGCAGCTACTACCAGATGCCCGGCCTTACCCGCGCAAATGGCGTTTTAGCAGCTGAAGAGGGTGCTGTAAACGTGTTTTTCAATGGCGCGCAGAACAATACCGTAACCTGCAACGGCAGCACACAGTTCTACAACCTGATAGTGGACAAAGGCACGGACAAGACCTATGTGCTTACCGTAACCAGCAGTGCGTATGCCAACTTTGAGCTGTGGGGGCCCGTTTCGGCCAGCATTTGCGTAAGTGGTACCAACCCCTATACTAGCACTGCTTTTACTTCTACTGACCAAGAAGTGCGCCGTGCCCTCTGGCTGCGCCGCGGTACTCTGCGCCTGCAGGGCAGCACTCGCATTCACACACTGACAGAACCTATAAATGCAGGCGGTGCAGTGGACAACTTGCCTGGAACAGATGCAGATGCTGAGTTTACTTTCCCTGAAAATGCAGCCCTGTGGGTAGATGGCGGATTGACGGAAGTATTTACCACCACCACCACTGCCATGCAGACGGCCTTTGGCCGCAGCGACTATGAAACCGCCAGCATACGCGATGACAACGAGGCCTGCGGTATGCAGGTTTTTGGCCGCTTGCGTGTGTCAAATGGCTTTTTCTCCTCTGTGAATGCCAATGGGGGTATAGAGTACCGCTCTGACTCGCCCGCTGAAATTATTATCAATGGAGGCGTGTTCGACTGCGCCATGCTGCGCGGCTCAGGCGCAGGCACCACCAATACCAACTTTACCATGACGGGCGGCGTGCTCTACTGCCGCCGCAATGTAACCCTGACCAGCCTGGCCACCCTACCCGGTAGTGGTATAACGCTGAATACCTCTGCGGTTACACCTGTTATGGACAATGGAATTAATGACCCTTCATTCGATGTTGACCAGACTACGGGCGGCTTTACCATGACGGGGGGCCAGATACATTTGGCAGGCCTATCTGGTGGTGCTTTACCTGAGTTTCGCGTAAATAGTGACGCTAGTAGCTTTAATGTAACAGGAGGGCGTATTTTGTTCCGTTTGGCATCTGGCAACAATGCCCAAATACAGGCACCAACCGCGTCATTGCCCACTATAGAAGTGCGAAGGGAATCAGGCCTCGCTGGCGTAACAGTGACGCAGGAAACTGCGATTACCATTATAGATAGTCTGATAATAAATGACAATGCCACCCTGGTCAGTGCAAACTTTAACACTTCAATAGGTAATAGCTGGCAGTACGGCACAGTAGGCTCTACAGCCTCCAATGCCGCATTTACCGCTGGCACAGGTACCGTAACCCTGGGCGGCATCACCAACAGCGACCTCCGCATCGCCAACACAGGCACCAGCCCTGCTCTCACCCTGAACAACCTCGTAATCAACAAAACGGGGGGCAGCAACCTGGACTCGCTAACCCTGCGCAGCCCAGGGCGTGCAGCAGGCACCATACCCGTACGTGTGCTGGGTACTACTACCCTTACCGCAGGCGACTTTAACGTACTTGGCTATGCCTTAAGTTTACAGGGCAACATTGTTAATGGCGACACCCTAACCAGCTTGGTAAGTGCAGGCAGTGTGCTCACGGGTGGCCGCGTGCTATTAGATGGTACCGCAGTTCAAACTTTAAGTGGTACGAGTGGTGTGTATGGCAACCTGCAAGTCAATAAATCTGGGGGTAGCGTAACACTAGGTAGCACCCTGAGTACAACCGGGGAACTCTCTTTAGCAAGCGCTACAGTTCTGAATGCAGCAACCTTTGGTATAAGGATACAGAATGCAACAGGCCTCGTATATGGCAATGCTGGCGGCACAGCACTCACTGATTTTGGCGCTACCCGCATGATACAATTTAACGGGGTTGACAGTGATGGAGGGCTTACCTATGGGGGTACAGGCACCGCAGCTATAGCAGCTGGTGTATCAAGGTTGTTTCCTATCGGTACAAATGGTGGTGGTAGGGCCGCTCGCTTTACCCCTGCTTTGCTAACTCTTTCTGGCACAGGTACGGGCACGCTTACAGTGAACCCTGTGGCGCAAACCACCAGTAATAAACTGGCAACATTGAATGGTACGTTTGCCACAAACAATGCCTACTCACTTTATTTCCGCACCCGTGCTACTAGTTTCACAACTCTTAACATAGCATCTACAAGTACGTTTAGGTTCCCAGTTGCAGATAATACAGGCGGCTCGGATGCGGCATTTGTATTCGGTAGAGTAGTTGGTAGTGCACGAAATGATTTGAGTGCTTCAAGCTCAGTAAACACAAGTGCAGACCCACGGGTTGTCACTACTTCTGCAGCCATAGCGTTAACAATAGGAACGGATTCCCGCTTTACGATTGGGGCTTCAGCGAATTTTACAGGAACTGTGAAAACATTCTACTCCCGTCAGAATGTTGAACAAACATTGTGGACAGATGCCAATACTTGGACCAGCACCACTGTAGGAGGTTTTAATGCCGCAGACCCACATAACAGTTCAAACGGCGTAGATGGCGGCATCCCAGGCCCTGGAGACATTGCAGTAATTGGTTTTGCCAATGGGAGCTCATACCCTCATAACGTGTTCTTCCAGTTTGGTGCAGGCACTGCTACTGCCGCTGAGCTTCAGTTTAGGAGTGATTACACGCCTGGCACACTAAATGGTGGCCCTTCTTTTATAGACAGGCCTTTCTTTGAGATACGCGGCACTTCTAGTGCGATAACAGCTGCATTTGGTAAAGTAACCGGCGCAGGTACTTTTGGTATCGGTATCTATCCAGCATTTACCCCACCCGACATCAGTGGGATTGATTTTGGCGAGTTTAACACAAACGCAAACGCGCAGTTCTATATACAACTTATGGGCACACCTTGCGTTGGAGGTACTTTATTTGCCGCTCACACATACCCAGCTTCTGGAACCACCACATTCCCCAACCTATTAATCAATGGTTGCTGCTATGAAGGTTCGTTAATAACATTCCCTAATAATATAACTGTCAACTTCGATATGAAGTTAGATGGTGGCGCTAGGGTAGTACTTAACTCAGGAGCAAGTGGGGATGTAGCTGTAACGCACGACTTGAATGTAGGAAGCAATATGAACTTCGTAACAGTGTTTCCTGCAACCTTTACAAAAGGGGCCATCATGTTCCAACGAAATGGCACAGCGCGTACACTCTCTGTAGGAAGAGACTTGCTCATGCCCGTATCTTTTGCCATACCTGCACAAGATAGCAGTTTGATATGGGTAGATAGCATCGCTACAGGTGCAACTGCGGTTGCTCACCAGTTAATTGTTGGCAGAAACATTACAGGTTCCAGCAATCGAAGTGAAGGGCTACGCTTAATGAGCAGCACCAGTCCTGCCGTTTGTAATCTGACACTTAACTCTACCCAAAACGGTACGCTAAGTTCTGTAGCCAGTACAGTGGGTACGTATAGGTTTAACAATGTTACCCTGAATAAGGGAGTTACTCAGGTTTCTAATTTTAGTGTTAATGCCAGTTCAAACCTCAATGGCAACTTAACCTTGTCCAATGGTACGCTGATACTGAATAACAGTTCCTTGGCTTGGAACATTGTAAGAACAGCCGCACCTGCTGCATTTACGATACCCACGACAGCAGCCCTCACGGTTACCGCTGGAACAGCGCAGTTTCAAAGCACTCTGGCAGCTGCTACCAATCTTATCCTAAATGGTGCTCTTACCATAAATGGAGGCAACCTGCTGCTCAACGGTAACGGCACTGCCGAGCATTCTATCGAGTACGGCTCAGCCAGCCCCGCATTGACCATTTCATCCGGCACGCTGGAAGTAGGCGGGCAGATTCGCCAGGACGCCATTACCTCTACCGGCAATCTGAACTATACCCAGACCGGCGGTACGGTAACGGTGGGCCGCAACAGCGCCCCACAAACCGAGCGTGGCGTGTTTGAGATAGAAAGCCTGGGCAGCTCCTTTACCATGAGCGGCGGCACACTACAACTCACGCGTGTGAATGGTGCCCAGCTACGGCCTGCGCTGTACCTGGACCCCACCAGCAGCAGTGTAACCGGTGGTGAGATCATCATTGGTACGGATGTTCCTGCTACACCAGCAGCCAGCACGTTCAGCATTTTCACCAATGGAACCGTGCTGCCAAACCTGCGCGTAAACAGCACGAACACCCCTATCGCGCGTGCCATTACGCTGCCGCTATCGGTTCAGAACCTGGTGGTAGAAACGGGTGCTACGTTCAATGCCAATGGCCAGAACATTGGCATCGGGGGCGACCTGACCGTGAACACGGGTTCTACCTACACGGCAAACAACGTTACCACTACGTTTAACCGCTCGGCTGCTTCTAACCAAACCATTACCAACACGGGGGGCACCGTTACCTTTGGCAGCCTGACCATGAACCGCAGCGCGGGAAACAGCCTGGTAGCTGCCAATAACTTTACGGTAAACCAGAACCTGACATTAACCCAGGGCTCCTTTAGCACGGGCACCAGCACCATCACGATACTGGGCAACGTAACCAACAATGCCGGTACCACTGGCCACGTAAGCGGTACAAGTGGTGGCCTGCTGCTACAAGGCGCTACGGCCCAGAACATGGGCGGTTCGGGCACCTTTGGCCGGGTTACCATCAACAACACCCAGGGCATTAACGCTACGGGCAACATCAACGTGGACGGCGCGGCTGCTGCCAATGCCACCTTCTCATTAGAGAACGGTGTAATGGCCATGGGGTCAAACTTCTTTAACCTATCCGCTACTGCAAACTTTGCCAGCATACCTGCCAGCAGCTTTAGCAACACCAAGATGGTGAGCACCAGTGGTAGCGGCGTGGGTGGTTTCAGCAAGACCTTTACGGGTACGGTTGCAGGCTACCAGATTCCGATTGGGGTGGGCACTTTCTACACGCCAGTTACCATCAACTTCCCGAGTACGTCTGGGGGCGTGTTCAATATCCGGCCTGTAAACAACATTACGCCTGCAGCCCAAACCCCCTTTGATGTACTGAACTATTACTGGCTAGTAGATGCAACCGGCTTTACTGCTGGTACAGGTACACTGGTGGCAGAGTGGCCTGCTACTATCACCTCGCCTAATTTCCCGACCAATTATGTACCGGCTCAGCTGCAAACAGCGATAGCTACACCGGGATGGGTATTCGGCCTGACCAGCGATGTAACCACTGGCGACCCCCGCACGGCTACGTTCAGCTTCCCCGCACCGGGTGATGCCACGGCGCTTACGGGCCAGTACACGGTAGGCCAGACGGCATCTTTGCCTGCGCCGATTACCTATACCACTACTGCCGCAGGTACCTGGGAAACAACAGGCAACTGGACCCCTACCCCACCGGCGGGCGGACCTCAGGGTGCGCTGGTGGTGCTGAACCACGCGATAGATGTGACCACCCTGAACCGTAATGCGCTTGTAACAACGGTGAATGGTGCTGGCACGTTAAACGTGGGCACCACCGTAGGCCACAACTTTGGCAATATCTCAGGCACAGGCAATATTGTAATAGAGCCTTCAGTGTCTGGCGGCTCAGGCCTGCCACCGGCTGGTAGCTATACTGGCTTTACAGGCACACTTCAGTTTACGGGTGCCAATGACTTTACCTTGATAGGCACTGCACTGAGCAATAACTGGCCCGGCCTGAACCACAATGGCTCGGGCGTCATGACCCTACAGGCAGGTACTGTGAATGTGGCCAATACGCTGACAATTGGCAATAGCGGCGCAATTGACCTGACTACAAACGGTACCAACATTACGCTACAGGGCAACCTGGTGCGTAGCGGTAGTGGTACGTTTACAATGGGGGCTGCTAACACCCTTACCCTGAATGGCACTGGCGCCCAGAACATCAATACTGGTGTAGGTGGCATGAGCGTGTCGAATCTGACACTCAACAAAGCCAGTGGTGCAACCACCATTACCGGTGGTACAGGGCCGCTTACCATTAACAATAACATGGACTTCATCAGTGGCATTGTTACCACCACGACGAGCAATGTGGTGGCGAACCAGGTACTGAATTTTGCTGATGCAGCCACTTGGACGCTGAATGGTAGTGCCTTTGGATTTAGCAACCTTACGAACTGCTCCCCTACCTCGTATGTGAATGGTGCAGTGATGAAGACTATTTCTTCTGCAAACGAGTTTATCTTCCCTACAGGTAACTCAGTAAATGGGACAAGTGGTGGGGCCATCCCCTTCAGGCCCATACGTATATCCAGCAGCCCAACAGCCGGTACCTGGGTAGCGGTGTACTTCAATACACCCCACCCTACCACCACTATGGCAGGTGGCCTGCAGTCGCTGCTTACCCCACGTGAATACTGGGAAATAAACGGACCCAATAGCGGCACTGCTACTGTGAGCACCTATTGGGGTTGTAACAGTCTAACGGGCACGGCTGTCCAGGCGGACGTGGACAATGGCTTCCGTGTAATCAATTTTAACGGCGCCAACTGGGTGCCTGTAGCTGGTGGTGAAGAAGCAGGTAGCACCCCTGCACGCGGCCAGGTAAACACAGCCGTTGACTTTAACTTTAGTGTGCAAACCTTCGGGGTGGGCAGCACCACAGGCCCACTGCCTGTAACCTGGCTGTACATCCGGGCTACAGCGGCAGGTACACACATTGCGCTAGACTGGGCAACTGGCAGCGAGGTGAACAACAACCGCTTTGAAGTTGAGCGCAGTGTGGATGGCCGCCAGTTCACTAAAATAGGCAGCGTGCTGGGCAATGGCACCACTGGCGACATAAGCCTGTATGCATTCCAGGATGTAGACTACCCACAGGTGCGTGTGCTGTACTACCGCCTAAAGCAGGTGGATGACAATGGCGAGTTTGCCTATTCACCTATGGTAGAGGTGATGCTGGAAGGTGGCAGTGCCAATGAGAAGCAGTGGGCTATCGCGCCAAACCCAACAAACGGCGAGTACTTCAGTCTGCTGGTAATTGGTAGCGGTATAGACCCCTTGAACGACCTGCATACTGTGCAGCTGGTAAGCCAGCAGGGCAGCACGCTGGTGAATCTTAAGGCTGGCCTGAATGATGTAGGTGTTGCACTACGCCGTGCCCTGCAAAATGCGCCCTCTGGTATCTATCACCTGCGGGTACTGAGTGGCAAGTACAGCCAGTCTCTAAAAGTGGTGAGAGAGTAATGACCAAAGCGAACATAAAAAAAGGGGCTTACAATTGTAAGCCCCTTTTTTTATGCAGTGTAAACAAGCCAGGTTTTCTAAAGCCAGGTCTTCTAGCAAATAGTGTAAGCTATTCTTCGCTACGAATACGGTCAAGCATACTATTCAGTTGTTTTGCTTGCGTTTCAGGAAGTTTGATACCTATGTCCTTATCATCGTCCATGGTGTCATCCAGCTGCTTCAGTACATTCATCCCCTTTTTCGTAATCGTAATGTTCACACCTCTTCGGTCATCTGGGGCTTCGCGGCGGTCCACCAATGCCTTTTGACGCAGTTTCTCAACTATACGTGACGTATTGCTGTTTTTGTCTATCATTCGGGTTGTAATCTCCTTAAGCAACACCGCATTAGGGTGTTGCCCCCTCAGAATGCGCAGCACATTGTATTGCTCATGCGTTAGGGCAAACGGCTTTAGGGCTTTGCTGAGCCTGGCATGCAGCCAGCTGGCCGTATAAAGCACATTGGCCAGTGCGCGATGGTTCTCGCTTCGAAAAGATTTTTGTTGAATTGCTTCGTCGATTGTCATGGTAATCAGGTAGGCTTAACTAACGGAAGGCTGGTGAAATGTGTACTTAGGGTGAAAAAACTGCCCAATTTAACGAACCAGTTGATTCGCAAGCATAACAATTGTAAGTGTAACAATCATCATTGATATTGAATTCGCCTGCCTGTTCTTAATGGGACATCAAGGTATTCAAAACAGCCAGCACCAAAGCTTGCTTGTACAACCGGATGAATTGATTATGACAACTTTTATACCATCCTACAACTACAACGTAAATACTGGGATTAATGGTAAAATCATCGCTAAACTGCCAGTTAATCTTCAACGCAGTCCAATTACACCTACTGCTTTGTTAACAAATAAAGCAGTAGGGTATTGGGTCGGTTTACCAACAAAACCTACTTCTACGCACTTCTGGCTTGCTTAGCCTGTCGGATAGCATTCTTCAGACTTAGGCTAACTTTAGCATGGAAGCGTTGGCTAAGTGGTATAGAGTTTCTATTTTTGCGGCCTGAAAACCTAAAAGAAAGCACTTTAGACCCTAAGCATGAGCACTACTGCCACCCAAACGCATACCACCGGGAAAGTTGCCCAAGTAATTGGCCCTGTGGTAGACGTAGATTTTGGCGAAAGCAACGCCCCCCTACCCCAGATTTATGATGCGGTATATGTAAAACGCGCTGGTGCCGAAGACCTTGTACTGGAAGTACAGCAGCATCTAGGCGAGCACCGTGTACGTACCATTGCCATGGACAGTACCGATGGCCTAAGCCGTGGCATGCAGGTAGTGCATGAAGGCAACACGATAGTGGTGCCCGTGGGGCCAGAAGTAAGGGGTCGTTTGTTTAATGTGGTGGGCCGCGCCATAGATGGCCTCACACAGCCCAAAGCCGTAGATCATTACAGCATACACCGTGATGCCCCTGCCTTTGAAAAACTGGCCACTGAATCTGAATTACTCTTCACGGGTATCAAGGTAATCGACTTACTGGCCCCTTACCTCAAAGGTGGCAAAATTGGCCTCTTTGGTGGTGCGGGTGTAGGCAAAACTGTGGTTATCCAGGAGTTGATTAATAACATTGCCAAAGCCTATAGCGGTCTATCTGTGTTTGCAGGCGTGGGCGAGCGTACGCGTGAGGGCAATGACCTGCTACGCGAGATGATAGAAGCCAATGTGGTGCGGTATGGTGATGCCTTTAAGAAAGGGCTGCATGATGGCAAATGGGATTTAGGTGCAGTAGATATGAAAGAGATAACCCAAAGCACGCTATCGCTTGTGTTTGGGCAGATGAACGAACCGCCCGGTGCCCGTGCCCGCGTAGCACTTACCGGCCTCTCCATTGCAGAATACTTCCGTGATGCACCTGGTGAAGAAAAGGGCCGTGATATATTGTTCTTCATTGACAATATCTTCCGCTTTACACAGGCTGGCTCGGAAATGTCAGCCCTGCTAGGGCGTATGCCAAGTGCCGTAGGCTACCAGCCCACGCTCAGTACTGAGATGGGCGCGATGCAGGAACGCATTACCAGCACCACACGTGGTTCCATCACCAGTATACAGGCGGTGTATGTGCCTGCGGATGACTACACCGACCCTGCACCAGCAACTACCTTCGCGCACCTGGATGCTACCACCGAGCTGAGCCGTGCCATCAGTGAAATGGGCATATATCCCGCCGTGGATCCGCTGACAAGCACCAGCCGCATCTTGCAGCCTAACATTGTAGGCAAAGAACACTATGACTGCGCCCAGCGTGTGAAAAATATACTGCAGAAGTATAAAGACCTGCAAGACATCATCGCTATCTTGGGTATGGATGAACTGAGCGATGAAGACAAACTGACCGTAGCCCGTGCACGTAAAGTGCAACGCTTCCTGAGCCAGCCTTTCTTTGTGGCAGAACAGTTTACTGGCCTGCCTGGCAAGTTTGTAAACATCAAAGAGACCATAGAAGGCTTTAACATGATTTTGGATGGCCAACTGGATAGCCTGCCAGAGTCCGCGTTCTTGTACGTGGGTAACATTAACGAGGCCATAGAAAAAGGCAAGAAGTTAATGGCGCAAGCGTAAGAACAATGAAAGAACTGCTGGTTGAACTAATTACGCCACAGGGCAAGCTCTTTGGCGAGAAAGCTACTTCTGTAACCCTGCCGGGTGTAGAGGGCCAGTTTCAGGTACTGCATAACCACGCTGCGCTGGTGAGTGCACTGGGAGTAGGTATTGTGAAAATAAAGACTGGTACAGGCGAAAGCCGCTATAACATAGACGGCGGCATCGTAGAAGTGTATGCCAATACGGTATCTATTATGGCGGAACGCGCAAGCGAAGCCTGATAGGGTTGAAGCACCTTGTAGCATAAAATAAAGATGGCCTTGCAATGCAAGGCCATCTTTATTTTATGCTACTCCTGAAGCGCGGGCTGGTAAGTGAGCGGTAGCTTTAGCCGCTCAGCAACGGCCTCAGGAGTTTCCAGTGTGCAGTTCAGGTAAGAATCCAAAACGGGCGAAAGCAGGCTCTGTAGCAGTGCTAGGTCTGGTGTAAGTTCATTGCTTAACCACTGCGGGTAGGCATCAACCGGCAGGATAACGGGCATATAGTCAGCAGATGTTTTCACTTTCAGGTTTGCCCTGCATACGATGATGGAGAAAGATATCACATCGTCATTGTTCTGTGTGCGCCATTTGTCCCATACCCCTGCCATAGCAAAAGGTTCACCAGAAGCCGCAGTGTAGTAGTAGCAGGCTGTGCCGTGGTGCGTGCGCTTTTTGATGTAGAACCCTGTAGCAGGCACCAGGCAGCGTCTGCGCTTGAATGGTACTTTATAAGCTTCCTTTTCAAGTAGGGTTTCGGCTTTGGCTAGGGTCAGGTTGTACTGCTGTGAAGGTATGGCCCAACTCGGAATTAGACCCCAGCGAAGTAACTGCACCTCGTCCGACGTTTCATTCATAACTGCTGGCAGGCCCTGGGCCAGCTCACACTTGGCACGGGGCTGGGCAAGTGTAGCGTCCACCGTAGCGCCTAGGTGGCGGGCCAGTTCATCGGGTGTACAGGTTAAGCTATAGGCATCCATCATGTGGCTGTTTTAGCTGTTTCAACAGGCAATGTATGCCCTCAATAGTAATCTACTTTTATCCCGTGGTAATATTCTTGTTGTGTATAGTCTTTACGCAGGGGGTGGCCCTCCCAGTCTTCGGGTAGTAGTATCCGCCTAAGGTCAGTATGCCCTTCGAAGCAGATGCCCAAGAGGTCATAGGCTTCACGCTCATGCCATTCCGCAGCGCGCCAAATATGCATTACACTGGGTATAATTGGTATATAGGCAGGGGTATCGGCATCTTTGGGGAGGCGGGCTGCAACGGTTTTCAGCACCAGCCTATGTGCATGCACAATGCTCTGGATATGGTAAACCACCCCCACTTGGTTGTTATCGGGGTAATCTACTCCGGTTAGGTTTTCCAGGTAATCAAAATACAGCCTCTCGTCCTGATGCAAAAAGACACACACGCGCGCCAGATGATCCGTGGGAATGACCAAAAAAGGCTGCAATGTGGTGTGCTCTGCCTGCGTTATACAGGCATCGCCCAGCGTAACACGTAGCAGGGTTTCAATCTCGTGGACGTGCATGTGTATAGGTAAGTGCTACAAGATAATGAGCCCATGCACAACTAGTTTAGAAAAACCAGGGCTGCCCAAGATTTTACCCTCGTTTAGCATCAATTTTCGGTTAAGGTTATGTTCAGTTCGATAAGGCCAGTTGTGGCTTAGGCAGTAAAGGCGTTCATTTGATACTGAATACACGCGCCCAATAACAAGCTGCGTTAGACTACCTTTTGTTGAAATCACTGCTTTCTTCATTGTCAACCCGTATATCCCCCAGTCTTACATGAAAATCGGAATCGTCTGCTATCCAACCTTTGGTGGCAGTGGCGTAGTGGCCACTGAGCTGGGTAAGGGTCTGGCTGACAAAGGGCATATTGTTCACTTTATAACCTATGATCGGCCGGTACGTTTAGGCAGTTTTGCGCGCAATGTGTACTACCACCAAGTAAGCCCGGATGAATACCCGCTATTTGAATTTTTACCGTATGAGAGCGCTCTAGCCAGCAAGCTGGTAGAGGTGGTGCAATTTGCTGAGTTGGATCTGCTACATGTGCATTATGCGATACCCCATGCCAGCAGCACCTACCTGGCGCAGCAGATACTGGCAGAGATGGGAATTCATATCCCTTTCGTTACAACACTACATGGTACTGATATTACACTTGTAGGGCAGCAGGAAATGTACAAGCCAATTGTGGCCTTTAGCATCAACCATAGCAGTGGCGTTACGGCGGTATCAGAATACCTGGCAAAGGCCACACGCGACAACTTCAGCCTACGCACGAAGATAGAGGTGATTCCAAATTTTGTGGATCTGGAAAGGTTTAGGCGGATACCCAAAAATGGGCTGCGTTCATTAATCACACCTAAAAAGGAAAAACTACTGATACACGTTTCAAACTTTAGAAAAGTAAAACGCGTGCAGGATGTGTATGAAACCTACAAACTGCTGCGTGAGAAAATGGCCGTCAAGTTGCTTTTTGTAGGAGATGGGCCAGAGCGCACCCCTGTAGAGCGTTCGGTGCGAGAAGACAACCTGGGTGAAGAAGTAACCTTTCTGGGTAAGCAGGAAGTGATAGAACAAATACTACCCGTAGCAGACATCTTTGTTATGCCCTCAGAGAATGAAAGCTTCGGACTGGCGGCACTGGAAGCCATGGCATGCGGCGTGCCCGTGCTATGCACAGATGCTGGCGGCCTACCCGAAGTGGTGCAGCATGGAAAGAACGGATTCTTGGCACCTGTGGGCGATGTTGTGGCAATGGCAGATTATGCCTACGAAATGCTAAAAGATGACAGTACCTACCAACGATTTGCTGACAGCGCCTATGAACGTGCGCGGGACTTTGACCTGGAGAAAATATTACCTTTGTATGAACAATATTATGCCTCTGTGCAGCACGCGAACCGTGCATAGTACACTTAGGCATGGGCGAGTATGCTGAATTTTCTAATCTGGGCAGTTGCCATTTACCTGCTATTGCGGCTTTTCTGGTCGTTGTTTGGTGGGATGCTTATTCGGTGGATAGCGGTTGGAATATTTAAACGGGTGGAGAGGGAAACTGTGCGCCAGCGAAACCACATGGCACAAAGCATGGATCCAGACTATGAGCGCGAATTGCATCTTAGCCAGGACCTGAAGATAAAAATTCCACGCAAGCCTAAGGCTGAAGGCAGTAATACTGAAAAGACAACAGGCGTGCAGGATGTGGACTTTGAAGAGGTGGGCTAACGGCTGTGCATGTTTCCAGCGCTTTCTTAGAAGCCCCAGCACGCGTTTATAGCGGCATTCGTTACAAAATAGAATTGCCAACTGGCAATCCATTTCCAAATGGCAAGCACGAACTCGTGTATACGCAACTGATACGAAACGGAACCCTTACAGCAGCAGACATCTCACTAGACTACCCACTGGTAGACGGCGCATTACTTGCAGCGGCCCATAGTGAGGCTTACTTGGAAAAGGTTTGGCGTCTGGATTTCACACCTGCTGAGGCCAGAAAAATAGGATTGCCAATCGGCGAGCAGCTTATACAGCGGGCGCATGCGTCTGTGAGTGCCAGCTACTGGGCCACCCAGCATGCGCTTGTTCATGGGCTGGGCATTAACGTGGGTGGCGGCACGCACCATGCTTTTGCTGACAGGGCCGAGGCTTACTGCATTTTTAACGATGCGGCAGTTTGCGTAGCTGGCGCATTGAAGCGAGGCCTAATACACCGGCCGCTTGTGATAGACCTTGACGTACACCAAGGCAACGGCACAGCAAACATTTTTTCAAATCACCCTGCTGTGTTCACTTTTAGCATGCATGCAGAAAAAAATTACCCGCTTACCAAAGAGAATTCCACGATAGATATTGCACTTTCGGATGGCACTACTGATGCGGAGTACTTAGAAATCCTACATACACAGCTGCGCAGCATTGCAGCATCGCATGTACCCGACTTTGTTTTTTACATAGCGGGGGCCGACGTGTTGGCAACTGACAGGCTGGGCAAGCTGGGCCTCACGCCTGAGGGTGCCGCAACGCGCGATAGTATGGTCTTTACGGCTGTTCGTGCAATGGGCTGCCCTTTGGTACTTACCCTAGGGGGTGGCTACCCAGGGAACCTAAACAACATAGTAAACACGCATGTGATGAGCATAGACCTTGCTTTACGAGGCTGGTCATAGCTACAATAGTGGTAGTTTTGCATTGATATGAAGCGACGCTTGAAAAATTTAAATACAGCTTTTGCAAAGTTGTTTTGTGTAAGCGTACTCGCCTTCTCGGCCAGTTTGCTACAAGCACAACCCGGCACCCTGCGCGATGAGAAAGCCTTTGAGGGCTACATCTCCTATGCTGTGAGTTACAGCGGGCCTGCCGCCGAAGACTTTAAGTTGATGGAACCGCCCAAGAAAATGGATATGATTGTGAAAGGTGGAGACTTTATCGTGCAGATGTATGGCGGTGCATTTCCTAAATCATTGCTTTACATAAACGATAGTAACCGAACCTATGTGGTAGACGTACCCAAGATGACCGCCTACCGCCAGGAGAAATACCGTGTACGCCGCAAGCAACCTTTGAAGGCAATACCCACCAACGATTCGCTTAAGGTAGCCGGATACATGTGCTATGGATTTTTAGCATCACGGCCTGCCACCCCGAAAACGCCAGCTGCAAAAATCAAATTGTATGTCACTGGCAAGGTGCGTGTAAACCTGGATCTGTTTAAGGGTAAAGACCGCAGCCATGCGTATTTTCTTATCGAGGGGCTCCAAGGCTGCATCCCGCTTAAAATAGTGGTGGAAGAACCTCACTTAGTAACAGAGAATCTTGCCGTGAAACTTACCCGCGGAACATATGAGACGGAGCAGTTTCGCTTACCGCCGGGTATGAAAGTAAAAAGATGGGATAGCCGACGCTAGAATTGAAGTGTTAGCTTTGGAGCCTTCACCCTTTGCGCTTATATTGACTCACGAACATCCTATTAACAAACCCATATGCCTGATTTAGAGGCAAGTGTAGAGCAGTATAGAAAGTTTATCACCCAGCGTCTACTACCCCTAGAGGCGGAGTTGCTGAGTAAACCTTTTAGGCAACTGCTGCCTACTTTGCAAGACTTACGCAATGCGGCAAAGGCTGAGGGGTTATGGACACCGCACCTGCCTGTTGCGCTGGGTGGTGCAGGGTTAACGCTGGAAGAATTTGGCCACCTGAGCCGTGAAATGGGCCGCTCACCGATAGGCCACTACATTTTTAACTCCCAGGCCCCGGATATAGGCAACCAGGAGCTATTGATGCACTTTGGCACTGTTTCTCAGAAAGAGCAGTACCTAAAGCCGCTCATTGCAGGTAGCATACGCAGTTGCTTTGGGATGACCGAGCCTGAGTTTGCTGGCAGCAACCCTGTGCGCCTGGGCACGATAGCCTGGCGTGAGGGGAACAACTATATCATCAAAGGGCATAAGTGGTTTACTACGGCGGCTGATGGCGCAGCTTTTTGTATTGTGATGGCAATGACGAACCCAGAAGCGCCTGAGCCACACAAACGCGCCAGCATGATAATCGTGCCGACAGATACGCCTGGATTTACCCGTGTGCGAAACATACCAGTGATGGGAGACACAGGCGAAGACTACATGAGCCATGCTGAAATAAAACTGGAAAACTGCAAAGTGCCTGTAAGCAACCGTATAGGAGACGAAGGCTTGGGGTTTGCACTCGCACAGCACCGCCTGGGCCCGGGCCGCATACATCACTGTATGCGTTGGATAGGCATAGCCGAACGTGCACTGGAAATGACATGCCGCCATGCTACCCAGCGTGAACTACGTGAGGGCGAATCTCTGTCTGACCAGCAGAGCCTGCAGCATGTCATTGCAGAAAGCTATGCTGAACTTAGAGCCAGTGAACTGCTGGTGCTGAATACTGCCCGCAGTATTGACCTGCACGGCACACATGCAGCAAAAGACGATATCAGCCTCATTAAATTTTATGTGGCAGGCATGCTGCAGCGCATGCTGGACAGAGCCATACAGGCACATGGTGCGCTGGGCATAACAGACGATACCCTGCTAAGCTACTGGTACCGCCATGAGCGGGGTGCCCGCATTTACGATGGGCCTGACGAGGTGCATAAGGGTGTAGTAGCGCGTGCAGTTTTCAAACGTTTTACTGCGAGCTAAATTCAACTCGAATGCTCTTTTAAGGAAGCTTACAGGGGTTTTGCGTATATTTGCGGCCCAATAAGACAATAGGCTTTCTTGCCGATTGTCTTGCTGTAAATCTTGCCATGTTAGCTCAGTTGGTAGAGCGACGCATTCGTAATGCGTAGGTCGCCGGTTCGAGTCCGGCACGTGGCTCATCACTGATATATAGCGGCAGTGGCAGAACGCTGCCCTTTTTGTTGCGTAGCCGTAACATTTAGGCAACGGATAAGCCGTAGCTTTATAAGGCAATAGATTGATTTTTTACAGTAAGCGCGAAAGCCCCAAGGGTATGGGTAGAGATACAAGCAAAAAAACGACGAGCAAGACTGGCAAACCCAGCAGTAGCGCAAGGGCTACACGCCGAAAAACATCGAAAGCAGAACCCAAGGCCCCCAAAGTAGTGAGCTACCCCCAGAATGCGGAGGAAGCACTGCTGGCTAAACTGCGTGAAAGCATACATGAGAGCATGAATGTGAAACAGCTTCTCGCTGATGCAGACCTAAAAGAACGGCTCAAGGATGTGTCTGTGCTGGATCTTTTGAAACAACTGGAAAAAGAAGAAAAGGTAGAAGATACCGGCAATAACAAGTTCAGAGCAGAACTAAAGGGCGAGATTTTTACCGGCAAGCTTGAAACTGCTCGAGATGGCCGCGCCTGGGTATTTGTGCAGGAACTGGAGCAGGAAGTGCAACTGGACACTGAAGAGCCCATCAAAGCCTTTCATGGCGACATTGTACGCATACGTGTGCGCGATAGGAAGAAGGGCAAGCTTCAAGCCTGGCTGCTGGATATACTCAAGCCCGCCAAAACTCAGTTCGTAGGCACGATAGACCGCACGGCCCGTGCCTACTACATGATACCCCAGGAAGGCCGCATCAAGCCCGATTTCATTATACATGAAGACAGCCTGAAAGGTGCCACGCATGGCCAGAAAGTGCTGGTACGCATCAAGTCATGGAAGAACCGCCACCCCGAAGCTGAAGTGATACAGGTGCTGGGCGAAGCAGGCACACACAATACAGAAATGAACGCCATCGTGCTGGAGTTTGGGCTGGATACTTTCTTCCCGGAAACCTCAGTTTCAGAGGCTGAAGCCATACCCCGCGAAATACCTGCCGAAGAGATAAAGCGTCGGAGAGATTTTAGAAATATCACCACGTTTACCATAGACCCTGTAGATGCCAAAGACTTTGACGATGCACTGAGCTACCGCAAACTGGCAGATGGCACAGTGGAAGTGGGTGTGCATATTGCCGATGTATCGCACTACCTTAAACCCGATACCGCACTAGATGCAGATGCAATACACCGTGCTACGAGCGTGTACCTAGTAGACCGTACCGTGCCGATGCTACCTGAACGGCTGAGCAACGACCTGTGCAGCCTGCGCCCGAATGAGGACCGCCTGTGCTTTGCGGCGGTATTTAAGATAGATGCCGAAGGAAACATAATTGAAGAGTGGTTTGGCCGGACTGCTATTCATAGCAACCGCCGCTTTACCTATGAAGAAGTGCAGGAGATACTGGAAGGCGCACCCGGCGATTATGCTGAGGAACTGCTACACCTGAACCAGCTTGCCTACATCCTGCGTAAAGAGCGCTTTGCACAAGGCAGCATTAATTTTGAAACCGAAGAGGTGAAGTTCAAGCTGGATGAAAATTTCAAACCAGTGAGTGTATTTAAGAAAGTGCGTAAAGACGCACACAAACTTGTAGAAGATTTTATGCTGCTGGCCAACCGGCGCGTAGCATCATACGTGGCGCACTTTAGCAAAAAACCCCAAGTGCCCTACCCCTACCGGATACACGACGTACCGCAGCCCGAAAAACTAGAGCAGTTACGTGGCTTTGTCGGCAGCTTTGGGTATAAAATAGAAACCACAGATAAAAAGAAAATAGCCAAAAGCATAAACCGACTAGTGACCGATGTAGATGGCAAGCCCGAGCAGAACCTAATACAGAGCGTGGCAATACGCGCCATGCCGAAAGCCATCTACACAACTTTCAACGTAGGGCATTATGGACTAGGCTTTGAATACTACGCGCATTTTACCAGCCCCATACGCCGCTACCCAGATGTGCTGGCACACCGCATACTGCAGCAGGTACTGGATGGAAAAGTATTGGTAGATGCCGACGAACTGGAAGAGCTATGTGCCCACTGCAGCGAGCGTGAGCGCCGAGCAGCTGAAGCAGAGCGCGCCAGCATCAAGTATAAGCAGGTAGAGTTTTTATCCGCACTTATAGGCCAAGAGTTTGATGGCATCATTAGTGGCGTAACAGACTGGGGCATTTACGTAGAGTTAAATGACAACAAATGCGAGGGCATGCTGTCTCTGCGAGATATGACCGATGACCACTACGAACTGGATGAAAGAAACTATCTCTTGCGCGGCAAACGGCGAGGCCGCACCTTTAGGCTAGGCGACAAGCTGCGGGTAGAAGTGAAAAAGACAAATCTTGTTAAGCGGATTGCCGATTTCAAATTAATTGAAAAACTTTAGGGCTTATTGGTTGTATGGTCGCAACGCATTTGATGCAGGTAGAAAAAGTACTGGCAGAGATAGAAAAAGCAGTAGCTGCATTGCCTTTAGGTAAGCGTAGCCCCCTTACACTGTATGAACCGCTGCGCTATGTAATGGATCTAAAAGCCAAACGTATGCGCCCGCTGCTGGTACTGCTGGCCTACCAGAGCTATAGTGAACAGCCGCATACCCGCTGTATGAAAACGGCACTTGCAGTAGAGCTGTTTCACAACTTTACGCTGATACATGATGACATCATGGACAATGCCCCAACACGCAGGGGGCAGCCCACCGTGCATGCCAAGTGGAATGCGAATACAGCCATACTGATTGGTGATGCTATGTTTGCCTATGCCATACAAATGATGGCGGAAGACTTTCCAGAGATGGCATCAGAAATGGTGAGCACCTTTGCACAGGTAGCGCTGGCTGTGTGCGAGGGGCAAATGCTGGATATGGATTTAGCAGCACAAAACCATGCCAGAGTAGAAGATTACATAGAAATGATACGCCTAAAGACTGCGGCACTACTAGGCGGTGCCCTACACTTGGGTGCTGTGGCAGCGGGTGCCCCAGCAGCAGATGTTACGATGTTACATCGCTTTGGCGAGCTGGCAGGAATAGCCTTCCAGCTTCAAGACGACTACATGGATGTGTATGCAGATGAGGTAAAGTTTGGCAAGCAACCGGGAGGCGATATCATTGAGAACAAAAAAACGTACCTCTGGCTACAGGCAAGAGACAAAGCCAACCCAGCCCAGCGAGAAGCACTTTTCCACTGGCTGGAGGTGAATGACCGCAACACAGAAAAGGTGGCTGCGGTTCGCACCCTGTTTAATGACCTAGGCATACCTGAAGATACACGGCAGCGCATACAACATTACTTTAGCGAAGCTATAGCCTGCATTCAGCCCCTACTGCACCGGCCGGGCTTACAGCTACTCGTTTCTTTTATTGACAGCCTGGGTAGGCGAGACCAGTAGTATAGAGTAAGCGTTACCGCCATGTTCACCGCCTTAATGCAGACACCAGCTGCATTCTTCATTTTTCTTTGCACGGTTGCCACTTCCATTTACGCGTTTCAGGAACCGCGTATCATAGAGCGCTTTATCCTTGCGCCTTCACGTGTAGTACATCAGGGAGAATGGCACCGTATGTTTACCTGTACACTGGTGCATGGAGACTGGATGCACCTCATCTTTAACATGGTTACTTTCGTCAGCTTTGCGCCTATACTTGACCATTCTTTGGGCCATAACTATGGGGGTGTAGGTGTGGGCTTCATTCTGTTTTACCTGGCCAGCTGTCTCATTAGCCATACACCTGAAATCATACAGCACCACAATGACCCGGGCAGGCTGAGCCTGGGTGCTTCTGGGGCCATACTTGCAATTGTGTTTGGGTTCATCCTGCTCAACCCGTTTGCCAGCTTAGGCCTGCTTTTTATTCCCATACCCATTCCTGCTTGGCTATTTGGTGTTTTGTATTTGTTCTATACAGTTTACGCCAGCCGCCACCCCGCACAGGTGCATGTACTAGGCGGCGGCAACATAAACCATGGCGCACATTTATGGGGAGCTGTAGCAGGCCTTCTGCTTACGCCACTCTTCAGGCCCGATGCTCTAATAGCCCTAGTAGAACGGGTGACCGGCAGTTAAACAAGAATTTACCGTAGGGTAACGGCAGCCCAATCCATGCCCTACCTAACTTGGCAGCTTGGAAATGCAAACCCCATTCTTATATTCATGGCAGCTCAATACGTAAGCCTTCGCAACCTGAAATTTCTAATGCATCAGGTACATACGGTGGCTCGGCTTACCGAACTGGAACCCTATAAAGCCCACAGTACGGAAACGTTTGATATGATGCTGGAGGGTGCCATGAAACTTGCAGACAGCTTTCGCCCCTTTGCACTGGAAATGGACAGAGAGGAGCCGAACCTGGCAAATGGCGTGGTACAAGTGCACGAAGCAGTTGCTGGCATGATGAAAGAGTTTGGTGAGGGCGGCTGGTTACTCACCACTGTGCCGGAATCAGAAGGAGGTATGCAGCTACCTGGCGTGGTGAGCAGTGCTGCAAATTTTATTTTTGGTGCAGCCAACAAGGCCTCTGCTATTTACTCAGGTTTACTGATAGGTGCCGCACGGCTTATTCTGAACTATGGTACCCGCGAACTCAAAGACATTTACCTGCCCCCAATGTATGCCGGGCGCTGGCAAGGCACCATGTGCTTAACGGAGCCCCAGGCAGGTAGCTCCCTCTCTGATGTAAAAAGTACTGCTACACCAAATACTGATGGCAGCTATCAGATAAAAGGTCATAAAATATTCATAAGTGCCGGAGACTACCACAGTGCCGAAAACATAATACACCTGGTACTGGCTAGGCTGCCAGGAGCACCAGTCGGCACCAAAGGCATTTCGTTGTTTGTTGTACCCAAATATAGACCTGAAGCAGATAAACTCACACCCAATGACGTGTACACCGCTGGCGTGTATCACAAAATGGGTGAGCGGGCAGTGCCCGCCTGTCATATTGTTTTTGGCGATGGCAATGGCTGCAAAGGCTGGCTTGTAGGGCAGGAGAATCAGGGCCTGCAGTATATGTTTCAGATGATGAATGAAGCGCGCATTGGTGTGGGTGTGGGCGCTTGCTCGCTTATGAGTGCTGCCTACTATGCCTCACTGGCCTATGCCAATGAGCGCCCCCAGGGCCGCAGCCTGACCAATCGAGATGCTGGCACCTCGCAGGTAACCATCATAGAACATGCTGATGTGAAGCGAATGTTGCTGCAACAGAAAGCAGTGCTGGAGGGTAGCCTGAGCCTGTTATTTGAGGCTGCAATCCTGCATGACATTACCCATGCATCAGAGGGCCCGACACAACAGCAGGCACACTTGCTACTGGAGCTGCTTACACCCGTGGCAAAGACTTATCCATCTGAAACTGCAAACATTACTATAGCAGCCGCTATGCAGGTGCTGGGGGGCTATGGCTACACGCGCGACTTCCCCATAGAAATGTACTACCGCGACATCAAAATCAGTACGATTTATGAAGGTACTACAGGGATACAGGGGCAAGACCTGCTGGGCCGAAAGGTAACCATGAAAGGCGGCGAAGCCCTTAAGCTATATGCAGCAGAAGTAGCCAAGACCATTTCGGAGGCCAGCGCGCATGAAAGCCTGAAACCCTTTGCCCAAACCCTACAAAAAGAACTGGGCCGCCTTAGTGAGGTTACACAACACTTGGTAGCGTTTGCCATGCAGGGGCAAACTGACCGTTACCTGGCCGATGCAACCATTTACTTAGAATTTTTTGGCATCGGTACTATAGCTTGGCAATGGCTTAAAATGGGTGTGGCCAGCGCCAAGGCGCTGCAGAGCAAGCCAACGGGTGACGAACTCAACTTCTACCAGAGCAAGTTGCTGGCACTGCGCTACTATTACGCTTACGAATTGCCAAAAACGAGCGCACTCGCCAAGAGGCTGATGGATGCTGACACTCTCACGCTGGAAGCCACCCCAGAAACGATAGTGTAAAAAGGTACTACGGAGAAGGAGTCGCATGGTTACATGTTAAGCCTTGCGCTGTTGTAAAACACGCGCCACATCATCCAGGCTTCTACCTTTAGCCTTTAGCAGAATCAGGTAGTGAAAGAGCAAGTCCGCGGCCTCGTTGATGAACAGTTCAGCATTGTCATCCTTGGCTTCTATCACAAGCTCTACAGCCTCCTCCCCCACTTTTTGTGCAATTTTGTTAATACCCTTTTCAAACAATTTCTTTACATAGCTGCTCTTATCCCCCTTCAGCTGACGATCCCCTATGGTGTTCTCTAGCTCAGAAAGAAACCCGTATGTGGTGTCATTTTTTTCGTTGAAACAGGTATCGGCACCTGTGTGGCACACAGGCCCCATAGGTGCTGCCTTTATCAGCAAAGTGTCATTGTCACAGTCTTCTAATATCTGCTTAACCATTAGGTAGTTTCCGCTTTCTTCACCTTTGGTCCAGATGCGCTGGCGTGTGCGGCTATAAAAAACCACCTTGCCAATGTTCAAGGTCATCTTATAGGCCTCGGCATTCATAAAACCCACCATGAGTATGCGCTGTGTGGCAGCATCCTGCACTACGGCAGGAACAAGGCCATTCAGTTTATCAAAGTTGAGCGGCATAGGCTTGGGAATGGGTTTCTCTAATAGCGATGCTTTGTTCACTTAGATATCTTTTAAGTAACGGCAGGCCTATCTCGCCATAGTGAAACACACTGGCAGCGAGTGCGGCGTCCGCCCTGCCTGTAGTCAGCACTTCAGCAAAATGCTGCATGGTGCCTGCCCCCCCACTGGCTATTACCGGGATGCTCACTGCGCCTGCTATAGCAGCAGTAATATCCAGCGCAAAACCTGTCTTGGCACCGTCGTGGTTCATGCTGGTAATCAATAGTTCGCCTGCACCCCGGCTGCATACTTCCTTAGCCCATTGAATCGCCTGCTTATCGGTAGCAATTCTACCCCCATTTATATACACATACCAGGAACCAGCAATAAGTCCAATGTCTATCGCACATACGATACACTGGCTTCCAAACTGTTCAGCCATTTCATCTAATACGTTTGGGTTTCTTACTGCAGCACTGTTCACACTCACTTTGTCAGCACCCGCCAGTAACAACCGCTCCACATCTGCTACCGCACTTATGCCCCCACCTACAGTAAATGGGATGTTAATCGCACGCGCTACGCGGGTCACTAACTCCGTAAATGTTTTCCTTCCCTCATGCGTAGCAGCTATGTCCAAGTACACCAGTTCATCAGCACCCTCTGCTGCATACTTGGCACCCAGCGTTACGGGGTCTCCTACCGACTGCAGGTTTTCAAAATGTATGCCTTTTACAGTGGCTCCTTCCAGTATGTCCAGGCAAGGGATGATACGTTTGCTCAGCATAGCTAAACGAGAAAAGGTTTCAACTCGCTAAGCTGAATCTTACCCTCCAGCAGGGCTTTTCCTATCACCACCGCATGCGCACCCGCTTCCTGCAGCCTGTATAAATCTTCAACTCTAGAGACACCCCCACTCGCTATAAGCTGTAAATCTCTAAACTCACGCACATTATCGCTATACAAACTCAGGTTAGGCCCCTCCAGCAATCCATCACGGGATATATCGGTACACAGATAGTTTCGAAAACCTTGTGCCATAAACCTATTGATGTATTGCTTGAGTGTAAGGCCTGAATCTTCCTGCCATCCATGAATCTGCACATGCCCATTGCGAACATCCGCCGCCAGAATAAAAAGTTCTGGGCCGTAGGCTATCAGCCAGCGTTCCAGCAACTCCGGATTGCGAATGGGCATGCTTCCCAGTACAATCTGAGAAGCCCCGCTATCCATTACAATGCGCAGATCTTCATCTGATGCCAAGCCGCCCCCAAAGTTGATTTGTAAAGACGTGGCATTTGAGAGCGCCTCCAGTACACGCCAGTTTTTCACAGCACCTTCACGCGCACCGTCTAGGTCCACCACGTGAAGGTAGCGGCAGCCGGCCTCCTCGTAAGACTTGGCAAGTGTTACGGCATCTTGAGCATAGGTCTTTACCCGCTCAAAGTCGCCCTGCTCCAGCCGTACAGCTTTGCCATCTATGATATCAATTGCGGGAATAATGCGCATGGCTATAGTTTTCGTTACAGATTCAAAAATGTCTGAAGAATTTTTTGGCCCACCACACCACTCTTCTCAGGGTGAAACTGGACAGCAAAGAAATTATCTCTTTGAAGAGCCGCCGCAAACGGCACTATATACTCAGCTTCAGCAGTAATGCCAGGGCCGTTCTCTACATAATAGCTATGTACAAAATATACTGCATCCTCATTTACAGTGCTGCTAAACAAAGTCCCTTTTCTATGCTGCAAACTATTCCAGCCCATGTGGGGTACTTTTAAAGAACCCGCCGCGGCAAACTGTCTAACTTTTTGTGGGAAGATACCCAGACAGGTGGTATCGCCCTCTTCACTATAGCTGCACAGCAGTTGCATACCTATGCAAATGCCAAGTACAGGTTGCCGCAGGCTGCATATTACCGCATCCAGTTTCTTTTCACGGAGGTACTCCATTGTAGCCTTTGCGTGCCCTTGCCCTGGGAAGATTACCTTGTCTGCTTTGCGCAATTCGGCTGCATCATCCGTATAGACCCCAGCTATACCCAGCCGCTCTAGGGCAAACAGTACACTCTGCACGTTGCCTGCGTTGTATTTCACCACAGCTACTTTCTGTGCGCTCATGCCAGCATTCCTTTCGTAGTAGGCAGTTGCATATGAAGTGGGTCGCGGCGTACAGCCATTTTTATAGCTTTAGCAAAAGCCTTGAAAATAGCCTCTATTTTGTGGTGCTCATTCATGCCACTCGTCTGTATGTTCAGGTTACACTTAGCAGTGTCGCTGAAGCTCTTAAAAAAATGGTGAAACATTTCGGTAGGCATATCGCCCACCTTCTCACGTGAAAAGATTGCGTCCCACACCAGCCAGGGCCGACCCCCAAAGTCTATCGCTACTTGCGCCAGACAGTCGTCCATGGGCAGTGCAAATCCATACCGCTCAATGCCACGCTTATCGCCGAGCGCATCATACAGTGCCTGCCCTAGTGCAAGTGCAGTATCTTCTATCGTATGGTGCTCATCCACCTCTAAATCTCCTTTCACATGCAAGTCTAGGTCCATACCGCTATGTCGCGCTAGCTGATCCAGCATGTGGTCAAAAAATTTAAGCCCGGTATCAATTGAGGCTTTACCACTACCGTCCAGGTTCAGCTCAAGCTTTACTTCTGTCTCGTTAGTCTTTCGGTATATGCTTACTTGCCTGATACCCAGCTTGAGTCGATGGTAAATATCTTGCCAGTTGTGCGTAACAGCAGCAATCGTTTCTTTTAGGCCAAGTTCAGTAAGCTTTTCCAAATCTGCTTGCCTTTGCAGTAAAAAAGCTTTGCAGCCTAAATTTTTGGCAAACTGCACATCCGTTATTCTATCGCCAATAACAAACGAATTGGCTAGATCATATGAGCCTATGAGATACTTCGTAAGCATGGCTATCCCTGGTTTACGTGTAGGCAAGCCATCCTTTTCAAATGATCTGTCAATATGCTCCCTAACAAAACGTATGCCCTCGCCTGCCAGGGTCTCCAACATACGTGTATGGGCAGGCCAGAAAGTATCTTCAGGGAAACTTGAAGTACCCAGGCCGTCCTGATTGCTCACCAGCACTAGCTCATAGTCTAATTCAGTAGCTATACGGCCCAACCAGGCAAACACCCCAGGGTAAAATTTTAACTTCTCCAGGCTGTCAATCTGCTGATCTTCGGGCTCCAGAATTAGTGTGCCGTCTCGGTCAATGAATAGTACGCTCTTCATAAAGCTGTCTCCTTTTCCAGTGTGTAGCTAGCCATCACTTGTAACAATCTACCATTCTCAGCCGGCAGCCCAACGGTAACCCGCAGGCACCCCTCACAGCCTGCTACCCTACTGCGGTCGCGAACAACTATGCCCTGCCCAAGCAGGTACTTGTACATATTTTGTGGTGCTTTCACTTTTACAAGCAAGAAGTTGGCATCTGAAGGGTACACTTTTTCCACTACAGATAACATACGCAGCCCCTCCTCCAGTTCAGCGCGCGCATGTAGTATTTGTGATACGTTGCTTTCTTTCTGCGCAATTGCCTGGAGCGCAACAAGGGCATGCTGCTGTGCAGCCTGGCTCAGGTTATAGGGCGGTTTTATTTTATTCAAAACGGCCAACACCTCGGGATGCGCAAAAGCAAGCCCCACCCGCAATCCGGCCAACCCCCAAGCCTTGCTCAGTGTTTGCAGCACCACCAGATTCGGGTACCGCGCTAGGTGTGGTAGAAAAGTAGCTTGCGGAGAAAAGTCAATATACGCTTCATCTAATACCACGATGCCCTGAAAATTCTGTGCGATTTCATGTATGGCCTCTGATGACATCAAATTACCTGTCGGGTTATTGGGAGAACATAAAAACAACATTCGTGTTGTTGCATGCTGCGCATTTAGCAGCTTCTTTACATCAGGTTGGAAGTATTCATTAAGTCGGACATATACTATTCCAACATCATTAATGTTGGCGCTCACTTCATACATCCCGTATGTTGGTGGTTGCAGTATTACACTGCTACTACCTGGAATACAGAATGCCCTATAGAGCAAGTCAATCGGTTCATCACTTCCGTTGCCAACAAAGATGGTATTTGCTGGTACCTGCTTAATCTTAGCCAGGCTGACTTTAAGCTCCTGTTGTAAGGGGTCAGGATAGCGGTTGTACCCTATATCAAAAGGGCTCTCATTTGCATCCAGGCTCACGTGTGCTTTGCCAGCAAACTCACTACGTGCACTCGCGTAAGGCGTAAGCTGCTGTATGTTTGCCCGCACCAGTTGCAATACTTCTGCTATCGTCATACCCCCTCCTTGCTTAAAGTGTTAAGCCGGATGCGCACTGCATTGCTGTGCGCTTGCAGTAGTTCTGCCTCAGCCATGGTTTCTACTATCGGACCAAGGCGTCTTAAACCAACAGCCGTTATCTGCTGGTAGGTTATCTTCTTCATAAAACTATCCAGCGATACCCCACTGTACGCCCGCGCGTAGCCATTTGTGGGTAGCGTGTGGTTTGTGCCACTGGCATAGTCCCCTGCACTCTCCGGGGTAAATTTGCCAATGAAAACAGAACCCGCATTTGTTATCCCAAGAGCCACCCGCTCCGCATCCCGCATCTGGATAATCAAATGCTCCGGCGCATAGGCATTCACCATATCCACCATGGCTTGTGTGCCATCCAATACCACGGCGCAGCTATCTGTCAACACGCTTTGGGCTATATCCTTGCGGGGCAGGCTCTCGAGTTGTTTTTCAATTTCTACCAATACTTCGTTAACAAAACTCTCATTGGTAGCTATCAAAAGTACCTGACTATCTGTGCCGTGCTCAGCCTGGCTTAATAGGTCTGCCGCTACAAATGAGGCATTGGCATCTTCGTCAGCCATCACGCATACTTCGCTAGGGCCAGCTGGCATGTCTATCGCAACGCCATCCTGCGCTGCCACCATCTTCGCCAGCGTAACATACTGATTGCCGGGGCCAAATAGCTTATACACTTGTGGGATGCTTTCAGTACCATAGGCCAATGCCGCTATTGCCTGCGCGCCGCCCATAGCAAAAACCTGAGATACCCCCGCTACCTGTGCCGCATACAAGATGGCGGGGTGCACGCTGCCATCCATTTGTGGGGGTGTGCAGATACTGATATCCGTGCAGCCCGCAAGTACAGCCGGTATGCCCAGCATAAGTACGGTACTAAAAAGCGGGGCCGTGCCCCCAGGTACATACAGGCCTACACGTTGTATCGCTACGCTGCGCCGCCAGCACTTCACGCCCGGCATGGTTTCCACCTGCATCAGTGGCTCCTGCTGCGCCGCATGAAAGCGGCGGATGTTTTCCGCTGCCGATCTTATAGCATGCTTTAGCGCCACTGGCAAACTGAGCTCCGCCTCAGTGAATGCTTTTTCATCTACTCTAAACTGCTTCACCGCTACGCCATCAAACTGCAGGGTGTATTCTCTAAGCGCAAGGTCGCCTTCGGTGCGCACACGCTGCATAATAGAACGAACTGCCGACAGTTTCTCACTATCTGTATTTACATAGGGCCTGCTAAGCATAACAGGCCACTCGTTTCTATCAGGGTTTACATACACTTTCATGGCGTGCCTTACACTATCATTTTCTCAATAGGAATCACCAGTATACCTTGCGCGCCAGCCTGCTTTAGGCGGCCTATTGACTCCCAGAACTGTTTTTCGCTGATAACAGAGTGTAACGAACTCCAGCCTTCGAGTGCCAGCGGCATCACAGTGGGGCTCTTCACCCCAGGCAACACATTAATTATATCTTGTAGCTTTTCGTTTGGCGCATTCAGAAGAATGTATTTATTGTTTCGGCTGGCCAGCACCGCATCTATCCTGAAAAGCAATTCATCTATCAATACCTGCTTATCAACACTAACCGCCGGGCTGGCTATAACCTCAGCTTCACTATGCAGTATCACCTCCACCTCGCGCAGTCCGTTCATGAGTAGCGTACTACCACTGCTCACCAGGTCGCAAATCCCGTCAGCCATACCTACGCTGGGCGCAATTTCTACGCTACCACTTATCTCATGTATCTCTGCTTGGACGTTTTGTTTAAGCAGGTACTCTGTTAGCAAGCGTGTATAGCTGGTGGCGATACGTTTCCCTTGCCAGAACTCAGGCCCTGTATAGCTAGCATCTGCTTTTACAGCCAAGCTGAGGCGGCACCGGCCAAAATCCAATGGCTTCAACGTCTTAACCTGGCGAAATTTTTCCAGTATCACATTGCGGCCCACTATCCCAACGTCCGCCACCCCATCAGCCACATATTGTGGTATATCATCATCGCGCAAGAAGAAAATCTCAGCACCAAACCCCGCTGCACGCGCCTTTAATTTGCCTGAACTTGCCGGCACACGCAAACCGCAGTCGGCCAGCAGGGCCAACGAATCCTCATACAGGCGGCCGCTTTTCTGCACTGCCAGGGTTAGAAGTGTTTCCATTTGTCCGTATTGTGTTATCTGAGTCTGTGTTAAAGAAAAATAAAATAGGTACGAGGTAAAAAACCACGCAACCACTGTCAAAACAAAAAAATTAGGAAGTAAAGACGAAATGGCTGCAACTAGGCAAGCCAATGATGGTGATGCAATACATGCATGCCATGGGCAAAATGCCTTGGCTTTGAAAAAGATGTATTAGTAGGGTAAGACACCAGCATCTATACTTATTCGGCTGCAAATATACACACCAAGGCTTAGTGCGCAATAGGCGTTAATTAAATTGTAAGGGCTACCTGGTAAGCAAATAAGTCAACAATACGAGCAGCACTGCAATAGCAACCCCTATCGCGATGGCCCAGCGGTAACGCCTGAATTGCCCCTGTGCATATCCAGTGCTACGGTCAGCTTTGGCTACTCGGTGCCCTACCACACGTGTTAATCTATCCTTAAGCATCTGTCGTTCAGCCGCCTGTATTCCCACAATGATATCTTTGCGCAGCATCACCTCATCTCGCACAAGCTCATCACCTTCTACCATTGATTCAAATGATGCACGCTCTTCTTGCGTCATTTCATGCCGTAAAAATCGGTCTATCAGTTGGTCCTGTTCCAGGTTGGGGCGCATAGTTATATACCTTGATATTGAATTAAGATTCCATGATAGTTGGGGTGGGTTGTGATATCTCCCGTAGCATTTTCACAACGCTTGCGCGCAGTTTTTCAAAACATTTTTTCTTTTGTGTCCGGCTCACTTCTTCGCTGTTGTATTTCATTTTATCAGCAATCTCCTTGTGGCTCATGTTCTCATAGTAATACATGCGCAATATGTTCTGGCACACATCACTCCCCTTCAAGAATTGCTCCCTTACCTTCTTCTGCCTTTCATTCAGCTCCTCTTCCCGATAAGCCTCATAATACAGCGCTTCGCTTTGTTCCACTTCCAGGTCCCATATCAAAGATGCAGGCATCTTCTTTTTCATCCGCTTCAGCTCATCAAGCCATCGGTTGCGGCAGATGCGCAAAAAGTAGGTTTTAAGCCTCGCACCCGTTTGCACGGAATATTTACCATCATGTATGTTTTTTAGCAGCAGGTAGATGCCGTCCATAATCAGGTCCTTAGCATCCTCCAGCGTACCGCTATTTGCCAGCACCATGCGCTCTACCTGCGGAAAAAATTTCTTTTGCATGTAATAGTAGGCCCAGCCATCATTGCTGCGCAGGCTTTCATACAGTTTTTCATCCAGACGTATTTCATTCTCTATCCGGCTCCACCGTTCCAGGCATAGTTTGACTAGATATTCTGGCACAGCCAGCCCGCCGCTATCATGTTTGCCTCTCATCACCGTTTCGCGCAGATACAGGCATGCATCCTTTAGAAACTCCAGGCTGTAGGCACGAGACGTTATTGTCTCCTGAACCTTGGGCAGGCAAAGCAGCAACAAGTACTCAAGCGGTTCGGCAGCTCCTTCCGCAATAAGCTTTAGCAGCAGAGCATCATCCCGCACTGAGAGGTCTTGAAACATCGCCACATCACAAGTACCATGTGGAATGGGGCTAGTCAACTTAGCTACCTGAAGGGATAAGGGCTGCGGCATTACAAGAGGTGTAGGCTAAACCTCAGTAAGAACTACGACGAAGATGGTCAGAATCGTTTAAAGTAAGGGGCGATTTATAGCTGTTCTTATGCTACACCCAAATAAATATTCTTTAAACCAAATGATAGGCTATTTCTGAATATTAATAGCACAAGTACCCTAAACGTGACCCTTGAGACGGTATAATTTTTAACAAATTTTGATTGAAACATAAATATTTGTCTATCAATTACTTACGTGAAAAACTGGGCTGCCACTAAAAATTTAGTACATGGCGTGGGTCACGTTTTATCACATACCCCTATAATTATATGTAGTGAGCACAAAGCACACACGGTAATCAAAAAACTTTACCGGAAACGTTTAATTCATTAGGTAGGCTGCTTGACCGCCCCATCGTTCGGGCGGTCAGCTTTTTTAAAGCAGCTTTGTGCCATGAATCCCGCACCCTCTAACCCTGGCTGGGGTTGGGTTTTTCGGATGGCGATGCGCGATAGCAGAAGGCAACGCACACGGTTGCTTTTCTTTCTATCCAGCATTGCCATCGGGGTAGCTTCACTGGTGGCGGTGCAGTCGCTTGCCATTAGCCTTAAGGAGTCCATTGATGCAGAAGCAAAAACCCTCTTAGGTGCAGATCTGCAGCTGGAATCGGCCAGCCCACTGCCGGATTCCATACGCAGCATTGTTGATTCTCTGCAGGCCACCCAGGTGCGCGAGGCCAGCTTTGCCAGCATGGCACTTTTCCAGCCTTCCACAGTACGAGGGGGCGCTGCACGGCTGGTTCAGGCACGCGCACTGGAACCAGGCTTCCCGTTTTACGGCAGCTGGCAAACAGTACCTGCGCTTGCAGTTACGCAGGTATGGGAGGGCCCCTATGCTCTGGTGGATGAAGTATTGGCAAATCAATTCCAAATAAAACCAGGAGACTCTCTCAGGCTCGGGATTAAAAAATTTGCCATCGCGGGCATCTTGAAGCAAGTAGCAGGAGAGTCCGCAGCCAGCTTTACTGGCCCGCGCATCATTTTCGATTACCGCTACCTAGCCAATACCAGGCTCGTACAGGTAGGCAGCCGTGTATCACACAAGGTGCACCTCAAGCTGCCGGATAATGCAAATGCAGACACATGGGCCAAGGCCCACAAAGCCGTGCTCGATGGAAGCCAGGTGAGGGCCGTAACTGTGAAAATGCGTCAAGGAAATCTGGGCCGTAGTTTTGACAATCTCTTCAGTTTCTTAAACCTAATGGGCTTTATCGCACTCATCCTGGGTGGTGTGGGTGTGGCAGGTGCCGTGCAGGTGTACATGCGCGAACGCATACCCACAGTTGCTCTGCTGCGCTGCATGGGTGCCAGTGGTGTGTGGGCATCGCGCGTGTATCTGGTGCAGGTTTTGGTTACTGCTGCAGTAGGCAGCCTCTTGGGCGTTGCGCTGGGTTCAGTGCTGTTGTATGCCTGGCCCTATTTGCTTCAGGGGCTTTTGCCCGTGGCTATCAATGTACGCCCCAATATATGGGCTTTGATACTGGGCTTGGGCACAGGCATTTGCATCACATTGTTATTCTCAGCGCTTCCTTTGGTGGCCATTCGCAGCATAGCCCCACTCCAGGTTTTACGTGGCACGCAGGCCTCCTTTTTGCCGCGGGTTCGCAACCAGTGGTTGTTTTGGCTGGCAATCTGCATGTTCATTTTGTGCTATGCCACATGGAAAACACAAAGTTGGCGCATAGGGTTAGCTTACAGTGTCGGAATGGCAGCTGCCACTTTGCTGTTGGCAGCAGTTGCACTGGTTTTGGTTACGCTTGTCCGAAAGTTTTTCCCGCAAAATGCCCCTTACAGCCTGCGGCAGGGTTTGGCTAATTTATTCAGGCCTGGCAATCAAACCCTACCACTCATCGTAACCCTTGGGCTGGGCATGTTTCTGCTGTTCACCATATACCTGGTGCAAGCCAACCTGCTGCAGCAAGCCGACCTCAGCACTGCCAGCAGTCAACACGCAAACATGCTCCTGTTCGACATCCAGCCCGACCAGCGCAAAGGGCTACACCAAATACTTGCACGCAACGATATGCGTGCCGAAGAAGAAGCCCCTGTGGTTACCGTTCGCATTCGCAGTGTGCGTGGCAAAAGTTTTGCAACACTTAGGGCAGATAGCAGCTTAAGTATCCCCGTCTGGGCGGGCGAGTACCGCGTGAGCTACCGCGACTCGCTGCTCAGCAGCGAGCGCATAACGCAAGGCGTCTTCACGCCAAAACTAAAAGGCGATAGCATCTACATCTCCATAGGCGAAGACATAGCCCAGATGTTCCGCTTTAAACTGGGCGATGCTGTAGTATTTGATGTACAGGGCGTACCGCTTACAGCTTACATCGGTAGTGTGCGGCGCATCAACTACTTGCAAGCCCGCCCAAGTTATCTCTGGCTTTTCCCCACCGGGGTGCTGGAAGATGCCCCACAATTTTATCTGCTCTACACACGCGTCACCAGCACAGCTCAGTCATCCCGTTTTCAGCAGGAACTGGTACAGCAGTATCCAAACATTTCGGTGGTTGATTTTGCCGCCATTCTGGCAACAGTAAGTGAATTGGTAGATCGCATCGCCCTTGTCATTCAGTTTCTGGCTTCTTTCAGCCTGCTCGCCGGCGTACTCGTTCTGCTGGCGGCCATACTGGGCAGCCAGGATCAGCGGCTGCGCGAAAATGCCCTTTTACGTACCCTGGGCGCTCAGCGCAGCAAAGTCTTTATCATTTTATGTGTAGAATACACCGCACTGGGCATACTAGCTTCTACCACAGGGTTACTCCTGGCACTGGCAGCCACCTACAGCCTGAATCGTTTCGTGTTTGAAATTCCATTTACACCCAGCTGGCCCATGCTGCTGCTTGGGGCTGGCGCACTAATACTTGCTGTCATAATGCTGGGTGTTATAGGCGGGCGGCGCGTAGTGCTGGCGCCACCTTTGCAGGTGCTGCGTGAGGCATAGAAGCCACTACAACAACCTGTTTTTATATGCAAACTGAATCAGCTCTGCGGTATTTCGGCAGCCTGTTTTGAGCAGCAGATTCTGCCGGTGCTTGTTAATGGTTGTATGCGATATAGCTAGCTGGTCAGCAACCTCCTTGCTGTTCATCCCCTGCACCAGTAAACGTAGCACCTCAATCTCTCGGTGAGAAATAGAGGGCGAGTTGCTTATTTCCGGTTGAACATCTTCATAACACAGCCTACCCTTTTCGTCTGTGTAGCTAATGCTACCCGTAACATAACTGGCAGCCACTATATGCGGCAGCCGCTCCAGTATCATAAAATGAAGGCTGCTTTTCCAGTTCTGATCAAAATCTATATGAAAGCCACGTGTATGGATAAGCCTAACTGTACCATCATCCGCAACAATTCGAAAACCCGTACGCAGGCGCATGCTTTTTCTCACGGGCCCTGGCAGCTTAGCCACATCTTCCGCCATGCGCTTCAACATGCTAAGATACTTTTCGGAATCTTCCTCATGTACGCGCGAAGTAAAGTAGGTAAACCCCTGCTTTCGCAGCGCTTCTGCTGACAAGCCCAACACCTGTTCCACATTCCCGCTTATGTACTGGTAGCTCCCTTCGCGCAACTGGCTCACCAGCACGGCCATGCCCAGTTGGGTGTATTGGTCGTCTCTCAGCAGGCTTTCCGCGAGGGTGCTGTTGCTACCTGCCTGCTCTATGGTAAGTTCATACTCTCGCCACAACTGGCGTAAATAGTCCAAATCTACCTTTTGGGGTTGCTTTTTTCTGCGCGCCATTTAACTAGCCTAGGTACCCTATTTTTTACTTACTAATTTAACCAATGCGGAACAAATTAACGGCAACTTACTTAAAGAAAGGTGGTTAAATATAACACTAAATATGAATTTCATTTACCTTACCTAGTAGCAGCGCCCTCCCACACCTTACCCATCAGCACTTGCATTCACCCCTATCTACATAGGTCTTATTGTTGTTATCATTGATGTAGTAGCAGCCACCTTTGGGGCCTTTGTAGAGTTGCTTGTCTTTATATCGGCCACAGGGTTCATCGTTTGCAGCATCAGCTTTCTTGCCTTTTGAACTTTTCTTGCCGCGGCTGCCTTGGTAGGTTTCAGCTTTTGCGCGCATCACCGTTACCGATGCCATACAAACGCCAAGTGTAATGCTCAATACTGTTGCAATTGCGATTGTTTTGAATGCAGTCGTTTTCATATAGGTGCAAGTGGGTATGAATGAAGTCTTAAGCTAGGTAAACATACTATACTATGAATGGCGTTAAGAAAGAAAACCTGCCTGCAAAACTATGCCCCGTATGTGGCAGACCTTTTAGCTGGCGCAAAAAGTGGGCGCGAGACTGGGAAGCGGTAATCTACTGCAGCGACCGCTGCCGCATGAATGCCAAAACCGCCAAATAGCGGTATCTTTGCAACGCAATGCTGTGCCACCGCGGGCAGTGCTAACCCACTGCACGAGGAAAGTCCGGACACCGCAGGGCACCCTGCCGGGTAACGCCCGGGGGCAGCAGGTGCAAGCCAGCTGCTACAGAGAGGGCCACAGAGAACGATACCGCCGATGTACCCGTAAGGGTGCAGGTAAGGGTGAAAACGTGCGGTAAGGGCGCACGCACTGCTGGGTAACCAACAGTGGGGTAACCCTCAGGGGGTGAAAGGCCACGTACACCCACGCTGCGCAAGCAGAAGTGCGGCCCGTACACACATCAGCCTTTACCGGCTGGTGCGCGTGGGGGGGTAGGCCGCTAGAGGTAGCTGGTAACAGCTACCGTAGATAAATGGTGACAGCGCCTTGCGCAAGCAGGCGAACAAAATCCGGCTTATAGGCATTGCAAGAAATCGTGGGGGCTGCATAAGCCCCCACCCTATTTTAAATCCGTCGTGTTACTTTCATCAATAACTTTAAGAAATGCCTAACACGCCTTTACTCCTTTATCGTCAGCGCCAGAAGTTGAGCTTCATGGCAATCGCCGTATCGGCCAGTATAGGCATATTATTGCTCAAGTTTTATGCCTATTACCGTACAGGCTCCGCTGCCATTTTTAGTGATGCGCTCGAGAGCATTGTAAACGTACTTGCGGCTGGCTTTGGTCTATATGCCGCCTGGCTGAGCGAGCAGCCGCGTGATGCTGAACATCCCTATGGCCACGGCAAAATAGAATTTATGGCTGCGGGTTTTGAGGGGGGGCTCATCCTCATGGCGGGTGCGGGCATTTTGTACCAAGCGTATGAGAGTTTTACAAACCCCCTACACGCTGTGGTGGATATAGGCCAGGGCATTGTATTTACACTTATTGCTTTAGGGTTAAATCTGGGGCTGGGCTTGCTGCTGGTGCGCAAAGGAAACGAGCTGCAGTCTGCCACGTTACAGAGCGATGGCAAGCACCTGCTCACAGATACCTGGAGCAGCGCGGGCCTGCTCCTAGGGCTGGCCCTGCTCTACTTTACCGGCTGGCAATGGATAGACGGCACCGTAGCAGCAATAATGGGCGTGTATGTCTGCATACAGGGCATAAGGCTGTTGCGCACCGCTATTGGCGGTCTGCTGGATGAGGCCGATGAGAAAATGATAGTACGGGTCATTGACATTCTAACTAAGCACCGCATACCGGCATGGATTGACATGCATAACCTGCGCATTGTGCGGCATGGGGCCGATGCACACATCGACTGTCACGTTACACTGCCCTGGTACCTCTCACTACAGGAAGCGCATACACATATGGTCAAAATCGAGGATGTGTTACACCAGGCCCTAGGTACCCGAGTAGAGATATTCATTCATGCAGATCCCTGCATACTTACATCTTGCGAGATATGCAGTGTGCCGGCATGCGCGCATCGCCAGCACCCCAAAACTACTGAGCTGGAGTGGACGGTGCAGAACGTAGTTGCAAATGCCAAGCATACAGTGTAAAGGATCGGCATACGCCTTATCATTTTTTGTAGCATTGATATTTTTTTAGTTACCATTTTTGGCAGCTGTTTTGATATACTTCAGGCGACAAACTCAACGCCATGCGCATAGACCATTCTGCTTACTCTGATAAAATTCCCAAAGCGCTCAATACGTATGAGACGGGCTGGTCCGCGACTTATGGCCCCCTCCAGCTCAACAAAGAGGGTATCATTGAATTTGCCCGCATAGTAGACCCCCAGCCCCTGCATACCGATGAGGCGTCTGCCAAGACCTCCCGTTTTGGCGGCCTTATTGCCAGCGCACTACACCCCTACAGCGAGTTCCATAAACGTTTCTGGATACCCCTTACCGCTGAAACTTTCATTTGCGGCCTCAGCTTTGACCATGCCATGTTTACCCAGCCCGTGTATGCTGAGCAGCCTGTGTACGCACGGGTAACCATCGTAGAAGCCAAAGTAAAACACGACAAAGATGTAGTTATCGTAAAATGGGAATGGTGGATACTGAACGAAAAGCTGGAGATGATACACACCCTGCGCAACAGCACCCTGCACAAGCTGGTGAAGTAAATGCCTTAACCGCTGTTTGACATATGCTTCGGAAGATGTGGACCCGTGGCCTGACAGGGCAAACTGAATTGGCCATTACTGCTACATGTACCACGATAGGCCGCCCCATTGTGAAGGCGGCCTGAAAGTGATGAAGGAAGTGCTCACCCAACTGGGCGACCCCGTACACCCAAAGTATATACGCATGGCGCACACAGGCTTGTAACTCATAAAACTTAAACAAAGTTCAACAGGGGCGGTAGGTACCGCCACTGTTACTTTAGAGGGGTGATAAACTCGCTGTCATTCCACGAAAGTGGGAATCTAGATGATTGAAGTGTACGATGCTACATTGTGTTATGTAACAAATGCTACATTGTGATCACCACGAGGCCTAGCTCGCGTAGACGGGATTCTTATGAAACTAATATGATATTGCCTCTATACATATATGTTTACTTCCATGGAAGTTATAAGTTATTGTGGTTTGATTAAGGCATTCAATATTTTCCCTTTCTCATTGTAATATTCAATATAGATATTATCTGAAATATCTGTTGTTTCGGATATTTGTTTAGCTGCAACTTGCATTCTTATAGAATGATTTGATAAAATCAAGATTACTTCATTTGGATTTTCATTCACTTTTCCATTTAAGATTTCGGCAAGTTCTTTAAGTGTTTTGCCAATGTTAAGTCGATTTTCGGTTAAAGATAGGCTGCCATTAGGGCCACCCCATATTTCATCTGCACTTTCATCATCTTGATTATCGTCTTCCCAATCACAAACACTACAAATATCATGTTCACCCCGTACTACAAGTGTCGGAAATCCGCAACCTGGACAAGTGAAGAGCTTTAAGTTGCTAACTTCTATGAACTTGTCAAACATTATTCTCCGAGCCGTAAAATTCTCTAGTATTGCTTTATCTTTTTCAGTAAGCTTTGATTTGTCAAATTTTTCTGGATACATTCTGGTAAATTCGTTAGTTAATTAAGCTGTTTGTATAATTATTTCTGCTAAGATTGGCAGCATTTAACCCAGTAAGATAGACACATCCCCATCGTCCAGGTTTAAGGTGGCTACATGCTTGTCTTCGGGCAGCACATCGCGCAGCAGAATGGTAGTTGAGATAGCCGTAACATCGGTATCTGTACCGGATACGGTTTCCTTCTCATCCCAGGCATAGGCTGTATAATGCTTGCCATCTTTGATTACCAGTAGCGGGCCATCGTCCAGCTCAAACACCAGCGGGAAGGTGCCGATGCCCTCATCTATGGCCGTGCCGTTGTAGATGAAGGCATAAGGGAAGCTGAGTTTCTTGCTCATGGCCTAAGTTACATCATCCCATTTACAACACAACTATCCGGCCTGCAAAGCGGCGGCCCTCGCCATCCGTTACGCGGATGTAGTAAACGCCCCGCGTCAGTGCCTCAGTTGAAAATTGTTTGATAGCACCTTCTACATCTGAAGCGAGCATGCGCAAGCCTGTGCTATTGTACACTTCTATACGCGCAGCATTGGCAGGGCCTGTAAGTAGCTGCACCACCTGGCCGCGCAGTGCCGGGCTGGGGTAAGCTACCAGGCGGCCAGGCAGCGTGTTCAGTACGTTTACCGTATCGCTGGTTACTTGGCCCACAGTAGTCGTGGCAAGCTGCAAGCGGTATAGGTTGCCTCCAGGTAGTAAGGTATCGTCAGTAAAAGTATACAGCAGTTCTGTAACGGGTGAAACCTCTCTGAGCATTGCAAAGCTGTTACCCACCTGCTTCTGTAGCACAAAACTAGTAAGGCCCTGTAAGCTGCTGAGTTCTACGTTTAACTCTGCTGCTGTGCTGGTTACGGGATCCGTAGCAGCAAATTGGCGAATATAGCAGCCTACGCCCTGTGTGGTGTAGTTCGTAGTATAGCTGAGCGCGCCAGGGGCTGCACCCATCAACGGCGCTACCGCATAGAGCAAGGCGGGCTGCGCGCCCTTTGAAAATAGAATGAAAGTATCAGTAACTGCCGAGCCCACAGCTTCCAGTTGTTGCGCTCCCAGCCTATACACCTGGTAGCCTGCAGCGCCAGGTATGGCCTGCCATTGGAGCATGAACTGACTGGTACAGTCGAAGCCCACCAGTAAGGTAGGCCGTGCTAAAATAGTCGCGGGTGCTGAGGTTGCGGTCAGGCTGCCGCTGGTGATGCGGAACTCAACCTGGCCGGGCGTCTCAGGTGCTTGCCATATAAATTGAGTCTCACCCGCCGCGATGCCAGCACCAATGAGCTGCCAGCTACCTGCGGGAAGGGTACGGTATTCCAGCGTAGCAGCAGCAGGCGTAATGCCCTGCCACCGGATGCGGAGGCTGCTGCCGGGTTCAAACACAGTGCCCGTACTAGGGTTAGTAAAAGCCACCGAAGTTTGCACGGCATAGGCTATGGCATATTTCTGCAGGCCTGTTACTGTGGTGCCTTTGATGCGCACCGTATAGCTGCCTGCTGCAGGCGCCGATAGTGATATTAGCTCAACATTGTTCAGGTGGTCAGCGCCGCGGGTGGCAGGTGCTTGCAGTGTAGCCAAGTTGGGTGCGGGGTTCAACACCCAGGGTAGCCAGGTTAGTGTCGCGGGGTCTAGTAGCTCTAAGTCAAGGTCATTCACCAATGCTGTAGTGGCTCCTGGCGCAGCACTTAGGTCATTCCAGACAAGCGTAACTTTTACGGCCTGCGCATTGGTGGGTACACTGATGGTGAAACTCTGTGTTACGCCTTGCGTCAGGCTGTCAAAGCGATACCGGTTTTCATTGAGCGTTTGCAACGCAGCAAATGCATTGAGCGAGCCGTAGCCGGTTTCGTAATCTACATTAGGGCGGCCCACATCTGTCGCACTGTTGAGGAGCAGTGCCTTTACCAGTACGGCATGCGGCAGTAGGCCTGCGTTTGCCGTTTTGTAGGCTTGCTGCAGCAGCACGGCCGCGCCTGACACAAGCGCGGCAGCTTCGCTGGTGCCCCCATCCCCAAACGCAACAATCTCCGGCTTCACGCGGCCATCGTGTGCAGGCCCGCGCGAGCTGATGCCCGCCACCTGCCCAGCAGCGCTTAACTCACCCACGCTTAAGGTGTTCTTGCTCAGCTTGAACTGGCCTGTCAAGTTCGCTACTCCCGCTAGGCCTGCGTAGGTGCCACTGGTTGGAGTCTGTGCACCCGCATTGCCCGCAGAAAATACATGCAGCACACGAAAGAGCTGCCGGCAATGGTCGTCGTAGGCCTGGCTTTCTATACCATAGTAATTCTCCAGGCCTACACCATACGAGTGGTTCTGCGTGGCTACACCCAGCCGCACCAGTGTGTCCGCAATATCAGGCAGTAGGCGCGCAAAGCTGGAAGCGGTGAGCATTGCGCGCGGTGCCACACCCGTGCTCTGCGGGCCGCTGTTCCCACCGCCCGCCGCGAGCGAAGCCATGGTAGTAGCATGCTGGGTACTGGTTAGGCCAAACGTACTGTTATACACTACGCGTGCTTTGAAGTCTATGTCGTTGGCATCAAATGGATCCTCTTTGATGGAGAGCAATACGCCTGCACCGGTGACAGCAGGGTAGGCTGCCTGCGCTGCAGTGATTGCATTTACCGTCATGTCTGAGGTCTGCACGAAGGCTTCAGGTTGCGCGATACGGTCAGCTACATCTATGTATAAAATTTCACTATCTTCTACAAGACCGCGTAAAGCAGCATGGGTTATGTTGTATAGCGTGACATACGGGCCCTCTAACTGTGTAGGTGTAATGGTGTAGCTTTTTTGCGTGTGTAGAAAAGCCGCTGGGTCTCTTAGATAGATTCGGCAGCTGAATGTAGCCGCACTACCACGTGTGATATGCGCAGCCAAACCTGGGCTCAGTTTCTGCACATGCGTTGTTTGTGCAGCAAGATTGGCGCAGCTAGGCAGCAGCCCGCTCACCAGCAAAATGAATATCAGGAATCTACGCAGTGAGGCAAAAAACATATACGAGTGAAAGAACCAGCAAACATAAAAAAACGCATGCCCCCTCTAGGGGAGCATGCGTAAAAAAATCTGATGAACTATCAATACAAGAAGTTAAGCGCAATGCGGTCGTTGCTGTTGAATGGTCGGTTTACGCCGTTTCCAACGCAGGCGAGCATCCAAGAGTTGGGATCTGCGCTGGCAGGGGTTCCTGGTATGCGGATAGCACCTACTGTGCTGGCACCTTCATTGCTAAATGCACCGCCACAGCTATAAGAGCGATCCATATAGTCTGTATGGCGGAAACCGATACAGTGGCCCACTTCGTGTGCCAGGATCGTGGCCAGGTAGTTGGTGCCGGGGTTACTGCCCAGGAATGCGCTATTCACCCTTACACTGTTGAAAGGATTGCCACCGCTCGGGAAGCCAGCGCTGGCCAGGTAGCCGGCACCTGAGGGTGCCGTGGTGAATACAATGTTACCACCTGAAGTTACCCGGCTGAAACGCAGCAGCAGATTCTCTGCATTGTAGCGGCGCACCACTTCATTGACAGCAGTAACATAAGCAGAGGGTAGCGTGGTAGAAACACGTAAAGTAATCGTGCGGGGTAGGCCGCTTACCAGGTTGGTGGTGCGGTACTGCTCTACATCGCCTACGCGTAAGGCAAGCTTCATCTGGCCATTGGCCAGGTCAGCGGCACTCATAAAGATGTCGCCTTCTACCAGGTAGCCGCCTTCTGTGGCAACAACACCGTTGGTATTAAAACCCATGGCAGCGATTTGCTGCATTACATCGGCAGGCACGCCAGTATCGGCGGCTACGTCTTCCTTCTTGCTGCAAGAAGTGAGGGCGAGCGCGAAGGCACCCACCAGACAGAGGGTTAGAAACTGTTTCATTTTTATGATTAAGAGTAAATGAATGAGAGCGGCAAAATAAATGTATTTTCTCAAAACGTGCAACATCGTACTGTTACGCTGGTATGTATGGGTAGGCATGGCCACCATATCGTTAGTATAACAATTTTAATTTTAACTAAAGAATCGGGATTTAAGTGTGTAAAAATCTAACCTATCCCAGATTTGGTTTAGAATATTGCAGACGTGAAACCCTCTAATAGGTAAAAAATTTTCATACAAAAAGTTATCCATAGGCTATGATTTTAGCCCCAAATCCTTTTCTCTTTTGTTGTACAAAGCCAAGGGAGTATTTTTTTACCCGCCGAGAACTTCTGGACGGGGATCTCCCAGATCCCCAGGTTTGTCATTCCAACGAAGGCAGGAATCTCTCAGTATAACCACATAATCCGCCGCAGCCGTGTGGATTTTTCCGCCCTGATTGTCTACGTTCGTGGCTCATATAGATGCGCCATAAGCGAACCCAGAATTACAGGACTCGTCTTTAGGCATCCCCGCGAGCATTCTACATGCCTAGGGCCTTGCTGGGGACCAGGCAAACTGCACCGCCACTTCTACATCAGGGTGCAGGCTCTTGGCTACTGGGCAGGTGCGGGCTGCAGCTTCCATCACACGTTGCTGCTCTTCAGCCATCACATCACTGCCAAAAAGTTCTATGCTCACTTCCAGCTTTGCTACGCGCCTGGGGCCATCCGCCATAATCTTGTTTACGGAGCCTGCACTCTTGATATCTGGCCAACCTCTGTTTTGTGCAACGATGGCCATTGTGGTGAGCTTGCACGTGAGCAGGCTTACCGCCAGCAGGTCTGTCGGGCTGAAGGCCTCACCCTTGCCTTTATTATCTATGGGTGCATCGGTTACAAGCGTATTGCCACTGCGCAGGTGCGTGGCCAGGGTGTGCAGGCTGCCCTGGTATTCTACTGAAGCCGTCATGTATCAAGGTTAATTCTGAATAAAAGGCACTGCCAGCAGAAAGGGCGGGATGGTTACCTCGAACGCGTTGTAGTCAGCCTGATCCACCATGGTGTAAAAACCCTCCATCCGGCCCAAGGGTGTTCTAAACACACAACCGCTTAGGTAGGTGTGCTCTTCGCCTGGCATGAGTACGGGCTGCTGGCCCACTACGCCCTCGCCATCTACCGTTCGCTTCTCGCCCAGCGCGTCAGTGATATCCCAATGCCTGCGAATAAGCTGCACGGTATTGTAGCTCTCATTGCGTATCTGAATGCGGTACGCAAAAGTGTAGGTGAAATTCTTAGCGGAAGACTGCTCGGGTACAAAAAGGCTACGCACACTAATGCGTATGCCGTGGGTAACTGCTGATTGCAAAGTATAGTCCATGCTGCTGCTATCTACTTTAACTATCGCTTTCCTATCCGATTTACGTTCCAATTTAAGCATTCGGGTGAATGTGCAAGCGGCATTTGCCTCAGTTCACAGTAAAATAACTTGAAAGATGTGCCTACCCCAGCTCCTCATCCAGCACCGGGTAGCCCTGGGCAAAAACGCTACCCGTCAGGCGTTTACGCCCTTCAAGCTGTATATCTGTAATGTACAGTGCCCCATCTGTGCAGCCCAGCCAGAGTTTACCTTCGTGTTTTACGAGTCTGCCTGCAGAGATGTTTAGGTGCGGTTTGGGTTGCTTCTCAGAAAAATAGAACTTCAGCATTTTTCCATGCAGCAGTGCCCAAGCCCCAGGTACGGGGCTCAGCCCACGAATGAAATTGTACTGCTGCTGTACAGTTTTATCGTGCTTCAGGTGAGCGGTCTCTTTGGTAATCTTGGGGGCGGCATGGCGGAAAAGGGTGGCATCCTGGGGCACTTTCTGCGCAGTACCAAAGGCTACTGCTCGTACTGTTTTTACAAGCAGTGCTGCCCCTGCGTGCATCATACGTGTGTAGAGCTCGCCAGTGGTGCTGGTATTGGGTATATCCAGGGTTACGGAATCAATGATGTTACCGGTATCAATTTCCTGTTTTAAGAAGAAAGTAGTTAGGCCAGTTTGGGTCTCGCCATTTAGCACAGCCCAATGTATGGGGGCTGCGCCGCGGTAGTCAGGTAGCAAGGAACCGTGCAGATTGATGGAACCCATGGGTGGCAAAGCCCAGATAACTTTTGGCAGCATACGAAAAGCTACCACTACATTTAAATCTGGCTTTAGCGTCTGGAGTGATTCAAAAAAAGCATCGCTCTTCAGGTTGGCAGGCTGAAGCACGGGTATGCCAAGCACCTCGGCCCGCTGCTTTACGGCTGATGCCTGTAGCTGCTGGCCTCTGCCAGCGGGTTTATCTGGCGCGGTAACTACCGCTACCACCGTGCAAACCTCATCAGCATGCAGTGCCTCCAGGCTGGGTACGGCAAACGCTGGCGTACCCATAAATACGACACGCAATGGTTTCATTCTATGTCGCAGCTTCGTGCTCAGCCAGTTGGTCTATTTCTGCTTTGCTGCTGGGCCGCACAATGAGTATGCTTGCCATGCCTCCGAAAATTTCGCGCAGCTCAGTGCCCTCTTCAAAGGCAAAAATACCCCGCTGGTCTATCTGCACATAGTCACCGGGCTGAACATCTTTATTTTCAAAGTACAGGTAATGGAAGATATCAAAGAATACTTCCTGGGCTGTTTGTGCGTCAGCAACGAAGGTACTGTGCAGGGCCAGGTCTGGCAGACCAAACAAATGCAAGCCTCGGGATAAAAACCAAAGAGATGCATCATCGCCCTGGGCGGCATCCAATACCAGGAATCCTGTCCAAAACAACAGAGGTGGGGAGGAGCGGCATACCTCGCGTAAATCCTCCCGAATCAGGTCTTGCGAAAATGAAGCGGGGTGGCATGTCCAGGCGGGCTCATTGAAAACGGCAATTGCGCCTGCTTTGTTTAGCTGTGAAACCACATGGTAAACGGCCAAGTACTGCTCGATGGGGTCTTTGCTGGCACCGCTGTATTGCACAACGATATGCGCGTTCTGCTGTAAGGCAGCACACTTAAATGCTGCATCCCAGTGTGCGGTAATGAGGCATCTATCAAACACTTGTTTAGGCAGTGGCATCGACAAGCCTGCTATTTCAACGGCGTGCTCACCAAAACTCAGGGTCGCCAGGTATTCCTTATGTGGGGGCCGGTCCCGCTCTATGTACACATTGAAGTAGCCAGGATATGCACTCTGCAAATAGGTGAAATCAATGACATCCTGAATAGGTAGCGTGGGCAGCTGCTCGAAACTCACTTGCAACACAGGCACATTGCTTTCAGCAAACTGGGGCTGGTGCAGAAAAAACTTTTGTAGCAGGCTCATGTGGGTGTATTACTTCAAACTGTGGCGGGCAAAGGTAGCGCATCCACACATTTGAAGTTAAAACATGTATCCACCTGAAATCCAATTGCATGACCCAAAAGGGGTAATAGGGTATGCCTAGGCATTACTGTTGGGTTGTAAATCCGTTAAAAACATGTAGGATCAATACTTATATAATTGTTTGATATTCAATTATTTATAAGCCCTTCTCTACTTAAGCCCTGTAGTGGCATTATTTTCGCGCACTCCAGTGCAAAACCGTTGGGTTTTTATCTAAACTTTGAACGTAAATCGAACCCACTCAACTATGCCTCTATCTATCCAAAAATCTCTGTTTTTATGGGCATTCATTGCCCTGGTTCCGCTTTTTGCGCTTAGCCAGAAGCAAGGTGCCATGCCCAACTGGGTAAAGGTAAAACCGAACGACAAAGAAAATTATCTGGGGCTGGGTAGCGCACCTGTAGAAGCAGATGCTGCCAAGTTTCAGGAAGCAGCCAAGCAAAAAGCGCTTGCCAACATGAGCAGTGACATTGTAACGGCTTTGAATGCTGAAACCAATGTGATCACAACTGAAGTGAATGGAAAAGCGAGTGATGAGTTTAACAACACCGTTAAAGCCATTACTGACAACATGCTGGAGGGCTACGAACAGGTAGATAGCTATAACGATGGCAAGTTTTACCACGTGCTATACAAGCTCAACAAGCAGGTTTATTTAGCCAACAAGCGTAAACGTTTTGGTGATGCCATTACAGCATCAGATAACAGCTTTAATACTGCAGTAAGCAATGAAAAAAGTGGCGAGGTGTATCTTGCCTTTATGCAGTACACCCAGGCAATTGAGCCCATGGTACCCTTTCTGGTCGCTGTACTAGAGCCTGAGTTTAAGGGTAAGTGTACGGAACAGGCCAATAAAATTGCCACGCGCCTTACACGGCTGATGAGCAATACCGTGATTACACCGGTTACCCAGAACCCAGAATACAAATTTGGCCAACGGGTAGATCTACCCTTGGAAGTGCGTGTACAACTGAAACAGGAGGGCGGTAACCTGGTACCCATTCGCAAGTTTCCAGTACTATTCAAGTTTACGGGGGGAAAGGGTCAATTTCTAAATGATTTTGCCAATAGTGATGAGGGGGGTATAGCACGTGCACTGGTGAAAGGCATAGAACCCAATAAGGCAGCTACTGTAATTGTAGCGGAAATGAATACGGCTGACTTCAAAATACTGGAAAACAAAAACGTGTTGCAGTATTCCATAGGTAATACAGCTAAACCGCGTGCTATTATACGTGTAAAGACGCAGGGCGTTTCGGTAGCCATAGAAAGCGAAGAAAAGAACCTAGGAACACCCCTGTCACAAAAGCAGTTTGAGCCCATGCTTAAGGACTACCTGGCTAGCAAAGGCTGTAGCATAGTACCGGCGAGTAGCAACCCCGACTTTACGGTTACCATTAAGGCAGATACCCGCCAGGGCACCAGTGTAGCAGGCCAGAGCAATGCCTATATGGATGGCAGCATTAGCGCTGTGCGGAATGAAACCGGTGAAGAAGTGGCTGTAATGCCTATAGCCAACCTAAAAGGCTTCTATTTTGACTTCCCTGGAGCTGGCATGGACACGTATAAGCGTGCGCGTGAAAAGATGAATAAGGAGTTTTTGCCTGCTTTTCTTAAAAAACTATTTGAATAGCCCAGTTTTATTAACTTTGTTAACCAACCTAAATAACTCTCTCATCCCTTATTGCTATGAAATCACGTTTCCTCATTTGTGTTGCAACATTTTGCCTCGCAGCGAATTTCGCGGCAGCACAGATCCCCGTTAGTGCAAATCCAGACCTGAAGCAGACCTTAGCTGTGTTTGACTTCAAAGCTGCACCCGGTACAAAAATGGCCGAATATGCGGCCGGCATTCAAGAAAAAATCAATGAGGCTTTTGTTAAAAGTAAGCGCTTCAATATGGTAGAGCGTAGCCAGTTAGATGCTTTAACAAAGGAAATGCAGATTCAGGAAACAATGGCTGACTCACAGGTTGCCAAGCTGGGCAATGTTTCTGGCGCAAAGTTTCTTGTGTTAGGCACAATCTCTAACGTTTCTGGGGGCCAGGTTACAACAGCTGCAGCTGCGAACATCGGCAAGGGTGGCGCATCATATACAGGTAAAGACGACCTGGGTTTTACAGGTAATGTTGCCATTAATATTAAAGTAGTGGACGTTGCCTCTGGCAAAATTCTAAAGCAAGAAAGTATAGTTTCTAAGTCCGGCGAAGCAGGCGCTATAGCAGGTGCTGCCGGCGCACTTAAGAGCTTAGGCGACTTGGGTAACATGATTGGTTCAGCGGCAAGCGCAGGTGCCAAAGCAGGTTTGCCAAAGAGCGAAGGTGAGGCTATCTCAAAGGCAATTGAAAAGCTGGACGAAAAAGTAATGGCCTTTATTGATGCCCAGTTCCCCCTACTTATTGATATCCTAGATGTGAAAATGAACAAAAAAGGGGATGCCTGGGAGACCATAGAAGTAGCAGTAGGTAAAGAGCTTGGCTTTGAAAAAGGCGATGTGCTTAAGATTGTTAAAGTAACTGAGCGTGAGGTAATGGGCCGCAAAACCACACAAACTGACCTGCTCGGTAATGCAAAAATTACTATAGTAAAAGGCGACTTAATAAGTGATGCTAAAGTTTCAAAAGGTGCTGATGAGATTATGGCTGCATTTACTGCCAATAAAGACCAAGTGAAAATCATGTTTGATGGCTCTAAGAAGTAAGCCGTTAATACGACATTGAAAAAGGGGGCTTAGCAGCCCCCTTTTTTTGTTTATTTGAGGTGATGAAGAACAGCGCAGGCAAACTACCTCTGTTCACAGACCAGGTGGTTTGGATAACCGGAGCCAGTAGCGGTATAGGTGAGGCACTGGCACTTGCTTTTGCAGCTTCCGGTGCATTGCTAATACTATCTGCCAGGCGTGAAACTGAATTGCATCGTGTAGCCAAACTAACGGGTTTACCTGAAAGCAAATACCTGCTGCTACCCCTTGATTTAGCCGATGCAGATACCCTCCATTCCAAAGCAGAAGTAGCACAGGCCCGCTGGGGCAGGGTGGATGTTATGGTACACAACGGGGGTATAAGCCAACGTGGCTTGGCTAAGGATACGTCAACAGCCGTGGATCGGTCTATCATGGAAGTGAATTACTTTGGCACAGTCGGCTTAACCAAGGCGCTACTTCCCGCTATGTTGCGCAGAAAAGTGGGCCATTTCGTTGTCGTTAGCAGCTTAGTTGGCAAGTTTGGCACCCCACTGCGTAGTGGGTATAGTGCAAGTAAGCACGCACTGCATGGGTTCTTTGAGAGCCTGCGCGCCGAGGTATGGCGTGAAGGGATACTGGTGAGCCTGGTTTGCCCAGGTTTCATACACACACAGGTGTCAGTGAACGCACTTACGGGTAGCGGCGACAAGCAAAATACCATGGACGAGGCACAGGCAAAGGGGATGGCAGCGGAACTGTGCGCACACAATATAGTGCAGGCTATAAGTGAAGGTAAAAGTGAAGTGTATATCGGCGGCCGAGAAGTACTGGCCGTTTACTTAAAACGTTTTCTTCCCGGCCTGTTTGCGAAAATTGTTCGCAAAGCTAAGGTTACCTAGTACTCGCCACAATGGAAACACTACTGGTTATAGGGGTATACCTTTGTTTTTTGACATTGCTGATTGCTACATTGTTATTCAGATTTTATGCCAGACAAAAAAACCGGATGCTAAACAATCTGCTTGAAGCAGAATTTTTAACCAGAAAATCAATAACCGATACACTACAAACTGTTACGAATTCAATTGATAAGATAAGTGATGCGCTACAGACACAACTGCTCAAGGAACATAGAAATGAGCATTTGGAACTGCTGGAAAAAGTGAAGGCGCTACAGCAAGCTGTAGAAAAAGTAGATACAACCCTGAATGAGACCCTTACGCTAGACTGACCCCACCCCAGGAATGGCTTACGGTTTCGCAATACAGTATCTGAACTATCTGAAAGATGTAAGCAGGAGAATTGTAAGAAAAGCCGGATTTGAAAACGTAATGCCCCTGCGCGGAAGAAACGATACCAGCTTCTTCTTTCCATTTCATGAGGATGTATGGTATAGCCTGACACGAAGCCCCACTGGCTATTCCATAAAAGACTCGCGTGTATTTTCTACAGACTATTTGCTTCGTCTAGAGCTCTTTCTAAACAAGAATGATGAGAGGCGGCTACTGATAGGGTTAGGGCTTTTGTCAGGAAAAGACAAGAACAATACCCAGCTCAATGCACCTTTGTGTTACTGCTTGGCAAAACTTGAAAAGGATAATGCAGGCATGTATGAACTTTCTATAGATATAGATACCTGCTTCCTGAATATAGATCTTGTTTCCAGGTTTGTTGACATCTCCTACAATGATGCAGATGATGAGAAGCAGCTAGACCCCGCAAGTGAACAGCAACTTATCAAGCTGCGGGAGCTGCAAGAGATGTATTTGAATACCCCGCCCACAGATACACAACATCTAGAAAGATTATGGCGGGAGTTAAGGGCCCTGATACCCGCACCTTTAAGCCAGGTAGCGGTGAGCAGTGAGCCTTTTTCATTTGATACCCGAAACAAACAGAAGGGCCTCGCCTTCTATCCCTTGTTTTTCCTTTTTGCACATACTGTGCCAAGTGAGCTTTCTACATATGAAAGTTTGCGGCAGATGGCTGACGCTGTAGCGGCAGATAACGACCTGCACCACACAGGGCTCACTAGTCTTTTGAATCATTTGCTTTCAGGAAGCGAATACAAAAATCAGATAGCGCCTGTGCTGCTGCCGGATGCAGTAAAGAAATCTATAGCGCACCTACCTATTGCACTAAGTGAAACGCAAAGTCAGGTTTTAGAGAACATCTGGAGCCACCAACTCATGTATGTCCAGGGCCCGCCGGGCACTGGCAAGAGCCATACCATACGGGCACTGATGGCAGCAGCTGCCCTCCAGGGTAAAAGTGTATTGCTGGTAAGCCATAAAGAAGCCGCGCTGCAGGTTGTTAAAAGCGGGCTTGATACTATGTTTGGCAATGATAGCGTACTTCATATCACTGCTAACGGGCGCGCCGAAACCCGTGAAACGCTTGAACATAGGATGGAGGTATCAAAAAAGAATGCTTACCTACGGTTGCTTCATCGAGAGGAAAACCACCTGCTACAGGAATACACCAGGCTTCAACAAGGGGTAGAAGCATTGCGAAATGAGATAGATGCCATGCTGGTTTCAGAACACAGACACCATGGACATCATGTGGCGTGGATGAGAAGGCACCAGGAAGTGAGAGATCGTCTGCCGCAGGAAGAAGTTTTGTCAGAAAGAGTTGATAAACCAGCGAAACTCTTGAATGACGTTGTACACAGAAAAGCCCACAACTATGTTAAGCAATTGTACATCACGAACCCAGTGCAGCGTAAGCAGTTGCTGCTTCACCATAAAATACTGCACTGGTATAGGCAAAATTTGGGAGTGAGCTCACGGATGGTAATCAGAACGCGTGATTACCGCTGGCTTGCTGATTTTTTTGCCGAGTGGCAGGCTTATGTTTCGGCAAAGGAGGCGAAAGCAAAGCTTAGTGCGGAACGCTTAGCGGGTACTCGTACGCGCCTCGCTGATGCCCTGCAAGAACTTGCGAAAATAAAATCTGAATATCTCCGAAAGAATTTTGAATGGACCTATTTGAAGCGCTTAGGCCAGCAGCCGTGGGGAGACAACCCTTATCGAAAAGCTACTGATAACTACCGTGTGGCCCTGGGGAGCAGAAAAACGAATCGGATAAAAGAGCGCTGGGAAAGGATTGACTTTGATAAGCTGCTACAAATGTACCCCCTCTGGTGCGCTGAACTGCGCACGCTGAATGAGGTGTTGCCCCTGCAACCTGAAATGTTTGACATCGTGGTGGTAGATGAAGCTAGCCAGGTAAACCTGGCAGAAATTTTACCTGCGCTGTACAGAGGCAAACGCTGGCTAATCGTAGGCGATGAAAACCAACTGCACCTGAATGCGACTGGTATTACTTTCTCGCTGAGCAGGTCGTTTGACCAGCTGATGTGGCAGCACAATGAACTAGATACTGTACTTACGCTGGAAGATGCCAGGCGAAAAAAGCTATTGGTTTCAGAGGCATCTATACTGATGACGTTGCGTGCCACCGATTTGCTGGACACTACCCAGCGCCACCTGCTCACGGAACACTTTAGGTCATTGCCTCGGTTGGCACAGTACACGAATGAGCATTACTACGACGGGCAGCTAAGCCTAATGCAGGAGAACCCCGCCCAGTGGCGCAAACCTGTTTTCTTGGCGTATGTAACTGGCGGTGAACGCCAGGGCAAATATGTGCCCAGCGAGATGGCCAAGGTTTGGGACGTGCTAAAGGTATTGACAGATACTACGGGTTCTTCTATAAAAGCTTTGCCTGAACTTAGTGAGGCCCTGAAACAGCATGGCCAGGATGGGCTAAAAACTTTGACCATCGGCATCATTAGCATACTAAGTGAGCAGCGCGACCGGATGCGCGAGGAAGTCTCGCTTCAACTAAGCGCGGAGGCTATAGCAAAGCACGAGATACTGATAGGTACCCCCGAAGACTTTCAGGGCAATGAGCGAGATATCATTCTCCTAACACTAGGCGTAGGAAATGCTACTCGCCCCGGACTGGCGCACTACCAGAACCCCAACCGGATGAACGTAGCCACAAGCCGAGCAAGACTGCTTACCATTCTCATATATGGTGCGCTGCACGAGTCTCTATCTTCCTGGCGTAGGTATCAGAATCACTTTACAGGTAGCAATGCCCAACCCCTGAACCCATCGGGCTGGGCATATGATGAAAGTAAACATGTATCGGGGTTTGAAGAAAGAATAGCTGCCATTCTTTTTGAATACAAAGGACAACAGGCTGAGGTTGAGCTATACAACCAGGTAAACGCTATAGGCCAAAAAAGGCTTGATTTTGTATTGCATCATACCCAGACACAAAAAACAGTAGCCTTAGAAGTAGACGGCCCCGCCCATTTTTACGATGGGACGGTAAGCTATACTGAGGCGCACCAGTACCGCACGGCAGTGTTACAGCGTGCAGGCTGGCGCATTGTTCACACCCCGTATCACCTGTGGTATGACGGTGCCAGCCCCGTGAGTACAACCAGCCCGGCATACATCCGTGAGAAAAACAGGCTATTTAAAGCCCTGAATGACGCCCTCTTACCAGGCTAGGGCGTTTTGAAGTGCCGCTTTTGCGGTTAAATTTGCCACACCTAACCTAGATTAAACACACCCCCTACCGGCTATGACCTCAAAACCTGAAATTGCGATTGTAATGGGCCATGAGCAGGACATGACCATTATGCAAGATGCCGCCAAAACCCTAGACCAGTTTGGCGTACCCTTTGACATTGAGATTCTTTTTACGCACCAGGACCCAGAAAGGCTGGTGGCCTTTGCAAAATCTGCCCTGAGCAGGAAACTGAAGGTAATAATAGCGGGAGCCAGCGGGGCAGCACACTTGCCAGGTATGATAGCTGCTTTTACCCCTCTACCTGTAATAGGTGTTCCGATTAAGGCTGAGTATTCTATTGATGGTTTGGATGCCATTTATTCCATCTTACAAATGCCGGCTGGGGTACCCGTAGCTACCATGTCATTGAATGGCGCCAAAAATGCCGCTCTCTTTGCATTACAAATATTGGGCTGCTCTCACGACAGCTACTTTGAACTGGTATCAGCTTACAAGAACAAAATCAAAGGCGATGCGTCACGCCAGGCTACAAATCTGACCACATGGGGGTATGAGAAATTTACCACAACTTTAAAGTAGTTTATACCGCAAATTCTGCAAAGAGCATCCCTACTACCAGGGATGCTCTTTTATTTAAGCCGTATGCAAAGTTTCTTGGCACAGGTAGCCGAAGTGGTACTAAAAATACCCAGCCACGACTGGGCTGAGGTTTGCATAGTGCTGCCTAACCGGCGGGCTGGGCTTTTTTTCAAGCGAGAACTGGCAAGCCATTTAAAGAAACCCGCATTTCTTCCTGCAATCCAAAGCCTTCCAGATTTTATCGCTGCCTGCTACCCCAGCTGGACATTGCCAGACCGAATCACCCTATTGTTCGAACTTTACAAAGCCTACACAGAACATTTACCCGGGGAGAGCTTTCAGCAGTTTCACCCGTGGGGTGAAATGTTACTCAGCGACCTGGAGGAACTGGACAAGAACAGTGTAGCACCCAGCAGGTTGTTTTTGAATCTGAAGCAGGCGAAAGCCATGGAAGGTAGTTTGGGATTCTCTGCAGCTGAGCTAGAGAGTTTTCGGGAGTTCTGGCTGGCATTCAGCAACCAGCCGCTAAAAAAAACGCAGACTGCATTCCTGGCGCTCTGGGAAAAAATCCCTCTCATTGTTAGCAGCTTCCAGGATAGGTTGCTACTGCAGCACTATACTTACGAGGGTAAACTACAGGCTATGCTGGCTTCTGATGTATTGGCATCAGAAAATCCTACCAGCCTCTGGCCCTACAAGCACATCGTCTTTGGGGGCCTGCATGCGCTGACCAAAGCAGAAAAAGTGCTAATAGAAACCTTACAGAAAGCCAATACTACTACTGTGTTATGGGATGCTGACAGTTACTATACAGCCCTTATCCCTGAACATGAGGCAGGCAGTTTTTTGCGACAGTACTCACCAGCAGCAGGCTTTCCTTCACAACTGGGAAAGAGTAGGCTACAGATAGAGGCCATAGGTGTGCCCTCGGGCATGGGGCAGGCACGCGTTGCGGGCACATTGCTGCACCAACTAGGGCAAGCGGCGAATGGATCTCTTGAAAATGTTGCAGTAATTCTACCCGATGAGGATTTGCTACTACCGCTTCTGTACAGCCTTCCCCCCAGCCTTGGGGCGTTTAATGTAACAATGGGCTACCCGCTGGCGGGCTCTACTCTGCATGCACTGGTGCGTACGCTAGCATCACTCTACAAGCGGTCAAGGGCTTCAGCCGGAGGCGGCCTGGAGTATTACCATGAAGACGTTCTCCGTATATGCACACACCCTTATTTACAAGAGGCATATCAAACCAAGTTTTCTTCCATTTTAAAGAAGATCCAGCAGGGAGGCTTTAGCTACTGGCCGGCAAATGAGCTGAACGCATTGTTAGTTGATACACCCCTGGTTGCGGTATTCAGCAGCATGCCCACTGCGGCCTCTGCTTTCAGTGCATTTCAAAACCTGCTACGCGCTCTGTTGATTGAAAATGCGGAACCCGAAAGCCTTCCAAAACTGGATGGTGAAATACTGGCACATGGAACCACACAGCTTCAGCGGCTGTACGAGGCAACATTGGCCTACCAGCATGAGCTTAGTCTGGACGCACTGTGGCAACTGATAGAGCAGGTGGTGCGAAGCAGCAGGGTCTCGTTTACCGGTGAGCCCCTGGCGGGCCTGCAGATTATGGGTTACCTGGAAACCCGTGCGCTCTCATTTGACACACTCATCGTGTTGTCTTGCAATGAAGGAACGCTACCCCCACGTGGGCATCGGCATTCATTCATCCCCTATGCACTGCGCAAAAGCTATGGCCTGCCTACCGTAGATGATGCAGATGCTGTAAATGCCTATCATTTCTACAGGTTGCTACAGCGTGCAAAAAAAGTGATACTGCTGTATGACAGCATAAGTGAGGGAGACGGCGCTACCGAAAAAAGCAGATATCTGCATCAGCTTGAAATAGAGCTGGCGGCCATGTTCCCAGATACCATTACCTACAGCGAGAGGGAGGTAACCACCACAATCGCCGCTTTCAAGCAAGCACCCATCAGTGTGCCCAAAACTGGTGATGTGGCCGTGGCACTCTCACGCTTTGTTGCTACAAATGGCGTTCCCGTCGAAAGCCTGAGCCCAACAGATATACAGACCTATGTGGCCTGCCCCTTGCGTTTCTACTTCCATAAGATAGCCAAGCTCAGGGAGGCGGACGAACTTATTGAAGGCCTAGATGAAAGGCTGTTTGGACTTGTGCTACACAGCGCATTAGAGGCACTGTACAAGCCTATGGTTGGCAAGACTGTTACTGCAGAAGAGATAACACGGCTAGCCAGTGAAGTGCCACTTTTCATACGGCGGGCAGCAAAACAAAATGTGTCAGGCTTGAACGCCGAACTTACTGGCAAGGCGCTGCTGCTGGTAAGGGTTATGGAGAAACTGATTGACAAACTGCTTAAGCTGGATGAGGAGCATGCCCCTTTCACACTACTACATATTGAAGAAAGGCTTCATTTCGCAATTCCTCTCTCAAATGATAGAAAAGTACTACTGGCAGGCAGGGTAGATAGAATTGATGAAAAGGAGGGCAAGGTCAGGGTGCTAGACTATAAAACGGGAAACATAGAAACACCCAAGGTGAATAACCTTCGGGAAGTTTTCACTGACCCTGATAAGAAATACATACTTCAGGGGCTTCTGTACAGCCTGATGCTAAATACAACCATGCCAGTAGAAGTAGGCATCTTGCCTATGCGCTCCATCATGATTAAAGGCATTGTCAACCCTCTGGAGAAAATAGACTTGTTACAAATGCACGAGCAAAGCCTTAGCCATCTGCAAACGCTGGTTGCCGAGATGCTAGATGAAAAGATTCCTTTTATACCGAAAAAGAGCGAAGAAAACTGCAACTACTGCCCTTATTACCGCATGTGCTATTTTAGCTAAGCTACGCTGAAAGTGTGCGTAGCAGTTTTTCAAATCTAACTCTATCTAGAATGCGCTGCTCCTGCTCGCCCTCAGCAATCAGCCGCTCGCTACACCAAACCTTGTAACTGCAACGAATCATATTGCCCTCTACCCGCATTAGCTTGGCCTCAATTCGCACATCACTGCCCAGCAACGCAGGACTCAAGTGGCGAACATCTATAAAAGAACCCACCCCCTCTTCTCCGGACTCCAGCATATCCAGCACAAACAGGCGGCAGCACCATTCCGCATCTTGTGCAACTGCAAAAGTGCTGTACACAGCATGCACCCGCCCAGCCTCAAACTGGGCCAGCTTAGCCTCGGTTACCTTCGTAAGGAAGGTCTTTACATCCCCTATCTGAAAAGGGTTCTTCACAGGAGTTACTTGGGCTGAAGAGTACCCGCTTTCATTGCCAAAGCCGTCTGGCTTCTTACCCGCCAAATCATCCACACGCCCAATACTATAAGTGGCAGGCTAAGCATCTGTCCCATATTTAGGGGCAGGTTCTGCTCAAAAGCCTCCTGCACTTCCTTTAAGAATTCAACAAGGAAACGAAACCCAAATATCAAAACCATCCAGAGCCCAAATAGAAACCCACTGGGTGTATTTGCATGCATTTTATTGTAAAACCATCTCAATATGAAAAAGGAGGCCAAGTAAAACAATGCCTCGTATAACTGGCTGGGGTGCCGGGCCTCATTTGGGTAGGTCCTGTCAAAAATAAACCCCCACGGCACCGTAGTAGGCGCACCCACTATCTCGCTATTCATCAGGTTTCCCAGCCGGATGAAACATCCTGCAAGCGCAGTAGGAATTGCAATACGATCTACAATCCATAAATAGCTATATGCCGGCCGCAGCCGAACAAAAATCCAAAGTCCTAGCAGAATACCTATTACCGCCCCGTGGCTGGCCAGCCCACCCTCGCGAATGTTCAGAATGCGTATGGGGTCATTCAGATAGATGGCAGGTTCATAAAACAAGCAGTGCCCAAGGCGGGCACCAATTATAGTGCTTAACACCATCACCAGAGAGAGCAAATCCAAATCTTCTTCACGCTTGCCTTCCCGCTTAAACACATTCATTATGAAGTAAAAGCCGGTCACAAAACCCAGCGAAAACAACAGGCCATACCAGCGCAGGCCCCACCCCCCCAACACGGGCCAACTTTCAGGCAGCAGGAAAATATCTGGGCTTATGTTCCAGTGTATAAAGAGCAATGACATAGTACCCGCAAACTACTGAAATAAACTGTCAAATCTCCAGCACATGGTCGTCGCTAACAGGTGCTTCATATCGCATTTTCTGCAGCAGCCTTGCCACAGTAACCACATCGCGCTGACAGTAGATACGTATGCGCTCCAGATCATTCTCTTCATAATACACCCGGTAAATATCGCTACCCTCTATGTCAGTTTTAGGCGATGGCAGCCCAAAAATCTCTACCAGCAGCCGCAAGCTGGTATAGGCTTTTTGGTCTCCAAATTTCCACAACTCGAGGGTATCCAAGTGCAGCACCTCCCAGGGTTTCTTACCCTGTATCTGCAATTGTTGTGGTAGTCGTACGCCGTGTACTAGCATTCTCCTGCATAGGTACGGAAAGTCGAACTCCTTACCATTGTGTGCCGCCAGTAAGTGTACGCGGCGGCGGCCTGTAGCGGGTTCGTCAGTTCGTGTGGCAAGGTCATCTGCGAACGCAGCAAACTCAGCCAGCAAGTGGAACTCATCATCACTGGCAAAACTTTTCACATAAAACCGTAAGCCTTCTGGGCGATTCTGAAACAGCCCCACAGATACACAGATTATTTTTCCAAACTCCGCATATAACCCTGCGCTGCTATAGTGCAGTTCAGCCTGAGCTTCGTTTTCAGTCCGGTACTTGGTGCGGGCTTTGTCTTGCCACAACTTCTGCTGCTCATGCGTGAGCGCAGCATAGCTCCGCGCAGCGGGCACTGTTTCTATATCTAGGAACAGAATCTGATCCAGGTTGATTTGTTGTAGCACGGCATAAAACTAAGCTACTCCTTCATACCAATGCTAGCAAGTTGTATACGCGGGCGCCAAATCTTGAAAAAAGCATTTTGCTTAGCGCGTCCAACCGCGTATATTTGCCGCCTGTTAAAAAAATGGAGGGTGTAGCTCAGTTGGTTAGAGCGACGGATTGTGGTTCCGTAGGTCGCCGGTTCAACCCCGGTCATCCTCCCGCTGTAAATAGCCCCCATTGGGGGCTTTTTATTTGAAGTACACTATAGTTTGTCCATCCCCTCCTTGCTCTGCATCCCCATCGGTCTGCTTTGCAATGCGGGACCCATACTGGCTGCTCAGGTGCTGGCGCACTGCACCGCGCAGTGCACCACTGCCTCTGCCATGTATTACGGCTACCTGCCCCAGGCCCGCGAGCAATGCCTGGTCAATAAATCTGTCCAGTTCTACCAGAGCGGCCTCAACGCGCATGCCCCGCAAATCCACCTGCTGCATTGCCTCGGCATTTCTGCGCACTTCTAGCAGCTTGGTGCTTCTGCGCGGTTCGCTTACAGGCGCAATCTTTACCACTTCCGCAGGCCGCACGCGCGTGCGCAGCTCACCAAACGCAACCACCAGGTCGCGCTCACTACGCTCCACTACCTGGCCGCGCGTTTCGCTTTCTATCAGCCTCACCCAGTCTCCTGCCACAACGGGTTCGTCAGCCACATCCTGGTAAGCAATTTCTGCTTCTTGCGATTCTTCCGCTATTGGCAACTCGGGTTGGTTTGCAAAGTCATTTGCCACATCGTACTCCAGGTTTCTTCTTAGCTGGCGCGTAGCTTCACGTTCAGCCTGCTGCTCCCGTATCTCACGTATGGTTTGCTCTATGCGTGCATTGGCTTGGCGTATCAGTTCTGCTGCGGTTTCCTGCGCTTCACTTAAAATCAGTTTGCGTTGCGCCTCATTTTCGCGAAGCTGCCTTTTCTGCCGCTCTACAAGGTCGTTCAGTTCGTTTTCACGGCGCTTGAGGGTATCCTGCAATTTCTCCAGTGCACTTTGCCGGCTTTGCAGCTCCACCAGTAACTCGTCCACGTCTGCCCTTTCAGCGCCCATTTTCTCACGGGCGGCTTTGATTACTTCTGGCAGTATGCCTGCCCGTTCAGCCAGCTCGAAAGCATAGCTGCTTCCGGGTGTTCCTACTTCCAGCACATAGGTGGGCCGCAGCGAGGCCAGGTCAAACTGCATAGCAGCATTGGCCATGCCCGCGTGGCGCTGGGCAAAATCTTTCAGGTTGCTATAGTGTGTGGTAACCACACCCATGGCACCTGATTTCAAGAATGCTTCCAGCAACGCCTCCGCAATAGGGCCGCCCATCTGAGGGTCAGTGCCCGTGCCGAATTCATCTATTAGAAACAGCGACTGCCTGTTTAGCTGTGTAAGCATTACCTGCATGTGCGCCAAGTGTGATGAGTAGGTGCTCAGGTCATTTTGCAGGTTTTGGTCATCCCCTATATCTACAAACACATGTGTGAAAATGCCCAGCTCGCTATCTGCACTTGCGGGTATGAGCAGCCCCGCCTGGAACATCAGTTGCAAGAGGCCAACCGTCTTCATCGCAACGCTCTTGCCGCCTGCATTGGGCCCACTGATCATCATTACATGTTTCTCGGTGCCCAGGCTTACGTTTAACGGCACCACCTTGCCCTGGCCTCGCTGCAGCACAAGTAGCGGGTGCCGTGCGATGTGCAAATGAAGTGTAAGCCTGCTACCATGTACGCTGGGCCTGTAAGCATTCAGCTTAACCGCAAGCTGGCCCTGCGCCATGAGTAAGTCCACCTCTGCGGCAAAGGCTGCCAGCTTGCGGTACACAAGCACATTGGGTCTGATCTGTGCGGTGAGCACAGTCAGTATCCGTATTACTTCATTGCGCTCTCGTATGCGCAGTTCACGCAGCTCATTGTTGATTGTCAGCGTTTCTAGTGGCTCTATAAAAATCGTCTGGCCGCTTTGGCTCACGTCATGCACCACCCCGTTCATCTTACCCTTATGGTCGGCAGAGATGGGTAGCACCAGGCGTTCATTGCGTATGGTAAGCTCACGCTCCACCGTGTAGCCGCTTTCACGTGCACTACGCAGCAGGCGCTCCATGCTTTGCCGTAGCTGTGTGCCTTTATCCGTAATGCTGCGGCGAATGTTCGCCAGCTCCCGGCTGGCTGTGTTAAGCATGCGCCCATCGCTACCTATAATCTTTTCGATTACCTCTACCAGTTCTGTACTAAACTGTAGGCCGGAGGTGAGCAAGTGTAACGCCGGGTATTTCTCGGCGCGGTTTGCAAAGTAGCTGCGCAGCTTGCGCAAGGTTACTAGCCAGCGCAAAAACCTGTAAGCATCTTCTTCATCTATGTAATTGCCCTCTATCTCTGCTCGTGCCAACACGCTGCCAATGCTCGGTATGCTTGTCATCGGCAGGGCATCAGCCGATTCTATTATCTGTTTTAGTTCTGCCGTCTGTGCCAGGCGCCGCTGTATAAATTCGGCATCTGTTTGTGGCAGCAGGGTTTCGGCCAGTTCTCTGCCTTCTGTGCTGATACACAGCGCAGCTAGCGCCTGGCGTATCTGGCCAAAGCCCAGCTTCTCAATCCCCTCCTCTGGTAAAACACGCAAGGGCAGCCGCATCACTTCTCACGTTTGGGCTTAACCTGCGGCACCTCTCCGGCACGCTTGGCTGTCTGGTTTCTACGCTGGGCACTCTCTGCATTCGTAATGCGGTGGTTCAGCACTTCTATCACCCTGCGGTAAATGCCATCCATAGTATCCGGCACAGAATGGTAGTAGGCAAGGCTGGCTTCCAGCTGTTCAGGGGTACATTCATTTTGCTTCAATATTTTGTTGTAGCCCAGCGCACCTATTGAGTCCAGTTTAGGGGGCAGGGCTCCTGACACAACCATCACGCCATCTGCCTCGTGCAGGTCTGCCAGTACCACTACCAGCTTATCAGTAGGTAGCACGTCGTCTACGCCACCCGCTTCTGCCCCCTTGCGGGCGCAAGCGATAAGCAAGACAATGCTTGCTACGTACAACAACGTTCTTACAAAGAATGACAATTTCGTTACCATATTCGTAGCGGCACTTCCTCGCCTCCACTTTGGTACTGGATCATCCGAACCCGTTGGTTGTCGTTGGCTTTACCGAAATAGTAGTCCTGATTTACACCTCTGAAAGGCGGCATCCTGTGCAGAAAATCGCCCGGCCTACTATCCTGCTTATTGGCCGCCCCATACCGTGAATAGGCCTGAACCATCCACCGGCCTATGTCGTAACCCTGCGCTGCATATATAGTAGGGTGCGCCTGGTACTTGGTCAGATACGCCCGCTCGAACCAGCCAGCTTTTCTTAAATCATTTTCCTGATAGTAAGAATCATTTACTACCGCGGCATACCGCTGCAGGCTCTCACGGTCTAGCCCGCGGTAGCTGCGCCAGGCATCCATGCCAAACACTTGCGTGCGGGTATCTATACTGTCTCGGCTAAAAGCAAACAGGCCATACCCAACCACTTCCTCATTCACCAGTGGCATAAACACAGTATGGTAATACACTTCGTCCAAGTGATGGCTCACCTCATCCAGGTTATGCATCGCAATCTCAGGGCTGCTACTGATGCGGCGCCGAAAGACAAAAACAAAATCATGCGCAGCAACGCCATCCGTAAAGCCATCTGCCATACGCTCGCTTGCACGTGTTTCGTCATACACTATCATTATACGTCTATGACTAAATTTCTCAGCCGCTGCCCGGCCCATCTCTCTTCCGGCAGTATATCCCGTGGGGTTTGCCAGAAACACATTCTGTTTTTTAGCAATCAGTTCCTCTGCGCCTGAAAGGGGAACAATTTGAACTGTCTGGTTGCGCTCAGCCCATGCTGCAATTTTTAATGCAGGGCGGTTTTTGAAATCGCCGATAATGACATCCGGCTTATAGCTAGCCACCTGCTCGCGCAGTTGCTTGTCTATCTTGGCAGTATCGCCCTCCGTATCCAGTATGAGTAGTTGCACCTTTTTTAGCTGCTGCACGCTGTCTGTCTCCAGCGCAAGCTGAATGCCCGCCAGTAACTGCAGACAAACTTGCGTTTGCACACTCATGGCGCTGTCTTGCCGCGTTGCCATAAAGGGTAGCATCACCGCAATCCGCATTTCGGTAGGCTTCGCAAACCGGGTTCTATCCAGCTTTAGCTTTTGAAGCCGGGAAGTGAGGGGCGCTTCACTTTCATATTTCGCTATCCGCTCATCCAGTTCTTTCAACAGGCTTTTCTTATAGAGCTGCAAGCAGAGCGCCTCTACCACCAGAGGCTTGTAAGCCTGGCGAACACGATCAGCATACGCTTTCAGGAACTCAAGCTCCGCCTCTTTGAACAAAAAATAATGCAGTGCTTTCGTGGCTTCCTCTTTCACTACCTCATTCCTGGTTTGCTCTATCAGGTTCAGTAAAACATAAAGCCCCCCTTCCCTTTTTTCAGGTTGCTTTAGCATGACCAGCGCCTTGTGGTAGGTAGCTTCAGGTATAAAGTTACTCTTGCCAAAGCCTTGAATAATTTTTTGAAACTGCTCCAAGGCGCGTTCATACTGCCCGGCGTGATACGCCGCCAAGCCTGCCATGTAAATAGCCGAAGTGGTAAGCTTATTAAACGGCCTACGCTGCGCTTCATCAAAAGCAAGCACCGCTTCAGCATAGCTTTTGGCGCGCATGTGCTTCTCCCCCAGTATATAGAGGCTTTGCGTTTTGCTATCCTCTGCTGGCGTTAATGCTTGTGCTGAAACCCGTGCTTGCAGCAGGGCGCAAACCACAATACCCACTACTGCTATGCGAATGCTCACTCCCATTCTATCGTTGCCGGGGGTTTGCTGCTAATGTCATACACCACACGGTTCACGCCTTTCACTTCATTGATGATTCTGCCGCTAATGGCAGCGAGGGCATCATAAGGTATCTGCGCCCAGTCTGCCGTCATCCCATCTGTGCTCGTAACTGCACGCAGTGCCAATACATTTTCATAGGTGCGCTCATCCCCCATTACTCCAACGGTACTCACAGGCAGCAGCACCGCAAACGCTTGCCATATCTGGCCGTAAAGGTTACGGCTCTTTAGCTCTGAAATGAAAATAGCGTCTGCTTCCTGCAGCACCTTCACGCGTTCAGCCGTTACCGGCCCTATAATGCGTATGCCCAGCCCTGGCCCTGGGAAAGGGTGCCGCTCCAGAATGCCTGGGGAAATGTTTAGGCTACGGCCTACACGCCGCACCTCGTCCTTAAACAACATGCGCAGCGGCTCCACTACCTTGAGCTTCATGCGCTCTGGCAGCCCGCCTACATTGTGATGACTCTTAATGGTAGCGGACGGGCCATTTACTGAAACACTCTCTATGACATCAGGATAGATGGTGCCCTGCGCAAGGAATGTTACATCCGGTAAATGCTTTACCTCCGCTTCAAACACCTCAATAAACAATCGGCCTATTATCTTACGTTTCTGCTCAGGGTCTTCCACACCAGCTAGTTCACTTAGAAATTGCGCACTGGCATCTACCCCCTTTACATTCAGGTTTAGGGCTTTGTATTGTTCCAGCACGCTGGCAAACTCATCTTTACGTAACAGGCCATTGTTAACAAAAATGCAATACAGCCGTTTACCTATGGCGCGGTCCAGCAGCACGGCAGCTACCGTGCTATCTACACCACCGCTTAATGCACATACCACGCTGGCCTCACCTATCTGGTTTTGCAGCGCTTGCACAGTGCTTTCCACAAACCCTTCTGGTGTCCAGTCTGGCTTTGCACCGCACACATTCAACACAAAGTTTTGCAATATTTTCTTGCCTTCTTGTGTGTGCGTTACTTCTGGGTGAAACTGCACCCCGAACACACTATCTGAGGGGCTCTGAAAAGCCGCCACCGGTATACTATCAGTACTGGCAATGATTTCAAAGCGCGGCGGCAGTGCAGTAATGGTATCGCTATGGCTCATCCATACTTCGCTACGCGCAGGCACATCCTGTAGCAGCTTGGAATCATCAGTTATGCTCAGCATGGCGCGGCCGTACTCACGTTTGTTGCTGGGCGATACCTTCCCTCCCATTTCCTGTGCAATGAGTTGCGCCCCATAACATACGCCGAGTATCGGGGCAGTATTCAGCATTTTACATACATCCACCTTGGGCGCTCCGGCATCTGTTACACTGGCAGGGCCGCCACTTAAAACAATACCCTTAATGTGCCCCCCCTTTTCACCCATTGCTGGCAAATGGTTATAGGGGTGTATCTCGCAGTACACATTCATCTCACGCACGCGCCGAGCGATGAGCTGTGTAAACTGCGAACCAAAGTCAATAATGAGGAGGGTGTCTTGCATGGCTTACAGCTGTACGCGTATTCTGCTATTGGGCAGCTACAGCCTTTAAGCAAGCAAATTTAGCGAGTTCGCGCTTGCGATAGCCGGCTGCCAGGTGGGTTAATTTTGGGGAGGTGGCACATTGCTTTTCTGCAACCGCGCCTTCACATCCGCCATACGGTCAGGGTAGTCAGAAATCAGCCCGTCAACACCCATGGCTATCAAGCGCTGCATTTCCTCTACTTCATTCACCGTCCAGGGTATCAGCTTCACCCCTTTCTTTTCACACCAGCTCACCAGTTCTGCATCTACCAGTTTGTAATAGGGGCTATATATAGTGGGTATAAAATCCAGCTTCTCCAGGTTCATGTCGGGGGTATCAACATTCTCTATCAGGTATGCCGTGGCCTGGCTAGGCGCCTGCGCATGCACTGAAACGAGCACCTGCGGGTCAAAGCTCTGTATCGAGGCCCTAGCCGCTATGCCCAGCCGCTGTACTTCAGCCAGTACCGCCGCCGCAAAAATAGCTGGCCTGGGCTGGTAGGCGTCATACAGTTCCGCTTCACTTTTAATCTCGATGTTATACCGCAACGCAGCCAGCTTCTTTACCTTACAGAAGCTATCTGCAGCTACTACTACCTGTGCCAGGGTAGGTTTTACCGCAGGTTGTGCTACCTGCTCTATGAATCTTGGATTGCCGCGCTTCCCGCAGTCATACTGCTGCACCTGTGCCAGCGTCATTTTGTAAATGTTATGCCGCTTGCCTTCGTTTTCAGCTATCCCCTTTCCGCCAGGTGCGGTGCAGATGGCTGGGTTCATCCAGGGTTCGTGGCTTACCACCAGGTTGCCATCGGCCGAAACAACCAAATCCAGCTCCAAAGTAGTGACACCATACTCCAGCGCCTTTATAAAAGCAGGCAATGTATTCTCCGGTGCCAGCCCGCGTGCTCCCCGGTGGCCTTGCCAGTCAAAATCAGCCTGCAAGGCTATCTCATCTCCAGTATTCATTTTCTTACGCTCACCTGTTTTACAACCCATTGCAGAGGCTACTAGCAGTAGCATCCCCAAAAAACCCATCAAGGTAAATCCAATACGCATAGGTATAAACTTATGATTTATCAATAGTCGTATGCTTAATGCGCATCCAGCCAGTTATCTCCCGTACCCATGCCTACTTCTAATGGCACTTCTAGCTGCAGGGCTTTGCGCATACTGGATTCCACAATCGGCTTCAATGCATTCACCTCTTCTTTGGGCACATCAAACAGCAACTCATCATGCACTTGCAATATCATCTTGGCCTTCAGACCTACTTTTTTCAGCTCCGCATTCACTTTTATCATCGCCAGTTTAATTAGCTCTGCCGCCGTGCCCTGTATGGGTGTATTGATGGAGTTGCGCTCCGAGAAGTTTCTTACAGTAGCGTTGCGACTGGTCAGGTTGGGCAGGTATTGGCGGCGGCCCATTAGCGTTTGCGCATAGCCGCGGCTTCGTGCCAGATCTACACAGTCGTTCATATACTGTTTCACTCCAGGGTACTGGGTAAAATACTGGTCTATAATATGTTTCGCTTCCGTCCGGTCAATGCCCAAACGTTGTGCGAGCCCAAAAGGCGTAATCCCGTAAATGATGCCAAAGTTCACCATCTTGGCCTTGCGCCGCATATCAAAATCCACTTCGCTCGGCGCTACGCCAAATACTTTTGCTGCTGTGCTCACGTGTATGTCTTCGCCGCTGGCAAAGGCAGCACGCAGTGCAGGGTCTGCGCTCAGGTGTGCCATCAGCCGCAGCTCTATCTGTGAGTAATCTGCTGATAGCAACACGTGGTTCGCATCGCGCGGTATAAAGGCCTTGCGCACCTCACGCCCCCGGTCAGTACGTATCGGTATGTTCTGCAGGTTGGGGCTGTTGCTGCTCAAGCGGCCCGTTACGGCCACAGCCTGGTTAAAGCTGGTATGCACACGTCCCGTATGTGGGTTCACCAGTATTGGCAGGGCATCCACATAAGTTCCCTTTAGTTTGGTAAGCCCGCGGTAGTCAAGCACTTTAGCAGGCAGTTCATGTTCCGGGGCCAGGTATGTTAAGGTTTCCTCATCAGTAGCATACTGGCCTGTAGCTGTGAGTTTGGGCTTGCCGCCCAGCTTCAATTTCCCAAACAGTATCTCTCCCAGTTGCTTCGGGCTATTGATGTTAAACTTCTCACCAGCCGCCTGGTATATCTGCGCTTCCAGTGTCATCAGGTCTTTCTCAAGCTCTTTGCTATAACTGGCCAGGAAGTCAGCATCTATGCGCACGCCTGCCGTCTCCATATCCAGGAGCACGGGTACCAGGGGCATCTCCACTTCGGCAAACAGTTTTCGTGTTTCCTCTACATCCAACCTGGGGTTTAGTTTTTCATATAGCTGGTACGTTACGTCAGCATCCTCAGCGCTGTATTCTCCCATATTTTCCACAGGCACGCTGCGTGTGCTTTTCTGCCCCTTTCCCTTCTTACCTATAAGTGTCTCCAAGCTTATCGGTTCATAGTGCAGGTACGCCATCGCCATTGCATCCATGCCGTGTTTGCCATCGCCCCGTATGCAGTAGTGCGCCAGCATGGTGTCAAACAGCTCGCCATTCACAGCTATGCCGTAGCGCTGCAGCACAGCCAGGTCATACTTCATGTTCTGCCCTATTTTTCGGATGCTGGTATCAGCAAATACAAATGCAAATTCATTCAGCATAGCCTGTGCTGCGGCAAAGTCATCAGGCATAGGCACATACCACGCCTGGTAGGCAGCCACACTTACTGCCAGCCCGATAATGTCGGCATCCATCGCTTCCAGCGAGGTGGTCTCGGTATCAAAGCAAAAAACTTTTGCTTTTTGAATGGCCGCTAGCATCTCGTCCCGTTGCGCCTTGGTTTGTGCTATGGTGTAGTCGTGCGCCACATCCGCTATCGTTTTGTAGGGCGATGTATCCGTGGGTACTTCCTCATCTACTGCGGGCGCATCAAAGAGTGAGCTTTGCGCTTCATCTTTTTTTTTCGAAGCCTTGGGGCCTATGTCGCTTTTGCCAAACACCCGCTTAGCTATCGTGCGAAACTCAAGCTCGCGGAATAGCTCCTCCAGGACGGGCCTGTCCGGTGTACTCATCTTGAGCGCTTCTTCATCAAATGGTATTGGCACTTGTGTTTCTATCGTAGCCAGCATTTTGCTAAAGCGCCCCTGCTCGGCATTTTCCTGTATGCTCTGGCGAATTGCAGGTTTGGTTATCTCACCTACACGATCTATCACGTCCTCAAGCGTGCCAAACTGCTCGATTAACTGCACGGCGGTTTTGTCGCCTACTTTGGGTATGCCTGGTATGTTATCACTGGCATCGCCTTTTAGCCCCAGCAGGTCTGTTATCCTTTCAGGTGGCACGCCATATTTTTCTTTCACCCCCGCTGCATCCAGTATCTCGTCAGGGTTATTCTGCTGCCCAGGCCTGTATAGCTGAATAGACGCATTCACCAGTTGCGCAAAGTCCTTATCCGACGTTACCAGCAATACCTTATAACCCGCAGCGGCCGCTTTAACTGCCAGCGTCCCCATCACATCGTCTGCTTCATATCCTTCAGCTTCTAGTATAGGTATGCCAAAGCCATGCAGCAGTTGCTGTATGATGGGTATGGCAGCAATCAGCTCCTCAGGTGCTGCCTCGCGGTGGGCCTTATACGCAGCATACTGCTGTTCACGAATCGTTGGCGTTCGGCTCTCAAAGGCCACCCCCAGATGTGTCGGCTCGTTCTTCTTGAGCAAATCCAGCAAGGTATTGGTAAACCCAAATACCGCTGATGTGTCCAGCCCTTTGCTTGTCTTGCGTGGTGAACGTATCAGTGCAAAATGAGCGCGGTATATCAGCGCCATTGCATCCAATAAAAACAATTTCTTGTCTGCCATAAACACTATGCACCCGTAAAGTCAATCATTAGGTCTTGCGCAATATCTGCACGATAATACTTCCCGGTATAGCTTACCCGCGCAGCATTCTCCAGGCTGATGCGCACCGCATCTGCCACACTATCCCCCAGCGTAGTTACACCCAACACCCTACCGCCACTGGTTATTAGCGTATTGCCATCCAGCGCCGTGCCCGCATGCACCACCGTGCTGCCCTTCACATCGTTTAGCCCGGTTATCGCATACCCCTTTGCATACTGCCCAGGGTAGCCTTCGCTCACACATACCACCGTCACACACGCCTTAGGCGAAATTTTGAGCTGTACTTCGTTCAGCCTTTTGTGTGCAGATGCCAGCAGCAGTGCCAGGAAATCCGTTTCTATTCGTGGCAGCACGCTCTGCGTTTCGGGATCGCCCAGCCGCGTATTATACTCCAGCACATACGGCTCGCCACCCACATTCATCAGCCCGATAAACAAAAAGCCCTGATACGGTATGCCTTCTTTCTGCAGCCCGCGAAACGTAGGCTCTATAATCCGCTGATGCACTTTCTTTAGAAACTCCCCTTCGGCAAAATACACTGGGCTCACACTTCCCATGCCGCCGGTATTGGGGCCCGTATCCCCCACACCTATGCGCTTGTAGTCTTTCGCCGAAGGAAGCAAAACATGGTGTTCGCCATCACTTAGCACAAACATGCTCACCTCTATCCCCACTAGGAACTGTTCTACTACTACCCGCACACCTGCTGCACCAAACTGTGCCTCAGCCATCATGTTGCACAGTGCGGCCTCTGCCTCTTCAACGGCCTGGCAAATCACTACACCTTTCCCTGCTGCCAGTCCGTCCGCTTTTACAACAAGCGGATACTCCGCCCGCTGGGCATAGGTGAGTGCAGAATGAAGTTCACCGTCTCCAAAGTTCCTAAAAGCAGCCGTGGGTATTTTATTGCGGCTCATGAACTCCTTGCTAAACTGCTTACTCCCCTCCAGCTGTGCCCCAGCTTTTCCTGGACCCACTGTCGGTATGTTCGCCTTGCGCAGGTCATCAGCCAGGCCGTTTACCAGCGGCTCCTCCGGGCCTATCATTACCAGGGATACATTCTGCTGCGTGCAGAATTCAATTACCGTCTCGCTTACCGTTACGTCTAGCGCTACATTCTGCCCCACCTCGGCAGTGCCGGGGTTTCCAGGCGTTATAAAAAGTTGGCTTAGGTTGGGGCTCTCTGCCAGTTTAAGGGCTATGGCGTGTTCGCGGCCCCCGTTGCCAATGAGCAGTACGTTCATGCGGGCAAGTTAGGCAACGTGGGCTTACCCAATGGATTAGGCACTAACCAAGAGCATTTCAAAACAAGCTGAATACCAAACAGTTACGCAGACTGCAAATGTCTTGCATCACAAGGGTTACAAAGTGTGTCTAGCAAACCCTTTTTTTCATACCTTTGCAGTCCTAATTTTAACAACTCATGTTGGACAAAAGGGTATACGAAACCATCTACATTGTGACCCCTGACCTCCAGCCGTCGGATTACACACAAATTGTTGAGAAATTCAACAAGATTCTGACGGACGGCGGTGCCACAGTCTCTCACCAAGAGATTTGGGGGCTGCGTAAGTTGGCCTACGAAATCAAACGTAAACAAAGTGGTTACTACGTGTTTACTGAATTTCGTGCGGACAACGAAAACCTCATCGGTAAACTGGAAACAGAATACATTTATGATGAGCGGATTTTGCGTTTCCTTACTACGCGCAACGATAAGTATGCGATTGAGTACAATGAGAGACGCAAAGTGAAAATCAAAGATGGCGTTGTAAAAACCGAAAGCCCCCGTACCGACAACGTACGCGCTGACCGTTACGCTGACCGTTCTAGGGCCTAACCCATTTATTACCAGGAGCACTTATGCAAAACGCACAAGATAACCGCGACACCCGCGAAGCCCCCAGTGGTAACATTGGTTCGGCACCCTTAAATTCATCTGTAGGCGCACAGCAGCCTGAAAACCGCAAAAAGTATTGCCGGTTCAAAAAGTTGGGCATCAAGTATATCGATTACAAAGATCCCACCTTCCTGTTACGCTTTGTAAACGACCAGGGCAAGATTCTGCCCCGCCGCCTTACAGGCACCAGCCTGAAGTTTCAGCGCCAGCTTGGCACCGCCATCAAGCGGTCACGCCACCTGGCCATGTTGCCATTCGTTACCGATTCGCTCAAGTAATCCAGTTGCATCACGATGGAAATCATTCTGAAAAACGACGTTGAGAAACTGGGTGAAAAGAACGACCTGGTAAAAGTTCGCGATGGGTACGCGCTTAATTTCCTCATTCCGCAGGGCCATGCCATACCGGCTACCTCTTCTGCGAAAAAGGAACTGGCCGAAAACCTGAAGCAGGCTGCACACAAGCTGGCTAAGGTTAAAAACGAAGCCGTTGCACTGGCCGATAAAATAAGTAAGGTGAAGATGACCATCAGTACGCTCGCCGGCAAGAACGGCAAGCTGTACGGTAGCATTACCCCCTTACAGATTGCCAATAGCCTGAAAGAGCAAGGTGTAGAGCTTGACCGCAAGCGCATCTACATCAAAGAAGACATTACCGAACTGGGCCACTATACTGCCACCCTGAACCTACACAAAGAGGTTAAGGTGGAGCTGAAGTTTGACGTGGTAGAAAAGCCCGGAGAATAATTGTCTTGTAATCTAGCATAACAGCCACCCTTTCAGGTGGCTGTTTTTTTTTATAGCCTACCAGAACTGCACCAGTTGTTTAGCTGCTGCCCTATCTGCACTTTTGCGCTAGCATATATGCGAAGCCTTATTGTTGTCTGGTTGGTCATGCTGCCCATGCTGGTATGTGCACAGCGGTGGCAGTATGGTGCCTATTTAGGCTATGCACTCAGCAACACGCATGGCCAGGATGCTACCCTGCCCGGCTTCACACAGCGGCCGGTAAGTGGCTTTGCAGTGGGTGGGTTTGCACGCTACCGTGCCGCCAAGTGGCGCGTGTTTAGCTTGCAGGCAGACGCGCGCTACCTGCAAAAGGGTGTTGGTTTTGACAATGACGTGGAGGAAGCCTCCATTCGCCTGCACTATCTGGAAGTGCCCTTTTATGGTATGCTGCATGTGCGCCGTGGCAAGGTGTTTCAGCCGCGGCTGTATGCCGGGCCTTGGTTTGCCGCCGCGCTAGCCGGCACACGCCAACGGAAAGACAAGACTACAGGTACCACCGAAACCGCCGCCCTGAAGATAGGTACCCAGCCCACACACGATATGAGCCCCTGGGATGCGGGCATCAGCCTTGGCATCGGTGCGGATGTCGAAACTGGCAAACTCTGCCTCACGTTTGATTTTCAGTACCAAGTGGGCTGGCTAAACATAAGCCCCGCCCAGTACCCGAGCATACATAGCCAGAACCAGTCTCTGGCTTTGCTAGTAGGGCTGCGCTTCCCCAGCCGGAAATAAGCGGGCTACGCTTCGCACAACCCAGTTGTCGTTTAAGAAACTTTAATGGTTTTATTGGTTTCCTATACTCGTTTTCGGGTGTAGCTTTGTTGCAAAGCTCCCCCGTATGAAACCGCTACCCGCTACACTCTTTTTCCTTTCTTTCTGCTACATCTTAGGGCAGCAGGCGCTTGTCGCTCAGGTAGAGCGGCTAGAAAAACCCCTGGCCGAGCAGCTAGAGGCATCACCAGCGAAGCCCTATTTCAAAACAAACAAGCAAAACCGCTTCTTGGTAGGCCCGCGTGTGGGGCTTAACATTGCGCACTATATCGGTTCTGAGAAAAGCAGTACGCCAGTAGCCGGGGTGGCCGCAGGCGTTTTTTTTAACACCCGCTTTTTTAACGATTTCGATCTGGTTACTGAAGTGCTGTACGGCCAGAAAGGTGCTGAGGTAACTAATGCAACGACCCGCTACCGCGACGAGCTGCACTACCTGGAGTTTAATCTGCTACCCACCTTGTACTTTAACCCGATGGGCAGTACACTGCGGCCCAAAGCCTACGCAGGCCCTTCACTTGCTGCCGCAGTGTATGGCAGGCGAACAGAAGTGCTGGATGCCGATGGTAGCCGCACTAGCCGTCAGCTTAGCATCGGCACAGGCGAAAATGCTGACTGGAAACCCTACGACCTCGGCCTCATTGTAGGCGGCGGCATGGACTACGTCATCGGCAAGCGGCTCATCCTCACCACCGACCTGCGCTACACCCTTGGCATCCCGCGCATCTTCGCAGGCAATCCCCAGCCCGCCATTAACAATGGCGTCCTTACGTTGTCCATCGGCATTGGTTTTATGCGCTAGTTTTTAAGATAGCCGCCCCTCTGTTTGCGCGCGGGTATTCCCGCGTGCGCAATATATTCGTGGCTGTGCCGCATAGCTTATACTATCTGAACATTACTTACTTTGTAGTGCACTCCTGCATCAACATGAGCGGCTACAACGCTGTGATATACCCCACGCGGGAATACCCGCGCGGGAACAGGGAAAATAATTAACAATATGAGAACTCATTGGCAACTAATGTACTTTCTTTTGGCGATGTTATGTAATGGTTGCAAAGGTGATTTGGTGGATAAAAAGGTTATCCATAAAACAAGAAGCTTAGAGGTTGGTTACGATCTCTACCAAGATAGCTTTGATGATTATACTTATTCAATATATGCCGTAGATTCTTCAGGGAAAAGCTGTTTTAAAGTTCTTGCATTTGCAACTGAAACCTCTTTTCAAAAGCTTAACCTGGAGGTAGATAGTGTGGGGTCTGATACCATCTATTTTTGTTCTCCTTCGCACTTTTACTTTAAGATACCTGAAGATGTATTTAACAAGTATGATTTCAGAGTTCGGTATCGAGTTGAAATGCAGCCCCCTCGTCCGCACGAGGCTGTTCCATAATTTATCCCTCACGCACCCGCAAGCGTGACGCCCCAGAACCCGCGAGCGTGACCCCCCGTCCGCGTGAGGCTGTGCTTCGTGCGCGCAAAAAGTCGAGCGTACACGCGCATCCTGTATATTTGACTCCAGCAAAGCACTAATATGCAATCACCAATGAACCCAAACTGAGCCAGGAGGCTCACGCGGACAGCGCACGAGCCTAGAGGCTCGCGCGTGCGTGGGGAGAATAAAAATGAAACGTTGTATTTTTGTATTGCTTTTGTTGTTGCTCTCTTGTAAGAGAGAAGCGGAGGATACTAAACCCAGGATGAGCGTTTCACCAATAGTAGGTAGAAATGAAAGCGAAGAAATATTTTCAAACTTTTATACCTCCTTTTTTGAGGATAGCTCTTTTCAGGTTAGTAGGATTAAATTTCCTTTAGTAAATGTTAAGGTTAGTGGTAGAACAGACACTCTCAGTGCTCATAAGTGGCGAATAATGAAGATTTATTCTGATATTAACCCAAAGAACTTACCTATAAACTACACCTATAAGATAAGCCTAACTGATTCCTTTTATGTAGAATCATTTTTCGATAGATCTCTCGAGGATTCTAACGGCTTAACCTTTCAAAGACTTGATGGGAAGTGGCATCTGGTAAGGTGTAGTTTGCATTATTAGGAACTTGTATAAGTTACCCAGCTACGCCGGTACCCCCTCGTCCGCGCGAAGCTGCGTCCCACCGTCCACGCGCGGCTGTGCCTCGTGCGCAGCAAAAAGTCGAGCGTCCACGCGCATCCTGTATATTTGACTCCAGTGAAGCACTAATATGCAATCAGCCAATGAACCCAAACTGAGCCAGGAGGCTCACGCATGCGTGGGGTTCGAGCGATACGCTCGCTACCGAATTGCACCCGAGCGGCACGCACGGGTGGACGGCGGGGGATGTTGTTAGAAAGGGAACTTATTTAAACACAACATTCAAGAGTAAGATTTCATATGATTTTCCTGGATGGTTTAATAGTATATTTCCTCAATAAAATGATTATCGAAAAATATATATTTAAACTCATAATACTTAGTTGTATATTTTTATTAACTTTAGCTAGAATGATTTTGGATGACACTTACATAGGATTGGTTAATAAACGACTTAATGGCAAAAGAATAATATCTAAAGCGCCAATTTACAAGGAAATAGAAGACGAGAACGGGAAAGAGCAGATGGTTAGAAGACTGATTAACACCATCTCGATATGGACGGTGATAATAATTTTCATTCTATTTTTGGTTGAAGGTGCTATTTAGTCCTCGCTGTTCGACATGTTCCGCAGGGCAAGACGAACAGCCGATACTGCGGATTTGCAATTCGCATGTACGCGCCCTGTGCGCTCGCGGCCCCAGCCGCATCATTAGCTTATCCCCGCAAGGAGGGGCTGCGCAGCGGCGCAAACCCCCCGCTTGGGTTAAGGCTGGGAGAACCCTAAATGCAAAAGCATTTCTTGAACGGGGCGGTTTAATTTAGTCCCCGGTCCACCCGAACTGCTTCCTGTAGGTTTGTGGTGAAACACGAGTAAAAAAAGAAAGGAATCTTTTCTAATAATAGGGACTAAATTTTATTAAACATGTTAATCTATCAAATAAAAATAGCATTCACTTGGGTCGGGATTTAGCCATTTGGTTCGACAAAGTTGTACATACCATTCTCGGCTTCCTTCACCTTGGCATTATCAAGATTGATCTCAACACCGCTTTTTCAGCTCACTTATTGCCAACTATTCTGTATTGAGAAGGTCTGGGGAGCAATGTGTGATTATGTTTGAAATCGCCCCTAATCGAACATGGGTTAGTCAAATTTTAAGCAAAAGGGCTACCTAAAATATTGTTTCACGGTTCATATAATTACTCGCATTCTCACGCATTATCTGTGATATCAGGCTCTTGTTATCTGCGTTTTCTTTGGCTGCAACCAAGGTTCGAATGCTAAAAGCAAAAAGTGCATCCGAAACGCTTAGTGTGCCTTCGGCGCTGTCTTTTCTTCCGTTAAAGGGGAAGATATCTGGCCCACGCTGGCACTGACTGTTCAGGTTGACACGGCTAACTTGATTCATGAGCAGATCAATCAATCTGGCAGTAAGCTTTGAGTCACGTCCGAAAATACTAGCCTGCTGGCCATAGTGGCTCCTAACGCAATAGTCGAGCGGTTCTTCAATGTTGTCAAACGGGATAACCGGCACGACAGGGCCAAATTGTTCAACGGTATATAGCTCCATTTCGTGTGTAGCGGGGTAGAGGACTGTTGGAGCATAAAGTGTTGGCCCAAGTAGTTTGCCCCCTTTCGCATTGACGATATGTGCCCCTTTTGCAAGAGCATCTTCAACCAGTGCTTGCATAGCTTCCACTTTACCGGGTTCCGGCATCGGAGTAATTTCAACACCCTTGTCCCATGGCATGCCTATGTGAAGACTGTCCACTGCATGTGAAAATGCTTTCAAGAAATCGTCCACAATGCTGCGATGAACCCACAATATCTTTAGTGCAGTGCATCGCTGACCGTTAAAGCTTAGTGCACCCGAAAGACATTCCTTAACTGCTACGGCCAAATCGGCATCGGGTAGAATGATTCCTGGATTCTTAGCGTCCAGACCCAAAGCACTGCGAAGTCTGTTGGGCTTGGGATGCAACCGCTTAATCTCGTTACCTCCTTTTTGGGTACCGATGAATGCAAAAAGGTCTACTTTGCCTGTAGCCATAAGTGCGCCGGCAGTATTCGCTCCACTCCCATAAATGATATTAATTACTCCAGGCGGAAATACTTCTTGAAAAACCTTGAGCAAAGGTTGGATGAACAACACACCGTATTTTGCAGGCTTGAAAACCACGGTGTTCCCCATGAGTAAAGCGGGGATTAGTGTGGTAAAGGTTTCATTCAAAGGGTAATTAAAAGGGCCCATACACAAAGCAACTCCTACTGGGCTATGGCGTATCTGTGCTATAATCCCTTCTTGACTTATAAATTTGCCACTTTCTTGCACCATCCCCTTTAGCGTTTGGATCGTCGCGCGGATGTAGTCTACAGTTCTGTCAAATTCTTTTCGGCTATCGGTCAAACTTTTCCCAATTTCCCACATTAGGAGCCTCACTACCTCTTCCCGCTGCTGAACCATTCCTTGCATAAACCGCTCCACAACTTCGATCCGGTGTAGTGCGGGTAGGCTCGGCCACTCTCCGAGCCCAAAATGATATGCGCGTTCAGCTGCATCCACAGCCACCAACGACTCCTCCGGGGTGAGTTGTGGAATTGAGCCCAAAACAAAGGGGTGAAGGCTTCCATCTTCTGAGCGAATCATTACTGGGCTCATCACTTCCTTCACAGGTCCGTGCCATATGAGTAACTCCCCACCGATCAAGTATTCACGCTGATTAATTGGGTTACCCGGCAAAAACTCTACTGGGATTTCGTCCTTAGTTGGGTAAAGAGAATAAGGGCTAGAAGTGGAACTCATAGTTTGAATTGTGAGTAAAGAATAAAATGAAAAATGTCCTGTAACACCCAGTTGTTCAATACTTAGCTAAGTGCCGATTATTTTAAAACAGCCCTTTTGTGTTAAGTAAATTGTTGCAACGTTCTTCATTAACTTGTGGAGACCAGTTTTAAGTTCAAAGAATTACCTTTTTTTTGAACCGAACGGTAAGAAGAATCCCCGTTCTCGCGCGGCCTTTGCCGCACGAGGTTCCTTTGCGAGCCGTTGCCGTACACCCTGCGCAACAGCACCCTGCACAAACGAGTGCGCCAAATGCCTTAACTTGGCGCTTTATAGTTTACATTTTCTAGCAATGCATTTTGTAAAATACGCCCTGTGCGTCGCCTTGCTGACCTTAGGGGCTTGCGGCTCAGGTACGAATACAACCACCGACAAGAACCCTATACAAAAACCGCAAGTGCAGCCCGTGCAGGCGCCCCCCTTTAATCCAGACAGTGCCTACACCTATGTGCTGCAGCAGCTCGCCTTTGGTCCGCGCGTTGCCGGTACACCCGCGCACACCCGATGTGCAGATTGGCTGCAGCGTGAGCTTACCCGCAGGGGTGCCACCGTGCTACAGCAGCAGTGGCCAGAAACACTGCCTTTTGGCAAGGTCACGGGGCGCAACATCGTCGCTCAGTTTTACCCGCAGCATACACGGCGCATCCTGCTCAGCGCACACTACGATACCCGCCACATCGCTGACCGCGACGCCAACGCAGCAAACAAAACCAAACCCGTACCTGGCGCCAATGATGGCGCCAGCGGCGTAGCCGTATTGCTGGAAGTAGCCCGTGTGCTTCAAAGCAAAGACCCAGGAATTGGCGTTGACATCATGCTCTGGGACCTGGAAGACTATGGCGAGAGCGCCCGCGGCGACGAGAGCTGGTGCCTGGGCAGCCGCTACTGGGCACAAAACCCCCTACCCAAAAAATACCGAGCCGAGTTTGGCATACTGCTAGATATGGTGGGCGCTGAGGGCGCACAGTTTACACAGGAAGAAACCTCACGCAAGTATGCAGGCCCCATCCTTACGCAAGTATGGCAGACAGCACACCGGCTAGGCTATGGCGGCTACTTCCTATTTGCGCCAGATACCGAGATCATGGATGACCATGTACCGCTCAATGAAACCGCAGGCATCCCTACCATTGATATCATACACCGCAACCTGGAAGGTGGCGACTTCTTCGCACACCACCACCGCATGAGCGATGACATAAATCAAATTCGTAAGGAAACCTTACAAGCTGTAGGCCACACCGTTGTAGAAGTGATTTACCAGACGGGGGCAGTGAAAAAGTAGTCGTAAACGCTAAAACTCTTTGCGTCATTCCCGCGAAAGCGGGAATCTTTTATCAAGTCCACATTTCCCAGAGGGCCCAGTACCCATGGTTCATGAGTAGCCCATCTGAAGCAAGAGAATTAGACTAGATACAAATTTGAAATAGGGTATATTGCTTAAAAGATGAATCCTCCTTTCAGTGCTGAACAATTCTTAGAAATTTTCAGAGTATACAATCAGGCAGTTTTCCCAACTCAGCTTGCTATTTACTTATTAGGTGGAATTTCCGTTTACTTGGGTATAAAACCAAATGCTTTATCCGATAAAATAATTACCCTTATTCTAGGCTTGCTATGGTTGTGGATGGGAATTGTTTATCATATAATTTTCTTTACTGCAATAAACAAAGCAGCATATTTATTTGGTTTGGTATTCATCCTTCAAGGAATAGTGTTTTTAATAGTAGGAGTAATAAAAAGTAAACTTTCATTTAAGTTTCAGTTTAATGCCTATGGAGTTATAGGAATCATCCTAGTCATATTTTCGCTCATCGTGTATCCAATTTTAGGTTATACTTTTGGTCATGTTTATCCCGCTTCACCCACTTTTGGGCTTCCCTGCCCCACCACAATTTTTACGTTTGGGTTACTACTAATGAACATTAAGAAAACTCCAGTAGTAATTCTCATTATCCCATGCTTATGGTCTATTGTGGGTTTCACGGCAGCACTTCAATTTAATGTTTTTGAAGATGTCGGCTTACTCGTGGCAAGTGTATTGACAACATACCTATTAATTCATAGGAATAACAAATTGTCTAGAAAAGTGAATGAAGCTTAAGTCGCCCCTTAGTCTTCCACCTTACCCCAGCAGCATCTCCATATGCGGTATGCCGTCCTCCACATACTCTTTACCGGTGTGCACAAAGCCGTGCCTTTGATAAAACCGCAGTAAATATTTCTGCGCCCCGATGCGTATGGCCTGCCCGTGGAATTTCTCTTGCGTAAAGGCAATCGCACTGCGCATCAATACATCCCCCTGACCCATACGCCGCACCATGGGGCTCGTTACCACCCTGCCTATGCTGGGCTCGGCGTAGGCCACGCCAGAGCTGAGTATGCGCGCGCAGGCATGTAGCACGCTATCGGCAGTTACCCCCAGCACATGCCAGGCTTGCAGGTCTTTGCCATCTATTTCCTCAAACACACAGTTCTGCTCTATCACAAATACTGCCGACCGCAGCCGCAGCAGGTGGTACACCTCAGCGCCCGTGAGTTCACTAAAGGGTTTGATATGCCAGTGTAAGTCCATCGCTAAATCTGGAAGTTAAGATAGAGGTAGCTCACCGCGCGGGGGCAGGTGTGGCAGCGTGAGCAGCTTGCTGCTGCGTAGTGCACTCCATAGCTGCTCTAGCGTGATGTTGTCACCTTTCAAATGTATATGCGCCTGCTGATAGTGGTACTCGCGCGCTGCCAGCAGGTGCGACAGGTGGTGCGGGAGCGCGCCAGGCGACACACCAGCGATAAGAGGCCGGTTACCACTTTTCAGGTTTAACCTGCGTGCAAGCTCCATCGGGGTTACGTCCAGGTACACAGTTACCCCCGCCAGCCGCATGGCTTCCAGGTTATAGCCAAAGGTAGGCGCGCCGCCCCCGGTAGCTACGATTACCTTGCTGTGTATCTGGATAATCAGGTCAAGTGCCTGTGCCTCAACCCGCCTAAAGGCAGCCTCACCAAACTGCTGAAAATACTCAGGTATGGTCATCCCTGTAAGGGTGGCCACACTCTCATCCAGGTCCACCCAGGGCCAGCCCAGGCGCTGCGCCAGTGCATGCCCCAGGGTGCTTTTACCGGCACCCATCATACCCCATAAAAAAATGCGCTCGCCGGAGTTGCGGGCGGCGGCACCGCTGGCCTGAGAGGGGGAATCCACGTGTGTGGCGTAGTAAAATGGAATTGTAAAGCTGGCTGAAAGTAATGTAATTTTACACACGTGAATACGACGGGCCCTGTGCCCGGCACCCCGCAGCAGACGGCTGCAGGGGGCAGGCCGGCACCTCGCAAAATCAATGTCGCACTAGACGGCTACGCCGGCTGTGGCAAGAGCACCACTGCTGAGCAGCTGGCCCAAAAGCTTAACTATATTTTTATTGACACGGGCAGCATGTACCGTGCTTTCACACTCTACCTGCTGCGCGAAAACATTTCGCACCAGGATGTGAGCAGCATCAATGCCCTGGTGCCCCATGCCCACATCAGCTTTCGCATTAACCCCCAAACGGGCAAACGTGAAACACTCCTGAATGGCGAAAATGTAGAGGGCCTCATACGTACGCTGGAAGTGAGCGCCGTGGTGAGCGAGGTGAGCACGCACAAGAGCGTGCGCCGTGCTATGGTGGCACAGCAGCGCCGCATGGGCGAAGCCAAAGGCGTAGTCATGGATGGGCGAGACATTGGCACGGTGGTATTCCCAGATGCCGAACTGAAAGTGTTTATGACCGCCAGCCTGGATGCCCGCATAGAACGCAGGCGCAAAGAACTAATCCACTTGGGGCAGGAAGTGGATAGCGAGGAGCTGCGCCGCAACCTGCTGCACCGCGACTACCTGGATACCAACCGCGAAGAGAGCCCCCTGCGCCGTGCCCCAGACGCCCGCCTGCTAGATACCACCTCCATGACCATAGATACCCAGGTAGAAACGGTGCTGGCCTGGGCCCAGGAGCTTATTTATCAGCCCGTATAGCCGCCTGCCCCTTACACGTGTTACTGGGCAGCACTGGGTAGTTATCTTTGCATTTCTGCCATGCCCATCGTGTGATAGAAACCAAACTTTAGCCTACTGCGTTAATATGAATAGAATGCAGGTTGAAATTGACCAAAATTCAGGCTTTTGCTTCGGGGTAGTGTATGCCATAGAAATGGCAGAAGACTATCTGGATGAGCATGGCAATCTGTACTGCCTCGGTGATATCGTACACAACGACGAGGAGGTGTCTCGCCTAAAAGCCAAGGGCCTGCAGATTATCACCCATGAAGACTTGCAGGCTTTATACAACGTTACAGTCCTTATTCGCGCGCATGGCGAACCGCCCGAAACCTATCAGCTCGCACGTAAAAACAACATAACTCTGATTGATGCAAGCTGCCCGGTGGTACTCAAACTCCAGCACCGCGTACGCACAGCCATGACACCTGAAACTGAGCATCAGGAAACAGTGACTGAAGTACAAATCGTAATTTATGGAAAAGAAGGCCATGCCGAGGTAAACGGGCTGGTGGGCCAGACACTCGGCAAAGCAATTGTGATAGGCGGCTGGGAAGACCTGGAAAAGATAGACTACAGCAGGCCCGTGCAGCTATTCAGCCAGACCACAAAGAGCACTGATAGTTTTTACAAACTCAAGGCAGAGATAGAGCGGCGTGTAGCCCTAAACCAGGCAGGTATAGAGGCCACACCCTTTAAGGCAAACGACACCATCTGCCGCCAGGTGAGCAACCGCGAGCCGCAGCTACGCCTGTTTGCCCCGCTATACAATGTGGTGATCTTTGTATCCGGCAAAAAAAGCAGCAATGGCAAAGTGCTGTATGAAGTATGCAAGCAGGTAAACCCACATACCTACTTCGTGAGCAGTGCAGAAGAACTGAAGCGCGAGTGGTTCGCTGCAGCCAGCACAGTGGGCATCTGTGGCGCTACCAGCACACCTATGTGGCTCATGGAAGAAGTGAAAGCTGCAATAGAAGCCCGCTACAAGCCAGCCCTAGTCCCGGCGGCTGTGTAATGCATAGCATTACACTTTTTTAAAAAGTTCACAACTGAAAATACCTTATGGATATTGGCTTTACACACCTGCATAGCTTTATAGCAGCAGTTTACCTTGGCATTTTGTTCGGTCATTTTTTGATGCTGGCACTTCGCAAAACGGAATGGCTGGATAAACACGCCAAACGTTTGCGCATCACCCATGCCGTCATGGGCGCTTTGCTGCTGCTCACAGGGCTATACCTCATGGTGCGCAGCCCACTAGGGTTTAGCACAACGCAAGTAGTTAAATATGTGCTGGTGGTAGTAGCTATGGGCCTAGCCATCCTGGGCAGCAGGCGTAAAAACGCACCCTTGTTGGCGGCTGGCTTTGTTTTCGTTGCGTATCTGTTTCTTGCATCTAAATCACATAGCCTTGCTTTAACATCAGAATCGAGTCGTGTAGAGCGTGTACACGATTTCTTAAAAACACAAAAACCTGCACCTGAAACTACACTGCTCCATGGCCAGCTTATTTATGAAGTGGCCTGCCTGCGCTGCCATGGTGCTGACGGCCAGAGCCAGTATTACAAAAGCAAAAACCTGGCTACTACACAGGTGGACAGCACCTACATGGCTGCGTTAATCAAGAACGGCAAAAGCCCCATGCCTGCTTTCGGTTACCTGAACGACACTGACCTCGGCGCTGTAATCACCTACGTGCAGACCCTAAAAGCAAAGTAAGGGCTGAGCCTTTACTGCACAATTCCCAAGAACTGCATCAGGTATTGGGTGAACAGCAGCGGCGCTTCAAGCTGCACAAAGTGCCCAATACCAGGCAGTAACTGAAGCTGAGCCTGCGGCATACGCCGGATGGCAGCCTCTGCCACTTCACTTGTACTGATGCGGTGAAACAGCCGGTTTGGGATTAGTGTATCTGCATCCCCAAACACTACCAGCGTTGGCATACGTAGCTGCTCCAGGTAGTCATATACAGGTTCTGCCAGCATGCCTTTAATACAGCGTGCCAGTGTATGCGCATAGGCCATACCGGCATTGCTATAGATGTATTGCCGCTCATCTATGCCCAGCCCACCAGGCACCGGCGATTTGCCCAGCGCACGCGAGTAAAGCCGGCCGATAACTGCCGTGAGAATGGGAAAATTGTCAAAGTGCTTCTCCAGCCCTTTCTGTTCTTTTTCAGTAAAGTGCTCAAAGCCGGCTGGTGCTGCCAGCACCAAACGCTGCACACGGTAGGGGTAGCGCAGCGCAAACACCTGTGCCACCTGACCGCCCATGCTATGCCCCACCAGCACAGCCTCGGCTACTTTCAGGTGCTGCAATAGCTGCGCCACTACCTCAGCATAATAGCTGGGGGTGCTGGCATAGGGACCAGCGCTGCTCTTGCCATAGCCGGGCAGGTCCATGGCTATCACCCGCCTATGAGGTGCCAGCGCCAGCAGTTGCGCGCTCCATACGGGCAGGTAGCTGCTCAGGCCATGAATGAACACCACAGGAGCCAGCGCCCTGTCAGCCTGGGTTACCGGTAGTGTGGGGCCTTCGTCTATATACGCTAGCTCTTCTCCGCTACTAAGCTGGAGTTTCTCAGTCGCGAAAGGATAGAATGTGGGTGCGTGATATGCCACTATTTGTTTAAACGAAATACATTATGCCCACGCAGTTTAAACACTGCGTGCAATAGTTGTGTTACATAGCAATTGTAAAAAATGAAATAAAAAAACCGGGTTCCAATTGCTTGAAACCCGGCATAAATTTAGCGAAACGATCTCGCTTACTTTTTGGCGCCTACGGGCGTCTTCTTGCTTTTGTCTTCAGCTACTTCAGCTGTAACTACACCCTTCTCGTCTTTTTCCATGCTACGCACCTTGGTCTTCAGTTCGTGGATGGTCTTGTACAGTTCATCCATTTCGCTGCGTGCTACCACGGGGTAGTCGGCCATGAATACTTCCATCAGCTTTTGCATTTCGCTGCGGATCTCCAGGCTGCTGTTCATCAGGTCCGCCTGCAGCTTGCTGAATTCTTCGGTCTTGAAAAGCTCACCAAAAGCTTTTTCATTTACTTCTACCCAGCTCTTAAAGAAGTCGTTGTAGCTTTTTGCATCTGCGCCGCCATCCTTAAAGGTGGCTACGGCTTTCTGCACCACTGCTTCCATAGCCTTCTGGCCGGTTACGTAGGTATTGTACTGCACCTTGTTCATTTTCTGGCTGAAACCGCTGAAACGCTTCACCAGTTCTTTCAGGATTTCCAGTGCCTGCCCGTCGCGGCCATTGATGGCTGCACGTACCATGGGGTCAAAGTTGCGCTGGTAGGTTTCGTACAGGTTCTCGTAAATTTTCAGTGCAGCCTGTGGGTCGCCGGTCATCAGTTCTGGCACCAGTTTGGTGTTGCTCTGCATCAGTTCAGCATAACGCTTAACGCTGTTCTGGTTGTTTGAAGACACGGCTTCCATGATGCGGCTTGCGTTTGCATAGAACTCGCCGAACATTTCTGGCTGACCAAATTCAAACACTTTGTCCATTACTTCCTTGTAACGGGCGGGGTGCATAAACTGCTGCAGGTCTTCAAAGCTCACCTGCTTTTCCTGCATGCTCTTGTAGATAGGCATCCAGAACTCCAGCACCTTCATGTAGCTTTCTGTGCTACCCAGTACTTGGTTCAGGCTGTCTTTGGTAATGCCTTCAGGCAGTTTAGCGGCAAAATCAACCGCGCCTTTGCTAGCGTTAGCAGCAAAGCTCTTGTAAATGCTCAACCAGTTTTCGTACAGTGCAAAAACTTGGCTCAGGGCACTGCCGCGTGTTGAGTTAAACTGGGTGGTGAACTGCTGCATGGCTGTCATGGGATTAAAACCACCACCAAAACCAGCGCCGTTAAAACCTGGCAAGCTGTTAAAGCCAGAAGCCCAGCTCTGGGGCTGCATAAAACTGCTCATGTATTTGGTTTGTGCATCTACCATTTCTTTGAAAGTAGCAGAAGCCTGCTCAGGCGTAAAGCCTGGCATTTTGAAACCCTGCATGGTAGGGAAACCTGACTGCATTTTCTCTACAGCTTCCGTCCAGTTTTTGTACAAGCCAGCCTGCTGGTCGGCCCATTGCTTGTAATGGGTAGCTGCGCCTTCGGGCAGGTTTGTGCCTGCGGTCTTTTGAAACTGTTGGGCTTGTTCCATCCAGTTTTGCATAAACTTTTGTTGTGTGCTCATCCAGTCTTGGTAAAAAGCTGGAATTGCGTTTGGGGTCGTGTCCTGATTTTGCATGACAGTTGTGGTTAGAGGGGGCAATTGGGAATGAATATGCTGAGAGGTTGAATCCTAAACTTGAAATGATAGACGCGTGAACTTTTGTCCATTTAATTGTTATGGCAAAATTACAGCATGTTTTCAAAAAAAGCAACCGTTTGTTGCGATTATCATTTAAATTAAAAGCTAAACATATATAAATGACAATAAATACACATTAGATTGAAGATTTGATAAAATTGGGCTAATGTTGGGCTGCTTTTTTAACAGTTTTGCGAACGTTCGTTCGGATTTCTTGTTTTGGTACACCCGTTAAGGGCCGATAACCAGCCGGTCTTAGTCTGGCTCGTAACTTTTTCTTGATTTTTATGCTCCCTTAAGCTTCTAAAGATGCCAGTAACCCCCACCCTAGAAATGTCCCATACAGACATCAGCCCTGAACTGCTTGAGAAAGCCGTGAACCTGGCCGCCCAAGCGCATGCCACCCAGCGCGACAAATACGGCATGCCCTATCTGATGCATGTGATGCGGGTGGCTGCGCAAGTAAATACCGTGCTTGAAAAAACCTGCGCCATGCTGCATGATGTGGTAGAAGACACCGAGGTGACACTGGACGACCTCAGGCGCGAAGGCTTCCCAGAGCGGGTGCTGGAAGTAGTAGCCCTTTTAACCAAAGCGAAAGACGAAAACTATGAATCTTACGTTGAGAAAGTGCATGCGCATCCGGTAGCACGCCGCATAAAACTGGCCGACCTTACCGACAATATGGACCTCCGGCGCATACCTGAAGTAACAGTCGAAGATGTGGCCAGATTAAACAAATACCTGCGGGCGTACCGCCTGCTAAGCTAAACGTTTTGAACCCCACACCCCTCACGGCTGAAGGCCTGAAACCCAGCCAAGCCCAGCCCAGCCCACTCCCATCAGGTAAGCAGCTTAACGGCCAACCGCCCAGCGCATCCCCTGGCAATGGCCATGCTTGGGCGCATGCCGCCATGGCATTTCAGACGCTCATCATCGGGCCGGGCTACACCTTTGCGCAGTATGCTAGCAAGAGCTTTGATATACCCGTGTTGCTGCTCTTCCGCTTACTACTGGCGGGCCTCTGCCTGCTTCCTGCATTTTTGTGGCAGGGCGGCTTCAAAACCTACAAACCTACCCGCCGCCAATGGATAGGGCTAGCAGGCTTGGCGCTGGTGGGGGTGGCAGCCAATCAATTCTTTTTCATGTTGGGCCTGCGCTACACCACGCCGGGCAGCAGTTCACTGCTCTATGCCTGCACCCCACTGGTAGTACTGCTGATGGCTGTGTACATGCTACGCACGGAGAAGCTCAGCTTTCAAAAAATAGCAGGCACCTTAGTAGCATTGATTGGAGTTGGGCTTGTGTTTTTTGAGAAAGGCTTCAGCCTGAGTAGCGACCACCTGCTGGGCAATTTCTACACAGTTATTGCCGTGTGCCTGTGGAGCTTCTACCTGGCCTATAGCCGCCGGATTCTGCTACGCCTACCCGCTTTGCAGACCAGTGCTATCATCATGATGCTAGGTGCGCTCATGTATATGCCCATTGGCATTTGGTTTCTGCCAGCTTTTGATGCCAGCACCATACCAGCCAATGGCTGGTATGGGCTTATGTACATAGTCGTGGTAAACTCGGTAGCGTCTTACCTGCTCATCAGCTTTGCATTGAGCAAAATACCAGCCTCTCAAACCTCCATCTACATGAACCTGCAGCCTGTGGCGGCTACGCTCTTTAGTGTACTCATCATAGGGGCTCCGCTTAGCGGCATGTTTGTAGTAGGGGGTGTGATTACACTCCTGGGCGTATATACAGTGACTGCAGCACGCAGATAGCCGCACCCTAGCTGCACCCTAGCTGCTCCCTAGCTGCTCCCTAGCTGCTCTAAGGCCCCTACCCCATACTGGGTATGACAGCCTGTACTGACATAATTTACAGGCTGAAAATGAGTCGGTTAGCCGAGCAAATTGTCCCTGCCGCAACTCGGCATGCACTTTGGGGTCTATACAGTAACAAACACAGAAAGGAAACTAGAATGGACCCCTACCTAACTGAGAACCTGTGGTACAGCAAAGATGTGGCCTCGCCGCGCCTGCTACCACAAGGGTATGGCTGGACCCGCTACTACAAGCAATACAAAGCCACCATCTGGCAGGTTGACTTCCAGGTGCTTACCACTGCCAATGGCCGCCGCAGCGTGATGCGCGCTGAGCAGCCCGTACCTGTAGCATTTCTGAACTAGGATGCTTTGCTAAGCCCAGGGCTTAGCTACAATATAAGACTTCTAACGAAGAAGTCAGTTTTACCTGAAAACGCGGCCACGAGTCCACATTGGCGTAGGTCGCGTTTTCTTTTTAAACGTATTTATATATGTCTGGAGACGAACCCCGTGAAACCTTTTCGCTGAATCTCTGGCAGGTTCATGCGTGCTATTTCCTTTGTATCATATACACCCAGTACCACTTTGTATTCGGTAATGCCTTTGCCCTGGGGTAGCACCTGTATGTACACGCGGCTGTACCCGCCGGTGCGGACGCGTGCGGCCAGTTGCTTGGCTTTGTCCAGCTCACCAAACACGCCTATCTGCACGCAGTAGCTCTCATACTTCACTATCTCACCCAGCAGATTGTAAGTGCCTTTGCTTTTAAAAGGCGCATAAGGAAATGCGCCACTGGGCCGTGCGTCAGATGCCTCTGCCGGAAAGCCTGGCTGACGGGTGGTGGTACGCTCTGCCACTTTTTCGCTTTTGTTTTCTGTGCCGGGTGCCGTGGGTGGGGGCTTGCTTGCTTCCGGCTTTTTTACACCTGGCCTGGGTGCAGTAGCTGGCTTCTTCTCTATGGCTTTGCCCTTAACTGGTTTTGAGGGAGTTGCCTTTGGCTTTGCCTCAGCTACAGGTTTAGCAATTTCTTTAACGATTTCTTCTTTAATGCCAACTACCTCTATGCGCACGCGTGCGATGCCGTTGCGTACCATATCTATCTGCGTAGCACCTGATAGTGACAAATCTAAAATCCGGTTGCTCTTAAATGGGCCGCGGTCGTTCACGCGCACGATTACAGACAGATCATTCTCCAGGTTCGTTACCTTCACTAGGCTGCCAAAGGGTAACTCGCGGTGTGCTGCTGTAAACGCGTGCATGTTGTACACCTCGCCACTGCTGGTGCGCTTGCCATGGAACCTGTCAGCATAGTATGAAGCATTGCCTTCAGCAGTGTAGCCTATCTGGCCCCACGCATTGCAGGCAAATAAAGTCACTGCTATAAAAACTACTATGCTTCTAAACATAACCTTACATGACATAACCTTACTTGGGCTAGGCAAAGTTAGGCTTGCATTTCAGGTGTAAACTGGGAAAGCCCATCTAAACTTTCACAGAACAGCATGCCTGAAAGCACACTTAGCAGTGGATTAGCTGGCAGTATTGTAATTTAGGAACATGTTAATTGTAGGTGCAGGCGGCCATGCCAAAGAAGTGTACGAGGTACTGCGCCTGCAGCACCCTGCCACCGAGATGGCGTTCTGGGATGAAGACCCCAGCCTGCCCAATCAAGTGCTAAACTGCCCCCTGCTACGCACCGATGCCGAAGCTGCAGAGTGGCTGGTGAACCACGACCTGCGCTTTGTGCTAGGGGTGGGTGGGCCGCGCACACGCCGCCTGCTTACAGAACGGATGGGTAAGCTGGGCGGACTGCCTACAGGCTGCCGCGCACCCAGCGCTATACTGGGCAGCTATGGTATAGAACTAGGTTCAGGTATAGACGTGATGCACCGCGTGCTGCTAACAACCCATGTAACAGTAGGCCGCGGCACGCTTATCAATGCGGGCTGCACGCTATCGCATGATGTGCAAGTAGGAAACTACTGTGAACTAGGTCCGGGCGCGCTGCTCACTGGAAGTGTACAAGTAGGAGATGAAACCCTAATTGGCGCGGGTGCTGTGGTGCTGCCAGGGGTGCACATCGGGCGGCGGGTTACGGTGGCCGCTGGCGCGGTAGTGACAAAGAACGTACACGACGGCGTTACTGTGATGGGTGTGCCTGCGCGGCCCAGCGTTGCTTGAATTGGTTTCATGGATGTGGTGAACATACCACGATAGGCCGCCCCTTTCTTCACAAAGGAGCGGCCTGATGCCCCGATAGTTCGGGTCGGGGATAAACCCCGCGCGGCCAAGTGTTGTAGACGCTACCCATGGGCACACTTCTCCCACCGTCAATCCTCGCCATTGACTTACCACGCAAGTGTACCGGTTGCCTGTTCAACATCAGGGCCTTAACTAGCCTGCGTGCTGGGATACTATGTGTTTCGGGTTTTGTTTACCTAACCTGAGAAAAGAAAAAATACGCCCGGGCGATTTAGAAAGCTTAAGAGAAAGAAACTGCCGGCCGGCTGGGTTTCGGGAAGGCTGCTAGTGGCTTGCGCTACCTGCAGCTTCTTATCACAATACTAAGGCGGCCCGTGTAGCGCTCGGCAGTTATACACGGGGGATAACTCTTGTTGTATATAGCTGGCTTACAATGGGTTATGTAAACGCCATGTTACGGGCCTGTTTGGGCTATCCCTAATTTTTTCCAAATACTGTCCGCGGCTTCGCCGCGTGCGCTCCAAGGCCGCGGGGCCATCGCCCGAGCTGCTCGGCTGGCCGAACTCGCCGCGAAGCGCGGCTCAGACAGCGCCCAGCCTGCGCTGCTTCGGGCTGGGACTTACTGCCGGGTGGTGAGGTGTTGATGATTTGTGAATGAAACTCTACCAGCCCTTCGGGCCACCTTCTCTTGGCAGATAAGGAGAGAGCGCCGCTGCGCAGCGGGATGCGGCTGGAGCCGCACGCATGCTAGGTAGGATTGTTTCCTAAATAGGAAACTCGTACTTTTGTAAAAACGTTTGTTACGTGACGGCTAAATTCAATGTTCAATTTCTTGAAGATGCGGCGGAGTTCCTTGATGCGCTTGAACCTAAAGACAGAGAGAAGGTGCTTTCCACGATACGTAAAGCCCAGATACTGAATGATAAGGAACTGTTTAAGAAACTGACAGAAGACATTTGGGAGTTCAGAACGTTATACAACAAGACCACTACAGGCTCTTTGCATTCTGGGACAAAACTGATAAAGCGAAGACCTTGGTAGTTGCTACGCATGGGCTTGTTAAGAAAACAGGTAAGACACCGCAGCGTGAGATTGAGAAAGCCGAACGATTACGCAAACTATATTTTGACTTAAAAGGATAAACAAATGAAGAAGCAACCCTTAAAAACATACACCCTAGAAGCGCTTACCGACAAACACATCGGGAAACGGGGAACCCAAAAGCGTGAAGCGTTTGAAAATGAACTGCGGCTAGATCTGCTGGGAAATGCCATTAAGCAGGCACGACAGGCACGCAACCTGACCCAGGCGGAACTGGGGCAGCTAATCGGGGTGCAGAAAGCGCAGATTTCTAAACTGGAGCACAGCCTGACCGATGCGCGTTTTGAAACCATTATCAAAGTTTTCAAAGCCCTGAATGCCAAGGTGAACTTTAATGTGGAATTGTTGAACCAAAAAGTGAAGTTGGTGTGAGGCGGGCTGGGTGTTATGCTGGAGCTAGCAAGCTAAAGGCTTCCCGCATGGGGGATAATCTTTTTCCCCAAGTCCAACCGAGCGTGTCGCTCGGTTGGACTTGGGGAAAAAGATTTCCAAATGATAATTCGTCGTCCACAAGCGGAAATACTATCAACTTCAAGCAAATGAACAATATGCTATCTTTTCTTAAAGTTCAAGTCAACAATGTTCAAGTCAAAATTTCTAAAAAGTAACCGCATATGAAGATCTTATTTTTTGCTTTCCTGCTGTTTGCTGTTGTTTTTTCTCCTTTTAGAGCAAAATCACAACTGCGCCATAAACTTCTTTTTTTTACCCTTAGCATGTGGGCAGTAAAGCCAGGGTATTCATATACAGTAAATCTATATGATTACAATACAAACTCTGATACGATTACTTTTGACTTTGAGCTTTTAGATACAGGTAGACGCACAATGGAAGGTACATTTATGAAGTCAGAAAGATCATTTGATCGAGTCATGTACTTTCACAAGAAGACAAAGAAGGTTTTTATTGAAGTCGTAGATAATCTTGGAAATAGAAAAAGTTTTAATTTATTCTTGACAAAAAAATTTAACTATGTATTTATTTCAGGTGGAACAAATGAAATTAGGATATTTAAGATTAGAGAAGATCAATACTTTGTTCAAGATTTCAAAATATATAGTTATTATGTTAACTTTATCAAATATATTGATTAGTAATTTAATATGAAGACCCGGTAGTGGATAATGCGTCAGTTTTGTTGTTTTGGGTGTAACTCTTTGATTTTCAAATCGTATTCAAAATTCAGCTTTCCTGAAACGGCTATTTCACAGGGTATAGATATCCCGTTTAACTAAAAGTAACGCAACCTTAGCTTTGTAACTATGTGGTGGTGCGGGTAGTGCATCACCTTTGTTGATGCAAACACCACCTATATCTTGGCACTATTGATAGGTAAAATCCCACTGGTTAGCCTTTGCCGAGCAAAGGCTAACCTTCCCCCCTTCTCAGGTAACCATACAGCTTCGCGAAAACCTCACCCTAGCCCACTCCTACATCCCGCTTAGTGGGACAGGTTGCGGAGCGGGAATACACCACCCCGACAAAGAGACGACCCATCGGTGTTTCGTTGCCACCCCGTCTAAAAACAGGAGGGGAGATTGCGCTGCATGCAGCATGGCGTGTACGCCTTACACGTTCACCTTGGCCTGCACCGTAGTAAACCGCTTCAGCACAAACTCAGGGTTGGTCAGGCTGGCATTGCCGCTGGGGTTGCCGCCCGTTACGTGAAAGTCTGAGAAGCCTGCATTCTGGTTTACATACGTACTGCCCGTCAGGTTAAACGCTACAGGTGTACTGGCATCTGCCATCACGGTAGCTATCATTTCCATGGTGGCCTCATCTGTGGTATAGGCGCCGCAGCTTATGGCACCATGTTCATGCGCGCTCTTCGACGCTAGCTGCAGGCTATGCTGTGTGTCATCCGTGGGAATGATAAATGCTATCGGCCCAAACATTTCCCGTTCGAATGTTTCCTTTGCGCTGGCGGGTAGCTCTATCAACATGGGGCTGGCTGAGCGTATGTTGGGAAATTCTGCATTTGCTATCGGCTGGCTTTCGAGCAAAACCTTGCCCCCTATCTTTTTCGCATCCACTACTCGCTGCTGCGTGGCCTCGCTCTGAATAGCCCCCAAGATGGCTGGCCCTGCCTTGGGGTGTGTAACCAGGCCCTTCACCGCATCCACGATGGCCTTCTCTACTTCTTCAAACGATACATGCTGGCCTGCTGCTTTGATGCCCGTTTTCGGGATGTAAAAATTTTGCGGTGCGGTACACATCTGTCCGCTGTATAGGCTTACACTGAACGCAACATTTTGCGCCATGGCGCCCAGGTCTGCCACGCTGTCTATGATCATGCTGTTTACACCTGCTTTTTCCGTAAACGTAATCTTGCCGGGCAAGGCTTCGATGTATCCGCCAAAGCTACTGCTGCCTGTAAAGTCAATGATTTTGATTGCAGGGTTTTCAGCCAGCTTTTTGGCTATCAGGTTGGGCTCAGCATCAGGTGCCAATATCACCACGTCTGCACTGAATCCATTCTCTACGAGTACCTCTTGCAGGAGCGCAACTACGATTGCAATCGGGTAGATGGCTTTTGGGTGCGGCTTCACAATAACTGGATTGCCTGTTATCAGACTGGCATATAGGCCTGGAACCGTATTCCAGATTGGGAAGGTTGCACAGCCGATGGCCAGGGAGAGCCCCTTGCCCACACTGGTAGAAAATTTTTCCAGTTTCAGGTTTACTTTTCCTGCAGGCTTCTCCCAGGTAAGCTTGCTAGGGAATCGCGTCTGCTCCTGGTAGCCTAGCGCGATTGCTTCCAGGGCGCGGTCTGCGGCGTGGGGGCCGCTGGCCTGAAAGCTCATCATATAGGCCTGGCCTGTGGTGTGCATGGTGCTGAAGGCCACCTCATAAAAGCTCTGCTTCATGCGCTCCAGGCTTTCCACCAAAATACCCGCACGGGTTTGCACATCGGTGCGCTTCCAGTCCGTCCAAGCAGCCTGGCTGGCAGCAATGTACTGGCTCACCTCTTTATACACCGGGTAACTGATGCCCAGCTTTTGCTGGGTATAGGGCGACTGCTCATCCGCTACCAGCCAGCTATCAGCACTTTGCTTGATCCTGTCAAATTTTTTCCCGAGTTGCGCTTCAAACCGCTGCTTTTGATCCGCCTCCGCCGTTTCGCCATACACCTGAGGCGAAGGCATTTCAGGATACTGCGCATAAAATTCGCGCTTGTGTAGCGCTTCTATTGCACGCTCTACGATTGCGCGGTGCTTTTCAAATAAAGGCAGGTTTTGGTTCTTCGGGGCGTAAACAGTCATAACAATATGGGTTCAATATGTTTTAGCAATCAGGGGCAGATGCAAAGCTAACACCTCACAGCATATCTATTCTATACCAGCACCCGCTAAAAGTGAGCCCTTAAAGCCTAAGGCAGCATGCCCGAGTAGTTCTCCATCACCAGCTCTTCGCGGCGTGTGTAGCTGTCAGTGCTCTTCTTGCTGTTGTCGTTGATGTTCAGTGAGGCATCGCAGTTCTGCGTAAACCAGAACTGCTCAAAACGCAGAATTTTGCCTATGCCAGGTGCATATACCTCATAAAAGTTTACGCGCACCGAGCGCAGAGCGGTACTGGTAAGGGCTTGCTGCACAAAAAGGCAGTTGGTGTAGGTGCGCCCTTGCACCGTAAAGGTGGTGTCCGTTCGGGTATAGCGAAATGCATAACCCCGCAAATCAACGATACCCTGGCAGCCTGACGTAAAAAGCGTGTTGAATGCATTGCCATCCCAGCGCTCACCCTGCACTATCGGGTACTTAAGCACTTGTGTGCGAACTCCTTGCTCATCGCGTTCCGCAGTCAAGCTGTTCGCTGCATGCAACCAGAGGCGTGGCATCTGGTAGTTGGGCATTGCAAGGTTGCTGCTGGAATCTGCAATGAGCCTATACCAAACCCTACCCGTGGCATCTGTGCTGGTGCCGTTTGTGGTTTCACGCCGTAGGTATTGTAGAACCTGCGGGATGGTAGCACTGTATAGGGTATCGTACACATGGTATATACGATACTTACCTTCAGCGATTGGGTAGTACTGCGCAAGGGGTGGGCTGATTTCTTCAGGTTTAAGCGCGCGCGTACATCCAGCCCAGCAACAAGCCGCTGCCAGCAATACACAAATAACAAAGGGCCGCAGTAAATAGATAGGCATAGTTGCAGCCAAATAATACAAGGGCTAAATTACGAAAGCCTTGTTGCTACTACACAAGCAGTATGCCAAATACCGCCCCCACTCTACTACAAATTGTAACTGGCGACATTACCAAGTTTCAGGTGGATGCAATTGTAAACGCGGCCAACAACAGCCTGCTGGGCGGTGGCGGGGTAGATGGCGCCATACACCGTGCAGCAGGGCCTGACCTGCTGGCCGAGTGCCGCAAACTAGGGGGCTGCCCCACGGGTTATGCACGAATTACGCGCGGCTACAATCTGCCTGCCCGCTATGTCATTCATACCGTCGGGCCCGTATGGGAAGGTGGCCATAAGAAGGAAGCGGAACTGCTCACAAGCTGTTACCGCAGCAGCCTGCAGCTTGCCGTGGCAAATAGCCTAGCCAGTATTGCCTTTACGAGCATCAGCACGGGGGCGTATGGCTACCCACTGCAACTGGCCGCTCCCGTTGCCATTGAAACGATTAGCCAGTTTCTGCACCGTGCTGCGCATTCGTTAGCTTCAGTTGTCATGGTATGCTTCAATGAGGAAACCGAAAAAGCCTACATGGCAGCCCTGGCCGCCTACTCCCTTCTAAATCAGGCTCCTGAAGGGGCCTAGTATTGGTCCGTACTGAGCAGTACCAGTGTGCATGCCCGCAGTGCTTCAATCCCATTTTGCTGCGCAAGTGCCTCAAATTCAGGGTTTTCAGTGCCTGGGTTGAATATGATCCTGCGTGGCTTTAAGCCTAGCAAAGCCTGGTAATAGCCGGGTTGCTTTTCCGCCCCTACATACAGTGTAATGGTATCAACCTGTGCCGTAAGGCCCAAAAAATCAGGCGCTATTGTATGGCCCTGCACCTGGCCCGGCTTTATGCCCACCAGGTAGATAGCGTGTCCGTTTGCTAGCAACTGGTTTGCGGCCTTGTAGGCGTAGCGTTCTGGGTTTGTGCTTGCACCCAGCACTACCGTAAGCGGTGCTGGTGTGGCAGGGTTTAGGGTTTCAGCTTTGGGTTTAGGTTGCATAGACCAGTAAAACGTAAGTAAGCCTTTATGGAGTAAAAAAGTGCAAAATTTTTAGTCTGCGGCTTTTGAGAGAAAATATTTGCTAGTTTCGCACCAATTTTAACTCAACTCTGCACACAATGAAAAAGATTTTCGGTTTTCTGCTGGTTGCTGGCCTGGCTTTCGGCGTAGTAGCATGCGGCGGCGCAAAGAAGGAAGAAGCAGCAAAGAAAGAAGAAGCTGCTGCTCCTGCTGACACTACCAAGAAAGAAGAAGCCAAGCAAGACGAAGCCAAGAAAGAAGAAGCTAAGCCTGCTCACTAAGCAGCTCAAGCTTCGGCTTTCTGGGCCTCCCTTGCGCCCAAGACTACAAACCCACCTTATGGTGGGTTTTTTATTGCGCATGTTTTCAGACAAGCGCTGGTGTTTTAGGGCCTAGCGCTTAAAGCCAAATGTGCTTTCCCGACTAGTTTTTCTCTTTCTCAGTGCTTTTGGTTTTGCCCTTCTTGGGTGTAATGGTCTCGCCAGCAGCAGGCTCCTCATTGGCTATTCGGCGCACAGTTGTTTCCGCCTTCGCAGCATCCATCTCTATGCGCACGGTATCGCCCTCTTTGAGCTCCATTTGTAGCAGCTCACTTGCTACCACATCCTCAATATATTTTTGCACGGCGCGGTTTAGCGGGCGGGCACCAAACTGCTGGTCAAATCCTTTTTCAGCAATGAATACCTTTGCATCATCCGCTATTTCCAGCTTATAGCCCAAGTCTTCTATGCGCTTGCTCACTTTAACAAGGGCGAGCTCCACAATCTGATCTATATGCTCTTTCTCTAGCGGGTGGAACATGATCACGTCATCTATCCGGTTGAGAAACTCCGGCCGGAACACTTTCTTAAGTGCGCCTTCCAGCGTGCCCTTCATGGCTTCAAAGCTGCGCACGGTTTTGGCGGTGGTAGTAAAGCCTACACCCGCACCAAAGTCTTTCAGTTCTCGGGCGCCCACGTTGCTGGTCATGATGATAACCGTATTGCGAAAGTCAACGCGCCTGCCCAGGCCATCGGTAAGGATGCCATCATCCAGCACCTGAAGCAATATATTGAACACATCCGGGTGTGCTTTCTCTATTTCATCCAGCAGGATTACGCTATAAGGCTTGCGGCGAACTTTCTCAGTAAGCTGGCCGCCTTCTTCGTAACCTACGTAGCCGGGAGGCGCACCAATGAGGCGGCTCACGCTGAACTTTTCCATGTATTCGCTCATGTCCACACGTATGAGCGAATCATCTCCTTCAAATAAATAATTAGCCAGTGCCTTCGCCAGCTCGGTTTTGCCTACACCCGTCTGTCCTAGAAAGATGAAGGTACCTATCGGTTTGGCGGGGTCTTTCAGGCCGGTGCGGCTTCGCTGAATGGCCTTCACCATTTTCTCTATCGCATCGTCCTGGCCAATGATGCGCTTCTTTAAGTCCTGCTTCATGTGCAGCAGGCGGGCGGCATCGCCTTCTGCAACTTTATTCACCGGTACGCCGGTCATCATCGCGACTACATTCGCCACATCTTCCTCGCTCACCACATAGCGTTTGCTCTTGGTTTCTTCTTCCCACGCTATCTTGGCCAGCTCCAGTTCTTCTATCAAGCGTTTTTCTTGGTCGCGCAGTTGGGCAGCTTCTTCATAACGCTGGCTTTTTACTACGCGGTTCTTCTGCTCTTTTATCTCCTCTATCTGCTTCTCCAGGTCCATTATATTCTTAGGCACATGTATGTTTGTGATGTGCACGCGGCTACCAGACTCGTCCAGCACGTCTATCGCTTTATCTGGAAAGTGCTTGTCTGTAATGTACCGCCCACTGTAGGTAACGCACGCCCGTATGGCTTCGTCAGTAAACGTTACGTTGTGGTGGTCTTCGTATTTGTCTTTAATGTTGTTCAGTATCTGTATCGTTTCATCTTGCGTTGTGGGCTCCACCATTATTTTCTGAAAGCGGCGTTCCAGCGCACCGTCTTTTTCTATGTGCTGGCGGTATTCATCTAGCGTGGTGGCACCTATACATTGTATCTCGCCGCGGGCCAGTGCTGGCTTAAACATATTGCTGGCATCCAGGCTTCCGCTCGCGCCGCCTGCGCCAACTATAGTATGCAGCTCGTCAATAAACAGTATCACGTCCGGGCTCTTTTCCAGTTCCGCCAGTACGGCCTTCATGCGTTCCTCAAACTGGCCGCGGTACTTGGTGCCTGCTACCAGGCTGGCTATGTCCAAGCTTACCACGCGCTTTCCAAACAATACCCTGCTCACTTTGCGCTGCACAATGCGCAGTGCCAAACCCTCAGCAATAGCCGTCTTGCCTACACCAGGTTCTCCTATCAGCACCGGATTGTTCTTCTTTCTGCGGCTAAGCACCTGCGCCACACGCTCTATTTCTTTGTCTCTGCCAATGATGGGGTCTAGCTTCCCGTCTTCTGCCATTTTGGTCAGGTCTCTGCCAAAATTATCCAGAACAGGAGTTTTGCTTTTCACATTCTTTTTGGGCTTTTCGCTTTGCGTGCCGCTCTCGCCCTGTTCCATAGGTTCGCTGGGAAGTGCCATTTTAATTCCGTCTCCGTTGGTTTCCATTTCCTGTCTTACTACTTCATACGTAACGCCAAAACGGCTAAGAATCTGTGCCGCGATATTGTCTTCGTCCCGCAGCAAGCTTAAAAGAAGGTGCTCTGTGCCTATCACGTCGCTCTTAAAGAGCTTGGCCTCCAGGTACGTAATCTTTAAAACTTTTTCAGCCTGCTTGGTGAGTGGGATGTTCCCAATGTTCACGTTGGTATTGGTTACGCGCACACTATCTTCAATCGCCTTGCGCAGTTTTTGCAAATCCACGCCCATGCTCACTAGTATTTTAATTGCCATGCCCTCGCCTTCACGTATCAGGCCCAGCAGCAGGTGTTCTGTGCCTATATAGTCATGGCCCAGCCGTAATGCCTCCTCTCGGCTGTAGGAGATGACATCGCGTACACGGTTTGAAAAATTAGCTTCCATTGTTGGCTTTCTGCGGTAGGCTGTTTGCTGTGGCGCTGGCTGTTAACGCTTTAGGCAAACCCTATATTTCTTAAAGTTAACGTAAACCCCTCACTTTTAGTTAATGCCCCACCGCAAACCTTACTACCTACTCAGTATCAGCAGTATCGCTGCTACCAAGATTAGGTTGAACAGTGCCAGCGGCAAGAACTTTTTCCAGCCAATGTCCATCAACTGGTTGTATTTGAAGCGTGGAAGTGTCCAGCGCACCCAGATGAAAACAAAAATGAAAAACAGCGTTTTAATGCTGAACCATGTTACACCATACAATATCTGTGCCCACGGGCCAATGCCTGCCATGTAGGCTTCACCTATGCCAAAAGGTGCCAGATACCCGCCCAGAAACAGCGCGCTAATCATGCCACTGCTTATGATTACGTGCATGTATTCTGCCACATAAAAGGCTCCAAACTTCATACTGCTGTATTCTGTGTGAAAGCCCGCTACCAGTTCCTGCTCAGCCTCGGCTAGGTCAAACGGGGCGCGGTTACATTCTGCAAAAGCACAGGTCACGAAAATTAAAAAGCCAAGTGGATTTACTACAATAAACCAAATGTTGCGCTGCGCTTCTACGATGGTGCTGGTGCGCAGATACTCTGAACCCTCTGGCGCGAAGTGGTTGCTGAGCAGAATAATGCTCACGATGCTGATGCCCATGGACAACTCGTAGCTTATCATCTGTGCGCTACTGCGCAGCCCGCCCAGTAAGGCAAACTTGCTGTTGCTGCTCCAGCCGCTTAAGGCTATGCCATACACACCTATACTGGTAACACCGAGCACATACAGTATGCCAATGTTTGCGTCAAATATCTGTACCCCTTTCGCAAAAGGGAGCATTGCCATGGCGCAGACTGCCAGCGTAACACTAATAACGGGTGCCAGAAAGTGTAGCAGCTTATTAGCCGAAGCTGGAACGATGTCCTCTTTCAGTATCAGCTTGAGTGCGTCCGCGGCAGGCTGTAGCAGGCCGAATGGACCTACGCGGTTTGGGCCTGATCGCTGTTGTATCCATGCAGAAACTTTACGCTCAGCATAGGTAGTATAAGCAGCAGCTGTAATCACTGATAGGATTACGATGCCAATGAGGATAAGGGTTCCGGCTACGTCCATAGCACAAAAATATCAAAAGCCGCATATATGGCACTGTTAATTAGCTGCTAAGGGGCTGAAATGCAAATTATTCTTTTGCGGTAGCGGCCGTCATCTGCTGCAGGATGTGGATAACCTGCCCTCCTTGGTTACACATGAGGTCCAGCATACTCAGGTTTGACACGAAAGGCCCAAACTGCTGAAAGTAACTAATGGGCAAAAACCCGCTTACTGGCTGCGCTGCGCGCCAGGGTGTGGGCACTGCCGCTTGCCAGTTCTCGTCGCTTTCTTCTATGGGTAGTGCCAGCCCAGCGTTGCGTATCAGCAGTGACAATGCCTGCAGGTTAAAATCCACCAAAAAAGTAGTGCGCTTCTGTAACAGTTCAATGATGTCAGGCCCAAAATGCGCGTAAAACGGCGAGCGTTGCAGCGTGGCCTCTACACTACGTGCAGCGCGCACGGGCCAGCTAGTATCAGCATAGCTAATACGGACATCGCGCAGCGCGGTATTCAGGCCGGGATGCACCGCAGGTAGCGTAATCACCTGCACGCGGCCAGCCCCCTTCAGGCAAAACTGATTCATGCCCACCTGCTTGCGGTACACACCCCCCATAGCCAGCTGAACCGCACCAGCATGTGCAGCCTGTGCAAACCAGCCCACGCTGGGCAGGCACTGCGGGGCAAGTAGTACGCTAGACAAGGCCGAGAAATAAAGCTGCTAATTTGCACACTTAAGCAGTACCCTCCCTTTGGACAAAGACTACGAAAGCACCTACCATGCGGTAGAAGAAAGGCACTGGTGGTTTCGCGCCCGCCGAGATTTCGTTTTTCAATTGCTGCAGCGCCACGATAAGCATGCACCCCTACTAGAGGTCGGCTGTAGCGGCGCGCCCCTCTTGCTCAGGTTGCGCCAAGCAGGCTTTACGCAGCTTAAAGGGATTGACATCAGCGTCGAAGGCATTGCACTTGCACACCAGCGGGGCTTCGTCACGGCCCAGGTGATGGATGCCGAACACACCACTTTTAGTACTGCTGCCTTTGCCTGCATTGTGGCATCTGATGTGCTAGAACATATTGCGAATGATGTATCCGCTCTGCGCGAGTGGCACCGCCTGCTACAGCCCGGTGGCAGGTTGTATGTATTTGTGCCCTCATTTATGTTTTTATGGAGCGGGCACGATGCCGTGAACCTGCACCAACGGCGCTACACTGCCGATGGCTTACGCAATGTACTACAGCAGGCGGGCTTTACTGTGCTGCGCACCAGCTACTGGAATTTTTTTCTATTTTTACCTATTGCTATACTACGCATCATTAAGCGCACGATTTCAAAAATGGAATTCAAGCCTATAGGCGACCTGCAGGCAGCGCACCCTGTAGTAAACAGCATACTCTATACCCTACTCAGGCTGGAAAATTTCCTGCTGCGTTTCCTGAATCTACCCTTCGGCATCAGTGTGTTTTGCGTGGCGCATAAGCCCGCTGCATAGAAAAAGTAAAGCCCCGATATCGGGGCTTTACTTTTTCTAAAACGCACTAGAAACTAGATGATCTTGAAACCAATCGTGGTCTGGAAGAAGCCGGTATTGGGTGCACCAAAGCTGCTCACACCACTCTTGCCCAGGTCATACAAAGCGGACAAGCCAATCTGGTAGCGCACATCCAACGTCACATTCCAAAGGTCTATGCCAGCTCCTGCTGTTACACCCCACTGTGCTGCTCTGATATAGTCTTTTGAGCTGGGTGCACTCTGGCCAGGGCCGGGGTTCACCAGGCCATCCAGGCCGCTTGAGCTCAGGTTCCACATGGCTACAGGCCCACCCATGATGCGCGCCTTGAGTATCTTCATGTTTGCAAACTGCCAACCCACCATGATAGGGATATCCAGATTGGTAGCCTGCACATTGTAGGTGCCATTTACTATGATACCGTTAGACCCTATTTGTGGCACGGCACTGTTGATGTCGAACTTCGTATTCTGCTGGCTGAAGAGCAGCTCCGGCTGAATAAGAAATCCGCCAAGCACAATGCGTGCAAAACCGCCGCCCACAAAACCTAAAGCTGTAGAGGGGCTAATGTTCTGGGTAGCGCTTGCCAGTGAGGTAGTGTTTAAGCCTACTTTAACGCCTACGTGCAGCGGCAGTTGTGCAGAAGCCGTAAGGCTGGTAGTGGCTAAAATCAAAAGCAGAAAAATCTGTTTTTTCATAATGCTGGGGTTTGGTGAATAGATACAGAAGAATGGAAAAAAGGTCTGCGGGTAGCAGCATGGCCTGTAGGCCACTTTGCCTGCCCCACGAATGGAGCGGAATATTACGCAATTTTGCAGTTACTGTAGCAGCGAGCATGTGTGGTGCCAGCCAAAAAGTATGTCCTTGGCTATGATGCGTATCAGCCAGCTTAAAAAACGTGCCAATTTGCCCTAAATCGTATGAAACCCACACCCCCACCCACCGATGACCCAACAAATACCCCAGATGTGGTAGGGGCAACGGATGCCGATGAAAGCCTAGATACGCTTGCGTTTACCGAAGCAGAGTTTGAAGCAGCTGATGTGGAAGCCCAGAAAGTAGAACGCGAGCCAGATATAAAAATTGATGGCATCGTAGCGATTGTAGGCAGGCCAAACGTAGGCAAGAGCACGCTGTTTAACAGGCTAATCGAAGAGCGCAAAGCGATTGTAGATGACCAGCCCGGCGTAACCCGCGACCGTAACTACGGCCTGGGCACCTGGAACGGGCGCATGTTCAGCCTGATAGATACCGGCGGCTACATCCCCGAATCGTCAGATGTATTTGATGCGGCCATACGCGAGCAGGTAGAGATTGCGCTGGCAGAAGCCGATGTCATAATATTTGTGGTAGATGTAATGGAAGGCCTCACGCCCTTCGATCAGGAGTTGCTGTCTATCATTCGCAAGGGCCAGCACGGCAATGTGCTGGTAGCAGCTAATAAAGCCGACAACTACAAACGCGAACTGCTGGCCGCCGAGTTTTACGCGCTGGGCCTGCAAGAAGTATTTGCCATTTCAGCCATGAGCGGCAGCGGTACGGGCGAACTGCTAGACCGCATGGTGGACCTGCTACCCGGGCACCCCGTGGCTGTGTTTGAGCCAGGCATACCCAAGCTCGCCATTGTAGGCAGGCCGAACGTAGGCAAGAGCAGTTTTGTAAATGCGCTTCTGGGCCGCAACAACAACATTGTTACCCCAATTGCCGGCACCACACGCGACAGCATCGCCACACGCTACAACGCATTTGGGTTGGACTTCTACCTGGTAGATACCGCAGGCCTGCGCCGCAAAGCGCGCGTGAAAGACAATGTGGAGTTCTACAGCACCCTGCGCACGCTACGCGCAATAGAGGAGTGTGACGTAGCACTGCTCATGCTAGACGGGCAGCAGGGCATCGAGGCGCAAGACCTATCCATACTCAGCACGCTGCAGCGGTTGCGCAAAGGCATAGTCATCCTTGTGAACAAGTGGGACCTCGTAGAAAAAACGGCAACCATAGACCGTGAGTACCGCAAACGGGTGGATGAGCGAATTGCACCTTTGAGCCACATACCCATCCTTTTTGTTTCGGCTACTGAGAAGACGCGATTGATTAAGGCTTTGCAGATGGCGCAGACGGTGTATGCTGATAAAAGGCGAACCGTGCCCACCCACAAGCTGAATAAAATCATGCTGCCACTCATCGTGCAAACGCCGCCTGCAAGCCAGCGCGGCCGCCTGGTGCGCATCAAGTTTGTGAGCCAGGCCAAAGATGCCCCCAGCCCTACGTTCCTCTTTTTCTGCAACGAGCCCCGCCTGGTGCAGGAAAACTACAAACGTTTTCTGGAGAATAAAATCCGCGAAAACTTCGGCTTCGATGGCTGGCCAATCAACATATACTTCAAAGAAAAATAGTTGCGGAACTTGGGGGAGGTTAAGCACTCCGCCTTGGTTAAGGGGGGGGCGAAATGCAAAGCCTTTCGAGGACGGGGTCTTAAGAAGGCTGCGCCCTAGTCCAGCTTATCCATTACTTCGGCAATCGGCGCGCGCACTTTGTAGTCCGGGTTGAAGTGCAGGAACTTGATTTTGCCATCGCGCCCGATAACCACGGTGGCGGGCACAGGCAGCGTGGGGCCGTTTGTTCCGTTGTGCTTTGCCATGTCAATGCCGTATCCGTTCATGCGCTTGATCACGTCTTCGCTCAGGGTAAACGTAACGCCGTAGGCATCCATCAGCTTGTGGTTTTCATCTGAAATGATGCTGTAGGTAAGCTTGTTCTTCTCAGCCATTTTTTGCGCGTTTTCCGTTGTCTCTGGTGTAATGGCTATCAGTGTGGCCTGCTTCTTGTCAAAGCGGCTCATGGAGTCTTGCAATGCGGCAGCATACTTGTTGCAAAAAGGGCACCACACACCACGGTAAAACGTAAGTATTACAGGCCCCTTTTTGAGCAAGGCTTGCAGGTTCACAGTTTTGCCGGCATGGTCTTTGGCTTCAATGGCGGGGGCGGTATCGCCTATTTTTAACCCAGTTGCTGTAGGTGCTGGTACAACCTGTGCCTGCAACAAGGTACATGCGAATAGCAACGGGATGAGATAGAATGTTACGCGGGTCATACGATTTGGCTTGTTTAGTTTTGCTCCAAAGGTTTCATAAAGGCAACTGCTCGTATGTCAGTTACCCGACGTGGTCAGCATGTGTGCTGCACTTAATTGCACGCGCAGTTAGTACTGTATCAAACTGCGCAACCTGGCAGCCAGCCGCTGCTGCGGCAAGAACTGCTTCTCCAGCTCGGGGTTGAAAGGCACAGGCGTATCCAGGCTAGCTACGCGCGCTACGGGTGCATCGAGCTGCTGGAACATTTCCTCAGCAATGCACGCGGCTATCTCAGCCCCGATGCCACCGGTGAGTGTGTCTTCATGCAGCACGAGCGCCTTGCCGGTTTTGCGCACGCTGGCATACACGGCTTCTTTGTCCCAGGGCAGCAGGCTGCGCAGGTCTATCACTTCTATGTTCGCTTCGTTTGCCAGTTCAGTGGCGGCTTGCAGCGCCCACTGCACCCCCATGCCGTAGGTTATGACCGTAGCATCTGCGCCCGGCCTCACTACAGCAGCCTGGCCAATAGGCACCTGGTAGTAGCCGCTGGGCACCTGCCCCGCTACGCTGCGGTACAGCATTTTATGTTCAAAGTACAGCACAGGATTGGGATCATCCAGCCCCGCAAGGAGCAGCCCCTTGGCATCAAAGGGGTTGCTGGGATATACTATCTTGAGCCCAGGCACATGGAAGAACCAGGCTTCGTTGCTCTGGCTATGAAACGGGCCAGCGGCTGAACCGGCCCCTGTAGGCATGCGCACCATAACGGGTACCGCGTGCTGCCAGCGGTAGTGTGTCTTGGCCAGGTTATTTACGATCTGGTTAAAGCCGCAGCTTACAAAGTCAGCAAACTGCATCTCGACCATGGCGCGGTAGCCGCCAAGTGTGAGGCCCATGCCACACGCGAGAATCGCACTCTCGCACAGCGGTGTATTGCGCACGCGCTCCTTGCCAAACTCTTCTACAAAGCCCTGTGTTATTTTGAATACACCACCGTACTCGGCAATGTCCTGGCCCATCAGTACAAGTTTGGGGTCCCGCCGCATGGCATGCTTGAGGCCATCCGAGATGGCATCTATGAAGCGCATCTCCTGCAGGTCGCGCATGTCTGGCTCTACTATCGGCGTAACACGTGGCGCATATACATCGGCCATCTCGCGTTGCAAGTCAGCAACCAAGGGTGCTTCAGCAAAACTGCGGTTTAGCCCGTCTTCTATATACGTCTTAAACTCTGCACGTATGGCCTGGGCTGATGCCTCTTTAAGTATGCCCTGTGAAATAAGAAACTTTTCATAGTTCGCTACAGGATCTTTTGCTGCCCAGGCATCTTGCAGGTCTTTGGGAACGTATTTGGTGCCACTGGCTTCCTCGTGGCCGCGCATCCGGAAGGTCATGCACTCCAGCAATACGGGCTTTCGGCTCATGCGCATTTTCCGGGCGATGGTACGCACGGCAGTATGCACCGCCAGCAGGTCATTGCCATCTACCTGCACCCCCTCTATGCCGAAGCCAATGGCTTTATCGATAAACTGTTTGCATCTGAACTGCTCTGTGCTGGGCGTGCTGAGGCCATAGCCATTATTCTCTACCAGAAAAATTACGGGCAAATCCCAAACTGCGGCGGTATTGATGGCCTCGTGAAAGTCGCCTTCTGACGCCCCTCCGTCACCTGAAAATGCTACAGCTATGTAATCGTCTTCGCTCAGGTTGCTGGCCAGTGCTACTCCATCGCCCACGCCGAGCATAGCGCCTAGGTGGGATATCATTCCAATCACGCGGTGCTCAGGTGAACCAAAATGAAAGGAGCGGTCTCTGCCTTTGGTAAAGCCGTTTGTGCCGCCCTGCCACTGCGTGAAGATCTGCCTGAAATCCATGCCTCTGCCGGTAAATACGCCCAGGTTTCTGTGAAGCGGAAAGATGAAATCTTTGGGCTTAAGTGCCTGGGTAACGCCCACTGATATTGCCTCCTGGCCGATGCCTGAGAACCACTTGCTGATGCGGTTTTGCCGCAGCAGAATGAGCATCTTTTCTTCAATCATCCGAGGCAGGAGGATAGCCCGGTATAACTCTAGCAACTCGGTGTCAGTGTATCCGGTACGGTCATATACCAGTGCACTCAGGGTACTGGGGTGGTCAGTTGCTATGATTTGCATATCAGTTTAGGCCTCAGCGTTTCGGTTTCTATTTCCAGCAAGGCTACAAAAATACGGCTTAAAAGCTGCGCTTGATAGCTCAGCACTGCTCACATCAAAGCACAAACGCCACACTGGGCAGCGCGGCGTTTTGAACTATTGTATTTAGACGCTATTTTGCTTTCTCAGCGGGTTTTTCGGCAGGCTTTTCTTCTGTTTTAGTCTGCTCCTTTTTTTCCTTGAGCTGGTTCAGGTCTGGCAGCTGGTTGGGATTATTTTCCATGCGCTGGTTTTCAATCTGCTGATTCATGCGGAGTGCGCCCCCTCCGGTGCTTTCCTTCTGTGTGCTGTATGTCACATTGATGAGCAGGGTAAGTACAACCATACCAGCAATGAGGTACCAGGTAGCCTTGACGGCAAAGTCAGCTGACTGGCGAGCACCCATTATCTGCGATGCCTGGGCGACCCCCTGAAAGCTGGTGTTGATGCCGCCGCCTTTGCTGTTCTGTATTACAACCAAAAGTACCAGCAAGAGGGCACAAATAACCAGAATGGTTACCAGTAAAATGATGATCCACATAGCGATAAGAAGCGCTTACTGCGTAAGGTTTTTAATTAGGGATGCAAAGTAACCGCTTTTCTCTGGGAATTTCAAGCTTAGCTGCTCATAAACCTGAATGGCTTTATCAGGCCTACCCTGCAAAATGTGTATCTGCGCAAGGGTTTCACTGATGGCTTCTCCCTCATTCTCACTGGCTTGTACAGCGGGATGTACGGGTTGTTCGGCCGCAGATGCCGGATTTTGCCGAACGGCTTCCAGATTAGATGCGATGGCAGATTCCAGTTTACTTATCTGTGCAAGCGCAATGTCAACCCTGCTATTGCTATCCTGGCTGGGTGCTGTGGCCACCGCCAAAGGTACTTCAAACCCCGAAACATGCGCAGCCTCTATGCTCACTGTAGCCGTTGAAGACATTGCACGTACGACCTGGTCCAAAAACTTTTGTTGAATTGCTTTCGCACTGACTTCTGGTATGACGGGCATGCCTCGGGTGCGCAATCGCTCAAGGTTCTCGCGGAAGTTGCTGATGCGTGCATCAAAGGCGTTAGGCTGTAGCACTACTTGGTCTGAAGCGACTGGCAAAGGGTAACCTGTGCTCATGGTTTGCTGTAGCTCTTCCAACTGCTCGGGCAGCGGTGAGTCTATTTCGACCGGTGCAGTTGCAGACAAAGGCTGCCTTACAACGGGCTTAGGCGCCGAAAACTCTCGCTCCACCCGCAGGAAAGATTCCTGCTCCATTAGGCTTTTCAGCTTGTTGGTGCCTTCTTCTGTGGCACCCTTTTCGGCCGTATCTGCTTTTGCAACTACCTGCTGCAGCTTGACAGGATCTTGCTTAAAGTACTTGAGCTGTTCCGGCTTCAGCACGATTTCTACCTGCAAATCATGGTGCTGGTAATCTATATGGGTAGTTACTGGTTGTGTGGCTGCTGGCCTTTCTACCTTTTTTTCTTCTTTGGCCAGTGGCGCCGATTGCACCTCGGGCTTTAGTTCGGGTTTGTGCTCAGGTTTAGGTTCAGGATGTTTTGCAACTGCCTCTTCCTGGACCGGTGCAACTTGCGTTTCAGGCACTTGCAGTTCCTTCGCTTTAGGATCAGCAGATAAGCGAACTTTACCTGCAACATCTAACAAAGGCCCAACGAACTTTCTAAACGTACTGTTACTGAGCTGGGCTGAAGGCTCAGGCGTTACTGATGCAACCTGCTTTTCTTGAATGGGTTTGGCTTCTGGTTGCGCCTCCTGCCTGGCTTGTGCTGGCTCTGGCACTGTCTTTTCAGCTGGCGCTTCCGTTTTGTGTTTCTTCTGTTCTGCAGCCAGGGTGTCATCCAGCCCTACAAAACGACGCAGTCCCCCGCCTGTATCCGTTGCTGATTTTTTAACAGGTGCAGGCTCACTGGCGGGCTGTGCAGCAGGCACTTCTGTGGCCGCGTCCACATTGGCCTTCACATCAGTGGCATCCTCTGCTTTGCCTTTACGTTCCAGGTGCAGGGTTTCACTTTTGCCATCAAACGCGGGCATCACAAACCGCATCATGCTATTTTTCTTAGCCTGGCGTTCCTCCTCACTCATGAAAGGATTGACAGCAAGCTGCCCAACCGTGATCTCATCGCCAGTGAGCACGGGCTTGGGTGGCGGCTCTATGGTCTTGGTGGGTTTGGCTGCTTCTGCATCAGGCGGAGTTTTAGGAACCTCCGTAGCAGACAGGGTGGATGCAGGGGTGGGTTTGTCCGGTGTGATATCTACCTGCAGTGTGGGGGGTACAGCCTCAAAACTGGGGCTCACGAACCGCTTCATTGAATTTTCCCCTTCAACAGCCGCCCTGGCTTTCTCAGCCTGCTGTTCCCTTTCCGTAGCCTTAAATTCAGTTCTGGTAGAAGTCAATCCCTGAACAGAGGTATCCAGCGGGGCAGATAGAGCACTATCCGTGATTACGTCTACCTGCAACGTAGGGGGTACGGGCTCAAAGCTGGGCGACACAAACCGGCTGAAGGAAGCAGAGCCTACATAACTACTTTCATCTTGCTTAGCCAGTGGCTTTATGGCTTCGGTAGCCACTTCTTTTTCTTTTACAGGTGCGGGCTGATGCTGGGGTATGGTTTCAGCTGGTTGTGTTTCAACTTTAGGCGCTACAGGATCAGCAACAGGTGCCCCCTCAAAACTAGGGCTCACGAACCGCTGCATAGAGCTTTGCCCCTCAAATTGCGGTTTTGGTTTGCTCTTCTCGCTAATCTCCAGCTTCAACTCTTCAGATGCTTTCTCAACCCGCTGCAGTACCATAGCCGAAGGTGGTTCGGCTGGTATAGGCGCTTCCTTCTTTGCTTTGGGTTGGGGCCTTGTGGCTGCCGCCGCCGGATCACCTGATGAGCGGAATGCGCGCATGTCGCCACCAACTAGCGGCTCAATACGGTCTCCCGTAGCGGTGCTGATAGCACTGGCCTCTATCACGGAAAGGTCAATAAACCGGCGCAGGCTATCAGTGCCGCCCAGTTTTTCACCCGCGATTCTTTCTCGTTTGGCTGGAGCAGGTGTTGGTGCAACGCTTGTAGTGGGTGCAGCCTCTGTTGGCAATGATTTAGCTTTATCTGCTAATACCTCCTGCTGTGCCGCTTGCTCCAGTGCTTTCACTTCCTCTTCGGTGCCCTGTAGCACATTCATTTTCACGAGCCTGGTGCGCAAGTCATCTAGCTGCTGCATTTCCACCTGTGTGGCATCAGGCTCTGCTGAGAGCATGGGTGCTGATGTCGAGGCTGACGCTTGTGTGGGCTTGCCCGCCTCATTGGCAGGTTGTGTTTTTGTTTCCTGCTCTCGTATCGCTTTGCCAGGATCATTGATTAGCGGAGAACCTGCATCCGTTTTTGGCGGAGATGCGCCATCGCCAATCTGTGAATGAATCAACTCAAGCAATGAGCGACGCAAACTGTCAAAACTGGCATCCTGCTCTGGTGAATTGAACCCCAAGCCCTGGTTAGGCTGTGTGCGCCGGCCCGCCGCCCTAGGCTGCTCTTCAGCAGCCTCTTTTATTTTCTCTACAGAAGCCTCGAGCTCTGTTTTGTTTTCAGCGGTTACTACTTGGGTTTTTACAACCGAATTTTCAGTAATCGGTTTAACATCATTTACCACAACCGTATTGGACACTTCCACCTTCTCCGCTTTAGGTTGGCTGGCGGGCTCTAGCTTCTTTACCTCAATGCTACCAGATGCCTTAGGTTCGGGCGCTTCTGCCTGTACTTGCGTATCGGTACTACCCAGCGCCGCTTCCGGCTTTTCTACTACAACCGCTGGCTTGGTCGCGGCCACAATCGTCTCGGATTTTACCCCTGATTTTGGTTCAGGCTTTGCTTCTATTTGTACCTGGGGCACGGGCGAGGCAGATAGGGGCTTGCCTTTGAATTGTGCCAATTCTTTTTTTACAGCGGCAGCTTTGCTTTGAATCATGCTGCTGCGCAGCATAAGCTTGGTCTGCAGGCCCTGGTCTATCGTGCCAGGCGCAGACGCAACTATAGGAGCAACAGAAGTGGCAGGCACTGGTGCAGGTGTAGTAGCAACAACGGGATTGGTCGCAGCCTTGTCGGGAGCTTTGTCAGGCGTTACACGCTCTATCTTAATGCTGCTTACGGGTTTTGCCTTGGGTTCAGGATTTTTCACCTCTCGTGCCGCAGATGGTTCCGGTTTGGGTTCCGGTTTGGGTTCTGCCTTTGGCTCCTGCCTGCTCTCTATTTTTGGTGAATCAACCTTAGGTGCGGGTTGGGGTGCGGGCTGTGTAATGGCTGGCCTAGCTTCTGTTTTCTGTTCGGTTTGAGCTGCTGACAGTTTTTCGGCTCCTTTTTCAGCTTTGGACGTTTGTGCATCAACTGGCTTATTGTGCTGCACGCGTGGCGCTTCTACCTGGCTTTTGAAAAGTGTGGCTACGCTGCTGGTGTTTACATGAAAGCGATCTTCGACATAGCCTGCAAATCGTCTTCTATCCTGTGCATAGAGCGCCGCAATCGTACGCAGGGTTTCACCATCGCTACTCTTCTGCTGCAATGCCTGCCTTGCCTCCACGAAATGCAATAGCGAGAAGTAAGGGTACTTCTTTTTCTGCTGGGCAAGCCATTTCAGCTCATCATTGCCGAGTGATGCTGAGCGTGCTTTACGAAAAATATTTAGCGGATTCACCTGATAATCAGCAAGAAACCAAACTTAAAACTATAGATAAAGCTGCATAGGCACAAGTAATTTTTTACCAATTCGAGAGCGCCTTGCTAAAAATGTCTTGCGAAAGCCGTTCGTTCAGGTCGGGAAGCAGCCGGGAAGATTCAATGGCACCCATGTTTTCATTGGCACCAAAATCGACGAACTGTGTAAACTCCTTGTCCCAGTTTTGGTCGGGATATTTGGTATTCTCAAAACGCACCTTGACAGTCATGGTGAGTCGGCTCAGTGCAGGCCTGTCCAGGCTGGTGGTGCCTGTGCCAGTACTCACGATTGCTGCCGGTGCGACATCGTACCTGGTTATTACCCCACTAAGCTGAAGGTCGCCATTGGTTTGGCGCAAACGCAGGCGGCTCTGCTGTATGAATTTATCTCGCACGGTCTCTGTAAGCAGCTGCGCTGCCTGTGGCTGAACAGTGGCTGCATTGTTAGAGAACTGCTCTACAGACAAAGTTTTTACATCTGGCTGTATGGATGAACCCGTAAAGGAATAAAAGCAGCCCTGCAGGCCCAGCATTGCTATAGCACAAACCGCTCTGGCGGTGTTCTTGAGCATAGGGCTAAACATCAGTTCTTGTCAAGTTCGTAACTTTTGATTTTGCGGTAGAGCGTACGCTCACTGATGCCCAGTTCTTGGGCCGCTTTTTTGCGGTTGTGGCCATACTTAGTAAGCGCCCTCGCAATAAGGTCTTTCTCCTTGCGTTCCAGGCTCAGTGATTCGTCCTGCACAGCAATTACGGCCTGTAGCGGTTCTATTGCATCTGCTGGATTGCCGCTATCGCTGCCTGCAGCAGGCAATACAAATTCGCGAAACTGCTGAGGCCGCTCAATATTGATGGGGGTTATTGGCGATTTCATTGCAGCCATCGTACCTGCAAAGCGGGGATCGGTGGCTGCGTTTGCTACATACAGCATTCGCTTGATTTCTGACATTTCGTTTTTCAGGTCAAACAAAATTTTCATGACAAACTCAGCATCAATACCAGTAGCAGCATTGCTGGCAGTGGCACCATTTTCGTGATCTTCAGTGCGTGCAGCGTGTGCAAGCAGCACCGGTAGCCGGCTTTCACGCAGGGGCAGATGCTCGGCCATGGTGGTGGCGGATACCAACGGTTGCGGCACGAGCACAGTGAGCTTTTCGGCAAAATTCTTAAGCTCGCGCACATTGCCGGGCCAGTGGTAGTCATACAGCATGCGGCGTGCCTCATCAGTAAGCTGGATAGCCTCACGGCCATAGCGCTCACCAAACTCTGCAGCAAAAAACCGAAAGAGCAATTCAATATCCGTACCTCGTTCGCGCAGCGGTGGGATGTAGATGGTTACTGTATTGAGGCGGAAGTAAAGGTCTTCACGAAACTTACCGTGGCGAATCTGGTCAATCAGATTTTTGTTGGTAGCACCTACTACACGTACATCCGTCTTCTGCACTTTGCTGCTGCCTACCCGCAGGAACTCGCCATTTTCCAGCACGCGAAGCAAACGGCTCTGGGTATAGAGCGGGGTTTCGGCGATTTCGTCCAGAAAAATCATTCCGCCATTTACTTCTTCAAAGTAGCCCTTGCGGCTTTCATACGCGCTGGTGAATGAGCCTTTCTCATGACCAAAAAGCTCACTGTCAATGGTGCCTTCGGGTATAGCACCGCAGTTTATCGCAATGAAAGGTTTGTGTTTGCGCGCACTGAGCTGGTGAATGATCTGGCTGAAGGCGTCTTTGCCACTGCCGTTTTCGCCCACTACAAGCACGGTAACCTCAGTGGGGGCTACCTGCATGGCAATGTCAATGGCGGTGTTCAGCTTGGGGCTGTCGCCAATAATGCCAAAGCGCCGTTTGATGTCTTGTCTGTTCATTTTAGGTTTTCCTAAACAAGATTTAAATATATCTTCTTACTGCTTGGGTATCAGTATTTCTGCTAATAACACATTGTACCCAGCTTAAGTTTTAGATCATCCTCTCACCCAGCAACGTAGCACTGGTAGCCCCAGTGATGCGCACCTGCACATAGGTACCCGGTGTGTAGTCTGTTTCGCCTTTCGGGAAGACTACCATTTTGTTTTGGTCGTTACGGCCGCAGTAATCTGAGCTGCTGCGCTTGCTGTCTCCCTCCACAAGTACCATTACCGTTTTGCTTACGTCTGCCAGGTTGCTGGCGCGGCTGTGGGTGTGCTGCAACGCAATGATCTCCTGCAGGCGGCGACTTTTTACCTCAGCGGGAACATCGTCCTGCATTTTTTTGGCGGCAGGCGTGCCTGGCCTCTCGCTGTAAGCAAATGTGTAGGCGTGATCGTAGCGTACGGCCTCCATCAGGCTTAGGGTATCCTGGTGTTCTGCTTCCGTTTCACTGCAGAAGCCGGTAATTATGTCCGTGCTGAGGGCGCAATCGGGCATGATTTCACGTATGCGTTGCACGCGTTGCAGGTACCACTCGCGGGTATAGCTGCGGTTCATGCGCTCTAGCACGGCGCTGTTACCACTCTGCACCGGCAGGTGTATAAACTTGCAAATGTTTGGATACCGCGCCATGGTGTGCAGCACTTCATCGGTAATGTCTTTGGGGTGGCTGGTGCTAAAGCGCACCCGCAGGTCAGGGCTTACTTGAGCCACGCGTTCCAGCAGCTCAGCAAACGTTACCCCCTCATTTTTGTAGCTATCTACATTCTGGCCTAAGAGGGTGACTTCTTTATAGCCCTGTGCCGCCAGTTCGGTAGCTTCTGCTATAATGCTTGATGCATCCCGGCTGCGTTCGCGCCCACGGGTGTAAGGCACCACGCAAAAGCTGCACATGTTATCGCAACCCCGCATGATGCTGATGAAGGCACTAACCCCATTGCTATTTAGGCGGATGGGGGCGATATCTGCATAGGTCTCTTCACGGCTCAGCAGCACGTTTACAGCTTTCTGGCCGCTCTCTACTTCTTCAATCAACTGTGGAAGGGCACGGTACGCATCAGGCCCAACGACCAGGTCAACGAGCTGTTCCTGCTCCAGTACTTTCTTTTTGAGCCTCTCGGCCATACATCCCATCACACCAATGATGAGCCTGGGGTTGCGCCGCTTGGCCTGCTTGAGGCTTTTCAGCCGATGCCAGATTTTTTCTTCGGCATTTTCGCGAATGGCGCAGGTGTTCAGCAGCACGAGGTCGGCAATATGTTCATCTCGTGTAAACCCATAGCCCATATCCGATAAGGTGCGGGCAATGATCTCAGTATCTGAGAAGTTCATCTGGCAACCGTACGTTTCAATGAAAGCACTGCCCCTGGTGCCCAATGCCTTTACTGGCCCTTCGTACGCAGTGCCTTGCTTCACCTCATCTATTGTTTTCTCAAAAGAAAGGGCAAGCGGCTCAGCGGTAACTGGTACTGGCTCAAACACTTTGCTGATGAACTGACTCATTGCGCTTCAATTTCAATATAACTTAACAGCCTCTGGCAAAGGCTAAAAGGCAACAAATATACGTCTTTTATAACATTTATGCCATTTTGGCAGAAGTGATTGGTTTTGACCCGCTTGCTCTGTACCCCATTTGTAATGTTGTAATTTGGGATCTTATAAAAGGTTTTAATGCAAAAGGAAACAAACAAGGACACACTCCCCGCCAAGCCAACTTCACCCCTGGCTGAAAAACCTGTGCAAGACCCGCCAGCCTATGGCATAACTCGTCTCGCTCCAGTCTCTTTTCGCAACCTATTTCAGCATGTCCAGGAGGATGGGCCGGCAGGCCTGGTAGTTTTTTTTGTGGCACTGCCCCTATGTTTGGGCATTGCCCTAGCGAGTGGTGCACCCTTGGAGGCAGGTATTATAGCAGGGGTGGTGGGGGGCATCGTGATTTCCTTTTTCAGTGGTTCGGAGCTCAGCGTGAGTGGGCCAGCGGCTGGCCTTGTCGTTATCGTTTCTGGGGCCATTACGCAACTGGGTGGGTTTAATGCCTTTCTGCCTGCTGTGCTGCTAGCTGGCGTTATTCAATTTGCATTTGGCTATGCACGCATGGGCACCGTAGTAAATTATGTGCCAAACAGTGTAATCAAAGGTATGCTAGCGGCTATTGGTTTGCTTATCATTTTAAAGCAGCTGCCACATGCGCTGGGGCGTGATGCTGACTACGAGGGGGATGAAAGTTTTTTAAACACCTCTGATGGTCTAAACACTTTTGAGGAGCTTTATATTGCTATCAAAACATTCTCACCTGAGGCGGTGGTAATCTCGGGACTGTCACTTACTGTGCTTCTGCTATGGGGTAAGTTGGGGTTCGTAAAGAAGAGTTTTTTACAATACATACCCGCTGCACTTATCGTGGTGGTTCTAGGCATTGCTGTCAATGAAATAGCTCGTGCTTCGTTTACCAACTTTTATCTTCGCCCCGAAGATGGGCACTTGGTGAGCTTACCCTCGAATGGTTTGCAGGGCCTCTTTACCTGGCCAGACTGGAGTTCGCTTTCAAACCCAGCTTTATACACGATAGCCATCACGCTCGCGATTGTGGCAAGCCTAGAAAGCCTGCTCAGCCTGGAGGCTACTGACAAGATGGATTCACAAAAGCGTATCAGCAATGGGAACCGTGAACTGCGTGCACAGGGAATTGGCAACTTTATTTGCGGGTTGCTCGGAGGGCTACCGGTGACTTCGGTTATCGTGCGCAGCTCAGCCAACGTGTATGCGGGTGCGCGTACGCGCTTGAGCTCTATTATTCATGGTGTATTACTTCTAGTATGTGTACTGAGCATTCCTTTCTTCCTCAATAAAATTCCACTTGCCAGCCTAGCTGCAATACTACTTGTTGTGGGTTACAAACTCACTGACATTAAGTTGCTTCGAGCTATGTTCAAGGAAGGGTGGGCACAGGCTGTACCCTTTTTTGCTACCATCCTCGCTATTGTATTGACAGACTTGCTCATTGGCATATTGATTGGTATTGCAGTGGGGTTATACTTTGTATTGCGTACACACCATACCCAAGCTGTAACCTTGGTAGCGGATGGCAGCCGCTATCTCATGCGGTTAAATAAAGATGTGAGCTTCCTAAACAAAACAGAACTAAAACGAAAATTAATGAATGTGCCAATGGACTCAACACTTGTAATAGATGCACATCGTGCCTTATTCATTGACCATGACATACGCGAAACCATTCAAGATTATCAGCTTTCTGCTAAGTATAACAATATAGAGGTAGAGCTGAAAGGTTTTAACAATTTTTTAAACCCACATATTGATTAATAAATCAGGGCGACTTTAACTTTTTATAAATAGCAAATAACTTTTATGGAAGCTCATAAGAAACTCTTGCTTGCCAATAAAGCCTGGGTGCAGGAAAAGCTGCAAATGCGCCCTGACTATTTCGCACGGATGAGCAACAGCCAGAGCCCAAATTTTCTATGGATTGGGTGTGCTGATAGCCGCGTACCCGCCGAAGAAATTACGGGCACAGAACCCGGTGAGCTATTTGTGCATCGCAATGTGGCAAACCTTGTGGTTCATACTGACCTGAACATGCTTACCGTGCTGCAGTACGCGGTGAATGTACTTAAAGTGGGGCACATCATTGTGTGTGGGCACTATGACTGTGGTGGCATACGTAGTGCCATGACCAACAGAGATTTTGGCTTAATCATAAATAAATGGTTACGTAATATTAAAGATGTTTACCGTGTGCACCGTAACGAGCTGAATGCTATACATGATCATGAGGACCGTCAAAGAAAATTGGTAGAGCTTAATGTAATCGAACAAATCAACCATTTGGCAGAAACTTCTATTGTACAAACGGCGTGGCACCAGCACCAGAAACCCTATCTTCATGGCTGGATTTATGATGTGCGTGTAGGCCTACTTAAAGAACTGATTACTACCAAGCCTAATGACCCCATTGATGAGTTGTATAGGTTTGATATGGATGAGCTAAGCACCTAACACTTTGGTATTCTCTTTATCAAGTACTCGCTGACTAAATAAAGCTTGCTTTTGAAACTACTATCTCGATGTTGCTATTCAGAACCACTATATTTTTCTTAGTGCCAACTTTACAGCTTGTGGGTCAGAGTATACGGGCCTCTGACGGAGCAACTTTTATACCCCTTCAAAGCAGCGGCTATGCAATGTCCGTCGGCTTTAGCGAGCGTAGTCTAGGCGTGAAAGGAACGCCTTACTTATTTGACAGTTGGCTGAAAGGCACGCTTACTGCCAGGGGTAGTGCAGGAGAACCTAAAGTGTATTCCGGGTTAACATTCAAGTTGAACCTTGAAAATCAATTCGTCTTCTGCATCCCGGAACATTCAAGAGACTCAATGGTAGTTACAGAAGCATCCATTCTGTATGTGGATGTACTCACACCTGTAGGTCAGCAACGTTATATCATGATACCGAATGCAGAACTGAAACCTGCGGGCCAACTTAACTCGGGTTATTTTCTGCACCGACTCTACTATGAAGGGAAAAACAAATTACTGGAATCTACGCAAAAGCGATTTATTGAAGTAAAGAATACTGGCGCGTATGCCCCAGAAACGCCAAGCTATTACCAGGAGAGCACAACCTTATGGCTACTGAAACCCAACGGTAGCCTGGTAAAAGTGAGCCTTAAAAAGGGGGCTGTTGCTCTGGTGTTCCCTGACAAACAAAAAGAGATTGAGCAGTATGTAAACCAAAACAAGCTAACCCTGAAAAAGCCAGAAGAGTGGGCGAAAGTTTTGGCCTACTATGAGGGGCTTTGAGAGAGTAAGTTATACCGTATTCCAAGTACAAACCTGAACGGTTGTAGCGGGGCATATACATAGCTGGTATCGAATGAAGCCCCAAAAGGATTTGCCGGATCTATTAGTGGGCTGGGCTGCGTATAGTTGAGGAGGTTTTTAATAGCTACATACACCTGCAATCCCCTACCCCAGTCTTTGCGTATTTGTACATTCTGAATGCTAAAGGCTGGTGAATTTTCTGGTCTTTCAAAGGGAGGGTCAAAACGTGGCAGCGCTATGGGGCCAGTAACCCTTCCCACATAGTCGAACGTGAGGCGTGGTTTTCGCCAAGTGTAGCTTAAGCTCCAGGTACCCATCCAATTTGGGATAAACAACACTGAGCGGGTTTCTTTACCCGTTCGCGTTTCCAGCGAACGGCGTGCATCCTGGTAGGTAGCCCCAAGTTCAACTGTAAGCGGGAATGCAAACGTGTGCTTCAGACTTAAGCTCAGCCCTTGTGTGATAATTGGATCGCTTAGGTTTTTATAAATAATCAGATTGGGGTCCGAGTCATAATCCGGAATGATTTTGTTGGTGAAATGATACCAGAAGGCTTCCGCAGTAAGGTTCAAAACACTTGTAGCTATAGCAATGGTTTGATCATAGCTGAAGAGTAAACTGTAGGCACGTTCCGGTTGCAATTTCTCTGCAAACACCACCTGGCGTGAACCTGTTAAAGCGGCATGGTCTTCAGTGAAGACATTAACCAGGCGAAATCCCGTTCCTGCGTTAAGCCTAAAGTTCGAAAGTGATGTGGGGCGATATTGAACTGCCCCTCTGGGAGAGGGCACCAGGCCATGTACAGCATGGTGGTCAATACGGATGCCAGCCAACAGTTTCCACTTTTCGGTCAATCGCCACTCTTCCTCTGCGAATAGCCCAGGTATAAACCGCACTTCCGCTGAAGCTGATGTAGCCGGGGAATTGTCTTTGTACAACTGATAACGCAGCGTGCCCCCGGTAAGTAAGGTGTGGCGCAAGCCGATAGGCTTGTTCCAGATAAAATTTGAAAATAAAATCTGTTGCATCGCCATATAGGGTGTGCTGCCGTAAAAGCTGTTCTGCTGATGCCAGTTAAAGCTGTAGTCTATCCTGAGGTCTTGTTTGCCTGGCAAGCTATACCTGCCCAGCACTTCTACTCTGCGGGTGTAAATGCTCTCTCCATACACAAGCGTGTCTCCTCTATTTTCAGGTGCCCATGCCATCTGCCCACCAAGTCTATCCTCCATATAGAGTTTAAATACAAGGTTCGTTTCTTTCCCTTCCGGTCTTACTAAACTGAATTTCGTAAACGCTGATAGTCGTGTTGCAGTTGGCACATCCATGAAGCCATCATCGTTCCAGTCCCATCTCTGGCTCAGGTGGTATCCGTTAAAGCTAAACAGTGCATGCCCCAACGGCTTACCTGTGGCGGAAAATTTTGTGGTTACCAGAGCATCCACATTGTGCTCGTTATGGGTGCTTGCGTAGTAGTGTAGCCCAACCCGAGGTGCCTCGCCTGCGTGTCGGGTAATCACGTTGATAATCCCGCCGATGGCTTCTGTACCATACAAAGTGCTGCTGGCACCCCGCGTAACTTCAATTCGCTCTATCAATTCATTGGATATTCCATACAAGCCATACACACTGCTCAGCGCACCCATTATGGGCATGCCATCAATGAGTGTGAGCGTGTAAGGCCCTTCCAGCCCATTTATCTGAATGCTGTTTGTTCCGCACACCCCACAAGCATTGTTAACATTTAAACCATTCATTGAAAGTAGTACATCGGGCAGGCTGTTTTCAATGTTTCGCTGCAAATAGGCTCTTGGGAACACCTCCACCTTAACGGGCGTCTGGCTGATATAGCTGCGCCTTAGGGTTCCTGTAATTACTACGGGTTCCTGAACAACTGCTTTGGCTGTGTCTGGCTCGGCGGGCTGAATAGCTGCACCCTGTGCAGCCAGACTTTGTGTAAAAAGTGAAAAGAAAACCAGAAATTGTGCTAGGTGTATAGCTGTTTGCTTCTTCACTTTGTTTGCCTATTGGCTTGCCTGTTATAATTTATAGTTAGCCGTAAACGAATTCAAAACTAATGTTCATTTTGTGGTTTACCTAGTATTAATATATAGGCAATCCTTTATATTTGTAGTATGCCAGCCAAACTTACCATAACTGAGGAGCACTACCTGAAAGCCATCTTTTTACTAGGTGAGAAGGAGGAACAGGTGCCCGTAAAAGCCCTGGCTGCTGAACTGGGGGCCAAACAACCCAGTGTACTGGAAATGCTGAAACGCTTAGAAGGCAAATCGCTGGTGCAATACCAGCCCTATCAGGGCATTAGTCTTACGCGTGAAGGCCGAAAGGCTGCCCTTAAAACACTTCGCATTCAGCGGTTGTGGGAAGTGTTTCTGGTAGAAAAACTAAAGATGAAGTGGGACGAGGTGCACGAAGCAACCGAAGAACTGGAGCATGTGCGCAGTGAAAAAGTGATTCACCTACTGGACGATTTTCTAGGCTACCCACAGACCGACCCACATGGCGACCCCATACCCGACGACAGGGGAGTACTGCATAAAAAGAAGAGCATTAGCCTAAGCGAAGCAGAAATTAAACATGCCTACGTTATGATTGGGGTAAGCGATCATTCAAAAGAATTTTTAAAGCACCTGGAAACGTTTAAGCTGAGTATTGGCGCACAGCTTACGGTACACAACCGGCTGCCTTACGACAATTCGCTGCAGGTACTCATTAGTGGCGCAGAGCAAATGCTGAGTCAACGTGTGGCAGAAAACATTTTAGTTGTACAAGAAAAGACAGGGAATGGATGAGTAAGCCAGTACACATGAATCCTTATCTACTGCGCACACTGGAACTGGCAGCACGAGGGGGCACAGCTGTAGCGCCTAACCCCCAAGTAGGCGCTGTGCTGGAAGCCGACAACAACATAGTTGCTGAAGGCTGGCACGCACAGTACGGTGGCCCGCATGCAGAAGTGGCCGCGCTGGCGCAAGTAGCGGATGCGGAACTGCTCAAAAAGGCAACGCTATATGTAGGCCTGGAGCCCTGCAACCACCATGGCAAAACGCCGCCCTGTGTAGATCTGATTCTTACGAAAGGAATAAGCAAAGTTGTGGTTGGCAGTACAGACCCCAACCCAAAAGCCAGTGGTGGCATCGCAAGGCTGCGTGCAGCGGGTGTAACGGTTGAGGTAAACAACAATCAAAACCCGTTCATCTGCTTAAACCGACATTTCTGGGTGAACCAAGTTCTACACCGACCATACATTACACTCAAGTGGGCTGAAACCGCCGATGGCAAACTGGGGGATTCGCAAACCAGGTTGCATATTTCGTCAGGGGAAGGGCTTGCATTTGGGCATTCGCTGCGAGCACAACACCAGGCTGTATTGGTAGGTAGAAAAACTGCTTTGCAAGATGACCCCAGCCTAACAACGCGCTACTATCCGGGCGCAAACCCTATTCGGCTAATCCTGGATAAGGCATTAAGCCTGCCCCCGCATCTGCAGGTATTAACTGACGGACACCCCACCTGGGTGCTGAATAACCTCCAGGACGAAAAACGTAACCACGTAAGTTATGTTCTGTTACAGGAAATGAATGTATTGAGCGATCTGCGAGTACTGTTGTATGAGCTTTACACCCGGCTGAATGTGGGGTCAATTTTGGTTGAGGGTGGTGCCATTACGCTTCAAAGTTTTATAGATGCGCAGTTGTTTGATGAGCTGTATGTGATTAGGAGCGACAGCAAAGCCCCTTTGGCTGATGTACAAGCCCCTAGGTTACCAACTGGTGTAAACCTGAAACCTATAACGCAAGCTGGCTCCGATTGGATTTTGGCTACTTTTGCGCCACGCATTTCCCAGTTCAATACTATTTATACGTGAAGAATATTCTGATTACGGGTGGAGCTGGCTTCATTGGCTCGCATGTGGTGCGGCGAATGGTGACGCACTATCCCCACTATCATATTTACAATTTGGACAATCTGACATATGCTGGCAACCTGCTAAGCCTAACAGATATAGAGCACGCGCCGAATTATAATTTTCTGAGAGCTGACATCTGCGACGAGGCCGTTATCAACGAACTATTTGTAAAGTACCATATTGATGGCGTTATACACCTGGCTGCAGAAAGCCATGTGGACCGATCTATACTAGACCCCCTCGCCTTTGTAAGAACCAATGTGCTGGGCACAGGCGTATTGCTTAATGCAGCACGCCAACACTGGAAAAACAAAAGCGGGACTTTGTTCTATCATGTCTCCACTGACGAGGTGTATGGCACGCTCGGGCCCAGCGGGTTCTTTACCGAAAGCACACCCTATGACCCGCATAGCCCGTACAGTGCGAGCAAGGCAGGCAGCGACCATCTGGTTCGGGCGTACGGCGACACATTTGGCCTGCCCTATGTAATGAGTAATTGCAGCAACAATTACGGGCCTTACCAGTTTCCTGAAAAACTGATACCGCTCATGATTATGAACCTGGTTGAGGGCAAGCCGCTACCTGTCTACGGTAAAGGGGAGAATGTACGCGACTGGCTGTGGGTAGAAGACCATGCCGCAGCTATTGATTTAATTTTTCATGCTGCCCTAGGCGACAGCAAGCATGGCGGGCAAACCTATAATATAGGTGGGAAGAATGAGTGGAAGAACATTGACCTGGTGCACATGCTATGTCGTGTTATGGATGAAGCCTTGAATCAACCTACTGGCAAGTGTGCCCAGCTAATTACCTTTGTTACTGATAGGCCTGGCCATGACCTTCGCTATGCCATAGACCCTGGAAAGCTGGAAAGGGAGCTGGGATGGGCGCCTTGTCTACAGTTTGAAGAAGGTCTGCATAAAACAGTAACTTGGTATCTGGCAAATGCAACTTGGATAGCTGGCGTGCGCAGTGGCGAATACCAACGCTACTACGAGGAGCAATATGGTGCCCGTTTAGAAGGATAACCCTGCGGTACATGTTGTATTTGCTACTATGCATCGCGCTAACTGCACTATTATTTTTACAGTTCAGGCTCCACCCGCAGTGGCGGATGCGAACCCTACAAGTAGTAGCAGTGAATTATGCGGTATGTGTGTTGTGTGGTTTAACGTATGAGCCTACTTGGGTAACTGAAGTTTGGGCTAACAAAGGGGTTTGGCTGTGGCTCGCAGCCCTTCAAGGCTTTATGTTTTTCAGCATTTTCTCCCTTACCGGCGTGGTTACGCAGCGTTTTGGGCTGGGTTATGCCTCGCTGGTAGCCAAAGTAAGCGTAGTTATTCCGCTACTAATTTCGGTGTATGTTTTCAACGAGCGGATGATACCTCTGCAATGGGCTGGTGTGGCCTTTGCCCTTATCGCAATAGCGCTGGTGCATATGCGTTTCTTGCAGAAGAACACTGTGCCCCTACCTGAGCTAATTCTATGGGGAAGCTTATTGTTTTTGGGTTCTGGCATAGTGGATACAAACTTTAAAGTGTACGATTCTTACTTTTCAAAAACCATTTCAGGGGTAGCATTTACAAGCAGCACCTTTGCATTTGCTGCATTTTTTGGGTTACTGTATATAAGCCTTCAGTTCTTGCGCGGCGGGGAAGTTTTTACGTGGCGAAATGTAGGAGGCGGCTTTTTGCTGGGCGTGCCCAACTTTTTCTCAGTACTTGCATTGGTCAAAGCGTTGCAGGTATTACCGGGCAGTACTTTCTATCCCATTAACAACATAGGGTTACTGGTAGTGGCCAATCTGATAGGCGTACTCTTCTTCCTTGAAAAGCCGGGATGGGCAGGGTGGACGGGGCTGGCATTAGCAGTTACTTCTATTGTTCTTATTCTTGCATAGCTATCGCTAGGCCACTGACAAAGAAAGCCCATCATGGTAAAATTTTTTGCATATCTGATACTTGTGTTTGCAGCAGCGTGTACTAGCCCCTGGGCGGACGTGAAACACCCTCTAGGGCAGGGGTGGCTGTATGCTGACTCACTTCAGGTGCCTTTTGCTGTGCAAGACACCTTGCAGAAAGCCCGCATCACTGTAGGCATAGAGGTGAATGATGACTATGCCTATAACAATCTATATATGCTGTTCACTGTGAAAACACCCACGGGTGCTGAGCAGCAGTCTCGTGTGCAATTGGTTCTGGCTGATTCTGCCGGCAACTGGTATGCAAACCGGCAGCTTAACGGCACTTATTATATGCGAACTGTGCTTAATCCGCAGGCTAGATTTTCACAAACTGGCAGATACACACTCGGGCTTAAACACTACATGCGGCCTGATACTGTGCAGGGCATTACGCAAGTTCAAATAAGGGTAGAGGCTGCAAACTAGCCTTTCAAAGCCTGGGCTACTTTCTCCACTGCCATGCCTCTGGAGCCTTTAAGTAGTACAAATTTTGCACCTGCCAATACATTTGAAGCTTGCACAACTGCTTCGCTAGTAGTTTCAAAGTGTATTTTATTGGTATGGCCAATGGCGTTGTAAGCAGCTATCATGAGGGGGCCAATGAGTACTGCCTGAACGTCCGGGTGTGCATCAAGCATTTTACCAATTGTGCTATGTTCCTGCTCGGCAGCCTCACCAAGCTCAAGCATATCGCCAAGCACTACACTCTTGTGCTTCATAGGTAGGCTAAACCAGTCTTCCAAGGCTGGTTGCAAGCTACTGGGGTTGGCATTGTAAGCGTCCATTACCAGCACACGGCCACCAGCTTGTATTATCTGGCTGCGGTTATTGTCCGGTACATATGCCGAGACAGCTTGAACGATTTCGTTTGGGGTACAACCCATGTGATGGCCCACTGCAGCAGCTGCCTCTATGTTTGACAGATTGTACGTGCCCCAGAGCCTTGACTTGCCCAGAACTTGCTGCTTTTCAGCTACTCCTACATTGCCGGCAAACCGCAGTTCGTATTGTAAGCCTTCAATATCAAACCCTGTAACCCTACCCCATACATATTGGCCTGGGCTGCCATATAGAATTTTACTATTGTATGTGAGGGCAGCCTGTTGTAGCCAAGCGTCGCGTTGGTTTATAAAAAGCACCCCACCCCTTGCCTGCACATCTTCAAACAGCTCAAGCTTGGTTTGTGCATTCTGTGCGAGGTTATCATAGCCGCCAATATGATCAAGCCCTATATTCGTGATTAGCGCATGCGTAGGCTGGGCAATCTCGCAGAGTTCAGCGATATCACCTGGCTGGTTATCCCCCAATTCAACAATGGCCACTTCATGTGCGGGCTTGAGCTGCAGCAAGGTTAAGGGTACACCAATGTGATTGTTCAGGTTACCTGGGGTGGCATATACAGTGAAGCGTGCAGCCAGCACTTGACGTAACAATTCTTTGGTTGTGGTTTTGCCATTGCTCCCGGTTATTGCGACAATGGGTTTGGCCCACACTTTGCGGTGGTGTGCGGCCAGGTTTTGCAGACTCAATAGTGCGTTCTGAACTACGATAACTTTAGCTGGCGGTGCATCTGGTATGGGTTCGTCTACAATAGCGTAGGCTGCGCCTGCTGTAAGCGCTGAGGCTGCAAATGCATTGCCGTTAAAGTGTGGGCCCCTCAGGGCAAAAAACAACTGTCCTTGCTTAATACTGCGTGTATCTGTGCATACACCCGTACTCGAAACAAACCTGGCATACAACTCGTCGGTATCCATGTAAGACTGATGCTGTGCAAAAGAAGAAAAATCTACTGATATCCAGTGGCATCAGTTGACTTTGGTTAATACAGAATGGAAATTGGCACAAGATACGGCTTAGGCAAACCTGACTTACTTTCAGCGCGCAGCGCATATCGTTATACTGACAAGATTTTTTTTTCGCAACGCTCAAGAAATTCATTTTATATCCGCAACCCTTATATTCGAAGCATGATACAACCTTACGCTGTGCACCCAATGCGCTCCGTCTTCAGCCCAACCACACCCCTGCTGCCGACGTTCTTGCACGAGGACGTAGTAGTTGGCTCCTACCTGCCTACTATAGCCTATCAAATGGCACCCGATTGTCTGTTTGATTCTGTGCTACTCGTAGGTAAGTATGCATTTACCCATAACGCATTTCCTCTGATTTCTGAATCCCTTTCAGGTGCCACACTAGCGAAGGTAAGCCTGGCAGGTGAAGAAGAAGAAGTGGATGAAGAGCTTGACGATGAGGATCTGGATGAGGAAGAAGATGAAGAGGATGATTTTGACGAAATTGAAGAGGATATAGACGAAGAAGACCTGGAGGGTCTTGAAGAAGAGTTTGAAGATGAGGAGTTTGATGAAGAAGAGGATGACGACCTGGACGATGATGACGATGACGATGACCTGGAGGAGGACATCGCAGAAGACGATGACCTCTAAATGAGTCATTTGACATGCGCTCCATTGAGTCGTGTGGCGCATTTATTGTAGTTTACCGTATGTTTACGGTTACAGTCTTAGGGACCAGTAGCGCTGTTCCTGCCTATGGCAGGTATCCTACATCTCAAATTGTAAATCATAACAGTAGGCTTTTTTTGCTGGATGCAGGTGAAGGGACGCAGTTTCAGTTGCAGCGGTACCACATACGCCTAAGGAACCTGGATGCCATTTTCATTTCGCATTTACACGGTGATCATGTGTATGGCCTTCCAGGTTTGCTCACCAGCTTAAGCATCTACGGCAGAACAGAACCTTTGGTGCTGATAGGCGTTCCAGGCGTGAAGGCCTACCTGGAACATCAGTTTGGGCTTAGTGAAACACGGTTGCTCTTTCCGCTAGAAATTAAAGAGATAGCGCAACCCCCTGCGGGTGAACGAATAAGTGCCTATGAAAACAAGTGGATAACTGTGTATGCAGTGCGCCTTCAGCACCGAGTGCCTACTGTGGGATATGTTTTTCAGGAAAAACCTAAAACGGGGCATCTGCTTGCTGATAAAGCACTGGCAGACGGCTTATCCAGGGAGTACTTTCATCTGCTAAAGGCCGGCAATGATGTTTCATTGCCCAGCGGTAAAACATTTCGTGCGGCAGACTATACCGGCGAACCGGATAAGCGTTATAGCTATGCTTACTGTACGGATACTGCATATTACCCGGAACTCATCCCTGCAATACGGGGTTGTACTGTGCTTTACCACGAAGCCACTTTTCTGCACGACCTTCAGACCCGAGCCACTGAAACCCGCCATAGCACCGCGACACAAGCAGCGCAAATGGCTAGCCAGGCAGGAGTGTCGCATTTGGTACTTGGCCATTATTCAGCACGCTACCCATCACCTGCACCCCTACTCGCTGAAGCACTTATGCATTTCGCCAATACAAGTCTGGCTGTGGAGGGACATGTGTATGCCATCCCTTTTAACGACGTAACGCCAGTTTTACATTCCTGATATGCACCCCAAAGCCCAAAGGCTCTTCATCATCTTGGGGGGCTTTTTCATCGCCAATGCAATACTGGCTGAGTTTATTGGCGCAAAGATTTTCTCAGTAGAAGGCACATTAGGCTTAACTCCATTAAACTGGAGCCTACTCGGAAATGAAAACCTGAGCCTGAACATGACTGCGGGTGTAATACTCTGGCCGATTGTATTTGTAATGTCTGATATCATCAATGAATACTTTGGCCGGCGTGGGGTAAGGCTTCTCTCTTACCTTACTGTAGGGCTCATCTTGTATGCATTTGTAATGGTTTCGGTTGCCATTTATGTAACACCCGCTGACTTTTGGCGATTCAAAGATACCCCAGGCGGGCGGCTCGACATGAACCTTGCATTTGGCTTTATATTCGGCCAGGGGCTCTGGATTATTGCGGGGAGTGTGGTGGCATTTCTAATCGGCCAATTGCTGGATGTAACAGTGTTTTACTACCTGAAACGCTATACTGGCAATACCCGCATTTGGATACGGGCTACGGGTAGTACCCTTGTTAGCCAGTTGGTAGATAGTTTTGTTGTGCTTTTCATAGCCTTTTACATTGGTAGTGGCTGGAAGTTGGAACTTGTGCTGGCTATAGGGTTAATTAATTATGCATATAAAGCCTTCATGGCACTGGCACTTACCCCTCTACTCTATTTGATACATGCGGGAATAGATGCCTATCTGGGCAGCGAGCTAAGCCAACAGATGATTCAAATCGCTACTTCGGGCGAGCTACAAGAAACGGTGCCCAAAAACTAGACCTTACCGTGGGGGTTTGCCGCCCTTTGGCCCCGGCCGGGGTGGGTTTCCGCTGTTTCTATTTCCAATTACTACGTTCTTCTTTTTAAACCGGCGGTCTCCCCTATCGTTAGCTTCTCGGGTTCTATCTGGCATGTACCGCTCATGAATGTTGCTTTGGCCCACAACGTCAACAAAATCAGGCGCTCTTTCTTTCTGGAGCACAGGCTCATCGCCAGCGGTAAGGCTGGGGGGGCGTATGCCTTGCTTATTGAGTTTAATAAATTCTATCACCTTATCCACACTTAACGCTGTCCAGTTGGCATCGCCGCTGTAGCTGAACCACATTGTTCGTTTAAATATGTCTGTCTTTTGCAGTTCTGCAGTTCCCAATTCCGTTTCCACAAAGCGCACCTGGGGTATGTCCTTTAGGGCATCCATGTAGGTGTCCAGCTCGTAATTCAGGCAACACTTGAGACGGCCGCACATGCCAGTGATCTTGGTGGGGTTTAGGCTGATATTCTGGTAGCGGGCTGCTTGTGTGTTCACCGTCTTAAAATCAGTAAGCCACGAACTGCAGCATAGCTCCCGCCCGCAACTACCCACACCCCCTACGATACCACTCTCCTGCCGAAGGCCAATCTGCCGCATCTCCACACGAATCTTAAACTCGTTTGCAATTTCCCTGATGAGTTGGCGAAAATCCACCCTCTGTTCAGCCGTGTAATAAAAGATTGCCTTGGTGCAATCGCCCTGGTATTCCACCTCGCTAAGTTTCATGTTCAGGTTCAGGGTTTGAATCATGGCCCGCGTGCGCACCAAGGTGGCCTGCTCTCGGCCACGTGCCTGCTCCAGCTTGGCCAGGTCCAGATCCGTGGCCAGCCGGTATATCTTAAGTACTTCCTCAGCCTTGACCTTTTTTTTCTTCATTTGCAGCTTTACCAGCTCCCCTCCCATCGTTACCATCCCCACGTCAAAACCACGTTCCGCCTCTACTGCCACGAAGTCTCCTGTTATCAAGTCAAGGGCATGAACGTTTTTATAAAAAACCTTGCGGGTAGTCTTAAAACGTACTTCAAATATGTTCTCAGCTTCTATATGGTCTGGTGGCAGCATATCGGCCAGCCAATCTGTTACGCCTAAACGGCTACACCCGGTAATACATCCTGTTCCGCAAGCCATGTTGTTTCACTACATTTTTAGATCCACAGCAAAATACATATTAAAACAGCGCCCTTATACTGCTATCGCCCCAGCAAGTGCTAAAACAAAGATACAAGTGTCGCATTGGCAGCAAGTGTTCCGCTGTACACTTCTTCTGCCGGGCCGATTAAAAATACCTCATCTTCCTCATTTCGGCAAACCACAAGCTTCCCTCCGGGAGTTTCAATGTCTTTTTCAAACACCTTTTGCTTTAACACTTGGCTTGCATATACTAGCGCACAGGCTGTTACACCAGTGCCGCAACTCAGGGTTTCATCTTCCACGCCACGTTCATACGTACGTACACTAAGCCTATCGAGCAGCATTTCTACGAAGTTTACGTTGGTGCCATGCGGTAAGAATTGCTGGCTATAACGAATGCGCCTCCCCTCAGCTAACACAGGGTAATCTTTCAAAACAACATCTTGGGCAGTATTCAGGAATTGCACGTAGTGGGGGCTGCCAGTGTTTACAAAAAAGGCATTGTCGCCCACTTTTTTAGTTTCGCTTTGAACACCCATTTTTAACTTTACTAGGCCAGCACTGACATTGTAGTAAGCAGTATGCACCCCGTCATACGCAAGGAAACGAGCCTGGGTTTGAATCATACCCAACTTGTGTGCAAACACTACTGCCGCCCGCCCGCCATTGCCACACATACTGCCCGGGTTACCGTCAGCATTGAAGTACACCATTTCAAAATCCAACCCCTCCGCATCTACTACTGCGTTTTGAATCAATATCAAGCCGTCCGCCCCGATGCCAAACTGGCGGTGGCAAAGCGTGGCATACAAATGCTGGCTGCTGCGTGGCCAGTGGCCCTGGCGGTTATCCACCAGTATGAAGTCATTGCCCGTAGCTTGGTACTTATAGAATTGGGGTTGCATGGTTCAGGATGCCGCCGCGTAATGTGTACATTTACTGAACGGCAGATGCCAGCGCAAATTACACCCAAGACGCAAACCATTAGCTAATTTTGCTGCTAAGATGAACCGCCGTGAACTAAAACCTGACTGGATAACAATAGGGCTTTTCTTGTTTTTTGTTCTCTTTGGCTGGATGAACATTTATGCTGCTAGTGTAAAGAATCCAGAAGTATCCATTTTTAATGTGGATTACAACTACGGGAAGCAGTTCATATGGGTAGTACTGTCTCTCATTCTGTTTATCGCAATTGTTTTTCTTGACAATAAACTGATTGAGTTCTTAAGCTACTCTGTTTACGGTAGCTGTATAGTACTGCTGGTTTTGGTCTTGGTCTTTGCGCGTGAGGTAAACGGCGCACGCGCCTGGCTTGACATTGGCCCATTTAAACTGCAGCCTGCTGAATTTGCCAAAGTGGGGGCGGCTATGGCGCTGGCTCAATACATGAGCCGTTTTAATTTTTCACTCAAAAAAGTAAGCGATCAGGTAACGGTTGCAGCCATCATTGTGTTCCCTGTTTTGCTTATTCTGTTTCAGCCTGATGCTGGGAGTGCACTGGTGTTTGCTGCTTTTACGCTCATGCTTTTTCGAGAAGGCATGGCACCCATAATACTGGTATTTGGCCTTGCTGCGGCAGTGCTAGCAGTGCTGGCCCTTGTGGTCAATACTTACATTCTGATAGCTGTAGTACTCATCATTGCGGTCATTGTATGGTGGTTCTTGTACAAGCGTCGCCAGCCCATTCTTAACCTTTTGGTAGCCATGGGCTTCTGTGGGCTGATACTGAGTGTTGATTTTGCTTTTAAGGAAATCCTCAAGCCTCACCAGCAAACCCGCATCATTGCCCTATTCAACCCTTACAGCGATCCATTGGGTACGGGTTGGAATATCACACAGAGCAAGGTAGCGATTGGTAGCGGGGGCTTTCTGGGCAAGGGCTTCCTGCGTGGCACCCAAACCAAATTTGATTTTGTGCCCCAACAGGATACGGATTTCATCTTCTGCACCATAGGTGAAGAGTGGGGCTGGGTGGGTAGCACAGTATTACTTGCGCTGTTCTTTGTTTTCATCTGGCGCCTTTTGCTCATGGCTGAAAACACACGTACTAGATATGGCAGGGTATTCGGCTACTGCGTCGCGGCAATCTTTTTCGTCCACATTGCTATCAATATTGGGATGGCAATTGGCATAGCACCTGTAATTGGTATCCCGCTTCCCTTTTTCAGTTACGGTGGCAGCAGCCTCATTGGGTTTACTGTATTGCTTGCAGTTTTGGTCAGCTTTCATGCTAACCGCGGAAATGTGCTGGGTGGTGGCCGCTATTAAGTCCGGCAATTCTTGATCCCTAGCGCATTAGCGTCAGGTTACCGCTTCGCCTAAAATCACGTCCTTCCAGCGTATAGAAGTACACACCTACTGGTGCTGGCCCCTCATTGGTAGTTCCATCCCAGGCTGCAGTAGGTGTAGTAGCTGTAAAAACTATCCGCCCGTTGCGGTCGAACACTGTAATGCGGTTCACACAAAAAACGCCCCTGCCTGTAAGTTGCAACACATCATTCACACCGTCTCCATTGGGGGTGAAAACATTGGGCATTCGCAATACCCGCAGGCTATCATTGGTATACGTTATGGCGCGTGTTGCCACCCGCACACACCCGCTACTGTCATTCAAAGTTAGTCTTACCGTATAGGTTCCGCTTGTGTTGTAATACTTGATCGGGTTAAACTCTGTGCTGGTGGTGCCGTCGCCAAAATCCCACGATACACTCTGTACAAATTGCGGGTCAAGCGAAAACCGCAAGTCTCCTGTACACTTATCTTCTTCATCTGAAAACTGAACGGGTGCTCTGTCTATTACAGTCAGCGTCCTTGTTACGCTATCAGCGCAGGCGCGGCCTGGATTCGTAATCAACTTTATGTTATAAGTGCCCTGTGAACCATAGGTATGCGAGGGGGTTGGCAACGTGCTGGTGCTACCATCACCAAAGCGCCACAAGTAGCTACCTGCATTGGTGCTATTGTTTGCAAAATCAACGCTACGCTGGCAGATGGCGGAGGGTATAACTACCTGCGCTACACTTTGTAGCGAGGCAAAAATGGGAACTGTTCTACTTGTAACACACACACTGTCAGAAGATGTTGTAAACCGTAAATCACGAACCTGCAGTATCACAGGATAGGTACCGTTGCTACCGTAGCTATGCGTTACAGAGCGACCCGTAGCAAAAGGGCTACCATCGCCAAAATTCCAATTGAAAAGTGTAGCATCAGGGTCTGTGGCAGTAAAAGCGACTGTACGATCACATCGGTTTGTGTCGGCTGTAAAGGCTGAGCTGGGTACTGGGGGCTGAAACACCCGTCGGGTTATACTGTCTCCACAGGTTACGTTTGTAAAGTTTGCAACCAGCCGCGCATTGTAAAAGCCTGGGGCTGGGTAGCGATACGTGGGGTTGCGTTGTGTGCTGGTCACGCCATTGCCAAAACGCCATAAATACGTGGTACCATTTGCAGTGGTATTGTTAAAAGGTATACCACTTCCACAGGCTGGCAGCGGGGCTGTAAAATTTGCGCTAGCTAACTGGTAAGCAGGGACGTCTCTTCCTAAAGTATCAGGGCAGCGACTGCCACTAGCGGTTAGGTGGATTCTATAAATGCCTGGAACTGCATACACCCTTGTGGGATTTGCAAGTGTACTTGTACTCCCATCTCCTAGATTCCATAAGTAGTTTGTAGCGTTAACACTCGTGTTGTTGAGGCTCACTGTACGGTTGCACGCTGTGTTTACAAAGGTGTAATTGGCCGAAGGTGTGGGCACCACTGTGACAGACTGGCTAGCACTTACGGCGCAAATAGAATCAGGGTTTGAATTTAGAATGACGGTAAGCGGCCCGGGTGTTACTGCGGCAGTATCTATGGCATTTGTACTCACCCTGCCACTGCTATAGTTAAATCGAAATAGTGCTGGGCCGGTAGATGTACGGTTCACAATGACTCTTCGGTTGCATGTGTCATACGTCAATGTAAAAGCTGCGTGTACAGCATTGCCCAAACGAACCTGTTGTTGCAGTATCTGGGTGCAAGCGCGGCTGGGGCTTAGGGCTGTGAGAATGGGAGTGTAGGGCTGAAAATTTGCGTAGGTATGGGTAGGTACAGCTGCAGTACTGGTACTGCCATCGCCAAAGTTCCACTGGTACCCGAGGCCCGCACCTGTAGTCGCATTGTTAAAGGTCACGGTTCTGGTTCCGCATTGCTGCAACCCGCCGCCACTCAGGTTAAAGGCTGGCAAGGGTGTGCTTTCAATTTGAACGGTAACCCGAGCAGTATCTCGCAGGTTACAGGCCAGGTTGTTGAATGCGACCATACGAAGTGTGTAGGTGCCTGGCGTAGTATACGTATGTACCTGAGCCGCATTGCTAATCGTATTCAGCAGGGGGCTGCCATCACCAAAGTCCCATTGATAGGTTTGCCCGTTGCGGCTGGTATTGTTAAATGTGATTGGAATGTTTGCACAGTTCACGATTTGCGGCTGTGTTACGCCGGCAAAGGTGGCCAGGGTGAGCTGCATGTCAAACTTAAACACGGCCAGGTTGCAATTGGGGCTATTGTTTAAACGGGACTGAACGCCGACTGTTGTTGGGAAAGCACTTGAGCCTGCACAGCCTGCACATACGGCCTGATATACCACCCCGTTCGGATCAAATCTGCTGGTTCCTCCATCTACATGTTCTCCTGAAGGGGGGCTAACGGCTCCAAAATAACTTCCATAAAAAATATTACTCAGGTCATTGTATAATACCGCCAAGTAGAAGTTGCTCCCATTCGTGGTAGGTTTTATGGCATCGGCTGTTACAGGTAAGCCCGCGATACTACCCGACCCTAAATTTCCACCCCATCCGCTTATGTATAAGTGTTGACAGAAATCAACAAGAAATGCTGTAATGCTGAGTTCGGGATTATCAGTGGTAGATGCTGTACCGATGCGTGTACTATATATAGGGCTCGTCAGCGTAGGCGGAAACTTTGTAATGAAAATACCGCCACCACTATTGCTATAGGTCGCATTCACGATTGGAAATGCACCTGCACATTGCCCTGCTACATATATGTTACTGCTGTTATCTGTTTGCACAATGTTTACTTGGTCAAAAGCGCCGGTGCCCACATAGGTAGACCGAATGAGTGATTGGCCGTCTCCCGACAGCAAGGATACAAAGCCATCAACAGTACCGCCCTGGTAGGTCTGCTGCCAGGTACCGCTACCCGTAGTACCTGGAAAATTGGTACTGCTAGTTCCACCCGCTACCGCTATTTGCCCATTGCGCAAAAGTTTAAGGCTATAGGCTGCATCACGGGCGCTGCCCCCCAGGTAGGTACTCCATAACAACTGTCCCATGTCGGCACGAAGTTTAAACACGCAGCCGTTTTGAACACCTCCACCCAAAGTAGGCTGTAATGCGCTAACTACAGGGAAATTGGTGCTGCGTGTACAACTGGCTATGAGTGCATTCCCAACATCATCCAATACAATTTCGCCGCGGGCATCGTCTGAATAAAATCGGTAGAGCGGGTTGACAGGTGGCGTATTAAGGAAGGGATTTTCTCTTGAATTAACCCCATCATCGCCAGAACCTCCCATGTAAGTACTGCCAAGTAATCGGGAGCCGTCAGCACTAAGTCGGGTCACAAACAAATCAACCCCTCCACTATAGGTTGTGCTGAATGCACTTGTAGTTGTCGGGAAGTTGGCACTGCGTGTCGTACCTAATACGTACAGTTCTAATGCGTTGTTAACTATCAGGCTGTGAGGCTGCTCATTACCTGAACCGCCCAAGTAGGTAGCCCATACGATTTGCCCGGCATTGTTATATTTTACTAAAGCAACATCACTGGCATAAAATGGGCCGTTTCCCCTGTCTAGAAAATTACCAAGGGCATCCTTCACTTCAATTCCTCCGGCCCATGTAGCCTGAAAAGCACCCGGTGTAACTGGAAAGCGACGGTTCTGCCCAGTGGGGTCAGGGTTTACCCGACTTTCAGTAGGTATGACTATCTCACTTACTAACCCGCCCCCATACGCATTGCCATTGGCATCGTAGGTAGCGGTAAAGCCCCAGTTGTCAGCAAAGGAACCTGTGTACGTAGAAAATATAAGTTGGGGGTCTATCACCAACGGTTTGCTAATGTCGTAATCTGGCGGTAAGTCGAAGCCAACGGTTTGATCTCCATACAGTTTATAGGTACAGTTTACGGCCTTGGGTAGGCCGCTCTCCATCACGGAATATGCAGCAGGTATGCTTTCTTGCACACGGCCTGCAGCAGTATTCAGTCTCAATATGTTGTCCTTCAGTTTTACGCGGCCCAGGCCCGCGTACTTTATGCGTATCTGCTTCGCATCAGCACGCGCATGAATTATGAAATCATATTTCAGCTTAATGCCATCTGCATAGAGCTTCATGTCCACGCCAGGGTACACGCCTGTGTAGGTGACAGTTTGAAAGGCTTGGGCACCAACTGCCCACTTCTGCGGGTCGCTACCATTGATATAGTTTATGGAATGGCTAAGGGGTGATGAGGGTAGCGCAGCTGGCGCAACCGCGCCACCTTGCAACTCCATGATGTAGTAATGGCCCTTAACTGCCTGGTTTGTTTGTGTGTGTCTGGCTTCATGCACAGCCACAACGTCTTTGGGGTCCAGCCAGAAAAAATGAAGTTTGTTTCCTTCTACATAGAGCTTGCCTCCCCCAGGCAGGTCTGCCCTATAATCAATGCCTTCAGGCCACTGGCCCTTGTTCTCAGTGAAAAATATGCCTCCAGGCATTGCAAGTGCCGGCTGGTTTGAAACCGCAGCTTGCTGGGCCGTAAGCCTGTTACAAACGAATAAAACGCCTAAACCCCAAAACAGCAATAACCCTGTACGCACTATGCTAATATATTGAGACTTTTCAGCAAGCAATTTACTATAAAGCCAGGAAGCCACCATATTCTTAAACAATTACGAATCAATGAGATAGATATAGTTTACACAGAGTTAATCTCCATTTTCAATAGTATTTGAAACGTTAGAGCGCTGCGGCGGGGCTTTTTGGTAATTTTGCAGGCTCATAGAGTTACTAGAAAAATTTGCTCTAGCTCTGCTTTCCTACTTACCTCATTAAAAACATGACTACCAGCCAAACCCAAGTGTTGCCGTTCAAAGTAAAAGATATTACCCTGGCCGAATGGGGCCGTAAAGAAATTCATCTGGCTGAAGCAGAAATGCCAGGCCTTATGTCACTACGTGCTACACACGGCAAAGCTAAACCACTGGCCGGTGCGCGTATTGCTGGCTGCCTGCACATGACTATACAAACCGCTGTACTGATAGAGACGCTTGTAGAACTTGGAGCAGAAGTGCAGTGGAGTTCATGTAACATTTTCAGCACACAAGACCATGCCGCTGCGGCAATCGCAAAAGCAGGCATACCTGTTTATGCATGGAAAGGCATGAACGAGCAGGAGTTCGACTGGTGCATAGAGCAAACGCTATACTTTGGCCCTAACCGTCAGCCTTTGAATATGATTCTGGATGATGGCGGAGACCTCACCAACATGGTGTTGGATCGTTTCCCAGAGCTGGTAAAAGACATTCGCGGCATTAGCGAAGAAACTACAACTGGCGTATTGCGGCTGTACGAGCGTATGAAAAAGGGTACTTTACCCCTACCTGCCATTAACATTAACGACAGTGTAACCAAGAGCAAGTTTGATAACAAGTATGGTTGCCGCGAGAGCTGTGTAGATGCCATCCGGCGTGCGACCGATGTTATGATTGCTGGCAAGGTAGCCGTAGTGGCTGGCTTTGGTGATGTAGGCAAAGGCAGTGCCGAGAGCCTGAAGAAAAATGGTGCCCGCGTTATTGTAACAGAGATTGACCCTATCTGCGCACTACAAGCCGCAATGGAAGGTTACGAGGTTCGCAAAATGGATGATGCCATAAAAATTGCGGATATCATTGTTACTGCAACGGGTTGCAAAGACATCCTGGTAGGCAAACACTTCAAGTTAATGAAAGACAAAGCCATTGTTGGGAACATTGGGCACTTTGACAATGAGATTGATATGGCCTGGCTCAATAAAAATTATGGCCAAACCAAAGACACTATTAAACCCCAGGTAGACAAGTTTACTGTAGATGGCAAAGAAATCATTGTTTTAAGCGAAGGGCGCCTGATGAACCTGGGCAATGCAATGGGCCACCCAAGCTTTGTAATGAGCAATAGCTTTACAAACCAGACGCTTGCTCAACTAGAGCTGTGGATAAAACACGGTCAGTACGAAAACAAGGTTTACACACTACCCAAACAACTGGACGAAGAAGTGGCTCGCCTACACCTGGCTCACATCGGGGTAGAGATTGATACACTCAGCGATGACCAGGCTAGCTACCTTGGAGTTTCTTCCAAAGGGCCATTTAAAAGCGAAATGTACCGGTACTAGAGTATAAAGCCCAATGGTATTTCAATACAGCCCCGTACATACGGGGCTTTTTTATTTATCAATCGTTACAATCTATCAGCAACAGCTTTCTCGTAGAGGGCTTCTAGTTTTTTGATATGCACCTTGATAGTGAAATCTTCGGGCACAGCATTCTTGGCATTGTCTGAAATATGTTTCCTTAGTTCGGGGTCTCCTAATAGTGTGATCATCCCCTGGTATATAGACTCAGAACTCTGATAGTCGGATATGTAGCAGTCACGCAAATGTTCCACCATACCGGGGACGACTCCAGACAGTGTGAAAATACTAGGAACACCAGATGGCAAAGCTTCAGTGTAAACCCCGCCTGTATTTTCCACATACTCATCTATCGGGACGTGCACAAATAGGTCGAAAATACCATATAGGCCGGTATTGCGTCTTTCAAAATGAATGGCCTTCCAGCTTCCTTCTGGCAACTCCTTTAACAGCACTCTTATTTCCTTTTCATAGCCCCCATGTGCATTAAAGAGAAGCAAAAGTGCGTCTGGATACTTCTCCAGCAAGCGCTTGAATGCTGGAATGATGAACTGGATTCCCTTCCAGTCTACCCACCTGGAAATTACACCTACAACCGGGTGCTTCCCTTCAGAATTGTAAAGGTTTCTTAAATCTGAAACCTCTTGCGCCGGTGGGTTTCGAAAAGCGTCTAGATCATAAGGTGGATACAATAAACTTACTTTTTCAGCCTTCACTTTTTCCCACTTTGTTACGATTCTATAAGTTACGTTGCCTGGAGTGATAATGTGGGTAGCAAGTCTATTAATCAATTTATCATACTTTAATCCCTTTGGGTGTTCACGGTGATGTGTGTTTGCATGCCACCTGGTAAAGATACGGACAGGCACTCCAGCCAGCCAGCCAGCAACTTGCCCTGTGTACGTAGCATCAATCATGTGGGTATGTATAATGTGTGGCCGCTTTAACAGAAAAAGCTTAAGCAGTTTAAATGTAGTTTTCAGAGCGTCCTGCTTCCCATGATACACCCAGTTCTCGACAGGAATACCAATACTTTGTAAGTATTCTCCAAAATAGCTTATCTTTTTGTTTAACAATATTACTTTAATATCAAAGGTTGACTTGTTCAGGTAACGCATCGTGAGTTCAAACATCTGCAAGCGATCAAAGTCGGAAAGCACCCACACAACTTTGATTTTAGTAGAACGCATCAAAATGGAATTAAAAATACAGTTGCTGCGGATGATAGCATCACAAAACACTCCAGGCAGTACCCTCGGCACCATCGTGCAGTAAAATTCCTTTTTCTTTAAGCTTGTCACGTATGCCGTCAGCCATAACAAAATTGCGCTCCGCCCGTGCTTGCTGCCGCATCTCTATCAATATCTTCATCGCACCATCCATAAACTGATTGTCATTATCGGTTTCTGCCTCCAAGCCTAGCACATCATGCACAAATGCATGAAGTAAGGCTGAGAGTAACCCCAAATCCTCTGCATTAATTTTTACCTGTTGCTGCTCTAAAGCATGCACGGTCCGTACGGCTTCAAAAAGCTCGGCAAGCGCTACGGCTGTGTTCATGTCATCATTCATAGCAGCTTGAAGCTTGTCCTTAATTTCACTCACTCGCACAGTGCTGGCTACACTGGGTTTTACACGCTTCAAAGCCTCAAGCCCATGCATAAGCCGTTTGAATGCCTTCTCAGCTGCTTGCAGGGCTTCATTGCTAAAGTCCAACGTACTACGGTAATGCCCCTGTAGCATGAAGAATCGAATGGTCATGGGGCTGTAGGCTTGCGTAAGCATCTCGTGGCACCCCAAGAAAAACTCTTCCAGCGTGATGAAGTTGCCCAGGCTCTTACCCATCTTCTGGCCATGAATGGTAATCATGTTGTTATGCAGCCAGTACCGGGCTTCATTCCCAGGTGCTCTACTAGTAGCATGTTGGCAGGCATTGGCTTGCGCTATCTCAGCCTCGTGATGTGGGAACATCAGGTCAAGCCCACCGCCATGAATGTCAAATTGCTCGCCCAAATACTGCGTGCTCATCGCACTACACTCCAGGTGCCAGCCCGGAAAACCCTCACCCCATGGGCTTTGCCAACGCATGATGTGCTCAGGTGCAGCTTTTTTCCATAGCGCAAAATCATGTGGGCTGCGCTTCTCGCTCTGGCCATCCAGGTCGCGGTAGCCCTGAACTAGCTCTTCTAAATTTTCTCTACCTGATAGCTTACCATAAGGGTAGTGTTTTCGGTAAGCTTCAACATCAAAATACACAGAACCATTGGCCTCATAAGCAAACCCTTTCTTCAGTATCTCCGTTATCATGGCTAGTTGCTGCGGGATATGGCCAGAGGCGCGTGGCTCTATGCTGGGCTTCAATAAATTAAGCTGGTCTAGAAAGGCATGATATCGATTTGTGTAGTACTGTGCCACTTCCATGGGCTCCAGTTGCTCCAGGCGCGCTTTCTTTGCGATTTTATCTTCGCCTTCGTCTGAATCATTTTCCAGATGGCCTACATCTGTTATGTTTCGAACGTAGCGTACGCGATACCCTAAGTATTTTAGATAACGAAAGAGAATATCGAAAGAGATGGCGGAGCGGGCGTGGCCCAAGTGTGGATCCCCGTAAACCGTAGGCCCACACACATACATGCCAACAAATGGAGGATGTAGAGGTTCAAAAAGTTCTTTACTTCGGCTAAAGGTATTGTACAGGTGTAGCTGGTTCATGAAGGGGTAAAATTCGTAAACCTATGGCGCATTTCCCACCCACTAACTGAGGTTCTTTGGTTTGCAATGCGGGGCTAGCAATAAACCCTAAGCCAAATCGTTTTAGAGCCAATTCAACGGCATAAAAGTGGTAAATTTGTCAAATTTTTAAAGTTCTTTTCTTAGCAGCATGCCCAAGCCAGTCGCACGTACTATTCGCCCAGCTCTTACTTACGACGATGTATTGCTGCTGCCAGCAGCGAGCAGCATACTACCTCGCGACGTAGACGTTAGCACACAGCTTACTACCGACCTGCGGCTTAATATACCCATAGTGAGCGCAGCGATGGATACTGTCACTGAGTTTGAAATGGCAATAGCTATGGCTTCTGAAGGTGGTATTGGCATACTCCATAAAAACATGCCCTTTGAGCGTCAGGCCGAGCAGGTGCGTCGTGTAAAGCGCTATGTAAGTGGACTGATAGTGGACCCTCTTACGTTAGAGCCTGAGCACACTCTTTTTGATGCGTTCAAGCTGATGGCCGATAACCGAATTGGCGGCATACCCATCGTAGATAACAAAAGAAAACTAGTAGGCATACTTACCAATCGCGATATACGCTTTCATACACCTAGCAAGAAGCCTATACGGGAGATAATGACAAGTGAACACCTTATCACTGTACCCGAAGGTACCAAACTGGAAGACGCGGAAGCCGTATTGCGGCAACGTAAAGTAGAGAAGCTACCCGTTGTGGATAAAGAGGGCCGCCTGGTGGGGCTGATTACTTACAAGGATATACTAAAACGTAAGGACTTTCCTAACGCTGCCAAAGACGAACTGGGCCGCCTGCGCGTAGGTGCCGCTGTGGGAGTTACACCTGATACGCACGATAGAGTGGAAGCCCTGATTAAAGCAGGGGTAGATGTTATAGCAATTGACACAGCCCACGGCCATAGCCTGGGAGTTTTGAACATGGTAAAGGAAATTAGGAAACGAAACAAAAGCTTGCAGTTGATAGCGGGAAATGTGGCTACCCGTGAAGGCACCGAGGCCCTCATCAAAGCTAGTGTGAATGCAGTTAAGGTAGGCGTTGGCCCGGGCAGTATTTGCACCACGCGTATCGTTTCGGGTGTAGGTGTGCCACAGCTTACAGCCATCATGGATGCATATGAAGCTGCTGCAAAAAAAGGCATCCCAATTATTGCCGATGGTGGAATCAAATACAGCGGAGATGTAACCAAAGCACTAGCCGCAGGTGCAGATACCATCATGGCAGGCAACCTGTTTGCAGGTACAGATGAGAGCCCTGGAGAAACTATATTGTATGAGAGCCGCAAGTTTAAAAGCTACCGTGGCATGGGAAGTGTTGAAGCCATGCAGGAAGGAAGCAAAGACCGGTACTTCCAGGATGTGGAAGATGATATACGCAAACTGGTACCAGAAGGCATTGTAGGCCGAGTGCCCTATAAAGGCAAAGTCGGCGAGGTAGTGTATCAACTGGTGGGGGGCGTGCGTGCAGGCATGGGATACTGTGGCGCTGCAAACCTGGTTGCATTGAAACAGGCGCAAATGGTACAGATAACCGGCGCAGGCCTGCGCGAAAGCCATGCCCACAATGTGCACATCACGCAGGAAGCACCAAACTATAGCGCTAATTAATTTTAGTGCGGCTTGGGTCCTATGCCGTTCCCATCCTCGCAAGCTTGCTCAAACACTGACTATTGGCATTGACCAGGTCAAATACTGAAAATACATACTTACGGGCATGCCGCTTTTGGTATTTTTACCCTGCTTACGCCAGCCACCTGCGTAACAGAACTCCCTCGTGAACGAGAAAGTACTTGATACCCTCATGTTGCTCTTTGCATTTATTGCAAAGGAGGGTAGCGTAACCAAAGAAGAACAGCGTGTAATTCGAGACTTTTTGTTTCAGCAGTTGGCAGATAAAACGGCCCGTGATTACATGGACCGTTTCTATACTTATACCATAGATGAAATTCCATACACTATAGAGCAGCTGTGTGAACGGGTAAACAATGACTTAACCGTTCGCCAGAAATACTACATCCTGGTACGCTTGCTGGAGCTAATCAACGCTGACCAAGTAATCACACAGGCAGAGGAAACGAGCCTGAACAAAGTAGTTGCAGGTTTTAACATTCGGCCAGAAGACTTTAAGCCCATACGTGATTTTGTTTTAACCCATGCTCCCCTTGATCTGCCAAACGAGGGTCTGTTGGCCATAGGCGAAGATGTAAAACCCCTAAATGGCAAACACCTCCACTTGGAACACTTTCAGGGCTACTTGGCGGTAATGCACATAGAGATAGCCGACTTATACCTGTTGCGATATCTAGGCAATGGTGAAGTTAACCTGAACGGACAGGCACTGCGGGTAGAAAAGATATATCTACTCTCTCCCGGCAGTGTAATAAAAAGCGCGCGCGCCCAAGCGCTGTATTATACGGATATCATTAGCCAGTTCTGGGAGCACCGGCAGGCATTCCGCCTTACCTTCGAAGTAAAGAATATCACTTACAAGTTTCCGGGAGGCAACTTAGGTCTTCACCCATTAAGCCTGGCTGAACCGGGCGGGCGGCTGGTAGCGCTTATGGGCGCCAGCGGGGCAGGCAAAAGCACCTTGCTGAATGTGCTGAATGGCACCCTGAAACCCAACCAGGGGCAGGTATTGATTAACGGGATAGACATACACACCCGTAGCGAGGAGGTAAGGGGTATTATAGGTTATGTGAGCCAAGACGACCTGCTGATAGAGGAGCTTACCGTGTACCAGAACTTGTATTACAATGCCAAGCTCTGCTTTGCTAATACACCTGAAATAGAGATAAAAACCCGCGTTGAAAAAACACTTCTTGAACTGGGCCTGCTTGAAATAGCCGGGCTCAAAGTAGGCACCCCGCTTAACAAGAAGATTAGTGGTGGTCAGCGCAAGCGGCTAAACATAGCCCTGGAGTTGATTAGAGAACCAGCCATCTTGTTTCTGGATGAGCCCACCAGTGGCCTAAGCAGCCGTGACAGTGAAAACGTAATGGATCTGCTGAAAGAGCAGGCACTACGCGGCAAATTGGTATTTGTAGTAATACACCAACCCAGCTCAGACATCTTCAAGATGTTTGACAAGCTGGCAATACTGGATACTGGCGGCTACCCTGCCTACTATGGCAACCCGTTGGAGGCTGTGCGCCACTTCCGGAAAGCGATGAACTACGCCCTGGCCGATAAAGCCGAGTGCAATGAGTGTGGCAATGTACACGTAGAGCAGATCTTCAACATCATTGAAACGGAGGTGGTAGATGAGTATGGCAACCCAACTGGCGAACGTAAAATCACACCCCAAGGCTGGAATGAGCTGTATCAGCGGCTGCCCAAACAGCAACCACCTCCTGTAACGGAAGACAAACCGATTAGCAACCTGCACGTGCCCTCCAAAATCAGGCAAATGCTGATTTTCTTACAGCGCGACCTGCTGAGCAAGCTGGGCAACCGCGGCTACCTCACGCTAAACCTGCTGGAAGCCCCGCTGCTGGGTGTGGTACTGGCCTTTATTTTGCGGTATTACAACGAAGCCGATAGCAACAAAACAGGTTACACCCTGATGGGTAATGTAAACCTGGGTGCGTACATACTTACCTGCATCTTGGTGGGGCTTTTTATCGGCTTAACCGTGAGCGCGGAAGAGATACTGGCTGACCGTAAGATTAGAAAGCGTGAATCATTTCTGCATTTAAGTCGGCATAGCTACCTTCTAAGTAAAATCATCCTATTGTTTGGCCTGGCTGCTATTCAAACCTTTCTATACATCGCCGTTGGCAATAGTATTATCGGCCTGAGAGAACTTCATTTCAGTTATTGGCTCACGCTGTTCAGCCTTACCTGTTTCGCCAATGTACTGGGCCTGAACATAAGCAGTGCTTTTGACAACGCCGTAACCATTTACATTCTGGTTCCTATCCTGCTCATTCCACAGATTATCCTCAGCGGTGCTTTGGTTCGTTTTGACAGGCTGAACCCTGACCTTACCACACAGGAAACAGTGCCACTTGCAGCAGACTTTATGGCCAGCCGCTGGGCGTATGAGGCACTGGCCGTGCGCCAATACAAAGACAATGGCTATGAAAAGAACTTCTTTGAACAAGACCGTATTATTAGCCTGGCGCAATACAAACTAAACAATTGGCTGCCCGCCTTACAGAATAAGCTGGACTATGTGGCCAACCACATGAACCAGCCTGCTGACCAGCCCGAGGTCTCGCTAAGCTTAAAAACCCTACGCCTGGCACTGGTGCAGGAGCTTGCCAAGTTTAACGATACACAGCAATCGGCTTTAATCGTTCGGCTGGAAGCCGAACAGCCCTCCCCTGCATTGATAAGTGCCACACAGCAGTTGTTGGAAGCCTTGAAACGCCACTACACCGAGCGTATGCGTACGGCGACCGCTGAGAAAGACAAGGTGATAGCCCAACTCAGGGCAGCGGGTACAGATTTATCCCAGTTACAGAATAAGTACCACAACAGCATGCTGAGTGATGTGGTGCGCAATACTTATGAAAACGAGCGGCTCGTAGAAGTGAACAATAACATAGTACAGCTCGTGGACCCCATTTACAGAGACCCCCAGCCTGCTTTGATTGGCATAAACGCTCATATGTATGCCCCTTACAAACGAATGGGAGACTTGCGCGTAGACCCGTTCTGGTATAATCTGTGTATCATCTGGCTAATGACGGCTTTGCTGTATGTTACGCTGTACACCGATTTACTCAGGAGAACTGTGTTTTGGCTAGGTCGGATAACACACCGGCTGCCCACTGCTACACTACGCGTAGACAAATAACCGACTGAATTTAGATTCCGAGGGGTTATCCACACAGGGGCAGCTGCTGGCATAAGCTACTGCAAACTGCATGCTAACAAATTGTAACCACTTGAAAGAAAAGGGGTTGCTACTTGTCATCCCCTTGGATACCTACGGGTTTTGCTTATATTTGTTCCGGTAAGTTATACCTAGATTCTCCCCTATATCTCAATACCCTCAATTTTATGACTGCTATTTTTACTCGTCGTACCGCGCTGCGCGTACTCGGCGTGATGGCTGTGTTAGTTTGGCTGGCTGGCTGTACTGACAAAAATGTAATCAACAAAGCCAAGTACAAAGGCCAAACCATCACCAATACCTGCCAGGACTTTCAGAAAGATGCCGCCGCCATCATTGAGGCTAATACTGGCAATACTTCACTGAAAGTGGCCGAAAACGATAATGCCGAGTTTAGTTACTGGTTTTTAGAGCCAGGACAGTTCGAGCAAAAAGGCGACACCCTCTACTTCCGTTTGGCAAATGATGCCGAACTATATGAGCGCTACCTTCAAAAAGGTATTGCCATACAGGTGAAGGCCAGCTTTAGCAGCCAGGACCACCTCCAGGATCTTGAAAAGGACCCAAGCGGCGAGTTGAGCATGATTACAGTGGACGAGAAATACTGGAAAGCCAATCAGAAGCCCTTCTTTGTGTACAGGCTGCCAGTGCAGGGCAAGGTTAACGGCAAGCAGGTAACCTTTCAGTTTACGGTAGTTAAACTGGACAAAAAAGGCAAAGTGACCAAGGTGTTCTGCGAAACAGACAAAAAACCATTAGGCCCACTGGATAGCCCCTGCTGCACCGACAAGCCCTGGGAGCGCGCAAAACCTGCAAGCATTGTTCAACTACCTGAAGTAGATATTAAAGATGAAAGCTACCGTTACAAAGGCATTGTAGGTACGCTGGACCTCATCTTCCCTATGAGCAGCACTAAGTTTGACCGCAAGCAGCTATCGCTTGTAATAAAGGATTACGTAAGCAAGTACGAAGCCGAAGGCTATAAGGTGCGCTCCATCAGTATGGGCGGCTATGCCAGCCAGGGCGGTACTGTTGAACTTAACCAAAAGCTAAGTGATGCACGCGTACAGGCAGTAACCGATGACCTGAAAAAAGAATTTGAAAGAACAGGCCGTACAGATGTGGCCATTGAAGGTTCTGGCAGAGGCGAAGACTGGGAGCGGCTGGACCTGCTTGTAAAAACTGCGGTTTTCAGCGAAGATGAGCGCAACCAGGTACTGGCCATTGCTGGTGGCCCCGAAAGCCTGGATGAGAAGGAAGCCAAACTGCGCAAGCTAAAGTTCTGGAAGAAGCTGGTAGATGAAGTGCTTACGTACTGTCGCCACACCTTTATCACCTTCACATTCGACTACAAGCCTGACGGGCTGGCTTACGAAAGCTACCCCACACAGATTCCTATTATTTCACCAGAGCTGTATAATGTTGCTACTCAGCAGCGTGTAATTGGCAAGTACCGGCCAGGTGCTGATGTGATGAAGAGCCTTGAAATTCTAAACAACTTTGTTGACGTTCAGAACATTAAGACTGCAAACCTTTACGCCATGCGTAGCAGTTATCAGTATGGCCGTCGTGATGTAGTGGCTGCCATTCGCGATATTGAGCAGGCGCAGATGATTGACAAAAGCAATCAGCAATATGCCTCGCTGACACTGGCGTATAAAACCGAAAACGCTTACGCCTATAACATCGGCGACCGCATGAAACTGCTGAACACTTATAATGATTACGTGGCACGCTACCCCCAAGACAAAATGCTTGCCTACAACCGTGCCGTACTGATGGACCGCGTAGGTTACATTAGCGGTGCCATGGCGGAATACGGCAACCTGATGAGCAGTGATGCCCGCAATGCCATTGGGCTGAACAACCGAGGCGTAGCCAAGCTTAAAACTGGCCGATTTACAGAAGCTGAGGCAGACTTTAAGGATGCCCTAAGTGTGAATGGAAATTTGTCTGAGGCTTACTACAACCTAGCTATTGTTTACGCTTACCGTGGGTTGACGGATAAGACGGTGGAAAACCTGGATCGTGCCCTCGCACTGAACCCAAGCTACAAAGCTGAAGTTGGGCAGAACAGCGCATTTAGTGTGATGCGTACCAACCCCAAGTTTTCTAAGTACAAGTAATAAGCCCTTGCTTAAACCAAAGCCGACCGCTCAAACGGTCGGCTTTTTTATTTTAAGCAGATGGGGCTCGGTTTGGGTAAGGATTAGTGTAATAGATGATTGTTCTTTTTAGCAGACTATCAATGAGTTATCCCCAAAAATAATTAGTCAGCCCTTTATGCTTTGGCATTATTGTACGATTGGGTATATTTCGGCATCACTGGTAAACTGCCTAAACTATGCAGGAACAACAACTGGCTGCTACGGATGCCCCCGCCCAACAGCTTTCTACACTCCCCGTTTCGGAGGCCGCTGTAATTCCAACCATAGACCCCAAGAAGCGGGTCTTTCTGGCCTGGACGCCTGCAGACGCGCTCGAAAAGCGTGAGCTGGTAGCGGTCATGCTTATCAAGGCTGGCTTTGACATCATCCCAAAAGAGCCTAAGCCTGAAGACGAGGCCACGTTCAAGAAAAAAGTGAATGAGTACATGGGCGAAGCCGCCTTTTCCATTCACGTACTGGGAGGTGAATACGGCCGTGTACTGTCAGATGACCCTGGATGTAGCTGGAGCCGGTACCAGTATGACCTGGCTACCCAGCGTAGCAAGGAAAGCAAGGGCGAGTTTAAGCGGGTAAGCTGGAGCTACCCGCTGGAAGGGGTTATTCTGCAGGGAGATCAGGCAGATTTGATAACGACGATACAGAACAACATCTCAAGTGAGGTGATGTTCACCAACGTATCGAACCCTGCACAGCTCATTGATGACCTGCGTGGTTTCCTGGAAAAGGACCTACAGGTAAAAGCCGTTCCCAAAGAATACGACATAGCCTTCTTTAGCAACGTGGCCGACGCCGCAGATTGCTATATGACGATAGAAAAGCTGAGCGAAGAGTTCAAGCTTACTACGGTAACGATAGTACCGGAAAATGATACAGACTACCGTGAGCTAGGGGCTGACCGTGCCCTAAAAAGCAGGCTTGCTGTAATTTACTTTAAGGAAAGCGCTGACTGGGCCATTGCTTTCGTAAAACAGGTTTGGAAGTATGTGGGCGGTGCCAGCAGTAGCACTTCCTTCTACTTGATAGGCGAAGACGAACCCCGTCGTAACCGCTTCTTACGCTACAAAGCGCCCAACACCCTGATGCAGGTGGTTCAGCAGGATGAGGTCTTGGAAACTGTTCGTACTGTTTACCAACGCTTTCGTGAAACAGGCCGCTTAACTGAAGAAACCTTCTGCCCTTACACAGGCCTTCGGCCTTTCAATGAAGATGAATCCATCTTCTTCAAAGGGCGCGACAAGCACAATGATTACATCATTGAGATGATTGCCAGGCAAAAGTTTGCGATGGTTACGGGCGCCTCTGGCGACGGTAAATCTTCGCTGATTTATGCGGGTGTAGTACCAACGCTCAAGGGTGGCTTCCTCAAAACACAGTTCAGTAAGTGGGCAGTAGCTGACTTTAGGCCGGAGCGCCAGCCCCTGCGCAACATGGCGCTGGCACTTAGCCGTGAGATGCGCCTGAAAGACATTGATGATGTGGAGAATGCGCTGAGCTACGGTTTCTCAGCACTCGTTGATTTATATAAAAAGTCACCACTGTATTGCGACCTTACCAGCCCTGAGTGGATGGATGCGGCCGAAGAAGACCGTAAAACCATGAAACGCCGCGCGGCAAACCTGGTGGTACTGGTGGATCAGTTTGAGGAATTTTTTACAAACGAAGAAAACTACCGTGAGGGCGTAGCCAGCCCCATCGCCCAGATTGCGGTAAACGTATTGATAGAAACGGTGCGCATAGCACGGGAAGAGAACCTGCCCATCTATGTGATATGCACCATGCGAAGTGACTACATCGGGCAGTGTGTGGCGTTCCGTGGGTTTGCTGAAATGATAGGCCTGAGCACCTACTATGTGCCACGCTTGAAACGTGAAGAAGTACAGGAAGTAATACAAGCTCCTGCTGCGCTAAATGGCAATAAGGTAAGCTTACGCCTGGCCCAGCGCTTGTTAAATGACCTGGGGGATGGCATTGACCAGTTGCCCGTGCTTCAGCACAGCCTGCACCAGATCTGGACGAGCGCGGACCGTGGTGCTACCGAGATGGATTTGATTCACTATGCAAAAGTGGGCGGCCTCTCAGTGAGCAAGCTACCGAAAGAGTATGTAAGTGAATTTGAGGCTTGGTTCCGCAGTATAGGGGAGATTAAGCAAAGCCTGTATGCCACTACCCGCCTCAAGAACGTACTGAACAGGCACGCAAATGAGCTGTATGAGTTTGCGCACGACTATTACAATGAGCGCTATAGCCCAGATATAAGCAAAGAGCAGGCACAGGCCATCATCAAATCTGCCTTTACCTGCCTCACCAAAGTGGATGAAGGCCGCGCTGTGCGTAACCGCGTTTCGCTGCAACAGATTACAGATATACACGGGCAGGATGCTGTAAGCAGCCAGATGATTTGCCGCGTGCTGAACATCTTCCGTGAGCAAGGCAATACTTTCGTTCAGCCTTTCATCACGGACGACCCCGAGAGCAATGACCTGGTACCCAGCACCGTGCTGGATATTACACACGAGTCATTGATTCGTAACTGGGAGCGGCTGGTAGATTGGGCTGAAGCTGAAGAGAAGAGTGTATCGGTATACCGCGACTTCAAGGTGCAGGTAGACAGATGGCTGAACAACGACTGTGACCCCAAATACCTGCTTGGCCCTGGCCCGTTCAACTTCTTCAACACCTGGTATGAGCAGCAGATGCCCACGCCCGCGTGGATACGCCGCTACATGTCGGCAGAAGAGGTGGCTCGCACACCCGACCCTATAGAAGAAAGCCAGCTCTACCTGGAAGACATACAGGACTTCCTGAAGCAGAGCAAGGAGAAGATTAACCGCGCCAAAGTCATCCGTAACATCGTCACGGCGGTGATTATTGGCCTGATGCTTTTGGCTACATATGGTTTCTTTGACGCACAATTCCAGGCAGCGGAAGCAAAAAATCAGGCTAAGGTAGCCCAGCAAGAAAAGCTGAAAGCCGATGAAGAACGTAAAAAAGCAGTAGCTGCACAGCAAATCGCAGAAGAAGAAAAACGAAATGCTACCATAGCGCGTGACCAAGCGCTTACTGCACAGCAGCGCGCAGAACTTGAGAAGCAGAGAGCAGAGGAACAACGCAAGCTGGCTGATTACAATAAATTGCAAGCCCAGAAAGAAAGCGAGCGCGCAAACCAGCAGGCCACTCTGGCAGAGCGTGAAGCCGAAAATGCTAAACGCGAAAAAGTTGCTGCAGATAAAGCACGGGCTGAGGCTGAACAAAGTGCAATCGTAGCCGAGGAGCAGGGCCGCGTAGCACGGACGGAAAGCCGCAACGCGAAAATCCTGCAATCGCTTTTCCTTTCTTCACTCTCACGTGACCAGGTAAAACTGGAAAAGCCTGAAACAGGTGTGCAGCTCTCGCTGCAAGCCCTACCTGCGGACATTAACAACCCCACCGACAGGCCGTATGTAGCTGAAGCCGAGGCATCACTCTACAATGCAATGGATGCCATTGTGAACAAGCAGCCCAAGAAAACGCTGACAGGTCACCGTAACAAAATGATTTACAATGTGTTCAGCCCAGATAGCCGCACATTGGTTTCCAGCAGTTGGGACAAAACAGCCAGGGTGTGGGATGTAGCCACAGGGCAGCAGCGCAAAGAGCTTTCAGGCCACGCCAACGTGGTAGAGAAAGCCTACTTTAGCCAGGATGGCCGCTTCACGATTACGCTGGGTGAGGACTTTAGTGCGCGCCTGTGGGACATTAACAGCGCCAAACAGCTACAAACTTTCCGTGGCCATAAAGATGACATTACCCATGTGGTAATCAGCCCGGATGGGCAGCGGGTGCTAACTTCATCTTTAGATGGTACCGCACGCCTCTGGGATGCTCAGACAGGCAACACCGTAGCAGAACTGGTGGGCCACAAGGGGCCAGTATTGCATTGCAACATCAGTGACGATGGCAAGTACATCGTGACCACCAGCGAAGACAAGACTGCCATGTTATGGAATGGTCAGAATGGAACACGCATCGCAGAATTACCAGGCCATACAGCCGCTGTACGCTATGGTGCCTTCAGCCCAGATAACAGCATGCTGGCTACCGTGAGCGATGACAACACGGGCCGAATCTGGAATGCCACAAATGGCGGGCTTATCAAGGTACTGTCTCGCGGTACGATACTCACAGGCATTGAGCGCAATGGCCACGTAAATGCAGTGAATTATGCCAACTTCAGCCCAGACAGCCGCCGCCTAGCCACTGCCAGCAGCGACAGCCTTGCACTGGTTTGGAATGTTACAGTCGGCAAAGTATTGGGCACATTGAAAGGCCATAGTGAGCGGGTGTACAATGTGCAGTTTAGCAACGACAACCGCTTCATGCTCACCACCTCAGACGACAACACCGTTCGCTTATGGGATGCCGAACACTACCTGGAGCTTAGTAAGTATGTGGGCACACCCGGACTGGGCTATTATGCAGTATTCAGCCCCGACAGCAAGATGTTTGCTACGGCAGGCGGCCTGGAGAGCAGCGTGTTTAGTGGCGATATACAGAACGACTACTCTATACGCCTGTATGAACTGCTGCCCAAGGGCCAGAACCTGGTAGAGTTTGCCAAGAGCAAGAAACTGCCAGACCTGAATGAGAACGAGAAGAAGATATTCTTCCTCACCGACAAACGCATTACCAAGGTGGAGTTGGAGAAGAACATCAAGGACTACAACGACCGCATGAAAATGCTCAAACCCAATGAGGCACCGGTGAAGATGCCTGAAAAACAGCCTGCGCCTGCACCGAAAGGCGGCCCCAGCATGCCACAGGGCAGCATAGAAAGTGGCAAGGGCGAACACCGCACCCACCGCGTGCAGCCTGGCGAAACGCTGTACTGCATAGCCCGCCGCTACAATGAAACACTTGCAGAACTGCTCAAGCTAAATGGTAAGACGGCCCCTACCCTACAGGCAGGTGAGCTGCTTATCGTTAAGCGCTAGCATATCAGCTATTTAGCTACCGAGAAGCCGCTGCCCTAGGTAGCGGCTTCTCAGTTTAAGCGAACTGGGCACGGGCGTAAAATCCATTGTAAAAACACCACTACGCATATATAGTGGCACCGTTTTTGAGTTAATTTTAGCGGGAAAAGCATGCCCGCCCGTACTCCCTTCAAACGAGGGGCGCTTGCGTAGGGCATATGTCTTTCCTGTATATTTGAGATAGGTAGCTACTTTAACTATGAAACAAGCCATACGCAGCCTTTTAGTCGGGTGTATCTGTATGCTGGGGGCCTTTACGGCCCAGGCACAAGGTGTTGTAAATGAAGGTACTATGAGTAATCTAGGTATCCTCAGCATCCAGTCTGATTTCATTAACAACAACGCTACCAACTTCACAAACACCAGTGGCACTACTACTGTAACTGGCAACTTAACCCAAGTAGGCATTATTACTATCACAGCAGGCACGGTTGCAGTAGATGGTGATGCCTCTTTCGCTTCTACTTCTACTGCTACAATCTCTGGAACTTTGCAACTCGGAGGGAACCTTGTAATCAATACGGCTCCAGCAGCAAATTTTGTAGTCAATAGCACCTTGAGCTTTGTGGGTGCTAATGTTCAAACGTTAACAAACAATACAGGTGCAACATTAACAACCCGTATCCTTTCAGTTACGAAAACTGGAGGAAGCATTACAGTCTTGGGCGGGCAACGGCTAGATGTTACAAACCCTGGTAGCACATTTACACTGAACCCAACAATCGTAGACGTACCCATAATTACAGATAACAGCAACTTTATTCGGATGGGACCAACTACAACTTTTACCAATGCCTCAGGCTTAGGTTTCGTGCGTGGGCCAATTGAGCGGGTTGGAAATGGAGCGCTCAGTTATGTATTCCCAGTGGGTGGAGCAGATAACGGAAAAAGATTTGTTACACTTGACAATATAGTTGCTGGTTCTATTGTACGCATTGAAGTTGGCTTGGGCGGTAGCCCAACTGGAATTTCGGGTTTTACCCCAAGTGGTGTTCGCTATTATTCATTACAGGTAATTTCAGGTGGGGGCATTCCAGCAAGTACCAATCTTACGCTGACATATAACAATACATCAGGAACCAATGATGCCGTTGTTTCAGCAGCTACTGTTTCTACTGGCAGAAGTGATACGGGTACAGATGGACCCTTTATTAATAATGGCTCGGGTGGCGTGGGATCTCCGAACGGTATTATAACAAGAGCGCTACTTGCAAGCATTAACGCTGGAAACACTTCAATTTTCCGAATTGGTGTGAATTTGCCTGCTGCGGGTGCCGGTACACTAGCTGTTACATACAGTTCACCCACACCGTGTGAGTATGATAGACCTTTGGTTACTGTAGCTGGAGGCAACCCCTTACAAGTTCAGAACTACACCTTTGAGTATTTTGATGGAATTGGCTATTCCGCCATTCCAGGTGTAACCAATCCTGTAACTATAGCTACCGCTACAGCTGGCGTAAATGGGTTTCCTTTACAGGCGGGTGGCATCCAATATCGGGTAACTGCTAACCCACAATCTGGATTTTCAGCCAGTATACTATCGCAAACCACCCCATTGAATGCTAGTATCACGATTCGAGTTGATGTGCGTGTTTTTCTACAGGCTGTTTATAATCCTTCTCTTGCAACTGATCCCATGCGATCTAGCCAGCTAACGCCTGGCCAACTTCAACTGGCTTATACAGATTATACGGGTGCAACACCAGCTGGTGTTTATCCTAGAAATACGGTGGGAGGCGCAGGCCCATTTACTAACGCACAGGAAAGGCTGTTTGTACCCGTAAAAGATAGAATCTACAATACGACTGTAGGAGATACTTCCACAATCCGTGTTCCAGCTAGAGTCGGAACGTTATTCCCTGTAGATGTAGTAATGATTGGGTTGCGCTCGGCAGCCAATTTTAGCAGTTCCGCAGATGATACTTTAGCAGGTAATTTTAAGTACGCGTGGGTTATGACAGATGGCTCTATTCGCGAGTTTCGACTGGGGAATTCTGGGCCGAATTATGTAACCTTCTGTGGCCTGAGCAATGGAAATTACCATGTGGTTGTACGTCACAGAAACCACATTCCTATAGCAAGCATAGCAACCTCTCTTACGGCCAATGGCGTAGTGCAGACCGTGGATTTTACGAATAAGAACAATGTGTACGGGCTTGCAGGTGTACAAGGAGGTGGATTCATTCATAGCAATGACAAAGTCTCGATGTTCAGAGGTAAGATTACAGAGCGCGTACGGGTTGCAAATGCATCACGCTATGTAAATGCTTACGATTTCTTTACTGTATTTACGAATCAAACAGGTATCCGAGGCATCTATAGTGCCGATCTTAATTTTGATGGGCGTGTTGATTCTGGAGATTACCTGGGAATACAGAATAGCATCGACAACCTCTTTTTCAGCACAGTTCCCATCTGGTAGTTTTACTCTTTCATCATGAAAAGTTTGAAGTCATATATACTGCTATTGGTTGGGGTTGGGCTGTCAATCAGTTTTGCCTTTGCACAAACCAAGACCTACCGTGTTGAGGTAAGCCCACGCGTAAGCAACCAGCACCTACTGCTCGATTTTTACATTCAGCGCACAGCAGGCACGAACTTTAGTCTGGCCTCCAGTAACTTATCCATTCACATCGCTGGCGGTGGTGTGGATCAGGCCCAGGCCGTTGTTTTAACCGGTAGCCAGGGCCCCTGGGATGCAGCAACGGATGCACAGGGCTACGGCAGTATAGAGGCACGATTCATTGATAACAACGATGTTTGGCTGAACGTACTTTGCAAAAGCCAGTTCACCAGCCAGAACCCCGGCCCAGGTCAGCCAGTAACCACTACCCGCACGCGCATAGCCACAGTTTCCTTCCCTATCACGAACCCTGCTGCTTCTGCAACCATTTCATGGCAGAACGGAATTACCAAGGTTCATAACTGGTCTGCAACCCAAATTACAACCAGTGGCGAGTTTGTAGTAACCCAACCCACCGTCGCGCTCTGCGAAACACCCGCCAAGCCTACCCTCACCTTTACGCCACAATCAGCTTACTGTGCCGGCCAGCCTGTTACACTCACCTCTTCATTCACCGGTACCAACCAGTGGTACCTTAACGGCCAGCCTATCACAGGTGCTACTGCCAGCACCTATGCCGCCACCCAGAGTGGTAGCTACACCGTAGCCGCTACCGTGGGCACCTGCATTTCTCCTGTGTATGATGCGGCCGCTTTTACGTTCATATCTACAACTGCACCCGTGGTAACCCTCAGCGGTAACCAACTGACAAGCAACATCACAACGGGTATCCAATGGCATCTGGATGGGCAGGCCATCAATGGTGCCACTGCCGCCAGCTACAGCCCCACACAGAGCGGCGTGTACAAAGCCGTGCTTACCAATACCTGTGGCCAGTTTGCTAGCAACGAATACACTTGGCTGCTGGGCGGCACCAATGGCCCCGCGCCAGACAAAGCAGCCTCGCTGGTATCACCCAATCCCTTCGTTGGCAGCACTACCCTTACCTACTCGCTTACCAAAGCCCAGGAAGTAACCATCACGGTATCCAACAGCTCCGGCAATGTAATTGGTACGGTTCTGAAAGAGACGAAAGGCCCGGGCATGCACACTTACCGGTTTACACCCATAGACCATGCCGCTGCTATCGGCATCTACCTGCTGAGCATCAACAGCGACGAACTGAAGCAGACGCACAAGCTGATAGTTTCGCAATAAACTACCCGTTTCTGCCTACGCAGATTGCTTAATATTACGTAAAGATGGTAGGGTGCCGCTGAAATAAAGGTAGCACAACAACGAGAAGTCGCATCCCTGCTTTAACTTATACACTGCGAGCCCCTACTGTAAAAAGGGTTCGCAGTTTTTTTATTTTCGGGGGTAGGTTCCGTTTTTCTTGCACGGTTATTGTGCTGGAAAACAGGTTAATTGCTACGGTTTTTACGCCACATGTTTATGCTGCCCCTGGGTATGAAAAAATATTTACTCTTAGCCGCCTGTTTTTTTACGCTCACCAGCACCTTGTATAGCCAGACTTTGGAGTGGCGGGTGGTGTCCTCGCTAGGAACAGGCTCTGATGCTGGTAAATTGCTCGTTGACTTTCAGGTACGTTCTACTGTGGGTAGTTTCCGCTTAGGGCCTACAAACTTAGTGGTAGCATTACCACCCAACTGCCTTAATGGAAGTCAGTCTGCTCTTGCTTCTATGGCTGGCTCTGTGATATCAGGAGCAAACGCCGCTTCTTATTTTAATAGTACTGTTCAAGTTACGGGTACTAGTGACCGTGTTGGCCTTTCTGTTCAACCCATTACAAATGTTACCCCAGGCTGGCCAGCTAATGTTACTACCGCTTTCACAAGACTTGCGCAAGTTGCCATACCGATTTCAAATTGTGGTTGTAGTGATTTTAACTTTGCAGAAGCTTTCATATCTCTAGGCGTACGCTTTTCAAATTCAGCCCTGTATGACGGCCCTGACTTTACGCCTACGCCAGGTGGTACCAGCTTTGTTGCCGGCTCACTAGTGCGTGTGCGTGCGCCTGGTTTCACAGATGCTAATCCCAGCAATACAAATAGGTTTATTTGCACTGCGGTGCTGCCTGCAGATGCAAATCGCCAGGTATCTTTTACTTCAGAAATTGTTGCGGGTGCAACTTACTACTGGCGCCTAAAAACAAGTATTGGTAGTAGGCTGAGCAGTAACAATCTCGCGGTAGATTTTGGCGCTGCTCTTACTGCTAATACTGTAATATTGGGTACCCCTTCGGTAGTAAGTGTAGATACGTTGTTTCTAAGCTCGGTGGTGCCGAGTGGCGGGGCTGTGCCCTGCGCCAGTTTTAAGACTATTACGGTTTACCCCAGCCCGTCTGTATCCAGCCCACTCATTTTGCAGGGGAGTACCAATATATGTACAACCCAACCCAACCTTTCTTTCACGATAAACAATGTTGAGCCAGCAAATGTTGTTTATAATTTATTACGATTTGATGGTGCCAGCAATACCGTGAGTGCAACCACAGGCATGGCGGTTACAGGCACTACGGCGACAGTGACTGTAGCAAACCCAGGGGCAGGAAACTATACCTACGCATACAGCGCCACCCCCACCCTGGCTGCCACCGCATGCTCAAGCGCCGTGGCCAAAACCTCTGGGGTTCCCGTCACTGTGCAGGCATGCGCCATCACGGTAAATCCACCTACTTTTTTGCCACTAGGTCCCTATTGTGTGGGGGCCAACGTAACCATCACACCTAGTACATCCCCCGCACCTGCTTTAGGTATTCGCTTTATATACACGTGGAGTGCAAACGACCCCTCCATTACGTTCCCAAATGGCAATGTACGCCAACGCATTGGCCCAGTGCCAGAGCCTCCTGTTCAAATTGCTGTAGGCTATAAAATCAGTACAGGCCCTGTGTTGCTTACCTGCCTGGTTCAGGAGCTTGACCCCAGTAACAATGTTCTGCGTACGGGCACAAATATTACCCCCATTTCTATTACAGTAAACCAATCCGGCCGCACAGACGTGGCAGGCGCAGCGAGCATTAACGGGCCTACGAATCTGGCTTACGCTGGCAACCCGGCAACGCCTGCAATAGGTGTTTTTAGAATAAACATTGGCACAGGTAGCGCCGCCAGTTGGGGTGTTTCTGGGGGCAGCGCAACAATCGATCTACCTAATAGCGCCACAGATAGTGCTAGGATTAATTTTACCCCAGCTTCTACACCCACCACTTACACAGTTACGTATACAAACCCCAGCAGCTGTGCACCTGCAACCTATACCTTTCAAGTAACGGTAAGCAGCTGCACCGCTAACCCAGGCACCGCTGGCCCCAACCAGGTTACCTGCACGGGCGGCAGTGCTGTTGTGTATGTAACCAACGCAACGGGCGCATTAAAGTGGCAAGATAGCGATGGCCCAGCCGGCCCCTGGTTCGATAACAATACTGCCATAGGCAATAGCGGTAGCCAGGTACTCTTCGTAACCGGCTTACCCAACACAAAATACTATCGCCTTAAAGCATCAGGCACCACGCTGGGCTCGGGTGTGCCGTGCGATCAGTATTCCGCCACAATTCAATTGAGCACGGAAACAGCACCGGTTTCGGGCACACTCACTTTCCCTAGCTTTCAAACCAACGGTTTGTGCAACGCAGGCAGTGCGCAAATCATCATCTCAGGTCCCAATGGCAATGTAGAGTGGCAGCAAAGCCCCAACAACGTGGGGTGGGTTACAGCTTCCGGCATCCCATATCCTGACTCCCTGCGCACCGGCCTGGTTACCAGTACGACTTACTACCGTGCACGCGTGTACAATGGCTGCAGTGAAACATTTTCAAATGTGGTTACCATTAGCGTAGGTAAGCCACCAAGCACATCGCCCGCGCCCCTTACTTTTATAAACCCTGTATCAGGTGTAATTTGTGAAGGTAACACAATTGATATTGAGTCTGATTTAGACCCTGCCAATAATGAAACGGGCCTCTGGACTACTTCTTCTACGCTACCAGGTTCCGTTTTCAATGAAATTACCATACCCGCGCCACCGCCCGGCAAGAAAAGGTACCGCTATACCTCAGTATTTGGCGAGTTTGCCCAAACGCCCATTCGTCTTACTTGGGCGGTTGCCTCCCCTGGCTGTACGCCACGTGTGCAACAAATTACACTGAATGTAAGTCGTGCACCTTCAGGTAGCATTTCGGGATTTGTTCCTTCATCATTGTGTCGCGGTAGCACAACCAACCAACTAACAGTTTCATTTGCCGCAGGCCCAACCCTTGTTGGGTGGGATGATGACCCCCTCACACCTGGCCTACAGGGTGCTTTTACATCTATTACACCAGACAACCGCACGGTACAGTATGTGGTAAGTCCTTCCGAGAGTCGTCCGTCTATTACGCTTTATGCAGTGTTGAATAGTGCGGGCTGCGGCAATGTGCCACTCACTGGGCCTACTTTTGCCGTTAACCTTGGCAACCTGACAGGTGCGTGGAACCAAAGCATAAACACGCTCAATGTGTGTGCTGGCCAACCTGTTACATTAAACACTTTCGGTATAGGCTCAAACAACAGCGCCTACTGGTTTTGGACGGCAAGCGATGGCACCATCCCTGGTGTTGCTCCGGTAAGTCCCGTATTTAATAATCCCGCAGGGCCTTTCTTATCCCCTAGTTATGTATTCACTCCCGCGCCTGGATTTACAGGAACCATACCCATGTTTTTTGTGTACTTCAGCCCGGCCTGCTCTACAAACTCTGCCTCTGTACAAAAATTTATCAATGTATTTCCACAGCCTGTTGGCACCATCAATACACCAACCGGTCGGGCAGTTTGTACCAATATCTTTGATGCGGGGCCGCCAACACCTGCAAGGATAAGACTATCCGCTAACTTAACTCCCACCAATGCTATTGGGATATGGTCACTTGCGCAGGCCAATATACCTGATGGCCCTCCGACAAGTGGAGGGGGTACCTGGTTCTCAACAAATCCAGTCTACAATACTCTTCCTTTAACACCTCAAAATGACCCCAATGCCGAGTTTGAGCCCAATGTGGTGGACTCAAACAAAACTTTCCTATTGCGTTGGACGACCACTATACCCAATACGGGCACTACTTGTAATACTGACATAAAAAATATTACGGTTACATTTAGTGGTAGGCCGAATGGAACGTTTGGTGCAAATGGTTTACCTAGCGTTAGTGCTGCGCAAATTGATACGTTGCTACCTGCATCTGTTCAAGCTCCCATTTGTGCAGGAACGCCATCAACGCAATTGCGAGGAGGTTTTTCTGGAATCGAAAGAGGTAAGATGCGAGGTATCTGGCGGACCAAGGATACGCTAAGCTTAAAGGGAGGATTCGGCGCTTTTTCTATTTCAGGAACACGTGGCGAAAATGCTGTTTATGTTTCGCAGCAGCAAGATCGCGGTAAGAGTATAGCCCTGATATGGGAAGTGATAAGCCCAGGGTGTGGCTCGCGTACCTACTTAAGAAAGCTTCCGGTACAAAACGTTTCGGTAGATGCTTCCTTCTCACCAACAGGCCAACCGGGTGGTGTGAATGTGGCGCTGAGCCCCATTTGTGTAAACTCCACTACAGTTCCATTGACGGGCAGAACAGGTGGTGGTGCTACCAGCTTCAACTGGTCCGTTGCGAATAGCATCAGCGGAATATTTATACCCAATGCAAACGATAGTAACGCAGTATTCAGGCCAGGTCCAACGGATACCTTGGTTACGATTACATGGAATGTGCTATCAGGCACCTGTCAGCCCGTTGTTATCCCAAGGCCGCTCAGGGTGAGCCAAATACCGGCAGGTTCACGTCAGCAAATTCCTATCATCTGTAGCCCATCACGTAGCGATACGCTTCGCGGGCAGCGCAATGCCAGTATGCAGGGGCAAGGGGTTGGCAGCTGGGAGCGCGGGCTTAATGCCGGCCCGTCAGGGGTATTTTCCGTACTGGTGAGACAGGGCAATAATGACAAAAGTTCCTATGACCCAGACCAGGGAAATGATGAGGGAAGGGTTGTCTACCTTAGATATCGAATCACAAACGCACCTTGCACCGATTATCTAGATAGTATTGGCGTATTTGTAGCAGGTAATTCGATAAACACGCTCACACAAACACCCAATACTACCGTGTGTGCCGGGGATCCTGTTACGCTTGCTGTTAGCGGTACAGCTTCTCGCTTTAGTTGGAGTGTATCTACCTCCGTACTCTCGGTTACATACCCAAATGGGGTTAACGGTAATACGGCTATTGTTACCCCAAGAAACAACGAGACGGTGTCCGTACTCGCAATTCATGATGACCTGAATGGATTTACAACTTCGTGTTCTTATCCTAAAGTTCGAAATATCGTGGTGACGCCTGGTGCTGCGCTTACTGCCTCCGCGCGCAGAGTGGGCTCTACACCCTACTTACAGTCCATTACAATTTGTCGGAATCAGCCTGTACAGTTGACAATGCGGCCAGACAGCCCCACTGAAACTATTACAACGGGCACTTCACTTTGGACACGCGACAATGGCAACCCGCTCAGTGAAATTGCAAATTTCATAACAGGCACTGCAACAGATACAAACATAGTAGTGAGCTTCCCTACTGCTGGAACATTTACACTACTGGCCCGCACCCGCACTGCACCCAACGGTTGCTTTGCTTTCGATCCAATTATCGTTACCATTGTTACTGGCGATAATCCTGTGTTCCCATCTACAGCAGTATTCTGTCAGGATCCTAATGCGAGAGGCTTTATTACTGCTGCAAATTTACCCAGCATTATCACTCAGTTTCCTAACAGCGCCCCATTTGGCAGGTTCTGGTTTACCCCGGGTGGTACTCCAGTCCCCACATTTGGTAGCAGTAGTTTGGTTCCCGCAATAGATGATACCGTATTTGCAGTAGGTGATACGCTTTTCTTAAGCCTGAATGCCGTTCGTGATACTATAACTTACAGATATCAGGTTTCTAACTTGCAATGCACAATTGATGCACCTGTAACTTGGGTTATTCAGCAACCTCCGGCTACTGCTTTTGATGCCTATCGTGCCGGCGCAGATTCGGCAACTACTTCTAAGAGTTTCCCATATCCGGTTGACGCAGAAGGATTCCCTATAATAGAAAGAGGTGTCACTACTTTAAGTTTGCCTCTTTTTGCAGGCTTGGTTGATTTCTATGCCCCTCCTGTCACGAATGTTACTTATCAGTGGGATTTTGGTGATCCCAAGCCCGATACTTCAGCTACTGCTAGAAGTCAAGGCACAAATGGCAACTCAAACAATGCTTCAGGTACGAGTGTTCGACACCTTTATGGTCAGCAAGGAAGTTTTACAGTTGTCCTTTATGCCTTGAACAATGCTAATAGTTGTGGGGATTTCGGTACAGCTACCAATTTCATTGAGATCCGTCCACCGGAGTTCTTCTTCCCTACTGCCTTTACTCCCAACGGGGATGGGAACAATGACCTTTTCCAGGCTTTGCCCCTTGAGGCTAATCCATTAGTTATTAGCTTGCAGGTGTTCGATAGGAACGGCCAGGTGGTGTATCAAACGGGCGGCTATACCAGCCCCGTAGCTGGGCAGCGGCGCAGCTACGGCTGGGATGGCACCAACGGCACCAACGCCAAGCTGGACCCCGGCATGTACACCTACCGCGCCACGATAGAATTAGTACCCGGCACCAATAAAGACTTCGTAGGCACCGTAACGTTGATACGCTAACACCCATGAAACTGCGTTCTACCCCATTACGGTATTGTTTTGTTGTGTTGGTGGCTCTCTTAAGCAGCAACACAGTTGCTGCGCAGGAAAGCCTGCCCACGCTACTTTACGCTAACCCTGCCCTACTGAACCCTGCAATGACGGGTGCTTTTGATGGCGTGTGGAAGTTTGGCGCTACCCAGCGCCTGCGCCAGGCTACAGAAACCTCTCGTTTTGAAACGACCAGCTTCTTTGCTGAACGCTCTATTCAGAACCCCAAAAAGCGCTGGCTAAATGGTGGCCTTGGGCTCCAGTTCTGGCAAGACAATGCCGCCGGTGTTCTCGTAACCCGCATGATCAATGCCAACATTGCCTGGGAAGCCCCGTTTGGTGCGCGCGTGCGTTACTGGCGGCTTCGGGCAGGCTTTCAGTTGGGGCTCCTTCAGCGTACACTTGCCTCGGGAGGTTTTACGTTCCAGGATCAGTTTGACCCGCTCACCAGCACTTTCAGTCTGCCCACGCTTGAAAACCTGAGCGGTACCTCAACGCCGGTCCGCATTAACTCTGCGTTCGGTTTGCTGTTCTACCGCACCCAAAAGATTAAGGGCAACCCGGAGGTAAACTATTATATCGGAACGTCCATACAGAACCTGCTCAGGCCAGATGTGTCTTTCCTGGGTACGGGTGCAGATAGTACACGCCTTTCAATCCGCTACCTTGTGCATGGTGGCTTCAAACTGCGTACCCGAGGCCCGGTAGATTATAATCTTCACTTTGCCTACGCCTCCTACAACAATACCAATAGCCTGAATCTGAGTTTCTTTACGCGCTTAGCCTTCTTTGAAAAAAGCGTATTACATGGCAACGAGGCCGCTGCTATTTTCATCGGTTTAACGGGCCGCATGCTCCTGAACACTGTTACCCCCATTGGCAATGAAGCCAGCGTGCAGCGCCCGAGTGGCCTAGAGACCCTCTCCCCCTATTTGGGCATGGAGTTCGGAAAAGGGTTTTCTTTTGGTTTCGCATATGACCTTGTGGTTTCGCGTGTAACCCCTAATGCTACCAGCTTCGGGGGTATTTACTTTACCGCTGCCTACATGCTTGGCAACCAAAAAGTTAAAAAATCACCGGCTTTGCCGTTCCCATTGTTTTAAGCTGTAATTTACGTTCTAACAACCACTTACCTTCTCGTTTTCGAGTATGGATGTAATGAGTTCTGCCCGCCAGCGTCGTACCACACGCGAATACAGGGCCAAAGGTAAAAACTATACCGCGGCCATCATTGTGTCGGCTGCTGTGCTTGCAATTCTGTACTCTATATTTTTATCTGTTAATGGCGTACAGATAACTTATATCGGTTTTGCATTTGCTGGTGCGGTTCTTGTAATGGGTGCCATATGGTTCTTTTCAACCAAAATGCTTGACCTAATTGGCATGGGTGCTGGTTCTGCAGAGCGACAGGTAAAGCAGATATCAAGTGCTGCTGAAGGCAAATACAAAGCACTAATTCAGCACTCAATGGACATCATTACCATCATTGATGGTAAGGGTGGTATCCAGTACATGAGCCCAAGCACCGAAAGAATGTTAGGCTATCAGCCGGATTCCCTTATCGGTCAAACCATATTTGAACTTGTTCACCAGGAGGATCATGCCCTGATGAGCAATGCCCTCACGCAGCGTAGCACTTTCTTCTTCAGCTTTCGCATGCAACACCATGATGGCGGTTGGCTTTATTTTGAGAGCACTGGCACAAACATGCTTCAAGACCCCCTTATTAAGGGGATTGTTTTGAATAGCCGCGACATAAGTGACCGTAAAAAAGAAGAAGAGGCCAAAAAGCAAAAGGAGATTGCTGCACTTCGCTTTAACCTGGAGAAAGAAAGAGCAGAACACGAGAAGTCCATCATTGAGGCGAAGAATAAAGAATTGCAGTTTGCTTACGAAAAGATAGAGCACCAGAATCATGAAATCCATGATTCTATTACTTACGCTTTCCGCATTCAAAAGGCTATGTTGCCTGATGTAGATTTAATTAAGCGCACACTTCCCCATTCATTTGTTTTCTGGCGCCCAAAAGATATCGTTAGCGGAGACTTTTACTGGTTTGCGGATCAGGGTGATTATATTCTTTTCACTGCTGCCGACTGCACGGGCCACGGGGTTCCAGGAGCTTTCATGACCATGATTGGCAATACCCTGCTCAACCAGATAGTAAAGCAGGAAGGCAAAATTATGCCACACGACATCCTGAACAACCTACATATTGCTGTGCGCAAGGCGCTTCGCCAAGATCAGACCGGTAGCCAAAGCCGCGATGGTATGGACATTTCGTTTTTGTGTATTGAGAAAAAGACAAAAACTGTCCACTGGGCAGGTGCAAACAATCCTTTGATTATTGTACGAGATGGTATAGCTGAAGAAGTAAAAGCTGATAAATACCCTATCGGTGGGTTGCAGACAGAAGACAAACGTGAGTTCACACTCAACACCCTTGAGTCAAAACCTGGGGATACTTTCTATGTATATACAGACGGTTTTCAGGATCAGTTTGGTGGGGACCGTGGACGCAAGTATATGACCAAACGTTGGAAAGAATTCCTCGTAGGCATCAGCACTGAGAAAATGGAAGCTCAGCCAGAATTACTTAACAAAGAAATATCAGACTGGATAGGCACTAAGTATGAGCAGATAGATGATATTTTGGTATGCGGGTATTTCATACCTAAAAACTGATTGGAAAAATCTATCCCTACTTTCTAAATAGATCCGCATTGAATCTTCAAGCTCCATCATTACGGATAGAAGTACGAAATGCTTCTGCTACTGCAGATGATGTTAAGCGGCTTGAGACAGAGATTGGAAAACCTATACCACTGGATTACAGAAACTTTTTGCTTCAATTCAATGGTGGCGTTCCGTACAACAATACCTTTGATGTACCGAGTGTTATATACAGTAAATTTCTATACAATTTCGTAATTGCTCGTTTTTTGGGGCTTAACCCCAAAGGGCAGGATGATATTCTTCGAACTCGCGAAAGCCTGAAAGACAAGATGCCAGCAGGTTTTGTACCGATAGCGATAGATCGATTTCGGAACTTTATGTGCTTAGATCTTGAAACCGGTGATATACTTTTCTACGATTTACAATCAGCTTTAAAGATTTACAAGCCCGAGAAGCCATTGTCCTTTCAGCAGTTTTCTTATAAAGTAGCAGGCAGCTTTAACGAAATGCTACACGAGCTATATCACAAGAGGTTTAGCTAGTTTTTTGCAGTTTAGGCCAGAAAAGCTACTTCAACACTTCCATTGACATTTCTATTCTGTCAATGGCTTTCCCGCTTCTGGCATCCTGCACCTCTGCCTTAGCTATTTTGTCTACTACTTCCATCCCCTCAATCACCTCACCAACTACTGTGTATTCCATATCCAGTTCTGGTGCCCCCCCACTTTCCATATACTTCTGCCGCTGCTCAGGTGTGTAGCGAAAAGGTACAAATGTGGCCTTAAGCCCAATTTTTTTTTCCAGAATATCCAAGCTATCTCGTAGCGAGTTTAGCAATCCTTCCCACCGAAAACGATCGCCTTCCATTTTATCTAGTGTCTCATCTATTCTGGTTAACAGGTGCAATACCTTGGGGTTTTTATCCAGCGCACCTTTATACTGCCTCATACGTTCTGCATTATTGATTCTAAGCTCATATTCGTCAAGGCTTAAATCGTACTGAGGCTTCCCTTGCACAATATAAAACTGGTACGCAGAGGATTTACGTTCTGGATTTTCTTTCGTAATCCTGCGCGCCATAGCTACAGCCCCACGGGTATGTAAATGCTTGGCAAGTATTTCGGGTTCTAAAGTTGGCTCATCGCCTGCACCACTTCGAGAGGCCTTGCTATCATTAATGCGAGTTTGGGGGTCGCCTCCCTGTACAACAAACCCTTCTAAGATTCGATGGAAAGTTGTTCCGTTGTAAAAGCCCTCTTTCGTGAGCTTTAAAAAATTTTCCCTGTGCGTAGGTACGTCTTCATACAGAACAAGCTTAATGGTTCCATACGTTGTATAGATAGCTACATCAGCCTCCTCCTTTCTGCAGCTCATTCCAATAAGCAAGAAGCTGGCAAACAAATAGCTTCGAAATTTTTTTCTACCAAGTTTCATGTCCTTAGCAAGTCTTCATAAACATTCATAAAATAGGATACTATTTGCTGCCGCATAAACAACGCCTGAGCAAACACATCCTGATTGGGCACCGGCTTAAGCAGTTCGAAGTGGGGCCACCCATCAATATCTATGTGTGTTCGCTTGTAGTACCCTCCGTCACATAAAACTGTACACATTCCTACATGGAGTAAGTCCCTTTTCTCCTCTTTACTCAAGTCTTTGGGTGCAATTCCAATTTCTCTTAAACCAATCAGAAGTAGCATGGCTTCGGTAGTGATTCTCTCCTTACCTGTAAGCTGTGTAAGTTTCTGCTGTAAAGCAGCCCATGCCGTCTCCACCATGGAATCACTTAGCAACATATCGGTATCTCCCACTTGAATTTTTGTTAAGCACACTATAAAAATATAGTCGTACTAAAGTTACGGCTTTTGCAATCTTCTCTTGGTGCAGTTCTCCTTAATAGCGTCTTTAGCTCTATCCTCCCCTAGCTCTTCCGCAAGGTACCAATCAGCACAGGCACCCTCAAAATTCTCCTGTGCCAATTTAAGCACACCACGCTCATAATAAATACGCCCCCGCTCACGGTCTTTGTGTAAAAGCAATGCTTGATTGTAACTCAGCATAGATTCTGGGTAACGCTTGAGCTGACGGAGTGCGTATGCTTTGTTAAAGTGAGCCAGCGCATTTTCCGGGTGCTTACGTATAACACTATCCAGAATCGAAATGGCCAACTCAAATTCGCGTTTCTCTACATAGATGTTGCCTAAATTGACAAGCGCATTTATCTGGTTCGTATCAAGTATGTAACTCTTATTAAAATCTTCTTCTGCTTTATCAAAAGCCAGAAGCTCATCATATGCCATCCCTCTAAAGAAATAGTATTCGGAACGCATAGAATCAACTTCTATTAACCTGCTCCAATCCTTTTGGGCAAGTGCGTAATCGCGCAGCTCCATTCTAAGTGTAGCTCTGTTTTTTAGTGCCTTAAAATGGCTTGGGTTAAGCTCCAACGCCTTGTCATAGTTTTGTACTGCTTTTATCCTTTCATCAAGCATGCTATATGCATAGGCACGGTTGTTATATAGATCCGCATCGTTAGGTGCGAGAGAAATAGCCTGGTCATAATCCAGCACTGCTTCTTTCACTCTTTCCATTCTTAGCATAAGGTTTCCCCTATTGTTAAAGGCAGAGGCGTTTTCTGGGTTGTATTGAATTGCAAGGTTATAGTCAATCAGCGAAGCTTCAAACTGGCCCTGCATGTAGTACAAAGTAGCACGCGAAAAATATGCGTACGCATTTCCGGGGTCCAGCTTAACTGCCTGTGCAAAATCAGCCAACGCCATATCAGTTCTACTCTGCGCGTAGTGCAGGTTCCCCCTGATAACATATGCAGTTATGTACCTGGGATTAATACGAATGGCCCGACTAAGATCTTCGAGCGCACCAAGGTAATCTCTAAGCTCAAGTTTTGCACCTGCCCTGCCCACATAAGCTACAGCATATTGTGGGCTGAGCTTTATAGCAGAGCCAAAGTCATTAACAGCCTCCTGGTATCGCTTGAGTACGCGCTTCACTGTACCGTTGCTATTGAATGCGCGGGCATCTCTTGCATTTTTCTGCACGGCGCTGTTAAAATCCAGAATCGCCTCCTCATACATTCCTTTCTCACTCTTAGCCTCACCCCTATTTACATAAGCAGAGGAGTAGTTACTATCTAATGCGAGTGCTGCATTACAGTCTTCTATTGCCTTTTGGTACTCATGCAGGCCCAGATATACAGAAGCCCTGTTAGACAAGAATGTAGCTGTAGGCACCTTACTTAATTTCAACGCATATTCAACATCGCGAAACGCTGGTGTATAATCTCCAAGGCTCACAAGCACATTGCTTCGGTTAGAATACCCAGAAGGGTCGTCAGGCCTTAGCCTAACATACTCATTCCAGTCACTTAACGCCCCCAGATAATCCCCTAATTCTAGCTTGCACTGGGCGCTAAGTGCAAAAACCTGATCACGAAATGGATAATTTCCGTACGCTCCATCTAGCTCACGAAGTGCCCCAAGAAAATCAGCTCTTTCAAATTTCTGTATAGCGTCAAAATAATTTCGTCCATTTAGAATTTGTGCGCTTAGTTTTTCAGGCAAAACCACAGATAAGGTTAGCATTACAACTACCCCAATCTTCTTAATCTGTTTGCCTCTATCTGCCTTCATATACTCTTAAATTTACAAAATGAAGTTCGTTCTCTTACAAGCTATCCATCTTGCAAGTATTAAAACGGCAGCAAATCGGTAGAAATGGTTACAGATTCGGTGAAAGAGTCTATCAAGAACCCATACAAGATGATTTACATTGACCCCCCACAAGTCAGGTTTGTAAAACGCCGGGGTGAATACTTGCGCACTTCCCACCTAATCAGCGATAACAATGTGGAAGAGCTTCATGCCTTTGTGGCTGAAATGGGGCTTAGCAGGCGTGGGTTTCATGACAAGCCTGGACAACCCCACTATGATTTACTGGAAGGAATGGTAGAAGAAGCAGTAGCGCATGGAGCTAAACAAGTTAACACACGTGAAATCATAAGGTTGTTAAAACAACGATATGGGAGCAATATGTAGCCCCACTACTAGAATATACCTGAATATCCTATGTGTATTCTTCCATTTGCAGGTTGAAAATTCTGCAATTCACTTTGCCCTACCCCGTAGCTAACAGAAACAAGGCCTGCCTGTGTTTTTAATGAGAGTGTAAATCCAACACCCCACGGGTGAAGCACCTGGCGCGTAAGCAAAGTGCGTGTCTCAAGGTAGCCGTAATCAGCAAACACCCCCAAGTAAGAATCCTTATCTAGCAACAACCTGTATTCAATAGTGCCTATGCCATATGCATTTGCCTGAAACTGGTTTTCATTAAAACCCCTCAAGCTACGGGTACCGCCCATAAAAGTCAGATCATTCTGTACATACTCATCCAGGCCAAGCCAATATCCCCTTGCTCCTCCTACAAGCACGGTACGTTTGCCTACAGGTCTATATGCCCATGCTTCCACTCTGGCCTCTGTTCTAGCTTGCGAAGGCGTCAGAAGCTTGAACTGAGCAGTATCTACACCAGGAGGCCTGAAAAGGTTCTTCCTGCCCGTACTTAAATCAAAGTTTGCAGTGAATCCCTTTCGAGGGTTAGGCCTATAATCCAAAGCTTCATATTGTACCCCTAAGCCGTATAGGTCGCTCCGCCCATTGATTATGCTTAGCGGAGAGGGGCTAGCGCCGCCGAAAGCCTTTGTGCTAATCAGGTTAGACTCCAAGTTCTGGTAGAAAAGTTTAGCAGACAACTGGGCATTAAAAGCGTAGTAAAATGCGGGTTCTAAAGACCGTGTAAGCCAAAGTGTGTCTTGCCGCTGCAGGTTAAATTTAAATTCCACCTTAAAGGGTGTTCCGAAAAGGCCCGGCTGAAGATACCTTAAGTCAACCTTGCGGGCGCCGTTAGGCAGCTCATCATACTTAAATGCAATGAGTTCGCCCTGGCGAAGCGCACTTACCAGCTGCAGATCAATAAGTGCAGTAAAACTGAATTGGCTTTGACCAGCTTGTGGAGGTAAAAACCCAATTATCGCATCAAACCGATTGCTGCGGCGTTGCTCCACAGGCAGCCGCACACTTGCCGCATACCGTTCCCCCCTCTTCCTGAATGTAACAATGGGAGGCTTAGCGTTTTGATAATACAGGGAATTGTTGAGCAGCGTTGGTGCTGCGTCAAGCGCGCTCTGAGAGTACAGCTGGCCAGGCCTCAACCGCGTCAGTCCGTGTACCAATGCATGCTTCTCGCGAATTCTGCCAACGGGAATCACACTATCCAACACAACCTGGCTTCCCTGGTTCAGTTTCAAGCTAATGCTAACACCGACCTTGTTACTGCTCTCTTTGGTGTACTGTACTTCTGGAGAAACAAAAGCAGCAAACGGATATCCATCATTCTCAAATTCCTGTAGCATACGAACCATACCTATTTCTACACGTTGCCACTCAAATGGCAAGGGTCTATCCGGCCTATCACTTGTCAGCAGCCCAGCCGCTTCTATTGCGCTTGGAGGCACACCCGCCGCTTCAACCTTTTTTACATAGTACAAAGGGCCCATTGAATAAATCACTTCAGCCCGAACCGCACTTATTGACAGGCTATCAATCTTTGCTTCTGCATAGCCTAGCTGGCGAAGGTGGATTAGGGATTTCTGAGCAATAGCTACAGTTTGCATTGAGTCAGTGCCCTGTCGTATCGCATTCACTAGCCTTCGTTTTAGGGCAGGGTTATCAATACCCCTTACCTCAATTGGTCCGCGAACAAAACCACGCTTTGCTTTAGCTGGCAACGTCGCGTTATCACTTTGCTGCGGCAGCTTGCTTAGGCCTCCAGGTAGCAGGCTCTGTGCTTGCAGCCCCATGCCAGCCGCCCATACTAAAGCTCCCAATACCCACCTTTTCTGCATGACTGGCAAATTAACATCCTCAGCTATCAGTTACATGGGCTTTTTAACACTTCTTAACCTATAATCTAGGTTTATGCAAGCAACCCCTAATGCTATAGAACCTCTTTATGCCATTCATACACAATTATCTCAGCGACTATGAAAACCATAACTGCTTTACAACATAAACGCTCATTTGCATACCCTGGGTTCGGAGCTCTATGCATTGTTTTGTTGTCACTTGCTTCTCCTGTTGCTCTATTAGCACAGGAGAAACCCGGCCCAAAGCAAGAAAGAAAGCCTGAACGAGAGGCTGAAATAATCGTTCTCAGAAAGAACAAAGATGGTACTGTTGATACCCTTAACAAGTTCGCTCAGGGCTCTGAAAAAGAAACAATGGAATTCAAGCATGAGGAAGGAAACAATGGCTTAAGCTTTCGTTTTGATGGGGAAGGTGATCCTGATGTTAAGATATGGGGCGATAATGCCTGGGAAGAAAAAGCAAGGGGCATGGCAGACTCTTTACGAAAGAGGATGAAAAACAGGCATTCTTGGGCATTCGGGTGGGAGGGGTCAGATGATGCCAAAAGAAACAGAGAATTTCGCTTTTACTTCAGAGGGCCTAAAGGCGAGCGAAGAATCACCCTACCGCCCCCTATGCCGGGCAGGCCCCTCATTCCTGACTGGCCCGACACACCCCCAGGAGCACCCGGCTCAGCACCAGATGTGTTCTTCTTTCATAAAGATGGGAATCGGCTGCATGGTTTTCTTCCTCCACCACCCCATACCGGCAGCTGGGGTTGGAAAGATCATAGCTTTAAAACAAAGAATACGCTTGAGTTTGAGCAGTTCTCACTCGCACCTGATGGCAATGAGAACATTTACCGCATCAAACTGCGCACTGATAACCCCAAAGATCCAATCCGTATCAGAGTTTACAATAGCGAGAATGAAGTTGTGTTTACAGACACCGGCAAGGGGGCATCGTACGAAGGCGCAATCAGCTTAGTTGCCTTTGGCAGAGGCAGCTACTTGCTAGAAGTCCTACAATGTGAGAAAGCATTTAGCCGCCAAATCTTTGCCCGATAACCCAGCCGAACTGGTGAAATAGGGGGTTTGGTGTTAAAACAAACCTGGGATGCAACCTTTCTTACGTTTGCCCCCTCTATAGCTGTAGACACCAGAACAAACAAACAAACAAACAAACACATAGTTCAATACATATGAAAGCGCTAAGCCCCTCCAGAAAGATGCTTCTAACAGCAACGCTGTTGATTGCATCGCTTGCTTTGCCTCAATTCGGCCACCGACTCTATGCAGGTGTACCTACATCAGCTAAGGTTTCGAAAAGAAATGAGTCTGCTCTTATTGAGTATTACCACGCCCATGAGTTTATGCTAAAGACGGATCGTCTTTACACATCATCAAGCGAACGAGGCTATAGCTATGATATGGTGCCTGTATGGAAACCCGAGACTGCCACGGTAACAGGAATGATGCAAACCTCCAGCAAGATCTGGTGTATCAAAGTTCGCACAGCAAGTGGTTTAGAAGGGTACCTTGAAGTGCGCAGCCTTGACGAGCTTGAAAAGTACCTTGAAGCAACTGCAGAATGAGGAGAGTATGAGATAAATGACGGATACAGTAAGAGAGCGTTAGAGAGAACTGAAGAGGTGGTTTAGCAACCACCTCTTCAAATTTAAACCGCCCAAGTATCCTACCATTTATAGTCTTTGGGATCCCGTTGATTAGACAACACATAGGATATTCCCAAGACAAAGCCAACGCTAAATGTACGCGTTGCGGAAGACCGCGCATTGCCAACTCCATAGTAATTACCATAATAGCTTTCAGGTGGGATCACCTGGGAGCCAGACTGGCCAGGCGGCGAGGGGGGTGTCCAGAATACGCCCTTCCGTTCTATATCCAATAAGCCGAACTCCAGCCTTAGACCAGTATTCAGATATAGCTTTTTGTTAATCCTAAAGTCAGCCCCTGCCCCAATTACCAAGGCTACATCAATTGAATTGTAACGGTCTGTGGCACTAGTTAAAGTAGTTCCAGTGTAACTAATTCCTCTCCCTTCTGCTTTATCTGATGCTGAAATCAGATAGCCGATTTGGGGGCCTAGCATAGCCTTAAAAATGGGCCCCTTTGTATTTGTGCTAGTATAGGTAGCCATTAATGGGAATTTCAAGTAAGTGAGCGAGACCTGGTATGAGGAGGGCACATTCCTACCATAATTCTCAAGAAGCTGATTTACTCGAAAATTGATGAAGTAATCATTGAACAGCGACCTGCCATCATAGTTCTGGCCTGTAAGCGAGAACAGGACATTTGCCTCAAAACCCCAGTGCGCTGAAATCTGATACGCAATTGAAACCCCCGCACCCACCCCTGCTGTAGGCGTAGCCTGAATGTTCCCTACATCCTGTGAATTAAGTAACCCATTAATGGTGGGGATGGCTCTAAAACCTATTCTAATTTTCTGTGCAAATAGCGGGTTGCTTCTGGTCACGCTCATCATTAAGAAGGCGAAAAGCAATACTGTACGTACCTGATTCATAAAAAGATGTGGGATACAGTATTTACACATAGGCCAACTGGTTAAGGGGCCTGAACTAATTTTGGGGCTACCTTTACAAAGCTAATGGTTTTACAAAAATCCTGCCACAGCTTTTGGCTTTAACAAATAAGAAACCTGCATTTTGGCTGCTGCTTTACTCAAAATCAATCCACAAAACCCCCAAATGCGGCTTTTGCAGCAGGCTATGGCGAGTCTACGCCAAGGTGGCATTCTTATTTACCCTACTGACACGGTTTATGGCTTAGGCTGCGATATCAACAATCGGAAAGCAATAGATCGTATCTGCCAGATAAAAGGCATCAACCCTGAAAAAACAAGCTTTGCTTGTATCTGTGCTGATGTAAGTATTTTGTCAGATTATGCTGTACAAATAAGCACCCCCATGTATAAGCTAATGCGTGCAGCGCTACCTGGCCCTTATACTTTTATCGTTCGGGCATCAAAAAATATACCTCGCCACTTTCAGAGCAACCGTAAAACAGTGGGCATCCGCGTACCCGCGCACAATGTGGCCGTTGAACTGGTTAAGCTACTTGGAAATCCACTACTCACCACCAGCCTGAAAGACGAAGACGAATTACGCGAGTACAGCACTGACCCGGATGCCATATACCAAAACTATAAAAACTTGGTAGAAGTCGTGATAGATAGCGGGCCTGGGGGCACTGAACCCAGCACTATACTGGATATAAGTGAAGGTGAAGATTCTGTTACTTTGATTAGACAAGGTAGAGGAGCGCTAGAACCTCTGAATATCATCGTACGAGAAGAGGTATAATTCTTATAAACCAGTATGAATGAACCGCCTCACAATGGCCATACAGAACATGCCAGCCCTGAGCATGCAAATACGGATGTGCTGCGACTATTAAGACGAGACTTTAGGCGCGTAAGCGATACGCTGGCCCATGTGGCCAGTCTGGCTCTGGGAGACGGCGTTACGCAATTTCCGGTATTTGTAGCCTGCCGCCAGCCGATTGCGCTGGGCGTCTTGGTTATTGATGCTGCACAAATGGGTCTAACCTTTTCTTTTCGCATAAGCATGTATGAAGAACTGGTGAAGAAAGGGCTGCTAGAAGCTGAAAATGAGAAGGCCTTCAAAGTTACTTTTGGCGACCCCTTTCACAAAGCCAGCGTGCTGCTGGTAGAAGAAGGACATGCACAGTTTATTTTCATCCCTTATAGCCCTGAAGCGGACACAACCCCACAACATGAGCAATAGCAGCATCAAAATCTTTAACGATCCGGTACATGGGTTTATAGAAATACCCACGCCACTGCTGCTTAAGCTTATTGACCACCCCATATTTCAACGGCTTAGGCGTATAAAGCAGGTTGGCATGAGTAGCCTGGTTTACCCTGGCGCACTTCATACGCGCTTTAGCCATGCATTGGGTGCGATGTACCTCACACAGCAGGCGCTGAATATACTAAGACGAAAAGGGATAGAGATAACAGATGATGCCTATGAAGGCACACTTCTGGCAATATTGCTCCATGATATAGGCCATGGGCCTTTTAGCCATGCCCTAGAAGCTACGCTTATAGCAGGGGCACACCATGAACGCATAAGCCGTGCTATTATGCTCAAACTGGACGCAGAGCTTGGTGGCATGCTTAAAACAGCAATTGCAATATTTGAGGGCACCCATCCCCAAAAGTTTTTACATGAACTAGTAAGCAGCCAACTGGACATGGACCGTATGGACTATCTGATGCGGGACAGTTTTTTTACGGGGGTAAACGAAGGCGTAGTCAGCGCAGAGCGCATCATTAAAGTGCTAAACGTATCTGAAGGCCATCTGGTAGTAGAACATAAAGGCCTTTACAGTTTAGAAAAATTCATCATTGCCCGCCGACTTATGTACTGGCAGGTGTACCTGCACAAAGCAGCCCTGGCAGCGGAAAACATGTTAACCGGCCTGTTGCGTCGGGCTAAAGAACTTGTACTAAACCAGGCACCCATCTGGTGCCCCGCTAACTTGAAGGCCCTATTCCAGGCTCAAGAAACTGAGGCCAATGAACCCTTGTCAAACGAATTGTTGTCATACTTTATAGCCCTAGACGATTACGACTTGCACTTTTGCATCAAAAGTTGGATACAGGAAAAAGATACGGTATTGAATGAAATGGCCGAAAGACTGCTAAACAGGCGTTTGCTTAAACTTCATTTTGTTTCTACCCCACCCACTGAAGAAGCAATAGAGGCACTACGCAGACAGTATATGGATAGCCACGGATACACCCCTGTAGAAGTGCCGTTTTTTGTGTTTGGTGGCATAGCAATGAACCAGGCATACCTGGAAGGAAGCAGTGAGCCCATAAGGATTCTGTACAAGGACGGTAGCATTTCGGATCTTACCGAAGCATCGGATCTGGCAAAACACACTGCGCTAACACAGGTCGCTGTAAAAAGTTACATTACTCACCCAGCCTAGGGGCGGTCATTTGGCCTCTTTTAGGGGGTTTACAATTCCTTAACACAATTGTAGCGCAAACGCTATGCAATGCCGCTATTTTTGGCTCCGTTTGAACAAAATGCCACGCAAACCCTTGTTTTCTAGTTTCTTATATAAAGCATTAGCCAGGGCTGCTTTCTTGCTTTTGCTTGCGCTAGCCGTTGCTTGCAATCGTGGGCAGGACAATGCCCTAAAAATAAAAGGAAGCGATACTGTGTTGCCCATTGCCCAGCGCTTTGCAGAAGTCTACGCGGGTGTTAATCCTGTTACAGAGATTTCGGTTACTGGTGGCGGTAGCGGGGTCGGTATTGCCGCACTTATGGAAAACACCACAGACATTGCCATGAGTAGCCGTGAAATTAAACTCAATGAAAAACTAAAGCTTAACACGAAAGGGCTTGGCTATAAAGACCCGGTGATAGCTTATGATGCACTTGCAGTATGTGTGAACCCTGGCAATAGCGTAGCCAGCCTGACACGTGAGCAACTGGAATCTATATATACAGGGAAGGTGCGCAATTGGAAAGATGTGGGAGGAACAGATATGCAAATCGTAGTGTATAGCAGGGAAAGCAGCAGTGGCACACATGAATTTTTTAAGGAAAAAGTGATGAACCGAAATGAGTTTGCCTCTGATGTACTTATGATGCCAGCTACGGGTGCCATTATTCAAAGCGTAAGCCAAACCGCAGGTGCAATTGGATATGTAGGTCTTGCTTATGTTAACAGTGAAGTAAAGGCATTAAAGGTGAGTTACGACCAAGGTCAAACCTACATTGAACCCACCATAGAAAATGCCATCAGCAGGCTGTATCCAATTGTACGCCCGCTTTACTTCATTTTTCTTCAAGACAAGGAAAGTAAGGTTACCCCATTTATTAGCTATATCATGTCTGATACAGGTCAAGCAGAGATAAAAAAACTTGGCTTTATCCCAGTTCCTGTATCAGCTGCAGCGTTACCTGAAAAAAAGGCAGGAACTGCAGGAACCGAAGTAAAAAATTAACATGAAAGGAAAACTAAAATGGCTTCCGTTGGTTGCCGAAGCAGTAATCAAAACCTCAGGTTGGGTTACATCCTTAATCGTATTGCTTATTGTATTCTTCCTGTTTCGTGAGGGGTTTGCACTATTTGTAAGTGCGCCAGTTGCTGAGGATTTTGCAATAGCGCTAAACCCGGAAAATACGATAGAACGATTGGGGCAGGATGAGTTGCAGCAGATACAGGAAAAGAAGATAAAAAACTGGAAAGAGATAGGCGGGCCGGATGAAACCATATTCATCCTTAACTTGAATAACCTGGACAAGTATGTAAAAGAAAAGGACCTGGGTGAAGGATATGTGCGCCTGCAAGAAGTGCTTCAAGATTTCGTAACAAAACATAAAGGCATCATTCTAGCATTCCCGCCAAAATTCATTCCTGTAAACGCAAAGCGGATTGAGCTTAGCAGTTACAGCGTTGGTGGTTTTGTGTTCGGCAAAGATTGGTATCCTACCAGTAGCCCTACTCCTATTTTTGGTGCATTGCCTTTGTTACTAGGCACCTTTATCGTAACACTTGGGGCTATTCTTGTTGCATTACCACTGGGTTTAGCAGTTGCTATATACCTGGCCGAGTTGGCCTCAGAACAGGTTCGGGGTTTAATTAAGCCAATGATTGAGCTCATGGCGGGCATTCCAAGTGTGGTTTTCGGCTTCTTCGGTCTAATTGTAATTGTGCCTTTTATACAGTCCACCTTTCGCCTAGATGTTGGAGAGACAGCCCTAGCTGGCAGCTTTCTACTTGCTATAATTTCGTTGCCTACTATAATCACAATCAGTGAAGATGCACTACGTGCTACGCCCCGTGCACTAAAGGAGGCCAGCCTGGCGCTAGGTGCTACCCAGTGGCAAACCATTACTCAGGTAGTGGTTCCCTATGCATTTAATGGCATTTCCGCTGCCGCCATCTTGGGAGTCGGCAGGGCCATTGGGGAAACCATGACTGTGCTTATGGTTACTGGCAATGCAGCCGTTATTCCCACTTCATTCCTCATCCCTGTACGAACACTAAGTGCTACAATTGCAGCAGAACTGGGTGAGGCCCCTCAGGGTGGCTTGCACTATAAGGCCCTTTTTCTGGTGGGCTGCCTGCTCTTCATTGTAACCTTTGCTTTTAACTTGTTAGCACAATATATAGCTGCACGCGGCCGCATGAATAACGCTTAATGCCTCAAACTATGCAGAAACGCAAACTCGAACAGGCAATCTTTTTCATACTGCTGCGGGCTACTACCCTCTTGGTAGTAGGCATACTATTTGGGGTTGTTGGCTTCCTAATTGTAAAAGGCATTGGTGTAATTAGCTGGCAGTTCTTGACGGATGTACCCCGTGAGGGCATGACCGCTGGTGGCATTCTACCTGCTATAGTAGGCACCTTGTATCTTACTTTTTCTAGCATTCTTATTGCGTTTCCTATCGGGCTGCTTATGGGCATATACCTGAGTGAGTATGCCCGGAACAGCAAGGTGGCACAGTTCGTAAATACCATGACAAACTGCCTTGCAGGTGTGCCCAGCATCGTATTCGGTTTGTTTGGCATGGCTCTCTTTGTTATCGGTTTTGGGTGGGGCGATAGCATTCTGGCTGGCTCTTTCACGCTTGCTATTCTTGTATTGCCAATTATTATTCGGACTACTGATGAAGCTTTGCGTGATGTTCCTGATGACTTACGCCTGGCAAGTATTGCCCTAGGTGCCACTAAACTACAGACTACCTTCAAGGTTGTAGTGCCTGTAGCTTATCCCCGAATCTTAACAGGGCTTATTCTATCAATAGGGCGTGTAGCAGGCGAAACTGCCCCAATTCTGTTTACAGTTGCTGCCTACTTTTTACCCTATCTACCTAACAGCCCATTTGACCAAGTGATGGCACTGCCCTATCACCTATATGTGATTAGTACAAGTGGCACAAATCTGGAAGCTGCGCGCCCTATGGCTTATGGCACAGCCCTGGTCCTACTAATGTTAATCTTGATATTAAACTTGGCAGCTAACCAGTTACGACGATACTACGCATCAAAGCATAAACTAAGCTAACAACGCTACTCTCTCGCACATGAATAAGCTGGAAGCTAAAGACGTACACCTGTATTATGGAACTACACATGCGCTTAAGGGCATTAGTATGACCATATCCCGCAACACAGTTACCGCACTTATTGGTCCTTCAGGTTGCGGCAAGAGCACCTTTCTACGTCTCTTTAACCGGATGAATGACCTCATCGCTGGTGTTCGTGTTGAGGGTCAGCTAATGCTGGATGGCACCAATATCTATGGGCCCACTTTCGACCCCGTCGAGTTACGCAAGCGAATAGGGATGGTATTCCAAAAACCAAATCCTTTCCCCAAAACCATTTTTGATAACGTAGCTTATGGCCTGGTAATCAACGGAGTTACAGATAAAAAGCATATAACAGAGCAAGTGGAGCGCAGCCTACACCAGTCAGCGCTATGGGATGAAGTGAAAGACAACCTTAAGAAAAGTGCCCTAGAGCTGAGCGGTGGCCAGCAGCAACGTTTGTGCATTGCCAGGGCACTGGCCGTGGAGCCCAGCGTACTCCTGATGGATGAGCCTACCAGTGCGCTTGACCCCATTAGTACTTCTAAGATTGAGCAGTTGATACATGAGTTGAAAACAGCTTATACGATTGTAATTGTAACTCACAATATGCAACAGGCAGCACGGGTGTCAGACAAGACTGCCTTCTTCTACCTGGGCGAAATGATAGAGTATGATACCACCAAAAAACTCTTCACTAAACCAGCCCTAGAGCAAACCCAGAATTATATAACGGGGCGATTTGGTTGAGCGAAATCCTTTCCACTAACATGATTTTTGCCTATTCATGCTGCAAAAAGAATTTTGCAGCTATGAATACCGTTGCGTTTCAATGTTAATTTTTTATGTACGCTTAGGCTTTGAAGGCACGAATAGTTAACTTTCCCATACAGTATAACTAGAAATGAGCCGCCTGATAGAAACGGAAATCGAAGAGCTCAAGGCTAAAGCGCTTGATATGGCTGAGCTTGTACGTGTACAGGCAGAGCAATGCTGTACTGCCCTGAATGACTTGGACTATGAGCTGGCTAAGCGTGTTCTGAAACGTGAAAAGGAGATAGATAAGTTTGATAATAAAATACAGAAACGGTGTGAACGAATCATTGCTTTATACCAGCCTGTAGCAAACGACCTTCGCTTTGTCTTCTCAGTACTTAAAATAAACCAATGCCTGGAAAATGTGGGTGATGCACTAAGTGGCATTGCTTTCAAAATAATGGATGTGCGTACACCTTACGATGCAGACTTATTGAAAGAATTGCATATGGCTGAAATGCAGGATGCAGTAAAGGTGATACTATACGATAGCCTACGATCTTATTTTCGTGAGAATGCTGAGCAGGCTAAAAGCATTTTTCAGCGTGACGATTTCATTGATGATATACACAGCAGGTCGTTCAGCACTATTGTTAATGCTATTCAAAAGGAGCCTGTCCGAACGGCTGATTTGATGCATTTGTATTATATAATGCGCAACCTCGAAAAGATAGGCGACTATAGTGTCGCTATTGCTGAAGAGTCTATTTTCTACACGGAAGGGGTGGTTTACCGCCACTCGGAGTTGAAATACCATCATAAGCCTGAAGACGAGCCCAAACCTGCCGAAGGAATAGCTTTAGCCTGAAACGAGTTACTAGATAAGAAAGCCCGCATGTTGCGGGCTTTCTTATTTACTTTGCAGATTATTCCCGCAGTATGAAGAATGTGCTTTTAGGCTTGGCAAGGCTACTTATTGGGCTGATTTTTCTGCTCTCGGGTCTTGTTAAAATAAATGACCTTACAGGCTTTATCTACAAGCTGGAAGAATACTTCTACGTGTTCGACCAGCAAGTGCTAGTTGGCTTCCGGTGGTTCGTTCCCTATGCTTTGCACTTTTCGGTAGTGCTCACATTGCTAGAGACAACCTTAGCCTTCATGATAGTAGCGGGTATTTGGCGCACGTTTACCACCAGTATGCTTCTTGCATTGATTCTGTTTTTCACAATACTCACTGGCTATAGCGCTGTTACGGGTAGCGTTACCGACTGTGGCTGCTTTGGTGATGCGATAAAATTAACACCCTGGCATAGCTTTTACAAAGATGTTGTTCTTGCAGTTGTGATTCTATTTCTGTTTCTAAATAGGGCTCATTTACAACCACTTGTGCACAGCAAGGGTGGCAAATTCATATACGTTTTTGTAAGCACTGCTGTGTGCACATTTTTACTCTGGTACTGCTTTAACTATCTCCCCTTGATAGATTTCAGGCCCTACAAAACAGGTACTGACTTAAAACTTACCACCACTACACGTGCAGAAGATGGACACTTTATTGCAAAAGATTACCAACTATTCTTGGAGGCCTGCGGGCAAAATGAACTGGAAGGCATTACGCTCCTCATAGTTATGTATGACATGGATAAGGTAAAGCCGGAACAACTTCAGCAAACAGTTTTGCTTGCAAAGCAATTATCTGCTGAGACTAAGATCAAGGTGCTAGCAGGCACCAGTACGGGTAGCGACAGGCGCAAAGAAATTGTTGCACAATACGGCTTACCCTACTGTGTAGCGCCCCAGGATTTAAACATGCTCAAAACCATGATTCGCAGCAATCCGGGCTATATCCTGTTAAAAGACGGCGTTGTAAAAGCCATGTGGCCCGCAACCCGCCCGCCCAGCCTAGCCTCTATCTTCTCAAAATTGGAAAACTGAATTTGTTATGGGGCGGCTAGTACTGAATAAATTCATGCAGGCCTTGCTTATTCTTCCGGGCATTGTTGTGTTGCTATTCATCGTGTTTAGCCTTTTAGGAGACCCCACACGTATGTTAGCGGGCCAGCGGGCTGATACGGGTACACTTGAAAGCATACGTCGTGATCTGGGTTTAGACGAACCCACGCACATCCAGTTTGCGCTTTATTTGCGGGCACTATCGCCTATTGACTGCTTGGATGCAGCAGCACAGGCTAGCGGTGATTATCACTTCCTGAGAATAATAGGAGATGCAACTGGAAGCTGGGTAGTTAAAGCTCCCTATCTGCGTCGTAGCTACCAAACAGGGCAACCCGTGTTTTCCATTTTCTGGGATCGCTTCCCTGCAACACTGATACTCACTGCAGCTAGTTTGTGCATCGCTACACTCCTGGGAATAAGTTTGGGCATTATTGCCGCAGTGCAACGCGATACTTTCATTGACAGAGCGCTGTCATTTGTTTCCATGCTGGGCATCTCGGCCCCCTCATTTTTTGTTGCGGTGCTGTTTATAGCTGTATTTGCAATATGGCTATATCCATTAACTCAATTAAATCTAACAGGCTACGTGATCACTGAAAATGTATTAGGAGAAGGCTATACGCTTCAATTGAAGAATTTAATAATACCCGCACTCACGTTGGGCATTCGCCCTTTGTCGTTGTTGTTTCAGCTCACACGAAATGGTATGATAGAGGCGCTGGGTGCTGATTACATTCGTACCGCACGTGCTAAGGGCCTCGCACCTACTCAGATTGTATTGAAGCATGCATTGCCCAATGCGATTGGCCCAGTGCTCACCTCCCTAAGTGGGTGGTTTGCTAGTTTGCTTACAGGGGCATTCTTTATTGAATACATTTTTGACTGGCCAGGCATTGGCAAGCTTATGGTTGACGCGCTCTATACAAATGATTACCCCGTAGTGCTGGGTAGCTGCCTGCTTACCGCAGTTCTGTTTCTTGTAATTACTTTGGTCGTTGATTTACTCTACCCCTTGCTAGATCCCCGCGTAAGGCTTACTGCCTAAGGGTCAGCTTTGCCACACACTCTACGTGGGCCGTTTGCGGGAACATATCTACAGGCTGTGCCCCTTCTAACGTATAATGCTCCAGCAACAGTGCCAAATCGCGGGCCTGCGTAGCGGGGTTACAGCTCACATAAACTAACTGGGGCACACGCATGGCATTCAGCCGCTGCACCACGCGGGCATCCATCCCCGCACGGGGTGGGTCTACCACCACAGCGTCTGGCACACCCTCTGTATCCAGAAAGCCTGGAGATAAAATTTTTGCAATATCTCCTGAATGAAATCTGAAATTTTGTAGGCCATTCAATCGCACATTTTCCAAAGCATCCTGCACTGCAGCCTGCACATACTCTATCCCCACCACCTCCTTCGCCATGGATGAGAGGTACACACCAATGCTGCCTGCACCACAGTATAAGTCATACAACCTTTGCACAGGCCCACTCAGGCAACCCTTCACCACATCATACAACTGCGCAGCCTGTCTCGTATTGGTTTGAAAAAATGAGGTTGGGCTTACGCGAAACTGAAAGCCGCCCAGTATTTCCGTTATAAAGCCAGGCCCATACCAGGTATGCACATTCAAATCCCCATAACTATCATTTAGCTTAGGATTGTGAGCCCACGTTAAGCTTGTGATGAATGGAAACGTATCAAGAAGGTGCTTAAAAATTGCTGCTACGCGATCTTCATTCATCTCTCCGGTTACCAGTAGCACCATCCAGTCCTGTGTATGCGTTGCCGTTCTGAATACAACTGTGCGCAAGAATCCAGTGTGCTGCTTGATATCGTAAAATGAATAACCCTTATCTTTTGAAAACCGCAAGAGTTCATTTCGCACAGCATTAATTCTCTCGTCGGCCAGGTAGCAAGTTTCTATGGGTAGTATTTTATCAAAGACGCCGGGGGCATGAAACCCCAGTACTTCATCCGTAAGTGCTACCCCAGAATCTAGCTCCTCACGCGTTCGGAACCGCCGCGTGGAGAAGGTGAACTCTACCTTATTTCTATAGTTGTATTCAGCAGCGGCGCCCAGAATGGGTTTCAATGGTGGATTACCGATTCCTCCAATACGCTCAAAAGCATCCAGCACCTGTTTTGATTTGAATTGCAACTGCGCCTCATAACTCATGTGTTGCCATTTGCAGCCTCCACAGGTGCCAAAGTGCTGGCACACAGCCTCTCGTCGAAATAGAGAAGGCGACTGAACCTCCAGAATTCGCCCACTAAACTGGCGTCTGCCTGAGGGGTATACTTCGAGTCTAAGTTTATCACCTGGCACCCCTCCCCTTACAAAAACAACCTTGCCATCAACACGGCACAGCCCCTGGCCGTCTTCCAGCGTATCCGTAACGAGGCAGTCTTCAGCTATGAACGAGTTGGCCACTTTTTATGCATATCCTATTTAATCAACCGCTTTATCTCTGCCAGCAACTTTGTGTGGTGTATAGGCACCACACCCACTTCCTCACACACTAAGCCCCCTGCAAGGTTTGCAACTTGTGCAGCCACGAATGAAGATACCCCGCACGCCGTACATATTGCCAACACACTCACCACTGTATCTCCTGCACCGGAAACGTCTACTATGTGGCGGTAGTGTGCAGGCTCATGCAGAAACTCCCCATTGGCATTGCATACCAATACTCCCATTTCGCTAAGCGTAATCACGGTATGGGTATGCGGCATGCGGTGCCGCAGTAATTGCACAGCTTGCCGTATCCCCGCCAGATCCTTCTTCTCAAAGTGTGTACCCAGCGCTTCGTTCAGCTCCTTAAGGTTGGGCTTGAATACTGTGCTGTTCTTGTAATGGAAAAAATTACGTCGCTTAGGATCCACCAATACAGGTATTTCTTTCGCTGCACATAATTGCACGGCTTTCTCTATAATTTCAGCATCCAGCAACCCCTTGTCATAGTCTTCAAAGATTACTGCATCAAACTTCTCCTGGTTAAGCAGCTTCTCTATGTGTTGCGCCACACGCTTCTGTATAGTTTCTGGCAGCACATCGCTTTCTTCTTTATCTACCCGCACCACCTGCTGGTTATTTCCAATTACTCGAATTTTCGTGGTGGTTCGCCGCTCCGCAAGTTCCACCAGGCCGTGAGTGGGCATCTGCATAGCAGCCATCACTTCACTAAAATTCTGGCCATCACGGTCTTGCCCTATGGTGCCGCACAGCACAACCTGTGCCCCCAGTCCTTTCAGGTTCATTGCCACATTGGCTGCTCCACCAAGCCTGTTTTCCTCCTTCACTACATCTACTATAGGCACGGGTGCCTCAGGTGAAATGCGTGAAACCTTCCCCCATAGGTACCGGTCCAGCATCAAGTCTCCGATAACCAAAACCCTAAGGCTGGGAAATCGATCGAAAAGCTCTTCCCAATTTGCATACGCGGGCGAGGGCTGAGCAGGCAAATAGTTCATAATGCCCGTAAAAAAATAAGGAAATGTAAATGGTATTATTTGATCTTGCCAAACACTTCTGCAAGCCTGCTAACTGCAGCTTCAATTTCTCTTTCACTACATGCGTATGACAAACGCACATGCTCTGATGTGCCAAATGCCTCACCTGGAACTACACTCACTAATGCCTTTTGAAGTGCGTAGTTGCTAAAGTCGTTGGCATTTTTAAGCAAGGTGCCATCAGGAAGTTTTTTGTGAAAGAAACTGGATACGTCAGGGTATAGGTAAAACGCACCGTCTGGCACACTGAAACTGACTTGCGGCAGAGTTGTACGTATCAGGCTCATTAACAAATCGCGTCTTTTCCGAAAAGCAGCTACCATATCATAGGTAGGCTGCATATCCCCAGTCACCGCAGCCAAGGCAGCCTTCTGCGTGATACTACAGGTGCCACTGGTTACCTGCCCCTGAAACTTCTCACACAGTGAGATTACCCATGTGGGTGCCGCAGTAAAGCCGCAGCGCCACCCTGTCATTGCAAACCCCTTGCTCAGGCCATTGATGGTAATGGTACGATCAAACATTCCATCCAGGGTTCCTATACTTATGTGCTTGCCTTCATAAGCAATTAGCTCATATATCTCGTCACTGATCACCATCACCTGCGGATGCCTGTGTAGCACTTGCACCAGTGCTGTCAACTCCTCACGGGTGTACATCATACCGGTAGGGTTGCTGGGCGTATTCAGGATAAACAAACGTGTTTGCGGTGAAATGGCCGCTTCCAGTTGCTCTGCAGTAATCTTCAAATCATTTGTTTGGGTAGCATGCACCACAACCGGCTTTCCTTCTGCCATACACACCATCGGGTAATAGGACACCCAGTAGGGTGCCGCAAGAATTACCTCATCTCCAGGATTGATAAGGGCCATCATGGCATTCACTATGCTTTGCTTGGCACCGGTAGAAACGAGTATGTTTTCGGCTTTATACGGCAAGCCATTGCGCACTAGCATACTCCGGGCCACTGCCTCCCGCAGTTCGGGGATGCCAGCCACTGGGGGGTAGTGCGTAAACCCCTGCCTTATGGCCTCAACTGCCGCATTGCGTATATGCATCGGCGTATCAAAGTCAGGCTCTCCAAGAGTCAAACTAATCACGTCATGCCCCGCAGCACGCTTCTCGCGCACACGTTTGGCCATGGCAAGGGTCTGGCTTTCAGCCAGCCCATTCATTCGCTGGGAACCAGCTAGAGGGGTAATTACAGGTTGCATCTCCTATTCTACACAAATCAGAAAAAATACCAGCGCAACGAAATTTGGCGTTTGATGAATGTGCAATTTAACGATTTTCAGCCTGTTAGGGTTGCTTAAACATGGTCAGTAACTTCATGCTGTTAGTACTAAGATTTGCATTATGTATAGGTGTTGCGGCGTTCTTCACCGCTCCCATTACAGCCAAAGGGCAGCATGCCCGGGTTTATGTCAGCCTTATGTTAAGTGAGCCAAATCCTCAAGATGCACTTCAAAATAGAGCCATTACTTTCACTCCGGTCTCAGGTAAACACATCTTTATAGCACGGTTGCTTAGTGATATCACTTCAGGTGCGCTAGCCACATTCACTGATACCGCATGTGTTCAAGCGCTGCCCGCCGCCGAGGCCAGGCAGCGCCTTCAGGCCTTTTTATCAGGTAGCCCATGCTTGGTGTCGGCAAATGCCGTACTCAACCTGTATGCAAATGATAGTACAAGCAGATCAGATGTAAGCCATGTAAGGGTAACGGTGACCGATGGTACTTCGCCCGAACTGCAACAGTCATTTATCTGCAAAAGCGAAGATGTGTTGCCGCGTATTATGCGAGATGCCCCACGCAATAGTGGGTATTTCGTGCCAAGTTTGAAAAGATCTCGGACTGAACGCTCATATGCATATAGCTATCGGATAGACAGAATTGAGCCGCTCACAGAGCAAACCCAGCTCCTGAAAGAACTCGCATTAAATCAAATTCCTGAATTGCTTTTTCAGGCACCCGCTGAGCAGATTCTGCTCGTTGAAAGTGCCGCCCCTACTGCTAAAGTTTGGCTCACCATACCCCGTGCTCTAACTACTGCCAACTCACTTCCAGATTATCCTAAAGGGCTTCCGGAGCGTATGCTGCACAACCAAGCATTGTTCTACTCTATTGTCCCCCATTTGTTAAAGCAAGTATTGACTGGTAAAATCAAAGTAAACTTCCCCTCCCAATGCGAGATACTACCCATCGTTTCATTACACCAAACTGTGGCGAACCACCCCCGTGTAAAAGCTCTAGGCAGGATGGATAAAAAGCTGGCACAAAAAAAAACATGAGCTTTGCCATCACTTCAGTAGAACTAGGAGGTTTGCTAACCCTTACAAAAAAGGGTGTCACCTTCCAGGCACAAGCTATTCGCCTGGTTTGGCAGGACACTACCCTATATCCTGAAACCACTACACTCGGCCAGTTCTTCTTAAGTAAGCGCCAACTGGATAAGCTAAAGATAAACGGGAAGTCGTTAGCTGAGTTTCTTGCGGAACGCCCATTTTACCATTACCCCATTCAGGTGAACGATGCATATCCCCAGACATTAGCGGAAGCGCTTTACATACAACACCTGCTTGATACTGGCCAGTGGAAATCGTTACCGTTGCAGCGGGACTTGCTAACGATTACGCCTAATATGTTGATTAGGCGCCTGATAAACATGCAGGAAGCCTATTAAACAGTAGTATCTATTTCTTATCTGCTTAGGCAATTGGATCAAAACCCTATTGCCTTCTCGTGTTCAATTGCCGAACTTAGCATAAATTATTTCATACTTATGAAACCCTCCATTTCCTTCAAAAATCCGCTTCCTTTGTTTGTAGCATCCGCCTTTATGCTGCTAAGCCTCATGGCATTTATGGGTGGCGGCAAACATTACGGCAAGAAAATAGATGGCAAAGGTGCTGTAAGCGTAACCGAACTGCCCAAACGCATGGAAGGCGCACAAAGCCTAAAGATTAAACTTCAGGGCAAAATAGGTGCCGTTTGCCAGAAGAAGGGTTGCTGGATGACAATGGACTTAGGCAATGGCCAAAGCTTACGCATCAAGTTCAAGGACTACGCCTTTTTTGTACCACTTGATGTAGCCGGTGCCACGGCGATAGTAGAAGGTGTGGCGACCAAAGAAGTGGTGAGCGAAGCAGAGCGCAAACACTACATGGAAGATGCTGGCAAAAGCAAAGAAGAAATTGCCAAAGTACAAGGCGAACAAAGCACCATGACGTTTGAGGCAGAAGGCGTACTCATAACAAAGTAAAAGGTTTGACATTGACCCCCACGCGTTTTTTCATGTTGCTGCTCAAAGCTGTAGCTTGGGCTTGCTTGTTATTTATTACTGGCTTTATGTCCAGGCCGCAGCCTACTGAAATAGACGTAGTGCTCACTAAACGGGCAAATGCAGACCCTATCAAAACCAGTGAGCTTGCTAAGCTCATGCGTTACATGTATGATGAGACTGCGCGAATCAAACCGCTCATTGCAAGCAGCAAACGCATTGGCAGTTTCCCTAAAAAGTTTGCATCAGTTCACACCGCCACACCAACAGACCCCGCCGAGCATAACGAGACCTTTAAGATTTTTGCTGACAACTACCTAAATGCTACCCAAACGCTTTACGCCAAACCTAGCACTGCTAGTTACAACCTGGTGGTGCAGAGTTGCCTAAACTGCCACCAGACACACTGCCTTGGCCCGCTGTCACGAATAAAGGCGCTAATGCTGCCTCCGTCCTAAGATAATGCCAGCCAACTGCTGGTATTATCTCTTTAAACGTATTGCGGTTCTGCCCGTCTTATTCCATTCAAGATAATCCCATGCAGAGACTCGCCCTACTAATTATCGCCTTCATATTCCTACTTCAATTGGGTTGCGCCACTAAGCAGGATGAGCCAACTGTTTCTGGTACTTTAGCCACTTTTGCTGTATGGCCGCCTGCTACTGACCCAAGCATTAGTATTATTTATCCTACCCCTGTATTTGGCATTGTACAAGACTCACACTTTGTAGCCTTACATCGGGGGGTATCCGTCAAAAACAGGCTCTTTATATTTCTACCAGGTACAGGGGGCGTGCCCCGCAATTACCGCGGCATCGTTACGGAAGCGGCAAAACAAGGCTACCATGCAATTGGCCTCACCTATCAGAACCCCATCGCTGTGGGTACTTATTGCACAAGTGGTGATGCAAACTGTACAGGGAACATCCGTTACGAAATGCTGGATGGCACCGACCGTAGCAGCCTGTTGGTTGTCTCGCGCGCAAACAGCATTGAGAACAGGCTCATAAAGTTAATCCAACAGTTAAATACCCAGTACCCACAAGATGGCTGGGCTCAGTTTGCCCCTGGCGGCAACATCAACTGGCAAGTAATCAGCCTGGCAGGGCACAGCCAAGGCGGTGGTCACGCGGCATTCATCGGCAAAGTGCGTAGCCTATTGCGGGTAGGCATGTTTGCTACTCCGGCTGACATAGTTACACCTGGCAATACGCTGCCTGCTTGGTTCAGTCTATCAGCCGCTACACCCGCTTCCAGCTATTTTGGCTTTACCAGTACAGCGGATGAACTTAATGCGTACTCGCTTGTGTCTTTTAACTGGACGGGACTGGGACTAGGCACTGCTGCAACTGCACAAAGCATAGACGGTAATTTGAACGGCCCCTATGCAGGCCGCTGGTTTATTACCAGCAGCAGCATCCCGCGCAACCCCGGGCTGGCCATTGGGCCGCAGCACAACCTGCCAGTGGTGGATGTAAACGTACCCCTAAATACTGACGGCAGTTATTCTTTTGCCCCCCTATGGCGATACATGTGCCTGCCAGATTAAGCTGGTATAGCCAACTTACTTACGGCAGCCCTAAGGCGAAGCAGGCTCTCACTTTTACCAATAAGCTCCATACTATCATAAACACCTGGCCCAAAGGCCATACCCGTTATAGCAAGTCTTAACGCAGCCATTACTTTGCCCGCTGCAGTGCCCGCCGTTTGTGCAGCCGCATTAAACCGAGGCTCCAACTCCGTATGTGTCCAATTAACCGGCTGTTCCAATTCTTCAATATACTTTACTATCGCCAACATCCCCTCTTTTGTCCATCGCTTCTTCACCATATCTGCATCATAGTGGGTAGGTGTGGTATAAAAATATGGGCATAGCGTAACAAATTCATGCGCAAAGGTCACCCTGTCTTTCATCAACTCTACCACACGTAATAGGTAGTTTTCATCTCTGGCAGCATAACCAAGTTCCTTTATCATCTCTGCCATACCCGGCACAAAGTCAGCATTGGGTCGCTGCCGCAGGTAATGCTGGTTAAACCACAGCGCTTTCTTGTAATCAAATTTCACGCCGCTGTTGCCCACGCGCTCCAGGCTAAATAGTTCCGTAAGCCTGGCCATGTCCATCACTTCTTCATCGTTGCCTGGGTTCCAGCCCAGTAGTGCCAGAAAATTAATCACTGCCTCCGGCAGATAGCCGCTCTCTCGGTACCCACTCGCCTTTTCTCCACTCTCCGGGTTCCAAGCTAGGGGGAATACAGGGAAACCAAGTTGGTCGCCATCCCGTTTGCTCAGTTTGCCGTTTCCGTCTGGCTTTAGCAGTAAAGGCAGGTGTGCAAATGCCGGAGCCTGCCACTCAAATGCACGGTAGAGCAGCGTGTGCAGTGGGGTACTGCTCAGCCACTCTTCACCGCGTATCACATGGGTTATCTCCATTAAGTGGTCGTCCACAATGTTTGCCAGATGGTAAGTAGGCATGCCATCGCTTTTCAGCAATACCTTGTCATCAAGTTGTGCTGTATTAAACACTACCCATCCCCGTATCTGGTCTTCAAAACGCACCTCTTCATTGCGCGGCATCTTAAACCGAATCACGTAAGGTTTACCTGCAGCCAGGCGTCGTTGCACTTCATCACTCGGCAGGCTCAGGCTATTGTGCATGTGCTCGCGCGTTACGGCATTGTACATGGCGTTTTTAATGCCCGCTTTCCCCCACCGGCTGTGGGCCTCATCCAGCTCAGCCTCTGAATCAAATGCGTAGTATGCCCAGCCTTTTTCTACAAGCTGTAATGCATACTGCTTATACATAGGCTTACGCTCACTCTGCCTGTAAGGTGCATGCGGCCCGCCCACATGCGGGCCCTCATCAAAGTTTATGCCTACCCAGGCCAGCGCATCTATGATGTACTGCTCTGCGCCTGGCACATAGCGTTTCTGGTCGGTATCTTCTATGCGCAGGATGTTAACCCCGCCAGTTTTACGCGCCAGTAAAAAATTATACAGTGCCGTACGCACCCCGCCTATATGCAGCGGGCCGGTAGGGCTGGGCGCGAATCGAACGCGAACAGGTTGTGATGTAGCTTCTCCCATAAATGAGGCTGCAAAAGTAGCCATTTTACCCGCATCGGGCTATTGCAGTGTGAAGCGCACCTGCACCCCAAATGCCCAGAAAACCGTAGGAAATGAGGTACTCAAGGCCGGGGTATTTCGTGTGTACTCAAAGTAAGCCCGCGCTGTAAGCTGGGTATTGATGTTGTAATCCACACTGGGCTTATAAGTTTGCGTTAGCGTACCTGCTGTAGGTTCTGGCGGGCGAACTGCATCTAGGTAGCGGTTCTGGGTTTTTGTATCGCGTATGGTTACCTCCATGCGTAACGTAAGGCTATTGCGCACTTCAAACAATCTCCCAAATAAATTAATTGGCGGAAGGCCACGCTTGCGCTGCCACTGCAGGTTAAGTGTAAATTCTGTATTGTTCAGTTCCGTTAGCTGTAAAGCACCCAGGTTTAGCGCCATCTGCCGGCTTTGCTTGTAATCAAAAACTGTAGTAATCCCGTTCAGAAATTGGATGTTGATCCCAATAAGCGGCGTGAACGATTCATTAATAACCAGGCTCTGAATGTTATACTGCGCTTCAAAGTTTACATTTTTAGGGTCTATTGCTGTACCCGCACCCAAACTGCTAAGTGGCAACACAACCCCAGGGGCATTGCTGCTGCCCCTCAAGTCAAAGCGCTGGTTGTATTGGTAGTTTACTGAGTAGGTGCTGTTGTACCCGTGTGTAAACGTTATGGTCTGCACAAAGTCCTTGAGCCACCACACGTCCGACAAGCCCGACCAGTTCACTGTCCAGTTGGGCCAGGGGATGGCCTGAAAAGGTGTAAGTGCAATTGTGCTGGGGGTATACGGGCCATAGGCAGACAAAAATGCTCCCGTAAGTACCTCAGCCTGAGAGCCAGTGTATCCGTTGAAGAAATCATCGGGGCGAATGCCAGGCGTAAACTCGCCGGGAATGGGGTTGTTGTAGTTTGGGTTTGCACCAGCCAGCCTTGTTGAAATCGTTCTCCGGTTCTGCTCCAGTTGGTCAAAGGCACTGCCTCCGCTCCATGCCGTGCCAATACTCATAAAGCTGATGCTATAGCTACCAGCTGCCTGTGGGTTCGTCAGGCTGAGTGTATTTGTCAAACTATCTATGCGGTACACTGCTGAGTTGTTTTCGGTCTTCTGTCGATTGGCCTTCACATCTATCCGGAAACCCTTGAATAGCTCGAAACCCGTTCGTATTCCCAATTGATGGCCCCAGGTCTGGTTAAAGGGTGTCACCATATTGGGGTCTGTGCTTAGCCATCCTCTCTCTCGTGCTCTGCCCAGCCAGCCTTTATCCCCGTATGAGAAGTCTGGCTGGAGGCCAAACACAAAATCCCAGCCCGGCCCGGGCTGCACGCTGCCGTCGCGCGGGTTCCGGTACCCCATGTCCATGCCAAACAGATTGGTAACGGGTAGGTAGCCAGGAAGTGTAGTGCCACGGTTCTCACTGTACTGCACGTCAATATTTTTTAAGCTGAACAACATGCCAGCAAAAAACTTACCCAAGTTTTTACTTGCTACCTCTAAATTATCTCCCCGTCGGCGTGTACTGTCTGCAAGTGAGTACGCGGTAAGCCTGGGTATGGGCCGTAGCCATGCCTCAAGTTTTGGGAACAGCTTCTTGTACAGCTGGGTCATATTGAGTTGGTTGCTCAGCTGAATGTTCTGCCCATTTCCTATCGTATTTCCCAGTTTCCTAAACTGCTGTGCTGCAGTATTCCACCTGAAGTCCCCGGTATAAGCCGCGCTGCTGTTAATCCAATTCAGGTACTTTATCTTGTCAAAGGGCAAACGGTAAGTTATAGCCAGTTGTTGAGAGAAATTCAACGTCCGCCCAAAGTTAATCCAGCTATACTTGCCTCTTTCTGGGTCATAGCCAAATGAAAGCACTTGCTTCCAGATGCTGTCACTCTTTTCACGCGTATTGATTGGGCCACGGGGTTCATCTATCCGTGATAGTGAGTTGAAACTGTAGGTAATGCCAATGCTCTTAGCCAGTTCCCAGCGCAAATTAAACGTTTGCGATATCGTAAAGTTTTGATTGTAGGTTGCAGGTAGCCGCACAACATTGGTCGGTGACACCTGGCGCAACTGCTCTTCTTCAAAGATTCGATTGCCCGTTATGGAATAGGCAATGCTGCGGGGTAGCAAAGTGAAGTTAAACGCGTTCAACAGCGTTGTGCCTTTGCCGATTCCCTTAAACGGTTGAAAACTCTTAGGGTTCAGGTTATACGTCCACGTAAAGCCCCCGCTGTAATTCTGAGCTAGCCGCTTTTGCAGTTGTGGCGTTCGCATAAAAATTTCACTAAAGGCATAGCTAAATGCAAAATTCTCTATGTCCCAAATACGCTCTTTGGCCCCTTGCTTTTGTCTTACACGTCGCAGGTTGCTAACACTATAATTATATTCGCGTGTATAATCTATGGCCAGATTTCGCAGACTGTCTGCCTTTTCTGTCTGTATCTGAGATAGCTGCTGCCTCAGGTTTACATCTGGGTCAAACGGATTATACTTAGGTTCAATTATGGCCTCCCTATACATAAAGTAAAGCGGTATCTCAAGGCCTGCTTTCTTCGGCAATAGCTTCCCCAACTGTAAGTTAACATCCAGTTTATACTGGGTGCGCCACTCCAGGCTGCGCTCACCCACGCGGCTCTGCACGGAACCAAACCCAGGCGTTGTATATCTGCCGGAAACCGAAAACTGTCCCAGGTCAGCCAGCTTTACATTCAGGCGCCCAGAGGCTGCCCAGCCGGGTGTCAGGTTAAAGTTTGTAGTGCGCAGTTCATTTGCCCAGATTTCCACATTCACGGGTTGTCCGCCACCTGCAGGGTTTTTCACCCCTATCATGATTACCTTCAGGTTGCTAAGCTGTGGCGTCCCGCGCACGGTTATCTTATTGCCTGTAGTACCATCTGTTACTTCAAATGGAAGCGTTCGAGACGCACCAGCATTGTCGCGCTGCACTTTAACACTGGTTAGCGCATCCATCGCAACATCAAACTGCATGACTTCAGGCCATATGTTTTCTGGCGCACTGTTACCCGGCTGGCTTGGGGTAATGGGTATTTCATATTCGTAATAGTTGCTAGTAAAGTCGGAGCCCAGTCGCATAAACACCCGCGCATCCCCCATATTGTCGGGTGTATTCGGCGTAATTCCTTCAGCATGCACCCACATCTTGATACGCTCATAAAAACGCAAATCATTGCCCATCACCTTAAAGGCACCTCTTGCATCCCCATCCTGCAGGTTCAGCACGCGTATCTGCAAGGCCTGCTCATTTTGTAGCTGATTGGGCACGGGGCTGGCCGGCTGATTTTGCCTAACAATGCCCGGCGGCACTACATATGGGTAAGGCGTTTTCGTGTTGTTCTCTTCAATGTTCACTGTGGCTACCTGAATCTGTGTGCCCAAATTGCCCAGCGGGCTGTCTGGATTTTCATTGTACGAGCGCCACTGGGTACTGATAATTCTGAACTGCCCCATGCGTACTACTACCTCTCGGTTGAAGCCCGTCAGGTACATACGGATGAAGTCAACTGCCTTCAGGTCTTGTATGCCCCCGCGTGCTACCCTGGCTGAATCGCGCAGCGGGATGCGAAACAAATACCAGCGTGAGGTTACAGGCAAGTTGTTAACCGTAAGTACCTGGTCCCTTTTATCAATGATGTGGTTGGTGCCAACTACAAGGTCGGTAGGCCGCATACTGATTTTGTATTCATAGTACGCCTCCTGCTGGTTCAGGCTATTGTCGCGGTTCAAGTCTTCTACATCGGGGGTCTGGTAGTTGCTCTGTGAGATGCCGCCGCCGCTTTGCGCAGGCGAGTTTCCCTGCTGGCCGTTAAAGTCCTGGTAGCGCGTAAGTAAATCCGTGCCTGGTCCATAGTCAGCGCTTTGAAAAAATTTGAAATTGTCCCCACTGGGGTCTTGCTCTATGCGTAAAAGTGCTTCTTGCGAGAGTATACTTCGCAATGTGTCTATGTATCTTGAAAAGAATCTGCGCTCATCCTCATCATTTAATCCGTCCAACCCCACATCCTGAAATACACGTGCACCTGCATCGTTTGCAAAAGCGTTGTTTACTACTTGCAACGTTGGTACACGGCCCCAAGTTGTATTGCGCGTAGTAGGCACAGCCTCTACGCCCGTAGGCAGGCCGTTTTCGTAGGCACGTTGTCCGTCAGTTAGTACATCTTCACTTACCCGTCCCAGGTTGATGTACATATCGCCACCTGCATGTGCAGGGTTATCAATATACGGGTCCATCACCCACATATCTATGAACTCAAAGTTTGCCGCCTCAAAGTCAGTATTTCCTGTAGTGAGCCGCATGATGCCTCCCCAGTTTGCCGTAGGGCTGGCGAAGGTTCCATCTGCATTTAGCCCAATGGTTTCATAGTTATAAGGGCCGCGCACACTGGGCTGGTAGCGCAAGTCAAAAGTTTGTATGTAGTTCAATACGCCAGTAGTACGGTTTGGGAAAAGTTCTGAAATCGTAACCCTACGCACGGCGTTACCCGTAAGTGCGGTAGGTATGCCATTAAAGCCAAAATCACCGGGCCTGTCATAAGCAAGGGGTGTTATGGCATACCACGCGAGCTTTGCGCGCCTTTTGCCCGATGCCAGGGTATCTGGGCTGGGGGCAGGAAGAAGTGACAAAGGCGTACTTGCCAGCTTCCATGATTCCGCCACACCACCAGTCAGATCTATATAGCTCTGCGCTGCCTCAAAGTCATCCACATACGCGATTCCCTTTTCGGGGCCATTGGCTATGGCCGCAGGGTAGCCCGGTAGCAGTTGTGCAAATTCTCCCTGAAAGCTGATGTCGCTTGGCGTATTTGTACTGTAAAAAGGTAGTTTATCCAGCATGTGTGTCAGCCACTTGCTCTGCACGTTTACGGTACCATCCAGCCCCCATATCACGTTGCTCATCGGCTCTTCGCCTATCAGTACCTTGTTAATCAGCGGCTGTTCGTGCAGCCACATAATGGTGCTACCCAGGGTAAACTTCTTACTGCCGCGGTAATCAATACGTGCACCTACCAATGTTTTCTGGTCTATGCCAAATAGCTGGTTGCTCTCAAAACTGATGCGTATCTCCTGCCCAGAGCTACGTATGCCGGCAGCCAGAATAGACACACGCCCACTCTGGTAATCCACTGAGTAATCACTACCCTCATTCAGCGGTACCCCGTTGGCAGTTACGCGCACACTACCAGCTACCAGTTGTACAGCAGGTATCTGTATATCGCCACCGGCTGAGCTGCTGTAGAAACCTTTCATCTTGTACCGGTCTTTGGCCTGAAACTGGCTCTGCCGCGCATCTACCTGCGTCAGCCTATACAGTTGGTCATAGGTAAACTGGGCGGTATCTGCAACGAACGTAGTCGTGTCGCGCATCTGTCGTATCAGCGTCTGCCCGAAGGGTTCCAACACTGGAAAGATGATAAGCCCGCGGTCAGGATAAATTGTACGTCCAGGTAAAAAATCAAACCGGTTATCAGGCCCACGTTCGTTGTTATTCGTAAGCTGGTCTAGCCTTACCACCTGTATTAAAGGTCTGCTCTTCACTTTTGTAGCAGGTAGGTAGTTTATGTCTCCACTCCCATCCGTTGCTTCATATACTACGTCAAGTCTAAAGTTTGTGGGCTGTACATTAAATGCATTCAGTGAATATACGTTCTTCATCATCAGGTCCCAGGCTGGGTAAGCATCAGGGGTGTTGGTCTTGGGGATGTTAAAGCGAGGCCGTACAGCGGAGGGCTTCAGCATCTTTAAATACAGCACATTTGAATTGGTCGGATCCGCAGGTCTGTCGATTTGAAATTCCCCTACTTTTAAGTTACCCGTCCTATCTGTAGTGGTGTATTCAAATGCCACAAACAGCGCATCGTTGTTTTGCAGTTTGTTGTTCAGCATCACATAGCCCAGTGTATCGTTCAGGTAGTAGTCCTGGTCTCTGCGCAGCAAGCGCATGTTCTCCACCATTTCAAAATCGCCTATGCCATCCGTATCAGTATAGCCGAATAACGATCGCAGTGCTGCCACTGCCGAGCTGCGGTCGCGCGCGGGGGCAGCATTGTTCTGCGGCAGGTTGCCATACAGCCCGTTCACCGCGTTGTTTGGCAGGCTATCAGCAATGGCAGTGGTGTCTATAACTCCAGCCGTAACTTTGTTAAACAACCGCTGACGGTTCCCGCCTGTTATCCCCTCGCCCAGGTCAATAAACCCCACAGCGTTACGGTTGTTGCTGGTGCTGGCACCGGCGCGGTTTGTTACATATAGCTCTATGCGCGTAATACGAATACGCGACTGATTGAGTGGCAGGTTTCGCAGCGCCTCTTCATACTTGCTACGAAAAAACTGGCTCAAGAAGAAGTGGCGCTGGTCATCGTATTCACTCGCTCGTTTGTTAATCTCAATCTGGGCCACGCCGTTTCTAATCACGATTTCATTGCTGCGCCCGCGCTGCTGGCTACCTAGCATCGTGAGCCACACAGGCCCAAACTGCATTTGCATTTTCAGCCCCCAAAGGTTCTGGCCGCCCGTAATCAGTGATCCGTTGATGGGCATGCTCACATTGCCCAGTTCTATTTTCTTAACCACGTCATCCTCCAAGCCCACATATTCTACTTTGAACTGGTTTTCAAAATTGTAGGTGGCATCAGTATCATAGTTAGCCCTAAACCGCAGCCGCTCGCCAACCTGCCCCGTTACATTCAGCTGTATCCGCTGCCGGAAGTCAAAGAAGCTGTTGCGCTGCTGTTGTGGTGCCAGCGCAGGGTTTAGCGTCTCATTGGTACGCAAGGATAAATCCAGCAGCGCGGTTACATTGGGCTTGATGTCTATACGCCCACTACCGAATATATCGCGAAACAGCGCACTGTTTACATTGATGGCGGGTATCAGGCCTGTGCTGCTAGCACCGCCACGCGCTGCACTGCTTACATTTGCCTTTTCTCTGAAGTACTCCTGCACCTGTCGCTGGTACACGGTGCGCTTGTACTCCTCGAGTGTGATGTAGGTAGGTGGGCGCACATTGCGTTTGCCTACGCGCTCAAACACGGCATATCCTTTCCCGTCGGGTGTAAGCTCATATTGCAGCTCTACATTCTTGGGGTTGTTAAGGTAGAGTGGCGATTCCCTAAAACTTCTCCGTGTTATATCAAAAGGGCTGTCACGCCATTCAGGGTTAGGCTGTGTTCGGCGGCGTGCAGTGTCTTGCACGGAAACTATTACATCATCCAGGTTGTTACTATCAGGAAGTATCAGTTTTATGCCAGCTTTATTCTGTAGAAGTGCAGCAAACCTGGGGGGTAGCAGGCCGTCACCCTCCGCGCCGCCCTTGCGTAAAGACACAGCCCGCAGCATTCCTGCTTGCAACAGGGCGCAACTCACTACTACAAAAAAACGAACCAGCACGCTACGGGATAGCAGTTTTTAAAAGAGTAATCCTAATTCATTAATAGCAGGCTGGGGCCTGCGATGGGTATAGCGTGCTTCTATAGGCCTATTTTTCAATAAGTTGCTAGTATAGTAAAAAAATCACCTGTTCCCCGCATTACTCCAATTCGGTGCCAATCTTGCCAGAAGGCGGGGCCTTTGCTCAATTTATTTAGCCACGGAGCGCTCCTTTTATTAGTTCTGCCACCGCAAGTGTGGGTTCTGAGCGCAGCAGTTCATCTACGCGCTTTTCTACCTGTGTCCGCACAAACCCTAACGCCACCAGTGCTTGCAGTGCTTCTTCACGCACCGGGTGCGTAGCTCTTGCAGCTATACTCCCAGCCACTGTACTACCTGGCAGTATTTTGCCTTTCAGTTCCAGTACTATGCGTTCTGCTGTCTTTTGGCCAATACCCTTAATTTTTTTTAAGCTGGTCACATCTTCCATTGCTATCATGCTTTGCAGTTCTGCGGGCTTTAGGCTGCTCAGCATCAGTAGTGCTGTATTTCCCCCCACACCGTTCACGGTAATCAGCAGTTCAAACAGTTCTCTTTCCCGCTCCTCTGCAAAGCCATACAAGGTGTGCCCATCTTCTTTTGCCTGCAAATACGTCCATACGCGTGCTTCCTTCATCGGTTGCAATGCCGTATAAGTGTTAAGCGATATCTTAACCCTGTAGCCCACGCCGGCACAATCCACCACTATGTGGGTAGGTTCTTTTACAACCAAGGGCCCCTTTACATAGGCTATCATATTTTTCTGTCTAACTAAGTTGCAACTGGCGCAAAGGTAACGAAAGCGACGCCCTATACCCTGGGTATTGCTTGCTGGGCTGCTGTGTGTTTTCTTGCACAGTCAGTCAGGTTGCTTCCAGGCTGCAAGTATTATGCTTACCGAATTGCTACGCGCACTCTTTAGGCTGCCCGCCAGGCTTCGGTTCATTCATGTACTCACGCTGGTAATTGTGGCAGTAGTGGCTGCCTCCCTGTGGTATAGTAACAGGCTAGTGCGCCAGCTGGCAGCAGAGGAGCGCGATAGGCTTTTGCTTTACCGTGAGGTACTGCGTTTCATTGCCACGCATGACAATGCCGAAACAGAGTTTTTGTTTAACAACATCGTGCGTGAGCGTAGTGGTGGCCCGGGTTCGGCACTGGTAAAGGTGCCCGCTATCATTACAGACAGTACCGGAAACCCCATCACCGACAACCTGGAGCTGCCGCCTACCCTTACACGTCAGCAGCGAGAAACGCGCCTACGCGCTGAGTTGGAGTCCATGCAGCAGGATGCAGCCTATCCACCCATACGTGTAGCCTATGCGCCAGGGCAGGTGCAGCTCATTTACTACCGCGAAAGCAACGTGCTCAAGGCACTACGCTTCTACCCATATATAACTCTTGCAGTTATTGCGATTGTGCTGCTTGGCGTGTTCTATAACTTTTACAATGAGCAGCGAAATCGCCAAAACAAAGTATGGGCAGGCTTGGCAAAAGAAACCGCACACCAGCTGGGCACGCCACTTTCCGGCCTTATGGCCTGGGTTGAAATTTTGCGCCTCAAGGCACGTGATGAAGAAGACAACAAAGTGGTTGAAGAAATAGAGCGTGACGTAATACAACTGCAACACATAACCGAGCGGTTCAGCAAAATAGGATCAGCACCAGAAATAGACTACCACCCACTGCTGGCGCTGCTGGATAAAAGCATAGCCTATGTGCGTGCACGTGCTGGGCGGGCAGGCAAAGTGCAGATACTACTCGAAACACAGCTATCGCCCGCCTATGAAGCACCCCTAAACCCAATTCTGTTTGAGTGGGTGATTGAAAACCTGCTAAAAAATGCGCTTGATGCACTGGGCGCACAGAGTGGCACCATTACCCTGCGTGCCGAAGCCAAGGGCGCCCGGCTTGTACTGGAAGTGGAAGACACCGGCAAAGGCATTGCTCAGCGAAACATAAAAGACGTCTTCAAACCTGGTTTCACTACCAAGAAAAGGGGCTGGGGCCTGGGACTTAGCTTGAGCAAAAGGATAGTAGAAAACTACCATGGTGGGCGTATCACGGTGCGCCGCACAGAGATGGGCCGTGGCACCACCTTTCGCATCAGTTTGCCTGCCTATCTGCGGGGCAGGCGTCTTCGAGACATTGTATTGCCAGACAATTGGAATCCGTCCGGTAGCCCTGTAAGCAATCTTAAGCCGTGAAACACTGCAGGCATACTGCTTCGTTTTTCAACCCCCGTACCCAAAAAAAAGTTACTTTTAGGGCTATTTCACCTAACATACGTTAAGGCTGCCGTTATACAAGCAAAGTGAACCCTCGGTTCTCAGGCCCGCTTAACCCCTTTTCTTCACCCACCCCTTGTTGAATGCTGTCGCGCAGGAACATCCGCATTAAGGTTTTTCAGGCCTATTATGCCTTCCTGACATCAGGAAACAGTGCTGAAGATGTGTTCAAGCAGCTGTTGGAAGAAGAGTACAAAAGCCTGAAAACGACCGTTTCGAATACAAGCCAACCGGATACTGCCGCTGATGCACAGTTTCTCTCTGAGCTCTTTTTAGGCACTATTCGCAAAGCTCCTGACTATGAGGCGCTAATACTCGCCACGCTGCAAAACTGGGACATTAACCGTGTAGCCACAGTTGACAGAATCATACTTATGCTTGCCCTGCATGAAATGATAAGCTTTGCAGATGTACCGGTAAAGGTTTCGCTAAATGAATATCTTGATATCGCTAAGCAATTCAGTACTGACAAAAGCAGCCAGTTCGTTAATGGTGTGCTGGATGCTGTGTACCAGAAGCTGAAAATGGAGAACCAAATACACAAAACTGGCCGCGGGCTGGTTGACCCTACCGCAGGAACAGGCAATTCGCTCAAACGTACGGTTTGATGTCTTATTTTTGTACCCAATTTAACCGCATAACGTGATGAAAAGTGGTCGCACATTTTTGGCTTTTTTGGGTGGCCTCGCCACGGGTGCTGCATTGGGCATACTCTTCGCCCCAGATACTGGCAAGAACACGCGTGACAGGTTAAGCTTTCAACTGGATAAATACCTGAAAAAACTGAAAGAGTTGCTTGGCGAAGAAGCAGATGGCGATCAGGTAACTGGCCGAATGGATAACAGCCCAGACCCAGCGAAACAACAAGACTACAAACGTGCTGAAGAATTGCTGCGTGAAGTAGAAACCCTGCTTGACGATATCAAAACCAAAACTCCAAACAACTAAAAACCACATGCAAGCGAATTCATTTGCGAGTGTACTAATCGCATCAGCCCTGCTACTTAGCATGGGTTGCGATAAAAAACCAGAAGCTGCTGCTTCTGTAGAGGGTGGTGCTACACAGGCTGCATCACAAAACACAACTCAGGCTACTACTCCCTCAAATGCAGGAGACCAGATAGCAAAGCTGGATAAAATGCCGGAAACCAAAATTGATTTCCGGGAAACGAGTTACAATTTTGGCAAGATAGCTGAAGGCGAAATTGTGTCACATCGCTTTAGCTTTAAAAATACTGGTGATAAGCCATTACTTGTGGCTGATGTGCGCCCCAGTTGCGGCTGCACAACTCCTGACTGGACAAAAACCGAAGTTGCACCGGGTCAGGAAGGTTTCATTCAGGTTCAGTTCAACAGCCAGGGCCGCCCGGGTGAACAGCACAAAAGCGTAACTGTCTTCTCAAACATTAAAGACCGCGTAATGGAAATCAAATTCCAGGGCGAGGTCATTTCTGCGAAAAAATAATTCTTTCTTTTACTTTTTTCTTTTCAAATGATTCTTTTGCAAGCACAGCCAGGAGCAGGTGGAGCCTGGTCACAGTTGATATTGATGGGCGGCATCATGGTTGTCTTTTTTGTGTTCATGATATTGCCACAGATACGCCGCCAGAAAAAGGAAAAAGAATTTCGCGAAAACCTGAAAAAGGGAGACCGCGTGGTTACCATAGCCGGCATACATGGCAAAATTGTAACGTTGGACGATGACGGCTCAGCCTTAATCGAAGTGGATGAAGGCGTGAAATTGCGCATGGAGCGTGCCGCAATTGCACGGCATGTAGGTCAGAAGGATAGTGAAGCCAAGAAGTAACATTCTTTTCTTTTAATACACGGCGGCAATATCCGCTTTTGATTTATGTGGGGCCTACACGGACTATGGGCACGCACCATTTTTTCACTGCTACTGGCTGTGGTGCTTTGGCTGTCTGTTAAACTCATACGTAACTACAGCACCACTTTTCTTGTTCCGGTACGGTATGTAAACATTCCACATACGCTTAGGTCGGCAAAACCTTTGCCTACACATATACAAGTAGGGGTTTCAGGAATTGGTCATCAACTTCTGCTGCCCTCTCTTCGTGCAGTAAACGATTCTTTAACGCTGGATGTGGGGCCCAGCCTTCGATTAGGCTATGTATCTTCCCTTCAGCTTATTCAGAAGATAGAAGAGTTTCTGCCAGGGCAGCTTCAGGTAGAGCGCATCTTGCCAGATACCTTGCCACTGGTTTTTGAAGAAAAAGCCTACAAGCGCGTGCCCGTACTTACTGACTTGCATATAGTACCCAAAGAAGGCTACCGGGTGGTGCAGCCCATCTTGATACAACCGGACAGCGTGCTGCTTACCGGCACCCGCACCGAGCTGGACAAAGTACAGCACTGGCGCACACAGCACATAGAATTGATTGATGCCGAAGCGCCTGTAATTCTACAGGCACCTACCCTGCAGAGCACTAGCATAAACATCTCGCCAGCGCAGGTATCGGTGAATGTAAATGTCTTAAAGTTTACCGAAGGGAGAATCAAGCTCCCCGTTCACATTGAAGGCAATGGCACCAACTATGTGCGCCTCATGCCCGCGGAGGCAATGGTTACTTTTTGGGTTCCCTTTGATTTGTATGAGAAGGTATCACCTGGAGATTTTGAGGTTGTAGTAAACCTTGCGCAGGCATCGGCCAATGCCCATGTGCTTAGGCCTGTTTTGCGCAGAAAGCCCTCTTTTGTGCAGGAAGTACGCATACATCCTGCGTCCATCACCTTCGTAACTGGCGAATCGCCACGCTAAGCCACCATGCGCAAAATAGGTATCACCGGTGGCATAGGTAGCGGGAAAAGCTATGTATGCAATTTGTTTAAGCAGCAGGGTTTTGCCGTGTACGATAGCGATGCAAGGGCTAAAGCACTAATGGTAGAAGATTCCTTGCTGCGCGCAGCTATCACTGAAGCCTTCGGCACAGAAAGCTACCTGGCAGATGGCACCCTGAACCGCCCATTTTTAGCCGGCTCCGTTTTCAAAGATGCTGACAAGCTCAAACTACTGAATAGCCTGGTGCACCCTGCCGTAGCCCGTGATACAGAGCGCTGGTTTGCTGAAACGGAAACCCACATCAGCAAGCCCTTTGCCCTGAAAGAAGCGGCCATCTTGTTTGAGTCAGGTGCGGATAAAGGCCTTGATGGTGTAATCGTAGTAACTGCACCCGAAGCAATACGCATTGCAAGGGTAATGCAGAGAGATGGCCCATCGCATGAGCAGGTATTGAAGCGTATGGCCCAGCAGATGCCAGAAGCAGCGCGGGTGGCACGTGCCAGCTTCATTATTTACAATGATGGAATCCGCGCACTTGACCCACAGGTAGCCGAGGCCATTCTGCATTTCAGCAAATAAAAAACCCACACTGTAGGGTGTGGGTCTGATGGGTTCACATTAAAGGTTATTCAGCTTCTTTGGCTTCAGCAGCGGGCTTTTTGTCGTCTGTGCCTTCTGCTTTTTTCTTGGTTGCACCCCTGCGGCGGCGTGTTGTTTTCTTTTCTGTCAGTTTGCCGGCACCCAGATACTCGTTGTAATCTACCAATTCTATCATGGCCATTTCTGCGGCGTCACCCTGGCGGATGCCCAGCTTCAGAATGCGTGTGTAGCCTCCTGGACGGTTGATTATTTTGGGCGCAATCTCAGTAAATAGCTCCTTTACCACAGTCTTGTCTTGCAGGTATGAGAATACCGTGCGCCGTGAATGCGTAGTATCCACTTTACTTTTTGTAATGAGCGGCTCCACAAACTTGCGCAGTTCCTTGGCCTTTGCCAGCGTGGTATTGATACGCTTGTGCGTAATAAGTGAATTGGCCATGTTCATCAGCAGCGCTTTGCGGTGTGAATAGGTACGGCCCAGGTTGTTGATTTTATCTCCGTGACGCATGTTCGTGGGTCATTAAAAAAGTTCAGTCAAAAGATTGTGTCGAAGCGCCGGCCTCGGCAGCTTCTACTAGTATTCTTCCTCCAGTTTGTACTTCGCGAGGTCCATGCCAAAGGTTAACCCCTTGCTGGCTACCAGCTCTTCCAGTTCACTCAGGCTCTTCTTGCCAAAGTTGCGAAACTTGAGCAGGTCGGCTATGTTGTAGCTAACCAGATCTCCTAATGTGCGGATTTCGGCAGCCTTCAGGCAGTTGTATGCACGAACGGAAAGGTCGAGCTCGCTGAGTGAGGTCTTAAGCAGCTTGCGCATTTGCAGGAAGTTTTCGTCCACTTCTTTGCGCGCAACTGGCATCTCTGCTTTCAGTTCAATGTTGTTATCGCTGAATAGCACCAGGTGCTTAATCAGAATGTTAGCTGCTTCCTTCAGCGCATCTTCCGGGTCTACAGTGCCATCGGTAGTTACTTCCAGGGCCAGTTGTTCGTAATCCGTACGCTGCTCCACACGGGTATTGTCTACAGAGTACTTTACGTTTGATATGGGTGTGAAGATGCTGTCTATCGCAATTTCACCAAAGGTCATATCCGTGCTCTTGTTTTCTTCTGCAGGACGGTAGCCACGGCCACGGCCAATAGTGAGCTCAATATCCAGATGAACATCTGTATTCATGTGGCAAATCACCTGCTCAGGATTCGTGATTTCAAACGTGCTGGTATTCTTCTGAATATCAGCCGCCGTGAATTTGTCCTGGCCCTTGATAGAGATGAAAATCTTGTGCTCGCCGTCAGCTACTTTGCGAAAACGCACAGCCTTCAGGTTCAACACAAGATCTACCATATCCTCGGTTACACCCGGAACGGTAGAAAACTCATGCTCAACGCCTGATGGAATTTTTACTGTAGTTATAGCGTACCCCTCAAGAGATGATAACAGTACACGGCGAAGGGCGTTACCTACCGTGATACCGTAGCCCGGTTCCAGCGGGCGGAACAGGAACTTACCATAGTGGTTTTTGGATTTTTCCATCACCACTTTTTCCGGCATTACAAAGTTTAACAGTGCCATGTATGTATCTCCTTTTAAATAAGGACTAAAAATTGCAGGATAAAAAAATTAACGAGAGAACAATTCGACGATAAGACGTTCCTGGATGTTTTCTGGAATAGCCTCGCGCTCGGGGTTACTCAGGAACTTTCCAGTTAGCTCTTTCTTGTCCACTTCTATCCAAGAATAGCGGCTACCACTGCTAGTTATAGCATCGGTAACTACTTCCATGTTTTTACTACGCTCGCGTACCGCTACTACGTCGCCTGGTTTCAGGTGGTAGCTGGGTATATTTACAGGGCTGCCATTAACCAAGATGTGGTTATGGCCTACAAGCTGGCGTGCGCCACGGCGGCTGGGTGCAAAACCCATGCGGTACACCACGTTGTCTAACCTTGCTTCCAGCAGGCGCATGATGTTGTCGCCGGTATTGCCACCCATACGGTGGGCTTTGTCATATACACGGCGGAACTGGCGCTCCAGCACGCCGTAGATAGCCTTTGCCTTCTGCTTCTCCATAAGCTGAATAGCAAAGTCGCTAATCTTGCCGCGCTTGTTTTTTCCGTGCTGGCCGGGCCCGTAGTTTTTACGCTCCAGCGCCTTGCTGTAGCCGAATAGCGGCTCACGGTAGCGGCGGGCTACTTTTTGTTTTGGTCCTGTATAACGTGCCATCTGAGTATGAAACGGAAGTGGGTCAGTATAGGGTGTGGTATAAATTAAACACGGCGCTTTTTAGGCGGGCGGCAGCCGTTGTGTGGCAGTGGGGTGATGTCCTGTATTTTATATACTTCTATGCCTACCGCAGCTACAGCGCGTATGGCACTTTCGCGGCCTGAACCGGTACCTTTCACAAACACCTCTACACGCCGCAGGCCCAAATCATACGCCTCTTTTGCGCAGGTGGTTGTAGCTACCTGGGCCGCATAAGGTGTGTTTTTCTTGCTGCCTTTGAAGCCAGCCTTACCTGCACTTGCCCAGCTGATAGTATTGCCGGCGCGGTCGGTCACCGTTACAATCACGTTGTTAAACGATGATGTGATGTGCACTACCCCTTCCGCATCTACTTTGGTCCGCTTCTTGGGTTTAGCGGCGGTCGTCTTTGCCATGGTATGATGAAAGCTATATTGTGAAAAGCGAGTGTGTTCTTATCGAAAAGTCAATGGTTACTTGGCTACTTTCTTCTTACCGGCTACGGTCTTGCGTTTGCCCTTACGGGTACGTGCATTGGTGCGGGTGCGCTGGCCACGTACGGGCAGGCCTCTGCGGTGGCGTATGCCCCGGTAGCAGCCGATGTCCACCAGACGCTTGATTGCGAGCTGAACTTCCGCACGCAAGGCACCTTCTACCTTTACGTTGTCGCTGATGTAGGCACGCACATTGGCTGCCTCATCGTCCGTCCAGTCGCTGATGCGTTTATCAGGGTTGAGCCCAATGGACTCCAGTATGCCGCGTGAAGTGCTGCGGCCAATGCCAAAAATATACGTCAGCCCTATTTCGCCGCGCTTGTTCTTCGGTAGGTCTATGCCTGCGATACGTGCCATTGTAGTGTGTTAGGCGGTAGTCGTTAAGTAGAAAGTGAGAAAATGGTTGCTTGCTATGGTTACATCAAAGCATGTGCTGGCTCTTAGCCCTGGCGCTGCTTAAACTTAGGGGTCTTCTTGTTAATCACGTAGAGCTTGCCGTTACGGCGCACGATCTTGCAATCGGTGCTACGTTTCTTGATTGATGTGCGAACTTTCATAGTAGGAAGTGTTGCGGTATGCTGTGTTACGTGTTGGTTCTTTTACTTAAAGCGGTAGACAATTCTGCCTTTTGTCAGATCGTAAGGTGATATCTCTAGGCTCACTTTGTCTCCAGGTAAAATCTTGATATAGTGCATGCGCATTTTGCCACTGATGTGTGCCAAAATTTCATGCCCATTTTCCAGCTTCACCTGAAAAGTTGCATTGGGCAATGCCTCCAGTATCACGCCATCTACACGTATTGAGGTTTGCTTAGACATGTGCCATCACCCCCTTCCGTGATTCGGCTTCTGCTTTTTCAATGAAGTCAAAGGTGGTGAGTATTTCAGCTTTGGTTTTGCCCACTATCACGGTGTGCTCAAAGTGTGCAGAGGGTAGTCCGTCTGCGGTACTTATCACCCAGCCATCCTCACTCTTCTTCACCTCAGCCTTACCCAAGTTAATCATTGGCTCTATGGCTATGGCCATGCCCGCGTTAAGCCTGCCACCGTCGCGTGGCTTTCCATAGTTGGCCACTTCTGGCGGCTCGTGCAGCTTCTTGCCAACGCCGTGCCCTACCATTTCGCGCACCACTGAGTAACCTCGGCTTTCTACATAGCTCTGTATCGCATAGCCCAAGTCGCCCAGGCGACGGCCATCTACAGCCTGCTCTATGCCTACGTACAGGCTCTCCTTGGTTGCACGCATAAGTGCGGCAACTTCAGGCTTTACCTCACCTACTGCAAAAGTATAGGCACTATCCCCATAGTAGCCATTCAGCTTTACGCCACAATCTATGCTTACAATGTCCCCTTCTTTAAGGTAAACATCTTTGCTAGGGAAGCCGTGCACCACCACACTGTTTATGCTAATGCAAAGCGAACCCGGAAAAGGTTTCAACTCAGGGTCCAACTTGTATCCCTTAAAGGCCGGAGTAGCACCGTGGTCGCGAATAAACTCCTCCGCCAGGGTGTCAAGCGAAAGCGTATCTACCCCAGGGGCGATACGCCTGCCTACCTCGGCCAGGGCTTTACTCACGAGCAGTGCGCTTTGCCGCATCAGCTCGATCTCGTTTCCTTTTTTGGGCGAAACCTTCATGGCTTTATGCGGTTGCACCTGCACCTACTGCGCTGCGGCTTTTGTATCGTCCACTCTTCATGATACCGTCGTACTTGCGCATCAGCAGGTAGCTTTCTATCTGCTGTAAGGTATCCAGCACTACACCAATCATAATCAGGATGCTGGTACCACCAAAGAAATGCGAGAACTGGTTGCTTACACCAAAGCTGGCCACAATGGCTGGCAGTATCGCAATAAACGCCAGGAAAAAGGCACCTGGTAGGGTGATGCGTGTAAGCACCCCATCAATGAAATCTGCCGTTTTCTTGCCTGGCTTCACCCCAGGCACAAAACCGCCTGAACGTTTCAGTTGGTCGGCAATGTCCATCGGGTTTACTGCGATGGCGGTATAGAAGTATGTAAAGATTACGATGAGTGTAACAAAGATGACGTTATACCAAATGCTGGTATAGTTTGAGAAAGTAGTGCCTGTAGCGCCCCAAAAGTCGCTCTCTGGGAAAAACTGATAGATAGTAGCCGGAATAAACATCAGGCTCTGCGCAAAAATGATGGGCATTACACCTGCAGCATTCAGCTTAAGGGGGATGTATTGACGCACATTGTTCGTCATGCCTCCCATCATCTTATTCCCTACCATGCGGCGGGCATAATTGACCGGTATTTTCCGTGTACCCTGTGTGAGTAGAATTACAAGGGCTGTAATCAGTGCCAGCGCAAGCACTTCTACAAAGAATATCATCATGCTATTGGCGCGGGCTTCGTTGATAAGCGCCAATGGCAGGTCTGCAATAATGCCAATTGCAATGATGAGCGAAGTGCCCTGCCCAATACCGTTTTCTGTAATGCGTTCGCCCAGCCAAACCAGGAACATGGTACCTGCCGTTAAACAAGCTACCGTGGTTATCGCAAACATGGTAGGGCTTGAAATGATGGCACCGCCATACAGCGTGCGTAAGTTTACCACATAGGCCATTGCCTGACCAGCTGTGAGCAATACAGTAAGATAACGTGTGAGCTGGTTTATTTTTCGCAACCCGCTCTCTCCCTCCTTCTGCATTTTCTGAATAGCAGGTACAGCAGCCCCCATCAGCTGGATAATGATAGATGCTGAGATATAAGGCATGATGCCCAAAGCAAAAATTGCACCGCGCGAGAAAGATCCTCCCACAAATAGATCCAGCATACCCAAGATGCCTGTACCCTGTGAGCGGGCAAACTCATCGGCCAGGCGCTCGCTATTGATGCCCGGCAGAATTACGAATGAGCCAAACCGGAACGCCGCCAGTAAAAGCAGCGTGTACAGGATCCGGCTGCGTAGCTCAGGGATCTTGAAAATATTGCGAAGGGTGTCGATCAGGCCTTTCATGCAGGTATAGCAGCGGGCAGCTTATCGTTTGTGTGTGGGTTGTTCAATAACGATGGCTTTACCACCGGCTTGTTCAATTGCAGTTTTTGCAGCTTCGCTAAACTTATGCGCCTTTACTGTAAGGCTGGCCTTCAGTTCACCGCGACCCAGCACCTTTACGTGGTGCTTTAGGGTCTTGATGGCGCCCAGCTTGTGCAGCATAGCCTGGTCTAGCTCAGCATTCTTTACTTCAGCATGGCCTTCGGCCAACTCTTGCAGGCGCTCAAGATTCACTGTGCTGAATATTTCCTTAAAAGGGTTCTTAAAGCCGAACTTAGGTATGCGGCGCTGGAGGGGCATCTGGCCACCTTCAAAGCCCACCTTGTAGCTAAAGCCCGTACGTGCCTGGCCGCCCTTGTTACCTTTGCCGGCTGTTACACCGGAGCCAGAACCCTCGCCGCGACCAATGCGCTTGCGGTTCTTTTTGTGGCCCTCAGAGGGGCGTAGTGATCCGAGATTCATGGTCTTGGTTTTCTTTAACGGCTTTATTTAACTTCTTCTACTTTAACCAGGTGGCTTACCTTACGTATCATGCCAATGAGTGCAGGAGAAGCTTGCTTCACTACCTCACGGTTCATCTTACCCAAACCCAGGACCATCATGGTGTCCTTCTGGTCTTGCGGGCGCTTAATCAGGCTTCTTACCTGCTTTATCTTGAGCTGTACGTCGGCCATGGTGGTGTATGTGCAGTTATAGTGTATTGGGTAGAGATTAGCCTCTAAACAGTTGCTCTAAAGTAAGGCCACGCGTTTTGGCTATAGATATCGGGTCACGCATCAGGCTTAGGGCGTGCAGCGTAGCTTTCACTACGTTATGTGGGTTTGTGCTGCCCTGGCTCTTGCCTAGCACGTCTTTAATACCAGCACTTTCCAGCACCTTTCGCATCGCACCGCCTGCCAGTACACCAGTACCTGCGGCAGCAGGGCGCAAAATCACTTTGCTGGAACCATACTTGATATTAATGTCGTGCGGTATGGTGCCGTTGAGTACGGGCACCTTAATCAGGTTCTTCTTCGCATCATCCACACCCTTTTGTATGGCATTTTGCACTTCATTGGCTTTGCCTAGGCCGTAGCCTACCACGCCATTGCCATCCCCTACTACCACAATTGCAGCAAAGCTGAATCGGCGGCCGCCTTTTACTACTTTGGCCACACGGTTCACAGCTACCAGCTGTTCTTTCAGCTCGCTGTCTACAGGTTTTACGCGTTTTGTTTTGCCAGTCATAATTTTATCAACACCTCTCTAAAACCGTTAGAATGAAAGACCTCCTTCACGCGCACTGTCAGCCAAAGCTTTGATGCGGCCATGGTAGCGATACCCGTTGCGATCAAACACAACCTGCTGAATACCAGCAGCTTTAGCCTTCTCTGCAATCAGTTTGCCTACCTGTATACTCTTGTCAGTTTTTTTAAGGGACTGCGAAGTTAGCGCTTTAATGCGAGAGGAGCAACTTACGAGCGTCTTACCCATGCTATCGTCTATGATCTGGGCATAAATCTCTTCGTTGCTGCGAAATACCGTCAGGCGGGGGCGCTCAGTGGTGCCCACTATCTTTTTGCGAATGCCCCGCTTAATGCGTGCGCGGCGTTCTAGGTTGGTCCGTGCCATGTTGTGTATAGGGTTATGCGGTTGCGGTCAATGTGAAACGAACATCAATACAGATTACTTCTTGCCCCCTTTACCAGCGGACTTACCAGCCTTGCGGCGAACGGTTTCGCCGAGGAAGCGTATGCCTTTGCCCTTGTAGGGTTCTGGCGCACGCAATGAGCGAATTTTAGCAGCTACCTGGCCCAGCAGTTGCTTGTCAATACCCGTCAATATCAGCTTGGGGTTTTGGCCCTTCTGTACGTCGGTGGTAGCTTTTACTTCCTGTGGCAATACAAAGTAAACGCTGTGTGAGAAACCAAGCTGAAACTCTACCACTTGCCCTTTAACTTCGGCACGGTAACCCACGCCTACCAGTTCCAGGTTTATGGTATAGCCTTCATGCACACCTTTTACCATGTTGTTTATTAGGGAGCGGTAGAGGCCGTGCAAAGCACGGTGGCGCTTTTGCTCTGTAGGCCTGAGTATCTCGAGTTCGCCTTCATTCTGCTTGAACTCAAATCCGGGCTCTATGCGCTGCTTCAGCTCACCCTTAGGGCCTTTTAGCGCTACCTGCATACCCGTTTGGGTAAAGGTTACGCCTTTAGGTAGGGCTACAGGTTGTTTACCAATGCGCGACATATATAGTATGCGTTAAAGGGGTTCGTAATAATGAAATAAGGTTAGCTCACGTAGCACAGTACTTCACCGCCTACATTCTGTTCTTTGGCTTGTTTGCCAGTCATGATTCCTTTGCTGGTACTTAGTATGGCTATGCCCAGGCCATTCATTACCCGTGGCACTTCGCTAGAGCCTGTGTACTGACGCAGGCCAGGTGTACTCACCCGCGTGATTTTTGTAATCGCGGGCTCTTTTGTAAGCCTGTCATACTTAAGCGCTACCTTAAGTGTGGGCTGCACATTGCCGGGTGTTTCTACAACCTTGTAACTGGCTATGAAGCCTTGCTGTAGCAGCACCTGTACTACAGATTCCTTCATTTTGCTGGCGGGCATTTCTACAATGCGTTTGCGGGCTGCACTTGCATTGCGTATGCGGGTAAGCAGGTCTGCTATGATATCGCTACTCATCGGGGTTCGCGTTTATTGCTGTGATTTCTTGTGAAAAGTAATATGAGGTTACCAGCTGGCTTTCATTACACCAGGAATTTTGCCTTCCAGTGCCATCTGCCTAAACTGGTTACGGCACAAGCCAAACTTGCGAATGTATCCGCGGGGGCGGCCCGTAAGCTTGCAGCGGTTTTTCAGGCGCACGGGGCTGCTATCACGTGGTAGCAGAGAGAGGCCTATGTAGTCGCCATCTTTCTTTAGCTGTTTCCGGCGGTCAGCATACAGCACCACCAGCTTTTCGCGCTTGGCTTGGCGTGCAATTACAGATTTCTTTGACATATCGTGTGTGGGCTCAGTGCGGTTAGTTAGGTGCAACTTTCTCAGTGCTCTTAAAGGGCATGCCAAACGCTTTCAGCAGTTCGTATGCTTCTTCGTCAGTCTTTGCGTTGGTAACAAAGGTTACGTCGAACCCTGAGATTTTGTAAACCTTGTCTACATCTATCTCTGGGAAAATAATCTGCTCTTTCACGCCCATGGTATAGTTGCCTTTGCCGTCGAACCCTTTGTCGGGCAGGCCCCTGAAGTCACGCATACGCGGTACTGCCAGGTTAATAAAGCGATCCAGAAATTCATACATGCGGCTGCTGCGTAGGGTTACTTTGCAGCCGATGGGCATTCCTTTGCGCAGCTTGAAGTTGCTCACGTCAGCTTTGCTCTTCGTTACCACTGGCTTCTGGCCCGTGATAAGCGAAAACTCTTGTACTGCCTGGTCTATCAGCTTCTTGTCGCTGGTGGCCTGGCCTATCCCGCGCGAGAGAACGATTTTTTCCAGCTTGGGCACCATCATCACGTTACCATAGTTGAATTTTTCTTTCAACTGTTTGGCTACGCTTGTAGTGTAGTACTCCTTCAGTCTAACCTTGTAAGACATTTTGTGTAATGATTGGGGTTGAACAAGGCTCTAACCTCTAAGGTGTAGTAGCTATTAAGGGTAAGATGTTAGTTGATTACTTTGTCAGTTTTCTTGCTCACGCGCACCCAGCCGTCTTCGGTTTTTTTGCGGCCTATGCGGGTGCTCTTGCCAGCGCCCTCTACCAGTTGCAGGCGCGATACATTCACAGGTGCTTCCATCTGGATGCGGTCGCCTTGTGGGCGCTTCTGGTTGGGCTTCACGTGCTTCGTCACCATGTTATAGCCTTCTACTACTGCCTGTAGCTTGCTGGGTATGGTACGCAGCACGCGGCCTATGTATCGGCTGCCGTCGGTAGCGCGCTCACCGGCAATCACTTTTACAGTGTCGCCCTTCTTGATATGCAGTTTGGGTATTTTGTTGTTTTTGCGTCGCATGTTCAGTACAGTTTACAGCACCTCAGGTGCCAGTGAAACAATCTTCATGTATTGCTTTTCGCGCAGCTCGCGGGCTACCGGGCCAAAGATGCGTGTGCCACGGGGTTCACCATTGGGGTTAATGAGAACAGCAGCATTCTCATCAAAGCGAATGTAGGAGCCGTCTTTGCGGCGCAGACCTTTGCGGCTGCGCACGATTACAGCTTTTACAACTTCACCTTTTTTTACCATGCCACCGGCCATCGAGTTCTTCACGGAACAAACGATAACGTCGCCTACGTTGGCATAACGCTTAGCTGAGCCGCCCAGCACCCGGATGCACAGCAATTCCTTTGCGCCGGTATTATCGGCTACGCGTACGCGTGACTCTTGTTGTATCATGACAGCCTCCTGTGGGTGTTAAAAGGTAATAATGCAGGGTGTTATTTTGCTCGCTCAATTACTTCTACCAGGCGCCAGCGCTTGGTCTTGCTCAGTGGGCGCGTCTCCATGATGCGCACCAGGTCGCCTTCGTGCGCATCATTCTTTTCGTCGTGCGCGGCAAACTTGGTCGTCTTCTTCATGTACTTGCCATAAATGGGGTGCTTCACCTGCCGCTCAATAGCCACAACAATGCTCTTCTGCATCTTGTCGCTTACCACACGGCCGATACGCTCTTTACGTACGCCACGTGCTTCTACAGCAGGTTGGTCTGGATGTGCTTTGAACTGATGTTCGCTCATGGTAATAGTATGTTAGTGCCTGTGCGAGTGAAGCAGGGTTATTTTGTTGAGTTCTTTTTTGCAGGTGTTTTAGCGGCTACAGCTTTAGCTGCTGGCTTCTTTGCGCTAGCGGGCTTTTCAGCTTTCGGTGCAGAAGCTCTTCTATCAGCCGCGGCCGCCTTATGCTCCGCCTGCTTGACATCCGCAGCTTTCTGGGCTGCCTTCGCAGCAACTCTATTCGCAGCTGCAATTCTCACTTTTAACGGTTGGCGCTTCACACCAAGCTCTATCTGCTTGCGCTTTTCGGCGCGGGTCCGTGGCTTGGCATTTAGCCCGAGCCCATGTTCCTTTTCATGCAGCAGGGTCTTAAAACGTGCTACCGTTTTACGAATGGCTGTGATACGCGCAGGGTTTTCTATCGGGCTCAGCGCATGGTTATACTTCAGGTTAGCCAGCAGGGCTTCTTGCTCTTTCAGCAGATCCTTTATCTCCTCTGAGGAGTGTTGGCGTATTTCACTTGCCTTCATAATCCCTCCGTACTACGATTTTAGTTTTTACAGGTAATTTTTGAGCGGCCAGACGCAGCGCTTCGTGAGCGGCGGCTTTGGTAACACCGTCGCATTCAAAAATGATGCGCCCAGGTTTCACCAGTGCTACCCAGTATTCCGGTGCACCTTTTCCTTTACCCATCCGCACTTCAGCAGGCTTCTTGGTAACGGGGTGATCTGGGAATATGCGTATCCACACTTTGCCTTCGCGCTTCATTTCGCGGGTTAGGGCCACACGTGCAGCTTCTATTTGGCGGGCGGTTATCCGGCCGATGTCCATCGTTTTGATACCGAAACTACCAAAGGCTATCTCTGCCCCTCGGCTTTCAGTAAGGCCAGTTTTCAAACTGCCTTTCATTTTATGGCTACGGCGAAACTTCGTCCGTTTGGGCTGTAACATGGTCGTTAACTTTTATAGCGTGTGATTCGACGAATACTTTCTACTGAATTATTGGTTGGTACGGGGTCTGCGTTCACGAGAACCACCACGGTCTCCGCCGCGGTCACCACCCCGCCCGCCACGGTCACCGCCACCTCTACGGTCGTTGCGGTCATTCCTATCGTTGCGGTCGTTGCCCATCCGGCTTCTGTCACTGCTGCCTGCAGTGGCATGTACGGCATTGGGTGATAGGTCAGCTTTACCCAGCACTTCGCCGCGGCAAACCCATACCTTAATACCAATGCTACCGTAAATGGTTTGTGCCGTTACGCTGGCATAGTCAATATCAGCACGCAAAGTTTGCAGGGGAATGCGCCCTTCTTTGTACTGCTCCGTGCGGGCCATTTCAGCACCACCCAGGCGGCCAGCACACATCACTTTAATGCCTTCGGCTCCGCTGCGCATAGCAGCAGCGATAGAGCTTTTCATGGCGCGGCGAAATGAAATACGGGCTCGCAGCTGCTGTGCGATGTTCTCACCTACCAGGCGAGCATCTATTTCCGGGCGCTTAATCTCAAAGATATTGATCTGAACATCTTTTACAGTAAGCTTCTTAATTTCTTCTTTCAGCTTCTCCACTTCCTGGCCGCCTTTACCTATCACAATACCCGGGCGGGCTGTGTGGATGGTAATGATGAGCCGCTTTAACGTACGTTCTATAACGATTTTGCTGATGGCACCTTTGGGTATGCGGTGGCCCAGGTAGTTCCGGATCTTTTCATCTTCCAGAATCTTATCCGAGTAGTTTTTACCACCGAACCAGTTGCTCTCCCATCCTTTTATGATGCCGAGCCTGAAGCCTATTGGATGCGTTTTTTGTCCCACAGTATTCCTGTTTTAGGGTTTTGCGATTAGGGTTACTTGGCTACTGCCTCAGTATTACGTACGTCTAAGAAAATTTTAACGTGGTTGCTACGTTTGCGTATGCGGTGCGCGCGACCTTGGGGGGCTGGGCGCAGACGCTTCAGTTGCATGCCGCTGTCTACCATGATGGTTTTCACAAACAGGCCGGGGGTATCCATACGTTGTCCGCTTTTCTGCTCAAAGCTATCCATCGCTGCACGCAGCAGTTTGCGAAGCGGCTCAGCGGTATGGCGTGGGTGCAGCTTTAGGGTAGCCATTGCTTTTTCTACTTCCATCCCGCGGATAAGATCGGCCATGTAGCGCATCTTGCGTGGGCTGGTCGGGAAGCCATGCAGGCTTGCATAATACTCCCCTTTGCGCGCTTCTTTGCGTGCCTCGGCCACAGCTTTTTTGCGCTGCATCCCGATGTATTTTTTGGGCTGACCGCTAGCAATTTTCTCTTTGCGGGTCAGTTTCTTAACGGCGGTTTCCATTTTCTTTTGTTTCTGCTTCGTTAAGTGGGATTATTTGCCTCCGCCTTTCGCATCGGTACGGTTGCCAGGGTGGCCTTTGTAGGTACGTGTTGGGGCAAATTCGCCCAGCTTGTGGCCTACCATATTTTCCGATATGTAAACCGGAATAAACTTGTTGCCATTGTGTATGGCCAAGGTATGCCCCACAAAGTCAGGGGTTACCATCGAGCGGCGAGACCAGGTCTTTACCACAGTCTTCTCCTTCTTGGCATTCAGCTTGGTGATTTTCTTCTCCAGGCTGGGCTCTATGAAAGGTCCTTTTTTTAGTGAGCGGGGCATAGGTTATACGTTAATGCGTAAGGTTTAGGCTTACTGTGCGTTCTTAGCGTTACGGCGTGAAATAATGAACTTGCTGCTGTTCTTCTTGCGGTTACGGGTTTTGTAGCCCTTCGCCGGGATACCCTTGCGGCTGCGTGGGTGCCCGCCAGATGCACGGCCCTCGCCACCACCCATGGGGTGATCTACTGGGTTCATACTCACGGCACGGTTACGGGGGCGGCGGCCCAGCCAGCGTTTGCGGCCAGCCTTGCCCATTGATATATTCATGTGGTCAGCATTGCCTACCGTACCAATGGTAGCCATACACTCACTCAATATGCGGCGCACCTCACCACTGGGCATCTTCAGCACTACATAGCGGCCTTCTTTCGCAGTAAGCTGTGCAAATGTGCCTGCACCACGCGCAATCTTAGCCCCGCGGCCAGGTATCATCTCTATGCTGTGCACTACCGTGCCCAGCGGAATTTCTTTCAACTGAAGCGCATTGCCCACTACAGGTTCTGCACCGGGGCCGCTTAGTAGCTTGGCACCTACCTTTAGCTTTTCAGGCGCAAGTATGTAGCGCTTTTCGCCATCAGCGTAGTGCAACAACGCAATGTAAGAGGTACGGTTCGGGTCGTACTCAATGCTTGCTACTACAGCGGGTATACCAGCTTTCTCACGCTTGAAATCTATCAAGCGCAGTCGGCGCTTATGGCCACCGCCTACATAGCGCATGGTCATGCGGCCTTCCCCATTACGGCCGCCGCTCTTGCTGTACTTTACCAGCAGGCTCTTCTCGGGCGTAGCCTTGGTTATCTCATTAAAGTCCGACACGGTGCGAAAGCGCGTACCGGGCGTTACGGGTTGATATTTACGGAGTGCCATGACTCAGGTGTGCTTGCTGGGTTATACGTTCTTGTAAAAATCAATTTCTTGCCCTGCTGCCAGGGTAACAAACACCTTTTTGGTGCGGCTGCTCTTGCCGGTTATCGTGCCCGTTTTGCTGTAGCGTGAGCGTACACGGGCAGGTGTAATACTGGTACGCAGGCTTTCCACCTGTACACCATACTGCTTTTCAACCGCGTCTTTGATCTGGATCTTGTTAGCGTCAATATCCACTACAAAGCCGTATTGCTTTTGCTTACTACGCTCAGCGAGCAGCGACAGCTTTTCGGTAACGATAGGCTTGATAAGTATGCTCATGATGGTATGCTTTAGGCGTTAGGCAAAATGTTGGTTAACGGCAGAAACGGCATCTTTCACCATCACCACCTGGTCTGCATTTACGATGTCGTAGGTGTTCAGTTCGTGGCAGTGGGTAATCACTACTTTGGGCAGGTTGCGTCCGGCTTTTTCTACGTTAGCTACCTGGTCATTGTACTGTTTCATGGCTGAGGGGTCTATCACCATCTTGCCATTTACTTCCACGCGGGGTTTATTCAGCGGGGGCAGTACAAACAGTATTTTGCTGGTAGTAACTTTCAGATTTGCCAGTATCTCGACGAACGTCTTGGTCTTAGGCTCAGCAAACTGCACGCCTTCTACCACCAGTATCTTATTCTCGCGGGCTTTCAGGGTAAGTGCGCTCTTGCGGGCCAACAGCTTCACCTTTTTATTCACCTTAAAGTCGTAGTCGCGGGGGCGGGGGCCGTGCACCGTGCCACCATGGCGGAACAGTGGACTACGCTTGTGGCCCTGGCGGGCATTACCTGTACCTTTTTGTTTGAAAGGTTTTTTGGTGCTGCCGCTTACTTCACCGCGCTCCTTTATCTTGTGCGTGCCCTGGCGCCAGCGTGCTTCTATCTGCACTACGTCTTGCCAGATTGCATGCTCGCTAGGCTCTATGCCAAACACGGTATCGGCCAGCTCTACTTTCTCGCCTGTGACCTTACCACTTGTATTCAGTACTTCCAGTGTCATGTTGGTATCCTTTATTGGGCCTCCAGGTTATTTGTTAATCAGTACGAAAGAGCCTTTAGCACCTGGCACGCTGCCCGAAACTACCAGCAGATTCTTGTCAGCTATTACTTTCATCACCTGCAGGTTCTGCACTTTTACGCGCACATCGCCCATGTGGCCGCCCAGCTTTTTACCCTTCCATACGCGGGCAGGATAGGTATTGCTACCCATGCTACCAGGCGCACGCAAACGGTTGTGCTGGCCGTGCGTCTGGCCGCCTACACCGGCAAAGTGGTGGCGCTTTACTACACCGGCAAAGCCTTTACCCTTGCTGGTACCTACCACATCCACAAAATCTCCCGCTTGAAACAAATCTACATTGATCTTGTCTCCAAGGGCATAGCTCGCGGGGTCCAGATCAAATTCGCGGCTAATGGCCATCGGTTTGGCATTTGCTTTTGCGAAGTGTCCGGCCAGCGGCTTGGATGTGTTCTTTTCTTTCTTTGAGCCGAAGCTGAGCTGCACAGCGTTATACCCTTCTTTGTCTGTATTCTTCAGTTGGGTAACCACGTTGGCACTCACCTCGATCAAAGTGCATGCAACGGCCTTCCGGTTCTCATCGAACAGGTTGGTCATTCCAAGCTTCTTTCCTATCAATCCAGGCATGGCACTAAAGGTTAAATGATGAGTGAATGTGTCTGCGTTAAACTTTAATTTCTACGTCTACACCTGTAGGTAGCTCCAGCTTCATTAGCGCATCCACCGTTTTGGTGCTGCTGCTTAAGATGTCTATGAGACGTTTGTGGCTGCTCACCAAAAACTGCTCACGGCTTTTCTTGTTTACGTGGGGCGAACGGTTCACTGTAATGATCGCCTTTTCCGTAGGCAGGGGTATGGGGCCGCTCACTACGGCACCCGTGCCCTTTACGGTCTTTACTATCTTCTCTGCCGAACGGTCCACCAGGTTGTGGTCGTAAGACTTGAGCTTGATTCTGATTTTTTGAGCCATTGTCTATTTGACGGTGAATGGGTCTGTAAAAGGTAGTATTCTGTTAGGTTGCGTTAGCTTATACTTTCTCTCTGATGCCTTTTGCTTTGGCTACCACTTCTTCCTGTACGTTGCGTGGGGTTTGCTCGTAGTGATCAAACTCCATCGTGCTGTACGCGCGGCCGCTGCTCAGTGTGCGCAGTTGCGTTACGTAACCAAACATCTCGGATAGCGGCACCTGTGCCATTATCGTCTTGGCATTGCCACGGTCGCCCATGTTGGCTATCTGACCGCGGCGCTTGTTTAGATCTCCTACAATGCTGCCCATGTATTCCTCAGGTGTAACCACTTCCACCTTCATGATGGGTTCCAGCAGTACGGGGGTTGCCTGGCGGCAAGCCTCACGGAAAGAGTAACGCCCTGCAATTTCAAATGAAAGCGAATCGGAATCCACATCGTGGTAGCTGCCGTCATACAGACGCACTTTGATGTCCACTGCTGGGAATCCTGCAATGATGCCATCGTTCATTGCATTGCGAATGCCCTTCTCAATTGACGGGATATATTCGCGGGGTATAGAGCCACCCTTGATTTCATTCACAAACTCAAAGCCTTTGTTGGCTTCGTTTGGCATGTACTCCACCTGTATGTCAGCAAATTTACCACGGCCACCTGTCTGCTTTTTGTACGTTTCGCGGTGCTGCTTCTTCTTGGTTATCGTTTCGCGGTAGGCTACTTGGGGCTGCCCTTCGTTCACCTCTACTTTGAACTCCCGCTTGAGGCGGTCTATAATAATTTCCAGGTGCAGCTCACCCATACCTGCCAGTAACGTCTGGCCGCTTTCTTCATCGCTCTTTACGCGTAGCGTCGGGTCTTCTTCGGTAAGCTTACCTAGAGCTATGCCCATTTTGTCAGCGTCAGCCTGGGTCTTGGGCTCAATCGCTTTCTCAATCACAGGCTCTGGGAAGCTCATGCTCTCCAGCGCTATCGGGTGCTCTGGCACACACAGTGTATCGCCCGTGCGGATGTCTTTGAAGCCTACTGCTGCGGCTATATCGCCAGCTTCCACACTGTCTATCTGGTTCTGCTTATTGGCATACATCTGCACCAGTCGGCTGATGCGCTCCTTGTTGCCAGTGCGGGTGTTTAGCACGTAGCTGCCACCATCCAGCCTGCCGCTATATACACGTATGAAAGCCAGACGGCCTACAAACGGATCTGTCATGATTTTGAAAGCCAGACCAGCAAAAGGTGCCTTTGGGTCTGCCCGGCGGGTTTCTTCAGCACCGGTGTCAGGGTTTACGCCCACAGCATTTATAACGTCTGTAGGAGCAGGCATATAGGTACAAACTGCATCAAGCATGGTTTGAACACCTTTGTTCTTAAATGCACTGCCACACAGCATAAGCTGCACCTTCATTTCCAAGGTTGCTTGCCGAAGCGCAGCACGAATCTCATCAGCCGAAATTTCTACGCCGTCCAGAAACTTCTGCATCAGGCCGTCGTCAAACTCAGCGGCAGCCTCTATCATGTGCTGGCGCCAGGTATCTACTTCTTCTTTTATCTCATCGGGTATGGGCACTTCTTTCCAGGTCATCCCCTGGTCCGTGTCATTCCATTCCATCCCCTTCATGGTAATCAGGTCTACCACGCCTCTAAACTTGTCCTCAACACCCAGTGGCACTTGCAGGGGCACGGGGTTACCACCCAGTTTTTCTTTTACCTGCTTTACTACTTCAAAGAAATCAGCACCCACACGGTCCATCTTGTTTACAAAACCCATGCGCGGCACACCATACTTATTTGCCTGGCGCCACACGGTTTCGCTTTGAGGCTCTACGCCGTCCACAGCGCTAAAGAGCGCCACGGCACCATCCAGCACACGCATGCTACGCTCTACTTCGACAGTAAAGTCAACGTGTCCGGGGGTATCAATAATGTTGATGCGGTATTCCTCGCCTGTGATGCCGCTTTTCCAGAAAGTGGTTACTGCGGCTGCTGTAATAGTAATGCCTCGCTCCTGCTCCTGCACCATCCAGTCGGTGGTTGCTGCACCATCATGCACCTCACCCATCTTATGCACAAGGCCCGTGTAATAGAGTATACGCTCAGTCGTCGTCGTCTTGCCGGCGTCAATATGGGCCACGATGCCTATGTTGCGCGTATGCGCTAAATCAGTCTTTTTCATATGTCAAAGAGCAGGAGGGGAGGGGGGCTTTCTTTGTTTTGAGGGCTTCTAATTAAAATCTGAAGTGAGAGAATGCCTTGTTAGCTTCTGCCATACGGTGGGTATCGTCTTTCTTCTTCACGGCAGCGCCTTCACCTTTACTGGCAGCTATCAGTTCGCCTGCCAGGCGCTCTTCCATCGTTTTTTCACCGCGGTTGCGGCTATACTCTATCAGCCATTTCATACCTACTGATATACGGCGTGATGGGCGTACTTCGGTAGGTATCTGGAAGGTAGCACCACCGACACGGCGGCTACGCACTTCTACCATGGGCATGATGTTATTCAGTGCCGTTTCAAATACGTCTAGGCCTTGCTGTTGCGTTTTGCGTTCTACAATATCAATCGCATTGTAGAGAATCTGGTAAGCAGTGCTCTTCTTGCCATCAAACATCAGCTTATTAACAAAACTGGCCAGCAGTTCGCTCTTGAACTTGGGATCTGGCGTCAGGTAGCGCTTGGGGGCTGGGCGGTTACGCATGTATAGGTATAGCTTGTGCTGTCAGATTGTTTATTTTTTGCCTCCTTTAGCGGGTGCACCTTTAGCAGCAGGCGCAGCTGCACCTGGTTTCGGGCGCTTGCTGCCGTATTTGCTGCGGCTCTGCTTGCGGTCGTTCACACCACTGGTATCCAGCGCACCACGTACGATGTGGTAGCGCACACCAGGCAGGTCTTTCACACGGCCGCCACGCACCAGCACGATGCTGTGCTCTTGCAGGTTGTGGCCTTCGCCAGGTATATAGGCATTCACTTCTATCTTATTCGAGAGGCGTACACGGGCATACTTACGTAGCGCCGAGTTTGGCTTCTTGGGGGTCATGGTACCCACACGCGTACACACGCCACGCAGTTGCGGGCTGCTCTTTAGCGCAGGGCTTTTGCTCTTGAAGTTCAGCGCCGTGCGGCCTTTGCGAACGAGTTGTTGTATTGTTGGCATACGTGATTCGGGCACACTGTACCCTCTTACGAAAACGGACTGCAAAGGTAGAGCATTTATATATTTCATCCAAACCGATTTGCAGAATTATTTTAGCATGGCTGCTACACCTCTAACACGCTTTACACCAACACTTTATGGGTTAAAAACTGCTCCTACACAGCACACCCCACACCCCATTTTAGGTGTACTACCCACTCAGCTATTTCATTCTCGGCAAAACACCCTACCCTAACTCCCAAAACCAATACCTTTGTGCCCTAAAACACCGTTTACACGGCATCGTTTTCACACCATATTCTGCTACCATGAAGTTTGGGATAATCACCTTTCCCGGCAGTAACTGCGACCAAGACCTTATCTATGCCTTGCGCGAGCTCTTAGGCCAGCAGGTGGTGCATCTCTGGCACAAAGATACCGACCTGCAGGGGGCTGATTTTATATTCCTGCCTGGTGGCTTCAGCTACGGTGATTACCTGCGCAGCGGTGCCATAGCCCGTTTCTCTCCTATTATGGCACAGGTGCAGCAGCATGCGCAGCGCGGCGGGTACGTCATGGGCATCTGCAATGGCTTTCAGATTTTATGCGAGGCTGGCCTGCTGCCCGGCGCACTGCTACACAATGAAAGCCGCAAATTCATCTGCGACTATGTGTACCTCACGCCCGGAAGCGCAACACGTGGGTACCCTTTCGGCAAAAAAGCCCTAAAAGTGCCCATAGCACACGGCGAGGGCAGCTTTTACTGCAATGACGAAACCCTACAGCAGCTTGAAGATAACGACCAGATCCTGTTCTACTACGCTGACCCGGCCGGCAACATCACCCTGGAATGGAACCCTAACGGCTCGCTGCAAAACATTGCAGGCATCTGCAATGCCGCCGGTAACGTATTTGGTATGATGCCCCACCCCGAACGTGCCGCCGACCCCCTCCTCGGCAATACCGATGGCCGCGCAATACTGGACTACATCATCCAGCTCCAGCCTGTGCTAAGCACCGTGGCCTAACTCCATTTTACCACTCTACTCGTTGCCCTAGGCACCTTACACAACCATGACACTGAAAAACATCTGTGTGTTCTGCGGTTCCAGTGCAGGCACACACCCTGCCTATCTGGCCGCGGCACAAGCCCTAGGCCTGCTGTTTAAGCAGGAAAGCATCGGCCTGGTGTATGGCGGTGCTAATGTAGGCCTGATGGGCGCAGTAGCTGATAGCTGTATTGCCGCCGGGGTCTATACCTTGGGCATCATTCCAAGCTTTCTAGAAACGCGTGGCGAGCTGGGCCATAAAGGGCTGAGTGAGTTAATCAAAGTAGAAACCATGCACCAGCGCAAGCAGCTCATGGCCGAGCGCAGCGATGCCTTCATTGCGCTACCTGGCGGCATCGGCACATTGGAAGAATTTGCTGAGATTTTTACCTGGGGCGTGCTGGGCCTGCACCAGAAACCCTTCGGCCTGCTCAATGTTAACGGCTATTACGACCACCTCTTTGCTTTCTTCCGCCACCAGACCACACAAGGCTTCATGCGGCCCGAGTACATGGATATGATACTGATGGATGACAATCTAGAGCGGCTTCTGCAACGTATGCACGCCTACAAGCCTGTTGTCATACCAAAATGGTCAGCACCTGCGGTTGCAAGTAAATTGTAAGGGTGGGTTTGCTTACTATCACACCTGCTTCATAGTGCTTTGTTTTCTGCTTGCATCCGTCTTGGGTGAGACATCTTAGGCAAAAGCAGTATGCCATTTTTGCCTGTACTTAGCGTTATCAGTTTGGTACTACACTTATGATTAGAATAAAGGAAATTTTCGCGTATGCGTTTAGCCTGGCGCTACTGTTTGTTACAGCCACGCCGGCGCTTGCGCAACTTAAAAATGCTGCGCACTTTAGCCACGCTGTACAAACACCCCCACCCTACAAAGTGGGAGACATAATTCAGCTGGCCGTTACCGTACGCATTGATGCAGGCTACCATGTGTATAGCAGCGTGCCGCCCAAAACAGATGCCAACCTGCCCACTTCGTTTAAACTCGACCCCGATGCCAAGAATGTACTGGTTGCTGGCACTATCACTGAGCGCGGCAAGCTCACGCGTAAGTACGATGCGGTTTTCGAAGCAGACGTAGCCTACTTTGATGGCGAAGCCACTTTCCTGGTGCCCATACGCATCACAGGTACTGCAGCACGTATAGTAGGGTACCTAAGCTACCAGGTGTGCGATAGCAACAGTTGTATCAACGGCAGCTACAATGTGGATGTAGCACTTGCTGCCACTTCGCCCGCTAAAGTTGCTATTACTCAGAAAACCTCAATACCAGATACTACCCCGCAAAAAGCAGATACCGCACAGGCAGCGGCTCGCGCTGATTCTTCAGCCCCCACCCCACCTTCATCTGAAACCAGTAGCACCCCAGAAACCCCCTGGTGGCAGCTTGTGCTTACAGGCCTAGGTGCAGGTCTCATTGGCTTGCTTACGCCCTGCGTGTATCCCATGGTGCCGCTCACCGTAAATATCTTTCTGAAATTTGGCGCTACCCGCAAGCAAGGCATTCGCAATGCCCTCATCTACGCAGCCAGCATCGTTGTCATTTTTACAGCACTTGCACTACTGCTAACCCTCGCTTTCGGTTCAGACTTCATCTACCGTACTGCAACAAACCCCTGGGTTAATCTCTTCTACTTTGCCCTGTTATTTGTCTTTGGCATTTCATTCTTGGGGCTCTTTGAAATCACGCTACCTTCAGGTTTTATCAATAACATTGATGCTCAGGGCCAAAAGGGTGGCATTTCGGGCATCTTTTTCATGGCACTCACGCTTGTGCTGGTATCTTTCAGTTGCACGGGACCCGTAGCAGGCACTGCCCTGGTGCTGTTTTCTTCAAGCAATATATGGGGGCCGGTTCTGGTACTATTTGGTTTTTCACTCGCCTTTGCCATCCCTTTCGGCCTCTTTGCACTCTTCCCTACCTGGCTCAGTAGCCTGCCCAAAAGTGGCGGCTGGCTGAATACCGTTAAAGTGGCGCTAGGCTTTCTGGAGCTTGCCTTCGCGCTTAAGTTCCTCAGCAATGCTGACCTGGTATGGCACACAGGCATACTAGACCGAGAGGTGTACCTCGCTGCATGGATTGTGTTGTTTACCCTGCTCGGCTTCTACTTCTTGGGCAAGCTGCGCCTGCCCAAAGATGCCCCTACTGCCTACACAAGCATCCCCTCACTGTTGCTGGCTGTCTGCACGTTTTGGTTTGTGCTCTACCTCATACCCGGGCTCTGGGGTGCACCACTCAAGTTACTCAGCGGCTACCTGCCCCCAGTTAATGATGAAATCGGTGTAAAGCCCGCAGGCTACGTGCAAAACTTTGGCGGCGGAGCCCCGCTTACTGGTACCGTGTGTAACTTAACCGACCGCAAATATGCACAGGAGCTTAGCAAAAATACCCCACCTGGCTTCTGCGTATTCTACGACCTGGAGCAGGGCCTGAAGTATGCAAAGAGTGTAAACAAACCCGTATTCATTGACTTCACCGGGCACACCTGCGTGAACTGTCGCCAGATGGAAAGTAACGTGTGGCCCGACGAACGCGTACGCCGTAAGCTCCGCGATGAATATGTGATGATCAGCCTGTACGTAGATGACCAAACCCCGCTTGACAAAATGGTGGTATTACCCGACGGCACCCGCCTGCGCACCATTGGCGACAAATGGCTACGCTACCAGAGCGAAGCCTTTCAAACCAATGCCCAGCCATATTATGTACTCATGGATTCCGAACAACACCTGCTGGCCGCGCCGCGTGGATACAACTTAGACGTGGATGCTTATCTCAAATTTCTGCAAATGGGCGCCGCCACCTATGCAAAGAAGAAAGCAGTTGCCCAGCAGTAAAAACGCTGCTCTTAAAGCTTCCTTAGAAAGTGTAATTAATAAAAAGCCCCTGGTATGCAGGGGCTTTTCTTGTATGTTTGTTTGTTTGGGGTTAGCTAATTAATACTTAGCAAACGCTATGCCCACTGTTACCTGCGCATAAAACCCGCTGGGGCCGTAGCTAGGTCCGCCGTTGATATCGCCGCCGGAATAGCGCCACTTGTTGTTCGCTGCAGAAATGAAATACCCTGTGCGCGCACCCAGAATAAAACTCACCTCACGGTCAGTATTGCCTTTAGGTCGCCACCCCTTAAATCGGTAGTCGGCACCCAACGCCACGTCTCCGGCCAGCGCTATATGATTCAGCGTAATTTCTTGAAAGGGTGTACTAAGTACCGTACCTAGATTCAGATTCTGGTTATTGGCTATTTTCAAATTAGTGCCTACAGCCCCTATGCCTACCAGTGGGTATAGCCGGAAACGGGGTTTATTGATGAGCGCATACCCGCCCTTAAATGTAAACACACTCTGTTCAAGTTGTGTTTTATACAGTGTTCCGCTTTGCTCAAATGCATTTACGCCGTGGCTGCCAAATTCAAAAATGCCCCGCTTCCATTGAAAGTGGAAGTAGCCGCCACCCGCAAAACCCCCGCTGTTAAATTTTTCAGCGCCCGAAGTTGGGAGCAGCTCGTTCGGCGTGCTGTTGCTTAGGGTACCATACCCCAGCCCAAAACTCGCAACGAAAAGCTTACGAGGCGCTGCATCGCCACCGTCTTGCGCATGAAGCGTATACCCGCCTACTACACTCAGCAGGAGAGCAAAAACCAAAATGTGTGTTTTCATAACCAATGTTGTTTTAGAAGTCTTGTTTGAATGTTGTCTGACTATGTGTGAGCAAAGTACGCGCATTGGGTTTAAAGATACAGTCCCGCGCATGGGGTATTTTTACATACTTCACACACAAAGTGTTCAGCAACTAAACCTAAACTTAGCTGCCACCCCATCTGGGTTACTCTTCCAGTAGGTTGGTTATGCCTGCGTATATAAGCCCAAAAGCCCCGGCCAGCATCAGTATAGCCAAACCTATCAGCCAAGGGTAATGGTCGTAGCTTTCCTTTAGCGTGCGCTGCTTGATGGGTGCTCGCTCCAGTGCGCTAATCTCAGCAAAAATACTCCGCAGGCTCTCTGCATCTGTACTGCGGAAGTAGGCACCCCCTGTGGCAATTGCCATTTCCTTCATCAGTTGCACATCTAGCGGTGTTACTTCCTTTAAGCGCATCCTTTCCTCATCAAACTCCAGCTTATCTTTACCTACGCCTACGCTATACAGGCGAATACCGTTCTTTTTCGCCAGCCGTGCTGCTGCTCCTGGGTCCATCACGCCCGCAGTATTTGTCCCGTCAGATAGCAGTATCACCACCTTGCTAGGGGCATCACTCGGCTTCAGTCGGTTAATGGCTACCGCAATGGCATCGCCTATCGCAGTACCATTGTTGGGCATGGTAGTAAAACTCAGCTCATCTATCAGTTGCTGCAGTAGGGTGTAGTCCACCGTGAGCGGCGCATAGCTAAATGCGCGTTCAGCAAAAATGACAATCCCGATGCGGTCATTCTGCCTCCCCCGTATAAAGTTGCTCGCAACATCTTTCGCCACCTCCAGCCGGTTGGGTTTGAAGTCGCTCTCGCGCATGCTGTCGCTGCAGTCTATGGCCAGCATAATGTCTATGCCTTCACTTTGCACCACGCGCGCCGTCCGGTTGGTCTGCGGTCTAGCCAGCGCAATTACCAGCACTGCAAAAGCAAGGATCTGCAGCCCCATAGGCAGGTAGCGTAACCATGCCCAGTTTCGCTTGGGTTTGTGCAGTAGGTGGGGGTCATAACTCAGCCGCACGTGTAAGCGCCGCTTGTCATAGCGTAGAAAGTACCACGCCAGATATGCCGGAACCGCAGCCAGCAGTACCAGCATCCAGGGGTATTCCAGGTGGTAGTGCCAGGGCATCAGTTCGCAGTCTCCTTTCGCCGCTGAAATTCCACTGCTACCACTTGCTGCAAACCCGAATAGAGCTTTTCAAACTCACTGCTGGCCAGTGGCATCTTTGCATAATTCACCTGCTCTTCTAGTTTGCACAGTTTTACAAGCACCTGCTTGTTGTCCTGGGGTAGCCTGTCTGTTTGTTGCAGGTAGTGCATCAGCTCTTGCGCTGTCAGGCTTCGCAGGTGGGCGCGCCAGTCAGCATCTAGAAATTCCTTCCATAGCCTGTTTATCTCATTGATGCTGCGCACGGGCTCCTGTGCCAGCCCGGCATATTGTGCAGTGAGCTGCTGCTGCAGTTCTGCATACCGCCGCGTTAGGTTGCGCCGGTACAGCCATTTACGAAAGGGTTTCCGCAGTACAAAAAACCCAATCACGCCCAGCGCCAAAAGCACCCCCAGTGCAATCACCCACGGCCTCAAGTCTATCGGCTCTGTGATGTGTGCCAGGCTAAAGTCCCGTCTGTATTGCAAGCTGGGCACCACCTGTGGCACACGGGTATTCAGCCGTACCGTGGCGGCATTGCTAGTCACTTTAATGCTATCTCCGGGTGCGCGCACATAGGCCGCATGCAGTTGCACAGTTTGCCGGGCTTCTACTTCCCAGGTGCGCAGCGTAACCTCCAGGCTGTCTTTTACCATGTCGCCCTCCGTCGCCTGTGCATCAGGCACAGTGCGTGTACCCACCACCTCAAAGGGCCTATAGGCCTTTACTGTATCTGGCAGCAGTACCAGCCGGGCACCGACAGGGTAGCGCACCCCTATGCGCAGTACTATCGCTTTCCCCACTGCCACCGTATCCCGCTCAAATGCAATCTGCATTTGCGCACGCTGCCCAAGCGCCGCACCGCAGCACAATACCAAAAGTAGAATGGCTACTAGTACACGCATATCTTACCTTTTGCGCCCCGCTGATCGGTTTAGAAAGAAGGCCTCCAGCACTGGCAGGTAGTCCTGGGTTATGTCTATGTTCAGATAGCCGAACCCATACTTGCGCTGCAGGCCTTCTAGCTTTTTGTGCACTTCAGTAAATTGATCTGCCACACCCTGCCGATAGCCCGGTAATGATGATACCACCCATCGCGTAACCCCAGTTTCAGCATCCTGCACGGGTATAATGCCCAGGTTTGCCGTCAGCGCTTCATGCGGGTGATACAGCCGTACCAGATTGATTTGGTGCTGTGGGGCCAGTAGTTTTAGCGCCCCCTCATAATTGGTATCCAGAAAATCTGAAATGATGAACACCACCGCATGCTTACGCTGCACCCCTCTAAAAAAATCAAGTGCCGTGCGCAGGTTGGTGCCTTTGTGCTTGGCCTGATACGCCAGTAGTTTACTTACAATGCCCAGCACCCGCTTGCGCCCCTTAATAGGTTTGCTGTAAAACTCCACCTGGTCTGTCGATGTAATCAGGCCAAACCGATCATTGTTGTTCTGGGCGCAGAATCCGAATACAGCCGCCAGTTCAGCGCCTACATTCAGCTTCTGCCGCCCTTCTGCACCGAATTCCTCACTGGCTGAAATGTCAAAAATCACAAACACATTCAGTTCGCGTTCTTCGCGAAACACTTTGATATAAGGGTGCCCCGTTTTGGCGGTTACGTTCCAGTCTATGTTCCGCACGTCATCGCCATACTGGTAGGCACGCACTTCGTCAAACTCAAGCCCCGACCCCTTAAAGGCTGACCGATACTCGCCTGCCAGCGCGCTCTTTACCATCCGCTTTACCTTAATCTCAAGGTGTCGCACACGGCTTAGCAGTTCCTGTATGTTAGCGGGGGAAGCGGGGGTCACGTTTGCTGGGTTCAGTGTGCAGGGTCTGCGTGCTGTGCGCGCACTGCAAAACTAGCCGCTACCACCACACGCGCAACCCGCAACTGCATAACCCGCCATTAAACAGTTAGGCTTTTGTATTTTGCAGCCCTTACCGTGAATTTCCCACATTTCTTTGCAACACGTCTCACGCTACAGGGCGGCACTGCCAGTGGCGCTGGGCGCTTTGGGCAGCTCGGCGTCGCGCTTGCCGTTATCAGTGTAGCGCTCGGTGTGGCAGTTATGGAAATTTCACTGAGTGTGGCTACCGGCTTTGAGCAGGCCATTCAGCGCAAACTCACCGGCTTCGCGGCTGATGTAAACCTGGGCCCTTACTTACCTTGGGGCGATGAAGAGCTACGCCCCCTGCACAGCCGCGCACCCTACCTTGATTCATTGCAGGCTTACGTCCCTGGTATTGTTAGCATCGCGCCTTACATTACCCGTGCCGGTATCTTGCAAAGCAAAACCACACTCGAGGGCGTAGTGGTAAAGGGTGTAAATGCAGCCTGGAACAGCCGCCTTTTTCAGGAAAGGCTGGAAGGCACCCTGCCGCCATTTGGTGCCGATACCACCACACGAGACGTGCTCATCAGCCGCCGCCTGGCAAATACCCTAGCAGTAGAAGTAGGCAGCCGTGTGCGGCTCTTCTTTCTGCAGCAGCGGGTACGCGCGCGCCCAGTTCGCATCAGCGGCATTTATGAAACAGGACTTACTGAGTTTGACCAGGCCATGTTATTTGCCGATCTGCGCATGCTGCAGCAGATTCAGGGCTGGGATAGCCTAAGCGTGATGGGTTTTGAGGCTACGCTGGCAGCCCCGCTACCCCAGCCCGAAATGGAAGCCCGCTTGCAGGCCCTTAATGAAACCCTGCCCCCTGAAGTAAAAGCCCGAAGCGTGTATGAACTATTCCCTGACATTTTTAGCTGGCTGGGGCTCCAGCATCAGAATGTGATCTTTGTAATCTTTCTTATGGCTTTGGTCGCCATCATCAACATGGCCTCTGCTGTGTTGATACAGATCACGGAACGCACCCGTACCATCGGCCTGCTGCGTGTAATCGGTGCCCGCCGCACCACAGTGCGCGGCATCTTTTTGTGGAATGCTTTTTACCTGGTCAGCCTCGGCATATTGTTGGGCAATTTTTTGGGGTTGGGGCTGCTGCTGGTACAGCAGCTCACGGGCTGGGTGCAGCTCGACGATGAAAGTTATTTCGTACGCCAGGTACCTGTTGCCTGGGTATGGGTTGAGTTTGTATGGGTAAATGTGGGCACGGTAGCTACCTGCATCCTGGCTATGGTGCTGCCTACCTGGGCCGCAAATCGAATTTTACCAGCACGGGCCCTAAGATCCTGATTAGTACAGCATCTTAATCGAAATACGTTTCTCAGCCTCCTTTAGCTCCAGTTTAGCATCTTCATACTTAGGTGGCCCCATGCTGCCTTTTGCATCGTTACTGGCGCCATACCCTTCCTTCGGGATACCAAAAAAATTGGTTTCCATCTTACCATTGTTATTCTCATCGTGCAGAATGCTCACCGCGTAGCTGCCAGGCTTCAGCCCTTGAAAGGTGTACGCAGCCTCGCCATTCGCTATTTTGGTATCGCCATTTGCTAACGCTTTGGTTGCATCACTCGGGAAGCCATCCCCGCTTTTATACAAACTAAACAATACCTTGCCGTCTGCGTTCCTAAGTCCGGTTGCTGTTACCGTGATTTTACTCGTCTGTGCTGAAAGTACAGTAGCACCGAGAAATACACAGTTTAGGGCGAAAATAAAAGTCAGGTTTTTAAGCATAATAGTATCTTTAGTAAGTAAAACGCCACCTGCGCTGTAATTGTTATCCCTACCCACCGAATAGCAACGCCTTAGCTTATCCCTATGTATAAAAGCTTGCTTGCACTATTCCTACTTATAGCCGCCCACGCGCCGCTATATGCACAGGCCGACCCTGAGGCTCAGCTTGCAAATGCCTACTTTGAAGAGCAGGACTGGGAGCGTGCCCTAAAGCTGTACGACAAACTGCACACCCGAGAGCCCGCCGCAGACGTGTACGTGCTCCGCGGGACTGAGTGCTTCACCAGATTAAAAAGACCCGCTGATGCACTCGCCTTTGTGAGCCGTGCCCAGCGCCGCGCACCCCAGCAGAAAATGTATCCTGCATTGCGCGGGTACTTACTGCATACTTCCGGCAAATCTGCAGAAGCTGAAAAAACCTGGGCCGAACTGGTAGAAAAACAACTTACCGAAGGCGAGGATTTTACCCGAATCGGTGCATTTTTTCTGCAAAACAACCTGGACGAATGGGCAGCCCGCACCTACCTGCGCGCACGCAAAGTATTGCGGTATGAAACCCTCTTCGCCCAAGAACTGGCCACTGTGTACCAGCGCCAGAAAAATGCAGAAGCCGCCACCGCTGAGTTGCTCAACATGTACTTTGAGAATCCACAACAACTGGGCTTGGTGAATGGGAGCATTCAGCGCATCATGGGCCCTGACGCAAATAATGCAATCGAAAAAGCCCTGCTTCTGGCTGCACAGCGCCATGAATCAGACCTTGGCCTGCGCGAAGTCACCTATAATTTTTACCTGCTCAGTGAGAATTACTCAGAAGCCCTCGTGCAGGTACGCGCCATAGACCGGCTGATGAAAGACCAGGGGCAGCGCCTGTACCAGTTTGCACTTACCTTGCAGAACAATGCACAGTACGAACTGAGCAACCGTGCGTTGGGCTACATCGTAGATGAAAAGAAAAACTCGCCTTACTATTTCCAGTCGCTCTTTCAGCGTGCGCGTAATTTCGAGCTTAAGGCGCTCGCTGCACGTCCGCTGGATAGCACCGCCATTCGGCAGGCTATAGCCAATTACGATTTACTTTTTCAGCGCTATGGCCGCGGCAATGCTTTCATAGAAGCCATGCTGCGCAAGGCCCAACTTCAGGTTTTCTACCTCAATGACCTACCCGCAGCTCTGCAGGAGCTCGCAGCCATAGAAGCGTTGAATGTTTCTGAAAGCCAGAAAGCCGAGGCCCGGCTCCTCGTCGGAGACATATTCCTGTTACAAGGTGAATACAACAAAGCCAAACTAAAATACACTGAAGTAGAGACCGCACTTAAGGACGAACAGCAAGGGGCCGCCGCAAAATTTCGGCAAGCGCGCCTCGCCTACTTCAAAGGCGACTTCGAATTTGCACAGGCCCGCCTCAGCACCCTCAAAGAAAATGCACAAGACGACATTGCCAACGATGCCATCCGCCTGTACCTCCTCATACAGGACAATACCGGACTGGATACCAGCACCACAGCCTTACAGCAGTTTGCCCACGCACAGCTTTGTGTCTATCAAAAACAAACCACTACAGCCATGGTTTTGTTCGATAGCCTCCTGTTTCGCTACCCCAACCACCCCCTTGTGGACGAAGTCCTCTGGGAGAAAGCTACCATTTACCTACAACAACAAAAACCAGAAGAGGCACTGGTTTACATAGACCGCATCTTAGACAAATACCCCGATGACCTGTGGGGCGATGATGCCCTCTTCACCAAAGCTGAAATCTACCAGTACACACTTAACAATCCGGCGCAGGCGCAGGAACTTTACCTCAAGTTACTCACCCAATATTCTGGCAGCCTCTATAAGGTAGAAGCGCGCAAGCGCATCCGCCAGTTACGCGGCGAGAAGGTGCAATAAAAAACCCCTGCTTATAACAGGGGTTCTTGTTAGCGTGTGCAACGTGCTTATTTCTCCCCTAGTGCCTTGCGTTTGTTTATGGCTTCCTGTGCCTTCTCGTTCATCTCAAGATAGGTGTACACCTGTATCAAACCATTAAGGGTATCCAGATTGTCAGGCTTTAACTGCAAAGCCTTTTCCAGATAGTTCATGGCCTTCTGCAGCTCTGGCTTAAGGCCTGCCCGCATTTCTTCGGCCTTCTTATAGTCCTCTATTTCGTTGGCTTTCCGCTGTATTTCTGAGGCATTGTTTACATAAAAAGCACCGATTGAGAAGTTAGCCACGAAATCATCAGGCTTCAGCTCTACGGCTTTCTTGTAGGCCCCTTCGGCTTTGCTGCGATCCTTCTGCTCTAGCAGGTTGCCATACTGTATCCAGGTCACGTGGTTGTTTGGGTCTGCCTTTACTTCTTCTTCAAAACGGCCGAGCGCTCGATCAAAAAGTGATTTGTTGCGGAAAAACAAGTCCAGTTCCTGGTTCTTGATGTCAGCATCACCCGGGTAGTTTTTGCGGCCCTCGGTTATAATGGCAAGCGCCTTTTCAGGGTTCTTCTTAAATTCACCATACAGCAAACACAGGTAGCGGTACATCAGGGCGATATCGCTCTCTTTGTCCTTCACAGGCTCTGCCTTATATAGTTCTATGGTCTTCTCAAAATCGGCGATGGTATTGTTCGAATCACCCATTGAGATATGTATGTAGCCGCGCAGCTGGTGCGCCCCGTAATATTTGCTGCCCAAGGCCTGGTTTGCCTTAATGGCATTGTCAGCAAACTGCAACGCCCCTTTGTAATCCTTTTCGTTAAAGAGGCGAGCGGCATCGTTGTACATCAAATCAGCACTCTGCCTAAGCCCTTGGTCTATTTCGCGCTCCATCTTCTTATCCTTGTCGTACTCACGCCCTTTCAGGTAGCTTTCATACGATAAGATAGAGGCCGTAGGATACTTGCCCTTCTGCTGTGGGATGGGCGACGCGGCCATCTGAAAGTAAGCCTGGCCGAGGCGCGTGTAACCTTTTGCTAGTTGTGCATCTTTGAAGGGCTTGTCTGGCTTCTGGTTTTTGATAGCACCGGTCAGCGCGTCTATGGCTTTCTCCCACTGTTTGGCTTCAAAAGCGATGTAACCCTCGTTAAGCGACTGTGCCTGTATGCGGGTGTATGTAGAAAATACTAGCCCTGTGCTTAACACCACCAGCGCTGTCAGCCAGAAAATGCCTTTAACTTTCATACAATAGTTTACTAGGGTGAATTGGCGAGTTCGAATGTTCGGCAAGCTACAAAAAACCCTATTTCTCACTCACATATCTTCGAGGGCTTAACCCTGCCGTAACTTTACATAACTTATTGAATAACAGGCTACCTTTGTTCGCACTTCCATTCCCTTTCAGTTCACATCCCCACTGGGCAGCTACGTGTCTTTGCCAGTAAGCCCCGCCACTGTGCCACCAGATGTGGCCGCACAGCCCTTGGTGGAAACCGACCTGGAAAGCCAGTTTGTTGCACTCATCCGCCAGCACCAAGGTATTTTGCACAAGGTATGCCGTGTGTATCAGAGCGACCCAGATGAGCGTGACGACCTACTGCAGGAGATAACCCTCCAGCTCTGGAAAAGCTTTGCCACCTTTCGCGGCGCGGCCAAAGTAACAACGTGGATGTACCGCGTGGCACTTAACACGGCCATCACCTACTACCGCCGCCAGGCGCGGGCTCCGCAAACATCCGGGCTGGCCCACAACTTATTTAACCTGCCCACTGAAGCCCCAGACCCTGAAAAAGAGGAGCGCCTGCGCCTACTTTACGGTGCCGTAGAAAAACTGTCTAAAATAGAGAAGGCCATTGTAATGCTCTACCTGGAAGACCACACTTATGAAGAAGTGGCAGCCATTGTAGGCATTACACAGAACTATGTACGGGTTAAAATGAGTCGAATCATCACCAAACTGAAAAAAGACCTGCATGCCCAGCGCTGATATACAGAACGGTAACACGCTGAATGGCGGAGATGGGAATGGCGGCTATCCAGAACTGGATGCCCTGAAAACCCTTTGGCAGCAGAATGTGCCACAAGGCAACCCTGTGCTAAAAGACAGCGACATCCGCAGCATGATTCGCAGCCGCTCCATGCAGGCCTATGCGCGAATCAAGCGTAACCTCAAACGCGAATGCTGGGTGGGCATCGGCCTGATAGTAGTCTATATCATTGGCTCCATCTTTACCACTGGCCTGATGCAAAAGGTTCTCTTCATAAGCTGGGTACTCGCCTTAGGAATAGGCCTTGTCTTGTATCCCCTATTTGCCCGCTACTTCAAAAAGGTAGATTTCGACAACAACGCCACACTCCTCATCGAGCTGCGCGCAAGTGTAAGCCGCCTACGTGCATTCTTAAAACTGTACTTGTATATCACTATTGTTATCTTTTACATCAGCTTTGTAGGAGGGGCCTTTTACGGCGCCTTCAGCGCCAGAAGTGAACGTGGTCCCACCACTTTTTCTGACCTGATCAATGCACGCTATCTGCTCCTATTTTTTGGGTTGGGCCTCGTGCTCACAGCAGCGCTCTATTTCCCACTGCGCTGGTACATCCGCCGCCTGTACGGCAATAACCTGGATGAGATGGCTGCCAGCCTGGAGGAGTTAGAAAAAATGGACTAGGCATGCCAGGTATCCTCAGTCTTTTCCCCTAGTTGCCAGGAATTTCCCTCGCCTCTTTGAACCGCAGTTTGCAACCAAGCGTCTTCCTGCCGAACCGTAACAGCAGTACAAGCAACTTATACCAAAACATATACCCCTCTCTATGATACCCCGCCGTTTCGAAGGGCCCCTCTTCGCTGCCATTATGGCCCTGCTCATGGTTACGGTAATGTCCTTCGTGGCTACAGCAGTAAACGTTGGCTTTAGTTCTTCTTTCATCACGCGCTGGCTTAGCGCCCTGCTGCTTATGTACCCCATCGCAGTAGCCTGCGTACTGCTGTTTCGGCCGCTAGCCGCGCGCTTGGTACGTTGGCTCGTTCGCCCAGAATAGAATAAGCCTCATGTATTTTGTACATGAGGCTTAATAAGAGAGTATAAACTTCTTACTACTTCCCTTTCGGGTAGCTGGCGTTCGCCTTGATTTCCTGTATCTGTCCCAGGTGCCGCTGGCTGTGTGCCGCAGCAAAGGAGAGTATCCCCAGCGCATCTTGCATGCCAGCCGGGCCAAATTCCATGCAATGTTCCTCGAGTTCTTTTGTAGGTGTCGTCTTCAAAAGGGTCTCGGTCGCCTTCCGGTTATCGGTAAAGGCTTTTGCAGCTTCTTTCACACGGGTGTATATTCCTTTGGGCACAAACTGTTCAGGTGCTTGGCGGCGCTTGCCCTCGCCGCGGTCGGGTACGCCTACCTTCATCATCGCAAACGTAAACTTAATCTCAGCACGTTTCTCAGGGTTGGCTGGCGATTTCAGCAAGCCCTGTGCTGCACTACGCATCCCGTTTTCAGTAAGCACGATATGCTCTACCACCTCCGCTATGCTCCACTTGTCAGACGCAGCCTTGTATCTAAACTGTTCTGCGGTAAGGCCTTTAAGTTCCTTTTCTATACGGGCCCGTGTTTCTTGCATGTAGGCTTCAACGGGTGCCTTGGCATCCGTTTTCACATCGGCCTGGGCCACCAGGCGCAGGCTCACCAGTAGCAGCGCTACGGTCAACAGTTGGGGTAAAAAGGGTGTCTGTTTCATACGTGTAAGTTGAATAACTTTTGAGATACATCGTATGCAACCCCCCAGCGAGGACATCCCCCTGCCAAAATTTCTACGAGCGCTCGGGAGCGTGTCCATCGAACTCTGCACGCACTAAGAGCCCCAGCGCGATACGATCACCCCACGTCATTCTGAACCCTTGTGCAGCAGGGTGAGGAACCTGTTTCTTTCCGTTCGCACGCCCCAAGCATAGGTGGAAACTTTGAACCACACGTCAACCCCGCTCAACGCAAATACATTGTTGTGGCCAGTTATTCTTTGTCCGCACTAAATACAAAGGGTATCTCTTGTACTATTCTTTCAATGTCAGATGGTAATTTAATCATGTTAAAATGTCCAGCGTTGTAAATATTCATTACATACTGCTTGTCCTCCGTTTGTTGAGTAGTCCCAAGTCGAATTGAATACTTATACCAACCACTTAAAAGTGCGTAACTTGTTTCCATGACTTTGTCGTCTGGTTGTAAAACTCCTTTGAGAAAATCTCCTGCGATACTCCAGCCGCCATACTTGCTTATGGCTTTTAATGTAAACCTTTTAGTTTCATTTTGACCCGAGTCGTATATCTTTCTAAGTTTCTCTATGTCTGCATTGGATATTTCTTTTTCAATTATCGTGCAGCATGTTTTTTTTACGGTGTTCGAGTCGTCATTCAATAGGTCAAATGCTAATTTCTTTGCCTGACCGTAGTCCAAAAGGGAAATTGCAAATAAACTTGCTGCTCTAAACTTAACGGAGTTTGATTTAAGAAATCGCTCGATTATTTCAATGTCATTTTTAGTACCGAATTCTGCCAGTCCGATAATACAACCAACAACAGGCTTTGTGATGATGCACTCCTTGTATATCTGCAAGAAGTCATTTTTTTCAAGCTTATCAAGGTTAAGTCTTGCCGCAGCCCTTATACCCGAAGACGAGTCAAAAAGTAGTCGATTTATCTCCGCTTTAAATTCATTAATCTGACTTAGTGGAATTTTATTTAATGTGTACTGTCTGATTTTTTGACTTCGATCCTTCAGGAGTCTTTTTGTCAAGTCAGGGTTATTGATAAACTCAATGTTTTTGATAGCTAAGAGTCTTATCAAATGATTTTTGTCCGATAGTATCTCTTCAAGAACTGAGTCTTGCAGTTTGCCCTTTTGAATTAAATTCCTAAAAATGAAAAACCTGTCCCCATCCGAATACTTGTCAAGCGACTTTATAATTCTTTCAATATTCTTATCCGAAAAAATGAATTGAGTTATATCGTCATGGATGTGTCGAAGGTCACTTCTTTCAATCTTTAAAAGCCAATCGATTAGTCTGTGGTTTTTTATCAAAAAGTCAGGCTCCTCTCTTTGAATAACTTCTTTGATAGCTTTTTCTGCTTTTGATTTGATAACCGGAACCCAGTCGCCCAGTCGAAAGAGTATGAATGGAAATGTGAATTGATTTGAGTTAGCCAGTAGTCCGTTGAGCGCTTCCTCTCGAACATATCCACTGCTATTCATTGAAGCAATGTTAAGTAGACTTAGTTTTAGGTGTTCCTCAAATTTGTCAAACTTACCTATGTCCGCTTTCTTAAGGTGGATGTATCGTAATGAGTTATAAAGTGTTTTATTTTTAAACGTTGTCTGTTTAGTCAACAGTCTATGAATTGTCCGTGCGCAATTTGTGGCTACTTCAATGTCCGGATTGTAAACCCATTCAAATATGCTTGATATCTGTCCGAAGTCGTGTATTGAGTCGAAGTCGGGTTTATAAGTATTCACAAATTTTGAGTCGGGTTCGTTTGCCTTGTCAGTCGTTTTTGTTTGTCCGAATATTTTGTTTAGGAACCCCATTGTCTTTAAAATAATTGGCCACAACGTGAGTATTTGCGTTCGGGCGGGGTTTCCGAAGCCGCGTCTTGCCCCCGACACTGAACGCAATATAGATACGAAAACGTTGGACTGCACTTCGCTGTTCGACATGTCCGTAGGGCATCTCGAACGCCAGCTACTTCGGATTTGCAATCCGCATCTACGCACCACCCCCGCTCACGCACGGCTCTGCCGCCTAGCCCCACCCACACCGTATTTCCATAACACAATTCCGCAGACAAAAATAGTTTTGCCCCGTGCATAACTCCGCTCGCCCGTGCCCCATATTTGTGCCATAAGTATCGCGCCCGAATACCGAAGCCCTTGTGCGCAGGACCGACCCAGGAGGACATAGGGGGCAATACCCACGGGGGTAAACGCACCGCCTAGGAGCTTGGGCAACTGCACCCTGGGCATCGGGCGAACACAATCGACTGGCCAGTCATTGTCTTGTGTGTGTATTATCGTTCTGACCCGCTGCCGGCAGCATTCGCTACTTGAAACACAGTACCGCAGCAACATGAAATGAACCCAGTACCCAACTGATGCGGCCTAACCAGCCACTTCAGGCGTGGGACGAAGCACCTGGGTTTCACCGCAGACGTGCACCCGCACCCGTGTGTGCGCCGCCCCAAAAGGCGGCGGCAGGCACGGGTAGGGGCATGTGTAGAGATGTCAATAAATCACACCCATAGCCCGAAAAACACCTGTATCGGCTATATTCTTTGCGAAAAATGACGCAACTATACTTTTTCGCAAACTATCTTTAGAAAAATGATGCGAAAATCAATGCGAACCTCTAATTTTGTAACCGTATCTACCAAAAACATAAAGTACTACACCCAGCCATGTCCACCCCCCGCCACAATGCCCTCGCAGCCGTAAGCACCCGCCCCCAGCCTAGCGGCCCTGCGTTTGAGAGCCTGACCGAGGTATTTGCCCGCGACGTATTCACCCTTGAGGTCATGCGCCGATTCATCAGCGAAGATGCCGTAGATGCCCTCCATGCAGCCATCCGCGACCAGGGTGTGATACTAGACCGCAAACTGGCGGACGAAATCGCCAATGGCATGAAAACTTGGGCGTTGGGCAAGGGGGCCAGCCACTACACCCACTGGTTCCAGCCCCTTACCGGCCTCACCGCCGAGAAACACGATGCCTTTTTCAGCATCCACAATGGCCGCGCCATAGACAGCTTCTCCGGTAGCGAGCTGGCCCAGCAGGAGCCCGATGCATCCTCCTTCCCCAGCGGCGGCATCCGCAACACCTTTGAGGCCCGCGGCTATACCGGCTGGGATCCTACTAGCCCCGCCTTCATTTATGGTAGCACATTGTGCATCCCCAGCATCTTCATCAGCTATACCGGCGAAGCGCTAGACTACAAAGGCCCCCTGCTCAATACCATTGCCCTCATCGGCAAAGCTGCGACAGAAGTATGCGAGTATTTTGAGCGCGGCGTAACCAGCGTGCACGTAACCCTCGGACCAGAGCAGGAGTACTTCTTGATAGACCGTGCCTTTTATGAAGCCCGCCCTGACCTGGTGCTTGCCGGCCGCAGCGTAGTAGGTGCGCCGCCCGCACGTGGCCAGCAGCTCGAAGACCACTACTTTGGCACCATCTCGCCGCGCGTATTGGCATTTATGCAGGAACTGGAGCGCGAAGCCCTTGCCCTGGGCATCCCGCTCAAAACCCGCCACAATGAGGTGGCCCCGGGCCAGTTTGAGTGTGCCCCTTTCTTTGAGGAGATGAACACCGCCGTAGACCATAATCTGCTGCTGATGGACATCATGGAAAAAGTAGGCATGCGCCACAACCTGAAAGCCCTGCTGCACGAAAAGCCTTTTGCTGGCATCAACGGTAGCGGCAAACACAACAACTGGAGCCTGGGTACCAACACCGGTCGTAACCTCTTCAGCCCGGGTAAAACTGCGAAGGATAACTTAATATTCCTCACTTTCACAGTAAACACACTGAAAGCCATACACACACATGCTGACCTATTGCGCGCCAGCATCGCCAGCGCTGCTAACGACCACCGCCTGGGTGCCAACGAAGCGCCACCTGCCATCATCAGTGTATTCATGGGCAGTGAGCTGGACAATATCTTGAATGAGCTGGAGGCCAGCCCAGCGCAGCAGCGTATCAACCCGAAGAGCCCCTTCAAGCTAAATATCTCACGCATCCCCCAGCTGCAGCGTGACAATACCGACCGCAACCGTACCTCACCCTTTGCCTTCACCGGCAACAAGTTTGAGTTCCGTGCCGTAGGCAGCAGCGCAAACATTGCCTCGCCTATGATTGTGCTAAACACCATCGTGGCAGACCAGCTCATGGCTTTTAAAAAAGAAGTGGATACGCGCGTAGAAAAAGGCGAAGCCAAAGAAACCGCAATCGTAGAGGTGCTGCGCCGCCTGGTGAAAGAAAGCAAGGCCATCCGCTTTGAGGGTAACGGCTACAGTGACGAATGGAAAGCCGAAGCCAAGAAGCGCGGCCTCAGCAACATCTCCAATACCCCAGAAGCGCTGGATGCTTTCGTGAGCAAGAATACCGTGTCTCTTTTCACGCGCACTGGCATACTTACTGACCGTGAGCTGCACGCCCGCTGGGAAATCCGCCTGGAGCAGTATGTGAAGAAAGTAGCAATAGAGTCGCAGATTCTGGCCGAGATGATAACTACCCAGATTCTGCCTGTGAGCATGGCTTACCAGCGCGAAGTTGCTGCCACCATTGATGGCATAAAGGCAGCTGGCTTTACCGAATACAAGAGCCTGCTCGATTTGCTTAAAGAACTCATGGGCCACACCAGCGCTTTGTACAAAGGCGTGCAGGATTTGCAGAAAGCCTCCGCTAAAGCCGACGGCCACGAGGAGATGCGCGCCCGCGCTGTGGCATACAACAAGGAAGTGGTCCCTTATCTCTCATCCTTGCGCGAGCATGTAGATGCCCTCGAAATGATTACTGACGATGCACGCTGGCCCCTGCCCAAGTACCGCGAAATGCTCTTCTTGAAATAATTGTTACCCTCACCCAGCGCTTACGCAAGGGTCTGTCGCAACATCTCACAGCCCCGCCCTACTATGGGTGGGGCTTTTCTTTTATCTTGACTTTCAAATCTTCCCGCAATCCATTTCGCCATGCTACCTGCACACCCCCAGCCCCTGCTCCCGCCCCATTCGCTCAAAGGCCGCACCGTCGTCATCACCGGTGGCGGCACAGGCTTGGGTTATGCCATGGGCACTTACTTTCTTACCCTAGGTGCCAACCTCGTCATCTGCAGCCGCAAGCTGCCCGTGCTCGAAAAAGCCGCCGCCGAGATGGCCGCCGCCACCGGTGGTCAGGTGCTGCCCTTAGCCTGCGATGTGCGCGACTATGCCCAGGTAGAAGCGCTTCTCCAGGCTGCCATTGCAAAATTTGGCAAAGTAGATGTACTGGTAAACAATGCCGCGGGCAACTTCATCAGCCCCACCGAGCGCCTCTCAAACCGCGCCTTTGACACCGTGGTAGACATCGTGCTCAAAGGCAGCTACAACTGTACCCTCGCCTTTGGCAAACACTGGATAGCGCAGCAGCAGCCTGCCACCGTGCTCAGTATCGTTACTACCTATGCCTGGATGGGTAGCGGCTTTGTGGTGCCCAGTGCCTGCGCCAAGGCAGGCGTGCTGGCCCTAACCCGCAGCCTCGCTGTGGAGTGGGCCAAATACGGCCTGCGCTTCAATGCCATCGCGCCCGGTCCCTTTCCTACCGAAGGCGCATTCGACAGGCTCTTTCCGGTAAAGGCCATGCCCAAAGAAATCGCCGAAAAACTCGACTTTGCCAAACGCATTCCTGCGGGTAGAGTAGGCGAACTACAGGAGCTGGCTAACCTCGCCGCTTACCTCATCAGCGACTACAGCGCCTACATCAACGGCGAGGTGGTAACCATAGACGGCGGCGAGTGGCTACAGAATGGCGGCGAGTTCAGCTGGGCGCACATCATCCCTACCGAAATGTGGGACTTGCTGGAAAAAGCCATCCGTGGCGCCAAGAGCGCCTAGCGTAGTTCCATCATCCAAATTCCACATACACATCCTCTGTGAGCGGGTGGCTCTGGCATGTCAGCACAAAGCCTGCTTCCAGTTCTTCATCGCTTAGCCCTTCGCGCTCGTTCATCTGCACTAGGCCGCTGATCAGTTTGGCGCGGCAGGTGCAGCATACGCCTTCCTGGCAGGCATAGGGCGGGTCCAGGTTGGCATCTATCGCCGCATCCAGTATTGTCTTGTTGGGCGCTACCGTTAAGGTGTGCTGTTTGCCATCCAGCTTGATGCGCACCTGTTGTGTGATTATCTCGTACTGCTCTTCTTCGGGGTCGTCACTATCCGCGCTGAGCGGCGCAGTGTAAAATTCCTGGTGTATGTCTTTCTCACGCACACCTGCAGTGAGCAGTAGGCCCTTCACGCCTTCCATCATCGGGTTGGGGCCACAGAGGTAGTAACTAATCGGCAAGGCGTGCCGATGCTGTGCAGCATCCAGCAGGTCGGCGGCTACCTTGCCTACAATCATGCCCAGCGGCCCATCCCATCCGGCAGGTGGCGTTTGCAGCACATGGTCTATGTGCAGGCGGCCCGGGTGTTGCGCTTGCAGCCGTTGCAGTTCTTTGTAGAAGATGATGCTCTCCTTGTCGCGGTTGCCATACAGCAGCGTGATGCGGCTGCCAGGCTCTGATGCCAGCACGCTGCGCATGATGCTCATCATGGGGGTGATGCCGCTGCCCCCACTCACCAGTACATAGTGCTTGGCGGCGGTCTCGTCTATACTCACGGTAAAGTTGCCCATGGGGGGCAGCACATCCAGCGTGTCGCCGGGCTGTAGCACAGCACGCAGGTGGTTGCTCACCACGCCCTCTGGGATGCATTTGATGGTTACTGCCAGGTGGCTGTCCGTTACTGGGCTACTGCTCAGGCTAAAAGCGCGCCGCTCTTTTTTGCCGTTCACTTCGGCTTGCAGCGTGAGGTACTGGCCAGGCTTGTAGGCAAATTCCGGCAGCCCGGGGTGCACAAATACAATGGTGAAGGCGTCGGCGGTTTCGCGCAGCACCTCTTTTACCGTAAGCGCGTGGAGTTTGAATGACATTTAAATTTTGATATCAATGCACTACAAAACTAACGCTTATTAGGTTCAAACATATTCCCGAAAAAAGATACAACCTGCTAAAACTTAAAAAGAGAAAGCTCTGCTGCTCCAGTTTGAGTGATGATAATACGCCTTGCTTCATCTATTGCGGTAACACCCATACTGGGAATAATCGATTTTATCAAACAATCTGATTTAGAGATAACATAAATGTTATTCCCCCCAAAATATCTATCGCCGGTATACTGGATAAAGAGATATCTACTTGTTGCCTCCATACCGGGATAGTAGCTTGCTCCTAAAAAATAGACTGAGGAGCCAGAATAATTGGGAACCAACTTTTTTGACTTCTTCAGTTGGGTATTAATAATCTCTGGAAAATCCAGTGTTGAATAAATTTTTCCGCTCTTAGAATTGCAAAGGGTTACTCTTATACTTGAACCAAAAGACGTCCCGCGAGCATGCACCATTACAGTGGTATCATTTAGCTTCTCTAACTCCTTCATGCCAAAACCATTGCTAAAATATTCGTTTAATTGAATAATGTTCTTAGTATTTGTAAATGAACTATCAGTTTTAAAGATAGCATTACTTAACCCGTTAAAGACAAAAACGCTGTCGTCTGAGAAAACATACTTAAGGTCTGCATCATTGTTAAACAATGATTTTAGATTGCTTATTTCAAAATCTCTTAAAGCTGTTACTTTTCCAGAATCACTTATCATTATTATGTCTTTAACCCCAAGTATCATAAGTCCATCTTTTATCTTATAACAAATAGTGGAACCACTAGTAGCGGATCCATTAGGAAGTTCGATTGGATTGAAACTTAAGTTTCCATTTTCGTAGTTAATAATCGTTACAAATTTTTTTGTTGGAATAACTCCAAGAAGTTTCTTGGTGCCAAATAGAATAATTTCATGTTCACTAAAAGTAAACTCATCTACTACTAGATCCTCAAACGAGAACACTTTATCAAAATCAACTTCTCCGGTATCCCAACGAATCTTAACCAAGTTTGAAGAGTGATTTAGCTTCGAAGTAAATAAAGTGAATAGATGCTCACCCTTCGCATCGCTTGAATATGCAATCCAGTCAGGCTGAAACTTCATTACCCACTTAACTTTCCCCTTCAAAACGTTTACACATTCCAGTACATTGAGGCTAACCCGTATGAGCGTGGAGTCATTAATCAAAAATATACCACGGCTCCAATAAGATTTGCCTCTTTCAATCTTGGACAGTGCAATAGTCCATGTTGGTTTTGTCGAGCCAATATCTAAACGCCATAACACGCCATTTTCCGAAGAGACAAAAGCCACCTTTTTATCTTTAAGTACAACCTGTTGAGGTGGAAATAGCTTTCTACCTATTGTGCCTGTTGAATCTTTAAGTTCAAATTTGGATAGTGCCTTTAGATCTTTACAATCCCAAAACACTAATTCCAATCCAGCCGAAGCAGATTCAGGAGGATTTAAGAAAACAGTAGTTTCTGAATCGCCATATATTTCAGAAGCATTATTTTTTATACCAATTAGTTTGACTAAATCAGTAAACGTATTAATTGAATCATTAAAAATATATTGTTCACCATAGGTTGTTGAATAGTATTCAATATAATCTCTATCATAGACAGGTGGCCTATTCTTTCGCCATTTATAAGCATGTGGCTCTCTATGCCCCATCCACAAAGCACCACTGCTTTCAAGCCTGCTTATCTGTGCGGCCTTATAAAAATTTTCTCCCTTGGTACTATCTGTAAAAACAGTTTCTCCTGTCTTTACATTCAAAATTTGCAACTTCTTAGAAGTAAGAAGTGCAATTCTATTTGTATCAACCCACTCTATATCAATCGCTGGGGCTGGAGGCAAAGAGAATCTACTTGAGCTTGGTATTTTTATGCGCCAAACAGGCTTCGCAACCTCCTGTGCCTGTATGCACAACCAGCCCAGCCCACTTACTAAAAAAACGATAAATGTTTTCATTCATTAAGTCCAATAACCGCGTAAAACTAAATGAAAGCCGTTACACATAAAACAGCGGCTAGTAGGGTGCTACCTTTGCACAGATATTTAACATGGTAACCCCCACCCTCGACCCCTTCATGGCCGAAGCCCTCAAGCAGGCCCAGCTCGCCTACGATGCGGGCGAGGTGCCTGTGGGGGCTGTGCTCGTAGCAGGCGGCAAAATCATTGCCCGCGCGCACAACCAGGTGGAGCTGCTGCATGACCCCACCGCCCACGCCGAAATGCTGGCCCTCACCGCCGCCACGCACCAGCTCGGTGGTAAGTGGCTCGCTGAGTGCACACTGTACGTTACGCTGGAGCCCTGCGCCATGTGCGCGGGTGCCCTGCACTGGGCCCGCATCGGCCACATCGTGTATGGCGCCACCGACGAAAAATTTGGCTACAGCCGCCTCAGCCCATCGCCCCTGCACCCCAAAACGCAGGTTACTGCTGGCATCATGGCTGCCCCCTGCGCCGAGCTGCTCACCGCTTTTTTCAAAGCGCGTAGGTAGTTCGCCGTTAGTCTATCGCTTTCTTAAAGTGATGTCCTATCATCACAAAGCCCTGGTTCAGGTACAGCCGGTGGGCCGTATGCCGCTGATGGCCAGAGTCCAGCGTTACGCAGCTATATCTATTGGCACGTGCCTGCGCCTCTACATATTCTAGTAGTGCCTGCGCATACCCATTGCCGCGGTGGTCTGGCAGCGTACTCAGGTCGTCTATATAAATATGTTTGCCATGCACCAGGTACTGCAACCGCCGGTAGCCGATGGCAGCCACGGCCTGCCCTGCTATTTCGATATATGCCAAGTGGTAACCTTCACGCAGCATCTCGTGCACCTGTGGCACAAATGCTGCATGTTCCAGGTGGGGCCGCAGTTCATGGATCACCGCCCAGCACTTTTCAATATCCGCGTCGTGGGTTGCTTCGTGAACGACTACCAGCATGGCAATGCAAAGAAATGGAAAAGTAGAATAGGCTGCATTGAACACGCCCCCCACTACCAATCCCACTTTTCAGTAGTTTGCCAGTTCAATATCAAACGCTGACTTCTACGCCATCATGAACCGTATTGCTTTACGCATCTCTGCGCTTCTCTTTTGCTTTGCTATACTGGCGGGTACTGCCCGCGCCCAAGACACCCTGCGCAGCCCCGCTGCCTTTTTGGGCTATGCGCTAGGCGAGCGCTACACCACCCACGACAACCTGCTCGCTTACTTTGCGCACGCTGCCCAGCACAGCCCGCGCATTAAGCTGCAACCCTTTGGCAAAACCAACGAAGGACGCACCCTCATCGCCGCTTTCATCGCCAGCGAAGCCAACCTTAGCAAGCTCGAAGAAATCCGCACCGACAACCTGATGCGCACCGGCCTGCTGCCAGGCACCCCCAAAAACCCGAGCGGCCCCGCCATCTGCTGGCTCAGCTATAACATTCACGGCAACGAAGCCGTGAGCAGCGAGGCCAGCATGCAGATGCTCTATGAACTGCTACGGCCAGGCAGCACCCGCGCCGCAGAATGGCTCAAGCGTGTGGTGGTAGTGATAGACCCCTGCATGAACCCCGACGGACGTGAGCGCTTTGTGAGCTGGCAGCGCCAGCAACGCAGCCTTTTTGCTGATGCAAACCCTGCCGCCCGTGAGCACGCCGAACCCTGGCCCTACGGCCGCACCAACCACTACTACTTTGACCTGAACCGCGACTGGGCCTGGCAGACACAGGTAGAGAGCCGCCAGCGCACGGCACTGTACCAGCAGTGGATGCCGCACATACATGCTGATTTTCATGAGATGGGCTCTAACCGCAGCTACTACTTTCTGCCCGCAGCAGAACCCTACCACGAGCAGATCACGTCCTGGCAGCGCGAGTTTCAGGAATATTTAGGAAATATCAATGCCAAAAATTTTAGCGACAACGGCTGGCGCTTTTTTACCCGTGAAGATTTTGATCTCTTCTACCCCAGCTATGGCGACAGTTGGCCTACCTTTCAGGGCGCCATCGGCATGACCTATGAGCAGGCCGGTGCAGGTGGCACAGCCCTCCGCCTGAACAATGGCGACACCCTTACCCTCGCCGCACGCATCGCGCACCAGTACACCACAGGGGTAGGCACCGTGCAGGCTGCATACGACAAACAGGAACAGCTCGTAAAAGAATTTGAGAAATACTTCAAAGATGCTCAGAACGCCCCCCCCGGCCCATACAAAGGCTATGTATTCCGCGCGGCTGGAAATCCAGGAATCGTGAAGGAGCTCACCCAGCTCTTCGACAAGCAGGGCATCACCTACAGCTACGCAAATGCTGCCGAGAAGCGCCTTTATCCGGCATTCAACTATCTGTCAGGCAAAACGGAAAATGTGCAGCTGCAAGAAACCGACCTTGTGGTAAGTGCCTACCAGCCGCGTAGTGGCCTCTTGCGCGTCCTCATGGATCCCAAGCCCAAGCTCTCCGACAGCATGACCTACGACATCACCGCCTGGGCACTGCCTTATGCATATAATGTAAAAGCATTTGCAATGACCGAACGTGTGAGTGCTGGCAAGTCTGCCCCAGCAGAAACTGTTAGGCCCGCTGCCACCAAGCCCTATGGCTACCTACACCCCTGGCAGAGCTTCGCTGATGTAAAGCAGCTCGCCGCCTGGCTCAAAGCCGGCCTGCGTGTGCGGGTAGCCGAGCGGCCCTTCACCGTCTTTGGCATCAGCTACCCGCAGGGCACGCTGGTACTGCTCCGTGCTGATAATGAAAAACTGGGTGACAAATTCGACGCCGCCCTACATACAGGTACAACCCTGATGCCTGGCGTAACTGCCGTAACCTCTGGCCGTGTTGAAAAGGGGTTTGACTTCGGCTCAGACTACTTCCGAATCCTGAAGAAACCGCGTGTAGCCGTACTGGCAGGCAGTGAAGTGAACAACCTCTCCCTCGGCGAACTGTGGTTTTACTTTGAACAGGAACTGGGCTACCCCATCACCCTCATCAGCACCCAGAACATGCGCCGCCTGAACTATGCCGACTTCGACATCCTGCTCCTTGCCGAAGGTGACTATGCAGATGTCTTCAGCGGTAAAAAAATGGAGCCCCTCCAGCAGTGGGTTACCAGTGGCGGGAAAATCATTGCCCTCGAAAGTGCCCTCCGCCTCTTCGCTGGCAAAGACGGCTACCAGCTCAAAGAAAAGTCCGACACCACTGGCGCAAAAAAACTCCAAGCTGCCAATGCACTCCGCCCCTACGCTGACCGCGAGCGCACCAGCCTGTCAGATTTCGTTGCTGGTGCCATCTACCGCCTTCGTATAGATAATACCCACCCCCTTGGCTATGGCTTCGGCGATGAATACTACACCCTGCGCGGCAGCACCGTCTATGACATCATGAAAGACGGCGGCGTAAACGTGGCCACCCTGAAAAAAGACGGCCACGTGGCTGGCTTCGTCGGTGCCAACCTCAAAAAGAAACTGGACGATGGCCTGGTGTTTGGGGTAGAGCGGAAAGGCCAGGGCAGCATTGTCTACCTCACCGACGACCCCATCTTCCGTAACTTCTGGGTAACGGGCAAGTTGCTCCTTGGAAATGCCATTTTTATGGTAGGCAATTAATTTCCGACTGTAGGTCATGTGGTTGCGGTGGCTTAAGCAATGGCGCAGCTTTACACCACCGCAGCGCCGCTTGGCACGCACCGCGCTCGTTTTTGCGGCCACTTACGCTGTCGCACTGCTCGGCCTTGCTAACTTTTGGTATTCGGCCAGTAGCAGTGATCACTTTCATTTCTTTGACGACAGCCGCGAGTGGCTGGGCATGGACAAACTCGGCCATGTCTTCAGCGCTTTTCACTTTGCACTCTTTGGCAGCCTGGTGGCGCAGGCGGCTGGTATTACCCCAAGGGCTTCAGCACGCTGGGGTGCAATACTGGCTTTTGCCACCATGCTCGCCATAGAAGTCCTCGATGGCTTCTCGCCCAAATATGGCGCCAGCATCTACGACCTTGCCGCTAACGCCATTGGTGCCGCACTCGTGCCGCTACAGCAGTGGGCGTTTGGCAAAATGGCCTTCATCCCTAAGTTTTCGTTTCATCCAACTGCTTTTGCGCCGCTGCGGCCCTTTGCACTCGGCAGTGGTTTTTTGTCAGAATTTCTAAAGGATTACAATGGGCAAACCTACTGGCTCACTGCCGACCTGAACACGCTCACGGGCCTGCGCATCTTCCCACGCTGGCTCCGCTTGGCAGTAGGTTATGGCGCAGAGGGCATCCTCGGTGGCGAAGAAAACACATGGCAAAACCCAGATGGCTCACGTGCTGACTTCACCCATATCGCAAGATACCAGCAACTCTTCCTTTCGCTAGATATAGACTGGGGCCAGCGCCCCTTACCCTACGGTGTACTGCGTGCGCCTTGGCACTGGCTAAACTTGTTCAAGTTTCCCGCCCCCACCCTGGAGTGGAATGCTGCCGAAGGCTTCCGCTGGCACTGGCTGTATTTCTGACAGCACTTGCCTCTTTAAAAGCCGTATGGGTTTCTCTCCCCGCTGAAGCAGGCAAGGCTCGCTACTGCTACTCATTTTTTTCTTGCCCCAACTGTAACAAAACCACACAAACCCCTACCTATGTACCAGCGACAGGAACATTACCCCTGCCCCTACCCTCCCGTGAATTGCATAGAACTGCACAACGTAACCAAAACCTACAGCACCAAAGTGGCGGTGCAGGACGTAACCATGAATGTGCCTGCAGGTACGGTGTTTGGCCTGCTCGGACCGAATGGCGCTGGCAAAACCAGCCTCATCCGCATGATAACGCACATCACCATGCCAGACAGTGGGCATATCTTGTTCAACGGCGAGCCACTCACCGAAGCGCACCAAGCCAGCATGGGCTATATGCCCGAGGAGCGCGGACTCTACAAAAAGATGCCTGTGTATGACCAGTTGCTCTACCTCATGCAGCTACGCGGCATGAAAACAAAAGCCGCCAATGAAGCCATAGACTACTGGCTCGGTCGCTTTGAACTCAACGACTGGCGCAAACGCAAAACCGACGAACTGAGCAAGGGCATGCAGCAAAAGCTGCAGTTCATTGCCACTGTAGCGCACAACCCTCCACTACTGATTCTGGACGAACCCTTTAGCGGCCTGGACCCCATCAACGCACAGCTACTGGAGCAGGTGATGCTCGAGCTGAAAGCCAAAGGCACCACCGTCATCTTCAGTACCCACCGCATGGAGCAGGTAGAAGAATTCTGCGACCGCATCGCCCTCATTAACAATGCGCGCATTGTGCTGGAAGACGACGTGAAAGCCGCACGCCGCCGTTACCGCAAAAACATTTACACATTGGAAAGCGAGCATGACTTTAGCGCCATTGCCCTACCGGAAATGGCAACTGTACTGGAGCGCACCCCGCATCGTGTGAAAGTGCAACTGCCGGATGGGCTGAAGCCTGCTCCGCTGATTGCTTACCTGAATGAGCGCATTGAGCTTTCACGCTTTGAGCTGTACCTGCCCAGCCTGCGAGACATCTTCATCGAGGTAGTAGAGAAAAGCAACAGCCCCACTACCAGCACGCCCCTTTCAAACAACACCCCCGCAAACACACCCTCCGTAACCGCCTAACTTATATGGAAAAAATTTGGATTGTTATCCGCCGCGAGTACCTACAGCGCGTACGAAACCGGCTCTTTCTTGTATCTACCGTGCTTACACCACTCGTGCTTGCCGGCCTGTTTGTTATACCAGCATTGGTTGCGCTGAACAGTAACAGTGAGAGTTACACTGTCTGGGTGTTCGACCCCACCAGCGAGGTGCTGCCACGCCTAAAAAGCAATGACGAGATCAGCTTCAAAAAAGGAGAGCAGGAACTGGAAGCCGCCAAACAGGCCTATGTTACCAGTAAAAAAGATGCCATACTGGTGCTACCGGGTGTCCTCGATAAAGAGCTCACCAACGTAACGCTCTTTGCCAGCCAGCCCATGAGTATAGCCAGCGAAAGCCGCCTGCGCCGCCAGTTAAGCGAGGCCGTGCGACAGTATAAAATAAAAAAGGCTGGCTTGAGTGAAGATCAGATTAAACAAACGACAGTGGACCTCACCATTACGAGCAAAAAGCTCTCCGCCACTGGAGAAAAAGAAGCAAGTTCGGGCCTTGCCTATGCCATGGCCTACGGTATGTCACTCATGATTTATATGATGATACTGCTCTACGGCCAAGGCGTGTTTATGAGTGTGATGGAAGAGAAAACCAGCCGGATAGTTGAGATCATTGTATCTAGCGTAAAGCCCATTCAACTAATGTTAGGAAAGATCATCGCGACGGGGCTGGTCGGTATTTCTCAGATTCTAATCTGGGGCGTGCTATTGGGCATCATACAGTTTACGTTGTTTCAGATGTTCGGTGCGAAACTGGAAGCTGCCAGCGGAGCTGCACCTACGGACATGAGCCCCGAGCAGCAGAAAATGATATTAAACATGATGCGCGCCTTTGACGCACTTACGGGCCCGCTGCTCTTGGCGTTTGCTTTCTACTTTGTTACAGCTTTCCTGATGTATGGCTCGCTATATGCCGCCATAGGGGCCAGTGTAGAGCAGCAGAGCGATGCGCAGCAGTTGCTCAGCATTGTCATGGTACCCATCATCCTGCCCATCCTCATGCTGGCAGCCGTAATACTAAACCCCACAGGTCCGCTAGCCTTCTGGCTGAGTGTGTTTCCACTTACCGCGCCCATCATTATGATGGCACGCATGGCAGCCACCGAGGTGCCCGCCTGGGAAGTAGCCCTGAGCATGCTGCTCATGATAAGCGCTGTTGGCGGCATCGGCTGGATAGCTGCACGCATTTACCGCGTGGGCCTGCTTTTATATGGCAAGAAGCCCAGCATAGCAGAGTTCTTTAAGTGGGCCTTTATACGCACCTAGGCAGTGTTGATTTTGAAGTATGCGCAACGGCCCCGTGATTGGGGCCGTTGCCATTCGGGGCATGACAGTATACTATATACAAGTGTAACTGGGTTATGGCGTTATAATTGCATTGTCAAGCACTAGCCGTTGAAACAAGCCTTGCGCTATACTTTGTTGCTCCTGCTATACATATATTATATGTATCCGGGCGTGGCATATACACAAACGGCGCTCCCCACCCCGCGGCCTGGATTGCGCGACTCTCTGGCCAGCTTGGTGCAGCTGCGTGATGCCAGCCTACGGCGGCTAACCCCCACCCAACTCAATGCTCGGGCGGCAGCCATACTGCGCATGCGGGTGCGGCCACGGCAGATGCCCGCCTATACCTTTGACCCGCTGCAGACTACCATCGCACTGAAGTGTGAGTATGGCAAAGCTGAAATCTTGAATCTGGCGGACTGGGATACCACCCGTCGCTGGCGCAGGCCCACGCGCATAGAGGTGGTTTACACGCAGTACCCGCGAGACACCGCGGCATGGCTCACGCCCTATGGGCGGCTGATGAGCGAGCGCATCAACAACCTGCTGGCGCATGCCCCCGCACTGGCTGACACGGCAGTGCGCTGGGAACTGGTGGCGCAGACGGAACCCCGTACAGCGGCACAGGCGCGGGCCGCTTTTCACGGGTTTGTGATTCACTACAAAACGGATGAGCGACGCATGCCCAAAGACGACCCGCAAGCCCATCAAGAACAAAACCTAGGCTGGGTGCGGCGCATCATAGGCGGCAGCCCGCTTCCGGATAGCATCATCATACGCGCGCTGCAGCGGCACCCTGAGTGGCAGAACCTAACCGTGGTGCTGGACTGGACCGGCAGCATGTACCCCTACGGGGCAGAAGTGATGCGCTGGCACCGCATACTAATTGCTGAAAAAGAGAAGCAACGAACGTTGATACGAAACCTGGTGCTCTTCAATGACGGGGACGACTGGCTGCATGGCGGCGGGGTGCTGTTCAGAGACAAGCCGATAGGGCGCACGGGCGGCATATACACCTGCGATGCGCAAGACCTGGCCGAAGTGGTGAGCACCATGGAGCAGGCCATGATGAGCGGAGACGGCAGCGAGCTGACGGAAAATAATGTAGAGGCGCTGCTGTATGCCCAGCGCGAATACCCCAGTGCAACGCGCCTGCTAATGATAGCCGATAACAACAGCGCCATGCGCGACATACAGCTATTGCAACAGCTGAAGAAGCCCGTTGACATCATTATGTGCGGCGTGAGCCACAAGCGGCCGCTAAACCGGCAGCTGATGCTAATAGCCTGGCACACCGGAGGGTCGCTGATTACGGAGAAAGACGAGGTGCGTTTTGCTGCGCCGCAAACGGCAATGGGTGAAGAAGGGATTACGCTGTATGGGCGGCGTTTCGTTATGAAAAACGGGCGCTTCTTTGCGAGATAATCACATGACAGAAAAAAAATATTTTTCTATGGTCCCAAATCCTGTGGATAGCGGGGTGGAAAATATAGTTGTTATGCTAACTAATATTTTAGTGAAATGGGTTTCAAGAATGCATCAGCAATCTTTTTCATAATATATACTAAATAAATAGGCATGAATTCGGGATGGAGCATGGGGGTTATCCACCATTTTGAAGGCCTCAATATTCTGAGCAGTTAAGAACTGCACTTTCGTGTATAAATAATTTTTTTCTTACTTTACTATTGTAATTAAAACCTTTTTATCACAATGGCAACAAAAACAACTGGCAAGAAAGCTGCAACAGCTTCTGCCCCCAAGACCAAGAGCGCTGCTGCTGCCAAAAAGCCAGCTACGAAAAAGACGACCGCAAAGAAGGCTGCTCCTAAAAAGAAAGTAGTAGCTAAGAAGCCCGCTGCAAAGAGCGCTTCTAAAACAGCTGCTAAGAAGCCTGCTGCCAAGAAGACCACCGCAAAGAAGGCTGCCCCTAAGAAGAAAGTGGCTGCCAAGAAGGCTGCTCCTGCAAAGCCTGCGATGTAATCTTGCGCTTTGCGCAACGTTTTTTAGAGATGAGCAGGCGGCCTTTGCCGCCTGTTTTTTTATTGAGAGCAGCAAAAGCGCTTCAGTAAGGGTATGTAAAACACAGCCTCTCGTGGGGCGCACACCTTTAAAGGCAGCAACACCCTAACTGAACCCTCAGCTGGGGCTGGCTGGCACGGGTCAAAATCGTAGCTTTGTACCCTGAACATGAATAGGGTTGCAGCAAATGCTGCAATTGAAATGTAAAATGAGCGCTACGGAAAAATACAGAACCGTAATCGGGCTTGAGATACATGCCCAACTGGCTTCTCACAGTAAAATCTATTGCGCTGACCCCGTTGACTTTGGGGGGATGCCTAACATACGTGTATCTCCGGTAAGCCTAGGGCTGCCCGGCAGCCTGCCAACCCTGAATGAGAACTGCGTGCACCTGGCCATCAAGATGGGCTTGGCTACAGGGAGTAGCATAGCTGAGCGGTGCCACTTTGCACGTAAAAATTATTTTTACCCTGACCTGCCCAAAGGGTATCAGATAAGCCAGTTTGAAACGCCCATTTGTTACCAGGGCCATCTGGAAATACGCCTGAAAGACGGTAGCGTGCAAACCGTGGGCATTACGCGCATACACATGGAAGAGGATGCCGGCAAGAGCATACACGACCAAGACCTGTATGACACGCTAATAGACCTTAACCGCGCGAGCGTGGGCCTGATAGAGATAGTGAGTGAGCCAGACATGGAGACTGCCGAGCAGGCCATGGTATATGTGACGGAGATACGCAAAATAGTGCGGTATCTGGGTATATGTGATGGCAACATGGAAGAGGGCAGCCTGCGTTGCGATGCAAACATAAGCGTGATGCCTGCCCACCTGCCGCGCGCGCTGGAGAACTTTGGTACGCGCGCGGAAGTGAAGAACATGAACTCCATCAGCAATGTGGGGCGGGCCATAAACTACGAGGTGCAGCGGCAGATAGCGCTGATAGAAGCTGGGGGCACCGTGGCGCGCGAAACACGCAGCTGGGACCCCACAACTGGCACTACGCTGCCCATGCGCGACAAAGAAAGTGCTGACGACTACCGCTACTTCCCGGAACCCGACCTGCAGCCGCTGGTAGTAACTGAGGAACTAAAGCAACGATTGCGCGGCCAGATGCCCGAGCTGCCAGATCAACTTTTCAAGCGATTTACTACTGAGCAAGGCCTGCCTATACAAGATGCTACGCTGCTGACGGAAGACAAAGGGATAGCAGATTACTACATACAACTGTCTGGCCTGACGGGCAACTACAAAGCGAGCAGCAACTGGATAAACGGGCCAGTGAAAACCTGGATGAACGACCAAGCCAGGCATATTCAGGATTTCCCACTACCACCCGCTATGCTAGCCCAAGTGGTAGAACTGGTGGAGAGCAACAAGCTAAGCTTTACAACCGCAAAAGAAAAGCTGCTACCCAAGCTGCTGGAAACGCCAAGTAAGACAGCCATAGCGGTGGCAACAGCTGAGAACTTATTGTTACAAAATGACCCTGGCGCACTTGCAGCTGCCATAGAAGCAGCGCTGGCCAAGCACCCAGAGGAGGTGAAGACCTACCGTGGCGGCAAGGCCGGGCTGCTGGGCTTCTTCGTGGGGCAGGTGATGCGGGCCACAGGCGGCAAAGCCGACCCCAAACTGATAAACGAGCAAGTGCGCGCCGCACTGGAGAAAGCCAGTGTATAAGAATAGGTATAGTGTATGCGGAACTGTAGAAGCCCCTTAGATGTGATTCCAGCCTTCACAAGACTGGTGTGGTTCTTTCTGGCCTTGGGCTTGCTGCTGGTATGCAGGCCAGCGGGGGCGCATGCACAGGCTGATGAGGCCGCACCCGCCACAGTGGTTTCTTTTCTGATAGAAGGGGAGGTGCTGAATGGGCGGGCGGGCAATGCAGTTTTGATGCTGGAAAGTTTTGCAAATGCAGGCGTTAAGCTGGCAGAAACGAAGCTGGAAGCTAAAGGGGATAAATTGGTGTTTACGCTGGCGGGCAATGTGCCTGCCCCCGGGCTGTATTACATAGTTACGGCGGCTGAGGGAGTAGCCAACCCCAGCCCTGCACCTGTTCTGCTGGCCCGAGGGGCTTCATTTCTGAAAGCAAAGCTTGTGGCTGGCGGCCAGAATCAACTTCAGCTTGAGGGGAGTGAACTGAATGCACAATACCAACGCATGCTGCTGGAGCTGCAGACTGCACGCAGCACTATTCATGAAAAGTTCGCAACCCAAAAGCCGACAGCGGAGCTGCAGGGCCAGATGGCCAGCAAGTACCAGCAAGAAGAACGGAGCATACTGGCCCGCTATGCACAGGCACAAACCATGGTGGGAACCGTGGCGCGCCTGATGCTGATGGAAGATATAACGACAGACCCTGCGCAGGTAACCGAAAGTGCTAGCCACTTCTGGCGGGGTATAGACCTGAGCGATGGGGCACTAGGGTACTACCCCATGCTGCTATCACGAATGGCCTATTTTGCAAATGCACTGCTAACACAGGCGGGGATGGAAGCGGCACAGGCGCAGGTAGTGCTAGACAAACTGGTGGCACAGGCGCCGAAAGGCAGCCGCACCGAACTGGCGCTGCTCATGGGCAGTGCGGCAGGCGTGCAGGCCGAGAGCCCTGCGCTGTTTGTACACTTTGGTGCACAGGCAGGCATTAAACACCCCACACAGCCCCTGGCTAAAACGCTGGCTGATGCCGTGGCCCAGACGCAGGCAGAACTGACGAGCCCGATTGCTATTGGGAAAACAGCGCCAGACATTTCGCTACCCGATGTGAATGGGACACTACGCAAGCTATCTGAGCTTAAAGGCAAGTATGTGTTGGTAGATTTCTGGGCGAGCTGGTGTGGCCCCTGCCGCATGGAAAACCCAAACGTAAAAAAGGCATATGCACAGTATGCTGCTAAAGGGTTTGAAATTTTTGGGGTGAGCATAGACGAAAACCGCGAGGCTTGGCTCAAGGCCATTCAGGCGGACGGCATTACCTGGCCTCAGGTGCTGAGCCCAGGCTGGCAGAGCGCCACTGCCAAGCTCTATGGCGTGCAGTCCATACCCCACACCCTACTGCTAGACAAACAAGGCAACATACTGGCGCGTAACCTGCGCGGCCCACAGCTCACTGCACGCTTGAAGAAACTAATGCCTTAACCTATTCAACTTTACTTTATCATCTTTCTTCTCATTCTGTGATTCACATGATTCGTACCTCTTTTAAGACAACGCTTACAGCCCTAAAAATGCTAGGCTTAGGACTGGGGATAAGCCTGGTGGGCTGCACGAAGCAGGGGGCTGATGCTGAGCCCGGCACCATCCCTTTTACCCTGCATGGTGACTTCAGCAGTACCAATGCACCAATAGACAGCATCAAGGTGATAGACCGCATCGGCCGTGATGAGGTGCTGCTAGCTGGAGCCAAGCTGAACAAGAATACCGAGACGATGACGGCTACTTTCTCGCTAAGCGGAAAGATACCACAGCCTGGTGTGTATTTCATTATGGTAACGCGCAAGCGCCCGTTTGAAAAGGCACCGCCCGAGCCTGCTTACTATGGCGAGATTGTACTGAACAACGAACCCAACTTTTACATGAAGGTGACCCCGCTGCAAGGCTATAAACTGGCGAACTATTACGAGGGCTCTAAACTCAATGATGCCCTTAAGCGGTTTTACTATGATTACACACCTGTGCAGCAGAAGCTATCTGGTGTGTATAGCATGGCACAGCTGGCAAAGATGCCCGCTGAGATGGAAAAGTATGCCAAGCAGAGTGGCATGAAACCTTCCGAGTTTAGGCGTGAGGTGGACAAAGCCGTTAAAACACTGGATTCGCTGGTTGTGGTAGCAGATGGCATACGTAACCAATACATGCAAGTGGACCCCGTGCTGGCTACGCTTGTCCGCCTGTACCTGACGCCGCTATACGGCACAAGCCCCGCCCATAGCAAGTATGAAGGGCCCGAAGAATACTACAGGCAGGCGTTTTTTTCTAACGACAGCTTAGAGAACGGACAGACAGCTTATGTGCCGCAGTTCTACCAGAAGGTAGGCTCTTACATACAGACGGTTTCTAACCATCCTAAACTGAAGGACAAATTTGCGGCTTCGTTTGAGGCCCTACACAAACGTGCCAAACCTGGCAGCCGAACCGAGCGCATACTGCTGGCGGCTGCGACAGATGCGATGGAGTTCACTTCTGATTCGCTGTACAAACTGTTTGCTGAGCAGTATTTGAAAAGCTTTGGTGGTACGCCTGCAGCTAGTAAGATGAAAAAAATGGTGGCAGAGATCAACAAACTGGAGGTGGGCAGCACAGCACCAGAAATACGCATGGCAAAACTCAAAAAGGGCATTCGCACTGAGGAGGATGCCAAGACCAAAGAAAAGAAAACGATAGATACTTATGAACTGGGCGACACGCTTGCGCTGAGCAGCCTGCGTGGCAAGTATGTGCTGGTGGACTTCTGGGCGAGCTGGTGCAGGCCCTGTCGTGAAGAAAACCCTACTACTGTAAGACTATATGAAGAATACAAAAGCAGGGGCTTTGAGATACTGGGTGTAAGCGTAGATATGGATGCCGCAGCCTGGGGCAAAGCGGTGCAGGAGGATGGGCTAACCTGGCTACAGGTGAGTGACCTGCAGGGGCAGAACAGCAAGGCCGGGCAGACCTACCGGATACGGCAGATACCCACAACCCTGCTACTGGACAAAAGTGGCAAGATAGTAGCGAAGAACCTGCGTGGTGAAGCCCTGAGGGCCAAAGTGGCGGAACTGGTGAAGTAGGCCACCTCGTGGAGAAGTATAGAAAAGGGAGCCCATTGGCTCCCTTTTGATTATATGGATGCTAGGGTTTCATGAATACTACCACGTGCTGCTGCGGCAAGTTACCGTAAGTAGTGACGTACTGGAAGCCCACGCTGGTGATTTCTTTTACGACCTGCCGCTGGCTCATTTTGTGTAGGGGTTTGATGAGAACGTTGGGGTCTTCGGCGCGGAACTCTACCACAAAGAGGTACCCCCTAGGCTTTAGGGCTTCGAGGAGTGCGCGCAGGGTTTCGCGTGGGTAGGCCAGCTCATGGTACACATCTACCATGAGTATTTTATTAACAAACGCGGGTGGCAGGCCGGGGTTTCGCTCAGTGCTGGTTACTGTTTTCACGTTGGCAATGCCGCGCTGCTGTGCGGTAGCCTTGATGCGCTGCACAAACTCACGCTGCACATCAGCCGCGACAATAAAGCCTTTTGGTATTTTCTCAGCTATCTGGAACGTGTAGTAGCCAGTACCCGCGCCAACGTCGGCTACTTCGTCGGTGGGCTTGAGCTGAAGGGCTTGCAGCAGCAGGTCTGGCCGCTCTTCGCGAACGCGGCTGTCTCGCTCGAGCCAGGCAGCACCTTCTGTGCTGATGGCGCGCGCTATCTCGCGGCCCATGTAAAACCGGCCAATGCCGTCAGGGCTGCCAGTATGCTGGGTGTAGGCGGTATCGGCGGCGATGCGCAGGGGCTGGGCGTGCAGGCTGGAGCTAAGCAGCGCTACCACAAATGCTGTATAAACCGAAGCACGCATGTGATATAGACGAAATATTAGAGATAGCGTAAGAGGCTGGAGGGGTGGCTTGCTTTTACTTTGCTATACCACAGGCACAATGGATACAATACGAGAACAACGCCAGCCCAGATGGCGTACGTGCCGATAAGATCTATGCCCGTGCCAGGCGGCGGCGTGAAACCAGGTGCAGCAAAATTAATAACTGCCATAGCTGGATTTCCGCCCGTTACAATAATCGCAAGCAATAGTAGGCCATGGATTAGGTACAGATGGGCGATGTAATAAAACATGGGAACAGACCCAAATAGCCGAAATGGGTTCTGCCATTTGCTTTGGTACTTCTCGATAAAGGCCAGGGCAATGAGCACAGGCCCGATGGTAATTAAGATATACTGCAATGAGGGCGGGTATTTTTCAAGGACGAAGAACGCAAGGGCCGTCTGCCGGTTTGTAACCCACGCGTACCATGGAAAATGATCACCATATATATTAGTCAAACGCAGAACAAAAAAAGCGCCAATTGCAAGCAAACCGAATCGCGTTAGTTGTTTGAAGCGATAAAAAGGTTCCGCTTCGGGCACGAATAACTTACCCAAAGTATAACCCAACATCATAATTGAAAGCCAAGGGAGAAGCGGGTAGCGAATGAAGAAGGCCCTGTCACCGCCATAGGGGAAGAAGGATTGCTCATGCAGAAAGGACCATATAAAACTTAGTAGGGTACCGCGAGATCCGTGTACACCATCGAGTAGGTTATGGCCGCAAATGATTACTAGGCTTGAGATGAGAATAGCATTGTAGGGCAAATATATAAGCCCTGCCATGACAAGCATACTAACCCCAATGACCCCGATTACCTGAAACCCATGTACATGCAGCTGTACATCAAAGAACCAGGCAAATGAGATTAAGGTAACCTCCATTACAACCAAGATAAAACCCCGGGTAAGCAGGTATTGAGATAGCTCAGGTTTGGTTTTGCGCTGGGCTTGTAAATAGATGGCTGTTCCGGTGAGCAATACAAATGTGGGGGCACAAAAGTGCGTGATAAAGCGGGTAATAAAAAGCGCGACCGAAGTACGGGCAGGGTCGCTGGGGTCGAATATGAGGGCATCGTTATGAAAGAAGTCGCGGGTATGGTCTAGGGCCATGAGCACCATAACAATGCCCCGCATTATGTCAATACTTGCTATACGCTGGGTAAGTGTAGGGGTAGACATTGGCTAGCAGGTTGCGTATTTGTTTGCCTACGAAAGATAGTGCAATCCCTTCTTAGCTAGATTGGGATGCACCAGAAAAGCGAGCCCGTGCGAAAAGCCAGGATGATGCATGCAGGCGCAAAAAGCAGGTATCTTTGCGCCACTTTACTTTCTGCTGAACGCAAACCCCAAATGAATCATGGCGAAAACTGCTGCAGTCACCATTACCCCTTACGAAAAACTAATTGCCACTGACTATAAAAAGGCAGTGCGCCAGGCTTTGAAGGAGCTGGGCATCAAGCAAGATAACCCCGCCATGAGCACGGGTACGGTTTGGAGCCGCGCCACTACAGGCACGGCCAAAGCCATACACAGCCCCACTGATGGCGAACTAATAGCCAAAACACGGCTCGGCGATAAGAAGGTATTTGATGAAGCTGTAAATACAGCTGACAAAGCATTTAAGGTGTGGCGTGAACTGCCCGCCCCCAAACGGGGCGAAGTGGTGCGACAGATAGGCGATGCCTTTCGTAAACACAAAGCCGCACTGGGCCTGCTGGTGAGCTACGAGATGGGTAAGATATATCAGGAAGGCTTGGGCGAAGTGCAGGAAATCATTGACATCTGCGATTTTGCCGTGGGCCTGAGCCGCCAGCTCTACGGCCTTACCTTGCCGAGCGAGCGCCCCGCACACCGCATACAGGAACGCTGGCAGCCGCTAGGAATCGTGGGTATCATCTCTGCTTTTAATTTTCCCGTAGCGGTGTGGAGCTGGAATGCCATGCTGGCCGCAGTATGCGGCGATAGCACCGTGTGGAAACCGAGCGAGAAAACGCCGCTGTGTGGTGTAGCCATCATGAGCATCATAGCGCCTGTGCTGAAAGCAAACGGCGTGCCCGAGGGGGTATTCTGCATGGTAAATGGCGGGCCGGATGTGGGAAAGGCAATGGCCGAAGACCATCGCATCCCGCTGGTGAGCGCAACGGGCAGCACACGCATGGGTTTTGCGGTAGGCGAGGCGGTGGCCAAACGCCTAGGCCGCAGCCTGCTGGAGCTGGGCGGCAACAATGCCATCATCATCAGCCCGAATGCTGACCTGAACATGGCCATACCTGCCACCATATTTGGTGCAGTTGGTACGGCCGGCCAGCGCTGCACCAGCACCCGCCGCCTCATCGTGCATGAGAGCCAGTATAACAAAGTGCGCCAGAAACTGACAGAGGTGTATGGTCAATTGCAAAACCGAATCGGCAACCCGCTACGTGAAGGCATACTGGTGGGCCCGCTGGTGGATGAAGATGCCGTAAAAATGATGATGGGCACGCTAGAGGCTGTGCAGGCTGAAGGCGGCAAGGTGCTGGTGGGCGGCGCGCGTGCCAAAGCCAAACATGGCGAGAAAGGCAGCTACATTACCCCCACGCTAGTAGAAGCCAAGCCTGCAATGAAGAGCGTGCAGAAGGAGACCTTCGCGCCGATACTTTACCTGCTGAAATACAAAACACTTGATGAAGCCATACGGATACAGAACGACGTACCCCAGGGCCTAAGCAGCGCCATCTTTACCACAGACCAGCGCGAGGCTGAACGCTTTTTGAGTGAAGGCGGCAGCGACTGCGGCATTGCAAATGTGAACATGGGTACCAGTGGTGCCGAGATAGGGGGTGCCTTTGGCGGCGAGAAAGAAACGGGCGGCGGCCGCGAGAGCGGTACGGATGCGTGGAAAGTGTACATGCGCCGCCAGACACAGAACATCAACTACGGCACGCAGCTACCGCTGGCGCAGGGCATTAAATTTGAGGTGTAGTAGTTTCTTATCGTTACAATGGCAGGGTTTGAGCTTTTAGTCCATTTGCTGAAGGCCCCGTTTGAGTGGTACGAGCTTAAAAAGCAAGCGCGTGAACTGGAGCACCTATTGCGTACTGAGGACATAGCAGCTTTCAAGTCAGAGGCAAAGAATGTGATTGAAAGAAAGTATCCGCATGAACTATCTACAAGTACTTACAAAGTTTAAATAGATTTAGTCTTATCTCTAAACTTTGACATGCATCATTGCTCTATGAAACATCTCCTTCCACTTATACTTGGATTAACTTTTTTATTAATCCAAACTAATGCACTAGCATGTACATGTAAAGAATATAAATACTTTATTGACGCTTATCATTCCATAAAAGTAAATAGTGTTTTACTAGTAAAAGTAGTAAACAACAATAATACAAGTGAATTTACTGAGTTTGAAGTTATACAAGTTATCTCTGGGGCAAGAATTGGTAAAACCATTAAGGTTTACAAAAGAGATGGTTGTACTGTAGAACACACTTTCTTTGCCAAAAACACACTCTGGGTTATTATGCCTCACAAGGAGCTTCCCTACTTTAAAAGTTCCAATAGTGACCAAGGTAAATCTTTGGAGAGTTTTGGGCTATCAATCTGCTTTGAGTCTATCCTATCTGTCAAAGGGAATACGGTTAGTTCTGTACTTCTAAGAGATCCTATTTATAGAGATAGTTTAATTCGTTCAATGTCTATAGATGAATTGATTTTTAGACTTAAATATCTGAATGGCGCACATCGGTAAACCCAAATGGCGGCTCAGCCCTGCACGGCTGAAGTGGTTCATTACCCTGTATCCGCCGTTGCTATTTAACGGCATACGCATTTTGAGCGTGAGCCGTGACTACCAGCAGGTACGGGTGAAAATCTGGAAGAACCTGTGCAACACGAACTTTCACGGCAGCATTTTTGGCGGCACGGTGCTCTGCGCCTTTGACCCGTTTTTTGGCGTAATGCTCTGGCAGATACTGAACCACCGCGGCGAGAAAACAGAGGTGGTAGTGATGGCGCTAGAAGCCCAACTGAAGAAGCCTGCCATGAGCAGCCTCTGGCTGGACTTTAAACTAACTGAAGAAGACATACGCGGTGTGATGGAAGACTTGCATGCCCGCGGCAAGCATGTGAAAGGCTACCGCGTGGATGCAGTAGATAAAAAGGGGCAACTGATAGCTACCGCGAATGTGGTGGTGCACATCCGGCGCAAAGACCCACCCGGGCGGCTGCCCAACCTTGGCTATTAACGTTCTGTGTTCCGCCAAAGCAGTGAGCCATCTCCATAGCTCAGAAAGCGGAAATGGTTTGCCAGGGCGTAGTCATACACGCGGTGCCAGTCTGGCCCGATGAATGCCGCCACCAGCAACAGCAATGTGCTCTGGGGCTGATGAAAATTTGTGATGAGTGCATCAGCTAGCTGAAATGAGTAGCCTGGTACAATAAGCAGCTGTGTATTGCCATGCACGGAAGGCTGCCCCGTAAGATCCAGCCACGCGAGGATAGCAGAAAGTGCGGCGGCAGGCTCGGGTAAAGTGTGTGTGAATTCATATGGCTGCCACTGCCCAACAAACATAGTGGCAGGCCACTGCGCCTGGGGCATGTGCAGCAGTTCCGCCCCAAACCAGTATAGGCTCTCCAGCGTGCGAAGGCTGGTAGTACCCACTGCGATGATGGGATTGCGTTTTTGTTTTGCTGAAAGTTCCTGTATAAGTAGCCTAACCACCTCTTGTGTAACGTGCACTTCTTCCTGGTGCATGGCATGACCCGCCATGTATTCAGCGCTCACAGGCTTGAAGGTTCCGGCACCTACATGCAAGGTGAGTGAAGCAATACGAATACTTTTTTCAGTAAGTGCGGCAAGCACCGCGGGGGTAAAGTGCAGGCCGGCAGTAGGTGCTGCTACTGCGCCTGCCTGCTGGGCATACACGGTCTGGTAGTTGCGGCGGTCATCGTCGTTATCAGGTCTTTTAATGTACGGGGGCAAGGGGATATGGCCCAAGTGTTCCAATACTTCTGCAAACGTTATTTCAATGGGCTGCCAGCGCAAGTCCACTGTAAAGCCCTCGTCAAGCCTTTCCCCTTTGCGGGCATACAGCGTTAAGTCCCTACCGGCTTTGCTATGTATTTCCAGTTCCTGGTCGTCTTTCCATCTGCGCGCGCCACCTAACATGCATTGCCATCGAGTGTGCCCCCTCGCCTGCATTGCCAAATCAACGGATTTGTGGGGGGCAAGTGGAGCCAGGCAGAGCACCTCTATATGTTGCCGTTCACCCAATGGGAAATGCAGGCGGGCCGGCACAACACGGGTATTGTTCGCTATGAGTAAAGCGCCCCCAGGCAGGTGCTGCGGCAGGTTACTGAAAACGTCTTCTACTACTTTGCCGGCGTGGTACACCGCCAGCCTGCTGGCATCGCGCTGCGGCAGCGGTTGCGCTGCAATGCGTTCAAGCGGCAGGGTGTAGGTGTAGTTTTGCACCTGCAAGGCTTGGGCCTGAGAGAGCGTGGGGTTTAAGGCATTTGAACCCATGGTACAGTGGTACGAATGCAAAACTAGTGCATGCACTGTCAGGTTGGTTTTTTTAGGGGGTTTTACTACCTTTGCGGCTCTTTTTTGCGCAGGTTAGGCGCATATTTAACCGATACTATTTTCTATACAACGTGGCTAAAGCGAAAAAAGAAGCCTTAACGGACTCAGTGGCGAACCCAACGGAAGCAGACGAACTGATAGATGAGGCCGTGGCCCTACAGCCAGAAGCCCCCGCCCCAGCCAGCGATACTGGCGATTTTCTGCTAAAATACCGAAACGTAATTGGAGGAGCGCTGATCTTGGGCCTGCTCGCGCTAATCGGATGGTTCTACTGGAATGGCCTGATGGATGACAAAAACAAAGAAGGGCTGGAGCAGATGAGCCAGGCGGTGCAGTTTTTTGAGAATGACTCGATAGACAAAGCCCTAAAAGGAACAAGCCAGTACTTGGGTTTTGTACAACTGGTAGAAGACTATAGCGGCACCAAAGCTGGCAATCTGAGTAAATTTTACCTGGGGCGCTGCTACATGAAAAAAGAAAAGTACACTGAAGCGCTGGAAGCTTTTGAAAGCTTTGATAAAAGTGAAAATATGCTTGCTGCCATGGCGTATGGTGGCATGGGCCTGGCGCATGAAGAGCTAAAAGAGTTTGAGAAAGCGGCGAGTGCGTACAAAAAAGCTGCCGGTACCAAAGAGAATATACAAACCACGCCTTACTACCTTTTTCAGGCAGCGCGTGTGTATGAATATGCTGACGATAAAGCCGCGGCACTTGAGTTGTATAAGCGTATAGAACGTGAGTACCCGCAGAGTGAAGAGGCCCGTGGCATAGAGCGCTTTATCGCCAAGCTGGAAGACTAGGCCACCACGTATCGCTAGTATGTCCACCGCCAGTTCACCCGCCACTGAAGCAAAGTATCACGGCACTGCCAAACATGACCGCGACAGCATCGCAATTGTAGTGAGCCGGTGGAACGCTGAGATAACGGAGAAGCTGGCTGAAGCTGCCATTGCTACCCTGCAGGCGCATGGGGTAAAAGCAAAAAATATTAAGAAACACTATGTACCTGGCAGCTATGAGCTGCCGCTGGCCGCCAGCCACTTGGCCTCTCTAAAAGCTTTTGATGCTGTTATCTGCTTGGGTTGCATCATCAAAGGTGAAACCCCGCACAATGCGTACATCAGCCAAGCCATCGCCGCATCGCTAATTACGGTGGCACTGAAGAACCACCTGCCTGTAATTTTTGGTGTACTTACACCAAATGATATGCAGCAGGCGGTAGACCGGGCAGGCGGTAAGTATGGCAACAAAGGCGAGGAGGCTGCCATTGCAGCGCTGGAAATGATAGACCTGCTAAGCACACAGCCCGACGAGATTGCTTTTCTCGGTTAGGGGTTCCGCTGAGACACCACCTTACGTGTGTGGTAGCAATATAGGCCTGCAGGTGTTTCGGTAAAAAAGAGATAGTCGTCTCCACCTTCTGTAAGTTTTAGGGTTTTGCGCAGTTCCGCAACAGTGAGCGGAAAGGCGCGGCGGGTAACGTTAGCCTTATCCAGCTGGTTTGCTTTGCGGTAAGCCAACAAAGTGGAGGGCTTGTAGGGCAATGCTGATATCACCTGAAACGTGCGACCTGGAAAATCTGAGATGAGAGAATCGGATAGCAAGAAGCCAGCTTTACCAGTAGCATAAACAGCTAGATGCTCACTGTAGCTTGTCTGTAGGGCCCCCAACAAGTCAGCCTTGTAGAATGCGACATCAGGTTCATATAGATAGCGACCTTGGTGTGCAAGTTTCTGTTGCGGCATTCCTGCTGGCCCACTAAAAAAGCGGGGGCCGCCTGAAAGTAACATCGCAGCCTGCACATCACCGTTGTAGCCAGCCTGGGGTGAGAGCGTGGCTACCACTTCTTTGCACTCCCCTGAAACACTGAGTACCTGCACACTGGCAAGCTGTGTAAACACACGGGGCAGCTCAGCAAGCTCAAACAAGGGAGAAAGTTTTACTACTACGCGACTTGCTTTCTGTAACAGCAGCGATTGTGCCGAGGCCAGGTTGGGTTCCATATCTGCCAGTGCGATGGCCTTTGCACGTGCCCCTTTTCGGCGTGCAGGGTCTATATAAATGAGGTCAAAACGACTGCCTTGATACGCATACAGCCAGGCCATGCTTTCAGTTTCTATGATGGTAACGTTAGGTGTGCTGAGACGCGCCAGGTTATGGCGCAACAGCGCAGCACGCACAGGGTCTCGCTCCAGGGCTATGACCTGTGCGAACTGTTTTGCCAGATGCCATGCATCTACCCCCAGGCCGGCGGTTAGGTCTATGGCGGTATCACCCCTTTGCTGCGCTTTGAGCTGTAGGGTAGCTTCGGCCGTAGCCTGCTCATAGCCTTCGGGGTGAAAAAGGCAGCCCGCTGCGACCCAGGTGGGAAGCTTAATACTTGCTTTCTGCCGCAGGTGAAGCTGGGTGGCAATGAGGGCGGCATTTGCCCCCAGCTTGGGCTGCCAGTGCATGGCAAACTGGGCGGGGGCATCGCTAGCATGGGTTTGGAGTAAGTTCTGTGCCTGTGCCCCTATTAGCCAAACTACATTCTCCAGTGTCATGCTGTAAAATACACGAAGCCTGTGGCCACATGCGTAACCAAGGTATGATATTTAATCAGGCCTGCTATATTTGTAAATCTCAATTTATCAGGGTTTTAGCCTTTACACCTTCACCATGAAAATAAAGATTCTATTGGCAACGTTCCTGTTATCAGTTGTATTTGTGCTCAGTGCGTGTAGCAGCGGTGGCAGCTATGCATCCAGCAGCCGCCGTGGGCGCTCGCAGAGTTCAATCAATGGCCTAAGCAACTGCCAGGCCCAGAAAACAAGTAACCATTTACGCTAACTAAATCCAGCCATGGGTTGGCTTGCACTTACTTCAACCGAACAGCTAGGGCCCATAGCTGCTGCTAGCCGCAATAGGCCGCAGGTGTTGTTTAAACATAGCACCCGCTGCTCAGTAAGCAGTGTTGCCAAAAACCGAATGGAAGCTGGCCTGGCAAAGCTCAGCGAAAAGGCTGATGTGTATTACTTGGATTTGCTTAGCTACCGCGAGGTGTCAAGCCAGATAGCTGAGCGGTTCAATGTGCACCATGAAAGCCCACAGGTGCTTGTAATTGTTAACGGGAACTGCATACTTGAACTTAGCCACTTGGAAATCACCCCAAACGAGGTGGAGCAGGCATTGTTGCAAGCGGCTTAAAACGTGCCACTAGAGGCCGAAGAATGGCATACCTGCCAGTGCCTGCAGCCACGTACCGATTACCACTGCCAGTAGCAGCATCCCTGTTATATGCGTCAGCAATACTCGTTTACAAAGTGGCATACCCACTGCAGCTAGTGCTAAAGCAAGCAGAGGCAGCAGTTGCAACGCGTGCATGCCAATAAAGTGGGCTACGCGCAGGTCTCCGGCGGTACGGCTCCAGCCTACGATCGGGATTCGTTTGCCAGGTACTTCAAACCCGATAGCATGACTCCCCGCTTTGTAGTCCCACCTGTCTTGGCGCATCTCTTGGCGCTGTTCAGACGTTGGGCCAACCATATTCCAGCCATTGCCCATAGCTAAAATGCCTACACCCAGGCCCCATAGAACGGCTACTTTCAGGGCAGCATCAGCAAGAGCGGCGCGCCACAGCCAAACCCAAAGCACCATAAGGCAGACCCAGAAAGTGCCGATGGACACGCCCATGGTAGAAAATACTGCCGCATTCAGTGCACTACTTACATTGAAGTGGCTGTGCACACCACGCACAGCCTGGACACAGATAAACACCAACTCTATGGCAAGCATTATGGAACACACCACCATCAACACTTTCATCTTGCGGCTAGCAGGAATGAGCGTAGCTAAGGCTGCTAGCGTAACAGCCATGATTCCCAGGGATAGTGAAAACTTTAGGGGTTTTAGCCAGAGGGGCACGTCGTCAAGTATGCGCGTGTCTGCCACAAGGCCCAACCCACTAACTGCTACACCAGCCATGCACAACACGAATAGCCCCATGAGCCAAGGCTGTGCGCGTAACGCAGCCCAAAATATACTGCACTGACTCAAAAAACGTGTAGCCAATTACTTTCTGATTATGGAAAACACCCTATATGCCAGAAAACCCAACGGGCCAAACAGCAGCGTAAGCATGAGAAATGGCGCTATTATGAACGGGTTATACCCCCGCTCGCGGGCATGTGTATAGATCCAGGTCCCTACAAATAGATCGAAAGCAAGCACATGCAGCCATAACGCAGTAAAGCCGCGCACGTTGGCCAGTTTTTCTAGCAGCACGGGGCCGTTAGGGTTAGCTACCAGCGGCAGAAACTCGGGGATGGCTGGCACTATGATTACGGCATACAAAGCTGCAATGTGCCCGATACCTACATGCCACCTGGCAATGAACTGCGTAACCCGCCATCCTGGGGCCAGCAGCATGAGCAGCCAGAAGGGAAGTATGGCCGTGTTGGCGATGGTAAACAGGGTCCAGTCCATATTCTACCTGATTTTACGTGCGCAGTAAGCATTAAGCCGGCCGAAAAGGTGGCAGCTACTTGTGTAAATATCAAGTTTTCGCAGTTAAGTTCAACGGGCTGCATTACAGTTAGGGTTCAAACTGTATCTTTCGGTGCTACATGCTATGTAGCTGTCTTCTACCATTTCCCGCAAGCAAACCCAGATTGCTATGATAGCCGCCACGGCTGAAGAGCTTGAGAAACAGCTTCTGGTAACCTCAGAACCCAAACAGCGCGTACAAGTGATGTTGGACCTGGGCTGGCAGCTGCGTAACACTGACACGAAGCGTGCCCATGTGTACAGCAGTGATGCCCTGGCTATTATAGAAGAATACAACTATGAAGAGCATCTAGCCACATGCTTCAGGAACCTGGGTTATTGCACCATGGTACAGGGGAACCAGGATACTGCCCTGCTGTATTTGCGCCAATCCTTGCAGTATTTTGCCCGACATCGGGACCGCGTGAGTGAAGGCCTGGTGATGAGTTTCATCAGCATGGCATACGCCCAGCAGGGCGATTATGAAGAAAGTGTGAACTATGCCAGCAAGTCATACCAGGCGTATGAAGAGCAAAACCATACGGTAGGGCTGGGCTGGGGCCTGGCTGTGCTGGGCTATTGCCACCTGGACATGGGCAACTATGACCAAGCGCTGAACACATTTGAAAAAGGGTACGCCCATTTTTCTGATGCACGTGAGGAGCAGGGCATGGCATTTTCATTTACGGGAATTGGTACTGTACACAAGCACTTTGGCAGTTATGGGCGCGCGCTAGAGTACCTGACCCAGGCTATGCGCTATGCTGAGAAGCATGCCAATAGATTAAGCCATGCACGAAGCCTGCTGGAGATAGGTCGTGTGCACCAGTTGCTAGGTAACCGTGTAGAAGCCTTGCGGGACTACAATGAAGCATTGCAGGAGTTTGAATTTATTGGGAACGGGCACGGGCAAGTGAGCTGCCTACTGGATGTAGGCCGCGCATTCCTGGACCAGGCCGAGGTAGACCAGGCATTTGTTGTGCTTTTCAAAGCACAAAACATAGCCAAAGAGATTAAAAGCAGACCTAAGCTCGCACAGGCTTACAAGCACCTCTCTGCCGCCTATGCACTTCAGGACCATTACGAAGAAGCATACCAAAACCACCTTTCCTATCACCAGCTGACGGAGCAGATATTTACCTACGAGGCCCGTGCCAAACTGCTGAACCAGCAAATTGGATTTCTGGTAGAGAAAAGCCGTAGCGAAGCAGAACTGCTAAACCTGAAAAATGGCGAGCTCAGCCAGAAAAATACCGAACTGGTACGCGCGCTCGAATTAACCAACGACAGCATTGTATATGCAAGCAGAATACAGAGTGCGCTATTGCCCACTGAAAAAGATCTGCGCGACCTGCTGCCAAATTCTTTCATTTACTACAAACCGCGCGATATAGTTAGTGGAGACTTTTACTGGCTTACCGAATGGAACGACTACATTGTGTTGGCAGCGGTGGACTGTACCGGCCATGGCGTACCGGGTGCGTTCATGAGTGTGCTGGGGCAAACCCTGCTAAGCCAGGTAGTAAAAGAAAAATACAACTATGTGCCTGCCAATATTCTGCAAAGCCTGGATAACAGGCTGAACAATGCACTGCAGCACAGCAGCGGCGGCCTCATGGGCGATGTGCATGATGGCATGGAGGCGGGTATAGTAACCATAAACCTGGAAGACAAAACGCTGCAATATGCCGGAGCGAACATACCCCTTTACCTATGTACATCGAATGGGTTAATCACCATAAGCCCTACGCACGCCTCACTGGGCGGCGGGGGCCGTGAGGAAAAGGAATTTCAGAACCACATTATCCCTTTCAATACCGGTGACGCTCTATACCTTTTCAGCGACGGATACCGAGACCAGTTTGGGCTTGATGCAAATAACAAACAGAAATACAGCACGAAGCGCTTTCAGCGCCTGATAGAACAGGTGTACCCCCTGCATATGCAAGACCAGAAAATTGCCTTATCGAATGAATTTGACAACTGGCGGGGCAAGCTGAAACAACTGGACGATGTGATGGTGGTGGGCATCAAGTTTTAGTAGCCATCGCTATAGTTCTGTTGGTAGAAATTCAAGCGGGGCAGCACCTTTTTCACACGCTCGCGCTCAAAATTGTAGAGCACATTGCCTAAGTCTCTAAAGAATGGCAGGGCTTTGCCTTCAAACTCATAGGCACCGCCGAAGGCCACATCGTCAGTGTTTGTGTAGAACGTAGCACTGAGGAAGAATTCTACCTTGTTTTCAAAATCCACAAAATATGCTGTATCGGTTAAAAACCCGATAGCCATACCTACTTTATTGAAGATGCGTAGTTCGGGGTGTGGTTCGGCATCTTTATCAGCACCGTAGTACAGGTATTTCATTTTCAGTGGCCACCATTCAGGTGGTTCATATGCAGGGCTGCGCAGCTCGGTAGGATACATACTCAGGTAACGGTGCAGAAACTTATAGTCATCTGCTTTCAGATTGAATCGCTTGCCACGCGAAATGCCTGCCGGCATCATGACAGCAATCATCATTTCGTGCAGGTCTTTCAACGAAACATGGTTCCGATAAGTAAAATCTGCAGGGCCATTTACCTTGCGCCCATCCGGCTCTATGCGGGCTTTGCCCATGAAAAGCCTCTTGCCTGTATTTCTATAGGTGTGGGGGTTGCGCACCAGCGGCTGTTTATAGATTGCGCTGTCTTGCTCATAGAAAGTCATAGGGTTTGTGTATCGGTTCTCATCGGGCATGCAATAGGAGCCCAGCCTATGCAGCACGCGCACGCTTTTATAGCCCTTGGCCCAGAGTTTCTCATGCAGCCACTGCTGGCCGCAGAACTCAAATAGGTGGTCGAAGTCAACATTGTCACTCACAACCAGCGCCGTTTTAATGTACTGCGCAATGCTGCTGTAGCCGCCAGGGTAGCGCGGGTTGCCGGGGTCAGGCAGCTGGCATGCCTGCCCCTTGCCCACTACCAACCGGCTGTATTTAGAAAGTTTGGGTATGTTCAGTTCGTTCAGCTTCTCCAGTGCCATGATGGCTACAGGCAGCTTTATTGCACTGGCAGGATAGAAATACTGTAGCGTGTCTAACTGAAACGTGTGGTGCCGCAGGCTAGGGCGGTTGTTCTTGTCGCGGTTTACCTGCGTGAAAATTATTTGCAGCCTGTACTTGGCAGGGTTTGTCATTATCTCCTGCCACTGAGGCAGCTGTTTCAGCAGAAACTGGGCGAAAGCTGCACTGTGGGGGTTATGCAAACCCTTGGGTTTGGCCTGCGCCGGTGGCGTGGCGGGTGTACCCGGCTTTGCTGCTGGCTTTGCACTTTTGGGCAGATCATACTCAGTAGGTTCGTCTTGCGCCAAGGCGGGGCATGCAATCCACCCCCAACCGAGCAGGCTGAACAGCCAGATGAACACAAAAGAATGATGGCGTATTGAATTCAAAATTTACTACTCTGGTCTTTTACATCAATGTGAGAACAAAGCAAACAAGGGTACAATTCGTGCCATGCGTCAAAAGTTCAAAAAAAGAACACGTGGCACCCACGTACCCCTACTTTGTTTTGTAAACTTGTCGATTGCTTCATCCAAAAAAAAGTGTGAATTCTACAATACAAGAAAATATCAAATTGAGTGGCAAACTGGGGCTTTTTTCGGCCACTAGTATTGTGGTTGCAAACATTATTGGTACAGGGATATTTACCACTACGGGTTTTCTGGCTGCGGGCATCCCTTCACACTTTGGGCTGCTGTTCATCTGGCTGATAGGCGGCCTACTGGCGCTCTCGGGCGCACTTACCTATGGAGAGCTGGCCAGTGCCATGCCGCGCAGTGGCGGCGAGTACCACTACCTGAGCGTGCTTTATCACCCTGCGCTGGGCTTTATGTCGGGTTTTATCAGCCTGGTGGCTGGTTTCGCGGCACCTGTTGCTGCCTCTGCGCTGGCTTTTGGCACGTACCTGAGTGTGGTCTTGCCAGGCATAGCGCCTGTGTGGGCGGCGGCTGTGATCGTCCTGCTCATGACAGGGCTGCACAGCTTGGCGTTGCACTATGGCGCGCGCGTGCAAAATGTTTTTACCGTAGTTAAGGTGCTACTGATTGTGGGCTTTATTCTAGCCGGGCTAACAGTAGAGCAAAACCATTTGCAGCAGCTTATTCCCACAGCTACCGATTGGGATGCTGTGCTCAGTACGGGTTTTGCCGTTGGGCTAATTTACGTTTCGTTTTCCTATAGCGGCTGGAATGCTGCTGCCTATATAGCCGGTGAGGTGAACAACGCACGAAGAAACGTACCGCTAGCACTACTGCTGGGCACGCTGATTGTGATGACACTGTACCTGCTGCTCAATTTTGTATTCATCTACAGTGCTCCGTTGTCCGCCTTTGCAGGTAAAGCAGAAGTGGGGGATGTGGCCGCCCGGCATATTTTTGGAGATGTGGGCGGAAACGTTGTGAGCATCCTCATCGCATTGGCACTGGTGAGCAGCGTGAGCAGCATGACGATGGCTGGCCCGCGCGTAATGATGGCAATAGGTGAAGACCTGCCCGCCATGCGCATACTGGCCAGTAAGAACAAACACGGCGTACCACATATTGCACTATTCACCCAGGGCGCTATTGCGCTGCTTATTGTTTTCGTGAGCCAGTTACAGAAAGTGATTGGTTTTATTGGCTTTACACTCAGCATTTTTGCGCTTTTAACGGTGGTGGGTATTTTCATACACCGCAGCCGGAATAGCAATAGTAGCGGCGAATACAAAACCTGGGGCTATCCCATCACGCCATTGCTGTTTGCGCTGCTGAGTTTATGGATGGTGTACAATACCATATCTAGCGCCATCCGCCAAAACCAGTGGGAGATAGTAGGGGGCGGCTTTGGCACCATGCTGCTGGGCCTTGTGCTATACTATGTGCTGCGGCGGGTGAAGCAGCTTGGTTAAATATGAAGCGGTTATTTTTTCTCGCCCTCACGAATGCCGTGCATTTCATGGGTTTTTTTACTACGTAGCCGCAACTTGAGCAGCAGCCATTCGGCACTTAAACGGCGCCCAAAGAAGAGAAATACATTTGCAGTGCCGTAAGTAAGGTTTAGATTTTCATTAAATGATATTTGGGTTGCATCATTAAACCCATTTAAGCCCCAGTAATAACGGTCGCCATTAAAGCCAATAGAATAGCGAAAAGTAAGGCGGAAATGTGTGCGGGTGTTTTTAAGCTCGTTCCCCAGTTGATCACGCCAGTCCATCAGCCCCACTGCTATGCCGGGTGTAAGGCCAAGGCTAATGTAGAATTTGCTTTTGATTACGAATGTATGGGCATAGCCCAAAGTAACGCCTGCACTTGAAAAATTACCTCTGGTTACCAACAAGTCGGCATTGTTTGCCGTCTGCAGCAGGCCGGGGATAAAAGCAGAATCAGCCTCTAGTCTGAACACACTCCAGCCGGCGCCTAGTATAAAACTACCTGCACTTTTGAGCTGCCGTTCGCTTTGATTAAAAGCCGCAGCATATGAAAATTTTTTATGGTTGAATACATAAAATGCGTTAGCAGACAGGTTGTGGGTTTTTATATCCTCTCGCTGGTACTTTACATCGCCCGTGAAGGCTGGCACGGCTGCTGCGCTGTTGTCAATGTAAAACTTACGGTAATCTTGCCAGGCCAAATCAATACCCCAGCGCCGGAAGTAGAGGTTAAACTGAAAGTCTGAGGCTTTTGTGCGGCCCTGCCGTTGCTCTAAAGCGGGATCCATCGGGAGTGGCAAAGAAAAAGCAAACCCAAACGGCCCATAGAAAGCGCTTCCTCCAATGCGCACAGGCTGGCTTGGTTCATAGTTTACCGGGCCGCGTGGCATGGCTTTGCCGTTAAATGCAAAATTCTGATTGTATGCGGCCAAGTACACTGCTGGCAGGATGTAGGCACTGTAGTCTCGCACGTAGCGCTGGTCAAACTTGGCCCGCTTGAATATGGTATCCGGCCGCAAGAATCTTATAGCCCCCTGCCCACATGAAACATGCGGAAAAAAAAGCAAAACCAGAAGTGCAATGGCGAGCAGCCTGCCATAGGACACAAACTCTAAGTATGCTTTCAAAAGCGTTAAGAATAGTTAATTGAAATAGCTGGATACAAACCAACGGTGTCACAAAGAAACAGGGATTGCCCCGTTGAAAAAAGCTTATCCTATTGCTCCACATTGATATTTATCCGTAGGTATAGTTGCGTAATCTTTCCGTAATTTTACTTTTTAATCCAATTTCTCTAATTCCGAGCAACATTACAATGATACTGAAATGGGCACGCGCCCTGGCGCTGGCAGCTACTGCCGCACTGGTAACTTTACACTATGGGTGTACCGGGCAAAACAAACACGAAGAAACCCAGGCTTACAAAGACAGCGTAGCCACTGCCCAACGTGAGGCTGCATTTGCAAAATACGACCGCTACTGGAATGACTATGCCCGCTTTCTGGGCGGCATGGAGCCACTGGCAAGTAGCAAGCTGGATAGCCTAGAAAAACTGCCCGAAGCTGCCGCACACCGCAAGGTGTTTGATGAGCTCTGGAAGCGGAAAGAAAACAACCTACTTAAAGACCTACGCGCCTGGTGCCAGAAAGAACTGCCCACTGAATATGCCGATACACGAACCGCTTTTTACCCTTTTGCCGGTGGTGACTACATCACCATAGATGCCATCTACCCCAATGCGAACAGGTACGTGCTGTTTGGGCTGGAGTGGGAAGGCAAAGCGCCCGAAATCAAAAAATTCAGTACTGAGAAGCTGCGCAGCAACCTGGCCAATATGCAGTATAGCATGCGACATCTTTTTAGCATTTCTTTCTACAAAACGCTGGAGATGGGTAAAGAGCTGCACACGCAGGAGCTGAGCGGCCACACGCCTTTTCTTATGGCGTATTTGGCGCGCACCGGTCACCGTGTGCTGGACGTGAACCACTTCAAAGTGACACCGCAGGGCAAGCTGGAAAAGCTACCCAAAAGCCTGCACCAAACCCCACGTGGCGATACCACAGTTACAGGTATCATGATTGACTTTAGAAATGAAGGTGGCACAACAGGCGAAGGTGAGCTTAGACAACTCATCTACCTAAGCGTAGATGTGAACAATGTGTACATGAAGCAGAACCACATGAAAGGGTTCAAAGCCTACATCGCTTCTTTAAAGCCTGCCAACACCTACCTTAAGGCTGCCTCATACTTGATGTACGGGTATGACTTTAGCGAGATACGCGACCTGATACTAGGCTCCAGTGAAACTATCCTGCAAGATGACAGCGGCATGCCCCTAAAGTCTTTTGACAAGAACCAATGGAATCTCAAATTCTATGGGCGCTATATCAAACCAATAGATTTGTTCGGGAGCAAGTACCAGCCTGACCTATTCAAAGTGTACCAGGATACAACAATAAAGCCTATCAGCTTTGGTATTGGGTATCAGTTTGGCAAGGGTAGCAGCAACCTGATGCTGGCCCGCCGCAAGCCTGCCGAGGTAAAACAGGCCGGTGGCCCTGCGAGCGCTGACGCAAAGCCAGAAGGAGCAGCAAAATCAAACCCAGCAGCTGACATCAAGCGCGATGCCATAATGCCCCCTAAATAGTGCGTAATGCTTACCATAGAAAAGCCCCTCAAATCGAGGGGCTTTTTTTATGGGTGCACGGGAAATGGCGGATAGGCTTCTGCCAGCACTTGTGCAACATGCCCTATACTGCGGCAGGTAACAATACTACCCAGTACATCTACAAACCAGATGTGGGTATCTTCATTTTGCCGGACAGTTACCAGCGGGATGCCTGATGCTGTGTCAGAAATCTCAGCAGTTGCTGTGCGGTAGCCTAGCCTCTCCAGGGCCCTGTAGGTCCATGTTCTTCCGGTAGCATCTCCCTGTATATGCACAATGTTGCCCTGTTCACGGCACAGCCTGAAACCACCAGTCGTGGGGTCTAGCGCAACTTGGGCCGTATTGAAGGTGCGGCCCAAGGTGCCGTCCAGCGCCAGGTCTTCGGGCAGGCCTGTAGTGAGTAAGCCCTGATTTAGCACCCACAGCGTATCGGTCAGTTGCAGTGCCAGTTCCAGCTCATGGGTGCTCACAATCACGCCGAGTGGTTGTGTATGACAGAGCACCCGCAGCCGCTCCATTACCTCAATCCGAGCAGAGAGGTCCAGGTGTGCAGTTGGTTCATCTAGCACAAGCAGGCCGCTTAACGAACCATCTGGCTGCATGAGCTGCACCAGTGCACGGGTAAGCATTACACGCTGCCGCTCACCGTCGCTAAGTTCATACAGCCGGCGGTGCCTTAAGTGATGAGCATGCATCTGGGTTAGTACGGTATCTACCAATGCTGCATCGCCCGCAGAAAGTGCGCCCCAGAAGTTTGTGTAGGGTGCGCGGCCCAAGGCAACCATCTCCTGCACCTGAATGTCCGCAAGTGGCGGCTCTGTAGTGAGTACTACACTGCGCAGCCTAGCTGCTTCTTCGGGATGAATTGATTCCAGGGGTTGCCCCTTAAGCTGCAGGGTTCCTGCAAGCGGGCGCTGCAGGCCCGCCAGGGTGCGTAGAAGTGTGCTCTTGCCTGTTCCATTCGGGCCCACAAGCGCGACGAGCTCTCCAGGCCTGATGGCCAACTGAAGCCCCTTTGCTAGAACCCATTGCTCATTCTTACGCAGCTTATACCCCACCGAGAGGCCTTGTGCAGCAAGTATGGGTAGCTGTTTTTGCACGCTCATCGCGTATTCCCCCCTGTTGAGAAGCTGCCCCAGAGGCCACTACGTCTAAGTACTACTACGATTACTACCGGTGCGCCTACCAGGCTTGTTACTACATTAATGGGTAGCGACAGTGAGGTTCCTGGCAACTGGGCAATCAGGTCGCAAACTGCGAGTGTGAAAGCACCTGTAAGCGCACTGAGGGGTAGTAAATATCTATGGTCAGTAGTAGGTAGCAGGCGCCTTGCGATATGCGGAACGGCAATACCGATAAACGCAATAGGCCCACAAAATGCAGTTACAGCCCCTGTAAGCAAGCTGGTAACCACCAGGATACCCATGCGCATGCGGGCTACCTGCAAGCCCAAACTAGCGGCATAGGCCTCGCCCAGCAGCAGCAGGTTTAAGGGTTTGGCCAGCAGCGCAGCGGCAGCAAGCCCCAGGCATACGGTAGGCAGCAGCACCCATAGCCTGGCCCAGGTTACGCCGCCCACGCTGCCAAACGTCCAGAGCATGAAAGCACGTGTTTCATCTGCAGTGGCAAAGAACTGAAGTGCACTTACCAGTGCTGCTACAATGCTTGCCACCATCAGCCCCAAAATGAGAAGGGTTAGATTGCCTCGCAGGCGAGAGCTAGCCGCCAGCACAGCCAAAAATGCAACTGCCGATCCCGCAACCGCAAAGCCAACAGTTGTGAACCCCACTGCATTCAAACCCAACCCAGCTATGGCCGCGCCACCAACCAGTGTAAAGATAGCTACGCCCAAGCTGGCCCCTGCAGTAATGCCCAGCACATCGGGCCCGGCCAGTGGGTTTTGAAATAGGGTTTGCATAAGCAGGCCAGCAAGTGCCAGGGCCGCACCCGCAAACACTGCCGTAAGTATGCGTGGCAACCGGAATAGTAAGACAATATCATTATATGCAGAGGGCTCTGCACTGCCAGTCAGTATCTGCAGCACGTGCCATGGCGAAATGAAAACCGAGCCTGCAGTAAGCCCCAGCAGGAGGGTGAAAATCAATGCAGCAGCCATCGCCCCACAAACCGCAATAAACCGCCGATGCTGAATCATACCTGAATAAAAAATTGCGCTGGTTTTAGCGAGTAGGCAGCTTTTGGTAATATCTCATGGTTCTGCCTGATAACAATTCAGGGTGGAAAATCTGAATCAGGTCTGCCAACACTTCTTCAGGTTCAAGAATGCCTTGCTCCCAATAGTCATTTCCGCCATACTCGTTTACCCGGTGGTTGTGGTTATAAAGCTGCTGCTTGCGAAACGCTTCAAACTGTGCATAGCGGGCATCCTCAGCCAGTAGTTGCGCCTGCGTAGCAAATTCATCCAGGTTCACCCAATAGTCAGCCGCAGCGGCCTGCAAAAATACCGCCTCAAACTTCAGCGGCACGCTTCCAACACTGGAGTCATTAGCCCACACATATCTGCTACCTGCGTCTGTCAGAAAGTTTGCCGCAAAGCTGCGCCCGCCGGGTGCAAACCAGGTGCCCTTCCATGCCCTGCCTGTAAACACAGTTGGCTTGGTTCTGGAGTGTGACGCTTTTTGTTTAAGCGAATTGTAACGCGTTTCAATCGCTGCGAATACGCTATCCGCACGGGCCTTTTTACCACACAACAGGCCGAACACCTTTATCCACTCTGCACGTCCAAGTGGGTGGTTTTCCTTCCATTCCACATCTACCAAAGTCACGAGCTTCAACTCACGCAGTTTGGGGTTGTCATCCATCTCTGGGCTTCCTGTACCTGAGAGTATCACCAGGTCCGGCTTTACAGCTATCAGTTTCTCAAAGTTAATGCTGCCGTCCGCGTTGCCTACTTCTGCGACCTTGCCCGCTAGTACGCGGGCACGAATTTCTGCATCGTACACACGCTTGCCGTTATCTATGGCAACCAGCTTGTCGGTTAAGCCCAGTGCCTGAATAAAGGGCAAGTGTGTAGTGCTCAGCACTGCGATGCGTGCTGGGCATGCAGGTATTGCCATGGGTGGTGGGTCATGCACCGGAATGGTTATGGCTCTGCTATCAAGCGGCAGCGTTATGCTATACACGAATGCAGCTAACCCTGCACTGAATGGGTAGTTTATTGTAAGGATATTGCCCGATTCATCTATCTTAAATCTTTCTGCATAGCGGACTGTATGGCCTCTATTTCTATCCCCATTCCCGCTATTGCTATCCTCCGTTTGCTTACTACCCGTACTGCAGCCCGTGGCCCAAACCAGGAGGCAAAAAAAAACTTGCAACTGTTTCACAGCTGCAAGCTACAAATTCCCTTTTCTGCCTGTGTTTCAATAAGCCCGCTCGGCGAGCTTACATTTATGAAGCCATACGCTCCTGCGCGTCAGGTATGCGGGGCTGGAGCTTCTGAAAGCTGTTTTCGAAAATATCCAGTCCGTTTTCACCCGAAATAGACTTGTCCAAAAATGCCGTTATGCGGCGGCGAACACGCCACAGGTGTAGCAGGTTATCCATCTTCACTTCGAAAGTGGGATACTCGCGGTTATCGCTTTTGCAGATAATGGTGCCATTAAAGTGGCGCCTGTCCGTTACGCGCTTCACCACTACGCCCTCGCTGTGGCAAATCACATAGATGGCGTTGTCCTTTATGCGCTGGTCCCGCTCCACATAGCTGCACAGCAGTACATCATCCGGCAAAATTGTGGGGTCCATGCTGTCGCCTTGCACGCGTATGCCAATCACTGGTCCCAGGCCGCGCAGCTCAGGGTAATAAATGAGCGGGCGGGTTTCCAGATAGTCAGGGTCAGTAAAGCCTCCTAGGTAGCTGGCATAGGCCTTCTGGTCTATGAGCGGGATGGTCTCCTTCTCTATCTGCGCCTGCATAAGCTTCATCTTCCAGCTCATCATGGGCTGTTGCGGGCCAGACTGTTCCGGGCTCATTTCTACTTCTATCGGGATGCGTTGGGCCTCGGCCGTTTTGAGCATGGGGCCTTCGCCAGTAATCAGCCAGTCGCTACTTAGGCTGGGATAGCGTGACAGGATCTTCACAAGCAGACTGATTCGGAAGTCAGGCTTGCTGCCATCAGGGCTGGTTACCTGAGAGATTTTAGCACTTGAATCACCGATTTCTTTTGCAAACTGGTTGTTGGTAATCTGCAAATGGTCGATGAAGTGCTGGATGCGTTGATGAATTGAATTGTCCATACAGAAAAGGGAATAAAGGGTGTATCAATCGGGATTGTCATACAGGAATGAGTTGTTGTCGCGTAGCAATGACTTGCCACTGCCATCTGCATCTACACTCAGGCGCGAAAGGCTTTGGCGCGGCTGCACCAGTGGGTTTTCACTGCCCGTGTCAAAGAGATCCTGCGCAACACGGTTCTGGCGCCGCACATAGGCGGGTATATCTTCCAGTTGTTTTACCTTGGCAGGGTCGCTCAGGTCATAGTCACGGCTACGTACGTGTTGCAGTCGGTCATCTAAAGTCTCAGCGGGGCGAGCAGCACTGCGTTTATGCTCAGGCATAAGGTCCCGCTCTTTTGGTTCCATTACAGGTTCGGTAGCCATCAGCGGCAATGCCGCCTGGTGCGATTTTACCGGCTGGTTTCTCTTTTCCTCCACACGGTTTACGTTACTACCGTTTGCTGACATTTGCAGTGGTCGGCGCTTCTTGTTGTTAAAGCCCGTAGCAATCACCGTCAGGCTCAGGGCGTCACCCACCTCATCGCTATTCACCTGGCCAAATATGATTTGTGCCTCAGGCCCAGCAGCCTTTTGTATGTATTCTCCTATCAGGTTTGTTTCTTCCAGAGTAAGGGTGTCTTCGCTGGCGGTAATGTTGTATAGAATTCCGCTCGCACCCAGTATATCTACATGGTCCAACAGTGGGCTATTCAGTGCTTCTTCTACCGCGTGAATGGCGCGGTTTTCTCCGCTACAGATTGCCGACCCCATCAGCGCTGTGCCGCTCTCCTTCATGATGGTTTGCACATCGGCAAAATCCACGTTTACATACCCATCTACCGTTATAATTTCTGCGATGCCCTTTGCAGCATTGGTCAGTACATTATCGGCCTGCTGGTATGCGTCTTTGGCTTTGATGTTTTTCGGACTCACCTGCATCAGGTTTGCATTGCTGATTACCAGCAGCGTGTCTACGCAGGCCTCCATCTGCTTCACCCCTTCCAGTGCTACAGCCATCCGCTTCTGACCTTCAAAGTTGAAGGGAGTAGTCACAATGCCTACGGTGAGAATACCCATCTCGCGGGCCATACGCGCAATGACCGGCGCGGCGCCAGTTCCTGTACCACCACCCATGCCTGCCGTTACAAACAGCATTTTTGTATTTTCTTTCAAGATGTCACGAATCTCTTCCAGCGATTCCATGGCAGCTTGCCGGCCTACCTCTGGATTTGCACCGCATCCCAACCCTTGCGTTAGTGCCTCACCCAGCCGGATTTTGTTCGGAATCGGGCTTTTGTCCAGCACTTGCACATCGGTATTGCAGATCACGAAATCAACACCCTTGATGCCGCGGCTGAACATGCTATTTACTGCATTGCCGCCGCCGCCGCCTACCCCCATCACCTTGATGATGGAGTTAAAGCCGTTTGACAGGTTAAAGGTAATCGGCATATACTGTCAGTTATTTAGAAATAAGATTATTCAATGGTGTTGCCTACGTTATTCAAGCTGGATTCAAACCAGGCCTTCACTTTTCGCATAAACCCATTGCTTTCGCGCAGAGCAGGTACTGTCTCAGTACCCACGGGTACTTTTGTTGCTGCTTCCTGAGATACCTTTTTAGTAAGCTGATACTCCACAATGTCAGTTTTGAGCCCATAAATCACGAGCCCAGCACAGGTAGCATACATCGGCGGGTCCACCTCAGCTACCATACCCTTCGCAAGGTATTCTGTCGGCTTACCCACCCTTGCGTCAATTCCCGTAACATATCCCACTAGGTGCTCTATGCCCAGAAGAATGCCGCCCCCGCCGGTAACTACAATTCCACCTGCCAGCCGTCTAGGGTCGTGGTAGCCAGCATTTTTGATTTCCAAGGTTACCAACTCGATGATCTCCTCCATGCGAGCCTGAATCACAGAAGCCAGGGTGCGTTTGCGTATTTCCTTATTGGGCCTGTCGCGAAGCCCGCTGATTGTGATAATCTCATCATCAACCACTTCCGATGCAAGTCCTACCCCGAAATTGGTCTTTAGGTACTCTGCCTGTTTCCGCATTACCGAGCATCCTACTTTGATGTCGTCGGTTATGATGTTTCCCCCGAAAGGTATTACTGCCGTGTGCCTGATAATCCGGTCTTCGAAAATGATGACATCTGTAGTGCCCCCGCCTATGTCAATCAGGCACACACCTTCCTCCATTTCCTCATCCGTAAGCACACTATAGCTACTCGCCAGTGGCTGCAATACCAGGCCTTCTACTTCCAGGCCAGCCCGCCGCACACATCGGTAGATGTTATTGGCTGCCGCACTCTGACAGGTCACGATATGGAAGTTCCCCTCCAGCCTAACTCCAAACATACCTACGGGGTCTTTAATACCCGTATTGCCGTCTACCGTGTAATCCTGTGGAATAACGTGTAAGATTTCGTTACCGGGCGTAACGGCAATCTTGTACATATCCTCCCGTAGCCTGTCCACATCTTGCTGCGCAATCTCACGGTTGGGGTCATTTAGCGTGATGATTCCTTTGTGCTGCATGCTGCGAATATGCTCACCAGCAATACCCACGTTCACAACATTAATCTCCACGTTTGCATGTTTCTCTGCGTCGGAAACCGCCTTTCGTATTGCAGTAACGGTTTTGTCTATGTTGTCAATCACCCCCCGCCGTACGCCCTCGCTCTCAGCAGTGCCAAAACCCAATATGTTAATGCTACCCAGCTCATTGAGTTTACCTACAATGGCGCAAACCTTAGTGGTGCCAATGTCGAGCCCTACTACTATTTTGTCGTTATCCATAGTGTTCTGTTTTAGCGTTAGGCATCCTGTTTGATTGCGATAATCTGACGAGCATAGCGTAGATCAATGACACGGTAGTAATCCCAACCGGTTTTGCTCAGCACCTGTCGGTAAAATCCCGACAACCACTTGAGTTTACGGGCATGTTCATACGTGCTACCCATCAGTATAGGGGTATGCCCTACCTCGGGGTAAAGGGTTATGTCTCCAGCCCTATCTATATGCAGCTCAGAAATCTGAGCCCGCAGAAAATCTTCCTCATGAATGTGGCTCAGCAGTGGCAGCAAGCTTAACAGGGTGCTGTCCTTAAGGGTATCACAGGCAGCTAGCTGCTCTTTGAATTTGCCCCTTACGATGGGTAACCGAGCGGTAAACTGGGTCGAGAGCGGGATCTTAAATCCTGACTCATCTATGTAAAAACCTTGGCCAGCAGCCCCATCCATTATCCGAGCAATGGGCTTGCGCAATGTGATCTGCAGTGTTACACTATGGTCTGCCCCTACCTCAGCAACTACCTGTTTAACATATTTAGTTCGGTATAGCGCCTGCTCTACATCAGTAAGGTAAACATCCTGGCGCATAGCACCCCGAATGTTTCTATCTACCCCCAGTAGAGATTTAACCGCATTTAAGTCAAGAAATAGATTATCAGCCTGTGAACTGATATGAATCTCAACCGAATTACAGAGCTGCTTCCCATGATGCTGCATGCTGGCCCCCATGAGCAGCACTGCTACCAGCGGCACTCCAGCAAATGCCAGTACTGAGCGAAAAATGGGTGAGCGAAACAACATAGTATCTGATTTCTATGTTGCCGCAAAACATACTTATGAGTATCGTCACAGCTTCGCTAATCTTTCTTTCAAGGGCTGAACAACCGTGTCAATGTCTCCTGCACCCGTAGTTAATATTACCGATGCTGTTCCGATACTTTTAGTAATGCTTTCCGGCAAACTTACCAAAGGTACTAAGTGTTTATAGTTTGTGGATAAATGTTGAAAAATTAATTCGCTCGTAACGTGGGGTATTGATAACTCTCTAGCAGGGTAGATTTCCGTCAAAAAAACTTCGTCCGCTTTACTCAGCGCAGCGGCAAACTCTAAGTAGAAATCACGGGTACGTGTGAATAGATGAGGCTGAAAAGCCACTACCAACCGATGGCTAGGATAAGCTTGCTTAGCAGCTGAGATGACGGCTTCTAGCTCCGCAGGGTGGTGTGCGTAGTCATCTATATACACCAGGTCTGGCGTATTGATATGCACCTCAAATCGACGTTTGACCCCCTTAAACTTCGGAAGCACCCTTTGAATGGCTTCAGGTTTGGCACCCACCCAGAGTGCTGCAGTAATTGCTGCCAGCGTATTTTCCAGGTTGTGCTGCCCAGGCAGGTTCAGTTCTAATTGCTTTATTGTCAATTCTTTAGATATGTAATCGAACCGCGTGTTCAACCCAGAAATGGCTATGTTTTGTGCCGTAACATCGGCAGCCTGTGATACACTGTAAGTGCGTTTCGTCCCCCTACTCCAGTCGGAAGCAAAACCAGCCAATGAAGCTTGTAATACCAATAACCCGCCAAGCTTTATGTTATCTAAGTATGCCCTGTAGCTTTGCCGCAATGCTTCAGGGGTACCGTAAATGTCAAGGTGGTCAGGGTCCACCGAGGTCAGGATGCTTACTTCCGGATATAGCGTCATGAAAGACCTATCGTATTCATCGGCTTCGGCTACCCACCAGTCTGAATCCCCCAAAAACATGTTTGTCTCATAGTTGGCAAGTATCCCGCCCACAAAAGCACTTGCATCTATGCCTGATTCGCGTAGTAGGAAAGTAGTCAGGCTGCTAGTAGTAGTCTTGCCGTGGGTTCCTGCCACGGCTACCAGGCGGGCACTGCTGGCCAGTGCACCCAGCAGCTCCGCTCGCTTAACTACAGGAATGCCCTTGGATTGGGCTACTTCCAGTTCAGGATTCCCTTTTACGGCTGGGGTATATACTACGTAAGATGCTTTTCTGGCCCGATCCTCTGACGAGTCATAGTACACGGGTATACCCTCATCTACAAGCCGTTGAGTAAGCTCAGTCTCAGTCCGGTCATAGCCTGTTATAGAATGCCCTTTTCGGTACAGGTATCTAGCCAGGGCGCTCATCCCAATCCCCCCAATGCCCAACATATATATAGGCTGACCTGTTTTAGGCAAGGGTATCATTTCAAAGCAGCTAGAATTTCGTCCACTATCATTTTTGTTGCGTCCAGCTTGGGCATACTCTCCAGCGCGATTCGCAGCCGCAGCAGCTCCGTTGGGTTCTTTAGCAAAGCTATTGCCCTCGGTATCAGCATTGCCGCTGCATCCTCATCCTTAACCAGCTCGGCGGCACCAAGTTTCGATAGGCTCTCTGCATTTTTTGTCTGGTGGTCAGCGGCCACATTGGGCGAAGGCACAACGATGGCAGGTTTAGATAGCTGTATTACCTCAGACAGTGTCAATGCGCCGGCTCTGCAGATCACCATATCGGCCGCTGCATAGGCGTGCTCCATATTATCAATAAAAGGCATCAAGTGAACGGTATCGTAAGCCTCAGCCGCAGCTATTAGGTTGCCGTAATAGATTGCACCACACTGCCATAGCACCTGGATACCCGCCTCTTTTAGCTGCAGCAAGCCCTTTAACACTGCCTGGTTAAGGGTGCGTGCACCCAGGCTGCCCCCCATAACGAAAAGTACCGGACGGTCTGGCGTAAGGTTAAAAAGCTGGTACCCCCTTTCACGTTCCCCCTTATTCAGGGCTGACCTGACAGGGTTGCCTGTAAACACGGTCCTGGCTGCTGGCAAATAGGCAGCCGCCGCCAGATTGCCCAGTAGTACTTTAGTAGCTCGCTTTGCCAGTATCCGGTTTACCAAACCTGGATACGCATTTTGTTCATTCAGAAAGGTCGGTACTCTCTTGCACTGCGCTACAAATACAACCGGGAAACTGGCATACCCGCCAGTACCGATTACAATATCTGGTTGAAAGGAGCGAACCAAAGCATTGGCCTGCAGGTATGCTTGCACTGACTTGAAAGGCACCGCCAGGTTTCGCCATACATTGTTTAAAGTGAACTGCCGCCGGATGCCCTGGACAGGCAGGGCATGTACGGTATATCCTGCCTTTGCCACAAGCGATAATTCCATACCCCCAACTGCACCTACAAACTCAATCGAAATCGTTGGAAACCTGACCTTCAGTTCGTTGGCTATTGCAATTGCAGGGAAGATGTGCCCCCCTGTTCCGCCGCCAGTGATCAGCACTCTGTTAAGCTGCTGCATGTGCACGCTCCGATAACGCGGTACGGCTTACGCTTAAAATCACACCCAACGACATACCGGTAAAAAGAATAGAGGTCCCTCCCATGCTTAGCATGGGCAGCGGCAACCCTGTAACTGGCAGCACCCCAACCGTAACGCCCATATTTATAAGTGCCTGAATCACAATAAGAAACGACAGACCTGCCGCCAACAAAGCCCCAAATGTCTTGCTGATAGTAACAATGGCTACCGATCGGAATAGGAGTATGAGATACAATGCCAGAATGAATAACCCGCCCAGTAATCCATACTCCTCCAGTATGATGGCATACACAAAGTCAGAATACCCCTCCGGCAGAAAATTGCGCTGGCTGCTTTTACCTGCACCTTTGCCAAACACCCCGCCAGTACTAATGGCTATGTAAGACTGCTGCACCTGGTACTTGGGTGTGTAGTTTGGGTCCGTCCAGCTCTCGGTATAGTCAGATATGCGATTCTTCCAGGTAGTGGCACGGCCGGCAACGGCAAACAGCAGTACCCCCCCCATGATACCCAGCAAAAAAAGGCCTGCAATGTACCTGAGGCTAACCCCGGCTATGAACATCAGAATGATGCTGGTTGCAAACAGCACCATCGCTGTGCTCAGGTTCGCCGGGGCAATCAAGCCACAGATAATTAAAACCCAAGAAATCGCTGGCAAAAATCCTTTGTAAAAGTCTTGTATATCGGCTTGCTTCTCGGTAAGCAGGCGGGCTAGGTAAATCATCAGGCTAAACTTGGCCAGATCAGAAGGCTGAAAAGACTGCCCCATCATGCTTATCCAGCGGGTGGCACCGTTAATTTCATCTTTCTGGCCAAACACCAGTACATACGCAAGTAGCACTACTGAAACTGCCATCAATAACATGCTAATGCGTGCGAAAATTCTATAGTCCAGCTTATGAACTACGTACATAATGCCGAAGCCCAGCAGCAGTAACACGACATGCTTCACAAGATAATACTCCGTATTTCCGTCCTGAAAACGCAGCGCAAGGCTACCTGTGCTGCTATACACTGCCAGGGTACTGGCCAAGGAGAGCAGCAGTATCACCAGCCAGATGCCGCGGTCGCCTTGTAATCGTGAAAAGATTGCGTTCATATCAGCCTATCGGAAGTATATCGGAGGGTGTGAACAAAGGTACCAAAGCACACAGGGGCTTCAAATAGCAATATTTGGCACATAAATTGATAATACAAACAAAAAATGTCATAACCCGTTGTTAATCAATATATATATTCAACGATTGTATTTCCGAACACAGGCATTCGGAACCATTTCGGAAACATGAATGAAAAAAATGTGGACAAATAATTTAAAATTGTTTAGCAGTGTTAGGCTCCTTGCAAATGCCCGCGGGTACCCGCATAAGGCTGTACCTTTACAGGTAAGTTGCTCTTTGGCAGCGAAATCAACTTCTATCTCATCTTATTAGGTAATGACGTTCCAGAATCGTCCCTTTATCACGCTAGAGCAGTTCATCATAAGCGAGCAGGCTACACACGCGCCTACCTCACGTGGGGAGTTCAGCCAGTTGCTGCGCGATATCGTGCTGGCAACCCGGATCGTAAACCGTGAGGTAAACCGCGCGGGACTAGCTGACATATTGGGTCAACAGGGCAGCAGCAATGTGCAGGGCGAAGACCAGCAGAAGCTGGATGTATTTGCCAATGACCAGTTCATACACGCGCTAAAACTGGGCGGCAGCGTTTGCGCCATTGGCAGTGAAGAAAATGAGGAGCTCATCCCTGTGTCCAGCGTTACAGGAGACTATGTGGTGCTGATAGACCCGCTGGATGGCTCCAGCAACATTGACGTAAACGTATCTATAGGCACCATTTTCAGTATCTACAAGCGGAAGAGTGATAGCGGTGTAGGCACACTTACAGACTGTCTGCAGGCAGGTGTGCATCAGGTAGCTGCAGGGTATGTGATTTATGGCAGCAGCACGCTACTGGTATATACAACAGGCCATGGTGTGAATGCCTTTACACTGGACCTGAGCCTAGGCGAGTTCTTTTTAAGCCATGCCAACATACGCATGCCGAGGCAGTCCATGTACTATTCGCTGAACGAGAGCAAGTGGGACGAATTTCAACCCGAGCTACGTGAGTACCTGATAGACTTAAAGGCCCGCAATGCGGTGGCTGACAAACCCATTGCCCCACGCTACATTGGCTCTTTGGTAGCTGACTTTCACCGTAACCTGCTAAAAGGGGGCATTTTCATGTACCCCGGCAGTGTGCAAAAACCCAAAGGCAAACTGCGCTTGCTGTATGAAGCAAACCCCATCGCATTTATCGCTGAGCAGGCCGGGGGCATCGCTACAAACGGCAGCCAGCGCATTCTGCAGATAGCCCCCACCGTGCTACACGAGCGTACTCCCTTGTTTGTAGGCTCGGTAGATGAAATGGGCACCCTGCATAAATATTTGCGCACCCCAGAATTTGCTAGTTTGGCTGTGTAACTTGCGCCAGCAACTATTCCTCTAAGAACCCTTTACAGAAAAGCCCATGTGGAAGCGATTTGTACGTGCTATTAAAGCCTTGTTTGGAGGCGCCGTAGCCGCCATAGAAGATCCCAAACTGATCCTTGAGCAAAACATACGTGAGCTGAACGACCAGGTGCCCCGCATGAACGAGAGTATCGCCACGGTGAAGGCAAGTGTAACACTCCTAGAAAAAGAGGCTGCAAAGTATAATATGGAGTACACTGACCTGGTGAGCAAGATGAAAGCCTCTATTCAGGCTGGCCGTGACGACATTGCCGCAAACTATGCCACACGCCTGGAAGCGCTCAAGAGCCACAAAGCACAAACCGAGGCCCAGCTGGAATCTGCCAAGAAAGCCTACGAGAAGTCAATGGAGGTTAAGAAGGTCTTCATGAAAGAGAAAGACCGGAAGATAGCCGAAGCCAAAGAAGCCCTGCGTGCGCACGAGCGTGCCAAATGGCAGGCCAAGATTGCTGACACACTTGAAAGCTTTGAAGTGGGTGGCATAGACCAAACCCATGACGAAATGCTGACACGTGTAAATGAAAAGACGGCCAAGAACGAAGCACGTATGGAGATGGCGCTGGATAGCGTAGATACCACCAGCATGAAGATAGACGAAGAGGCCGAGAAAATTCGTGCTGCAGAACTGGTAAAACAATTCAAAATGGAAATGGGCATGACCGGCACTAGCACCGATACTGGCAGCACAGGTGGCCAGCAAACGGGCACCCAAAACCGCGAAAGCATTTAACTATATCTGTGAAAATCCCGTAAGGGCAGGCTAGCCAGCCTGCCCTTTTCGTTAACCCTTCAGCGCAAAACAATAATATGGCAGACGAAACCCCCACCCCACCCGCTAACGAGCCCACCAGTGCCCCCCGCGACGAGAACTACCTAAGTGGCGAAGAAAAACGTGCACGCCTGAAAGAGGAATACAAGAAGGAACTGCTGGCACGTAAAAACATACAGGCCCAGATAGAAAGCAGCAAACGCATGAGTACGATACAAAATGCGATGGATAAAATATTGAATATGAATGATGATACAGAAGACTGGATATCGAAGCTGAACCAAACAGCGGCCATGGCTGAAGCCAAACTGGAAATGGCACTTGGGCTGGACACACCCACTGCAAGCACAACACCCACCGTGACGCCACAGACCCCCACCCCTACCGAGCCTGTAGCCGAAAAGAAGGAAAGCACACCAGAAAATAAGCCTGTAGAAAAAACACTAGGAGATCAGCAAACCCATAGTGCCGGCACAACCAGCACCCCAAATGCTACGCTACCAATTGCAGAAAATGAAAACCCTGCACAGGCCCGCAAATCATTGCTCGATGATGAAAAATAGGGTTATACTGAAGAAGTATTCCGTGTAACAACAGCTGCGACTTTGCGTTAGCCTGTTCTTTTACCTAAGCAGGTTCTCGTATTTTCACGAAACGCTTTTGAGTCTGCACGGTTTTTGCACAGGGTGTGTTACAAAAAGTAACACAGGGGTACAATAAAAAACTGGCAGGGCATGTGCTTCAACCACAGCTTTCGCGCTTATATTGACCCGAAATAAGTAGCACTGCATGACGAGTCCGCATCCAGCTAATACACCGCACTTAAACGAAAGCAAGTTTAAGGCGCTCATCCGGCTACTGGAAGACGATGACCCCGTGGTGATGGAACATGTGGAGACAGAACTATTCAGCTTGGGCCATGAGCACATCACACTACTCGAAAAAGCATGGGAAGATGAAGTTGATACTTCCATACAAAGCAGGCTAGAGGAGCTGATTTACAAAATACAGGTTAATCACTTTACAACCGAGATCTACGACTGGCGGATGGATGGTGGGCGCGACCTGCTTGAGGGATGGATACTCCTAACCCAGGTGCAGTTCCCCACGCTAAACGTGCAGAAGTACCGCAATGAGGTGAACCGCCTCGTCAATAGAATTTGGCTGCAAACCAACCCAGCCATGAACGACCTGGAGAAGCTTTGCGTGGTAAACAAGCTGGTGTACAACCTGGAAAAATATACTGGCAACTACAAAGAGCCCGACCGTGTAGAGAACAATTACCTCAGCTTTCTGATAGACACCCGCAAGGGCAATTCACTCAGCCTCTCCGCACTCTATGCCATCATCGCGCGCCAGCTTGAGATACCACTGCAGATAGTAAACTTCATGGGCTACTATGCCCTGCGCTACTACCAGAATAGCTCGCACTTCTATATTGATGCCTACAACAAAGGCATGTTCTTTACCCCACACCAGGTGCAGCAGTTTCTTAAAAAACTGAAAACAGAAGAGAATGTTTACTTCTACAAGCCCCTGAGCAATATCTACACGGTGCTACAGTTCATCCAGAACCTGATTAAGCAGCACCAGCAGCAGGGCCAGGCCGAAAAGGTGGCGCTCTTCGAAAAGCTGCAAAAAGACATTGAGGTTAGTTTTGAGTAGGTTATAGAAAAGTGTGGAACTTTAGAACAAATAGTTTGTTATAATATATGTTCAAACATCAATTGTCTTACGCATGAACACCTCTCTCATTTCCGGCCTACACCACGTAACGGCCCTTGCCGCCGACCCACAGCAAAATGTAGACTTTTATGCGGGCGTGCTGGGCCTTCGGCTAGTAAAAAAGACCATCAACTTTGACGCCCCCGAGGTGTACCACCTCTACTATGGTGATGAAGCCGGCAGCCCGGGCACCATCATGACGTTCTTCCCCTACAAAAGCATCCATCCGGGCCGTAAAGGCAAGGGCATGCTCAATACCACCGCCTTCGCCATAGACCCAGCCTCGATTGGCTACTGGGAAGCGCGCCTTAAGCAGTTTGGCATTGCCTACAAAGGCCCACAGGATCGATTTGAGGAAGCATTCATCAGTTTTGAAGACCCGGATGGGCTGGGCCTGGAGCTGGTCACCGTTACTGCTGACGACCGCCCAGGCTATACCCAAGGCCACATACCTGAGCAACACGCAATCAAAGGCTTCCAGGGTGTTACGCTCTGGGAAGAAGGGTATGAGAGAACTGCCGGCGTACTTACCGAGCAGCTAAACCACAAGCTACTCCGTGAAGGCAGCAACCGTTTCCGCTTCGTGCCCGACGGTACTACTGGCAATTGTATAGACATACTCTGTATGCCCGATGCATTGCCTGCCCGCGGAGGCAGCGGTACCGTGCACCACGTGGCCTTTGCCACCGCCACAGACGCCAGCCAGCTACAGGTGCGCCAGAAGGTAGCGGAGCGCGGCCTTAACGTAACCCCTGTAATAGACCGTAACTACTTCCACAGCATTTACTTCCGCGAACCCGGAGGTGTGCTCTTTGAAGTTGCCACGAATCCGCCCGGTTTTGCCGTAGATGAGCTGGCTTCTGAGCTTGGCCAGAACCTGAAACTTCCCGCATGGCTGGAGCCCCATCGCGTGGAGCTGGAACGTGTGCTCACCCCAGTAACTTTGGACATTTCCAAGTACAAATGATGGGAAAGGATTTAAGAATCGTACGTGCGGGAGTACCCCTGGCCAGTGCTAAAAAAGTATTGATTCTGGTGCATGGCCGAGGTGCTACAGCAGAAAGCATCCTGCCACTGGGCCAGGCTATGCCTATGGCAGAGTACGCCCTACTGGCGCCCCAGGCCCCCGGCTATGCCTGGTACCCGCAGAGCTTCCTTGCACTCCCGTCACAAAACCAGCCGTACCTGAACGAAAGCCTCACACACATACAGGCCGTGCACCAGGAAGTCATCTTGGCGGGTATCCCTTCGGAACGTATTTACTGGCTGGGCTTTAGCCAGGGTGCTTGTCTTTCGCTGGAATACATCACTCGCCATGCCCAGCGCTGGGGGGGTGTGGCAGCATTTACAGGCGGGTTGATCGGCGATGCCCTCTACCGTGAAAACTATTCAGGTGCCTTTGAGGCCACGCCTGTATTCATCGGTACCAGCGACCCTGACCCGCATGTACCCGTGGAGCGCGTATATGCCACCGCAAAAGTGCTACAGGAAATGGGCGCAAATGTGCTTGTGCAAACCTACCCAGGTATGCCGCATACGGTGTCGGAGGATGAGCTCCTACTCGCGCAAAAGCATGTCTTTGGCATATAGTAAAAGAGGGGGCTAAACCCCCTCTTTTACCTTCTTTATGATTTGACTTTATACTTTTATCAGCGCGTTGTCTGCACGAACGGCATCTGCGCTCTTGGTGTACACTGCCTTCTCGGCATCGTCCAGCTTGAGCTCAATGATTTTCTCAACGCCACCTTTGCCCAGCACCACGGGGTTACCCAGGCAGATATCTTTCTGGCCGTACTGGCCGTCTAGCATTACGCAGCAGGGGAATATGCGCTTCTGGTCGCGCATGATGCTTTCCACCATTTGTGCAGCAGCAGCCCCGGGTGCATACCAGGCACTGGTGCCCAGCAGCATGGTTATCTTCTTGCCGCCATTGCGGGTGCCTTCTATAATCTCAGTGATCTTGACCTCTGAAAGCAGATGCGTAAGCGGTATGCCAGACACTGTAGTAAAGCGGGGCAGTGGCACCATGGTATCGCCATGTGCCCCTATAAGCTGTGCCTGAATGTCTTTAGGCGAGCAGTTCAGCTCATTCGCTATTAGTGCCTTGTAGCGAGCTGAATCCAAAATGCCACCCATACCGATGACACGGTTAGCAGGCAGCCCAGCCACCTTGTGTGTCAGGTAGGTCATCGTATCCATCGGGTTAGATACAATGATCAGTATGGCATTTGGCGAGTGCTTCACAATGTTCTGCACCACATTCTTCACGATATCCGCATTGATTGCAAACAGATCACTGCGGCTCATGTCTCCTTTGCGCGGCACACCACTTGTGATTACCACTACATCAGAACCTGCGGTCTTGGCATAGTCGTTTGTACTGCCGTTTAGGCGCGTATCAAACAACCCAATGGGTGCAACCTGAAACATGTCAATTGACTTGCCTTCAGATACGCCTTCCTTAATGTCCAGCATTACAACTTCATTGCATAGCTCGCGGCGGGCAATGGTCTCGGCGCAGGTGGCACCTACGGCACCTGCACCTACTACGGTAACTTTACTCATATACAGTTAAAAGGGGTTGGAGGGGGTTTATCCGTAAAATTTCTGCTAAGAAACAGCTAAAAGTTCTTTGCAAAATTGAAACGTGCATCAAAAAAGGAATGCTTTTTTGAAAAAAATGGGAAAACGGCACTAACTTGGCGCAGTAGCGCAGTAAGCCTACCGTTAACCACCCGCGCAAGCTATGAAAAAAACCGCGCTCTATCGGCCCTTGTTCATCACCGCCATCACTTTGGCGCTGCTGTTAGCCATAAGCCCATCCGCTCATGCCCAGAAGAAAAAGAAAGCCGGCGATGACAAAAAGAAGCTCGAAAAAGAGTGGAAGAACAAGGCAAAAGCCTACTCCAAAAACCCATTGGCGCTAAAAAGCACCATGGACAATAACAAAAAACAAGTAGACGACCTGCTGGAGAAAAATGCCACACTCAGCAAGCAGCTTAAAGATGCCCAGAGTGATGCAGAGAAAACCAGAGCTGAGGTAACCCGCGTACAAGGCGAGCTGCAACAGGCCAAAGCTGCCGCTGACGCAGCAGCCGCTACACCCAAGAACGATGACAATGTTGGGATGCTTTTCAAAGTTCAGATAGGCGCCTTCAAAAACTTCGATATGGCAAAGTATGTGCAGCAGGGAAGCCAGTTTGATGGCGAAGTTTCCGGCGGCATGAATAAGTTTACCATTGGCAAATTCCGCGACATCTACATGGCCGAAGACTTCCGCAAAGACCTGGAGAAAGCGGGCGTTCGTGGTGCATGGACAGTACCCTTCAAGGACGGCGTTCGCATTGAAATGAAGGATGCCAAAGCTGCACTTGGCTTACCCACTGGCCCTCTAAAGCCCCGCAGCGATAATGCCGCACCAGCAGTACCCGCCGATGGTTCCGCAAACGGTGAGCAGGCATCAAAGCCCAAACCCGCTGCACGCAAGCGAAACAAATAAGATAAATCAAGGTTTATTTGAAGGCCCAGTTGTGGGCCTTTTTTTATTCTACAGCGATGAACTGCTGGCCTGTTGCATCATACCGCAACAACACATAGTCTGATGCAGCTCGGCCATCTTTACCTCGCACAGCAACCGAAAGGGTTGGCACAGCAGAGCGGTCTACGCGGGCCACAAACCCAAGGCCATTGCCCTGCACTGGAAGTGAAAATCCACTAGGCCTTCCAAGAATCACGCTGTCCAGAATGCAGAGCACTTCCACCGGTTTACGCTTCGGCGTGCTTACAATTAGCAACCGCGAAAATGTGAAAGAATCTGTCTGGGCTACATTTCTCTCTTCATCAGTGATAGCAAACAGGAAGTCTGGCTTGTTATCACCCGTCCAGTCTAGGTCATCTCGCAAAAGCTTTGCCCCATTGCCAATACGCGCTGAAGCTGTAAACTCAAGCAAGTTTTCTTTAGGATGTGTATGCTCCTGCGCATATCGTGTCATCCACCACAGCCCTGCCAGGATAGCTACACCAATCAACCCTATGGCTATTACTATCTTCCTGCCCTGTGTCTCTTTCAGTTCCATGTCTACACGCGATGAGATAAGATGATTTTATCACAATAGCCAGGCAGGCATCATTAGCTCGCCTTGCCGCTCACCTGAGGAATGCTAGCAAACGCTGCTTTAAGGTTCGCTTTTTACTTGTAAAGTAATACCCATACTTATAGCCGTAGCTATACCCATATCCAAAAGAATGGTCAAGCGGTCGCACAAAGTTAAGTACCAGGTGTAGGTTCTTGAGGCCTTGTTCACTTACAAGCCTGTCTACCAGCTGGGCTGATTTACGCTGGGAATAGTTCGCACGAAGGATGTAAAGTACAATATCACTCTCAGTGAGCACAGTTATAGAGTCACTCACAAGGCCGATTGGGCTGGTATCCAGCACCACATAGTCATACCGCTCACTAAGCTTAACCAAAAGGTCCTGCATATCATCACCTGATAGAATCTCAGCAGGGCTTGCTGCTGCAACAGTTCCTGTAATGACATCCAGATGGTGATATCCTGTGGGTTGTATTACATCATCTAGTGCAGCTTCACCAAGCAAGTACTCTGCTATACCCACCTTGTTCTGCACGCCCAGCAGCGTATGAAGGTTGGGCTTGCGCAAATCCAGATCAACTAACACAACGCGCTTCTTAAGCAAAGAAAGAATCGCCGCAAAATTGAGCGATACAAAAGACTTACCCTCCCCGCTAATAGAAGATGTTATAGATATGACTTTAACTTTTTTCTTCGAAGAACTTAGGAACTGCATATTTGACCTTAACACACGGAACGACTCAGTCATCGGAGACCTCGGTTCTGTGATAACTTCAATAGACCCATTTTGCTGAAGCCCGTCTGATTGAATGATTTCCGCCAAAACCGAGACCCCAGATATTTCCTCCAGCTCCTCTCTGTTCGTAAACTTAGTCTTCGCCAGTTCTGCAGTAACCACAAATACAAAACCCAGCAGTAGACCCCCAAAGAAACTTCCTACCATCACAAAATTACTTTTGGGCGATACAGGATAACCAGAATTCGGCGCTATCGCTTCATCTATTACACGGGTTTGCGAAACGATGGCAGCTTTTGTTATCGAGGCCTCTGTTTTCTTTTCCAGCAAATAGTAGTACAGTTTCTCTTTAATCTCATAATTCTTTAGAAAGCTTATAAACTGCCGCTCTACCGCAGGGTAGCCAGACAGCTTGTTGCGATAGCCTACCGACTTACCTAGGATATACTCTCGCTTCTTACGCAAGTTTGCCCGTGCAGTAACGATTGATGATTGTATCAAATTAATCTGCTCGCGTACTATTTTAGTATTTGCAAGGATCACGGGGCTTTCTCGGGTATTTTTGTCCAGTAACAGGTAGCGTCTTATCAGCATTTCATTAAGTGCATTTAGCTGCACATCCACCGCTTCACCTGCCATCCCCAAGGTTGCGGGCGCAAACTGTATCCGCTTATCATCAAGCTCGCTTAAGTTACTTTTAAAGAACTCATCCAGGTTATTAAGCGCCATTTCTTTAAGGTCTATCTCCTCCACGGTAGCTTCTGATATACCCATCTGCTCTACCCTGAACTCCTTTTCCGCAGTGTAGGCAGTTATCTGTTTACTCTTTTCAAAGTCTAATAGTTGCCCCTCTGCATCTCGCATCTCTAGTCGCAATGATTGCAGCAGTGTGTCTACAAAATATATCGTTTGATCAGACGATTTACGCTTTAGCTTTATCTCATCTTGAAGGTACAGCCTCAATAGGGTATTTAATACATCGGCCGTCCGTGGAGCTACTTCATCCTGATAGGTCAGGTTGAGCAACGATACCGTGCGCGACTGAGTAACCTTTAGCCGTTTTAACATATCACCTGCCAGGGCACGCGGTGTATTTACCTGAAACATGTATTCTGACCCTGTCAGGGCCATCGGCAAATAAGGGTTCTTACGTATTTCTACTTTCGAGCCCTCCATTAGAAACGCCTTACCCAATTTGCCGCTTACTTTTGACGGCTTGTTGTGATTCAATAACACTTCAAAGCTATCTGCGTCTTTAAACTGTATCCCTATTGGCTCATCATATCTGGGAAACGTAGCTGAATCATATTTTACAATAAAGGGTGAGCTTTTGTAGGCTTCACTATTTCGTATTGCACCTACATTGAAATAAGACACATCCAGTTCCAATGCTTTAATCACGCGCTGCATAAGCTCGCGTGACTTTAACACCTCTACTTCTGTCGCCGAAATATTGTCGCTACTGGAACCCTCATTAAACCCTTTATCAAACAAACGCAGGCCACTAGTTGCACCAATATCCAGTCTTAGGCTTGAGTTGGACTCATATACTTTGTCAGCATAACGAATGAATGAATAACCAATAACAGATGTAGCCGCTGTAAAAAGGAATATGATAAACTTACCTTTCCACAATACCAGCCCCAGTTTTTGCAAATTAAAACCAGTATTCTTTGCCTTGAAATAGGGTGTCTCCATTCCTTACCTGCTGAGTAGTATGAAAAGTGTAGTAAGGGATAGAAAGAAGCTTACCAGTCCCAATATGCCCTGAAACTGTTGTATCTCACGGTTTACTTGCTGCAGATCTCGCGGCTCTATATAAATCACATCTCCTGCTTGCACGATAAGGTCCTCACTCTTGAGTGCATCTATCGTTTGTAGGTCGGCCAGAATAATCTGAGGGTCCCTCAAATCTCCTCGCACTATCTGAACGCTCCTGGCTTTGCCTCCAGCTTGAACACCACCCGCTAAAGCTATCACTTCCGTAATATGGGTTCTTTCCTGAGGCAACTGCACAACGCCTGGCCTTTGCACCTCACCATATACAGATACCCGCATGCTGGTTGCCCTTACCTCTATTAGCGGTTCCTTGCAAAACCGGCCGTAACGTGTTTCTAACTCTTCACGGAATTGTAACAAAGTATTGCCAACAGCTGAGATGCGCCCCACAAGCGGCAGCGTCACATACCCATTCAAATCTATTGTATAGCTGAAAATGCCACCTACGCCTCCCCCAAGGGTACCGCCCTGTTGTTGCCCGGGTATAACATTCGCAGAGGCAATCAGCACTTTCATTAAATCTTCAGGAAAGTTGATAAAATTGAGGCTTACCACGTCGTCCACACGCAGCTTGAACTGATAAGGTGCCGAAGTACTATCCGGCTTTAGCTTGATTACCGGAACTCCTTTCCTGGATTCTGCCCTAAATCTCTCCCGGTACTGGGGATATTTAAACAATATATTCTTGTTCTTATAGCTGCATCCCTGCACCACAACCAATAAGCAAGCCAGCAAAAATAGATAACCATACCGGGCTCTTTCCTGCCTGTTACAACTGAAGTACTTGGTAAACAATGTGTTAGGAGATAGACTTTTACAAAAATTTTACAAACTTAATACATTTTACCGCCTAGGCGGGCATTTTAGCAGACAGCAACCCTTTCGAACTAATTTCACTAACAGTTGTTAGGAATATTAACCAAGGTGTATTATTTTTGACTAAATCAAATCAATACTCTAGCTGGATGGCAGGCGTGAATGTGGACGTAAAAAGCCAGGCGAGGCCCGACAAAAATGGCGATAGAAAGCTGCAAATCTTGCGCCAAGCTATGCTATTGTTTAGCGAAAAGGGGTTTCAGGCTACCGGCATGCGTGAGCTAGCGGATGCCGTGGGCATTGAAGCCGCCAGCATCTACAGCCACTACCATAGCAAAGACGGGCTTCTGGAAGCTATTGCCAATGCCTGTGCCGATGATTTCTACACTACCGTAACCCCCATTTACCAAGGTGCCCTACATACCCAGGCCAAGTTGAAGGCCATGGTAGTAGCACACATTGAAGTAATAGCCAGAAACCTTCAGGCTTCAGTCGTGTTTAACAACGAGTGGCGGCACTTGAATGAGCCCGCCCGTTCTGAATATGCCCGCCTCAGAGACGGGTACGAGCAAATGTTTCGCTCCGTTATCTCAAAGGGTATAGCTGAAAACCTGATTCGCAACGACGATGAAAAATTCCTAACCCTTACGCTGCTCTCCGCGCTGAACTGGACCGCCCAGTGGTATAACCCAAGTGGCCCCTACACCCCTACCGAGCTTGGCGAACGCCTGGCTGAGATATTACTAGGCGGCATCATCCGCCACATTTAATCCTCTATTCTTTTCCTCTAACACCTAATCTTTTCTAGCTATGTACGGCAGCATGAGTGTGATAGAAGTGGACAACATCGGCAAAAAAGTCCACGAAGAAGACCCGCAGAAATTGGCTGCTTTTGAAGCCCGTATTGAGCGCGGTGAGAAAATAGAGCCGACGGACTGGATGCCATACGAGTACCGCCGCCAGCTCATCCGCATGATAGAGCAGCATGCGCACTCCGAAATCATCGGGTCATTGCCCGAAGGCACTTGGATTACCCGCGCGCCTGGCTTCCGCCGCAAAATGGCCCTCATGGCAAAAGTGCAAGACGAAGTAGGTCACGCGCAATTACTTTACAGCGCCGCAGAAACCCTCGGCAAAAGCCGCGAAGAAATGGTGAATGACCTCATCAGTGGCAAAAGCAAATACAGCAATGTATTCAACTACCCTGCCGTGACTTGGGCTGATACCGCCGTTATCGCATGGCTGATTGATGCTGGCGCCATCATCAACCAGGTGGCCAATAGCAAAGGCAGCTACGGCCCCTATTGCCGCGCCCTGGAGCGCATCTGTTACGAAGAATCTTTCCACCTGCGTTACGGTTACGATACCGTGGTGCACCTCGCCACAGGCACCCCCACCCAACGCAAAATGCTCCAGGAAGCTTTTAACAGGTGGTGGACGCCCATCATGCATTTTCATGGCCCGCCAGATAAAGTATCTGTACATACAGAAAAGCTCATGAAATGGCAGGTTAAGATGGCCACCAACGATGCCATGCGCCAACAGTTTCTAGATATGTATGTGCCCAAAATATGGGAACTCGGCATTACAGTGCCCGATGCCAACCTGCACAAAAACACTGAAACAGGTCAGTGGGAATACACAGAGCCTGATTGGGATGAATTTATGCGCGTAATCAATGGCGACGGCCCCTGCAACGCCGAGCGGCTTGCCGTAAGGCGATACGCGGAGGAAAAAGGCACATGGGTACGCGCAGCACTCACAAATAAAAAAGAAAAATACGTGATGCCACTGGCATAAACCGTGTAGGGGCCGCATTGCTGCCCCTATGCTTTCTTTTCGTAAAAAAGATTATTTAGTTTTACAGCCCCTGCACTTTCCAGCAGGCCTTGAAAACATCAAAAAAATCTATTCTTTAAGTGGCTTCTAGCAATGAAAAGGGTAGTAGTAGAAAATAGAATAGTGTATTCAGGCTAGCATAGGATCTAAGTACAGGGTTCGCATTAGATACTTTAACGGACCTTACTCAAATTTAACAATGATGTATAATCAAACCGATGGCGACAAGCGCCTTACCCGTGTATGTGTTATTTACGATGGCAACTACTTCCTGCATGTAAGTAATTATTACGTATTTCAACATGAGCTTGCCAGCCGTATCAGCATTCGCGGGCTGCATGAGTTCATTAAAAACCAAGTGGCCAAAGAAGAGGGAAAAGATTCCCGCCTCTGCCACGTGGTAGATGCACACTACTTTCGCGGCAGGCTCTCGGCCTGGGAAGCCAAAGAAGCAAACAAGCTTTTCTCTGAGCGCCAGTTCGACGACATCCTGATGAACGAAGGCGTAACTACCCACTACCTCCCCTTGCGAAACCGCCGCGGCAAACGCGAGGAGAAAGGCATTGACGTATGGCTGGCTCTGGAAACGCTGGACCTGGCGATGTATAAAAAATTCAACGTTATCGCCCTCATATCTTCTGATGGCGACTACGTGCCGCTCATTCGCAAGCTGAACGCCATGGGCACAAAAGTCATGCTCATCAGTTGGGACTTTGAGTTTGTGGATGAAAGTGGCGAAACCCGCGAGACCCGCACCAGCCAGGAACTGCTGGAAGAGGTTACCTACCCCGTAGCCATGCATGAGCTCATCGAGAACCGGCTGAGCAAAAAAGACCCTACCATTGAAAATCTTTTCCTGCCCAAACTGGACAAAACCTTTGAGCGCAGCACAGAGACCCCGCCAGAAGAGCTGGTAGGCACCACCAATACAGAAGTGGAAACCAGTCTCATTTTTGACCTTAAACCTGAAAAAGGCTTCGGCTTTATAGAATACCCGCCCAACAATTTGTTCTTTCATGCCTCTGACCTCGTGGATACAGAGTTTGGCGACCTGGAAAAAGGCGATACCGTCCTTTTCAATGTCGGCTACAATGAGCGCGGCATGTGCGCCCGGAACGTACGAAAAGTGTAAACAAAAGTAGAAAGGCCGGGCAACCGGCCTTAACTTTAGGTTGTCTAACGAAAGAAAGCTCCACAGTATGAATAGCCTTGAGCAGCACCTTGATCAGCCCGAACTTTCGGTGTTCGATGTTCCCAGTGTTCCCTTCTTTGTTTTCCATATAGCCCAAGGTGATTACACCAAAAAGGCCGAAGGCATCATCAGGCTGGAAAGGCAACAGCTTGTGCTGGAATACAAGCCGCATATAGGCAGCACCAAGCAAACCTTAGAGTGGGTTGGCGGCATGTTGAGTTATGTATTTGGCGGCAAAGAATACACTCCCAAACCCGATGCCACAATCGTACAGCTTGAAATCCCTTTAACCGATGTGGAAGAGCTGTACTGGAAAACCGGTTGGTACTTCCCCAGCGAAGGTAGTTTTCGAAATGCCTTATTTCTACGCGTAAAGAGACTATCTCTCCTGGCAAACATGCCGGGCAGCACTGCGGGTAGTTTACTCATGATATTACCCCGCAAGCACAAACAGGCCGCGCAAGCACTTGCCAGCCGGGCTATGCTCATTAAGTCTGAATTGTTCTTGAAAAGTATATGATAGGCGTCTCAGACATAAAGGTTATTCCTTTCGCGCAAACAAATCAAACCGAGAATTGGATGGAGTACACCGAGACCAGTGGTGTCCTTCGGCTTACAGCTCAACAGCTTCTACTCGACTTCCAATATGATCTCTTCAAAATGAGCACTACCACGGGCACCTATACTAAAAAAAAGTCAGAAATGACCACCCTTGATATTCCCCTGGCTGAACTCGAAGACATTACACTCAAAAGAAACCTCTTCGCCACTAAGATCACCATTCAGGTCAAGCGGCTTGACTTACTCAGAAATTTTCCAGCGCAAAAATCTGGCGTATTTCACTTAAATATTAAGCGAAATCAAATCAAAAACGCCGAAGCCCTCATTTCACGCGCCCTCTTGATTCGCTCTGAAATCTTGCTAGACACCTTGTAATCGATTCTTACCGTTTGCAAAAACATGCCTTTAGATAAACCCTCTCACGATCCGCGCATGAACCGGGTACCCCTGCAGGATGCTGCTGGGTTTGCGCCGCAAGGCGAGATGGACCAGTGGCAAACCTATGAGGTCTTCCACCAGAAAAGCCGCGGCGAACAGCACATACATGTAGGCCCCGTGCACGCGCCCAATGCCGAGATGGCACTGCTCTTTGCCAAAGAGCAGTATGCCCGCCGTATGAAGTGTGTGAACCTCTGGGTGGTAAAAACGGCAGACGTTACCGCCAGTGAATACGAAGACGAGGATATGTTTACCCCAGGCACAGACAAAAGCTACCGCGAAGCCTATTTCTACAAAACGCGTGAACTCATTTCTGATTTTAAGAAAGAGCAACAGCCCGAAGCAGCCAAGCCAGCACCCACTGCTACTGGCACAGCAACCAACAAGCCCCGCATCATCCTGGGCAAAAAGAAAAGCTGATTCAATAAAAGCTAAGTAAGTATGAATACCGAAGCCCTGAAAGATCTGCTCTACCGCCTCGCCGACGACGAACTCATCATCGGCCACCGCAACAGCGAATGGACCGGAATGGGCCCCATACTGGAAGAAGACATTGCCTTTGCCAGCATGGCGCAAGATGAGTTGGGCCATGCACAGGCCTACTACTTTATTTTGCAGGGGTTGGGTGAAGCAGAACCCGACACACTCGCCTTTACCCGCAAAGCTGAAACATTCCGCTGTTGCCATCTCGTAGAGTATCCCATTGGCGATTACGCCTTCAGTCTGGTTCGCCAGTTCCTCTATGATGTAGCCGAGGACGTGCGCCTGCGTGCACTCACTTCCAGCAGCTATGCGCCCCTCGCGGAACTAGCCAAAAAACTACAGCGTGAAGAGAAGTACCACTTACTCCACGCCAAAACCTGGATAACCCAACTGAGCAAGGGTGGCGAAGAAGCGCGCCTCCGCCTGCAGTCGGCACTGAACGAAACCTTTCCGCTTGCATTTGGCATCTTTGAGCCCACAGCACATACACAGGCACTGGCCGAGGATGGCATACAGCCACCTGAAAGCACACTTGCTGCCCTGTGGCTAGATGCAGTTACCACGCTCTTGCAGGCCACATCGCTCACCCTGCCCTCCACTTACGATACCACAGCTGGTTATGGCGGCCGGTCAGGCTTTCACACGGCACACCTGCCGCCCCTGCTGCTTGAAATGACAGAAGTCTTTGCCGTGGACCCCACCGCAAAGTGGTAACCCTACCGCACGCCATATAGCTGCTGCTGTTATATTAGGTGTTCTAAGCTGGCGCCTGCATGGGCGCTTACATTGGCATTAACCCTGCTGCACTATGGCACTCCCTTTCCCTACACCGCCGCCATCACTGTTCCCCCTCCCGCTCGAGCTGGAACCCCAGCGCAGTGAGATTGAGCGCACCGTCAAGCCTTTTGTACACATCACGTTAAGCAAAGTGCCGCCAGCCAAACCCATGGCCAGCCGTGTAGGCGGTCTGCCGGTATGGCCCGTCGGTAAGCCCTACCCTACTGACCTTGCCGGCCACCCCATGATGTTGCTGGCACAGATCAACCTGACCGAAGTGCACCAGCTACCCAAACTGCCCGATGCCGGCTTACTCCAGTTTTTCATCTCCGCCGAAGACGAACTCTACGGTGCAGACCCCAACGAACCAACCAAGCCCTCTAACTTCAGGGTTGTTTACCATGAAAATCTAACGGCTGTAAAACTTACTACCGACTTTACCCCCCTCGACCTCGTCGCCATGCGCGTTGAGGAGCGCACCCCCATCGGCAGCCCCCTCCGTGCGTTCGGCATCAAGTTCACCCCCGGATGGATGCCCCTGCCTACGCTCGACAATTCCTTTGACAAACACCTGCCCAGCTTCGTATACCTCTTCAAAAAAGAAAACAGAACCCGCTGGGATGCCTATCACCATTTTGTAGCACAATTCCTGCCGGGGCACAGGCTCGGAGGATGCCCTTTACTCTTGCAGGCAGACCCCCGCTTGCCCGATGAGTATAACGACTACGAGCTCCTGTTCCAGCTAGACAGCGAACTGCCCCTGGGCATTGACTGGGGCGGCGGTGGCAGCGCAGCATTTTATATTTCCTCCAAAGACCTGCAACGGCGAGACTTCAGCCGCGTGCTTTATGCCTGGGATCAATAATTTCTCCATCTAAAATGTTCACACTTTATTACCTTTCAATATGCGTACAATACTAGCCAGTCTCTTCACAGGGGTTTGTATTATCAGTATAGCCTTTGCACAAGGCCCCCGCACAGAAATGGGAAACCTGGTCATGGAGAACATCCCTGCCATTTCACAATCCGTAAAAGATAGAATGAATGCCTACCAGAACACCCGGAGTGCTGCATTTGTAGACTGGGATGAACAGGATGGCGGCATGCTCATCGCCACCCGCTTTGGCGAGGCTTCACAAATACACCGCGTTGAAAAACCCGGAGGCATGCGCTACCAGCTCACCTTTTTCCCCGAACCTGTTGGCAATGCTTCCATGAGCAAATTGCCCGGCAAGCGCGGCTTCACCATCAGCAAAGACATCGGCGGCAACGAGTACCGGCAAACCTACTGGTTTGACATGAACGAGGGCAGCCTGCACATGCTCACCGACGGCAAGAGCCAGAACAGCCTAGGGCAGTGGAACCGAAAAGGCGCGGCTTTTGCCTACACCAGCACCCGCCGCAATGGCAAAGATTATGATATCTATTTAGGAAATATTGACAATACAGACCATAAGCTTTTACTGCAGGTAGAAGGCAGTTGGAGCCCTGTGAACTGGAGTTTTGATGACAGCAAAATGTTAGTAGGCCGTTACATCAGTGCAAACGAAAGTTACCTACACCTGCTTGACTTGGCTTCCGGTAAGCTCACGCAGATAAATCCTTCTGCCAAAAAGATTGCGTACGGTGGCGCCCGCTTTGCCGCGGATGGCAAAGGGATCTATGTCGTGAGTGATGAAGACACCGAGTTTCAAACCCTCCGCTACTTGGAGCTAGCCACAGGCAAACAAACACCCATCACGGCCAGTATTCCGTGGGATGTGCAAGCAATGGATATGACCGAAGACGGCAGTACCATTGCCTTTTCCGTAAATAACAATGGCGCTGAACAATTGTTTTTGCTAGACACGCGCACCAACCAATTCAAACCCGTAACGGCAATCGGGCTGGGTCAGATAGGAGGCTTTAAGTTCGACAAAGCCGGCAAGCGCCTGGGCCTCACACTGAACAATGCACGCTCCAGTGGCGATGCTTATGTGTACTACCTCACCGATGGCAAACTGGAACGCTGGACCTTTAGCGAGATGGGCGGCCTTAATCCTGCACGCTTTGTAGAGCCGCAACTGGCGCACTATCCCACTTTTGATAAAGTGGACGGCAAGGCCCGCACCATTCCTGCCTACATCTACAGGCCTGCCAATGCAAAGGGGCCCCTGCCTGTCATCATCAATATACACGGTGGGCCTGAAGGGCAGTACCAGCCCGGTTTTAATTACCTGTTCCAGTACATGGTAAATGAAATGGGCATTGCAGTTATCGCACCTAACGTGCGCGGCAGCAGCGGCTATGGTAAAAATTACTTGTTGCTAGACAACGGCTTCAAGCGTGAAGAAAGCGTACAAGACATTGGAACCCTGCTAGATTGGATCGCTACACAGCCTGATCTTGATGCCAAGCGGGTGGCAGTATGGGGCGGCAGTTACGGCGGCTACATGACCCTGGCCAGCATGACCCACTTCAGCGACCGCCTCAAATGTGGAATAGATATAGTAGGTATTTCCAATTTCGTAACTTTCTTAGAGAGCACCAATGAATACCGCCGAGACCTGCGCCGCCCTGAGTATGGCGATGAACGCGACCCCGCCATGCGTGCACATCTGCTCAAAATCAGCCCGCTAAACAACGTTCAGAAAATCACCAAACCAATGTTCATTGTGCAGGGTTTTAACGATCCGCGCGTGCCTTACACAGAAGCTGAGCAGATGCTGGCCTCACTCAAAAAGAACAACGTACCCACCTGGTTCCTCATGGCAAAAGATGAAGGCCACGGCTTTGCCAAAAAGAGCAACGTGAATTTTTACCAGTACAGCCTCATTCACTTTTTAGAACAACAGCTACTGAAGTAACGTTACTACTGCATGATCACCTCTGATACAGCTGCCAGTACACATCAGCGCATCCTTGACATTTTGCAGGAGGTAAAAGACCCTGAGATACCCGTGTTAAGCCTCATCGAGTTGGGGGTAATTGCTGATGTTACACAAACCCCAGACGGCGTAGTGCATGTTGAAATGATACCCACGTTTGCCGGCTGCCCTGCAATACAGGTCATGCAGTTTACCGCAAAGGAAACCTTACTAAGCAATGGCTACCCCCATGTGCAGGTCCACATCAACTACAACCGGCCCTGGAGCAGCAACCTGATTACGCCCCGCGGCCGTCAGATACTAAAAGAGTTTGGCCTCGCGCCGCCGCCAGCGTTTGATGGCGAGCTTAAACTGGAACAGTTGGAGCATGTGCCCTGCCCCCGTTGCGATGGCACCAACACGCAACTGCAGAACACCTTCGGCCCCACGCTCTGCCGCGCTATGCACTACTGCAACGACTGCCACGAGGCCTTCCAGCAGTTCAAGCCGCTGTAGCTTTATCTGTAAAGTGGCGGGGTATGCATACGTTTCGCGGGGGGATGATGATAGGAAGTGGAGTGTACTGCGTGACAGGGTTTAGAATATGGATGGCGCCTTTCCCGCTCCACGGGACAGGCTATGGCCCTGTGGCCTTGGAGCACACGCCCCCAAGTGGCGTATTACGCCTCTCCTATGGGGAGAGGTTCACCCGCCAGAACCTACACCCCCATACACAAAAAAGCAGAAAAGTTATCCCCCGTGCATAACTGCCCACCGCTACAGGGGCCACCGTATTATTGTAGTAAGAAGCCTGCAGTAGCCCCAGCTACCGCACCCCTTCCCGAAACCAAGCTGGCCAGCAGTTTCTTTCTCTTGTATCATTTACCCAATCGCCCGGGCGTATTTTTTATTCTTCAGGTTATGTAAGCAAAACCCGAAACACATGGTATCTCAGCATGCAGGCTAGTTAAGGCTCCGATGTTGAACGGACAACCGGTACACTTGTGTGGTAAGTCAATGGCGAGGATTGACGGTGGGAGAGGTGTGCATATGGGTGGCGTTTGCAAACACTTGGCTGCTACCAGGCTGCCCAGCGCTGAAACATCAGTGGGGGGCGGCCTATAGTGGCGTGTATAAAAGTTCCTTCCTGCGAAGGGAAGATGGCGCGCAGCGCCACAAGGGTTTACTTACACTACACCGCTACGCCATGCTCACGCAGCACTTCATTCAGACTTGTCTTCAGGTCAGTGCTCGGCTTACGAAGGCCCACGATGAGTGCGCAAGGCACCTGGTATGTGCCTGCAGCAAAAACTTTAGGAATGCTGCCCGGTATCACCACGCTGCGCGGCGGCACATAGCCTTTGTATTCTTTGGGTTCGCTGCCCGTTACGTCGATAATCTTGGTGCTGGCTGTGAGCACCACGCCTGCCCCCAGCACGGCCTCAGCCCCCACGCGCACGCCCTCCACCACGATGCAGCGGCTACCGATGAACGCCCCATCTTCCACAATCACGGGGCTGGCTTGCACAGGCTCCAGCACCCCGCCTATGCCCACACCGCCGCTCAGGTGCACGTTCTTACCTATCTGTGCACAGCTGCCCACCGTGGCCCAGGTATCTACCATGGTGCCGCTATCTACATAGGCCCCGATGTTTACATAGCTCGGCATCAGGATTACGCCACCGGCCAGGTAGGCCCCATGCCGCGCCGCCGCAGGCGGCACCACACGCACGCCCTTAGAGGCATACGCGCGTTTCAGTGGTATTTTATCATGAAACTCAAATGGCCCCACTTCCATCGTGAGCATTTTCTTGAATGGGAAATACAGCAGCACGGCTTTCTTCACCCACTCATTCACCGTCCAGTCAGCAGCACCATCGGCAGGCGGTTCGGCTACACGCAGGGTGCCAGTATCCAGCAGATTGATAACTTCTTCTACTGCACTCTGGTAGTTGCTACCCTCCAGCAGCGTGCGGTCTGTCCAGATGGCTTCTATTTTTTGCTGTAGCTCGCTGTGTGAGGTTTGGGCCTGTATCATTAATAAAGTATTATCAATTATTTGGTTGGTGTTTTACCCATCAGCATCGGGTGTGCATTTTTGGCATCTTCTGGTTTCATTTTGCCAGACAGCACCAGGCGCATTTCGCGGCGGCCCAGTGCTTCCTCGTACTCGCGCTTCTCCTCATCGGTTTCCGGCACTATAGGATACACGGGAATAGGCCGCCCGTTTTGATCTACTGCCACAAAGGTGAAGTAGGCACTGTTGGTGCGGCGGCGCTGGCCCAGGCCGGTATCTTCTGCCCACACGTCTATGCGCACCTCCATGCTGCTAGTAAAGGCGCGCGTAACCCAAGCTTGCAAGATGACAAACTCACCCAGCTGCACACCCCCATCAAAGTTCACAAAGTCCACACTGGCCGTAACGCACACCCGTGTGCTGTGGCGCATGGCGGCCATGGCCGCTACCACATCCATGAAATGCATCATGCGGCCGCCCAGCAGTTTGCCAAGTATGTTGGTGTCGTTGGGTAGCACCAGCTCGGTCATTTGTGAGAAGGATTCACGGGGGTGTTTGGGCTTCATGGTGGAATAAGAAACGGATTAGGTGGTGCAAGTTAGCAAAGCAGGGCCATCCGCTTCATGCTCCACATGCAATCCCCTCTTGGTTACCCCTCTTTATTACCCCCCTCTTTATTACCTTTGCTTCTTATTCTACATTCACGTTAGCCTTACTACCCTTGACCCGTTTTTTGTTGAACCTGAGCTTAATTGGCTGTTTCGCCTGCATGGGCACTTCTATGCTAAGGGCACAGACGGCCCCCGAGTATGAAACCCAGATACGCGCACAGCTTGCTGAGAAGAATTATGAGAAAGCACTGGAACTGCTGAAGTTGAGTGTAAGGTTAGACAGCACCCGCGCCGAAACTTTCTACCTGGGCGGCAAGGTAGCGCTGGGTTTACAAGACTATAACAATGGCCTGGGATTTTTCACACGCGCCATTCAGCTAGACTCGCTGAAAAAAGAATACTACGATGCACGCGGCAGCCTTTTCATGAAGTTCCTCCGTTTCGATGCCGCAGCAAAGGACTACAACAAAGCCATTCTGTTAGATGCAGCCAATGCCGACTTCTACTATAACCGAGGCGTAGCGCTGTATGAACTGCGCAAAATGGAAGGCGCCCTCAGCGACCTGAACAGTGCGCTGGCCATCAACCAAGCCTATGCAGCGGCCTACCTCTACCGCGCCTACATCAAGATGGATCAGAACGATGCGCCTGGTGTAAAGGCAGACCTGGAGAGCTGTATAAAACATGACCCAAAAAATGCCGAAGCCCTCGTGCAGCTTGGCAACCTGAAGTATATCAACAATGACAACGCCGGGGCGCTGGCAGAATATGAAAAAGCCATCACAGCAAACCCAAAGGCCTCAACACCCTATTATGCGCGCGGTGCGCTACGCCTACAGCAGAGCGATCCGGCCGGCGCAAAAGCTGATGCCGACAGTGCCTTGCGCCACAGTGCTTTTTATGGTGCTGCGCACCAGCTACGCGCCGAGGCAAACCTGCGCCTGAAAAACTATACCGAGATGTATGAAGATTGCAATGCCGTGCTGAAACTAAACCCTACAGCACATGCCTGGGTGCTGCGTGCAAACGCACTGTATAACCAGCGCAAATTTACTGAGGCACTGCCCGACCTGAACGAGGCCTTGAAGTTGGAACGCAATAACTCGGAAGCATTGTTTCTGCGGGGCCTTACGCGCTTACGCATCAACCTTCCCGAGAGTGGCTGCAACGACCTACGCATGGCCGACAGCCTGGGCTATAGCGGCGCATACAAAATGCGTGTGCAGTTCTGCGGCCTGCCCGACACCGTGAAGGCGGCACCACCGCCACCCACCCCACCCGCTGTGCCTGCACCCGCCCCAAAAGAAAAACCCGCGAAAGCCAAAAAAGAAAAACCTGCTAAAACAAAGGGAACGGCCAAAAAGCCAGAGTAACGTATTGTGGTGCCGCGGTTGTGTACGTTGGCAACTCAGCGGCTTTGCACGCCAGGTGGATAAACAGCCCGCTATTCACAGCAGCGGGTATATGAAAGGGCGGCCTGCTTGCGTAGTTTTGTATAAGGCCTAAGTGGCCTGCTGCACATGTAGCGCACACCTTGCAACGATGCAAAACTACCACGACCTATTACACACTGTACTCGCAAGCGGGCTTGAAAAGCACGACCGCACCGGCACAGGCACGCGCAGCCTCTTCGGTGCACAGTTACGCTACAATCTGGCGGATGGCTTCCCGCTGCTTACCACCAAAAGCGTGCACTGGAAGAGTGTGGTGCATGAGCTGCTCTGGTTTATTAAAGGCGAAACCAACACGCGCTACCTCACGGAAAATGGCGTAACCATCTGGGACGAATGGGCTGATGCGGAGGGCAACCTGGGCCCCGTGTATGGAAAGCAGTGGCGCGCCTGGCAAACGGCTGATGGCAGCGTGGTAGACCAGCTGAACCAGGTAATTGGACAAATCGTAAAGAATCCTGACAGCCGCCGCCACATCGTGAGCGCTTGGAATGTGGGTGAGCTGCCCCACATGGCGCTGCCCCCCTGCCATATTCTGTTTCAATTCTATGTGGGTGCTGGCAAACTGAGCATGCAGATGTACCAGCGCAGCGCAGACCTGTTTCTGGGTGTCCCGTTTAACATTGCCAGCTACAGCCTACTGCTGCTGATGGTGGCGCAGGTAACGGGGCTGCAGGCGCATGAGTTCATCATCACCTTTGGCGATGTGCACGTGTACAGCAACCACATGGCGCAGTCTGAGTTACTGCTCACCCGTGAACACAAAGTTGCCCCTACTGTTACCCTAAACACCGCAGTCAAATCGTTGTTTGATTTTAGCTTCAGCGATATAACCTTGCATAACTATCACCCCCACCCCGCCATCAAAGCACCTGTAGCCGTATGACCGTAAGTATCATCGTAGCCGTAAGTGAGAACCACGTAATCGGGTTTCAAAATAAGATGCCCTGGCATCTGCCCGCTGAGCTCAAGTACTTCAAAGAGCTTACAATGGGTGTGCCCATCATCATGGGGCGTAAAACGTTTGAGGCCAATGGCGGTGTGCTACCCGGCCGGCTGAACATCGTGATAACCCGTCAACAAAATTACAGCCCTGAAGGCGTGGTAGTGTATGGCAGCCTTGACGAAGCGCTGAAAGCCTGTGCAGATTATCAGAACATATTTATCATCGGCGGGAGCGAGGTATATAAAGAAGCGCTGAGCCGCAAACTGGTTGACATTGTGTACCTCACGCGGGTGCATGCCACGGTAGAGGGAGATGCATTCTTTCAGCCACTACAACTGGCGGACTGGGAGCGGGTATCACAGCGGCCTGTAGCTGCTGATGCGAAGAACGTCTATGCCTACACCCTAGAGACGTATATCTTCAAGCCCAACTTGCGTGCCAATGTGCCGCTGCAGGCCGCACGGAAACCTGCGATGCAGTACTAGGAGGTTTCAATAATTTCAAAGTGAAGATAAGTCATTCACACCCAGTCTCTAATTCTATACCCTTATGAAATATTTACTTCTACCTGTGTTGTTATTCTTACTTTCTTGTACCAACACAGAACACCCAAACAGAATACGTGTTTCGGGAGAAGGCAAAATTAGGATGATGCCTAACCTGGTGATACTAACAATCAGTGTATCATTTACAAAACCCAGAATGGTAGATGCAGTTAGTGAGACCCAACAAACAGTTGATGCTGTTGTTAGCATTTTAGAGAAATTTGGGCGAAAAGACCTTGACATTAAAACCAGTAGTATCTCAGCGAACAAAGAATACGACTATAATGGTAGCGCACGTATTTTCATTGGTTATAGTGCTGAGCAAACCATAGATTTTGTTTTAAATGACATTACAAAGTTTACAGAACTGACAGGAAAGCTACTTGAAACAAGAATTAGCAGTATAACAAGAATACAGTTTAATCACTCCAAAGCAGACAGTTTATTAAGAGAAGCTGATTTGCTGGCTTATGATGATGCCTTAAAGTCTGCAAAAAAGTTAACAAATAGAGCAAATGTTAATTTGGGTAAATTGCTATTTGTATCAAATATATTGATTAATAATGAAGATGAATATAACGATAGCTATAGCATCGCTAATGGAGGGCGAATTAATACTTATGGGAAAGGTTTTGGCGGCCGTGGATTTGTGATTTCACCAGAAGTAATCGAATTTAAGAGAAGTATTTCAGTTGAATACCAAATTTCTGATTGACAGAGAGATGCCGCACCCAAGTTGGCATACGATGGGCCGCAGGCTTAAGGATAGATTCCCGCTTTCGCGGGAATGACCTCGTGGGCGAGGTGCTTCTGGCGGCTCGTGGCCTTTACATGGCAAGGCCAAATGCTAATACTTACTTAACAATATACAGGCCGCGGGCTACGTACGCCGTTTTGCCATTGGGGGTGTAGAGCACGGTGGGTGTAAGGATATACAGCACGGTGCCCGTTTGCGCTTTGGGCATGGTGTTGCGCTCTAGCTGTGCCAGCACCACCAGGTGCTGGGGCATGACCACGTCTGCCGTGAACCCTACCGCCTGTGTGCCCGTCTGCTTGTACTCAGCAAAGGGTATGTTATAGGCATGGCTGGCTGGCAGTGCGCGCTGGCCCTGTGTGCCGTCTTCGATGGTGTACCCCAATTTCTTAGCCGCTGCTGCCAGCACCGGATACACATCGCCCAGGTTATGGTGGCGGCCAGCTATATACGCCTGCTGTAGTAGCAGGCTTAGCGTAGTGGGCGTAAACACCTGTGCGCGCTCCTCTGCGCTGCCGGGCTTGAGCAGCACCGCCGCTAGGCGCGTAGCCAGCTCACGCAGGGGCAGGGCGGTGGCCCGCTCAGCCAGTTGCTGTAGTGGTTCCAGTAGGGCTTCTTCCGGCAGTGCTTCAGGCACGAGCGTGAGCTGCACGGGCTGCGTAGCGGATGTGGTAGCAGGTTTTTCTTTGAGCTGTTGTTCCAGTTTTTTAAGGCGCTCCTCTACCTCAAGGGTGAGGTCGCGCAAAATGGGGAACTGGTGCAGCAGGTCTTCCAGCTTCTGCCGGTCGGCGGCGGTGTCTCCGGCCAGGTTGCTGACAAGGCTTTCGTTCACATTGGTGCGCGATTCTATCCTATGCACCACGTTGCGCAGGCTCTGCTCCAGGCCGTCCAGTTTTTTGCTGAACTCCCCTGCAAGTATTTCAAAGGGTTTATCACTATGTGCATCGTCCTGGTTTTCGGTGATGCGGGCCAGGCGTTTCTCCAGCATGGCCATGCGGTCCTGGTACTCAGTTAGTAGCTTCCGCTGTTTCCTATACACCAAGACAGCCCAAACGCCTAGCCCAATCACAGCTCCCAACAATACAAGCCCTAGCGTAGCCATAAAAGGCAGCGCCGCAAAGCCCAGAATGCGGGGCATTACATCTGGCGGGGCAGCGGTGGTGCGGTCAGTATGTTGTGCTAGGGTTGTGTTCAGTTCTGCCAGGTAAGAGTCAGCGGGGGCTGAGTCAGCCGCGGCCAGCGCCCGCTTGGGGCCCGCACCCGTATTGCCGCGCAGTTCTTCTTCTTTGAGTGGCGGGTCCACGCGGATAGGTAGCTTGGGTATCAGGTTAAACAGCTGGCGCAGGTTGCGCTGCAGCCGACGTGCGAGTGGGGTTTTGTAACGTGCAGCGTGTGTCTGTATGGCCTGCACATCCTTCTGCAAGCCGCGGTTGTTCAGCTTTCCTGTAAGATAATCTGCCAGTGCGGTGGTGAGGCTGTCCAGCCGATGCGCCAGTTCGCGCGCGCCTTTGTTGGTGGGGTCTTTTAACGAAGTATTAAAATACTGTTCTTGAAAGTATATGAGGCTGTCACGCAGCACAAGTGCTTTCTGTATCCCAGCGTCATTGCGGGGTAAGCCTTGCGCATTCGTCTGGCTTGTGCATAATGCACAGAAGCTTATTGTTGCTATGAGCCAAACTCTCTGTGCTGCAAGCGAAAGGAACATGCGCATGTACGATTGCTTAGCAGCGTTCTATAATTAGCGTAACCCCATTGCCCACCCCCACACACAGTGTTGCCGCGGCATAACGCGCATTCTGGCCCGCGGCATTCCTGCGGCGCAGCTCATACACCAGCGTGCACAGCAGCCGCGCCCCCGATGCCCCCAACGGGTGCCCCAATGCTATGGCGCCTCCATTCACGTTTACCAGGGCTTCGTCCAGCTCCAGGTCTTTTATACAGGCCAGGCTTTGTGCAGCAAAGGCTTCATTCAATTCCACCAGTGCCAGATCGCTACTTTTTAGCCCCGCACGCTTCAGTGCTTTTTGGGTTGCAGGTACAGGGCCTATGCCCATCACGGCAGGGTCTACGCCTGCAGTGGCGCCTGCTGCAATACGCGCCATGGGTTTCAAATTGAACTGTTTCACGGCGACTTCGTCTGCGAGTATTAGCGCCGCGGCGCCATCGTTCACGCCGCTGCTGTTGCCGGCAGTCACGGTACCGCCTTCACGAAAGGCCGCCTTTAGTTTGCTCAGGGCTTCCAGTGTGGTTTCGGGGCGCGGGTGTTCATCTGTTTTCACAGCGATTTCTGCCTTGCGCGTCTTGATAAGTACGGGCACAAGTTCTTCATCAAAGCGGCCCGCCGCATGCGCGGCAGACCAGCGCTGCTGGCTTTGCAGTGCGAAGCGGTCTTGCGCATCTCGATTGATGTGGTAGCGCTCGGCTACGTTCTCTGCAGTTTCGCCCATGCTGTAGGGGTGGTGCAGTTTGCTCAGCGCAGGGTTGATGAAACGCCAGCCTATGGTGGTATCATACATCTCAGCCGCACGGCTAAAGGCCTCGGTGGCTTTGCCTATTATAAAGGGGGCGCGGCTCATACTTTCTACACCACCCGTAATATATACGCTGCCCTCGCCTGCTTTGATGGCGCGGTAGCCATCCAGCACAGCCTGCAGGCCCGATGCGCACAGGCGGTTCACCGTTACGCCGGGCACGGTTACGGGCAGGCCCGCCAGCAGGGCAGCCATGCGTGCTACGTTGCGGTTGTCTTCGCCGGCCTGGTTTGCAGCACCAGCTATTACTTCTTCTATAGCGGCGGGGTCTAGTGTTGGGTTACGCTGCACAAGGGTTTTCAGCACATCGGCCAGCAGGTCGTCGGGGCGTACGGTAGCCAGCGAGCCCCCATAGCGACCTATGGGTGTGCGTGCAGCATCTACGATATAAACTTCTTGGCCCACCGTGCAAAAAATGAAATGGCGTGATAAGTAGGCTCTAAAGGTATAAAAAGCTACTGAAGCGATTTATACCGAGGCGTAAGCTGCGTAGCTTTACGCCCCAAAGCAAAATAACCACTTTTCAGGCACAGGCTAGCATAGCTCACCTGCACCCCAGTAAACAGTATGGCAGCCAAACTCCCCTTTTACAAAGACCCTGAGTTTATGCGCCCGCAAACCTGGCTCATCTTGCTGGCAATGGGTATGGGCATTGTCACCTTCTTTGTGCCAGTGGCTACGTTTATGCCAACCGAGGGGCCGGGCGGGCTCGTGCAACTGTATGCCCACAGGCTGAGCTACCCTGAAGCATTTGATACCGCACAGAAGCGCAGTGTGATTTATTTTCTGATTGCCCTCATCGTAAACCTGACATTGCTGTGCAGTGCATTGTACCATTACCGCAGGCGGCCCAGCCAGCTCATGATTATGCGGTTTGCGCTGGCTTCATTTCTGATACTGGGCATTTTTGATTTCTGGTACGTGAGCAATCTGGCAACAGAGCTTGGTCACGCCATGGGCACCATCTACACGCAAACGGCTAATTGGGGCGTAGCCCTACGGGTAGTGGGGTTCGTAGCCGTGGTTGCTGCAGAGCGTATGATATTGCGCGACCAGCGCAGGCTACAGGCCATGAACCGGTTCTGGTGAAATTGCCAGAATTCTTTAACAAGATTTAAGAATACCTGCGTATTGATGGCAGGGTTTTGGTGGCTTTTGCTGTAACTTACGGTTAGCTCATCACCCTATCCCATTCACCTATGCGTCGCCTATTCAGCCCTGCACTATCCCTGTTGGTAGTGGTTGTCGTAACAACTTTATGGCCCGTTACTGGCCATGCCCAAACCGAAATGCCGATAGACCATCGGCTAACGAATGTAAAAGTGTACCGTGACCGCGCCCTGATGACCAGCGTGGCACGCCCAACACTAGGCCCGGGCACACACCTGCTGGTATTCAGTGGGCTCTCGCCTTCTTTCGACAAAAACAGTGTGAGTGTAAGTGGCGAAGGCGGTGGCATCATTCAGAGTGTATCGGCAAGGGTGAGCTACCTGAACCGCACCATCAAGCCCGCGCGCATGCTGCAACTGGAAGACAGCTTACACCTACTGAGGATAGAGACCGACATGCTCACCGACCGCACGTTTGTGTATGAGCAGGAGCAAGCCATGATCTTAAAGAATACCAATACGGGTGGCAATGATAAAGGCGTAACAGCCGAAGAAGTCGCCAAGCTGGCTGCCTTTTACCGTGCCCGCCTGCTGGAGGTAAAGGGAGACCTCACCGCCAGCCGCCGCAGGCTGGAGCACCTGAACATACGGCGCCAGCGTAACGAACAAGAACTGGAACAACTGCGCGTAGGCAGAGACAAACCCACCAACGAAGTAGTAGTGACCTACAAAACAGAAACCGGCGCGCGGCCTATCCTATCGCTTAAGTACCTGGTGGGTGGTGCGGGCTGGGTGCCCAAGTATGACCTGCGCGTGCCTGCAGTGGGTCAGCCCATCAGCCTGAGCCTGCAAGCCGATGTAGCCAACCGAACAGGTATAGACTGGAATGCTGTAGAAATAAGTCTTAGCACTGCTGACCCCGCCCAGGGAGGCACACCACCTGATTTGCAGCCGCAATACCTTACATTTTACCAGCCCCGGCCCAGCGGTAGAGGTGAAGGTGCTATGCGCAAACGGGCGGCAGCACCTATGTCTGCAAAGCCCTCTGAAAGTGCAGGCGCCGGCGGTGATTTAGCGGAAGAAGATGAAAAAATGGAAGCCTTTGTAACCACTGCAGACTATACCGTAGAAACCGTAGGCGGGCTTAGTGTGGACTATCAAATCAACCTCCCCTACACCATACCCACCGACGGCAAACCACGCCAAGTAGACATACGGGCGATGACATTGCCGGCTACATATGCACACTTTGCGGTGCCTAAGCTGGACAAAGATGCTTTTCTACGGGCTACCATTGGCGGCTGGGAGCAGTATAATCTATTGCCAGGCAATGCCAATGTGTACTTTGAGGGCAGCTACCTCACAAATACGTTTTTAGATCCTACTATTACTACCGACAGCTTAAATGTAGGCCTAGGGCGCGATGGCCGCGTGCTCGTAAAACGCGAACGCGTGAAAGATTTTATGAGCAAGAAGTTTATTGGCGGCAAAATGGTGGCAGCGTATGGCTACAGCCTGGAGGTGCGTAACACCAAGAAAGAGGCTGTTACTTTATTAATAGAAGATCAATACCCCATCAGCCAGCAGAGTGAAATAGAAGTGAAGCTACTAAGTGCCGAAGGTGCAGTTAACAACATCAATACAGGCAAACTGTATTGGCGGCTAACCCTACAGCCTGGCGAAACCAAAAAAATGAGTTTTGCGTACGAAGTAAAGTACCCCAAAGACAGGCCGCCGTATGGGATATAAGTAATTCGTTATTACTTTGCTTCCAACTCTCTCTGGCGCGCCTCCAGCAATGACTCCATACGCTGCACGGGCTTGGATCTATCAAACATATAACGATACACCTCATGTACTTTGCCAAGTTCGGCAGCTGTAGCGGCCTGCATGCTGCGTGAGACGGGGTTAAAGTCGCCCACCCAGCCCAGCTCAATTTCGCTAAAGCCAGCATCGCGTGCAGCCTGCATGGGGTACATGGTAACGCCTACTTCCAGCCCATAGCGCTGGAATTTAGGCCGTGTACCTACGATGGTAACGCGGCCGCGCGTAAGTATGCCACGCTTACGGTACCAGGCAAACTGGTTGCGTTTACGCCAGAGGAATAAGAGTGCATCCCATATACCCAGCTTACCGCGCAGGGGTTTGAAGATTTGATTCAGGTCTGGCATGCAGAACACCATCGCTGCGGGTTCGTTATCTACGTATGCAAAGCAACTGAAGTAAGGCAGCACTATCCCTTTCAGTTCTTCTGCCAACGCATGTGCCTGCGCTTCCGTAATGGGTGTAAAGTGTACATGATGCTGCCAGGCATCGTTGTAGATGGTGCGAAAATCGAGTGCGTACTTTACCAGGTTGTCTGGGTCGATCATTTCAAACCGAATGCCGGGCCTGCTCTTCACCCATTCATACACTTTACTAAAGCGGGCCGGCATTGGGCGGGTAATATCCAGGTGCCGTGTGGTCTGCTCAAAGTAAACTTGCCACCCGTAATTCTTAAATAAATCTGCATAATACGGCGGGTTGTAAAACATACCATACCCGGGCTGTGTAAACCCCTGCACTAGCGTACCCGTAAATTTATCGTTCTCGCCCAGGTTAACGGGCCCGTCCATAGCCTGCATATCGCGTGCCTGCAGCCAGGTTTGTCCCGCATCAAATAAAGTGTTCGCGGCAGCCTGGTCATTCACACATTCAAAAAAACCGATACCGCCCGTGGGCTGGTCGTATTGGTAGGCTTTCTTGTGGTGCACAAAAGCGGCGATGCGCCCTACCGCGCGGCCATCTGCATTGCGGATAAACCAGCGCGTGGCAGTACTTCCCTCCTGCAGCAGCTTGTTCTTGGCAGGTTTAAATGTATTTCGCAGCTCTACATCAAGCGGGCTCACCCACGTGGGGTTGTTGCGGTAGAGCCAGCGCGGCACATCCAGCCACTCGCGCTCGTCCAAGCGGGTGATTACCTCATGCAGCGTGAAGGTTTTCAAAAACTTTTTACTAACTATGAATACTGCCTAGTTCAGTGCCTCAATACCCGGCAGCTTCTTGCCTTCCAGGTATTCCAGCAACGCACCACCGCCGGTAGATACATAGGAAAACTTACCATCTAGGCCGAACTGCTGCACGGCAGCGGCACTGTCGCCACCGCCCACAAGGCTGTAGGCGCCTGCTGCGGTTGCATCTGCCATGGCCTGGGCCACTTGGTGGGTGCCTGTTTCGAATTTGGGCATTTCAAATACGCCCATGGGGCCATTCCACAAAAGGGTTTTGGCTCGCATAATTTCAGCACGGGCAGCGGCAATGCTTTCCGGCCCTATGTCCAGCCCCATCCACCCCGCAGGCATAGCATCACTGCTTACGGTCTGTGTGCTGGCTGAGGAATCAAACTTGTCAGCTATGATATTGTCAACTGGTAACAACAACTTCACCCCTTTGTCATTTGCCTTATGCATCAGCTCACTTGCCAGCTCCAGTTTGTCCTCTTCTACCAGTGAGGTGCCTATTGCCTTGCCTTGTGCCTTAAGGAAAGTATATGCCATGCCCCCGCCCACGATGATGCTGTCCACGCGGTTCATCAGGTTTTCCAGGATAAGTATTTTGTCGCTCACCTTGGCACCGCCTACGATAGCAACGTATGGCCGCTTAGCAGCTTGTAACACTTTGTTGGCATTGGCTATCTCGGTTTCCAGCAGCTTGCCTGCATATTTTTCAGTAAAGAAATCCGCACATACACTCACGGATGCGTGGGCACGGTGTGCTGAACCAAAGGCATCGTTTACAAATACCTGGCCGTGCCCGGCCAGCTTTTGGGCAAAGGTTCTGTCGCCAGCCGTTTCTTCTTTATAGAAGCGCACATTTTCCAGCAGCACTACATCACCTGCCTGCAGGTTGGTGCAGAGGTGAAACGATGCCTCGCTGATGCAGTCGTCTGTAAAAAATACGGGGCGATTGAGCAGCGTGGCCAGGTGCTCATGCACATGCCGCAGGCTATACTCAGTTTCTGGCTTGCCGCCTTTGGGCCGCCCAAAGTGCGACATCAGCACGACTGCCGCGCCACCTTTCAGCAGGTGCTGAATGGTGGGCAGTGATTCGCGTATCCGGCGGTCGTCAGTAATCGTAAAGTCCTTGTCGAGCGGTACGTTAAAGTCAACCCGAACCAGTACTACTTTGTTCTTAACGTTTGCTTGGCTAACAGATTTCATGTTGTATAGGTTTTGCTACGGCGCCAGTACTATTATCCCATTCGGGCAAACTTAACTACCAGGTCAGCGGTGCGGTTGCTGTAGCCCCACTCGTTGTCATACCAGCCTACTACTTTTACCAGGTTGCCCTGTGCTTGTGTAAGCGGGGCATCAAATATGCAGGAGTGCGGGTTGCCTACGATGTCGGTACTTACGATGGGGTCTTCGTTGTATTCCAGTATGCCTTTTAGCGCACCGTGTGCAGCAGCTTCAAATGCGCTGTTAATGTCAGCAATAGTAGCTTCGCGGGTTAGCACTATGGTAAGATCCGTGAGTGAGCCATCGGGCACAGGCACGCGCACGGCACTGCCGTCCAGCTTGCCTTTGATTTCCGGTATCACTTCGCCCAGTGCTTTGGCGGCGCCGGTGCTGGTGGGCACAATGTTCTCTGCTGCGGCGCGCGCGCGGCGCAGGTCTTTGTGGGGGCCGTCTTGCAGGTTCTGGTCCTGCGTATAGGCATGCACCGTGGTCATAAATCCTTTTAGTATGCCAAAATTCTCGTTCAGCACTTTTACCATAGGTGCCAGGCAGTTTGTGGTGCAGCTGGCATTGCTGATAATGCGCATGCCGGGCTTCAGTATGGCATCGTTCACGCCCAGCACGATGGTGGCATCGGGGTTTTTGGCAGGCGCTGAGATGATTACTTTCTTCGCGCCTGCGTCCAGGTGTAGCTGGGCCTTGTCACGATCCGTAAACCGACCGGTACTTTCTACCACGATGTCAATGTTCAGTTCGCCCCAGCCCAGCTTGGCGGGCTCCTTCTCGCCGCTTGCCAGTATGCGCTTGCCATCTACAGTCAGGCTCTGCTCATCGTGGCTTACGCTGCTGATGCCTGAACGGTTTATCTTGCCGTGTATGCTGTCGTATTTAAGTAGGTGTGCCAGGGTGGCATTGTCGGTAAGGTCGTTGATTTTTACGATTTCCACCTCGGGGTTGTTCCACAAAGCACGAAACACCAGACGGCCTATGCGGCCGAAGCCGTTAATGCCTACACGAATTTTTGCCATGTGCGGGTAGCGGGTTGTAGGGTGAGCGGGTAAGTTTTATGAAATGGCTGTAAAGTTAGGAATCTGTGAATGGTAACGCAGCGGGGGCGGGAATCTTTTAGAATTGAGGCTCAGGGCTTTAGCAGGCTCAATTCTGTAACAAATGAGAAAAATAAGGCTGTGTTTTGCCACTCCGGCAGAAAGCGCTATTTTTATGGCCCCATTTCATAGAAAAACTGCTCAGTTCGTCTAGGGGTCTAGGACACCGCCCTTTCACGGCGGGAACACGGGTTCAAATCCCGTACTGAGTACTGATAAAAAAACGAGCCCTAGTGGCTCGTTTTTGGTTTTGCTGGCAGTAGTTATCCTTGCAAAAAATCAATCACCTGCTTTTCGCGGTCGGGGTTTTCGCTCATCAGCACCGTGTAGTGGTTGGTGTTGGCGATTGTGATTTTGCGGGCGTGGGGCATTTCGCGTTGCATGCGCGCTATGGCAGTATCGGGTAGTATTTCATCGCCAGGGGCGTAGTTGTAGTGCCCTGCTTTTATTATCAGCACGGGCACCTGCACTTTGCCATACGGCGGGTTGCGGCTCACGTGCAGGCGCTGCTTTACATGCTTGTATTTGGTAGCCACATTTACCAAGGCGCGGTACTTACTTAACGAGCCGCCCTGGGCCTGAAACTCAGCTTCAATAATTGCTTTGGGTATGTTGCACCGCACGCCACCCTCCGCTTTCACCAGTTCGTAGCTGTAGTAGTCTTCCCATACCTGTGTCCAGGGTTTTGCGAGGGGGTTCTTGCGCAGGGTTTCAAGGTACACGCCCTTGTTGGGGTAGGTTTTTCCCAAACGCATTACGGAAGGCAACACGGCCTTGATGGCCAGGCTGGCCTGGCTGTAGTTCAGCACGCCTCCGCCGTCATACAGCACCAGGTGGTGCAGCAGGTTGGGATAGTTGGCCGCAAAATGGACACTCACCAGCGCGCCCAGCGAGTGGCCCAGCAGGGCAACGGGTGCAATGCCCAGGCTGGAGATGATGACGGCTGCATCTGCGGCATGCACCTCGGGGCCGTAGGTGCCCAGGGGCTTATCGCTACCGCCACGCCCGCGCAGGTCCATGGCCCACACGGTGTAGCCCGCTGCCTGCAGTGCCTGCGCCTGGTACTGCCATGCCAGGTGGTTTGCGGTAAGGCCATGTATGCAGAATACATGCTGATCTCCCCCTGGCCAGTGCCCAACGGCAAAATTCAACCCATTGGCCTCAATTTTTTTTACAGCGTAGTTAATGCCCAGCACGGTTTGTCTTATTCTAGTTGTGTAATAAAGAGCAGCGAATATCGTAAGAGTAATGCACACCTATCCATACTCTAAAACAAGTACGGAATGCTTTACATGCAAAAGAGGGGCTAAGCCCCTCTTTTGCATGTAAAGGTAGTTGCAGCTATTTACTGCCACCCATAAACTGAGACAGCAGCCCCCCCAGCCCGCTGGGCACGTTGCCGCCACTGAGGGCGCCTACTACGCCGCCCAGATCAAAGGAGCTGTCGGCGGGGTTGTTTGTTTTCTGCACCATTTGCTGCATCACGGTAGGTATCAGTTGGGCCACAATCTGCTGTGCCGCGCCGCTATCTACGCCAAACTTGTCCATTAACTGGCCTGCTGCACCCTGTGCAAGCTGGCTAACAATTGGGTTGTTCATCACGTCGCTTTTGCCGCCCAACAGGCTCAAAAGCCCATCGTGGTTGCCTGCCTGCACCTGATCTTGCAGCCCACCCATGATGGACTGTGTAACCGCCTGTATTGCGGCATCGTTGTTCTCGTTGGGTATTGCATTGTTTTGCACAATGGCCTGATTAGCATTTTGCGTAACGAGACTTAATAGGTTTTCCAGCATTTGTGTGAAAGGGTTAGTTCATTCTAAACCTACTACTAATGCCCGCATCTGGCACGCTTCCCGTATTAAGAAAAGGTTATCTCGCGATAGCTGGATTCGACAACAATACTTCGTTGAGCGGCCTACCTGCGGCCCACTGCAATGCCACTTTTGCTTTGGCATATTTAGCCAGCAATTCTGCGAATTTTATCTGTTCCTCTATTGTGCCCCGCTCGCGCCGGTTTACAATAAAGAGAGAGCTTTCGCCCTGCTTAAACTTTTCATTTTCTCCCACCTGTAACTTAAGTGTATTTTCCACCGTACGCTTTTGCAGCCCAAGCAGCCCCTCAAAAGCTCTGAGTTCGTTGTAGCTCTGGTACACACTGTTCACTATTTCACGCTGGCTCTGCTGCAAGTCGAACGTTGATTCTTGCACTTTAAGATTCACACTCAGCAGTTTGCCCCTCTCTTTACGTAAAAATATTGGCACGTTAAGCCCAAAGCCAAGCTGATAGTTTTGTCCTATGGGGCCTGGCATTGTGGGCAGGCTGTTCAATGCCCAAGCTTGCTGGGGTAGCAGCAGGGCTTTGCCGCTCACTTGCAACGCAGGTAGTAGGTTGCTGCGTTGCAGCCTCTTTTCTATAGCAAGCTGTTCCAGCTTGAGCCTGAGCTTAACCAGCTCGGGGTGGTTCTGTGTAGCACTTAGCACAAGCACGCGTATTTCTTCTGCGGTGAAGTCCTGCACCTCCGTGCCCCGCTCGCTGGGTAGCAGCGTGCTGTCCATCAGCAGTGGCTGTCCCTCATCGTTCCACAAGTAGTTGCTTACTTTGATTCCAGCATTGATAAACTCCAATTTGCCTTCGCGCACCGTAACAAGCCGCTTCAGCACCTCTACATACGCTTCGACACTATCAATGCCAGCCTCTTCTCCGTTCAGCACATTTTGCACAACGCCCTTGTAGCGGAAGTCAGCAATTTCAAATCCGGTTTTCAAGTACTCATATTTCTGGTACGCCGCCAGCCAGTCGTAATAATCCTTAGCAGCAGATAGCAGTAGTTTGTTAATAAGCTTCACTTGTTCCGCCACATTCATCTGCCGCATCAGCACAGCCTGCCGCACCGCACTACGTCTTTCGTCCATCAGCAGGCGTGTCACTTCTACGCTGGCACCCACATAATACTGGCCGGTAAACGGGTTGCTGTCTTCGTCGCTTAGCCTGTCGCCATAGTTTCGCTGAAAGCCCGTGCTCAGCTCAGTTGCCCACCACACCGGTACTTTAAGCGAAGCTGTGTTCTTGCTCCAGTAGTTGGTGCCTACAAATCTCTTTTCATCGCTCGCGATATTGATCTTAGGGTCAAATAGCCCTCTGGCAATGCGTATCTCAGCCTTGGCGAACTCCGGGAGCAGGCGCGCCTGTTTTATCACCGGATGGTTGCTCAAAATCAAGCGGTAGTATTCCTGCACGGTTAAGGTATCAGCACCATATGCAGGCAGCCTTGCCAGCAATGCCAGCCCCAGCAGGATGCAGAAACCATGTATTGGCATAGTGCCCGTGGCCCTAGTGGCTATTTTACTTAGTGTCCTCACCTACGCCTTGTACTTTATCTCCAGTGTCTTCCTTTTCAGGCTTAGTGGAATCCCTGTCGCTAGGAGGTATTCCCAGGCTGGGGGGGAAACCATTCATCTGGCGCCAGAGCTCAAACCAAACACGCACTTCGTCCAGCATGGCCCAGCCATACACGGCACTACCCATACGCAACCGCTGGGGCGTGGGCCACTTCTCCTCAGCAGGGTCTGGCACTACCAGTATTCTATACTTACCGCCGGCGCTATTCACATAGTCAACTACCTGCACTATGCCTCCAAATGTTCCTACACTAATGCTGGGCCAGCCGGCGTATTGCAGCGCAGGCCACCCCTCAAATTGCATCCGCACCTTTCGGCCAGGCGTCACTAGCGGCACATCGTTGCCGGACACGTACAGCTCCACAGCCTGTCCTGGTTCGCTGGGCGAAATGAGTACCAGCGGCTCTTGTTCCTTCACCTGTTCGCCAATACCCTGTTTTAATGCTTTAACAATAAATCCATCCTGCGGTGCTCTAACCGTATAGAAAGAAAAACGTATTTCTGTGCTGCTTGCTTCGTTTCGCATTTTGGAGAGGTTGCCGCGGCTCTCGTTTAGCTCGCCCATGGTTGCAGCAAGGTCGCTTTCTGCTTTGGCAATGTCTTTAAGGTAATCAGCACGTATGGCATTCACCTCTATCTGTGCGTTCAGTAGTTCGTTTCTAGTAGCATCTAGTTTGTTCATTGCGCTTTGCTGCTTGGCATTGCTCTCCTGCAGGCGCTGCCTGCGCCCTTCATACACCACGAGGCTCATCAGCCCCTGCTTGTATAGCTCTGTTGCACCCTCAAACTGCCGCTGCGCCAGGTTGTATTGCAACCGTGCGGCTTCATGGTCTGCACTATCACTCACTACCTTAAGCTGCCCCTGAATAATCTTGTTTCGGGCCTGCTTCAGCTTCAGGTCCAACCCGAGCCGCAGTTGGTCTACCTGCGCGTTGTATGCACGTATTTTATCTTCCTTGGCTACTATCTCCCCCTCTTTGGCCCTTACCTGCTCGCGCAAACGTGTCATCATTTGCGGGTCAAAGTATTTGTCCTTCACTTCACCAATCGTTAACAGGGTATCGCCAGTTTTTACGTATTGGCCTTCCTGCACATACCATTTCTGAATTACCCCCGCGATGGTGCTTGGCACCACCTGCGGCCGGTCTTGTGGGCGTAAAGCAGTAACCCGTCCCGTCCCCGTTACGTACTGCTGCCATGGCAGAAACATTGAAAAAACAGAAGCTATAAAAATGCCCCACAGCCAGTAGCCCAAGGCCTTGCTGCTCTGCTTCTGGTGTAGCAACTCAAGTGAGTAAAACCGATTTCCCAGCTCGGCACCATCCAGCATCTGGCCTGATATGCCCAGCACCATGGGCCGGTCTTGCTTACCTGTATTACTGGTTGCTGTTTTATTATCCATTAGTAGTGTATGCGCTATACCGTAACGCTGGAAACTAATGCCTGCATCTGTGGCAGATGAATTAGCGATGTGTAACTACCCGCCGCCACAACCTTGCCTTCTGCCAGCAGCAGGACAATGTCACACTGGCGCAAGAAGTCAGGGTCATGGTTAACTGCAAGCACCGTAAATTTTTCCTTGCGGTCCAGGAGTATGCTGTGTAATTCTCTGAGGTAATTTTCTTCGTGGTGGTTCAGCATATCATCCACCAATACAAGCCTAGGTTGATGCACAATGGCCCTTGCCATGAGCAGTTTTTTAAGGACATAGCCAGGCAGTCCCTTTCCGCCGGCTAGGATATGGGTTTGCAGTCCTTTGGCCTGCCTTTCCGCCCAGCCGGTGAGCCCGGTTTGCTGTATGGCCTTGAGAACCTGCACTGGCCCGATATGGGCCCTGCCAAGTGAAATGTTCTCGAACACTGTGCCATCAAAGACTTCATCTGTACTTAGGCAAATGCCAATATCGGCCTGCAAGCTTCTTACATTGATATCGCGTAGCGAGATACCGTCGAATGTGATTACGCCTGAATAGCTGGGCCGCATGCCGCAAATAAGCGAAAGCAAAGTGGTGGCACCTGCGCCAGCTGCGGCAACAATCCCCACCCGCTGCCCTGCCTGCACGTTCAGTGTAATGTCCGTTAACGAGGGCTTGCTTTTTCCCGGGTGTGTATAGGCAACGTGTTTCAGCTCAATGGCCAGCCCGCCAGATGCACTACTACCCGTTTCTTGTTTCAGGTTGATTCCGTGGTTATCATCCAGGGGTACATCCGTCATTTGGCCTACTTTTTCAGTAGCCGTGATCGTGTCATAAATGGTATCCAGGCTCAACACTATTTTCTCTACGGATGTGAGTACAAGGATTACTACCAGTTCTGAAGCCACAAACTGTCCCAAGGTAATCTGGCGATTAACTACCAGAATACTGCCCAGCACGAGCAGGCCGCCAGTTACAAGCACCTTAAAGGCAAGAATGGAGCCGTACTGGGTTAAGAGTATTTTGAAATGTTTCTTCCGCTTTTCCAAATACCCGCTCACCAGCTCATCCATCTTGCTTACAGGCAGCTGGGTATCTCCAGCGTTCTTCAGGCTCATCAATGTTCGGGCCATTTCCTGAACCCAGTTCGCAGTTTTGTATTTGTATTTTGACTCGTCAAGGCTGGTCTGCAATGCTTCAGCGCCCGTATATCTAAAAATGATAAACAAAAGCACCAGCATTACCAGGCTAAAAAAGATGAAATACGGGTGGTAAAATGCTAGCAGCAATACGCCGAAAAAAATTTGTAATACCGCTGCAATAAAATCGGTCAGTAGTTTTGCAAATCCTTTTTGGATATTCTGAACATCAAAAAAACGATTCATGAGTTCAGGGGCGTACTTGTTGCTCATGGCTTCCAACTGCATGCGGGGTATTCGCAACGCCATTTCAAATGAGGCTTTAGCAAAAATGCGTTGCTGCAAATTTTCTACTATGTAAGCCTGCATAATCTGCAGCGCACCCGCCATAATGGTGCCCACCACCACGAAAGTTATGAGTATCACTACAGGCTCCAGTATCAGGCCTCCGCTCACCAGGCCAATGATGGTTTGCACACCCAGTGGCAATGCAAGGCTGAGTATGCCCGCCAGCAATGCATAAATGTAAATCTGGCTTACGTCTTTGCGCTCGCTTCTAAAAAGCTGCCAGAGGCGTACAAGTGGTGTGTGCTTCTTCCCCTGCTCCTGCATTTGGTTCACCAGTTGGCTGGAAACCAATGACCCCACCGCGAGGGTGGTAATAAAAAACACGCTATCGTCGCCTGCAATCTCCTGGCCCTCTGGCTGGCTTTCGGTGGCTGCATTAACAGCCATCTTGGATAGAAAGCGGCTGGCAGCTTCTTGCGCTGAAAACTCCCAGGGTTCGGTGAACTCGCCAGAGCTTGAAACTGTAAGCCCCTGCAGTTTATCCCAAGCGGAATTTGTGACGACGTACGGCCTTATACCTGTGGCCGCATCCCAGGCAAAAAGAATGCTGTTGACCAAAGTTGGGCCCACCAATTCCTGAAAAGCTGCCCTGCTAGTGCTGTTTTGAAAAAAGGTAAGATTAATGGCTTCCCCTATTTCACGCAGGTGCCCCACAAATTGATCTAGCGAGAGCGCTGTGTCTGAACCGCTGCCATCCAGTTTATGGCGAAGCTGAACCGAATTCACATCGTGACTAAGCCCACGGGCTACTTGCTCAGCAGTGGTTAGTACCCATTGGGTTTGCATACTGGGGTTGGGCTGCTTTTAGCTTCGTTAATTTTTAAAATGTCTAACTACAGACAATTTACAGCCAAAAATGGTTTCAGGGGGCTAAAATAAAGCATTTGCATGTATGTGTACCTGCTATCGCCAGCCCCAGCCAGTCATGTTCAACAATTGAAGCAACCCTAAAAGGATAAACAAAACACCTATTCCCTGGTTTACGCGCTGCAGGGTTTGGGGCCGTAGAAAATTTTTGCCGCGCTCTGCCAGCCTGGCTACCAAGAGCAATAGTAGAAAGGTACCAATGCATACCCCCAGTGTAAACGAGATCATCTCGCCCCATCCCTCGCCTAGCCAGTCGTTGCTACGCAGCGTAGTGCTGGCGGTAATCCAAAATGGAATCAGGATAGGGTTCACCAAGTTAAGGCTCACGCCCAGCCAGAATGCGCCATGTGTGCGCCTTCTTTGGGTTTGTGCAACGGCCTCGTCTTCCTGCAATTTTACCTTTTTTAACACATTGTATATACCCATTCCCAGGAGTACGGGTATGCTAAACACGCCGATGTACCACTTGATGTCTTTGTCGCCCACTATCGTAATGAGCTGCACCCCACTCACTGCCACCAGGCAATAAATAAACTCAACAGCTGCGCAGCCCAGTGCGATGCGCATGGCAGTTTGGCGGTCGTGGTTAAGCGCGGCTTGTGCAACAGCCAGGTTTACCGGGCCCAGCGGCACCGATGCAATGAAGCTGATGACAATACCCAGCAGCAGGTGTACGAATAGCGATAGCAGCAATGCGGCGATTTTTTAAACTGGCAAACGTGCAAAGGTATTGAAAACAACCTGATTTATTTCGTGGAGATACTTGCCGAAAACCCATACACGGCAGCCAGTTTCTGTTCCAGGTAGCGCAAGAAGTAGCTTGTGTCCAGGGGCTCGCCTGTTGCCTTCATACACAGCGCTTCACTGGTATATAGCCTGCCGTGCAGGTATATGTTTTGCTTTAACCAGTTGTGCAGGCTGGCACAGTTCCCGTTTCCAATATCGTTGTAAAGCGTGGGTATAGACTTCGCAGCGGCATGCTCCAGTTGGGCAGCGTAGAGGCTCCCCAGGCTATAGGTAGGGAAGTAGCCAAATGCGCCGTGGCTCCAGTGCACATCTTGCAGCACTCCATTTGTATCATCTGGTACTGTTACGCCCAGGTAGTTTTGCATGTATTCGCTCCACACCGCAGGCAATTCCTTCACCGCTATGTTACCTCTTAACAGGCCCTTTTCTATTTCATAGCGCAGTATCACATGGCTGTGGTAAGTAAGCTCATCGGCCTGCGTGCGAATAAGCGAGGGCGACACTTTGTTTACCGCACGAAACACATCCTGAATGTTTTTGCCCTTCAGCTCACTAGCAAAAAGCTTGCTGAACTTTTCGAAATAAAATGTTACGAACTGCAAACTGCGTGCTATGTTGTTTTCCCAGATACGTGACTGGCTCTCGTGTATGCTTAAGGAACAGGCTTCGGCTGCTGGCATGCCGTAAGCCGCTGGTTGCAGCCCCTGCTCATACAGTGCATGCCCGCACTCGTGAATGGTGCTGTAAAGCATGTCTTGCACATCTGTTTCTTTGAAACGGGTGGTGATGCGCACGTCCTCCATGCCCATGCTCGTGCTAAAGGGGTGCGTGCTATAGTCTTGCCGCCCGTGTGTAAAGTCGAACCCAATCTGCTTTAGTATGAACAGCGTGAAATTAAACTGCGCATCTTTTGTTACGGGCTGCTGTAAAAAGCTGTCATCCACTTGGGGGCATGCCTGCACTTTGTTTAGCAGCGCTTTCAGGCTGGGTTGCAGCGCATCAAAGCGCGCGTCTAGCTGTGCCGTGGTTGTGCCTTGGTCATAGTTATCCAGCAAAGCATCGTAGGCTTCATGGTGATACCCGTAGTAATCTGCTTCTTGTTTTTTTAGTGCGATAATTTCCTCCAGGTGGGGCTGGAAGGTAGCAAAGCTGCTGTGCGTGCGCGCATGCTCCCATGCCTGCTGTGCCAGGGCACAGGTCTCGGCCAGTTTCGCCACGAATGCCTCGGGTAGCTTAGCGGCTTTCTGGGCGCTGTAGTGCATGGCTTTCACATTGCGCATAGCCGTTTCATCCAAGTTGCCAGGGCTGGCTATCACATCGTGTAAAAGGGGCAGTACTTTGCCTGTAAGGCGGTTGTGCCGTAGAGCTGCCAGCGTGGCCATCTGCTGGGCACGTCTTGGCGCTGCGCCGGTGGGCATGTTCACTTCCAGGTCCCAGCTTGCCAGGGCCAGCATCGCGTCCAGGTCAGCCAGTGCAGCTGCCTCCGTCTGCAGTTCTGTATAGTATTTATTCATAATTTATCATTTGTTGCGTATGGCATGCACGCCCAGCAGCGCCCAGCCAGCTATCATCAGTACCCCTCCAATTGGCGTAACCGGGCCCAGCCAGCGCCAACCCAGCAGTACAAGTGCATAGATGCTGCCACTGAAGCACAGCACACCCGCAGTAACCGTGAGCCATGCCCACCTGAGCAGTTTGCCAGTGTCTTGGTTTATGTACACAGCCAGCGCTACCAGTAGCAGCGCGTGCAGCAGTTGATAGTTTACCCCCGTTTGAAAAGAAGCCAGTTGATCGTAAGAAAGCTGGCCGCGCAATACGTGCGCTCCCATTGCCCCCAATGCTACACCCGTTACACCAAACAAAGACCCCACAAGTAACACAAGCCTGCTCGAGGAGTTAGATGAAGCGATGCGCATAGTGGAGCTTTAGGTAACGGAATCAGGTATGGCCAGCAAGGCCGCCCGCAAATTTACCGCATAAACGAATTGCCCCTAGGTTGAACAACAGTTGCGTAACGGGCTTTCGTTAGTTTTGCAGCATGTGTACGCTGCTCTTTGCGCTGAACACCCACCCCAAGCATCCATTCATACTTGCGGCAAACCGCGACGAATTTTACAAGCGACGCACGCAACGTCTGCATAGCTGGACGCTAAATGGCATTCAAATTTTTGGGGGGCGAGATTTGGAAGCCGGCGGCACCTGGATGGGCGTATCGCGCACGGGCCGCTTCGCTGCCGTGACCAACTACCGCGACCCAGCCGACATAGACCCCATGCGCCGCAGCCGCGGTGAGCTTGCCACACACTACCTCACAGGCACCCTGCCCGCAGCAGAATACCTGGCGCTGATACATACCCATGCCCGTATGTACAATGGCTTCAACCTGCTCGTTGGCGAGCTAGGCACAGAGCGGCCAGAGATATGGTGGTATAGCAACTATGCCGCTGCACCCCAAAGGCTGACCCGCGGCATTTACGGGCTTAGCAATGCATTGCTGGATACCCCGTGGCCCAAGGTGACAAATGGCAAGGCAGCCTTTACACAGCTACTGGAGACTAGCAAGGAACCCTCAGCTTTTTTTACCCTACTGGCTAACCGCACCGAAGCGCCGGATGACCACCTCCCGCACACGGGTGTGCCGCTGGAGTGGGAGCGCAAACTCTCTGCCTTACATATCGCCACAGAACACTACGGTACCTGTGTAAGTACTTTTATTGCGACAAACCCAGCTGGAAGTTTAAGTATGGCCGAGCGCGCCCACAACGCCAACTTACCCAAAGGTGATACTCAGGTTTTACTACAAGTGTAGTTTCAGAGCCCCTCTTTAGGCTTAACATAGGGATTCCCGCTTTCGCAGGCATAACACATCTTAGCAGGTATGATGAACAAAATTCAGCATGACCCAGATGGCACGGCCAAGCCTGAGCTGGGATAGACAAGCAGCCACGCGGCTGGAGCCCTGCGGCTGCAAGAAGAATATAAAAACCTACTTTACTTCATACTGAAAAGTGAAGGTGCATAATTCGTTAGAAGCGGTATTGTTTGGAACATCTGCAAACAACACCCTTACAAAAGTGCCAGGCCCTCCTGTAATTCTACCTACAATACCTCTACCCTGATCAAACGTTGGAACGTTAACAAAGTACAGCATGGCTACACCGCTGGCTTCATCTTGTGCAATGCTACCTCCAAAAGGCAAAGGGATGTTTAAAAAAACGCGGCTAGGGCCACCTGCAAGACCAAACGTGCCTACCGTATTTCCTGAGACCGTTACAACATTACCTACGCGAGACCAACGAAATGAATTTGCGGTAGCGGTCTGGACGCCTGATGGGGTACCCACCTGCGATGTCCAAGCACTAATTACGGGGGTGTAGGTACCGCTCGCGATGGCACCCGCCGTAGGCCCGCCCGTACCGCCGTTGTTGTGAATTGATGGTGTGCGTATCTGGCCATCGCCTAACACTGTTAGGCGCGAGATGGCAACAGATTGCGCATCGAAAACTGTAGCTGCAGTATTGTTAACACTTAGGAGAAGGCCACTATGGCTGCTGGTTGCACCCGTGTTCGCGATGGAAGCAGTAAAAGTGTTGGTACCCGTAGTTACAGTCAGCGGGAAGCCAGGCGAAGGCGTGCCGATACCGACTGCACCTGGTGTACCGCCGCCAATTGCGGTGCCAGGTGTAAGAATGATATTGCCACCTGCAGCGGTACCCGCGCCAGCCGCATTGCCGCCTCTAAGTTCCAAGGTTCCACCGCTTGTTGCAGCTGTACCGCCGCCGTCACTAGCCCCAATGGTAAGGTTGCGGCCCGGGTTATTTGCTCCAGGTGGGGCTATGCTGATTTGCCTAGCTGTAACACCAGTAAAGACAAGGTTGGAGTTTATGTTAAGAGGGTCGAATGCAGCGCCCCCACCCAGCGATACCCAAGTACCCGCGATAAGGGCACGTAACTGGGTGCTGGTATTGTTGTAATAAATAGAGCCATTTACAGTACTGGCGGGGTCAAGCCTGCCGCCTCCCGCTTCTATGGTAGCAGGGGCTACGCCGATGCGGGGTAGCAGC